>JAESFP010000080.1_pt1 | contig 146930 bp, 109 predicted proteins | sample 9266181 | NCBI WGS metagenome assembly JAESFP01 (sample SAMN14502547, study PRJNA617102) | algae metagenome | isolation source: Pegethrix bostrychoides GSE-TBD4-15B and co-occurring heterotrophs from... | place: USA: Grand Staircase-escalante National Monument, Utah | collected 2006-08-15 | reverse complement strand
GCGACTTTTTTATACATCTACTCAAACAACCGACATTGTAAAAGTACCAAAAGCGCTCCTAGACTGCTGGTCTAGCCTCTTGTGCTACGCAGCCTAGATGGATAAAGTCGAGCTCAGATACAACTGCTAAAACCCACCGGGGACTCAAAAAGCAAATCTATCAGGATACGTTCCGCACGCCCGATTACTTCTGGTTTGACCCCGACAGCCTGGAGTTCGCTGGGTTTCATTTAATAGATGGCGAATATCAGCCGCTGGAGCCAAATCCGCAGGGCTGGCTGTGGAGCCATCAGCTCCAGCTATTTCTGGGCATTCAGGAACGGCAGCTGCGGTTTTTTACGCCAGACGGGCAGCTAGTTTTAACGCCAGAGGAAACGGCGCGAGCAGAACAGCAAAAAGCAGAAATCGCTCAACAGCAGATGAGCCAGGCTGAAGCCCGCAGCGAAAAGCTGGCCGCTAAGCTGCGCGAACTGGGAGTTGACCCCAACGCGCTTTAGGCAATGCTGCTAGCGCTCAGCCAAACGCAACCCTTTACCATCCACTATTAGCCGTATCCCTCTTCCGACTTCAGCCCCGAATAGTTAAGCTGCGAAGCCAGCGCCGAAGGCTGACTGCGCCAGAGCAGCTCAAGCTGGGTAGCAGGCATCGTCAGGTACAGCACGTCGCCGGGATTTAACTCCAGATCCAGCAGATTCCAGCCATGCGTCGTCTGGTGCTTTTTCTCCAGGTAGAGTGGTACAAAGTCCACATCCGTTGCCGCCTCTTTGACGCGCTGGCCGCAGAAGGGATGCGCGGGCGTGATCAAAGTTGCCAGCGCCACCCAGAGAATATCTGCCGTCATGCCGTTGCCCAAAATCCGTCCGCCTAGCGCCGCCGCCGCAAACGAGGGAGCCGCCAGCTCAGCCGGACTAAACACCGCTTCAAAGTCAAATACTCGCTGAGCCATCGGCGCAAACTGCGGGTTTTGGTTGCGGACAATGACCGGCAGCTTCGGCGCAAGTCCTTTGGCGGTGAGGGCAATTTCCAGATTTGTCACATCGTTGCTGGTCACGGCTATCAGCGCCGCCGCGCCCTCAGCGTAGGCTGTCTTCAGCGTGGTGGCTAGATTTGCCTCACCCTGGATTACCGGCACTTTCAAAGACTGCGCCAGACTCAGAAAGCGGTTGTTGGGGTCGCGCTCAATTGCCATCACCGCATGACCGCTGGCCTGAAGCTGGGTGATAATCTCGATGCCCACGCTGCCCAGCCCACAGACAATATAGTGATGATGTTGCGGCACTCGCGCCGTACTCCAAATCTGCTGAAGCCTTGTGCCCAGCACAATATCGTTGAGCAGCGCGTAGAAGATGCCAATTACGGCAGCGCCCACCAGCATCAGCACTACCGTAAACAGCTTAATATCAGTCGGGGCACTTTCCACCACCTGCTCATTGCCGCCCGCTCCGGTAATCAGCCCCACCGAGAAGTAGAGCGCGTCAATTAGGCTAGTGTGAAAACTAAAGGCCGTATAGAGCAGCGTCGAGCCAAAAATCGTCGAGAGCAGCACCAGCATCACCAGAAGCGTGGGTCGCACATGCTGCTGGAGGTAGTAAATGCCCGTCCAGATCCCCGATAGCTTTTGGCGCAGGTTACGCTGCACGGCCCGCACCTGCGGCTGAGTTGCCACAATCAGCCGATCTCCGGGCTGGAGATGCTTGCCGCAGACGACAGCCGAAACCAAGTCCATCTGGTTGCGAGCGGGCAAATAATAGATCAGCATCCGCGAGCGTTCTTCCCAGAATTCGCTGAGCTTGCGTCCGCGCCAGGGGTGATCCTCATCGATATATTCCTCGCGAATTGGCCAGGTTTGGTTGAACATGCGGAGCTGGCCAATCGCCTGGTTGCCCAATGCCGCAAACGTAAAGACCGGAGCCGCTAGCTCAGCCACGCTCATCGAGAAGTGATCCGGCAGGGTATGGTCGAGGCGGTCGCCAAGGCTGGCGTTGAACAGGCGATTGACGATTCGCACCTGTGGGTTGAGCACGCGAGCTTGGGTGAGTACAGCCAGGTTCAGGGCATCGTCGCTGGAGGTGATCACCAGCGTGTTGGCCTCACGAATTCCGGCAGCCAGCAGCGTTGAGGCCGCTGAGAGTTCGCCGACAATAATGTCGTCCTCTAGCGCCAGATCGGCTTCCGGCAGCGGACACTGGTTAATGCCTACCACAATTGCGCCCTGCTGTTTGAGCAGCCGAAACACCTGATATCCAGTTCGACCCAGGCCACAAACAATAATCCGGGTTTTCATAGCGTCGAGAGGAGTAGGATCTGGCATATAGGCTAATTATCGAGGGCTAAGAATCTTCAGAATGTAGTCAATTAAACGAACTGGGTCAGCAGAAGGTTGAAAGAACGGCTGCGAATACCCGAAGCTAGGCGCAAGCTGGGCATAAGCTGGGCACACTAGGACGACGCTATTCTTAACCATCTTCCTATGAAGCCTAGAGTTGCGAGAACCTTTCCAAAAATTAGCACGATGCCCCGCAAGCAGACGGCGGCCACTGCCCATCTAGAGCTGTACAAGTTGCTGATTGAAAAACAGCGGCTAGAGCAAGAGTTGGAGACGCTAGAACAGCGACAGCAGCAGATCACGGAGCGGCTGACTGCCCTAGCATCAGAGACTGGAGAGCTGGAGCTAATGACGCAGACTGTGCAGACTGTGCAGACAGGTCAATCTGGAGCAGGGCTAATTAAGGGCAGTCGGATGCGTCCTATTCAATCTGCGTCTCAATCTAAGTCTCAAGCTACGTCTCAGTTTGAGACAATCTGTTTAGAGTATTGATCGGCCTTGTCGTGCCGGAACGATGATCTAGAGAGATCACCCAGAGAAATAGTCTAGAGAAATGGTCTAGAGCTGGGCTAATTTTTGCTTCACCTGCTAGATATAGCGGTCTAGATTTCAAAACTTTACGCATCTAGGGATTGACTTCTACGAAAATCTCATATACTTAAGCGTCCATTTGCACTACTGGATGATAGAGGCAACCGCAAATGACCGCAGAACATCACTATCGAGCAACGACCATTTGGACAGGCGCCAGTAAAGGAGCTACCACTTCTTATGATGCCTATTCCCGCGAATATATTGTGGCCATCGACGGCAAGCTTTGTATTGTCGGTTCTGCCGACGCTTGCTTTCGCGGCAATCCGTCCCTGCACAACCCAGAAGACCTGCTGGTTTCGTCGCTTTCAGCCTGCCATATGCTCAGCTATTTAGCGCTCTGCGCGCAGGCTGGCATCCGGGTAGTGTCTTATGTCGATGAAGTAGAAGGGCAGATGGCCAATCAGCAGGGCAAGGTGCGCTTCACCGAAGTGATGCTCAAGCCCAGAGTCACGATTGAGCTAGGCGACAGCCTGGAGCGCGCCCAAGATCTGCACCATGAGGCGCATGAAGTCTGCTTTATCGCCAACTCAATGGCCTTCCCAGTCAGGCATCAGCCGACGGTGTTGGTGGCTGAGGAGGAATATGAGTTTGACCAGATGCGAACTGCTTGAGCTGGGTTAGATTCACTTTTCCCTGCGCGTTGCGGGGAATTTGATCGATCCACAGCCAGCGTTTGGGCAGTTTGTAGGAACTCAAATAAGGCTCTAGGGCTGTTTTTAACCTAGCCGGAGCTAAATTTTCAGCGACACAAACCGCAACGACTGTTTCTCCCCAGGTCTGATCGGGCATTCCCAAAACGGCAACATCGCTGACTAATCCTGTAGCGCGGATGGCAGCCTCAACTTCAGTTGGGAATACGTTCTCGCCGCCAGTAATAATCTTTTGGCTACTGCGCCCTTTGATATGCAAGCTATTTTGAACATCAAAATATCCCAAATCATCAGTTTGAAATTCATCCAGGCGTTCTAGAGCCGGGAAATAGCCCAGCATTAGAGAGTTTGAGCGAATCGTCAGGCTGCCGATGCCTGCTGTATCTGGCTGCACAAGTTGAATATCGGCATGGGGCAACAGCTGTCCGCAGCCCGTTTTTCCCTGCAAGAAATCGGCAGGCTTGAGCGTCGCAATTTGGGCGGCTGTTTCGGTCATGCCGTAAGTTGGGGCGAGCGGAATCTGCGCTTGTCTCGCCTGAGCGAGTAATTTTGGCCAGGCAGCTGCGCCACCCAAAAAGACCGCCCGAAACCGGGCGAGCCGTTTTGCAATGGGCAGCAATCGCTGAAGCTGAGTTGGCACCAGCGACAGGAAATACTCTTCTGGCTCGAATTCTGGCTCGAACTGCTCCAGCTGCGACATGGATAGCAGCGCCAGTTTGCCGCCCGTGCTGAATGACCGCAACGCCTGCATCAAACCGCTGACGTGATAGAGCGGTAAGACGCAGCAAGTGTTGATCTTCTCGATCTGAAAATAAGCCTGGAAGCCTGAGACTGCGGCCATTAGCGTTTCCCAGGTATGCACCGCAAAGCGAATCTGCCCCGAAGATCCGCCCGTGGGAATCATGATCCATCCCGGCTGCGCTGCGCTCGAATTCCGGGATGATGGTAGCTCTAGGCTTTTGCCCCAAACCAAATCAGGGCAGGCTAGCTCGCAGACCTGCCGCCATTCACTCACCGCCCAGCTAGGATTGCCAAGGAACAGCGGACAGCCCAACTCACAGGCGGCAATCCAGCCCGCCAGGAATGCAGTTGGCTCAGTTTCCGCAAGGCAAATCACGGGCAGCGACTGAAACCGCGCCAGCTCTGTCAACCGCTGCTGCGTCAAAGCCAACAGCTCTGCGTGGCTTGCCTGACCTATTAGCCAATCGGCGCGGCAGTTTTTGAGATACGTGAAAGGCGTCATGCGGACAATCTGAAGAAGACCTCCATCGTCTCAGATCCAGGCGCACTCTACAACTTACGCTAAGCCAACCGCTCCCAAATCTGCTCAGGACTCAGCCGCTCCCAGCCATCTGCAAACCACTGATCCACTCCAAAGCCAACGGCTCGATTGGCAACAGGCAGTGCCGCAATCAAAAATTCCTCAATATACTGACGCGCTACTGTCGTTTCAAAGACCGATGACCAAACTAGATCAAGCGCCTCGGCTTGGCAAAACTCTCGTAGCGTCACGGGCGAACCCATTAGCGGTGCTTTAATCACAAAGATGCCGCGCCAGCCCTGAGCAAGACAGTCTTTGAGCTGCGCCAAACCCGTCACCGATTCATCCAGCGCAATCGGGGTGCTGTAGCGCTGGCGCAGCTTCAGCATCAGTGAAAATTGCTCAGGCGGTAACGGCTGCTCCAAAAACTCGATGCCGTAGCCGTCACAGAGTTGCAGCCAGGTGCAGGCTTCCTGCCAGGTGAGTCCGCCATTCGCATCTAGCCGCAGCTTGGCTCCCATCGGCAGCAGGCTGATTAACTCGTGAAATATGTCCAACTCTTGCTGAATCGGAGCAGCGCCAATTTTCCATTTAAAGGTGTGGGGTCGTGCGGTAACCAGCCGATTGCCAAACAGCAGCGGACTGTCGAGCGCCGCGCTGCCGGTGGGTAAGAGGGTGCTGGCAAGAGATCCCCCTACCTTCAAAAGGGAGACTTCGAGCTGCTCGGATTGGGTTCCCCCTGTTTCTAGGCGTAGCCTTCCCGAAGGGTAGGGGGCAGCTTGGGAACTCTGCGCCAGTTCCCAAGCTGCCTCTAGCCCGAATCGACAGGCAGGGTGAGTTGCTGGGATTTGCTGAAGCTCGGCTAGCGTGATCTGCTGGGGTAGTGACTGACAAAATTCCAAAGCCGCTTCGTAGCGCTCTGTGCCAAAGGCGGCAATTGGGGCAACCTCTCCCCAGCCGATGCCAGACTCAGTGTCCATCCGCAAAATCAAACCCCGCCGCACCGACCAGTCGCCATGATAGGTTTGCAGCGGGGTTTTGAAGGGGCGAGCGTAGGCGCGAACCTCGAGCTTCATTCGGCTTAGAGCAGATCCGAGCGTTCGGCTTTCACCTGCGCTTTGGCTTTAGCAGCGCTTTTCTTCAAGGCATCCAGTCTAGCTTCATAGCGTCGGCGCTGTTTTTTCTTGGGCGACTGTTCGATCATGATTTTCAGGACGCTGCCGAGGCTTTTGTAGGCGTTGGGCAGGGTGTAGCCAAAGCGGGTTGCCAAGGCGATTGCCTTTTCGTCTGCGTCGATCGCTTCGCGCAGGGTTTTTTCGCCCGCGTTACGTTGATAGAGCCGCCAGCCAGAAACGCCGCAGAGAATCATCGCCAGAATCAGCAGCAGGCCGTCCTGCACCCAGAGTTCGCCCACTGCGCCGCCCAAGCCAATCGCTAGCGCCGCCATTTCCCATCCGTCTCGCGGGATGGTGTCCTGCTGGATGCGAGCCACCTCATGCCAAAACATCAGGTTGCGCTGATCGAGCGCTAGCGCGTCCCATTTGGCCAAGTCCACCTGCACTTCCACCTGATCGCGGCCAATTTCTTCACAGGTAATCAGCGGCGGATTGACGGCGGTGGAGGCTTCAATGGTCACCCAGCTTTTGAGTTCGGGCGGCAGCAGGCTCTTGAGCCGTCTCAGCTCGCTCAAATCAGCTCTGGCAGTCGTGGCGTATGAAGTCATGGACTTAACCCTAAGCGAATCACGATATTTACTGGGTCAAGCTGCATCAGCGCAGCCTTATTCGTTAATTACGTCAATTATAAGACTGATTATAAGACGGCTGTTGCGGATCGACATCTGGCTCAATGAGTCTCGTTGAGCTTAGGCGATGCTGCCGCGCTTGCGGGCTTCTTTATAGGAAGTGCCGATATTTTTTAAGCCCGCCCGGATCATCTGCTGCTCTAGCAGACCAAAAAACCGAGCGCGGTCACCACCTTTGACCACCGCCTGATTATGCGCCTCAGCCAGCGCCACCGGGTAGCCATAGCCTTTTTGCACCTGAGTTAGCGTCAGGCTGAGGGCGCTATCCAGCAGTTCAGCATCAGTGGCCACCCAGCCGGGAAACTCAACGCGGGCGATCTCTGAACCCATATGCACATAGCAAAAGTAAACGTGCTGCTCGCCGTAGCTCTCCAAAATTTTGGCCGAGCTACGCCAAATTGCCCCCCGCTGTCCCGGTTCCAGCAATAGCCCCCAAAGCGCCGTATCCCGCAGCGGTGAAAAGACTTGACAGGGCGCCAGATCGCTCTGGCCAGCACAGTGGGTTTGGCAGTCGGGCGCGAGATAGGTGCAGCTTTGCAGCCGCAGAAAGTTCATCGACTCGGCGCTGCGGGCGGCGCTCAGGTAGCCGACAATCGGAATTCGCAGGGCTTGCAGCTGCTCCCAGGCGGCTAAAATCGGCGGCAAAATCTGGGCGCGGGCATCTGCCGGCAGCGGGTCGAGAAACCAGTGGATCAGCGAACCGTCTACCATCGTCAGAGTGGGTGCTGAGATAGGCTGACCCGCATTGCCCTGAGACAGTTCACTCGCCAGCTCAGCCAGCACTGTCGCCTCAGAAACCGTGCGGCGATAGCCCATCCATTCTTCGGTGCGGATGCCCCACTGCCGCGAGGCGTAAAGGTCTTCGGGTCGGTAAAATACTTCCGGAGCGCTGTCGAGCAGCGGATGCCGATTCTGGCCGTAGTGCAGCGCCACCCGCCCAACGTTGATTAAATAGCAGTAGGCAATTTCGTGGTGGCTAGGGGCAATCTGTGAGCCGTCGGTGGCAATTACGCTGTGAACCGCCGGAGCCGCAGTCAAATCAATGCGGGTGTTCAGCGGCTCAATGGGGACAGCCGCCGTAAAGCTCAACCGATCGCGCCAGAGCTGCTGCTGGTTCATTAGCTCGTCCTGACGCTCGGCGGCCTGCACCAAAATTTGCCGCGCCAGCTCTAGCCTTTGTCGGGTGGCGGCAGCTTCCTGGGTCAGATGTTGGCCAATCCCCTGCATCTGGCGAGACAGCTTGATCAGATCTAGCATCGGCGGCGTGATGATACGAACTTCAAGCTTAAATCTCTCTGAAAATCTCTGCCCTGACTGAGCTTTGAAGGGTACAGGGCTGGCGGGATTCGAACCCTCGACCTACCGCTTAGGAGGCGGTCGCTCTATCCAGCTGAGCTACAGCCCCAGAATAATCGAGATCATAGCAGATCTGTTCTAAGCTGCCATACCTGAAGCTTGCTTTATTCTTACAGAGACTCAGAAATTCCTCATCGCAGCAAGCTCAATTTTGCCTACCGCATGTTTTGCTTACGCTCGGCCTTCAAATCCCGACTGCTCGCAGCGGCCATCTCGGCATCCATCAAGGTTTTGCCTGTCGCCGCCAGATAGACATCATCCAGGCTAGGGCGTGACTGCGAGATACCAAAGGTGGGCAGATCCGCAGCTTTAAGCGCTTGCTGAATCATCATCAGCGCCTCGCTTTGGGGCGTAACCACCAAGTTCAGCGAATTGCCCTGCGCCGAGTTGATGATCACCTCCTGCACAAACGGCATTGCTTGCAGCATCGACTTAGCCGACGCTGCCTCCTCCGCTGACGTAAACTCGCGAATCCGCAGCGTCACCCGGTCGCCGCCCACGCGATCTTTCAGCGCCGAAGGCGTACCCGACGAAATCACCTTGCCCTGGTCGATAATTGCCACTCGATCTGCCAGCGCATCGACCTCTTCGAGGTAGTGGCTCGTCAGCAGAATTGTCGTGCCGCTGTCGCGGAGCTGCCGCAAAAAGTCCCAGACCACCACGCGGCTCTCAATATCCAGCCCGACGGTCGGTTCATCCAACACCAGCAGATCCGGCTGATGCAGCAAACCCGCCGCCAAATCAAGCCGCTTTTTCAAACCACCCGAATAAGTGCCGGTGCGTTTATCTGCCCAGTCTTCCAGACTCAGCAGCGCAATCGCCTGATCGATCTGCGGCTTGATGCTGTCAGCAGGCAAATGATAAATCGCCGCCTGAAGCTGGAGCAATTCGCGTCCGGTCAGCACCTTGTCCAGCGCCACCTCCTGCGCCACGTAGCCCAGCTTTTGGCGAGCCAGCTTTGGCTGATCCAGCACCGAAATCCCAGACAATTCGATGCGCCCCGCGTCCGGAGTCGCCAACGTGCAGAGGCAACGCAGTGTTGTGGTTTTGCCTGCGCCATTTGGCCCTAGCAGTCCAAAAATTTCGCCCGATGCGACTTCAAACGAAACGCCCTTGAGCGCCTCTAGTGCCCCGTAACGCTTTTGCAGATCTTCAATTAAAACCGCAGGAGCCATATAACAAGCTTTATGATGCCGACAGCTCCATTTTAGCGGGATTCGCGGACTGGACTAGCTGATCGGCAAATGACGCTGAGCCATCATCACTACCGTGGTGACATGCTCACCCAAACTTGCCACCACCTGATGCGTAATCGGCAGGCTGTCGATCGCCATCCCGGCAGAGAGCAGCATCATATAGAGAATCGAATACTTGAACAGCGAGCGAGCCAGTCCTTGATCGGAAGGAGCTTGCAGCAACGCCCAAGCCTTGACCAAAAACAGACCGCCCAGCCCCAGCGCGATTGACGCATAGACGGCTCCTAGCTCATGCAGCGGGTAGACCAGCATCAGCGTCGCCGGAATCAGCAGCAGACTGTAGAGCCAGATTTGCTTGGCCGTCACCTCGTCGCCTTTAATGACGGGCAGCATCGGCACGCCCACTTTGGCGTAGTCTTTTTGGATCATCATCGCCAGCGCCCAGAAGTGCGGGGGGGTCCAGAGAAAGATGATCAGGAAATAGAGCCAAGCTGTCCAGCTCAGTTCACCCGTCACCGCCGCCCAGCCGACCAGCGGCGGAATTGCGCCTGCCGCGCCGCCAATTACGATATTTTGGGTACTGTGGCGCTTCAACCAATGGGTGTAGACCAAGACGTAGGTGACGATCCCCGACATGGCCAGCATGGCGCTGAGCAGATTGGCAAAAACTGTCAGCAGAGTGAAGGAGAGCACCGCCAGCCCAATCGCGAAGATCAGCGCGTCGCGGGGCTGAATCCGTCCTGAGGGCAGCGGGCGATGCCGAGTGCGCTCCATGTCATAGTCAATGTCGCGATCGTAGAGGCAGTTGATCGTGTTGGCCGAGGCGGCGGCTAGCGCTCCGCTTACAAGCGTCACTAGCAATAGCAGGGGATCAACTTCGCCTTTGGCTGCAATCCACATGCTGCCTGCAGTTGTCACCAGCAGCAAGATAATAATTCTGGGCTTGGTGAGCTGCCAGTAGCTCTGGAGCACTTGAGCAAAGTTTTGGTGATGCCTTGTGGATGCTGTCCAGGTTGTTTCTTGCATGTTCTTCCTGTGTTAAACCGAATTTTTTGTAAGTTCTGGGCTAGATTCAGGCTCGTTTCAGGCTGCACTCTCCAGCCGCAGCGCCACCGCCCGATCTCGTAGGCCAATCACCGTAAAGCAGACGAGGGTGCCCAGCAGCGTTGCGCCAATCATCTGATGCATTACAGTCAGCATTTCAACTTGCAGGTGCAGTCTGAAGGTAGCCACGCCTAGCAGGACTTGCAGCAGCAGCAAGCCGCCTGCCAGATTCGCCAGTCGCCGTAGCAAGAGCTGTAGCGCTGGAGTCCGCCAAGCCAGTCCTACTACTGTCAAGGTCGCCAGACTCGCCGGAATGACGCCCAGCAGATGCGTATTCATGACGCTACAGAGCTGCGACCCCCAGAGGCACTGATGCAACGCCCAGCGCGATCCGACCAGACCGCCGGAGAGACTCTGAAGGTAGACCAAAATGGCGGCGCTGAGGCTGACCCAAGGCAGTCGTCCCACCGTGCCCGTGCCGCTGTAAGGCAGCAGCAGCATTCCCATCACCAGCAGTGTCGTAAAAAACAAGAGCGCCGTGCCCAAATGCGCCGTGACGATATCGAACCGCAAGAGCTGCGTCACGGTCAGTCCGCCCAGCAAGCCCTGCACCAAGATTAGGCCTAGCGCCGCTAGCGCCATCCAAACTGTCCAGCTTGGCAAGACTCGACGATGCCAGACCGAGAGGCCAACCAGCAGCAATGTCGAGACGCCAATTAGCGCTGCATCCAGGCGGTGGAACCACTCCAGAAACACCTGAAGGTTCATCTGCTGAGCGGGAAACAGTGTGCCGTAGCAGAGCGGCCAGTCAGGGCAGGCGAGTCCAGCATTCATGACGCGGGTAGCACTGCCAATTGCCATCAGCAGCAGCGTCGCAAAGGCAATTTTCCAGATCAGCCGGCGGATTTGAGTTCGAGGTGCAGATGCCTGAACATCCACCTGAGCAGAATAGCCTCCAGAGTTAATCAGTAGATTTGAATTCATGCTTGAATCCGTCATTCGTAACTGCTCCTCAGACCGTTGCAAGAGTTCTGTCAAAGTATCAAAATAACCGAGATAGACCGAGATAGATGGAGTGAGTGAGCGACTGTCGCAATTCCACTCTCACTACTCTAGTGACGCTTACCCGAAAACGCCGCAGCTTTTGGAATTTCTTCGGATTGTGGTTGCCGTGAAGATTTTGAGTTATCTCAATCAAATCACCTGAGCCAAGTCACCTAAGCTAACCTACCTGAGCTAAATTACCACAAAGGCAAATCTGCCAAATTCTACGGCTTGCCGTTGCCCTTTCCGCTCACTATGCATCAATTCACTATGTATCAATCACTACTGCACAGCGAATCAATCCCAAAGAAAACATTAAAGTTCTCGAAAATTGCGCTGCTGCAGTTCATCAGGCTCAGTCTAACGACGATGTAGCCTGCATAACGCTTACAACGATAGTCTAGCGTTTGAATTAAATCTGGGCAGGAAAATCACATTTAGCGTCAGTATCCAGATTCGTAATTATTTTTTAACAATTCTTGTGCCTGATTTGATAAATCTGCTGTTATTGCGCTAGTTGCCTGCGTCACTCAGCGTTCTTAAAACTGCAAGACAAATTGCAAGCCTGCCGTAAGACTCTTACATCTTTATGAAATTTAGGTGTGTCTGGGCATTATGCCACGCACTATGAGGGCAGCAGTTACCGCCTGAATCTGTCGCTTTAGCGGTTAAGCTGTTACAAATATAAGCTGTTACAAATATCTTTAACCTCTACTTTGTCCAGTCCTTGAGCAGACCTGTTAGTTTGAGATTAGTTTGAGCCAGCGACTGGGCAAGTGAATTGATCGAATCGAACCGTCCTAAATTCAGCTAGATTATTACCTGTGAACATTCCAAGCAGTATCCTAACAATGTTGGCTGGGATTGCCTTAACCCTCGCCAGCCTCTGGTATGGACAGAATCATGGCCTGATGCCGGTTGAAGCTTCAAAAGATGCCGCATTGGTTGATGATCTGTTCAACGCCATGATGACCGTTGGAGCCGGGATTTTCTTCCTGGTGGAAGGCGTAATTTTGGTTTGTATATTTAAATTTCGCCGCAAAAAGGGCGACACCACCGACGGGCCGCCGATTGAAGGGAACATCCCGCTAGAGATTCTCTGGACAGCGATTCCCGTTGTCATCGTGCTGGTGATTGGTGTCTACAGCTTTGAGATCTACCGAGTCGAAGGCGGCTTTGATCCGGAGGCTGCCGAGCAGCCCGCAATCGTGCAGGTCGCTATGCTGCCTGGATCTGGCTTGGAAGCTGGCCTGATGGATGCCCAGCCCGCTCCGAAAGGCATGAAGCACCACAGTCACATGGCGCTGGGTGTGGGCGGTTCGCCAGAGTCGGCGCAAAACGCTCCAGATCTCACGGTCAACGTGCTGGGTTTGCAGTACGCCTGGATCTTCACCTATCCAGACAGCGGCGTGACGGCAGGAGAGCTGCATATCCCGGTCGGCAAAGACATCAAGCTGACGATCAAGGCGCAGGACGTGATTCATGCGTTTTGGCTGCCGCAGTTCCGGCTGAAGCAGGACGCGATTCCGGGGCAAGATGCCGAGCTGCGTTTTAAGCCCACGTTAGCGGGTGAATATCCAATTGTCTGCGCTGAGCTTTGCGGAGCCTACCACGGCGCAATGGCCAGCAAGCTCTACGTGATGGAGCAGGACGACTATGATGCTTGGCTTCAGCAGCAGGTGGCCGCGCTTGACGAGCCGCAGACCGTGGCTAGCAAGCCGGATGAAATCAACGCCGATGCAGCCTACCTCGCACCTTTCGCCAGCCAGTTTGCTGATCAGACGGGCGTAGATGCCGAACTGCTCCAGCAGCTTCACCCCCTGCACAACCACGAGTTAATGAAGGCCATGCAGCCCCCCGTTGACCCAGCAGCAGTCAGCGCCCTGCCGGCTGCCTAACCCCGTTTAGATTTTTTGACCTTAATACTGCCGAGGCCATGACGATTCAAGCAGAAGCACCCAAATCCGCCCAGCCGCAGCTGCCCCATGCTGGGGAGCGCAAGTGGCAAGACTATTTCACCTTTAACACCGACCATAAGGTCATTGGCATCCAGTATCTGGTAACTTCGTTTGCCTTTTTTTCAATTGGCGGTGTGATGGCCGACGTGCTGCGAACCGAGCTGCGAACTCCGGCCTCAGACTTTATCTCGCCTGAGCTATACAACCAGGTGCTGACGCTGCACGGTACGATCATGATCTTTTTGTGGATTGTGCCTGCCGGAGCCGGATTCGCCAACTATTTGATTCCGCTGATGATTGGGGCGCGCGACATGGCCTTCCCCAAGATGAACGCCATGGCCTTCTGGATGGTGCCGCCAGCCGGGATTCTGCTGGTGCTGAGCATTTTGGTCGAGGCTCCTCAGTCGGGCTGGACATCCTACCCGCCGCTGAGCCTGATGACCGGCAAGGTGGGCGAAGGCATCTGGATTCTGACGCTGCTGATTTTGGGGACTTCTTCGATTTTGGGGGGGATCAACTTTTTCACCACCATTATCAAGATGCGCGTCCCCAGTATGAAGCTGACGAGTATGCCGCTGTTTTGCTGGGCGATGCTCTCCACCTCAGCGCTGATTTTGATTGGCACGCCGGTGCTGGCTGGAGCACTGCTGCTGCTGGGCTTTGATCTGATCGCTGGCACGAATTTCTTCAACCCGACCGGCGGCGGCGACCCGGTAGTTTACCAGCATATGTTCTGGTTCTACTCGCATCCGGCGGTCTATATCATGATTCTGCCGCTGTTTGGGGCAATTTCCGAGATCATTCCGGTGCATTCGCGCAAGCCGATTTTTGGCTACCTGGCCATTGCCTACTCTAGTCTGGCGATTTCGTTTCTGGGACTGATTGTCTGGGCGCACCATATGTTCACCAGCGGCACCCCGGCTTGGCTGCGGATGTTCTTTATGATCACCACGATGGTGATTGCCGTGCCAACCGGGATCAAGGTGTTTAGCTGGCTGGCAACGATGTGGGGCGGCAAAATTGCCCTCAACAGCGCCATGCTGTTTGCGATGGGCTTTGTCGGCGAGTTTGTGATTGGCGGGATCAGCGGCGTGATGGTGGCCTCCGTGCCGTTTGATATCCATGTGCATGACACCTACTTCATCGTGGCGCACATGCACTATGTGCTGTTTGGTGGTAGCGTCTTCGGAATCTATGCGGCAATTTACCACTGGTATCCCAAAATGACCGGGCGGATGATGAACGAGCCGCTGGGGATCGCTCACTTTACGCTGACGCTGGTGGGCACCAACCTCACCTTCATGCCGATGCATGCGCTGGGAATGCAGGGAATGAACCGCCGGGTGGCGATGTATGACCCGCAGTTTCAGTCATTGAACGAGATCTGTACGGCGGGAGCTTATGTGCTAGCAGTCTCGACCCTCCCATTCTTTGTCAACGCGATCTGGAGCTGGAGCAAGGGCGTACCGGCAGGCGACAACCCCTGGAATGCGCTGACGCTGGAATGGCAGACGACCTCGCCCCCAGCCATCGAAAACTTTGAGACGCTGCCGGTGCTCACGGGTGGCCCTTACGACTACGGTGTGGAGGATTTCCCGGACGATATGCTGCCGCCGTTAACCTCGCCAGAGCTACAGCCGGATTCTTCGGCTTTCTCCTGAGCTAAACCTACTTGTCAAGCCTAACTTGTCAAACCTACTGTCCTTCACTTGATTTTTGAAACTATGCAAGGTTCAGTTGACTCTGCTGAAACGCTCAACTACGGTACGGCAGTTGACAGCCACAGCGGCCATGCTGAAGGCCATGAGGCACATCCCGATCACCGTATCTTCGGGCTGATTGTGTTTCTGGGCGCAGAAAGCATGATCTTCCTGGGGCTGTTCATGGCCTACCTCACCTTCCGGGCGGTCTATCCTTCCTGGCCACCCGAAGGCACACCCGAACGTGAGCTGCTGGTGCCGGGAATCAATACGCTGATCTTGATCAGCAGCAGCTTCGTGATCCACAAGGCCGATGTCGCGATTAAAAAGAACGACGTGGCCGGACTGCGAACCTGGTTTGGCCTCACCGCCGCGATGGGCGCGATCTTTTTGCTGGGGCAGGTTTATGAGTACAGCAACCTGGAATTTGGTCTCAAAACCAACCTCTATGCCAGCAGCTTCTATGTGCTGACAGGCTTCCACGGGCTGCATGTTTTTCTGGGACTCTGCCTGATTCTGGGCGTGCTCTGGCGGGCGCGGAAACGGGAGCATTACTCTGAGGCGCATCACTTTGGCGTGGAAGCTGCCGAACTCTACTGGCACTTTGTCGATGTCGTCTGGATCATTCTGTTTTTGCTGCTGTATTTGCTCTAGGCTGTATTTTCTTTGAGCAGAATTTCTACCCGCTTCAAAAACTAAATTTGAATACGTATTGAATAATTGGGAGCCGCACTATGGGAACCGCAGTCGATGTCAACAGCGCTAACTTCTTGGCTGAAGTAGCCGAAAAGTCCTATGAAAAGCCAGTGATTGTCGATTTCTTTGCCCAGTGGTGCGGCCCCTGCCAGCTCTTAAAGCCAATGCTGGAAAAAATGGTGCAGGGTCACGACGTGGTGCTGGCCAAAATCGACATTGACCAAAGCCCCGATCTGGCCAGCGCTTACAGAATTGAAGGCGTGCCTGATGTGCGGGTGGTGATGCAGGGCAAGATGTACGCAGGCTTCGTCGGCGTTTTGCCAGAGCCGCAGCTCCAGGACTTTATGGTACAGCTCAACAGTGCCTACAGCCGTTTGGGCAGTCGCTCTGAGCTAGAGGTGAAGCTCGATGAAGTCCAGCAGCTGATTGCGACCGGAGCTGCGCCAGCCGCGACCGAGAAGCTGGCGCAGCTCCGCGCCGAATATCCTGAAGAGCAGTCGCTGGCAATCATCAGCGCCAGCTTCCTGATTGGTCAAGATGACCTGGGCGAGGCCGAGCGAATTCTGGCTCCGATCTATGAAGGCATGGAAATGTACGCGCCCGCCGAGGCGCTGCGGAACTTGATCTATCTGAAGCTCGACAGCGCCAAGCCCTATACGCATCCGCTCGACGAGCCGTTCTTTAAGGCCGTGCAGTCTACGCTGACCTCAGACTATGAGGCGGCGCTGACCGGGTTTTTGGAGATCGTCAGCCAAGATCGCCAGTACCGGGATGACGGGGCGCGCAAGGCGATGCTGATGGTGTTTAATTTGATCGGCGACGAGCATCCTGCCACCCAGGACTATCGCAAAAAGCTGGCTGCCGTGCTGCATTAGAAGACCCGTGAATTCAGATCTAAAATCCGACCGAACCTTTGGCCAGCTTGCCCCGAATTGCCGGATTGCCATAGTGGGCGATGTGCATGATCAGTGGGATGACGGTGATGCTGCTGCGCTCCGGCATCTAGAGGTCGATCTAGTGCTGCTAGTTGGCGACTTTGGCAATGAGTCGGTTGAAATTGTGCGCGCCATTGCCCAGCTTGACCTGCCCAAAGCCGCAATTTTTGGTAACCATGATGCCTGGTTTACGGCGACCTCTTGGGGGCGCGGGCTACGGACGCATACCGAAGATCGGGTGGAGCAACAGCTGGATTTGTTGAGCGACTGCCATGTAGGCTTCGGCAAGCTGGACTTCCACCATCTGGGGCTGACGGTGGTGGGCAGCCGTCCGTTTAGCTGGGGTGGCCCAAACTGGCGCAATCGGCGGTTTTATAAGCAACGCTTTGGCATCAAGGGTTTTGAGGAATCTACGGCCAAAATTGTGGCGGCAGCGGCAGCGGCAGCCTATCCAACGCTGATCCTGCTGGGTCACGGTGGCCCCAGCGGATTGGGCGATCAGCCAGAAGATATTTGCGGCAAGGATTGGAAGCCAATGGGTGGGGACTATGGCGATCCGGATCTGACGGCGGCAATTCACCAGATTCGAGCGACAGGCAAGCAGATCCCGCTGGTGGCCTTTGGGCATATGCACCACAGCCTGCGCCATACGCAGTCGCGGCTTCGTACTCGGCTGGAGCAGGATACGAGCGATACAGTCTACTTAAATGCGGCGAGCGTGCCTCGAATTATCCCCACGCCGTCTGGAGTGCGTCGCAACTTTTCGCTGGTGACGCTGGCAGCGGGCAGAGTCACCCAAGCATCACTAGTCTGGATTGACGAGAGTTTTGGCATCAGCGAGCAAATTTTGTTCCCGATTCCGGCTCCACCTGAAACTCAACTAGCCGCAGAACAAACTGAGCTGGTAATATAGATTGCTGGACTGCGGTGTGAAACCCCAAGCTAGATGGAGAGGTGGCAGAGTGGTCGAATGCGCTCGACTTGAAATCGAGTGTACGCAAGTACCGAGGGTTCGAATCCCTCCCTCTCCGTTCAGTCCCTACAAGGTCTCTGCCCTATGTTGGGTCTATGTCGTCTCCCCGCTTACCTTGCCAGCGTGGCTCGAATTGCTGGCAGAAGTCATCAGTTTAGCTAGCCTGCAATCTGCTGTCGCTGTCGCTCAGCCCCAGCTTGATCCGGATGCTCTTGACGTGTTTTTTCACGGTGTCTGTGGCAATGTACAGCCGGGTCGCAATCGACTTATCCGAGCAGCCGATGCGCTTCAAGATCCAGACCTGCGCCTCGCGTGCTGTCAGTCCATATTTGCGGGCTTCGGCTGCGGCTCGCTGCTCGGCGGCTTGACGTGGATCTTCTAATCTCACCAAGAGGTACGGCTGGTCAACATAGCTAGCAGGCAGCCAGGAAGCTCGAATCCGGATAGCGGCTTGATCAATCTTGATCTCATCTTCAATTGACTGAAGCTGATTTTCTAGCACCGCCTGACAGCAGTTCCAGATCTGCTGCGGGACGCGGGACAAGTTTTGGGTTAGCTGGTTAGTTAGCTGATTGGTTAGCTGGTTAGTTAGCTGACAGCAGATCTCGCTGGCGTGATGGTTGAACACCACTAGCTCGCCAGTTTTCGTCAAAATCATTGCGCCATCAAAGCAGTCAAGGCTTTCAACTAAGGCTTGAAAAATTGGATTGGAACTGGAGGAAGCTGTGACTGGACGATTTGAATAAGGAACAGTGCTCATTATTTTAGGGGGCTATAAATGAACATGACACTGCCGCTGGAGAAGAATCTGCAATTGAACTAGCTCACATGAACCAACAGCTATTTTTCAGCTTCATCAACAGAGGCAGAATTGTAAATTAACAGACAGAACGCAAATCAAACTGGACTTGGCCTATAGGCCAACTGTAGACAAATCAGAAATAAACCAGAAGGCGTTTTTGAGCATTATCTTGCTGTCTTCGCTTCTGTTATTCATTTCTGCAATTCACTCCTGCAATTCACTACAGTTTAGGCGATCAATATTTCGGCAAAATCTCGGATCTGCTCAGTCCAAATTACCCAACTCGGTGGCCTAAAACAGGCTTGGCCTTCAGCCGTCAATCCACAGGGACTCACTCACGCCAAAATCTGGCGGCATACCTAGTTTGAATGTCTAAACCTGGCGAGTTAAGCATTCAAACGCAGATTTGCTGCTTTTGGGTAATTCTTTACTTCGAGTCTTGAGCGATCAAATCAGGACAGTTTCTGGGGAATCAGAACATCAGAACTTCTCAGTTTACAGCTAACTGCAAGCAGAATTAAGGCTCCACCCTGACGGTAGTGCCAATTTTAATCAGCTCATATAGTTTGACAACATCTTCGTTCCGCATTCGCACGCAGCCATGTGATGCTGCCTGACCAATAGAGGCAACATTTGGCGTGCCGTGGAAGCCGATTACGCCATGTTCCAGTTCCAAAAAGCCAATCCAGCGCAGTCCCAGAGAGCCATCAATACCCGGCGTTTCAACTTCGCCAGTTTTGGGGTCTTGCCAAGCTGGATCAACAATCATCTCAAACACCTTGAAGTCGCCTGTGGGCGTGGCAAAACCAGGCCGACCCACGGCAACCGGAAAAGTAGCGACCAGCCTCTGGCCTTGAAACACGTAAACTTTCCGACGATCGAGCTTCAGCAAGACATTCATCGTCTGATCTTGGGGCGCATAGCGATCAAACTCCCGCAGGTCAGGGATTTCTGGCAGAATGCCATACCCAAAGACAGCAGCCTCCACCGCAAAATTAAGCACAACCGCAGCAGCAGCCATCCAGCCCAGCATTTTCCAGTTCATCTGCCTCACTTCCTATCCGCATCCAACTCGATTGCCATCTGAAAAAAAGAACCCTCTCCCTTCTGAATTCTTACTGGAGATAGCGCAATACGCCCTGAGCGATAGCTGCGGCAATCTGGCTGCGCGAGGCCGCGCTGTTGAACCGCACCACATCTTCTCGCCCGGTGACAAACCCAATTTCAACCAGCACCGCTGGCATTGAAGTTTCAGTTAGCACATAAAATCGCGCCTGCCGAATTCCTCGATCGTTCATGCTGATCGAATCCAGCAGACTGTTGTGGATCGAAGTTGCCAGGGCGCGACCCGACTCATAGTAGTAGGTTTCTAAACCGTTAACATCGGGGCGGCTGAGGCTAATAGCGTTAGCGTGGATGCTGACGAACAGAGCGGCATTGAGTCGGTCGGCCAAATCAACGCGCGGCTCTAGCTCTACCTCCTGGTCATCCTGGCGGGTTAAGACGGCCTGTATGCCCTGTTTTTCTAGCAGCGAAGCGACCTGCTGTGCCACATCCAGCACAATGTCAGCCTCATGGATACCACCAATCCCAACTGCTCCGGGATCGCCGCCGCCATGCCCTGGATCGACCACCACCACAATTCGGCCATCGCGCGCGACAGGAGTTGAGCTGCGCTGCGCGACGCCGTAGTCAATGTCAAAGATGCTGGTAGGTGCATCAATGGCTGCGAGCTGCCGCTGCACGACCTCTGCCTCGCTGCGTTCAACAAATAGCCCTGCCTGCACGACTCGGCGACCGTCAATTGTATTGCGAAAGGCATCGGGTACAATCTGGCGCACTTGCCGCAATAGGCTGTCGCTGCTGCCCTGCACAACCAGGCGATATTGGTTCGCTCTGGGGCTGCTCGAAGGCGGTCGAGCACTAGGAACCCTCACAAGCGGTGGGCTAATTGGTAGGCTAACCGGCTGACTGATTGGCCGATCTAGCGCCAAGACCTGCGTTTCGGCATCTAGCCTGTCAAAGAGCTGGGCGATTGCCTCGGCTTCTTCTCGTTCGACAAACAGCCCTGCCTGAATTACCCGCCGCCCGCCAATTATGGTGCGAAAGGCATCAGGCACGGTCTGGCGCACTTGTCGCAGCAGGCTGTCACTGCTGCCCTGCACAATCAGTCGGTATTTGAACGGCTCGCGCTCGGAGCGCTCTGAGCCGCCGGAGCGATCTGAACTACCGGAGTCACTAGGGCTGCGGCGCTCTGTTGCCCCTCGACGCGGCAGTACTGGCGCTTCCGCAATCTGACCCGACCAGCGGCCAGGTGACGGCAAAGATTTAGCTGCTTCCGCTCTAGACCCGAGACTCGCTGCCGCTATCGCAATGATCAAAACCCAAACAGAACGCATCTCTTACTTCTTCAAAAAACCTTCTAGCACTCGTCTATAATCAGCCTCGATTTGTTCCCGACGCACTGAGAACGGCTGTCCATAGATTTAAATTCACATTAACGTACTTTTTGAGTGTCTAGATTTCCAGATTTACGATACACCTCATACTTATATTTGTCTTCATCTCTCCTATCTTTAAGAGCTATCTGGCAATCTAAACATTCGGCTATTTTTTTCGGCTATTTTCCAGACCACTGCGAGGATAGCATCAAACTTGGGATAACTAAAGCCAGATTCGGCGATTCATTATCAAACCTATGAGCGAGCTATTTCGAGGATTTGAGCAACTGCTGGAGTTAGCTAAAGCTCTAGAAGACAAAATCGAACAGGGAGAGCTGAAGACCGATATTCACATTAACGCTCGTCCGCTCAGCAGCATTCCGCGTCAGGGGAGCGTGCCCCGCAGCAGTACCGCTAGCAGCGCCGCTAGCAGCCATGTCGGCACTAGCCGGATGCGCCCCAACCCAACATCGCCTCGTCCAGAGAGTCCCCCACCTGCCAACGGCAGTTCAGATGGCGCGGCTCCAGTCTCGCTGCGCGATTTGGGCGGGCTGTCGTCTGTCTTGCAAGAGCTGCGCGAGCTAATCGAAATTCCGCTGAAGCGTCCCGAACTGCTCGACAAGCTGGGGCTAGAACCCTCTAAGGGCGTGCTGCTAGTCGGGCCACCCGGCACGGGCAAGACTCTGACTGCCCGTGCGCTGGCCGAAGCGCTAGGCGTGAACCACATTGCGATTGTCGGCCCTGAAGTCATGGGCAAGTATTATGGCGAAGCCGAAGCCCGCCTACGCGATATTTTTGAGAGAGCGGCTCGCTCGGCCCCCTGCATCATATTTATTGACGAGATTGACAGCCTTGCCCCCGATCGCGCCAAAGTCGAGGGCGAGGTCGAGAAACGTCTAGTCGCCCAGCTCTTGAGCCTGATGGACGGCTTCGCCCCAACCAACGGCGTGATTGTGTTAGCTGCCACCAATCGACCTGACCACCTCGATCCGGCACTGCGTCGTCCTGGGCGGCTCGACCGCGAGGTGCAGTTCCGCGTCCCCGACCGCGAGGGTCGCCTGGAAATCCTTCAGATTCAAACCCGCTCGATGCCGCTCGATCGGACAGTTGATCTGGCGATAATTGCCGATCTGGCGGTGGGGCTAGTGGGAGCCGATCTAAGGGCAGTCTGTCAGCAGGCGGCCTACATTGCCCTGCGGCGACAGGTTCCTGACCTGCAAGCTGAAGTACCTGCCGAGATGAGCATTACGCAAGCCGACTTTTTGCAGGCAATCAAGGCAATCAAGCCCTCGGTGCTGCGCTCAGTCGAAGTCGAATCTCCCCAGACAGACTGGGCGGAGATCGGCGGACTGGCAGCCGCGAAGCAAACGCTGCAAGAATCGGTCGAAGGCGCTCTGCTCTACCCAGAACTCTATCAGCAAACCGGAGCCAAAGCCCCGCGCGGCATTCTGCTTTGGGGGCCACCGGGCACAGGCAAAACGCTGCTAGCCAAAGCGGTTGCCTCTCAGGCTCGCGCCAATTTTATCGCGGTAAATGGCCCCGAGCTGTTGAGTCGCTGGGTGGGAGCAGCTGAGCAAGCTATGCGCGAGCTGTTTGCTAAAGCTAGACAGGCAGCTCCCTGCGTCATCTTTGTGGATGAAATTGACACGCTTGCTCCCGCACGCGGCCAATTTCAGGGCGATTCGGGGGTCAGCGACCGGGTAGTGGGGCAGCTCTTAACCGAACTTGACGGTCTGCAAGCCTGTCCTAACGTGCTGCTAATTGGAGCGACTAATCGGCCTGACGCGCTCGACCCAGCGCTGCTTCGCGCCGGACGGCTCGACCTTCAGCTCAAAATCGATCTGCCTGACCAAGCCAGCCGCCTGTCGATTCTGCAAGTCCACAATCGCGATCGGCCTCTAGCAGCCGTAGATCTAAGTCTCTGGGCTAGCCAAACCGCAGGCTGGAACGGAGCCGATCTGGCGCTGCTGAGCAATCAGGCGGCTCTGGAGGCGATCCGTAAATATCGCGCTCAACCTTCCCCTGATGCCGCCATCCAGATCACAATGGCCGATTTTGCCATCGCGCATCAGCTCCTAGCCAGCCAGCGTTCTGCCCGCGAAGTATCGACGGATCTCTAGGTTTGGATGATCGGCAAATCTTATATCGCTTTTTTTATCCCTGTGGACTATCGACTGCGGGGATATTTGCTTTTCACATATAGCCAAAAAAAATAATTTAAAGTGAGTACTAAGGAATAATTTACGAATCTGTTAGTGGTATATAGATAGCGGGAAATCTTGATATATCTCCAAAGAGTGATGCAATATCCAAGCTTGATTCTTCAAGGAATGGTTGATTTGCTCTCGGTGTGATTCTGACTCGAAACATGCCTCAATTCAATAGAGGGCTACAGCAGTTCCGTACTTTCCTGTAGATGCCAGTTTTCAACCCAAAGAATTCCGCATTTACGCTGTCTCACGCAGATTCTCAAGTACCTATGCTGCTAGAAGCGCTCAAGCCGAAATCATCAGATGAGATCGGCAAGAATTGGGGCTGATCTACTTCCTGAACGCAAACTACACAAATTAGGTGATTTAACATGGCTGTCGAAAAAGTGAACTCTTCTTCTAGCTTGGCTGAAGTTGTTGACCGCATCTTGGACAAAGGGATTGTCATTGACGCTTGGGTTCGCGTCTCGCTCGTCGGGATTGAACTGCTCTCCATCGAAGCGCGCGTCGTGATTGCTTCAGTCGAGACCTACCTGAAGTATGCCGAAGCAGTGGGTCTGACCTCTCAGGCTGCCGTTCCTGCGGCTTAAGTTGATTCAGAGTATTGGCACTGAGGGCGAGGAGGGCGAGAAGGCTCCTGCGCGCCGCCCCTCTTACCCTCAGCTTATTTGGCATTCTGACTGATAGCGTTTTGGGTTGGTGGTTTGGGTTGGTGGTTTGGATTGATATTCTGGATTTGGTTTTAGGAGAATTTCAGTGGTTTCTCTCAAGCAGACTTGGCAAGAACAGCGGCAGCAGCGCCAGCAAGAGGTGATTCAGCGCCAGCAGCAGGTGCAGGCGACTTTAGAACAGCTTAAGCATGCTCGGCAGGTACAGGCGATTGAGCTACGGCAGGATTTGACCGCGTTTCATTCGCAGCTGAGGGCTGATGTGGCATTACTGCGCCAAGAGATGCAGGCGGAAATTTTGCAGCGCCGTACAGAGGTACAGGCAGAGCTACAGGCTCATCAACAAACTCGCCTCCAAAATCAGATTCAGCTAATGCAGGAGCTAGCGCTCTACGTTGAGAGCCTTCAGGCTGAGGTGCAGCAGCAGCTCGTTGAATTTAGCGAAATTCGGCAACAGCAGGCTCCAGTCCTGCGCCAGATGCTGCGAGATGACAGAACTCGCCGCAGCGCTGAAGTGGCCGAATTCTTTGAGCAGCTCGTTGAGTTCCGGGCTGAGCTACGCCGCTACTGTGCTGAACTGCATCAGTATGTTTGGGGCAACGATGCGGCTCCAGTTAATCTATCCGTGAGTGAACCCACAGCATCCCCGGAATTAGAGGAACTAGAAACGGCTCCAGCTGAAGCTACTCACGATATGGCAGCGCCAACGGTGCGCATTGTGCCGCCCAGTACAGCATCCGGCACAACATCCGGCACAGCATCCAGTACAGCATTCGGCACAGCATCCCCTGAAGCAGAGGTGCTGCCGCCCACCTCCATCCTCGCAGAAGCAGTCTATACCTACCTGCATGAAACGCAGGGCGCGACGCTGACTGAAATTGAAGCAGCTCTAGCGCTGAATCGCTTCCAGACGGTGGATGCCCTACGCAGCCTGATCCGCAAAGGCTATGTTACCCAGCGCGATCGAATTTACTTGATCCAAGACTTGACTTAAGAGGATATAAGCCCGTGACTACTGTTTTGAAGGTCAGCCCCCGACGCTTTGTCAGTACACCCGCAATCGAGCGCGTGGTTAACCGAGCCTATCGCTATCTACAATCCGGCTTTTCTGTGCATCTGCGCGGCCCTGCCGGAACCGGAAAAACTACGCTGGCACTGCATCTGGCCGATCTGCTTACCCAGCCAATGATGCTGCTCTACGGGGACGATGACTATAAGACCTCTGACTTGATCGGGAATCAAACGGGATATACGCGCAAAAAAGTTGTAGACAACTACATCCACAGCGTTGTGAAGGTTGAAGATGAGCTGCGGCACAACTGGATGGACTCACGGTTGACACTGGCCTGCCGGGAAGGATTTACGCTAATCTACGATGAGTTCAATCGCTCTCGTCCGGAAGTCAACAACGTACTGCTCTCAGTCTTAGAAGAGAAGCTATTGGTTTTGCCGCCCAGCAGTAACCGCAACGAGTATGTGCGGGTGAATCCGAAGTTCCGGGCAATTCTCACCTCCAATCCCGAAGAATACTGCGGCGTGCATTCCACCCAAGACGCGCTGCTCGACCGACTCGTCACAATCAATGTCCCCGAACCTGACGAGCTAACTCAGCAAGAAATCATCATCCAAAAAACCGCAATCGACCGCGAAAGTGCTGCCATTATCGTTGAAACCGTGAGGAACTTCCGGCAGCGAATCCAGGCCGAGAAATCTTCTGGACTGCGCTCCTGCTTAATCTTGGCCAAGGTCTGCCAGGAGCACGATATTTTGGCGATGCCTGAAAATCCTGAGTTTCGAGATATGTGCCAGGATATTTTGCTGTCGCGCTCCAGCTTACCGCTCGGCGAGTCCACTCAGATTCTCTGGGAAGTTTTCAACGCGCTGATTACCGCCCATGCCATGCAGCAAGAGGTCGTGGCCTCTGCGCCTCAGGTGAGAGTGATTCCGGCATCTGAGGCTGCGTCCGCTGAAGCAGCTGATCCGCTGGATGAGTGGCTGGCCGCAGAAAGCGATGCAGCTGACGAACCTGAACCCGTGATCTCCTCAGCGATTCCCCAAATTATTTTCCCGGCGCCATCCCTAGCAATCCCCCAAGCTACCCTACAGGAATAAATTCATGACTTTTTCTATGCCCCCCCAGACCATGCCCGCTCAAGCCCAAAACCGACCGATGCAAACTGCTGCAAACAGCTCATCACTGGCAGATGTGCTAGAGCGCGTGCTCGACAAAGGTATCGTGATTGCTGGCGATATTTCTGTCTCCGTGGGCGCAACTGAGCTGTTGAGCATTCGGATTCGGCTGCTGGTGGCTTCGGTCGATAAAGCCAGAGAAATGGGCATTAACTGGTGGGAAGGAGATCCCTATTTGAGTGGACAAGGCCGCCAGCTGCTCGAAGCTAATCAGCAGCTACTCGAAACTAACCAGCAGCTACAAGCTCGACTCGGCTCTCTCGAAACCGAGCTGCAATCGCTTAAATCTGCCAGCCCCGTCTAAGTTTCAGCTCCCGAAATAGCCCCTCGCCCTATTCAGAAACTATGAACCCTACATCGCTTCAAGTCGCCCCTGCTAGTGATCTTAATTTTTCAGAAGCGCCGCAAAAATCGTCGCAAAAATCACAGGCCGGACTCGCAACCCTGTTGCTGACTGTAATTGAGCTGATTCGTCAGCTGATGGAGGCGCAGGTGATTCGCCGCATGGAATCCGAACAGCTGAGCGAAGCAGATTTGGATCGCGCTTCAGATAGCCTCCGCAAACTGGAAGAGCAGGTCGTGCAGCTCTGCAAGGTTTTTGAGGTCGATCCAGCTGATCTGAATATCAATCTGGGCGAAATAGGTACGCTCTTGCCAGGCAACGGCTATTATCCAGGTCAGAAGTCTGCCAGCCCTTCAATCTTGGAGCTGCTCGATCGCCTGCTGCATACGGGCGTTGTGCTACAAGGCGAGCTGGATTTGGGACTGGCGCAGATCAATTTGATTCACGCCAAGCTGCAACTGGTGCTAACTTCACAGCCGGTCTAGGTTGCTCGATAAATTCAGATAAATATCCCCAATTGGGTCATTAAGCCATGTCTTCTCATCTCTATCTCTACGGTATTCTCCCCGCCTCTGCTCCAGCGTTAGACTTTGCAGGCTTGGATCAGCAGCCCGTGCAAACCCGCGAAGTTGGCGGCTTTACGTTCCTCTATTCAGAGGCTCAGCAGGAACGCTATCTAGCCAGCCGCCGCAATCTGCTCGGACATGAGCGAGTGTTAGAGCAGGCAATGGAACAAGGCTATCGCGCATTGCTGCCGCTTCAGTTTGGCATGACAATTAGCGACTGGACAAACGTGGAGCAGCAGCTGATTCTGCCGCGCGGTGAGCAACTCAAGCAGCTACTTGCTAAGTTAGAGGGACGGCGCGAGGTGGGCGTAAAGGTATTTTGGGATGCAGAGCAGGAGCTAGCATTGCTGATGCAGGAGAACACTGCTCTGCGCGCTAGGCGCGATCAGCTAGAGGGCAAGTCGCTAGGCATGGAGCAAATCATCCAGATTGGTCAGGCAATTGAGCGTGAGATGCAGCAGCGCCAGCAGCGGGTGATTGAGACTTTTCGAGCTGCGCTGAATTCGCTGTCTGTGGAGCGCGTCGAGAACGATCCGCTCAGCGAGGCAATGATCTACAACGCGGCCTATTTGATTGACTGGGAGTCAGAGCCACAGCTTGGGCGGGCTGTGGAGGCTCTAGACCAGCAGTTTGATGGCCGTCTGCGGATTCGCTACAACAGCTTTACGGCTCCGTTTAATTTTGCTCGGCTGGGCGAGGCGTGAGTTCTAGCGTCAATGGCACGAATTCTAAGCTCTCATAGATCGCTGCAAATAGCGGTACAAATTCTGATTCCTGACTCTGCTGATAGACTTCCAAAAACCCAAACGCTTTGCCCGCATTCTCACCCAGCACAATTCGGCCTTTGCTGCCGCTGGGCGTTGTAAAGATTGTTGCCTCTTTCATCCAGGGCTGCTCTAGGCCATCTACCTGAGTTTCAGTGACCGTCCAGCCCGGATTTAAGCGCAGCAGGCTTTGCTCTCCTGCCGTCGCCAAGCGTCGGATTTGCTCCACGGTTGTATCTTGACGCGGAAAGAAAAATCGGACAAAGTTGCCTTCGGTGCTGTTGGTTTGATTAGGCTGGCCAAAAAAGCCAACTCCACAGCCACGCTCGGTGCAGCCACTGCTGACGGTGAGATAGGTGGCGGGGAAATAGGTGGTCATCGGAACGCCAATTCGCTCATAGCGCTGAAAGGTGACACGGCGCTCTAAACCTCCAACCGTCAGCAGCAGCGTCTTGAAGTGCGGAGCTGGTGAGCTGGGTGCTGGTGAGCTGGGTGCTGGGGTGGCAGATGGCGGGCTGTTCTGAGCCGCTGCCGGGAGCGCCAGTCCACTACTCAGTCCACTGCTCAGTCCACTACTCAATGAGATACCCAGAATTAAACCCATCACTGCTTGACGCATTCCCACCTTTCCCAGCGAATCTCTTCCAAATCTTAGTACCTGCCTGTACGATTGGCTAAATTCCGAGTCGATTCTAATTTGTCGCCTGCCATGCAGTTTAGCCTCACAACATATCCCTACAGCTCCGGTCGGCGCGTGGTCATGGGGCAGCGGTTTGCGGCAGCGACCAGTCAGCCGCTAGCAACTCTGGCAGGCATGGAGATGTACTGGGCGGGCGGTAACGCAGTGGACGCAGCGATTGCCATGGCGATTACGCTGACAGTCGTAGAGCCTACCTCCAACGGGATTGGCTCTGATGCCTTTGCGCTGGTCTGGGACGGCAAGCTGCGCGGCTTGAATGCTTCAGGCCGCAGCCCGCAGGCGCTGAACTTGGAGCAATTTGCCGGGTTAGCTCAGATGCCAGGGCTGGGCTGGCTGAGCGTCACCGTGCCAGGAGCGGTCTCGGCCTGGTTTGCGCTCTGGCAACGCTGGGGCGAGCTGCCGTTTGAGCAGCTGTTTGAGCCAGCGATTCGGTATGCCGAGCAGGGCTTTCCGGTGTCGCCAGAGACCAGTCGCGCTTGGCAGAGCGCTGAGTCAACCTTTTTGCCGCTGGCTGCCCCAGAATTTCAGCCGTTCAAGCAGGTGTTCTTTAAATCAGATCGCGCCCCCCGTGCCGGAGAGATTTGGGGCAGTCTGGCTCATGCGGCGACGCTGCGCGAAATCGCGGCGACAGGCGGCGACAGCTTTTATCGGGGCAGGCTAGCTGAGCGGATGATTGCCTTTGGCAGTGAAACGGGCGGGCGGCTAGCTCCGGCAGATCTGGCGCAGCATCAGGCTGATTGGGTGGAGCCAATTTCGGTGGATTACCGCGACCTGAAAGTTTGGGAAATTCCGCCCAACGGTCAGGGGATTGCCGCCCTGATGGCGCTGAACCTGCTGGAAGGCTTCGAGCTGCAGCATCAGCCTCGCGAGTCAGCGCAGAGCTTCCACTGGCAAATCGAGGCAATGAAGCTGGCCTTTGCCGATGTTTACCAACATGTCAGCGATGCAGACTGGATGCAGGTGGCGACCCGGCATTTGCTCAGCAAGAGCTACAGCGATCGGCGGCGACAGCAGATTGGCAGTCAGGCGATTCAGGCTACATCTGATCTGCCCCACGGCGATACGGTCTACCTGGCAACGGCGGATCAAGACTTGATGGTGTCGTTTATCCAGTCAAACTACGAAGGCTTCGGCAGCGGCATTTTGATCCCCGAAACCGGAATTGCCCTACAAAATCGCGGCATGGGCTTCAGCCTTCAACCCGATCACCCCAACTGTGCCGCGCCTCAAAAGCGCCCGTTCCACACGATTATTCCTGGCTTTTTGACGCAGGGCGACCAGCCGCTTGGCCCGTTTGGCGTGATGGGTGGGCATATGCAGCCGCAAGGCCATGTCCAGATGGTGGTGAATCTCTGCGACTATCAGCTAAATCCGCAGGCGGCACTGGATGCGCCTCGCTGGCAGGTGGCTGAGCGGGCTGGAGGCAGGCAGCTGTTTGTGGAGCAGTCGCTACCGCGCTCGGTGGTGCTGGAACTGATGGAGCGCGGGCATCAGGTTGAGGTTTTGGCTGAGGGCAGGTCGTTTGGCAAGGGGCAGATGATTCTGCGGCAGGGCGCGGCGTTGGTAGCGGCTTCGGAGCCGAGAGCGGATGGCTTGGCGCTGGCCGGATAGTGCTGGGCGAACTCGAAGTCGGCAATTCCCAGATATCCTGAAGACTAGATATCCTGAAGAGATGATTGCAGCGAGAGTAGGTTAAACAATCGGCCATGCAGAAATTTTGGCTGAAGCAGGGCAGGCAGATTGGGCTGGTGATAGCGTTGGGGCTGGGCGGACTGCTGCTGCTCGATCTGCTCAGCGCGCTGCTGGCCGAGAGCTTCTGGTTTGCAACCATTGGCTACTTCCGGCTGTTCGGCAAGCGGCTGCTGACACAGGGCTTCATTGGTATCGCCGTATTTGCCAGCAGTCTGGGGCTGCTAGGGCTGCAGCTAGACATTGCTCAGCGCCAGGTTTGGCCGTCGCCCGAATTTGAGATTGAGCGGCCTCAGCGGTCTGGCTCAATGCGACTCTGGAGGCTGCTGCCGCTGGTGCTGCTGCTGAGCGCTATTCTGGCCGCTAGCTTGATCTACTACGGGCAGATTGCCGCCACCCACTGGCATCCCAATCTCAGTCTCCGCAGCACGACGCTGCCCGTGCCGCTGAAGTTTGACCAGCGCGCGCTCTGGAACCTGCTGCAAGCCGGACTATCTCAGCCCTGGCAGCTCTTGCTGGTCGCGGGGATGACGCTGCTGCTGCTGATCTATCCACGGCTGACGCTGCGAGTCGTGGCGCTGCTAGTGAGCCTGATGTTTATGCTGGTGCTGTCTGAGCGCTGGGATCTGCTGCTGCTGGCGCTGAATTCAATTCCGTTTAACGCCACCGAGCCGCTATTTGAAACCGACGTCGGGTTCTATATCTTTACGCTGCCGCTATTGGAGCTGCTAGAGTTTTGGCTGCTGGGGCTGGCGGCGCTTTGCTTTTTGGCAGTCAGCTTGACCTATTTGCTCTCGGCAGATAGCCTGAGCCAGGGCTATTTTCCAGGCTTTTCGGCGCGTCAGCTGCGGCATCTTTGCTGGCTAGCTGGCTGGCTTGTGCTGATGATGGGCTGCGGCTACTGGCTGGATCGCTATAAGCTGCTCTATGACGCTTCTGGCGCGACCTATGGCGCGGCCTATACGGGCGTAGCAGTGCAGCTGCCCGTCTACAGGCTGCTGAGTCTGGCGGCGCTGCCGATTGCTGGCTGGCTGTTTAACCATGCGATCCGGCTGCGGGAGGCGCGCACTGCACTGCCCAGGCTGCCTAGATTGAGCGATTTACCGGATTCGTCGCGGCCTGTCTCACCTCCTATCTCACGGCCTGCCTCACCCTCTGTCTTGGCTGAACTTGAGCAGCGCATTCCGTCTTATCGTCGCTACCGTGAGGCGATTTTGCGTCCCAACTTGCCTCCTAAAGCCGCTGCCCCATCGCTCAAACCATCGTTGCTAACACCGCTACGCTGGGGGCTGGGGGCTTATCTGCTAGTTTCGCTGCTGCTAGCGGGCTTGCTGCCGCTGATTGTGCAGCAGCTGATTGTCTTACCCAACGAGTTGCAGTTAGAGCAGCCTTTTATTCAGCGCACCATTGCCCTGACCCGACAAGGCTTTAACCTGGATAAAGTCGAGGTCGAAACCTTTAACCCCAGCGATAATCTGACGCGCGCCTCGCTGCAAGCCAACGACCTGACGATTGAAAATATTCGGCTCTGGGACAAACGCCCGCTGCTGGAAACCAACCGCCAGCTTCAGCGGATTCGGCTCTACTACGAATTTCCAGATGCCGATATTGATCGCTATAGCTTGCCCAACGAAGCAGGCCAGACGATCCAGCAGCAGGTGCTGATCGCGGCGCGTGAGCTGGACTACAGCGCTGTGCCTGCCGCCGCTCAAACCTGGGTGAATCAGCATCTTGTCTATACGCATGGCTATGGTTTTACGGTCAGCCCCGTGAATCGGGTGGCTGAGGGCGGGCTACCTGACTATTTGATTCGCGGCATCGAAACGACCGAAGATCCGCGCATTCGCGGCGCTCTCCCTACCGGCAAGCCTCGGATCTATTTTGGCGAACTCACCGATACCTACGTCATGACCCAGACGCGCCTGGAGGAGCTAGACTACCCCAGCGGCAGCGATAACGTCTACAACCGTTACGACGGTTGGGACGGAGTCAGTATTGGCAACTTAGCCCAGCGCCTGCTCTACGCCAAGCACCTCAAAGACTGGCAGATGCTGTTCACAGACGACTTTACGCCTCAGAGCAAGCTGCTGTTCCGCCGCAACATTAACGAGCGGATCAAGACCATCGCCCCGTTTTTACGCTACGACAGCGACCCTTATCTGGTGGTGGCAGATACGGGCAACAAGCAGTGGCAGCACCAGTCTCCGCAGGCGGGTCAGGCGGGTCAGGCGAGTCAGGCTGACGATAGCTATCTCTACTGGATGATTGATGCCTATACAACCAGTGACCGCTACCCTTATTCTGACCCGCTTGACAACGACTTCAACTACATTCGCAACTCAGTCAAAGTCCTGGTGGATGCCTATCATGGCTCAGTTACGTTCTATATTGCCGACCCGCAAGATCCGGTGATTCAAGCCTGGAGCCGCATCTTCCCCAACATTTTTCGACCGCTCTCTGACATGCCGCTGGCGCTGCGTCAGCATGTCCGATACCCGCAGGACTATCTGCGCGTGCAGGCCAACCAGCTGATGACTTACCACATGACTGACCCGATTGTCTTCTACAACCGCGAAGACCAGTGGCGGGCCCCCAACGAAATCTACAACAGCGAGCAGCAGGTGGTGGATCCCTACTACCTGATCATGAAGCTGCCAATTGCTAGCAGCGAGGAGTTTGTGCTGCTGCAACCTTTTACGCCTGCCCAGCGCAACAACCTGATTGCCTGGACGGCAGCTCGCTCGGACGGCAATCAGTATGGCAAAATTTTGCTCTACATCTTCCCGAAGCAGGAGCTGGTGTTTGGACCTGAACAAATTGAAGCCCGGATCAACCAGGATCCGGTGATCTCGGAGCGGATCTCGCTGTGGAATCGCCGGGGATCGCGGGCAGCACAGGGCAATCTGATCGTGATTCCTATCGAGCAGTCGCTGCTGTATATCGAGCCGCTGTACCTGATTGCCGAACAAAATCAGATCCCGACACTGGTGCGGGTGATTGCAGTCTATGGCAGCCGAATCGTAATGGCCGAGACGCTCGAAGGCGCGCTGAACGCCATTTTCTTGGAGGCTGACGATACCGAAGCTCCAATTCTGCGAACCACGGAGCCGCCTGAGCCTGAACTCTAGACTTCAGATGTTCCTAGATCCAGAAGGCAGCTTAGCGAGGGTTGTAGAGCGGATCGTCCCAGCCAAAATTCTCTTCTTGTACCGCAGGCCGCGAAATAGTCGTGGCGCGCGGGGTTGGCGGTGCAGCCACCTGCGGGGCTTCAGTCACCGGACTGTAGCTCGTCGATCTTTGGACGGCAGCGGCCTGTCGCTGGGGGTGCGGCTGATGCGTAATTGCCTGCTCAACGGCCAGCGGGATCATGTCCCACTCCAGCTGCTCATTTCTTAGCAAAGCGCGCAGGCGCAGCAGCACCTCCCGAAAGGGGGCAAATGGCGACTCCAACGGCACCGAGGAGCGGAGCGGGTCACGGCGGATTGCGGCCAGTGCCCGTCCCACAGCTTGCTTAATTTCAGCGCTATGCTTGGCTCTACCGCGCTGCATTTGATGGTGCAAGCCTTTCTCGCTGGTCGCATAGAGGGGCGGCAGCTGATTCAGCGCATAGGCCACCCACTCAACCTGATTGACATAGGTGGCGACTTTGGGGGAGAGAGCCTTAAACTGAACCGCGACCTCCTCCTCAACCAATAGCTCCATAACGTTCTTATAGATACTCACGCCCACCTCACTTCAGTCGTCCGTACAATCGTCCTGTGTAGCTCAGTTTCCAGTCTAGCCCTCAGTCTGACTTTCCTAATCAATTCAGCGTAAGTCAAGCATAGGTTCAGCATAGTGGCCATCTAGGGCGACCGGGAAAAGTTTTGATAAATTTTTAATAAACCATCCGGCCTATCGCTTGAGCTGCGGACTGATCAACAGCTTTCGCTGGGGCAGCAGCTGTGACTGAGCGAAAATCCAGAAAATTTTTGGAGAGGCTTTGTTGTAAATTTAGGGTGGGGTCGCCAGCAAAGATTGAGCGTCAATCAAGCTGTGAGATGCAGGATGAAATGCAGGGACTGAAGGCTAGATTGACCCAACCTCAGGGAACTTACGAGAGAATTAATATGCGAATTTTGTTTGTTGCAGCAGAAGCCGTTCCCGTCGCTAAGGTCGGCGGCATGGGAGATGTGGTAGGAGCCTTGCCGAAGGTGCTCCGCAAAATGGGGCATGATGTCCGCATTTTTCTGCCCTACTACGGCTTCCTGCCCGACAAAATGAAGATCCCGGCCAAGCCCGTCTGGTCAGGCACGGCGATGTTTCAGGAGTTTAGCGTCTACGAGTCGGTCTTGCCCGGAACCGACGTGCCGCTCTATCTGTTTGGCCACCCTTCCTTTCTGCCACGCCGGGTCTACTCTGGCGAAGACGAAGATTGGCGGTTCACGCTGTTTGCCAACGGAGCCGCTGAATTCTGCTGGAACTACGACTGGCGACCCGAAATTGTGCATTGCCACGACTGGCACACGGGCATGATTCCGGTCTGGCTGCACCAAACGCCCGATATCAAGACAATTTTCACAATTCACAACTTTGCCTATCAGGGACCTTGGCGCTGGCGCTTGGATCAGATGACCTGGTGCCCCTGGTATATGGAAGGCCACAACACGATGGCCGCCGCCGTGCAGTTTGCCGACTGGGTAACCACTGTCTCACCCACCTACGCCGAGCAGATCAAAACCCCGGCCTACGGCGAAGGGCTGGACGGGCTGCTGTCGTTTATTAGCGGCAAAACTTCCGGTATCCTCAACGGCATCGACCGCGACCTCTACAATCCGGCCACCGACCGGGTAATCACCCAGAACTTCACACCGGATACGCTCGATCAGCGCTCTGCCAACAAGGTGACGCTGCAAGAGGAACTGGGGCTGGAGGTAAACTCTGGTGCCTTTTTGGTGGGGATGGTGTCGCGGCTGGTGGAGCAGAAAGGGTTAGATCTGATTCTACAAATGATGGATCGGTTTGTTTCCTACACCAACGCGCAGTTTGTGGTACTTGGGACGGGCGACCGCTACTACGAAACGCAGCTCTGGCAGATTGCCTCGCGCTATCCGGGACGAGTTTCGGCCTACCTGCTGCATAATGACACGCTGGCGCGCCGCATCTACGCCGGATCAGATGCCTTTTTAATGCCTTCGCGGTTTGAACCCTGTGGCATTAGCCAAATGCTGGCGCTGCGCTACGGCTGCGTGCCGATTGTGCGACGCACGGGCGGCTTGGTAGACACGGTGCAGCATTTTGAGCCAGCCAAAGCCACGGGCACAGGCTACTGCTTTGATCGCTACGAGCCGCTGGATCTCTACACCTGTATGGTGCGGGCTTGGGAGGCGTTCCAGTTCAAAGATCAGTGGCGTGAGCTACAGCGGCGGGGCATGGCGCAGGACTTTAGCTGGACGAAATCGGCTCACGACTATATCAGCCTCTACCGCAATCTGCTCGGGTTACCTGCCGAAGCCGCTGCGCCTGCTCAACCGGACGGGAAATCCAGCAAGCCTGACGAAAAGCCTGAAGATCGCCGTCCGGAACTGGTGCGTTAGGGCATGAGTGATTCTACTTCTCTGATTGAAACGCCGGATACCGATTGGTCGCTGCTGTTGCAGCAGTTGATGGATCGGCAGTCGCTCAGCCTGGATCAGTCGGCGGCACTCATGCAGGGCTGGCTGAGCGAGTCAATTCCGGAGCTGCTGTCTGGGGCGATTTTGACGTCGCTGCAAATGAAAGGGCTGGCGGCCTCAGAGCTGGCGGGTATGGCGCAGGTACTGCAATCTCAGTCGCGCTCCAAAGGCTTGCTGCTCACCGATTTACCGACTCCCTTGATTGACACCTGCGGCACAGGCGGCGACCGCTCCTCAACCTTCAACATCTCCACGGCGGCGGCGTTTGTGGCGGCAGCAGCTGGCATTGCGGTGGCCAAACACGGCAATCGCTCGGCTTCTAGCAAGGTTGGCTCGGCAGATGTGCTGGAGGCGCTAGGGATTAATCTGACGGCTGACCCGGCTCGAATTGCGGCGGCGGTGCGCGAGGTGGGGATTACGTTTCTGTTTGCTCCGGGCTGGCATCCGGCGCTAAAACCGCTAGCTCCGGTTCGCAAAAGCCTGAAAGTCCGCACGGTGTTTAATCTGCTGGGGCCATTGGTCAACCCACTGCCGATTACCGGACAGGTGATGGGCGTGTTTGAAGCGGGCGTGGTGCAGACGGTGGCCGAGGCGCTGCAAATTTTGGGTCGCCCGGAGGCGATCGTGCTGCATGGCCGCGAGCGACTTGACGAAGTGGGGCTAGCTCAGCCGACCGATCTGGCAATTCTGTCAAACGGGCAGATCCAGCCGCTGGCAATCGATCCTGAAGCGCTGGGGGTGATGCCTGCTCCGCTGGCAGCCTTGCGCGGCGGCGAAGTTAGTGACAACGCCGCGATATTGCAGGCCGTACTGCAAGGTCAAGGCACAGCCGCTCAGCAGGATGCAGTGGCCGTGAATGCAGCGCTAGCTTTGGCCGTTGGGGGTGCCGTTCCTGCCCTGGCAGACCGCACCCAAACCTACGCCGCAGGCGTGACTCTGGCAAAAGAGATTTTGGCAAGCGGTACAGCATGGCAAAAGGTAGAGGAATTGGGCAGCTTTTTGGAGTAGAGTGCGATTGGCGCAGAGAATTTAAGTCTGGCAGCTATTGTCTCGATATTTTTTCAAGCAATTTTTCCTGAGTGAGGAGTAAAAATGTACATCGTGCAGGTTGCCTCTGAATGTGCTCCCGTGATCAAAGCCGGAGGCTTAGGCGATGTGGTTTACGGGCTGAGCCGAGAGCTGGAAATTCGAGGTCATACAGTCGAAATTGTCCTGCCGAAGTATGACTGTATGCGTTACGACCAGATCTGGGGGCTGCACGAAGCCTACCGCGATCTGCGCGTGCCCTGGTACGACGCAGCGATTTACTGCACGGTGTTCTGCGGCTGGGTGCATGGGCGGCAGTGCTTTTTTATTGAGCCGCATTCGCAGGATAATTTCTTCAACCGGGGCTGCGTGTACGGGGCGCATGATGACTACATGCGTTTTGCGTTTTTTAGCAAAGCAGCGCTAGAGTTTTTGCAGCAGAGCAGCAAGAAGCCAGATATTATCCATTGTCACGACTGGCAGACCGGCTTAATTCCGGTGCTGCTGTATGAAATTTACAAGCATCACGGCTTAGCCTACCAGCGGGTCTGTTACACAATCCACAACTTCAAGCATCAAGGAATGTCGGGTGCGGATGTGCTGGCAGCAACGGGTTTGAATAACCCAGAATATTACTTTGAGTACAGCCGGATGCGAGATAACTTTAATCCGTTTGCGCTCAACTTTATGAAGGGCGGCATTGTCTACTCTAACTTTGTCACGACTGTTTCGCCAAACCACGCTTGGGAGGCTCACTATGGCGAGTTTGGCTATGGTTTGGGTCATACCCTGGAGCTTCATCAAAACAAATTTGGCGGCATTCTCAACGGCATTGACTACGACGTTTGGAATCCAGAGGTCGATCGCTATATTCCCTACAACTACAGCCAAGATAAAATAGACGACAAGCAGAAAAACAAAAAAGCCCTGCGCGAACGTCTGCTGCTGCGGGACTCTAAGCATCCGCTGATCTGCTTTATTGGCCGACTAGATGATCAAAAGGGCGTGCATTTGGTGCATCACGCTATCTACTACGCCATGCAGCGCAGCGCTCAGTTTGTGCTGCTTGGTTCCGCCACCGAAGCTGGAATTAACCAGTGGTTCTGGCATGAGAAAGACTTCTTGAATGACAACCCAGACGTGCATCTAGAGCTAGGCTTCAACGAAGAGCTGTCGCATTTGATCTATGCCGGAGCAGATCTGATCATCGTGCCTAGCAACTACGAACCCTGCGGCCTGACCCAAATGATCGGCCTACGATACGGCACAATTCCGATCGTGCGCTGTGTCGGTGGCTTAGCCAATACCGTCTTCGACCGCGATCACGACCAGACGCATCTGCCGAAAGAGCGCAACGGCTATGTGTTCTACCAGACCGATCAGCAGGCGCTAGAGTCGGCGATGGATCGAGCGATTGGACTGTGGCACAGCTATCCACAAGAGTTTCGGCTATTGATGAAGCAGGGCATGGCCTACGATTATTCTTGGAAAAATCCTGGGACTGACTACTTAAAAATCTATGAGTTCGTTCGGCACAAATAGGAATGATGGGGATGCAGCAATTACATCCCCATCATCAGAATATTTAGTCTAAAATAATCTAGATCACAACTTGACCCAGATCAGAGGCTCTCAAAGCTTGATCCACTACGATAGCCACGGTGTTGCTGCCGCGCAGAATTACCGTATCGGCTCGGTTGCTGCCGTAGAAGTTGCCAGATGAGCGAACGCTGTACCGCGAGGATACATCTAGCAGGTTGAGCACGTCATCTGCTTTGTTAAAGTCAAAGATGATCGCTTTAGAGGTATCAGTCTTGGGGCGTGTAGAACCGACACCACCCAAGTAGTTGCTGAACAGGTTTACCTCATCGCTAAATCCAGCGCCACCGCCTAGATAGAACTCATCTTTCTCGGCGATCCGAGATGCGTTCCGTGACGTATGAGAATTCAGAATATCGCCATCATCACCACCGGAAATAAAGTCAGAGCCAAGACCGCCCGTCAGCGTATCTACGCCAGCTTCGCCCAGCAAGATGTCATCGCCAGCTTCGCCATCAATGATGTCATCACCTTCTTCACCGTAAATGATGTCGTTACCTTCGCCGCCAAACAGTTGGTCAAGGCCATCACCGCCGTACAGCGTGTCGCTGCCTTCTTCGCCAAAAACGATATCGTCATCCAGTCCGCCCAGCACGAAATCATCGCCTGTACCGGCTTCAATGACATCGAACCCCTCTCCGCCATCGATGATATCATTGCCGCCTTCGTCATCGACAATCAGATCATCGCCTGCCAGACCATTGATCACATCGTCTAGCTCAGTACCAAATAGATCGTCAGCGTCGATCGTGCCTAGAATTACGTTTGCCATGAAAGATTCTCCTTTGTTTACGGACTGTGATTGGTTGCTGTTGGGCAATCATTCCTGAATTCGACTTAGAGTCAAATTTGTAGCGGTGATTACCACGCCCTATATTTCTCCTCTTGAGGTAGGGTAGATCCGGACAAAAACAATCAGGTTTGTGGCTTGTCGGAAATCTTTTTTCGAGGTGATTGAAAATGTTTAAATTCCTGCGGTTTCCTATTGCGAAACTGCAAGATTACAACCGTAAAATCTTCCTGCTTGCGGTCATTTTCTGCTAAAAGTTCAGGAGATTTACGGTGGATACGATGACGATTTCTAATGCTTGAGTGAGCCGCCAATCTGGAGATTTGTTTTTATCAAACCAGTACTATCAAACCAGTATTATCAAACCAGTATTATCAAATCAGTACCGATCATCATGGATCATGCCTGACGAGACGCGAACGCGCAGAATCGACCGCAGAACCCTTGGGGGACTCTGCCTCACCCTGTTTATGATTGCCTACAGCATGGGTGTGATGCCGCCCCTGATGCCGCTGATCGTCAACGCTCTAGACTCTAGCATGGGCTATATCCAGAGCGTCCTGGTGCTGTTCTCGCTGGTGACAGCTTCCTTTGCGCCCACCAGCGAGAACCTCTGTCGGTTTTACGGGCGCAAGCCCATCTTTGTCGGCGGGCTGCTGCTCTACGGCATTGGAATTGCCATCACCGCCCTCAGCTCTGATATGGCCGTTTTAGTCGTCAGTTTTTCGCTGCTGACCGGGCTGGGGGCTACGCCGCTGGTTAGCGCTCCTTGGGCAGTGATGACTGCCGCACTGGACGGCAAGGCTAAGGAGCAGGCAACGCTAGGCTTTATTTTGTGCTCGGTGCTGGGCGGGCTAACCGGCGCAATCTTGGGCGGATTGCTGGGCGCTACCTTTGGCTGGCGCTGGGCATTTGCGCCTGCAATTGGTATGGGGCTAATCATCTTGCTGCTGTCAAAGCCCGTTCCCAATGTTGTCCAGCCTGACCATGATCTAATCGACTGGGTCGGCGGGCTGTTTTCTTTTTTGGGGCTAGGCTCAATTTTGGTAGGTATAAGCTTGGCCGGAGAATATGGCTGGTGGATTCCCAAACGAGTGTTTTCAATTGCTGGGGTGGTGATTCCGCCGTTTGCGGTTTCAATTGTCCCTATCCTGATTGCGGTAGGTGTCGTCTGCCTGGGGCTTTTTACATTTTGGCAGCGTCAGGTTGCTCGCTCTCACTCTGGCGCGTCGCTGCTGCGCGTCGGGCTGCTTCGTAAACGCAGCTTCGTCGTTGGCCTGCTGGTCGCCATGCTGCATACGCTGATTACCACCGGGGTTCAGTTCAACCTCTATCAATTTCTGCCGACGCTGCTGCCGCTCAATGCCTTTGAAGTGGCGCTAACCGTGCTGCCCTATACCCTAACAATGGTCGTGGTTCTGATCATCCTGCTCAAGTTTGTCATCCTAGAGAACCAGATTCCACCCAGATACGCCATCCAGATTGGCCTAGCGTTGCTCACGGCAGGACTCTGGCTGCTATACCGGACAATCGACGTAGAGATTACCGCTCTGAGTTTGATGCCAGCTTTGATCGTGATGGGCAGCGGCTCAGGGCTGTTTTTGGCCTATATTAGCGCTTTAACGCAGTCGGTTGCTGCGCCAGAAGAGCGGGCAGAGAGCGCTGGCATCTATAATCCGGTTCAGAATTTAGGCAGTTCGCTAGGGCGAGGAATCTTGGGAACCCTGCTGATTTTTTTTGCTTCTCAGCAGATTGTAGACAGCATCTTGAGCCTGCTGGGCAAAGAACTTTCGGCTGAGCAGCGTCAGTCTACGGTTTCGACCCTGCAAGCGATGATTCAGACCTATTCTCGACCAGACATCAGGGCTGCTTTTAGTCAGCTGCCGGAAACTGTCCAGGCATCACTGCCTGCAATTATCCAAAACGCCGCTGTCAGCGGCATCCGAACCGTTTTGCTGGTGAGTTTGATGCTGAGTGGTCTCTGCTGCATTTTGTCTATGGCACTGCCCAAATATCCCGTCAGACGACGATAACAGAACAGAACATCAGAAACTTATTTCATCTCCAAAATCTCCTCAGAGCTACATCAAAATACCCAGGACTACTGCAATCAGGTCGATATTAAGATTCTCTCTCCGAGCTTTGCCGCCATTCGAGATGGCATTCACCATACCATTCCCGCTAGCCAACAAAAATACCCAGCTGAGAGGGCAGCCGGGCAGAGAAGTTAGGTGATCTGATTCAGCGCTGAGCCGAACTATCGATCTGCGGCTTTGGCAGCATGAGCGATTTCAGCGAACTTGCCGTTGGTATGGCCGTTGCCGCTGCGAGGGTGGATCACGCCATAGCCGCCGTGGTTGCGCTCGTAGATCACGTTGATTTCGCCTGTGTCGGCGTTGCGGAACATGAAGAAATCATGGTCAACGAGCTGGAGCTGCTCCATCGCCTGATCCAGCGTCATCGGCGGCATAGCAAAATACTTGGTGCGTACGACCTGTTCGGGGAGAGCAGGAGCCTGATGCTCGGAAATCAGCGTCTCAACGGGCTGAGCTTCCAAAAACTCGACGGCCTTGACGGGCGCGTGGGTTTGAGCATGGCGCTTCTCTTTGAACTTGCGAAGCTGACGGGCGATTTTGTTAGCGACTAGATCGATGCTGGCGTAGAGGCTTTCGCTGCTCTCTTCAGCGCGGACTACAGCACCGTTGGCGTAAATCGTCACTTCAGCCGTTTGGTTAGGATTGATCCGAGGGTTCCGAGCGACCGACAGGTGGACATCAACTTCGGTGGTGATATTTTGAAAATGGCTAACGGCCTTTTCAATCTTTTGATGCACGTACTCATTGATCGCTTCGGTGATTTCGATGTTTTTGCCCTGGATAACAAGCTTCATGAGCTCTCTCCTTAAAACAGTTGGGTCGAATACATCTACCCTAACACCTTGTATTCTGGACAACAGAGCTGTTAAAGATCTTTTGCATCCGTTGATATTTCTTGATTTGAACTCAGCAATATTCAGCAGAACTTCCGTTTTTCTACGCTTGCCTCTACGATTTAGACCTGGGATAATAAGTAGCTGGATGCTAAGTAAATGACGAGATTCCCCCGCTGTTTGCTGTCTCAACCCGGCCTCATGCCCTACGAGTTAGCCTGGGACTGGCAGCGGCGAGAGCTGGCGGCGCGGCGCGAAAACCCGGATTTGGAGGATTTATTGATTTTGCTGGAGCATCCGCCTGTCTACACGCTGGGGCAGGGGTCGAGCCTGGAGTATCTCAAGTTTGATCTAGCCCAAACATCGCATCTGCTGTACCGCACCGAGCGCGGCGGCGAAGTGACCTATCACTGTCCGGGGCAGCTCGTCGGCTATCCAATTCTAAACTTACAGCATCACCAGCCGGATCTGCACTGGTATCTGCGGCAGCTGGAGGAAGTCATGATTCGGCTCTTGGCGCTGTATGGGCTAAAGGGCGAGCGGATCGCGGGCATGACGGGCATTTGGGTGGCGGGGCGAAAGCTGGCGGCAATTGGGATTAAGGTAAGCCGCTGGATCACGATGCACGGATTTGCGCTGAATGTCTGCCCTGACTTGAGCGGATTTGAGCAGATTGTACCCTGCGGCTTGGCGCTGCCTGTGGGCAGCATGGCGGAGTTTTTGCCGGAGGTAAATTTCGCTCAGGTGCAGCGACAGGTTGGAGACTGCTTTGCGGAGGTGTTCAATCTGGAGCTGGTTGCAGAGACTAGCCACACGACTGGCTCAGCGCCTGAATGATTTTGACGTTGGCGACCGGGAAGGCAAACTGTGCGAGTTCGCTGACCGCAACCCAGCGGATCTCGTCGCATTCGATCGGCTGCGGTTCGCCGCTGAGGTAGCGGCAGTGGTGGACGTTGAGCGTGACGTGAAAGTGGCTATAGGCATGGTCGATGCTGATCAAATGCTCGCCCACCCTGATTTCAATGCCGATTTCTTCTCTGATTTCGCGCTGAATGCACTGCTCGACGGTTTCACCTGGCTCAATTTTGCCGCCCGGAAATTCCCAGAGTCCACCCAGCAGGCCTTCCTGCCGCCGTCGGTCGATCAAGATTTGTTGGCAGTCATTCCAGATTACGGCCACGCCAATTTGCTTATGGGGCACGGGAGCGCGGGTTTCGGGGACGGGCAGGTTGTTTTGCATTTGGGTTTGGTGAGCGAGACAGCAGAAATTCCAGGGGCAGCGCAGGCAGGCGGGCTGTTTGGGCGTGCAAACCGTTGCGCCGAGATCCATGATCGCCTGGTTGAAGTCGCGCGGCTGCACTGGATCGAGCAGGGTTTGGGAGATTTGCCAGAGCAGCGGCAGCGATTTGCTGGGCGGTTTGGGTAAGGCCACCAGCCGAGACAGGACACGCTTGACGTTGCCATCCAGAATCGGCAGCGGCAGGTTGAAGGCAGCGCTGAGAATACCGCCTGCGGTAGTGCGGCCAATTCCGGCGAGCGCCATTGCAGATTTGAGATCGGTGGGAAACTGACCGCCCATCTCGACAATCTGCTGCGCCGCGCGGTGCAGGTTCCGGGCACGAGCATAGTAGCCCAAGCCCTGCCATGCTTTCAAGACCTGCTGCTGATCGGCGGCGGCAAGTGCGGCAGCGTTGGGAAACTGAGCCAGCCAGCGCTCGTAGTAGGGAATCACGGTTTTGACCTGGGTTTGCTGGAGCATGACCTCCGAGATCCAGATGGCGTAAGGATCTCGCGTATTGCGCCAAGGCAGCTCTCGGCCTTGCTGAGCATACCAGTCGAGCAGCGCATCGCGCAGGGGTTGAATCGCGGAACTCTCGATGGGTTGCAAACTGAATCTGGGACGAATCGGCTAGGCTAACGGTAGCAGATCAACAGCAGATCAATCTGCGCGGAGGTGGTTTATGGTTTCTAGTGAATCGAGGGTGGCGCTGAGCGTTGGGATGCTGCGGCGGGTGCATCATATTGCGCTACATGTGCAAAACATTGCGGCCTCGCGGCAGTTCTACGGTCAGGTTTTGGGCTTGCGGGAGTTGCAGGGTGATGACGTACCAGAGACGCTGAAAGCGCTATTTGAGGCGGGAGAAGCCGCTAATTTTGTCACGCCGGACGGCACGGTGATTGACCTGTTCTCGAAGCCAAATCTGCTGCCGCCTGATCCTGATCCGAGCCGTGAATTTACCCGCGCCGGACATTTGGCGTTTGATATCGACCCCGACCTGTTTGACCATGCTGTGGCGGTGCTGCATCTGCATCAGGTGACAATTGATCATGGGCCAGTCAGTCGGCCTACAGGTCGGGGCGTTTATTTCTACGATCCAGATGGATTTTTAGTTGAGATTCGCTGCGATCCGGCTTGAGTAGCGCTTATCCCGGAGGGCTATTGAGCTGGGGCGGGTGACGATCAGCGAGACTGTCTTCGTGATCGAGCAAGATGGCTGGATCGCGATTGGTAGCTCTGCCAGCTAATTGAGCTGAGCAACACGCGATCTGGAGTTTGGATCAACGAGGCAGTCATGCGTTCAACTCGGGCATTTAGCTTAAGCGCATCATTCAAGCAGTACAGCTATTCTACCTGTCCAGCTCCTGGCTCACACCAATTCCTGCGTCACAATCTGCCGTAGAATTTCAGTGACTTCAGCCGCGATCCGGGCATCCAACCGCCGCGCTTCTTCGTTCGCATCGCCCGAACTCTCAGCCCCCAGCAGCGCCATGCTGACCGTGCGGAGAATGCCGGGATTGCCTTTAGCACGGGGGCGCTTGTCGATGAACTGAAAGTAGGCTGTGTAGCTCAGCTCGGTGCGGTTGCGGGTTTCGCTGCGGCCAAAGCCCATTTTAGAAATAATCACCGGCGACTCGATGGCAATCCCCAAATTCAGCTGCTCAATCGCCCGATCCAGATAGCGTGCCGAATCCGTGCCCATCGCCCGCACAATCGTCTCCAGACTTTTCCAGTCAGCGTTGGGAATACGATGCGTCAGCGGCAGATGCGCGTGCCAACCCAGCAGCGAGATCGTGCGCGTCAGGTCGTAGCTAGAAATCAGATTGTTGCCGTAGTGATTGGGGTTAGGCGAGTTGAGCACCACCCTGCTACTAGGCTGATTCACCAGGCAGGGCGAGCGCAGCAGCGGCTCCTCGCCATAACGCCCCTGAAACTCTAGGCTCTGGTTGCCAGTGAGTCGCTTCAGCCAGCTCTCTAGCTCTCCCGGCGTAGAAAACTGCTTGAACATCGCCGCCACCGAATTTGAGCTGCCGATTGATGCTTGATAGCTGACCAGATCCACCGCCAGATTATAGAAGCCGTAACCGTCGAGCTGACCGGGCAGACAGATCAAGCCATCGCTGAGCCTGAGCGCTGGATCAGCAGCATTCGTTTGAGCAGCCAAGTCCAGCAGCGGAATAATCTTGGTGCTGCTCCACATTTGAGCGGGCTGCATGGCATTGCGTCCCAGCCAGCGCGTCCAGATATCGCCGTTCACAAAGCTGCCGATACTGATGCAGGCTTGCAGAATGTCCGGATGCAAGAACTCCAAGCGCTGCTCGATGTCCGGAATCTGCCCCAGTGCCGGATAGGGCTGGAACGAAACTTTGCGTCCTGTGCCCGTCTGGACGGCACTCTGCCCCAGCGAAGCTGTCTGCCCCTGCGGCTTTTGCAGTATTCGCTCTGGAAACAGGCTAATCTCGCTGGCATAGGCCGAGCTTTGGTAGCCGCGATCTAGGAAGGCCAATCGGTCGGCATTGAATCCGGTTTCTTGAGCGTAGTAGCTACTGTAGACTAGCTCGCGATCTGTAGCCTGCGCCATTACAAATTCAGTCGGGTCAGCCTGACGCAGCGCTGTGGCAAACTGGGCATCTAACAGGCCAGTCTGCATATTGGGCAGGCCGTAAAACTGGCAAAACTGGGTGATTGCCTGCTCGGTTTGCCAGTCGTAGCGCCCGGTTACCCAGTTACCAGCGGGAAACAGCCGCAGCGGAGTCAGCAAAACCTGAATGTCATGCATTAGTCTGGCCGCGCCTTTCCAACGCTCAAACGGCAAAGTAATTTTGCCCGTCAGGTCGTAGAGGCCAATGTACTCAGTGGCGTTCTCAGCTGGCACATTTGGTAAAGCAAGCGCCCGACAAAGCATTGCCACAGTTTCGCCGCGTGTGATTGGCTGAACGGGGTGGAAAAAGCGCACGTCAGGATAGTTCACAATCAGCCGATCTGAGCGCGTGGCGCTAGCAATTGCCCAGCGCGTCCAGTCAGGCATCTGTGCCGCATCTTCAAAAAAGATCGGCAAGATCTGTTCAGTTTGATCGCTCGGCTCTATCCCTAAAGCTGTTACCAACACAATCACCGCCTGCATCCGGGAAATCGGCTGATGTGGCTGGAAACTGCCGTCTGGATAGCCCGAAAACAGGCCGCGCTCATATGCCCAGCGAATGGCTCGACCCGCCCAGTGATCTTGAGTATCTGGGAAAATGCCGCCAGTGCGAGCAGCAGGCAGATCGGGAAAAACATTGAAGCTCAAGACGGCAAACTCAGCGCGGGTGAGCATACCATCGGGTCGAAAGCTGCCGTCTGGGTAACCATTCACCAAATTGCGCTCCGCCAAGGCCAGGATGCAATCTTTAGTCCAGTGATTGGCGATATCTGAAAATTCTGCGCTCATCTCCACTGCCCCGCCTGTCGCCCCCGGTTTGCGCTCTGATTTTAATCGGTTTGCAGTCAGTCGCGCTACGGACTTTGCTGCCGCCAGTTGGGTGAGCAGCAAAGAGGCAATCAGCGCCGGTAGAGACTTGAGAAAGGTGGAACGATCTATCCTCACCGCTGCCTCAGACTCTATGATCAGAGAATGTCCATGCTAACAAAGTACCATTGACCTTGCCCTGAGAAGTATCGAAAGCGCCTAGCCGAGATCGACGCACTCAAGGTGGCTGAGCAGATCCTCAAGCGGCATGGGCTAAGCCAAGAATTCCTAGATTCGCTTGAATAAAACCCTAACTTCTCGATAAATATCAACCGATCTTTTAGGGAAAACTCTTGCCTTTACTCCAGCCAAACTTCTATACTCGCCCCATAGTTCAGAGCAACTCCCAACTATGGCAGACGACTTCTCAGAATTGCCCAGCCACGAACCAGCCCAGCGCGAACGCCTCAAATATGTCCTCTATGGATCAAAATGCGCCATTGCCCGCACCATCCACCAGCTCCACAACCGAGGCTACGCCGAAACCAGCGACTGGAGCCGCCCCAACCCATCGAAAACCCTGGCGAATTCCTGAGCGTTCTGCTGCGCTATTTGCGGCTGGAGTAGTAGGTTAGAGGTAAAAGAACTGCTCTATGACTGCGACGGTGACACAATTTTGCTCAAGATTGAACAGATTGGTGAGGCGGCCTGTCATACCGGGGCGAGAAGCTGTTTTTTCAACCGCGCCTGATTGACAGGGTTGATTCAGCGCACCGAGGGCTTTGCTACATCAAACAAGCCTGAAACATCGCCTTCAGTTGAATTGCATCCAGATTTCGCCCGATGAATACCAACTCGTTTTTACGGATCTCATCTGGCTTCCAGAGACGATCCTGCTGCCCATCAAACAGCATGTGAACGCCTTGAAACACAAAGCGGTGATCTTCTCCGTGAATGTTTAGAATACCCTTCATCCGAAAGATATCGGCTCCCTGATTCCGCAGCAGTTCCCCCAACCACAGGTTAATCTTTTCTCCATCTACCGCGCCTGCCTCGACTAATGAGACTGAACCGACTGTTTCATCGTGCTCATGGGCTGTCTCATTCAGGAAATCTGGATCAATGTTCAAGGCACGAGTGAGATCAAACGCGCCCACACCCAGCACAGCATCCATTCCCAGCTCGGCGTTGCGAGTGCGGTAGATCTTCACTATTGCATTCATGGATCGAATCCGCTGCTCTAGCTCATCTAGCGCTGTGGGTGTTACTAAATCTGTTTTATTAAGTAAAACCACGTCAGCAAAGGCAATCTGTTCCTGGGCTTCTTCTGCATCCCAATGTTGCGAGATATGCTTGGCATCAACAACTGTCACTACAGCGTCTAAATGAGTTTGGGTCTGAACATCCTCATCCATAAAGAAGGTCTGAATGACCGGAGCAGGATCAGCCAGTCCAGTGGTTTCAATCACCAGATGGTCAAATTTATCCCGGCGTTTCATCAAATTACTGATGATCCGAATCAGATCTCCTCGTACGGTGCAGCAGATACAGCCGTTATTCATCTCGAAGATTTCTTCGTCTGTATTGACGATTAACTGGTGATCAATCCCGACATCGCCAAACTCGTTAACAATAACCGCCACCCTCTTGCCATGCTCATGCGTCAGAATCCGATTCAGCAAGGTTGTTTTGCCTGCCCCCAAATAGCCGGTTAAAACCGTGACCGGAACTGTGACCCCTTCAGTTGCCCCCATGCCCTCACCTCTATTTTTATAGAATGAAAATCATTCTCATATTATAAGAGCTGATTGGGATCTATCGAGGTGGTCAAGGTTGCGGTTCGGACAATGATCTTGTCTAAGCGAGCAAGAATGGACTCCGCTCAACAAACTCAGCTTGGCTATGTCCTGCTCAAATATCCCCAGCAAACAGCACCAGCAGCACCTGCACCGCCACAATTTTGATAATCGTGCTGGTGGGAAAGACAATCGCATAGCCCAGCTCTGGCTTGTTCGTGGGGACGCTGGCCGAAGCATAAGCCAGAATCGCCGGGTTTCCCGTCACGCCTGCCACAATGCCCAGCAGTTCGTCATAGGGTAGCCGCAACGCCACACCTAGCCCCAGCGCCACACCCACCACCGCCAACGTAATCGCCAGCCCCAGACCTACCAGCAACAAACCTGTCTGCTGAAGGGTTGTAAAAAACTGCTGAGCCGAGCGCATCCCGACCACGGCCAAAAACAGCGTCAGGCCGAAGTTCCGCAATGTCAGGTTGGCTGAGGGCGGGATGCTCCAGTTGAGCTGCCCCGTGCGTCCCAGCCAGCCCAAAATCAGCGAGACGATCATCGCCCCGCCCGCTGCGCCAAAGCTGAAGGTTCCCAGTCCCGGCAGCGGAAACGGGATCAGGCCAAACAGTACCCCCAGTACCATGCCCAGCCCTAACGATAAATAGCTGACCTCCGCCGTGCTGCGTGCCGAGTTGCCAAAAAAGTCGCGTACCGTCTTAAACTGCTCGCGTTCAGCCACCGCCCAGACCCGATCGCCCGACTCCAGCACCAGCCCCGGATGCGGATACATCACCGCATCGCCCCGCTGCACCGAAATAATGCTGCATCGCGGATGCTCACTGAGGTTGAGTTCGCCCAGCCTGCGGCCAATTACGGCAGGTTTGGAGACGTAGATATCCAGATCATCGAGATCGCGGTGGTCGAGGATAATTTTGCCCGCAATCTCCTCGCCCAGCAGCCGTTTCGCCTCAGCCAGCGGCTTGCCTTCGCCTACCAGCAGCACGTCGTCCCCAGCTCGCAGCTTCAGGTTGCCTCTGGGCATGCGGTTATGGCCGTCTTGACGCACCGCCACAATTTGCACTTCCGGCGGCATCTGGCTGATCACGGCAGAGAGTGGCTGACCAATTGCCGCCGACTGATTGACCACCACTTCAATTTCCATCACGCCTCTGGGTTCGGGTGCTTTCACCTGCGGGCGCAGAATCTTTTGGGCAAAATAGATCGCCAGAATGGGAGCCAGCACGCCCAGCGGATAGGCCACGCCGTAGCCAACAGCGGGCAGTTCGCCGCCCACTTTCTCGGTCACAGATTGCAGCGTTGCCGTGTTGACCAGCGCCCCCGCAAAAATCCCGGCCATGGTTGCCGCTGGAATCGCCAGCTGAGCCGTCAAAAGCGCCGCTAGCAGCCCGCCGCCCAGCACGCTCACCATCGCAATCAGGTTTTGGCGCTGTCCGTCTGGGCTAATCAACCCCGCCACAAACGGCTTGCCATACTGGATGCCAATGCCATAAAAAAACAAAACTAACCCGACAGTGCTGAGCATAGCGGGCGGCGCAGCTTCCGGGGCAATCGCTCCCACCCCTAGCCCAACAAACAGCACTGCCCCCACGCCCAAACTAAACCCGGCAATTGCGATCTCCCCGACTGCATAGCCCAGCGCAATCACCCCAAACAGCGTCAAAATTGGCTGACTGCTCAAAAACGCCCCTAGCTGCATGAGTCATGCTCCCGTATAGATTTGGCTTGAACTCGTCCGCAATCGTCCGCAATCGTCCGCAACAGCAGCTTACCGAAACCGACCCGCAATCGCAAAGCTCGTAGGCAACTTCAGCGCTTCAACCCGATTTTTTGAAAAACCGTCCCCAGATCTAGAAATTTATGGCATCCTATACGCAACATCTGGGGTTGGAGCAAGTAGTGGAAACTAGCCTGGAAAAATTTTGGCATCAGGTTTTAGAGCAGCTTCAGCTTCAGCTCAGCCGCCCCACGTTTGAGACTTGGATCAAGCCTGCTGTGCTGGAGCAGCTCGAAGCCGATCGGCTGGTGATCTGCACGCCTAACCCCTTTGCCCGCAACTGGCTGCAAAAGTACTACGTCAAAACGATTGCTGAGGTCGCCGCCGCGATTCTCGGTCATGCGGTTGAGATCCAGATCGTGGTGCGCTCTAGCGAAGCTGAGTCAACAGAACTGTTCTGGCCGCTGCCCGTCGAGGCTCCGACGCAGGAACCGCTCCCCGAAGCCCCGCTCCCCGATGCGCCGCCCAGCCGCCTCAAGCAAACCGACCTGAACAATCGCTACATCTTCTCGCGGTTTGTGGTGGGCGCAAACAACCGCATGGCTCACGCCGCCTCGCTGGCCGTGGCCGAATCGCCGGGACGCGAATTCAACCCGCTGTTCCTCTGCGGCGGCGTGGGCTTGGGCAAAACGCACCTGATGCAGGCGATTGGCCATTACCGCCTGGAAATCAACCCGGATGCTCGCATCTTCTATGTCTCGACCGAGCAGTTCACCAACGATCTGATTTCGGCGATCCGCAAAGACAGTATGCAGAGCTTCCGCGACCACTACCGCGCCGTGGACGTGCTGCTGGTGGATGACATTCAGTTTATTGAGGGCAAAGAATACACCCAGGAAGAGTTCTTCCACACCTTCAACACGCTGCACGAAGCAGGCAAGCAGGTGGTCTTAGCCTCGGATCGTCCCCCCAATTTGATTCCGCGCCTGCAAGAGCGGCTCTGCTCACGGTTTTCGATGGGGCTGATTGCTGATATTCAGTCGCCGGATCTGGAGACGCGGATGGCGATTTTGCAGAAAAAAGCCGAGTACGAGAACATGCGCCTGCCGCGTGCGGTAATTGAGTACATTGCCTCCAGCTACACCTCCAACATCCGCGAGCTAGAAGGGGCGCTGATTCGGGCGGTGGCCTACGTCTCGATATCCGGTCTGCCGATGACGGTGGAAAGCATCGCCCCGATTCTCAACCCGCCCAGCGACCAGGTAGAAGCCTCGCCTGAGAGCATCCTCAACGCTATCACCGAAACCTACGGCATCTCGATTGAAGAACTCAAAAGCAGCTCCCGCCGCCGCGAAATTAGCGTTGCTCGCCAAATTGGCATGTACCTGATGCGCCAGCATACCGACCTTAGCCTGCCGAAAATTGGCGAGGTGTTTGGCGGCAAAGACCATACGACGGTGCTCTACAGCTGCGAAAAAATCACCCAGCAAAAAGAGGTGGACGGCGACTTGGCGCGCAATCTGCGACAGCTCAGCGACCGGATTAGTTTGGCGAGTCAGGCGCGCAGCCAGAAGTTGCGGAAGTAGAGCGCCCAAGCAGAGTACCCAGAGCACCCAGAGCGCTAGGCTCCGGGCAAGATTAAATCTATAGGCAGTTTTCTGCCTCAGCGTCCAGCATCCTCTATCCTGTCTAAAAGGCGGCAATTTCGCTGATTGCTGATTAAATCTGCTTTCTTACGTTTCCTGTTGTCCTATGGTTGGCGGTCGCTCTACTCTACCCAATCCGGCATCTGCCACAAGTTCGCGTAAAAATGACCTGTTCATTTCCTATGCGCGTGAAGATATTGAGTTTGTCCAAAAGCTAGACTTCGCAATTCGCAGTCTGGGTCGGGATCCCTGGATTGACCTAGATGATTTGCCCTTCAGCCCCGATCGCAGTGAGTCGGAAGAGTGGCAATACCTGGAGGACGGCATCAAACAGGCCGAAGGCTTTGTGTTTGTAATTAGCCCTGCCTCAGTTAAGTCCCCCAAAAATCAGCAGCAGCTCCAGACGGCTATTCAGCATGGCAAACCGCTGATTCCGGTGCTCTGTCGAGCCGTGGAGCCTCTGGAGCATCTGCCCGATGAGTTTCCCCAGACCCATTGGATTAGCATTGACTCAGCGCATCCAGAAAGTGGGTTTGCATGGGCCGCTCAGCAGGTGATCCAGTATCCCATTTACGACAAGTTGCGGCTGAGGGCAGAGCAGTGGCAGCAAAATAGTCAGGCGAAAGAGTTTTTACTCTATGCCGACGATGTAGCATCTGTAAAAGCTTGGGCGCAAGAAAATACGGCTCAGGCCAACAAGCTCCAACTCACAGCGCTACAGCAGCAGTACGTCGAGGCTAGCGCTCAAGCCATTGAGCTGCGGCAAGTCCAGAACCCTGATGTCTTCATTTCTTATTCTCGACGCGATAAGCCATTGGTTGAGCGGCTCACCCAGGCATTGAAGCAGCATCAGGTGCAGGTTTGGATAGACTGGGAGCGAATTCCGGTCGCGGCTCCCTGGCGCGAAAAGCTCACGGAAGGGATTCAGGATGCAGACAGTCTGCTGTTTGTGATGAGTCAAAACTCGGTTGCCTCTGACTACTGCCGTGAGGAAATCAAGCAGGCAGACCAAGATAACAAACGCATTATTTCTGCTGTGCTTGACAGTAGCTACGACCGTGAACAAGTTCCTAAAGCGGCAAGAGAACGAAATTGGATATATCTCAATAAGTACGAAGATGATTTTGATGCCTTCGTCGCAGATATTGTCAAAGCGATCAAAACTGACGAAAAGTATGTCAAAGAACATACCAAGCTGTTGACTCAAGCGCATGATTGGGACAGCCAAAATCGCAGTGAAGAAGCTCTGCTGCGTGGCAGTAAGCTGCGTAGTGCGATCAACTGGCTGAACGGTATTGACGCAGCGACTCAGGAGAAAGATCCACAGCCGACTCATCTTCAGCGCGAGTTCATTCAGGCCTCTAAAAAGCATCAAGGTCGAACGCGCCTGACGCAGGGGCTAGGAGTCGGGATTGCCGCCGTGACAATCCTGGGCTTCCTGGCGGCGACAGTGCTCAAAACCGTGGGCGAAATCAACGCGCTGGTTTCGTCGCTTGAGACCCGGCAAGAGCTAGATGCGCTGATGGTCAGCATGAAGGCTGGCCGCGACCTCAGAAGCGGTGGGCTGAGCAACCTGCTGCGGCTCACCCCATTTGACCCGACCGTGAAGGTCGTGAATGCGCTCAATAAGTCCATCGCCAATCTCAACGAGCAAAATCGACTCGAAAAGCATCAAGAGCGGATTCATCGGGTCAGCTTTATGGGTCAGGGAGACGAGCAGCTCTTAGCTTCTGCCAGTGAAGATGGCACGGTGCGGCTCTGGACAGCAGACGGTACACCCAGTCAGCTGCCGCTCTATGGCCATAGAGACAAGGTGGTTGCCCTGAACATTGATCCGGCTGGGCAAAAGCTCGTCTCAGCCAGCTACGACAAGACCATCAAGCTTTGGGAGATTAGCCGTGAGCCAGACGGCACGCCCAAAGGCTCTCTGATTCGCACCCTTACCGATCCCAGCCTGATCGATCTTAGTCACGACGACTGGATCTATGACGTGCGCTTTAGCCCAGATGGTCAGAAGATTGCCTCAGCCAGTATTGATGGCACCATCAAAATTTGGTCTGACCAGGGCTTCTATCGGACAACGCTGACCACCAACTCGGAGAATATCAGCGTCAGCTTTGGTAAGAGTGGCAAAACGCTCGCTTCAGCTAGTCAGGACGGCTTGCGAACTTGGACTGGCCAGGACTTGTCACAAGCAAAACAGCTGGATACCAACCCAGCTTTCTGGGTCAGAGCGAGTCCAAACGGAGAACAGTTTGTCTCATCGGGCGGCGGCAATACGGTTAAGCTCTGGGGCGCTGATGGCAGGCTAATTCACGAGCTGAAGGGACATAGCGCCCGGATCCATCGAGCCATTTTTAGCCATGGCGGCAAGCTGATTGCCACAGCCAGCGCCGATAATACTGTCAAAGTTTGGGATGCAGCCACGGGAGCAGAGCTTCGCACGCTCAGGGGACATCAAGATCAGGTGTACCGCGTCGAGTTTAGTGCAGATGACCGGATGATTGTATCGGGTGGCCGCGATGATACCGTCAGGCTTTGGCAACCCACGAGCCGACTGGGCGCGGGTTCACAGGACTCAGTAGAATTCTGGAAGACTGACAGCGACGATGATGCCTTAATCAAAACGCTGGTTGGACATCGCAACGAGATTATGGATCTGAGCTTTTCTGAAGACGGTAAGCTGATTGCCTCAGCCAGCTCCGACGCAACGATTAAGCTCTGGCAAACTCAGCAAGGTGCAGTGCGACTCCGCAACGATCAGGGACTAGAGAGCGGCGCAGTCTTGAGCCAGCAGGGACAGTTTTTAGTTGCTGGCAGCTCTGCGAAGCTGTTTTTCTGGCAGCAAGTCGCACCGTCACTGGAGGCGGGCAGCGCGACTCTACCAAACTGGCAGCCGCTTGCAACTATCAGCAAGGCTGGCGGAGAGGGCTTCCTCAAGGGCATTAGCCTCAGTCCAGACAATCGGCTGCTGGCTGGCATTAACGATGTGGGCAAGATCAGACTCTGGCGCTTAAAGCTGAATTCAGCAGGTCAGATTCAGCTACCCATCGCTGCTCCAGCAGAACTGCGGCCAAGCTCCCCAAAGTCATCGCTGATCAGCCTCCGCTTCAGTCCAGATGGTCAATTTCTGGCAACTGGCAGCGAGGATTCGACCATTCAGCTCTGGCAGTTCAGCCCCTCAAACAGCAGCGCAGATCGCAATGCCCTGCCAAAGCCCATCGCCAGCTTCACGCCCGGTAACGGCAACAGCATCACCAGCCTCGACTTTCACTCAAAAGCCCAGCTGCTAGTGGCGGCAGGCAGAGCGCGAAACAGCCAGCCGGACGCGCCGCAAACCCTGACGCTGTGGGACATCAGCAATCCACAAGCGCCGCAGAAGCTACGGCTAGCTCAGTCGCCGCAGCTAGGCAGCATTACCAGCGTGCGCTTCAGCCCAGACGGCAAATTTCTGGCCGTTGCGCTAGAGTCCGATAACTCGATTCGGCTCCTGAAGCTCTCCCAGTCAGGCTCACAGGCAAACCAGACGCGCAGTTTGCAGGAAGTGGGTGAGCCAATGAGAGGGCATCGCGCCCCTGTTGTCCAGCTTGCCTACAGCAGTCTCAATGACCGCACGGACAACTACCTGCTAGCTTCGGCTAGCCGCGATACCACCGTTAAGCTCTGGAGCAAGATGGGCAAACCGATTGCCCAACCCATCGAACACCGTCGAGCTGTGCAAAGTGTCCTGTTTGACGAAGCGAATAAGCAGTTGATTTCAGCGAGCTTAGATCGAGAGGTGCAAATCTATGAGCTGCCGTCTGACTCCAGCGACAAGGCGCTGAATGAGCTGTTAGATGAAGGCTGTCACCTGCTGAGCGACCACCTCAGAACTAACTTAAACAATGTCTCAAACGATCAAGAAACCGCCGTCTTGATGCAGCAGACCGCTGAATTCTGTAAACCACAGTCCAAATCACCTGAAGAATCACCTGAAGAGAATGGCGATCAGGGAAAATAGATTTGAAAAAAAAACTCTAGAGGCCGAACTAGGGGCAGGTAGAAGGATCGTTGGGGTTGCAGGAGCGCTGAGCCAACAAGACGACCTCGCTACTCGAACCGGACTGGTTAAGCTGAGCTTGCAGAACCCGAACACCTGCCGGAACTTGAAATGCAGCAGCTACCGCCAAGAGTCCAAAAATTACTAAGCTTTTGTTCACGACCACACCGCCTTGCGTTAACTGTTTGACCTTTCCAATCTGAACTCAAGCCTGGAATCTCCAGCTACAGCATTATCTTACCAATCCAGCACAAGGCTGTCTAGCTTTCCCGCCTAAACTTTACCTGAAACTAGCGATCTTGATTAGCGAGATCGGCCAGAGCCGCCTTGAGTTTGCTGCCCGTCATCTTTGCCATCGTCCTGATCGTCCTTCTGCCCGTCATCGCCGCCGCCCCGACAGGTCTCAGGATCATTAGGATTGCAGCGCTCGGTTCGTTGAGCCAAGCTAGGGGAGCTAATCAAGAGCTGAGACAAGGTCAACAGAGAAATCCAGCTCAGCAGCGTCATTCTAGCCCAGCGTCTAGCCAGGGGCAACCGTTTCATTTCAGTCCTCACAGGTCACAGTCCTCACAGGGTTCTCACGGGATCACGAATCTACTGTAGAGGTCTAGAGGTTTAGTCTAGATGCAATCGACTTTATCACCGAATCCCAGTAAAACTTCACAGCAGAGGCCGCCCATTCCGGTCGCCTAGCGATCTTCGCGCACAAACGGCTTGGGAATCGTGATTTGGCTGACATAGCCATCGACATCGCTCTGAATAATTTCTTCGATCTGGCTGGCAAACAGGTGAAAGGCTTCGGTATGTTTGCCGTTTTGGCTGTAGGGCGCGTAGGGGCCAGTCAGCTCAAAAAACTGCCAGCCGTGGGTTTTTAGCAGTTCAGCGCTGCGTCGATAGTGCCGCCAGCGATCGCCAAACTTAAAAAACTGCTCGACTGCCGCACAGATCGCCACCAGCTGGCTGAGCCCCACGCCCGTAATCAAGGCCGCCCGATAGAGCTGGAGCTGGTGCTGCATGGCGGGATCGGTGATGCTGAGCCGAGGCTGAGCTGTCGGGCTGCCAAATTCAGGCGATGGCGGCGGGCTGACCAAAAAAGCCGTTAGCGGCACGCTGCCCCAACTTAGAAGGGCCGGCACGACAATGCTGCCGATGATAGTGGTGAGCCGGATGCGGTTATACCAGTTTTGATTTTGCTTAGCACGACGGCTAAACCAGCTAATCTGCTCCTGCCAGCGCTCTTTCAAAAACTCCTTCTGAATTGGCGTTAGCGTATCCAATTCGGGACTTTCTAGGATTTGACTATAGCGCGAGCGCGGCGCGACGACGCTGGCAGGCGCTACAGGTGGGACAGGTGAGTTGCCCCCCGCTTGAGCATTAGCTTGGAGATGGTTGAGGACGTTGCTGCCGGGCAGCTGAGTTTCTTGATTTTGCATCGGCTGTTCAAGAGGGCTTGTCTTATTCTGTCTCACCACTGCTCAGTCGAACCTGATGAATTAGCTTTTGTTAAGAAATTGGCAGGCAAGGCAGCAGAAATCTGGAGAAATCTACTGAACTTCCTAGCTGGAATAGCTTTGAACTTATGCCGGTTTGATAAGTGACGACTGACCGTTAGGCTGAGTGGACAGTTGGGATGGGGATAGCCGAGCGGGTCTGAGGTGGCTGCAAAGCGCGCTGCGGAGCTGCACCATCGATTTGGAGAGTTCGACTAGATTACTCTGCACAACTAGCGATAGCCCCGCCCGCATCTCGGAGTCTGGGCTGCATAGGGCGGCAGCGATCTCGTCAGCGAGCCGTCCAGTACCCGTCATCACCACCACAGGCCGATCGCTGGCAATGCTTTCTCGCAGATCTACCAAGGCAATATTGCCGCCGTTGATCAGCAGCGTCAGCGAAGGTGCCGATCCGGCCAGCAGGCTGGCTGCTGAGGCAATCCAGGGCGATTCGTCTCCCCATTCCTGGCCTGGAACTAGCAAAAAATGGCTGTGGTGCGGCTCTAGCTCATGCGTTCCAGGCAGAGGCGGCTGCCCCGGTAGATGCACCTTGCCCAGCGGCGCTACGCCAATCAGCGGAAAGCTGCCCCGGCATGCTGCACGTGCTGCCCCGAACAGCTGCATTACGCCAGCATTGGTGCCGCCATCGATTACAGTAATGCCCAGCTCTTCGGCCAGCGGAGCCAGGAGTTCTGTAAAGAGTGCCGTGAGCGGCTGGTGATCGATTGAATCGAGATGTCCAGCTCCCCCCACGACCACCAAAACAGGCTGAGAGGGCGGCAGGTGCAGCCGCGCTAAAGCTTGCGGCAGGTCAAGCGGCTGTACATAGAGTGCCTGCGCGGATGCCCCGTTCGGAAAATTGAGCTGGACAGAAGAGCTAGAGGAGGAGCTAGAGGAGGAACTAGAAGGCATGGTCAAGCGCCGTGGGGAGGCCAAGCTGCCGTGGTTCATTGCTAGAGATTCTATTACAGAACCTCTGGATAATAGCCGTCTAATTGCTTAGGATCATGCGTAATTAGACGGGGGAAGTGAGCCAAGAGTTGCGCCTAGCGGCTGAAGTTGCCGCATCACAGCGTGTAAATACGGAATTGCCCTGGGTACTGAGCGCTCAGCCTTTAGCGCTCAGCTTTTAGCCCTCAGCCTCCAGCGCCGCCTCCATAAACAGCCGCTGGGCGTTAATTTCTGAGCGGACAGCGCGGGGGCGGCGCTGCACATAGCGTCCGGTGGGGCGCAGCTCCCAGGCATGGCGGTTGTCGGCTAGTAGGATGCCCAAAATTTCTTGCAGGTCTTGGCTGAGCGCCGGATCGCGGACTGGAGCCATCACCTCGACGCGACGATTCAGGCTGCGGGTCATCCAGTCAGCGCTGCCAATGTAGGTTTCGCTGGCTCCCCGGTTGTGGAAATACAGAATCCGCGAATGCTCTAAAAAGCGTCCTACCAGGCTAATCACGCAGATATTGTCGCTGATGCCGGGGAGTTGGGGGCGCAGCGTGCAGATATTTTGGATGATCAAATCAATCTTGACCCCAGCCTGCGAGGCGGTATAGAGAGCAGCAATCAGCTGCGGGTCAACCAGTGCGCCCAGCTTGGCCACAATCCGCGCCGGGTCGCCTGCTTTAGCCGCCGCAGCCTCACGCTGGATCAGCTCGATCAGCTGCTGGCGCAGATTGACCGGAGCCACTAACAGCTCGCGGTACTGGCGCTGGCGCGAATGCCCGGTCAGGTAGTTGAACAGCTCAGACAGATCAGCTCCCAGTGCCTCCCGACAGCTCAATAGCCCAACGTCCGTGCAGAAGGCTGCTGTCTTTGGGTTGTAGTCGCCCGTGCCCAGATGCACATAGCGCTTCAGCTCTTGGCCTTCCCGGCGTACCACCAGGATCACCTTAGCATGGGTTTTTAGCCCCACTAGCCCATGCACCACATGCACGCCCGCCTGCTCCAGCCGACGCGCCCAGAGAATATTGTTGGCTTCATCAAAGCGGGCTTGCAGCTCAACGAGTACCGCCACCTGCTTGCCGTTTTCGGCAGCAGCAATCAGGCTATCTAGAATCGGCGAGTCGGTGGTGCGGTAGAGCGTCATTTTGATTGCCAGCACCTGCGGGTCGGTGGCAGCCGTCGCCAAAAAAAGCTGAACGCTGGCCGGGAAGGAGTCGTAAGGATGGTGCAGCAGCTGGTCGCCCTGCCGAATCAGGCTAAAAATATCCTCTGACGACGGGCAGAGCTGCTCCGCCATTGAACCGGGCTGGATCGAACGGAGCCGAGAGGGCACAGGCGGATTCCAGGGCGGATATTTCAGCCGAGGCAGCGGCAGCGCTACCAAAACTCGGAGGGCACGCAGATCTAGGAGTCCTTGAACGTCATAGATATCTGCTTCACTCAGCCCCAGCGCCCGCATCAGGCTGCGACGAATCCAAGCGGGAGCCGTTGCTTCGATCTCTAGACGTACAGCAGTTGCCCCCACCCGACGGCGGCGCAGCTCCTGCTCAACAGCTCGCAGCAGATCGACTGGCTCATCCTCCAGCTCAACTTCGGCGTTGCGCGTAATCCGAAACGCATAGTGAGCCTGCACCGTCATCCCATAAAACAGTAGCGGCAGATGCTGGGCAATCACCTGCTCAATCGGCACAGCCGTCCAAATCGGCTTGCGCCGCCGACTCCTGGGCGCTTCAGTTAGTTCAGCAGGCAGCGGTACGAACCGGGGTAGCAGCTCTGGTACAGCCACCCGCGCAAATCGCTGCGCTCCGGTCTGGCCATCCTGCACTACGACCGCCAAATTCAAGCTAAGGTTGGCAATGTAGGGAAATGGGTGGCTCGCATCGATCGCCAGCGGTGTCAGCACCGGAAAAATTGTCTCGCTAAAATACTGCGCCAGATAAGCCTGCTGCTCAGGCTGGAGGCTATCGTGGCTACAGATCTCAATCCCCTGAGCGGCGAGCTGCGGACAGAGAGCCTGCTGGAAATGCCGCTGATGCTGCTCCACCATCGGGCGCAGCCGCTCGGCAATCGCCATGAGCGAGTCTGTGAGCGTTGCTTTGGCTTCAGGCTGGTTTTCAAACTGTTTTTCGGACTGCTTTAAGGCAGCCACCCGCACCATGAAGAATTCGTCCAGATTAGAGCAGAAGATCGCCATAAAATTCAGCCGTTCTAGCAGAGGCGTACGCGGATCGAACGCTTCGTGCAGGATACGGTTGTTGAATTCAATCCAGCTGAATTCGCGGTCAAAGTAGTAGTCGGGCTGACTGAGAGCAGTCTCTAGATGGGTCTGAGAGGCAGCCGGGTCAGCCTCTGGGTCAGTATGAATAGCCGCTTCGACAAGCATATGAGAGCGCTCAAGATCATCAACAGGAATAAGATCATCGACAGGAATTAGCTAGAAGCTGTCTGCACCTAAAACACGTCCTTTTCAATTCCCTTCCACCATTGTCCCAGTTTCATCAGATCTTGGTGTAGCTCCGCTAACTCTCGCTCATAGGCTTCTGGAGTCAGGCTGTCGCGCCGCTCTTGCAGTTTTTTGAGGCGAAGCTGGGTCAGCAGCCAAGGCTTCGAGATACCGTCGGTTGCTTCGATGTAGCGGGCAAGTTCATCGCTGTTCATGTTTTAGTTCTAGCAGGGGTTTGCAGGTTCACATCGCAGGGTAAAAGCTGCAAGTTAGCACCAAAAAGCGGCCATGACCTAGCACGACCGCTATTAGAACCTATGCTAGCCCTATCTAGGCCAAAGGTATCCAGGCCAAATGTATTCGGGCCAAAGAGATTCAGGCCATGGCATCAGGTTAGGCAGCAGCCAGATTTTGGTTGGCGAACTCCCAGTTGACCAGGTTGGCCAGATAGTTATCGATGAAGTCGGGGCGCTTGTTTTGGAAGTCGAGGTAGTAGGCATGTTCCCAGACATCCAGCGTCAGCAGCGGCGTTTGCCCCTGCACCAAGGGGTTCTCGGCGTTGCTCGTTTTGGTGACTTTTAGCGTGCCGTTGTCGAGCACCAGCCAAGCCCAACCGCTGCCGAACTGGGTTGCCGCCGCGGTTTTGAAAGCTTCCTTGAATTTCTCATAGCCGCCGAAGTCGCTGTCAATTTTGGCCGCAATTGCGCCAGAGGGCGTGCCACCCCCACCGCTGGGAGTCAGGCTGTCCCAGAAAAAGGTGTGGTTCCAAGTCTGAGCTGCGTTGTTGAAAATGCCGCTCTTGGCCGGATCTTTGAAAGACTCGGTGATCACCGTTTCGAGGGGCATGTCGGCCATCTCGGTGTCGGCGGTCATTTTATTGAGGTTGGCGACATAGGCTGCATGGTGCTTACCGTAGTGAAATTCAAAGGTCTTGGCTGACATGCCATGTGGTTCTAGCGCACCCGGATCGAAGGGTAGGGGCTTCTGTGTAAATGCCATATGCTCTCTTCTCTAAAGTATTCAGCAGGACTATTGATAGAATTTTATATCAAAAATTGGTGCAGTGACGTTTGCTTGCCTACTTCCTAAGAGAGAGATTCGAGAGGGGAAGAGCCGTACTCTAGCAGAGCAAAGGGGCAGTCAGCACCGAGGTTTGCTATTGCTGAAGTCAAGACACTGAAATCGCGGGCGTTGCTGAAGTGAAGTATGAATCTAGCTGAGTTGCAAGTTTCCTCGTCCCCTGAATCCCCCACTCCAGTGAAGGGAGATTTTGCTGAGAAAGTCGTAGAAGAAACAGATGGAGGTTGACCAACAAGCAGAGCTGGTTTCTCTATGCTGATTTCTCCATATAGAGGACAAGACGGGATGCAGATCATTCATAAAGAAAACCTAAAGAAACAGTAAGTCTTTTTCTGGAACAAACACTTTTTGAATGCTCTACAATCGACGGAACCTCAATACTACTTGAGTAGTATCTCATCTAAGGAGTCATGAAACTTGGCTTTTGAGGCTCCTATTCTGGAAGCAGAGAGTGCGTAAGCCATATCCAAATCACGATCTTTCTTAAAAAGTGCATTTGACCGAGAAAACCTCTATTATTAATTGGTATTAACTGGCACAAATATCGAAGCTGAAGAGAGCGTGACTAGCTCTACATCAAAGATTGGTTCGGCAAATATTAATTAGTTTCATATTCGTCACTTCAAGCTTTTTCTGTTTCTTCACCTGTTTCCACCCTGACTACTCCTCCCCTTCGTCTGTCATTTCTGAACGATCTACTAGCGCAACCTCGGCATCTGTTAGTCTTACGATTTACGGCATTGTTCTTGCTGCTGTATGGCTCCAGTACCGTATTTCTTGATATTCCTTTGCGGGTGATGTGTAGGTTAATGCTGCTCTCTCCCACCTTGTTAACCAGTCAGGTGATATGGGTGTTGATTTGCGGTATTGTCTGGTGGGTGAATGCCATCGATTGGCTGTGGATTGATAATCACAAAATTCTAATCACTTACTGGTGTTTGGTCTGTGCGCTGGCGGTATCTGCCAAGGATGCCGATGGGGTGCTGGCGTGGAACGGCGAGTGTTGATTGGACTGACGTTTCTGTTCGCGACGACCTGGAAGATTCTGGCAGGCGAGTACTGGGATGGCGCGTTTTTGCACTACACGTTTCTGGCAGACGAGCGTGTCGAGTCTGTTGCCACAGCGATCGGCGGACTAGCGCCCAGTGCGTTACCGCAAAATCGGTTACTGGAAGTTTTACTCAAGCAGTTTCCGCAGACGATTGGCAGTGCCACCTTAACAACTAGTCCTCGATTACAAGCATTCACACTCGCTGCCTCTTACTGGACATTATTGATTGAAGGGAGTGTTGCGATCGCTTTTTTAGTGAATCCAATTCGATTTCTATCTCGATTCCGAGATTGGTTCCTAATTTTATTTATTGCTACAACTTACTTTCTACTTCCAGTCTTGGGATTTGACTACATTCTGATTATTATGGGATTTGCCCAATGCCATCCTAAGCACACAGCAATTCGAGTTACTTATATTGTCTTATTTGCGTTTCTGCAACTCTCGCGGCTTCCCTGGAGTTCATTATTTGTGTGAAATGATTTCGTCTATTTACAGCGGATTGCAGGTTTATAGAGGGATAATAGAGGATTGCAAAAGTTAGGTCAGGAATGAAACCTCCTTGCAGCAGAACAGACTCCGGACTACTTAGGAGATTTGGCGTTGCTGAATTTAAGTGTGAATCTATCTGAGTTGCAAGTTTCCTTACCCCCTTGAATCCGCCCTGGATCAAAGGGAGCGCTTTGCAATCCGATTTAGCCAGATGTAGCTTCTCGCCTCACCTTCGCACTACCGATTCTGGTATATCTGCTCAAGCCGTTGCTGCACAGCAGGCGGTATCGCCGTAAACTCGATTCGAAAGCAGTCCTGCTCAGGCTGAAGCGCTCCAACCTTAGCATAAAGATCAGCTCGCATCTCTGGATGCTCTAGCTCAAGGTTTAGCTTTAGGTTTGTGAACTCAGGCGGCAGTGACGCGCCAGAGGCGACTTGAACAATGCCGCTCTGACCTGAGAGCCGAATCAATCTGCCGCGCTGAAGTGTCGAACTGATCTGCTTGCCGTCAATCAACGCATATCGCAGCAGAATTGGCTTGTCCAGCGTTGCCCAGATCAGCTCCGACTTGGGCAGATAGAGATTGTGAAAACCACCCACGCCGTAGACCTCATAGATTGTCAGCGGCTGCTGAACCCCTTTAGGCTGCACCTGCCGCTTCCTGCTGGTTTTGACGCTGGCTCCAGCCGCATGGAGCGTCGCTTCAGCAATTAGAATTTGGCCGCCGCTGGTGTAAGACTCAATCCGATAGGCAAGATTGACCGGACTGCCGACAATGCCATATTTGGTGCGCCGCTCGGAGCCAATGTTGCCGACTACCACCTCGCCCGTATTAATGCCAATCCCCATTTCTAAGGGCGCTAAATTCATCTGTTTTAGGCGCTCATTCACAGCTCCCATTTTGAGCTGCATCGCACAGGCGCAGGCGACCGCTCGCAGCGCGTCATCATCGCCAGCCGTCGGCGCGCCAAACAGCACTAAAATACCGTCGCCCATAAATTCGTCAATCGTGCCCTGATACTGATTGATCACCTCTGCCATCTCTTCTAGATAGAGGTTGAGCACCTGGATCACGCTCTCTGGCGCCAGCCGCTCTGAGAGCGAGGTGAAGCCCCGTAGATCAGATGTGAGAATTGTAATCATGCGTCGGTCACCGCCCAGCCGCAGACCCTCCGGACGCTCCAGCAGATTGGCGACGACGGCATCGCTCAAGTAGCGGCCAAACACCTGCCGAATCAGGCTGTTGCGCTGCTCTAGCTCGCCGTTGGCCTGCGCCAAGTCTGCCGTGCGCGACTTTACCCGACCTTCTAGCTCGCGGGTATTTTGGCGGAGCTTGCCGAATACCAGCGTCAGCCCTGAAATCCCCAGCAGCGAAAAGCCGCTCAGCATCGCAAAGGTGCCCTTGAGGCTGCGGTCTACCTTCGCGACCAAATTATCTAATGACTGCGTGATCTCCCAGACCCCGCCCACATCGCCGACTTCCCAGTCTGTTTTGGGGCTTTTGGGATGCGTGTTGTGGCAGGTGACACAGCTCGCCTTCATGATGCTGGCCTCACCGTAGCGCATCACGCCATGCCCGTCCTTGTCTTCGCGGCGAAAGAAACTTGCCTGCGGATTTTGGCGCAGGTAGTCCAGCGCTTCCTGCTCAAAGCTATTTTTGGGGCCGCCGCCCTCTTCGCGCCAGGGAAACGGGTAGTCGCTGTAAAACCGCACGCCCACGCCGTCGTCCCGCTCGCTAATCCGGTCGCCCAGCTCAATGGCGAAGGTGGAGGGTAAGGGAATTGCTCCCGGTTTATTTAAATAGGCGTGCGTCACTTCCATGCCTGCTCCTGTCTTGGCGCGATCTGCCGCCGCAGTACTGTAAAGCTCAATGGTCTGATTAAATGATTCGACGTAGAGCGCAGCGCTTTGTACCGCCTGTGCTTCAATCAAATTTGACGAAAGCCGCGACATATTAGACAGCGCGATTCCTGCGCCAATACAAAACATCAGCGTTAGGATCAGCACGACGCGCTTGAGAAAAAAGTTGAGCAGTCGATTCCAGGAAACTAATGGGGAAGCCATAATCGGGCATCTGATAAGTGAGCTGGTATGAAGCTGAGCCATTCACCTCTATGATCAGGGCATGGAGCTAGAAACCGCAATTGCTTTTACTGATGCGCTAGTGTTTGCCCAAATGGGGGAACACCTAAACGACTTGCAGCAAGCGCTTTTGCAGGCTTCCTGGTCGTGGGAACGTCAGAACTATGAGCAAATTGCCAATCGCTACGGCTACTCAGCTACTTATTTAAAACACGACGTTGGCCCCAAACTCTGGAAACTTCTATCCGAAGTTTTGCAGGAAAAAGTTACCAAAGCAAGCTTTCGAGCCGCAATCGAGCGGAGATATCAGGCATCAGGTTCAGTCAGTAAACCCGCAGTGGAGCTAGACCAGCAGCAAGATTGGGGAGAAGCTATTGATATCAGCTATTTCTACGGACGTGAGTCAGAACTCGCCCAGCTTGAGCAGTGGGTCGGGGCAGAGCGCTGTCGGCTCGTTGCCATTCTGGGTATGGGTGGCATGGGCAAAACGGCGCTGTCGGTGAAGCTGGCGCAGCGTTTGGTTGAGTCTGGGCAATTTGAGCAGATGATCTGGCGGTCGCTTCGCAATTTTCCTGCATTTGCAGACTGGCTGACCGACTGCTTGCAGGTGATGACCCGCTCAGAGCTGCCTGAAACAGCAGAGGCGAAGCTGGGGCTGCTGCTGTCTAATTTGCGTAAGCGGCGCTGCCTGCTAGTGCTGGATAATGCTGAAACAGTCTTGTCAGATCAAAGCTACAGCGAGCTGTTGAAGCAGATTGGCGAAACCCTTCATCAGAGCTGTCTGGTGCTAACTAGCCGCGAAAAGCCGCGTTCGGTGGCGCTGCTGGAAGGCGAAACGCTGCCCGTGCGTTCTTTGGCTTTGGGTGGTTTATCAAATACTGCTGGAGCAGAATTGATTAAGCTCAAAGGTAAGTTTCAAGGAACATCAACAGAATGGAAAAATCTGATCCAGGGATATTCGGGAAATCCGCTGGCGCTAAAGCTAATTTCAACGACAATTCAAGCGCTATTTGATGGTAATATCGGCGATTTTTTGCAGCAGGGCGCTCTCGCCTTTGGCTCGGTACGGGAGCTAATCGCGCAGCAGTTTCATCAGCTCAATGAGGCTCAACAAACGCTGCTCACTAGCCTTGCCATCAGCCGCGAACCCGTCAACTTTGCCGTTTTGCGTTCGGAGCTAATCACGCTGTCGCCGTCTCAGCTCATTGAGCTTTTGGAACGATTAGAGCATCAGTCTTGGATTGAGCGGCAGGCAGGGCTGTTCTCGCTTCAGCCCGTGATTATGGAATATGTGATTGATCAGCTTGTGGAGCAAATCAGTCAGGAGATCCAGGCATCTGTTCCCAAAACCTTGAGAAGTCACGCGCTGCTTCGGGTTGCGGCCAAAGACTATATTCGTGATATCCAGTCTCAGCTGATTCTCCAGCCCATTCTGACGCAACTGCAATCTGAGCCATCTACAGTGCTTTGGCGGTTCCTCTCTCAACTGCAACATAAACCCGCCTCAGAAGTCGGCTATGCAGGCGGCAATTTACTCAATTTGATCTTGCAAATCCAGCCCGAATTGCAAGGTTGCGATCTCTCCCATCTCGTTCTCTGGCAGGCGAATCTGCAAAACGCGATGCTGCATAACGTTGATTTTTCAAGTTCCGATCTGAGTAATTCTATCTTCACCGATACATTCGGCATTGTATTCACAGTTGCCTTTAACCTTGATGGTACAATGCTGGCTACTGGCGATGCTGAGGGTGGTCTACGGCTCTGGCAAGATGGCAAACTCTGGCGAAATCTGACGGGTCATCAGGGCTGGGTTTGGGCAGTTGCCTTTAGCCCTGGCGGTAGGCTGGCGAGCTGTAGCAGCGACAAAACGATCCGAATTTGGGACATCCAGACGGGAAACTGCCAGCAGGTCTTAGACGGACAAAGCGGCTCCATCTGGGCGATTGCCTTCAGCCCCGATGGCAGCCTGCTGGCCAGCGGTAGCGACGAGTCAGCGATTCGGCTGTGGAACTTGCAGACGGGAAGTTGCCGCAAGCTCACCGGACAGCAGGGGCCAATCCTGACGCTCGCTTTCTCAAATCAAACGCTGGCCAGCGGTAGCGTAGATGGCACAATCGATCTCTGGGATCTCCAGAACGACACCCACCGTAGACTCGCTCAGCAAACCGACCGCATCTGGTCAGTTGCGTTTAGCCACGGCGGGACATTGCTCGCTAGCGGCAGCGCAGATGGCTCAGTTTGCCTCTGGGATCTCGCCAGCCTCACCTGCCTGCACCAGCTCAATGACCACCGCGATCGAGTCCGCGCCGTGCGCTTCAGCCCTGATGACCAGCAGTTAATCAGCAGCAGCGATGACCAGACGCTGCGGCAGTGGCAGGTGCAAACTGGCCTTTGCCAGCGGATCATGCATGGACATAGCAGCACAATTTTTGCCCTTGCCTATGCTGCTGACGGCCAGAGCTTGGCCAGCGGTAGCGCTGACCAGACGGTGCGAATCTGGGATGCTAGCAGCGGCAAATGCCTCAAGGTGATGCAGGGCTACAGCAACTCGGTGTTTTCGGTGGCGTTCTGTCCACAGCCCCATCCCGCAACCTGGCAAATCGCTAGCGGCAGCACCGACCAAACCGTTCGCCTCTGGCAAAGCGATGGTAGCTATACAGTTTTAAGCGGACATGCGGGCTGGGTCACGGCAGTCGCGTTCGATCCACAGGGGCAACGACTCGCCAGCGCTAGCGCCGACCAAACGATTCGGCTTTGGGATCTGCAAACGCAAACCTGCCTGCAAGTTCTGCGCGGGCATAGTAACTGGGTACAGTCTGTGTCCTTGAGCAATCGTCTGCTGGCTAGCGGCGGCGATGACCGTACCGTGAGACTCTGGGATCTGCAAACTGGAGACTGCTTGCGGGTATTGCGCGGCCATACGGGCTGGGTCTGGTCGGTCGCCTTCAGCCCTGCTGCCAACCTGATTGCCAGCAGCAGCGATGACCAAACGATTCGGCTTTGGTCAATTGAGGGGGACTGCCTGCAAGTCCTGAGCGGCCATACGAGCCGGGTTCAGTCGATTACCTTCAGCCCAGATGGCACATATCTCGCCAGCGCCAGCAGCGACCAAACTATCCGGCTCTGGGCGGTAAAATCCGGTCTCTGTCAGCAAGTTCTGCGCGGGCATAACAACAACGTTTGGGCGGTGGCCTTCAGCGCTGACGGCAAGTTGCTCGCCAGCAGCAGCCTCGACCAAACCGTGCGGCTCTGGAATCTAACGGGTGACTGTCTTGGTGTCTTGCCTGTCCAAAATCAGTCTGTTCGTTCTTCGGTAGCCTTTGATCCGACGGGAGGCTTACTGGCAACTGGCAGCCATAGCAGCATTTTGGTTTGGGATATTGCAACCGGACAGCAGCTGACCCGGCTGATTCCCCGTCGGCCTTATCAAGATAGCAACATCGTGAACACGATCGGGATTACGGCAGCTCAAAAAGAGACGCTGAAGGCGCTGGGCATGGTTGAGCGCGAGAGCTGAATTCGCGATCCATAACTTTCCTTACTTTTTAGTCATCGCCAGTCCCAAAACTAGCGCATAGAGTAGAGACATCGAAAGACGGAGCGGCTCACAAGCTTAAAACCTGACAAAGCGGCTCTCTCTAACCAAGCTTTAACTGATTTATAGACAGCCTTCATGAGCTGATACTCGATCAATTCGAGTCGGTTTAGCTTGTCAAGCAGCGTGTATCTACCGCAAATTAAATTTAAGGAGTCACATCATGGCAGTTTTTATTGGTCAGAACGACGACAACCTGCTAGTTGGAACCAATGGCAATGATCAAATTTTTGGACTAGGCGGAAATGACTTTCTAGACGGCGGCTTTGGCTTCGATCTAATTGACGGCGGCGAGGGCAGCGACACTACAACCTATGCTTTCTTCTCAAGAGGCATCAACGCTAACCTCAAGACTGGCATCGTCAGCTTTCCTGGCAATTCAACCGATGTCGATACGCTGATCAGCATTGAAAATCTGATCGGCAGTCAAGGAAACGACATTATTACCGGAGATGATGGCGATAATAATCTCTCAGGCGGTGCAGGCGACGATATTTTAGATGGTGGCTTCGGTTTCGACCAACTCGATGGCGGCGACGGTATTGATACTGTCACCTACGACTTCTACAGTGGCGGCATTCTCGCAGATTTGCAAACAGGCGTTGTCAGCTTTCCCGGCAACTCAACCCGTACCGAGACGCTGATCAGTATCGAAAATCTGATCGGCAGTCGCGGCAATGACGTGATTTCGGGCAATGATTCCAACAACGTGCTATCTGGCAATAGCGGCGATGATACCCTAGACGGCAGAGGCGGCAACGACCAGCTGCTAGGCGGTTCGGGCAACGACACCTACATCATTAGCGACACCAGTGATACGATTGTAGAAGGCTTGAATGAAGGAATTGATACCGTTGATGCTGCGATCGACTATACGCTAGGGGCCAATCTGGAAAACCTGACGCTCACGGGTAATGCCGTCAACGGCACAGGCAATGCCCTCAACAACGTGATCCGTGGTAACGCAGGCATCAACGTGCTGAATGGTAAAGAAGGTGACGATACGCTAATTGGTGGCCTGGGCAACGATATTTACATTGTCAACGATGCAGGCGATCAAGTAATCGAAGCCGTAAATGAAGGCATAGATACCGTATTTGCCTCAGTTAGCTACAGGCTGACGGCAAACATCGAGAATTTAGTGCTCACCGAAACATCTAGCCTCAACGGTGCAGGTAACGAACTTGATAACCTGATTGTCGGGAACAGCGGTGTGAATACGCTAGATGGTGCGGCAGGTAACGATACGCTAATTGGTGCAGCCGGTCGCGATCTGCTCAAGGGAGGTCTGGGTGCTGACAAGTTCGTATTCGCTGCCTCCACCGACGGCTCTGACCAAATTGCAGACTTCTCCAGAGCTGAGGGCGATAAGCTTGTGCTGGTTGCTAGCGGCTTCAACGGCTTGAACTTGGGTCAGCTCAACGCCAGCCAGTTTGTTCGCGGCAAGCAAGCCAAGGACGGCAACGATCGGCTGATCTACAACAAGAAACAAGGTAAGCTGTTCTACGATCAGGATGGCAGAGGCAGCGCAGCCAAGATTCAGCTCGCCAGCTTCGACAACAAACCAACGCTTGGAGCTGCTGATTTCCTGATTGTAGCTGCGCCTTTCTAGGCAAGCTGCCTACGATCTCCTAACTGACAGCGTTTGCCAACTTCCAGAGGATCAGATGATCCTCTGGTTTTCTGCTGCTTACCTTGTCTTAATGCTATCAGCCACTTCTTCGGATCTCTCAATCAGATTCTTATCAGGATGTTCTTCTTTAAACACTTCGACTTCTTTTTCGTAAGCTTTCTCGGCTCCCATTTTTGGATCTTTAGCGATCTGCTTGGCTTCTTCATAGGCTTGCTCAGCGTCAGGCATCGTTTGCGGATCGGCTAGCGTTGCGCCAGACGTAGCAAAACTGGGCTGAACCATCCAGCCCAAGCTCAGCGAACAGAGCATGATCAGGAGCAGCAGCGCTCGTTGAAAGATTTGCTTCAAAGCAGAAATCATGTGAATTCTCCAAAATTGCTGAACGTTATTTTTTTAACAGTAAAGAACTTTACGCAGTTGTTTGGCGCAGGTCTTCTATCGGAAGAGAGAACCTGAATAATCCCAGCACCCTGTTAGAATTTGGGCAGTGCCTATTACCTGCCATGCCCGCCCCCAAGCTGCTGATTATTGGTCTTGACTGCATGGAGCCGTCGCTAGTGTTTGAGCAGTGGCGCTCCGATCTGCCCAATCTGTCGCGGTTGATGGCGCAGGGTTGCTATGGCCGACTAGAGAGCAGCATTCCGGCAATTACTGTTCCGGCCTGGAGCTGCATGATGAGCGGGCGCGATCCGGGCGAGCTAGGCATCTATGGCTTTCGCAACCGCGCTAATCGAGGCTACGGCAATTTTGCGATTTCGGACGGCCGTGCCGTTAAGCAGCCGCGCCTCTGGGACATTTTGGGAGAGGCTGGCTGGAGCGTTGCGGTGATCAGCGTTCCCGGCACCTCGCCCCCTTATCCAGTCAACGGCGCGCTGGTTTCCTGCTTCCTCACGCCCAACCCAACTGTGCCCTACAGCCATCCGCCTGAGCTAGCCCAGCAAATTCAAACTTGGCTGCCTGACTTCATGCTGGACGTGTCCGAATTTCGTTCCGACGAAAAAGATCGCATCCTCAGCAATATCTACAGACTCTGCGATCAGAGATTTACGCTAGCTGCCAAGCTTTTAGAACAAAACCAGCCAGACTTTTTAATGCTGGTAGATATGGGCGTAGATCGGATTCATCATGCTTTTTGGAAGGCGATGGATACTCGCCATCCGCAGCATCAGTCAGATTCGCCCTACGCCACCGCCATCCACGACTATTACTGTCATGTCGATCGGCGGGTTGGCGAGCTGTTGGCGCAGTGCGGTGAAGCTGCCGTGCTGGTTGTATCCGATCACGGAGCGCGTCCGCTCATGGGCGGTATCTGTATTAATCAATGGCTGATCGATGCGGGCTATCTGGTGCTGAAAAAGTCTCCAGCTTCGCCCACGCCACTCGATCAGCTCGAAATAGACTGGAGTCAAACTCAGGCTTGGGGGGCAGGTGGCTACTACGGACGGGTCTTCCTCAACGTGCAAGGGCGCGAGCCAGCAGGCATTGTGCCTCTACGCGACTATGAGGTGCTACGCGATCGGCTGAGCCAGCAGCTAGCCGCCATCCCTGATCCGCAGGGGCAGCCGCTCAACACGCAGGTCTTTAAGCCGCAGCAGATTTACCAAAAGGTGCGCGGCATTGCCCCCGATCTGCTGGTCTACTTTGACGAGCTAGCTTGGCGTTCGATTGGCACAGTCGGCAACGGCGAGTTGCATACCACCGACAACGACACGGGAGCTGACGATGCCAATCACGCTCGCTATGGCCTGATGATTTTCCATGATCCGCAGGCTCCTGGCTCCGGACAGGTGATTCAAGACGCGCAAATCTACGATATTTTGCCCAGCCTGCTCGCTCGCTATGGACTCACGCCTTCCCCTAGCCTTCGGGGTAAACTCCTGCCGATTTAGCCGCTCGACTCACGACCGCTTGCGGCGAAAGCCTAAGAAACTGCCTGTCTGTTGGCCCCCCGACTTTTTGCCACGCAGCAGCGACCAGACTACCGAATCGACAGTGCCATCGTCGCGCAAATGGTGCTCGCGCTGGAAGGCAATCACCGCCGATTTGGTTTCGGCATCATAGCGACCGCTGCGCTGAATCACATGCCCGTTCACTTGCAGCAACCCCTGCAATTCATAGACATCAGCTCCAGAACAGCCCTGCCGCAGCAGCCGAGTGCCGGGTTCTACGGTCTTGGTCAAAGTGCTCCAGGTTGCCACCCCCACAACGCCGTCAATCCGGAGTCCGTGCTGCCGCTGAAACTGCTTGACGGCCACCTCAGTCCGCGAACCAAAGTCGCCATCGACCCGCACCGGAAAGCCGTGCGCTTGCAGCAGTTCCTGCATTCGCGCTACTGCTGCACCTGTGTCCCAGGGATACAGCACCGGAACATGGGGCGTTGTACTAGCTGGCTTGGAATCAGCGTCCATCTGCGTTAGAGCCTCTGTTCTGAGCTTGAGCGATTGGGTGTTCTGCCTGATCTTAACTGCCTCTGCCCTGCTGTTCTATAGAATCTGCTTTGATACCGAGACATTCTATCAATCTATCAACATTTTACGGGCAGCTTAGGTGAGACTGACTATTCTGGGTAGACTAAGCTGGATAGCCTGATGAAGGATAGGGACTGGGAATAGCTTTTTCAGGCACATTCTGCGGCTATGGGTGTGAGGGTTTATAAGAAAATATGAAAAACAAAGCGTCGTTGTGGTTCTCTGCATTTATTTTACTGGGCGTTCACGCAGGCATTCAGACTCCAGCTATGGCACAGGATGCGCCGTCTAAAGCGCCAGAGGTTGAGCCAGAGATTGAGCCAGAGGTTGAGCCAGAAGCTGAACTAGAGCCAGCATCTAGCGAAGCCGTCGACCTGCGGATTGTGCCGCGTTTGGGAATTGGCCATAGCAGCTCAGGTGGCGGCTATGACGGCACAACCCGCTTTGAAGGCTTCCTGCCTCTGCGGCAAGACATAGGTCGCAACCTCACCTTTTTGAGCGGCAATTTTTTGCTCGACAACGATGCCAATATCGGCGGCAACTTGGTTTTAGGCCACCGGATCTACGATGCGAAGCGCGACCGGATCTGGGGCGGCTATCTTGGCTTTGACAACCGCGCCACCGACGACAACCACTTTTATCAGCTGGGCGCTGGGTTTGAAAGCCTGGGTGAGGTCATCGATTTTCGAGTCAATGGCTATCTGCCCATTGGCGACACCAGCGATCTGCTGCGCGAATCTAGTTTTGACAGCGGCAGCCGAGTCTCTTCCGGCTTTCAGGGCAATTTGCTGGTGCTGGCCAACGAGCGCACCCGCCGCACCACCCAACTCTGGGAAAGCGCGCTGGGCGGCTTTGATGCGGAAGTGGGAGCGCGACTGCTGCACTGGAACAACGGCAGTCAGCAGGGAGATTTGCGGGCGTATGGCGGACTCTACTACTATGGCGGTCAGCATTCTGACGATACGCTGGGCTGGCGAGTCCGGGTCGCTGCTCGCCCCATTGACACGATTGAACTGGGTGCAGCACTGCAAGGCGACGAGCTGTTTGGCACTAATTTCTCAGTTTCAGCCGGGATTAGCTGGCCGCGTGTCCATCCGACAGTTGCCCCAGAAGCCGAAACCGTCGCGACGCGCTTAGGCGAACCCATAGAGCGTCAGGCTAGCATTGTCGTCAATCAAGATGAAGAAACCGAGGAGTCAACTGAGCGAACCGAACGCCCGCTGATGAACCCCGAAGAAGAGCGGCCATACCGCTTCCAGCATGTGATGTTGGGGCGAAACGGCGGCGACGGCACCTTTGAAAATCCGTTTGGTACGGTGCAGGCTGCGCTTGACGCAACGCGCTCAGATGGCAACGCTGTGGTCTATGTCGATCAGGGCAACAATGCCAATATTCCCGCTTTCACGATTCCAGATCGGGTGCGGGTGCTGTCGCAAGGGCCAGCCCAGATTCTAGCCGGGATGCCATTTCCAGGCTTTCCACGTCGTCCGGTGCGGCTCCCCTTTTCGCCCACCACCAACTTTAACAGCGGCATTGCGGTACGGCTGCCGCTCTCAAACGATGGCCGCTTCCCCCGAATTCAAGACCCCAATGCGAGCGACCTCGTGACGCTGAATAATCGCAATATTATTTCTGGCTTTCGGATCGCGAACGCAGGCGGCAACGCCATCGCGGGGCAGAGCATCAGCAATACCGAGATCCGAGATAACACCATTACTAACGCTGGAGAGCGGGGTATTTTCCTAGATGAAATCTCCGATAGCGTCGTCATGTTTGACAACGCGATCACCGGTTCGCGAGGGAGAGCTGACTCTGGACAGGGGATCTATATTCGGGACAGTGCCGGCTCTACCGAAATCACAATTGCCCGCCACAGCTTACGAAACAACCGAGTTGGGATCGAAGTTGATGCTGACGGCGATATTCCCCAGCGTCAGAGTTCTTCTCAAGTGATCAACATCGACCGCACCACTATTCAAAACAGCCGTGAGCAGGGGGTGCGGCTCGACGCGCAGGACTTTGGCAATCAGATTGTCAGCTTTACCAACGGCAGCATTACCAACAGCGGCGCAGAGGGTGTTTTGTTCCAGACGCTCAACAATGGTTCGCTAGAGGGCACGATTGACGACAGTGTTATTAACAGCAATGGCAGCGACGGCATTCGCGTGGTGACGGGCAGTTTGAATGGCGCAACCGCAGGTGCGAGCGAGCTGTTCATCCGGCGCAACCAAATTACAAACAACCAGGGCGACGGCATCAGCGTTACCAACAATGAGCTGATCGCGCAGGAGCTAGCAATCGACAGCAACCAAATTCTCAACAACGGCGGAACCGGGATTCGAGCTGTGTCCAACAATAGTTCGTTTCAGGAATACGTCACGGATGCTGCCAATGGCTCGGAGGGGATTAGTAACAACACCATTACCGGCAACGGTAGCCAAGGTATCAGCCTGACGGTGAACGATAGCAGCACGGTGATTGCCGATATCAAAGGTAACAGCCTCTCTGAGAATCGCAGCGGACGACCTGATATTGAAGTCAGCTCGACCAATCCCAATGCTGACGTTTGCGTGGTGGCGCTGGATAACAACAGCCCTGCCGGGATTCGGTTGGACAACAACAGCACAGGGATATCAGGACTCTTTGAGGTCGGCGATCTATCAACAGTCTCGGTACGCAACATTGGTACAGTTGAGTTCCGCCCAAACAGAGCATTTTTCACAGATAAACCGGGCTTCAGCTCCTGCTTCCAATAGGCAGGCGGTTCTAGCTAGCAAAAATCAACCCTGCATAAATCAACGGCATCTGGATCGCTCTGTGGCGATTTAGGTGCCGTTGATTTATGCGCCAAAATTCCTGCAAGATCCGCATTATGGCGGTTTCACTTCAGCCATTTCGCGGAGATCCGTTTTCGCTCATCCGTGGCGCTACGGATGGCAAATAGAGCTACGCTCAACTTTCCCTTGTTTGCACCGATGAGCGGCCTGAATCTAAATCGCTACTCTGATGCCATGAACAGCAGTCATCTGGAAACGACCTTGACGATTCGAGCACCCCACAACACTGCTCACAGCAATCAGACTTTGTGTATTCACTCCATTCAGGAAATCAACATGACGACCCATTTTGCCCAATCGCCAACTCAAATTTCTCTCTGGATGGGTGAAACGAGCCAAGCTCAAACGCTGGTTGTGATTGATGCGGGTGTTGAAAGCGTGCTCCTAGCCTCGGCGGTAGAAGGCGTGGCTGAGGGTCAGACCGCAGTCTTGCAACTTGACCCAGATCAAGATGGCGTTGAGCAGCTGATTGCCGCAATTCATCAGTATGACGCAGCTACGGCAGTGCATATCTTGGCGCACAGTACGCCGGGATCTCTGCACTTGGGCAACAGCCAGCTCGATTTCACCACCCTAGAGCGCTACGCCTGGGATCTGATGGTGAGCTGTGCGGAGCGGACGCTGTCGCTGTCGCTCTACGGCTGTAGTCTGGCGGCTGGAGATACGGGCGCTGAATTCATTGAGAAGCTGCACCGCTTTACGGGAGCCAATATTGCCGCATCCACTCACCCAGTCGGCAGCGCGGCGCTTGGCGGCAGCTGGAAGCTAAACTATCAGCTGGGGCAAGTGGAAGCCAAATTGCCGATTGCTCAAGAGGTCTTGGCGAGCTATCCCGGTCTGCTAGCGGCTCCAGTGATTACAGATCTAGCTGACACGACTAAAGTAACCCGCGCCACGGGTGAAGGCCTAGCCCAAGCAATTTCGGGTATTTCCATTGAAGATGCAGATGGCGGCATTCTCACGGTGACGCTCCAGGTTGCTCACGGCCAGATCAATCTGGCTGTGACGGCTGGTCTCACGGTGACGGCAGATGGCTCTGGCAACGTGACGCTAGCGGGGCTGGCATCTGACATCAACGCTGCCCTCAACGGCATGACCTACAGCCCAACCGACACAATGCTGTCGGTCAGCGGCCAAATAGATGACTATTCAGGCACAGAAACCCTAAAGATTACCGTCACTGACGACACCAGCCTGACAGCTACTAAAGATGTGGCGATTGACATCACGCCTATCAATGATGCACCCACGCTGGCACTCTCGGCAGCGACGGCACTAGAAGGCGGATCGGTCTCCTTCACCGCCAGCAATTTCGGCATTGTCGATGTCGATAACGTCGATGCTCAGGTGATGATTAAAATTACTGAGCTGCCGGGTAAGGGAGATCTCTTACTGAACGGGGCGCGGCTTGTAGTCGGATCGCTGTTCTCAGTCGAAGATATTGCCAAGCTCAAGTATCAGCATAAGGGCAACCAAACCACGGATCCCGACGGTCTGGCTGATGCGTTTAAGTTCACGGTCGACGACGGGGCGGGCGGCACGATTGCAGCCACCGCGATGCCAATTAATATTACTCCGGTCAACCAGCTTCCCACCGTTGGCGGCAGCAACAGCCTGTTTGAAGGTCAGCTTGACGCGCCTGTTTCCATGACGATCAGCGATCCTGATCAGCTCGCGGCCAACTACAGCGTTCAGATTCTATCGCTACCCGCAGATGGCATCCTGAAGCTGAACGGCACTGCGGTGATGCTGAATCAAACCCTCAGCTCAGCTGACCTCTCCAAGCTGACCTACAGCCATGATGGCAATGACGCTAACTTCGGCAATCCGCCGGACGTAATGTTTAACGTCAAAGTTACGGACGATGGCGGGGGCACAGGCACACCCGGTTCAACCACCAGCACCATTATCCTGAAGATTAAGCCGAACAACGACGACCCGCTGTTGACCCAAAACACAGGTCTAGTCTACAACACCAACGATGATCCAGATGGCGTAGGGGTCGGTCAAGATCAGTATACGCGCCTAATCACGGCCAATGAGCTGAAGGTTTCCGATCTGGATTCGGGCACGGCTCAACTCACCTATACCTTGACCCAGGCAGTAGACAGCACGCTGGGTAAATTGCAGCTATTCAGCGGCGGGGCTTGGAGCAGACTCACCCCAGGCGCTAGCTTCAGCCAAAACGACATTGACAGCGGCAGACTGCGATACACCTTTATTAAAGGTCAAGCTGGAACGTTCAACGATAGCTTCAAGTTCAAAGTCCGCGATAGCGAAATCACTGAATATCTGCCTGGACAGCCCGGTGTGCAGCGCGATGGTGGCATCTGGAAAGCAGACGGTTCCGAGCTGCAAGAGCTAACCTTTAGCATTACCGTAACCACTCCAGGTGGCCCCGGAGACAGCGGCGGGCCAACGATTTCTGCCAATGCCTTTCCCACTGAGGTAATTGTTGGCCAAGTGCTGACCACTGAAGCAGGTTCAGCGACAATCACGAAGGCAATGCTGGAATACGGCGATGTAGATAATGCGCCTGATCAGCTTGTCTATCGGATCACGCAAACCCCCACCAGCGGCGTGATTAAACTCAATGGCGTGACGGTGCCGCGCTTCGGCTCGTTTACTCAGCAAGATATCAACGATGGCAAAGTCACCTTTGAACATGCAGGTGACGAAGACTTTATCGACGGCTTCAAGTTCACGGTCAGCGACGGCACTAACGTGACGCTTGAGGAAGAATTTAAGCTAGATATTACGCCGCTTAACGATGCGCCCGTGATTTCGGTCAAGGGTAAGCCTTATTTGGTGGAAGGCGGCATGACCGACCTGAGTAACGTCGTCTTCACCGTCACAGACGTAGACGGCTCCGGTGAGAAGTCTGGGCAGGGGTTCGCAAGGATCAATATTCTGACCTTCAAAGTGATTGATCTGCCTGTTAATGGCAAGCTAGAAGTCTTCCGTAGTGGTAGTTGGCAGCTCATCGACATCAACACGTTGCTGACTAAAGCTGAGCTAGATGGCAGCAAGCTGCGCTACGTCCATGACGGCGGCGAAACAATTGCCGATAGCTTCAAGGTACAAGCCTATGACGACAGCGGCGCGGCCAACAACACCAGCAACCTCGCTACAGTCGATATTGAAATTGCTCAGCTCAACGACCTGCCTTACTACAACAGCAGCAAGTCGCTGGTGGTGGACGAAGGCGGCACAGGCTCAATCAAAGGCACTGACGGTAAGGCAGGCAACGAAGCGCATATTGAATATCTTGACCCCGACAACAGCACCTTGCAGCGTCAGTTCCGCATTACCAAAGGCGTAGCAAACGGTCAGCTGCTGCGAGGCGGTCAGGCGCTTGCGGTCAGCAGTATCTTTACCCAAAAAGACCTCGACGAAGGCAAGATTACCTACAAGCACAACGGTTCTGAAACCACCGCCGACAAATTTGAGTTCCAGGTCAGCGACGGTAGCGGCTCCTCGGTTCCCGGTTCCTACGATATCGAAATCAAGCCCAGCAACGATGCACCCGTTCTGACAACGCCGGGAACGCAGTTTCTGATCGACAGCGATACCCTGACGTTTAATGCTGCCAACAATAACCGGATCATCGTAACTGACCCCGATTTAGTACTGCTTCAGTCGGGTGAAACCGACGTAATGCGAGTGACGCTGGAAGTGCTAAAAGGCGGTAACTTATACAATGATGTAGTTTTGACGCTGGCCTCCACCAACGGCCTCAACGTTACACCTGTGAGTAATGGCAAAATTACCCTTGAAGGCAAGCTGACTGATGTACAGGCAGCGCTCGACGGCTTGAAGCTCCAGACTACGATTGACGAAGATGACGCGCTGACGCTGAAGGTGACAGCAAATGATCTGAATAACGGTGGCCCTGACCCGATTGGCGCTGCTCCTGGCTACAACATCGTTACCAAAACCATCACGATCAACGCTTCTAGCGTCAACGATCCGGCTGTTATCACGGCTCCGGCAACTGCAACCGCAAATGAAGATGGCACACTGCTATTTAACGGCAGTTCCGGCATTGGGCAAACCGACAAAATCGTGATCAGCGATGTGGATGATTTCGGGCGACCCATAACCGTGGAAGTTTCGGTGGGTGCAGGTTCAGGTAGCCTTACCGCAACAGGTGCAGCAGGCAGCGGCAGCAACAAACTCACCTTTACGGGCACAAAAGACCAGATCAACACCGCGCTGGCGAGCTTGGGATTCGCACCAACTGCTAACTTCAACGGCAACCTGAATCTAACAGTGAAGGTGCTAGATGAAGGTGGCGGAACTGCAGGCGGCAGTCAAGATGTGGTGATCACCGTTAATCCGCTAAACGACACGCCAATCTTAACGATACCTACGGCGGTTCAGGTGATTGACAACGACAATGCTACGCCCCTTACCTTTGCCGCTGGAGCCATTAGCGTCAATGACAATATTGATATCGCTCAAGGATCATCAGATCAGCTAACCGTCACAGTTACAGCCAAAAAAGCTTCAGATGGCAGCATTTACGGAACTTTGAATAGTTCTGGCGGCGGCGTTGTGATTGGCGGCAACGGCACAGGCACGCTGACGATCACAGGCAGTCAGGCTGACATCAACAGCGCCCTAAATAACTTAAGCTATACGCCAGCGAACTACAACGTCGATGCAGTGATTAACCTGGCCGTTACGGTAGATGATGGCAACAACGGAGCAGAAGGGACAGGCAGCGTTGGCGCATCTACTACGGTCACCAGAACGATCGTAGTGAATATCTCTGGCGTGAACGATGCACCAGTTCTGACTGCGCCTACCGCTTCGATTAGTGTGAATGAAGATAGCTTCGTAACGTTTACTAATGCAGGTAAGCTATTTTTAGTCAACGACCCAGATGATTTCGGTGCCAGTAATCTAGTTGCGACTGTTAAGGTTGATAAAGGCGTTCTGTCTCTGGCAAATAATGATGGAACGACTGTTACGGGCGCTGACTCTGACCTGATGACGATTCGCGGTACTGAAGCTCAAATTAACGCTGCGCTGGATGGCCTGCGCTTTAAGCCAACCCCCAACTATCACGGACAAGCCAAGCTGGATGTCACAATCAATGATGGTGGCAATACGGGAACAGGCGGCGCGAAGGAAGATACTAAATCGATTTTCATCACCGTTAATCCAGTCAATGACCGTCCTGTGGCAACAGGCACGGCAGCTTTAGGTGCAGTTACAGAAGATAATACGAATCCGAGTGGCACGGTAATTTCGTCGCTGATCACTAACGCCAACTATTCAGACAATACTGATAACCAAACTGCAAACGGTGGCGGCAATACCAAAACCGATCTAAGCTATATTGCGATTGTTGGCAGCACAAGCTACACAACAGCTCAGGGGGTCTGGCAATTTAAAGATGCTTCAGGCAACTGGATTGATGTCCCCGACAGTGGCTTATTAGTTGGCAGCGCACTCGTGGTTCGAGCTGACCGCGAAATTCGCTTCGTGCCAGCGGCTGACTTTCATGGTACTCCTGGCACTCTGAAAGTCCGTTTAGCCGATAGTAGCGTTGCGATTACCGAAAGTACTAGCGCTACTGATAAGAAAAGTCTTGTCACAGGCCCAACGAGCGCCTGGTCTAATAATGACGTGACCATTAGCGCAAGCGTCACAGCTCAGAACGACGCGCCGACAATTCTCAATGCAACTACGGCTGCCACTTTGGTCGGTGTTGGTGAAGACACGCTACTCCCAGCAGGTGATACTGTATCTAACCTGTTTAGCGTTAAGTATGAAGACATTACCGATGACAAGCGCAGCATTGCAGGTGGTGGCAACAGTTCGACAGCATTCGGCGGCATTGCAATTACAAACAATGCAGCAACAGCATCTGAGGGTGAATGGCAATATTCAATTAACGGTGGCACGAACTGGACATCTGTTCCGACGAGCGGCCTTTCTGACACGGCGGCAATCCTGCTTCCCACTGATGCTAAACTGCGATTTATCCCGGCTTCTGACTACAACGGTACTCCTGGCCAGCTAACCGTTCGCTTCTCAGATAGCCCAGTCACCTTCAGCAGTGCGGCTAATCTTGGCAGCGTTGGCGGTACGAGCAACTGGTCAGGCAGCACAACGACGCTGGCTACCTCGATTACTCCAGTCAACGATGCGCCTATACTCGACGGCTCTGCTGGTTCGGCATCAGACTACACTGAGCAGTTGGCTGCTGTAAATATTGGCGGCAATCTGTTAGATATCAGTGACGTAGAGATTACGCGCAACGAAAAGTCAGACCTGCTGACGGCTACCGTCAAAATTGCTGATTTCTGGACAGGCGACCAGCTTAGCTTTACAGTGGGCAGCACGGGTGTTACCGTCACCGATAATGGCAATGGTTCTTATACCCTGGCAGGCACTGGAGCAACTCGTGCTAACCTGCTGCAAGTCATGCAGTCAGCCATGTTCAGTTCTGCCAGCGACAATCCCACCAATTACGACACTGATAACACTAGAAAAATTGATTTCCAGGTCAATGATAATAATGGCGCGAATAATCTTTCTAACGTCATTAGCACTTCTATAAGTGTAATTGGTGTGAACGACGCGCCAGATGCTATCGATGATAGTAATACAATTGCTGAAGAGGCTGCTAGCGTGACGGGCAATGTTCGCAGCAACGACATCGACCCAGACAACTATTTGACCAGTCTGACGGTGAGTGCAGTCAACGGCAATGCAGGTGACGTAGGCCAGACGCTCATGGGCAAATATGGCACTCTGAAAATCAACTCAGATGGCTCCTACATCTACAGCCTCGACAATAGCAAACTAGAAGTACAGCAGCTAGGCGTTGGCAAGAGCCTGACTGACGAGGTGTTTGACTACACGATCTCGGATGGTAGCCTCACCGATAGCGCCAAACTCACGATCACAATTACCGGCACCAATGATGCGCCAGTCGCCGTTGCTGATACTAACTCTATCTTTGAAGATGCAACTGCTCCAGCTGCGGGCAATGTGTTGCCAAACGACAGCGATATTGATTTAGGTGATGTGCTAACCGTCAGCGCAGTCAAGGGTGTTGCAGGCAATGTCGGCCAAACGATTGCTGGTAAGTACGGGTCGTTGGTGCTGAATGCTAACGGCATATATAGCTACAGCATCAACAATACCAACAGCACAGTACAGGCATTGGGTGTTGGCCAATCATTGACGGATGAAGTCTTCACCTACACTGTCTCTGACGGTAAAGGCGGCACAGCCAGCACTACGCTCACCATCACCATCAACGGCATGAACGACGCGCCGGTCGCCGTTGCAGATGCCAAATCAACCATTGTGGGTCAGCCTCCTGCGACAGGCAACCTGTTAATCAACGACAGCGACGTGGATACGGGCGATACGCTCAGCGTTACCCAACTCAACTTCGGCGGCAGCGACAAGCTTCTGGGTACAGCCTTCAATAGCCAATATGGCAGCTTGACAGTAAATGCTGATGGCAGCTACAGCTACACCGCAGATCCCAACAATCCAGCCGTAATTGCGCTGGGCGTTAGCAAAACCCTCACCGAAACGTTCACCTACACGGTTTCAGACAATCACGGCAGCACTAGTACAGCCACGTTGACCATTACGGTTGGCGGCATCAACGACGCGCCCGTCGCTCATCTTGACATCAACAGCATCTCTGAAGACGCTGTGAATCCTGTTACTGGCAACGCCCTCACCAATGACACAGATGTTGATGGCGATACGCTGAATGTCACGGCGGTCAACGGGGCAGCAGCCAATCTGGGCAAGGCCGTCACTGGACTTTACGGCAGTCTAACTGTGAACGCCAGCGGCGATTACAGCTACTTGCTCAATAACGCCAACGGCACGGTGCAGGCACTGGGCATAGGTGAATCGATCACGGACAGCTTCAGCTACCTGATTTCTGACGGAAACGGCGGCACCAGCACAGCCAACATTGTCATGACCATTGAGGGCACGAATGATGCGCCAGTCGCAGTCGCCGACGTCAACAGCATCAGCGAAGATGCGCTCAATCCGGCAATGGGCAACGTACTGCCCAACGATACCGATAAAGACACTAACGATGCGCTAAGTGTCTCGGCAGTCAATGGCGATCCGGCTAAATTGGGCAGCGCTGTCAACGGCAGCTACGGCAATCTGACGCTGAATGCCAACGGCACTTACAGCTACGTTCTCGACAGCAGCAAACCCGACGTTCAGGAACTCAGCGTCGGCGACAAGCTCACCGAAATCTTCAACTACAGCGTCTCAGATGGTAATGGCGGCACAGCTAGCACCACACTGACTATCACCATCAACGGCACGAATGACGCGCCTACTGCAGTTGCGGATGTCAACAGCATTGCCGAAGATGTTGCTACCCCAGCCACAGGCAACGTGATTGCGGGTGGGGTTGGCAAAGATATTGACTCTGACAAGAGCGATATTCTCACCGTCACTCAGGTAAACGGTAATGCGGCAAATGTCGGCAATGCGCTAGCAGGCAACTATGGCAACCTGACGCTCAATGCAGATGGCTCCTACAGCTACAGCCTCAACAATGCCAATCTAGAAGTGCAGACGCTAGGCGTTGGTCAAACCCTAACCGAAACCTATAGCTATCAGATTTCAGATGGTTATGGTGGTTTCGATCAGACCACGCTCAAGATCACAATTAACGGCACCAACGATGATCCTGTCGCAGTCGCTGACAACGGCTCCACGGCAGTGGGTAAACCTGCGGCGACAGGCAACCTACTAGATAACGATAGCGACATAGATACAGGTGATACGCTCAACGTCACTAAGATTAGCTTCGATGGTAGCGACAAAACGCTGGGCACAGCCTTCAACAGCCAATATGGCAGCCTGACGGTTAATGCTGACGGCACCTATGAGTATGTTGTAGACCCCAGCAATCCAGCAGTTCTTGGTTTAAGTGAAACTACAACGCTCACCGAAACCTTCACCTATACCATCTCCGACGGCAAAGGCGGTACCGACACCGCGACCCTGACTATCACAGTTGGCGGCATCAACGATGCGCCCATCGCCAACCTTGACACCAATAGTATCTTTGAAGATGCTGTGAATCCTGTTACTGGCAACGCCCTCACCAACGACACAGATATCGATGGTGATACGCTCAGCGTCACAGCAGTTAACGGTCAGACCAGCAACCTTGGTCAAGCTGTCTCTGGACTCTATGGCAGCCTGACGGTGAATTCCAACGGTGAGTATAGCTATTCGGTTAACAATGCTAGCGGTACGGTGCAGGCGTTGAGTGTGGGTGAGTTCATCACCGACAGCTTCAGCTACTTGATCTCAGATGGCAATGGCGGCACCAGCACCGCTAACATCGTAATCACAATCAACGGCACCAACGATGAACCTGTTGCCGCTGCAGATATAAATAGCGTCACCGAAGATATTGCGACTCCCGCTACGGGCAACGTCCTGAATAACGATAGTGATATTGATGGCGACAAGCTGACAGTCGTGGAAGTAAATGGTGACGCAGGCAAGGTTGGAACCGCATTCGGCGGCAGCTATGGCAGTTTAACGCTGAACGCAGATGGTTCCTACAACTACAGCCTCGACAATAGCAATGCTAATGTGCAGGCGCTGGGGAGTAACGAAACGCTGAGTGAAACCTTTACCTACCAGATTTCTGACGGGCAAGGCGGCTTGAGCAACAGCACGATCACCATCACGATCAACGGCACAAACGACGGCGTAGAAGCAGTCGTCGATACGAATACCATTAACGAGGATGATTTAAATCCAGCTACAGGTAACGTGCTGAGTAACGATGTTGATATCGATGGCGATCCGATGAACGTTACCCAAGTCAACGGCGATGCCAATCATGTTGGCCAGCCTCTCAATGGCATCTACGGTGGCCTAACGCTGAACGCCAACGGCAGCTACAGCTACAGCCTCGACAACAGCAATCCAGTGGTGCAGGCATTGGCCATCAACGAAACCCTCACCGACCGCTTTACCTACCAGATCTCTGACGGCGACAGCACCAGCACCACAACGCTCACTATCACGATCAATGGCACAAACGACAAGCCAATAGCCTTAGCTGATCAGGATTTCATCGACGAAAATGCGGTCAGCCCTGCTCAGGGCAACGTGCTGTTCAACGATAAAGACCCCGATCAGAGCGACCAGCTAATCGTCTCACAGGTGAGCGGCAGCAGCGCCGATGTTGGCAATCTGATTCAGGGGCAGTATGGCAGCCTGCTGCTAAAGGCCGACGGCAGCTACAGCTACACGGTTGATCGCTCCAACCCCGATGTCAGCACTCTTCCCCCCGGTACGCAGATTGCCGAAACCTTCACCTATCAGATTACCGATGGTCACGGTGGATTTGACGAAAGCAGCCTGACAATTACGATTGGCCAAAACGACTCGCCGCTGAGTGCAGATAAGACAGTCACCGCCATCGAAGACTTACCCTACTTCTTCAGCCTGAATGACTTTGCCTTCAACGACCCAGACTACGGCGACGGCCTCTCACGGGTACGGATTGACAGCCTGCCGACTAACGGTGAGTTGATGCTGGCAGGTCAGACTATTCTACCAGGGCAGTTGATTGATTTGGTTGACATCTTCGATGGCAGGCTCTCTTTCCTGGCCGCGCCCAATGCCAACGGCAACGCCTACGCTCAGTTCAGCTTCTCGGTGCAGGACAGCAGCGGTGCAGCCAACAGCTTCTCCAAATCTCCTAACAAAATTACGGTAAACATCACGCCCGTCAACGACCCGCCGACGCTAGATCTAGATGGCGACGACGGCAGTGGTGTGAATGGCACAGGCTACCGCACCTTGGTTGCCCCCGGCAGCCCGGTCGCCATTGCCGATCTCGATACGCAAGTCACCGACATCGATAACAGCAATCTTCAGTCGGCAACGATTACGCTGGTTAATCGTCCCAACGGCAGCAGCGAATTTCTCATGGTGCTGGGCAAGCTGCCTGTGGGCATCACGGCCAGCGCTTACGACTCCACCACGGGGCAGCTGAAGCTATCGGGCAGCGCCACTTTGGCTAACTATCAGGCAGCGATTGCGGCGATTGGCTATAGCAATAGCGCCTCCGCTCGCGACAACAGCCCCCGTGAAGTCACTGTAGTCGTGAACGATGGTGTGCTGGATAGCAACTTGGCGAAGACCCAGATCTTCTACGATACTGACGGCGATGGCGTGAGCGACATTGACGATCTCGACTCCGACAACGACGGCATTCTTGATCTCGTCGAAATGGGCGGCGACCCCAACCGCGACACAGATGGCGACGGCATCATCGACTCGCTCGATCTCGACTCCGACAACGACGGCATTCTAGACTTGGAAGAAGCAGGCTTCAGCCCTGAACTGCTCAAGTCGCTAGATGCTGACGGCGACGGTGTCATTGATCTGACCAACGGCTTCGGCAAGAATGGCTTTGCCAACATGCTAGAGACTTTCCCGGACAGCGCTATCCCTAACCAGCAGCCAGTCGATACCGATCGAGATGGAGCTTATGACTTCCAGGACGTTGACAGTGACAACGACGGAGTTTCTGACCTAAAAGAGAGCGGACGCGGTTTCCCTGACCTCAACAATGATGGCAGAGTCGATGGTTCAGACAGCGATGGTGACGGCATTCGCGATAGTGCAGATGGTAGTGCCAAGTTTGGCCGCAGCCCTAAGGGTAGCCCCGCTGATGGCAACAACAATGGCGTGCCTGACTATCGAGAGGTGAACCGCAAACGAACGAGTGGCTCCGGTGCAGATGTGGTCTACGGCACAGATGGCGATGACATTCTCAGTGGCTTTAGCGACCTGGATATTCTAGATGGCCGAGGCGGCAACGATATCATCATGGGCGGCAGCGACAAAGACCGACTCTATGGTGGTGACGGCAACGACGTGATTATGGGCGGCAGCAATGATGACTACATCGAAGGCAACAATGGTGATGATATTCTGAATGGCGGCAGCGGCAATGATCTGATCTACGGCGGTAGCGGCAACGACCGAATCAACGCAGGTCAGGGAGACGATATTGTATTTGGCGAAGCGGGCAACGATCGAATCACAGGCAACGAAGGCAATGATAAGCTCTATGGGGGCGACGGCAATGATATCCTGATTGGCGGTCGCGGCAACGATGTGCTGGTTGGCGGTCGTGGCAGAGACAAAATGACGGGCGGACAAGGTCGTGACAAGTTTGTATATAATTCAAAGCAAGAGTTTGGCGACAAAATCACCGACTTTGAAATTGTCAAAGATCGCTTCGACCTCAGCGATCTGCTCAAGGGCGGTTCAATGAGTGCTGTGCAGGTTAAGCAGCGAGGCAAAAATACGCTGGTTCAGGTCAATGCAGGCAACGGCTTTCAAAACCTGGCAACCTTGCAAAACGTCGATGCTGACACAATTGGCAAACGTCACTTCATCTTTTAGCAGAGGTTCATGAGCAGCAGAGGTCTATGAGCAGCAGCAGTCACATGAGAGAGCAGTTTCCCCAGCATCTTGGCTCTCTCCCCCGCACCTCTCTCGGATGTCAGATGCGGGGTCATTAATGCAGGCTTTAGCCTGAGATTGACGCATTTTTTAACATCATGTCTCAGCAGCTGATCCCAATTGTGCTGATGTGTCTGCTCCTGTTAGCAATCCTGTCGCCCTTTTCAGCGCTAGCTGCCCTGATGCTGTTGGCCGTAGGTAGCTTGTTATACGGACTAGGAGCTTCCATACTGCGAGCTTTACTCACCCCCGATCAATCACCCGATTAATTAAGCTGTTGCTGGCCGCTATGTTGAGACAGCCAGATCGGCTGCATCGACGGGCAGAGCAGCGCTGACCAGTGGCATCAACGCCCCAGACTGCTCCTCGCCGTTGATGCCTAACTCAGAGTGACAAAGGTAAATGCGCTCCGTAGCTCGGTTCAGCAGATCGGCAACCTCGCGATCCAGATTCGCTTGAGCAGCTGCGAGGCTATCAGCAGCTGTCCAGACCTGCTGCGGGCGGCTCTGCCAAAATAACGGTGCACCAAACAGCATTACGCCACCTGTCAGCCAGAAAGGCGAGCCGGCATCTAGCCAAAACTGCCAGCGGTGACGACATTTGGCGCTGCGATACTGGTAGACCGTGGCCAGCGTAATCGCAGCGCTGGGCTGATCACTGGGTTGATCACTGGGCTGATCAACCCAGTGATCAGCTGTCGGGTTTGCAGGAATTACGCCACTCCGCAACAGCTGAATGAACTGGCCCACCGATTGGCTCACTGGCTGGCTTAATACCTCTTGAGCTAGGTCAGCGTGGGTCAGCAACCGGGATTCTATTTGCCAACAATGCTGCGCTGTTTCGAGCAACTGCTGCAAAGCCGCGAGTTGGTCAGGGGCATGGCAGTCTGAGAAAAACCGCTCAACGGCTCGCTCTAGCCATTCTATTGGAGCAGAAATTTCTGATTTTGCGACAGCCAGCCAGCCCAGAAAATTCTCATAGGCGGCGGTTGCCTGATAGCCCAAACGATCCCAGCGCGAAAACTCTGTGACGGCCAAGAGCTGTGGCTGCGACGGATCTGACGCAAAGCAGTAATCGGCTAGCAGACCCGCCCGGACGGGATCAAGTCCTGCTGGCTGCAACAGCACGACCAGCATTTCAGCTACTGACTCGCGGCTGAGCCACTGCCCCTGGCCAGGATAGACCAGCGCCATCAGGCTGAGCAATGCCCGCACCAGCGAACTGCTAACGAGCGGCTGCTGGCTATTGAGCGAAATCAGTGGGATTTGCCGACGGCTGAAAATGCTTTGCAGCGTATAGCGCGTAATCGCATCAAGTCCAGGGGCAACAATGGCTATTTCAGACGGACGAACCTGACCCGATTCCACTGCCGCACTGATCAGATCAGCCATTTGCCGCAGCAGCTGCGCTTTTGAAACGGTTTGAAGGGTGCAGATTGCATCAGGCAGTTGCAGCAGTGTCAGCGGCTGGTGAATTGCCTCCAGGATAGGCTGCTGCCAGACTCCCAGTCCCAGCGTAGGGTCAGCCAATCGCTCAACTTGGACGCGCTCTGCCAGCTTAGCCAAATCATCAGGATCGGCTCGCAGCCCTAGCCGCACCGCACCGATTGGGTTAAACGTACAGACAATTGGCACATTTCGATCGAGAAATAGCTCTAGCAGCGAGCGCATCACCGCTGGATATTCGTCTAGGTCATCGGCAAAAACTGCGCTAAAGCGCTGCGTCAGCTCAGACTGATAGTGAGTTTGGGGCAGCAGATAGCGCCAGTACAGCTCGGTGATGATGCTGTAGGTCAAGAGTCCTCGTTCTAAGCACCAGCGCCACCAGCGCTCTAGCAGCATCCCGGCACAGGCCCAGTCGGCCATCACTGCGGAGTCAGGCAACCCCTGCTGCAAGATCTGTGGAATCTGTTCACGGGCTGTTCCGCTGGCTGCGGCAAGCTGAAATAGGCTCAGCGTCCGCTCTACCAGCCGCGCATCGCTGACCCCGATCCGCCGAAACCGACCTGAGGCCAGCTCTGGCTGCCAGAGACGTGCGGCTAGCTCCTGCTCTTTTTCAGGGCGTAGACGCAGCGGCGGCAAAATTGGGTAGCCCAACTGTGGCATCAACTGGGGCGTCAACTGTGGCGTCAACTGTGGCCAATATGCTGTGACTTCGGCCTCAAAGAAGCGGATGGGAGTGAAAATCTGATGGGTCTGGTTAGGCTGATGAGGTTGATCTTGGCCTGAGTCGGCGACTAGCCTTGCACTGAACGTCTCAGCATTTGAGCCGCTGGCCGCAAAAATTAGCCCAGATCTGAAATCAGCCTGCGGTTGCGCCATCCAACTGCTAAACTGCTGAATCAGACGGGTGGTTTTACCGCTGCCCGTTTTGCCTTCAATCCAGAGACCCAGCGCATCACGAGGCGACCTGGAATCTGAACTTGATGAAAACTGATTAAAGTGCTGCATCCTTCAATTTTAGATCGTGCCGGAAGGGCTGTGCCGCTAGCTGTCAAAAACTCAGCCTCTCAACTTCCTGATCGTCCGCCATTTGATCTGAACATGTCGCAGCGGCGTTCTCTAGACAGTGTCCCATGCAAAATTCGCCCTTCGTTTCAATCCGTCTGCTGCTTCAAACGGCCAACCGCTGGCTCCTGAAAACACCTGAGCGGGCATTAAACCAAGCCTACATCGCAGCACTCAAAATTAAGGCACTGGAAGATACACATTTTGGCGGTGGGCTAATTTCCGCTCGGACGGGCAATCACAGCAAAAGTGCTCAGAGTTACTTTGAAGGCGAACTCGAAAAATATTTAGATGTTATCAAACTGCGTCTGATTGAGTTTAGAGCCAGCAGCTCAATTGTTAGGCTATCTAAGTCTGTGACTGATATTCAGGCCGAGACTACAAATCTATCTGAACTCTCAGATCAATCTGCGAATTTATCTGAAAACACGATTGAGATCGAATCTCGGAATATCACAAGCAGTATTTCTAGCTCCGAACAAATTCTGCAAAAGCTGCGGTTTGTCGACGAAACGGTAGCTCGATATCAGGATATAGCTGTACAGCCCAATCAAGCTGTACAGCCCAATCAATCAGTGCAGCTGCAACTGAACTCCAATTCTAAACACGAAGATTTGGCGAAGCCGGTCTCTCAGTCCCTCACGCAAAAAACTGGCGTTCTGCCGCGCTCTATCCTCGAAACTGCCGATCGCATTAAGCGTGAGCTTGACCCAGCAGCCGAGCAAACCGTGATGCAGGATTTCCGCAGATCAAAGTCGCGCACGGTCATTTCGCTGCGATTTATCTTGCTGCTGATCTTGATTCCGCTGCTGGTTCAGCAAGTATCGAAGACTTTTGTGATCGGGCCTTTGATTGACCAAGTGCGCGTCGGCGAGCAGAGCCAGATTTTTCTGAATGTTGAGCTAGAAGAAGAGGCGCTTTCCGAACTACAGCGCTACGAGCAGCGGCTACGGTTTGAAATTTTGATTGGCAGAGCGCCGCCGATTGGAGATGCAGAGATTGTGGCAAAAGTTCAGGAAAAAGCCGCTGAAATTGAGCAGCAGTATCGCAATCTCGGCTCAGACGCAATCAAAAACGTCTTTGCTGACCTGCTGGCGCTGGCCGCTTTTGCGGGCGTGATTATGACCAGCAGACGCGAAATTGCTATCCTCAAAACCTTCATGGATCAGCTCGTCTATGGGCTGAGCGACAGCGCCAAAGCTTTTGTGATTATTCTGCTCACCGATATTTTTGTTGGGTTTCACTCGCCGCACGGCTGGGAAGTGCTGCTTGAGGGACTATCGCGGCATTTTGGCCTGCCTGCCAACCGTGATTTTATTTTCCTGTTTATTGCCACCTTTCCGGTAATTCTAGACACAATTTTCAAATACTGGATCTTTCGCTATTTGAATCGTGTCTCACCTTCTGCGGTGGCCACTTATCGCAATATGAACGAGTAGAAAGCTTTATCCCCAATGCCCAGCCCCAATGTCCAGCCCCCGTCTCTATGCAGCTCGCATCATATCCCGACAGTTTGCTGCCCTCAGCTTGATCTGGGGCGCTGGATTTTGGCTGGGCACTGGCTGGCTGCTAGCCGTTCCTGCCATCGAGGCGGCTGGCGCAATCACGTTAGCCGCCTCGATGGCATTGATCAGCGGCTGGTTGAAAGCCGCTGAGACACCTAGCCAGATCGAGTGTTCGGAGCATTCAGACGGGTCAACCTGGCTAGCATTCACGGCTAGCTGGACGCTGGGGCTGGCGAGGCTGATGGCGACCGCCGCAGTTGCGCTGAGTTTGGCAAACCATCTGCTGAGGCAGGTGCAAGCTGATCTGGTCTGGCTACTGCCTGTGACGCTGGCCGTGATCTGGACAGGGGTTTGGGCAATCATATTGAGGCAGCGCACCAGGCAAGGCGTGATTTTGTTGATTGGCTTAGGTTTAGCAGGGCTATTGCTGGTCGCGCTGATCAAAACTCCCGCCACAGGCAATCTATCTGCTGTGCCATTCGACCAGATTCCAGAAGTAGGGCTGCGGCTAGCCAGCTTGCTACAGACCACAGCCCTGCTCTCTATGACCTATGTAGGGTTTGATAGTTTGGGGTTTAATCATCTATCCGAGCCGCTGAGCCAGCGAACGCGCCAGAAGCTTTTGAGCCTTGCCGTGACGCTGAGCTGGCTGCTTTCCTTGGGGCTGGTGATTGACCGTAGCTTCAAACCAGATGGATTTGGCGATCTAGCGCTGTCTCATTTGCTCGGCCATAGTTGGCTTAATCTGGCGGTAGTCGGCACGTTTACAGGTGCGCTGTGGCTGCAAATTTCTAGCCTAAATCAGCATTTCTGTCGGCTTCAGCTCAGCGTTGGCAGCCAGTGGTCTGCCAGATTGGTGCAGATTGGGCTGGGTGTGGCCTTGAGCTGTCTGGTGCTAACAGGAGAGACCCAGACGCTCTGGGCTTTTAGTGCCTTTGCCGCCTTGATTCATCGCGCCCTCTGGCACTGGCAGGCTCGATCACATAAGGTCTGGCCTGAAGTCCTGCATGTTCGACATATCCGACATCCAGTCATGAGCGTGAGCTGTCTGACGCTAGCATTTTGGCTAGAGTGGCAGGTTTGGTTAGTCAGTTTGGGGCTAATCGCTTTAGGCTTAGTTTGGCGGGGCATGAGGCAATGGTCAGATGCACAGGAGTAGGGAAATGCAGAAGCGGTTGATTGGCATACTTTTGATCTGCCTGCTGCTGTCGAGCTGTACGGTGCTAGACGGAGTGTTGACGGGGCAGGATAGCCCGCATCTATTGCTGGGTAAACCTAGCAACGCCACCGCCTTTAATGCCAAAGACTATCTGCTGATCCGGCCTCAGTATGCACTGTCTTACAACCGCGACAAGGGAATTCCCAACTGGGTGAGCTGGCAGCTAAACCAAAACTGGCTAGGCGATTTACCGCGCCTGCCATTTGAGCCAGATCTGACGCTACCGCAGGGTTGGTATCAAGTCCAGCCCGCCGACTACATTGGCAGTGGTTTTGACCGAGGTCACGTCGTGCCAGCCGCTGACCGCGATAAAACGACTGCGGATAGTAAGGCCGTGTTTCTGATGACCAATATCTTGCCGCAGTCGCCAGACAACAACCAAGGACCTTGGGAAAAGCTGGAAAGCTACTGTCGAACGCTAGCGCGCAGCGGCAAAGAGCTTTACATCATAGCCGGCAGTGCTGGACTAGGCGGCATCGGCAGTCAGGGTAAGAAAACTACCGTGATCGGCGGCAAGGTGCAGGTTCCGGCAACGATCTGGAAAATTGTGGTGGTGCTGGATCATCCTGGACTGCCCATTGGCAGCATCACCGCAGAAACGCCAACTATTGCGGTAAGTATGCCTAACGTTCAAGGCATTAAAGCCAATGGCTGGCAAACTTACCGAACTTCTATTGATGAGATTGAGCGGCTCACAGGCTACGACTTCCTCTCGGCGCTTGATCCGGCGCTTCAGGTTATTTTAGAAGCGAAGAAAACCTGATTCTTGCTCAGGCTAGCAGCGGCTGGGGATCGGTAGCAGGTGAAACAAGCGCGGATATTTCAGACCAGGTTTCGAGCAAAGCTGGCTCAGTCTGAGCAACAGCAGCTTTCGCAAAGGGCGAAACAGCTACCGCACAGACTTTCCAGTTGCTCTGTACCGGCACTCCCAGTTGCTGACAAAATCCACCTCGTCGGCCTTCTATCTGATAAAAGTGACAGTAGCGGCAGGTAGAGATTGTTTCGTTCGCGCATTCCATAGACCGGGCTTTTCCAAAGCGAATGTCCATCATCATTGTGCTTGCTCGGATTTTGGGGTTTTGGGGCGAAAAAACTCATCTAATCCTGACGGTGATTCAGCTCTATCGATCCCGAAGAGAAGCTAACGATTTAGATTCTCTTTAGACTCTTGTTAAGCTATCGACATATTTCCGAATTCTTATCTTTCTCTCAGGATTTTTAGGTAACATTGCGCGTTTCTTTTGTAACCCTATGGGGATCAAGAAAGTTAGAAATCTCGCTCAAAGCACAGTCGAAGCAAATAATCACAAAAGCAGGCTGGAGTAAAGTTTTATGAATCGACCTGAAGCATCTCATCTCAGCCCTGATCTGCTGACCGCCTGTCAGATCTTGCGGCAGCCTAACGCTGCGTCCAGTCCGGCAATTCAGCAGGCGCTCCAGCAGGTGGTACAGGCTTCTGACCTACAAATTTTGGGGATCTGTGCGGACAGTTTGGCGGCAGGGCAGCAAGCTCTGATCCGCTATGCAGCGGCGCTGAATTTACCTCAGCCTGTCCCAGAGTTTGACGACTTGCCGGGAGCGGTGTACATCAAGTTCAATCCACAGGGCAGATCTTACGCCTCGCCCTACAGCGGCTCAGAGCGTGGGGTTTTGCTGTCCTGTCAGTCGGCAGAGGAGTCTGATGTGAATGAGCTGTTTGGGGCGCTGCCGCTGGATTTGTTCTGAACCAGATCTGTACCAAAATCTGCGCCAAAATTTCGATAAGATAGCGGTCGCCCTTATCTGCTGATCCCAGTCATGTTGATTCCTCCGCCAGCTCAGCGTATCCAGGAGCTCAAAGCGCTGTTGCAGCAGGCCAGCTACGACTATTACGTGCTCGATGCCCCAAAGCTGCCTGATGCCGTCTACGACCAGCTTTACCGGGAGCTACAGGATTTAGAGGCCGCAGATCCGGCCTTAATTACGCCCGACAGCCCGACTCAGCGGGTGGGTGCGCCTGCCAGTCGGTTTCACTCGGTGCAGCACAACCTGCCCCTCTACAGCCTCGACAATGCGTTTAACTTACAAGAACTCAGTGATTGGCAGGATCGCTGGCGGCGGATCTTGGCGCCTGAGCAGTTTGACCCTGATCAGGTCAACTATGTCTGCGAACTCAAGATTGACGGCAATGCGCTGGCGTTAACCTACGAAAACGGGCTGCTGGTGCGGGGCGCGACGCGGGGCGATGGCCTGACGGGCGAAGAAATCACCCAAAACGTCCGGGCGATTCGCTCGATTCCGCTGCGGCTAAAGCTGGAAAATCCGCCGCCAGCTGTCGAGATTCGGGGCGAGGCCTTTCTGGGACTAGATCCGTTTCGTCAAATTAACCAAGAGCGGCAGCAGGCAGGAGAGTCGCTGTTTGCCAATCCGCGCAATGCGACAGCGGGCACGCTGCGGCAGCTTGATTCACGGGTGGTTGCCAAACGACAGCTCGATTTTTTTGCCTATACGCTGCATCTTGAAGGCATTAGCGCTGAGATTCCTGGAGCCGAAACGCAGAACGCTCAGGTCGAGCAGCTCCAGGATTTGGGCGAGTCAATGCTGTCTCTTCCAGCTTCGGATCACAAACCACAGATTGCCCTGCCTCAGAGCCAGTGGGAATCGCTAGAGTTTTTGCAGGCGATTGGCTTTCGGGTGAATCCGCATCGGCAGCTCTGCAACTCGCTTCAGCAGGTGGGCGACTATTACGAGCATTGGGCAACTGCCCGCCGAGATCTACCCTACCTAACCGACGGCGTGGTGGTGAAGCTGAACGCGCTGGCGCTGCAAAATCAGCTCGGCTTTACCCAAAAAGCGCCCCGCTGGGCGATCGCCTTAAAGTATGCTGCCGAGGAAGCCCCAACTGTAGTGGAGCAGATTAGCGTCAACGTGGGGCGCACCGGAGCCGTCACGCCTTTGGCCGAACTGCGCCCCGTGCAGCTTGCAGGCACAACTGTCTCGCGGGCGACGCTGCATAATGCCGACCGACTGCGCGAGCTAGACATCCGAGTCGGCGATACGGTGATTGTCCGCAAGGCGGGCGAAATTATTCCCGAAGTACTGCGCGTTTTGCTGGAACTGCGGCCTGAATCTGCCCAGCCGTTTGAGATGCCGCAGCATTGCCCCGAATGCGCTCAGCCCTTATTTCGCGAGCCTGACGAAGCCGTGACTCGCTGTGTGAACGCCTCCTGTCCGGCGATTCTGCGCCGCTCAATTCAGCATTGGGCAAGCCGAGAGGCGCTGGATATCCGGGGCATGGGTGAGCGCTGGGTGGAGCAGTTTGTCGAGCGAGGGCTCATTAGCTCAGTAGCCGATCTCTACGATTTAACAGCCGAGCAGCTTCAGAGCGTCGATCGCATGGGCGAAAAATCAGCCCAAAAACTGGTTGAGGCGATTGCTCAATCCAAGGTTCAGCCTTGGGCAAGGGTGCTCTACGGGCTAGGCATCCGGCATGTGGGCAGCGTCAACGCTCAGACCCTCGCCCGTCAGTTCTGGAAAGCCGAGCAGCTAGCAGTAGCAGAGCTAGAGGCCATCGAGCAGGTGTTTGGCATCGGCAAGGAAATTGCTCAGTCGGTGCATGACTGGTTTCGCGTCCCCGCTAATCAACGACTAGTGGAGCGCTTGCAGCAGTCAGGCTTGCAGCTTGAGGGGGCGGCGGCGGAGTCTGGGGAGCCAAAGCCGCTGGCTGGTAAGAGCTTTGTGATTACCGGGACGCTGCCCAACCTCAGCCGCGACAAGGCCAACGCTCTGATTCAGCAGGCGGGTGGCAAAGTCACCAGCTCTGTCAGCGCCAAGACGCACTATCTGGTGGTGGGCGCAGAAGCCGGATCGAAGTTGACGAAAGCCGAGGCGCTGGGCATCGCGCAGCTTTCAGAGGCAGAGCTGCTGGCGCTGCTTCAGGTCAATCCAGAGGAAGCGCTAGAAAACTAACCCATCGCACGAAGTCAAGGGTCAGGAGCGGTTGCTAGATTGGGAGAAGGTTGCCCCCATACTGAAACTGAATATGAACGGCTCGGCTCAATCTCCTGGAAAGCCTCTGCTGGCTCAGTTTTCTCGAACGCTGTTGCTGTTAATGTCGCTTCAGGCAGGAGCGGCAACGGCTGCTGAGCGTGTTACTGTCACCTACGGACTGCTGGAGCGTTCGCTTCCAGTACAGGCACTCGATGAATATGCTCAAACTGGTAAAGCCTCTGAAGGGCTACGGAACTACATAGCCAATCTGGACGAACAGCAGGAAGACCAGTTGCGACAGTTGCTGTTGGCTAAAGCCGACCTGAATGTGGTCACTGTGTCGCAGTTTCTTTATACCGAACCCGGTGAAATTCTGCTGAAGCGGCTTGGCGAAGTGATCCGCACTGAGGCTAATCTGTCTGGGTTCTATGCAATTCGCTCAGCGCTGATTTTGGCGGCGGCTGAACCCGAAGGATTGACCGCGCTCAACGTGCTCAAGCAGTTCCCGCTCAGCGATCTGCGGATTGACCTAAACCGAGCGCTGCAAATTCTCAACGAACTGCAAGCCCTCATTCAGCAGACCCAGGATGCCGTAGCGCTGGTGCAGCAGGAGTCAGACAGAGAAGCGGCCACAGAGACCGCCACAGAGACCGCCACAACTCTCCCCAACCTGCTGCTGCCCGGTCAGTTTGACTGGCAGATGAGCACCTTTCAGCTTCGAGACAACCGTCGAAATCGGCAGTTTCCGGTCGATCTCTATCTCCCGCAGCGTAGCGAGGCAGCCCCGATCATTGTGATTTCGCATGGACTCGGCTCAGACCGCAGCACCTATGCCTACCTCGCACGTCAGATGGCTTCCTATGGCTTTGTGGTAGCTGTACCAGAACATCCCGGCAGCAATGCCCAACAGTTGCAGGCGCTGATCGACGGTACGGCCAGCCAGGTGACGGCTCCGTCAGAGTTTGTCGATCGGCCTCTGGATATCAAATATTTGCTGGATGAGCTGACCCGCCTCAATCAGACTTCAGAGCTGCAAGGTCGCTTTGATTTGGAGCATGTTGGCGTGGTGGGGCAGTCGTTTGGTGGCTATACGGCTTTGGCGCTGGCCGGAGCGCAGATCAACTTTCAGCAGCTAGCCGCAGACTGTGACCGCATTGGCTACAATCTGTCGCTGCTGCTGCAATGCCGCGCTCAAGAGCTATCGCAGCCGCTGCCCGATCTCTCAGATGCCCGCGTCAAAGCAATTATCGCCATCAACCCAATCGGCAGCAGCCTGCTGGGAGCCAGTGACTACGCTGCCATCAAAATTCCCGTAATGCTGATTAGCGGCAGCGCTGATACCGTTACGCCTGCCCTGATTGAGCAAATTCGACCCTTTACCTGGCTGAGCGCAGAGCGCAGTCTAGTCTTGCTGCAAGGCGGTACGCATTTTTCAACGATTAACGTGCCAGACAGCGCTTCGGAGCTGGTTTCACTGCCTTCTGAAGTGGTCGGGCCAGATCCAAGGCTGGCGCAGGACTATGTGAAGCAGCTCAGCATCGCCTTTTTTGAAACGCATGTTGCTGCCAATGCTGCCTATCGCCCATACCTTTCGGCAGCCTACGTGCAGCAAATCAGCCAGCCGCTGCTGCCGATGGCGCTGGTGCAGTCGCTGACAGACAGGCAGCTCAGTGCCATCCTGACTCCTGTAGCGGGTCAGCGGTAGGTCAGAGCTAACGTGAAATAGCGCCTAAAATAAAGAGAGATTACTTCTAGGACGACCGAGACTACATGGTGTTACCTTCCGCCGATACGCCGCTCTACAACCACCCGCTGCCCGAAATCGAAGACTGGCTGCGCTCAAAAGGCTGCCAGCAGGATGCCTCAAATCTGCACTGTTGGCAGGTCAAAGAGGCAAATTGGGAAGCCGAGCTTTGCCTGGAGGTTGATTCGCTGTCGGTGCGATATTTTGGGGCGGCAGAAAGGGGACGTGACTTGCAGCGCACCTTCAAATATTCGCTCAGCCGTCAGGATTTAGATGAGGTCGTGTTCAGCGGCCCGTGAAGCTAGCTCTAAGGCTCAAACCTTACCAAATCGCCGCTCCCGCTGCTGATAGGCGGCCAGCGCCCGGTGCATCTCGGTGCGATCAAAGTCTGGCCAGAGCGTATCGGTGACATATAGCTCGGCGTAGGCGACCTGCCAAAGCAAAAAATTGCTGATCCGCATTTCGCCGCTGGTGCGAATCATCAGGTCAGGATCGCAGATGCCCGCTGTCGAGAGGTGATGCTCAAACAGGCTCTCGTCAATCTCTTCTGGGGTCAGTATTCCCTGCTGCACCTTGGCGGCAATCTCACGGCAGGCGTTCAAAATTTCCTGTCGTCCGCCATAGTTGGTGGCCACCGTAAACTGAATGCTCTTGTTCTGGCTGGTCTGCTGCATGGCGCGATCAATTTCCAGATGCAGCGACTTCGGCAGCGCATCCAGATCGCCCACAAACCGGATCTGCACGTCTTCTTCCATCATTTCGCGCAGCTCGCGTCGCACCACCCGCTCAAACAGCGTCATCAGAAAATCTACTTCTTCCAGTGGCCGACCCCAGTTTTCGGTAGAAAAGGCGTAGGCCGTCAGGGCCGGGATGCCCCAGTCCTTGCAGCAGCGCAGGATATCCTTGAGCGTGTCCGTGCCGCGTCGATGTCCCATAATTCGAGGCAGACCGCGCTGTTTTGCCCAGCGTCCGTTGCCATCCATAATCACGGCCACATGTTGAGGCATTCGCTCGCGCCGCAGGTCAGCAGGGAGCTGTTGCAAGGCAATGCCGTTGTTTTGCTCGACCGTGATTTTGTCTACTGTCATTTCTTCTCCCGTGAAGCCGATGATTTGGGTTGAAACAGGCGGGCAATCCAGGCCAGCGCGCGAGTCCCAAACTGGCGACCCAATGCTGCCTCTCGCTCGACCGACGGAGAAAACCGCTCTCTCAGCATTTCTCGCAGCTTGTTACTTGTCAACGGTCGATGTAGTGTACCCTGTTCAGCCAGCGAAATGGAGCCTGTTTCTTCAGATACAACGACGCAGGCGCAGTTTTCGACCCGCTCGGTAATTCCCATTGCGGCTCGGTGGCGCGTCCCCAGCTGCCGCGAAGCCGTGCGCTCGGAAATCGGCAAAATTACGCCTGCCGCAATCACCCGTGAACCCCGAATCAGCAAGGCTCCATCATGCAGCAAGGTTGTGGTTTGAAAAATCGTTTGCAGCAGCTCTTTGGAGACTTCGGCATTCAGCCGCACGCCAGGAACCGAAAAATCGCGCTCGTCAATCGGGCGGGCGGTCTCCAAAATCAACAGTGCCCCAGTGCGGTTTTGCGACAGCTCCTTCACCGCATCCACAATTTCGTCAATGACGCTGTCGGGTTTGGGAATCACCTCGGAAGCAGGCCGAAACAGCTGCCAGATCTCGCCGCGCCCCAGCTGCTCCAGCAGTCGCCGAAACTCAGCCTGCAAAATTAGTGCCATCGCTACTGCCGAGCCAATCACCAGCTTTTCTAGCACAAAGCTGAGAAACCGCAGACCCAGCGCGCTGCTCAGAGCCGAGGCCAGCATCAGCACAATCAGCCCTCTCACCATCCAGAGCGTCCGCCGTTCGCCAATAATCACCAGGATTAAGTAGGCCAGCAGCAGCACCAGTCCAACATCAATCACACGGGGCAGCAACGACCAGTTCCAACCCAGGCCGATCAACCATTGCGTTAACTGAGATCCCATGTGAGCGATTTGGATGAACCTTGCAAGGGCGGGGACGGATCTCTAGGCTACCGGAGATCCGCTTGAGCGCAACAGCCGATCGGGCAGACAGTCTTGACGCATCAAGTCTTGATAGGTTTCGCGCTGCAAAATCAGACTGGCCTCGCCCGCATTTACCAGCACCGCCGCCGGACGCGGAATGCGGTTGTAGTTGGAGGCCATGCTGTAGTTGTAGGCACCGGTGGCCATCACCACCAGCAGGTCGCCCGGTGCGGTTTCGGGAAGTTGGGCTTCCTGGATTACCACATCGCCCGACTCGCAGTGCTTGCCCGCCACCCGCACTGTTTCAGTCAGCGGCGCGGTCATCCGGTTGGCAATCAGCGCCCGGTAGACCGACTGGTAGGTAATCGGGCGCGGGTTGTCGGACATACCACCATCGACGGTGATATAGGTGCGAATGTTAGGCACGGTTTTTTGGCTGCCCACCCGATAGAGCGTGACGCAGGCCGAGCCAATCAGCGAGCGTCCGGGTTCGGCAATTAATTTAGGCAGCGGCACCTGCTCTTGCTCACAGGCCGCAATAATTCCCTGGCAGATCACGTTCACCCAGGCTTCAATGCTCGGCGGATCGTCTGACTCGGTGTAGCGAATGCCCAGACCGCCGCCGATATCGAGTTCGGTGACAGGCAGGCCATAGGCTGCGGCTTTTTTCAGCCACTGCACCATGACGCGGGTGAGATCTCGGTGGGCTTGCAGCTCAAAAATCTGGGAGCCGATATGGGCATGGAGGCCAATGCAGTTGAGTTCTGGCTGCTGGGCAATATAGCGAAACAGATCGTCGAGCTGCTCCGGGTCAAAGCCAAACTTGCTGTCGAGATGTCCGGTGCGGATATATTCGTGGGTGTGGCACTCAATGCCGGGAGTGAGCCGCAGCATGATCGGTACGGGTTGCCCAGCCGCGCCATTCAGCTCGACCAGCGTTTTCAGCTCCAGCCAGTTGTCAACGACAATTGTGCAGCCGACCTCAATCGCCAGCTTCAGCTCCGCTACCGACTTATTATTGCCGTGGAAATACATGCTGGCGGTTTTCAGACCTGCCTGAAGCGCCGTATGCAGCTCGCCTCCCGAAACCACGTCGATGCCCAGCCCTTCTGAGCCGACAATCGCGCAGACGGCCATGCAGTTCCAGGCTTTTGAAGCGTAGATTACCAGCGACTCGGCAGGGTAATGCTGCAAAAACGCCTCGCGATACTGCCGACAGGCTTGCCGCAGCGTCTCTTCATCTAGGACATAGAGCGGCGTGCCGAAGCGCTCAGCTAGATCCGGCAGTTCGCAGCCGCCAATCTCCAGATTTTGCCCTTTGAGGCGTGCCGTCAGCGGCAGCGAATATTGGTTGGGGGACGGATTTTCGCTGAGAACGGGCAAATACTGTTGACCGGAAGCCACAGAAGCTACGGATACTGGAGTCGATACCATATAGATTCAGCCAAACTAACTTTTAACCTGCTTTGCTGCTCTCGCCCTTACTAGGCAAGCCCTATGTGAGATAGAGCTTTAACTTGAGCCAAAGCCAGCAGCTATAATCCAGTGTACAGTTGAGGGCTGTCTATCCTTCCCCCATTTTCTAAGTTTTGTGAATTTTCTGGCGCTTCAGCCTCTAACCCCAGAACAAGTCGCGGCGGCGGTCGCTCTCGATCAGCGCTGTCTAGGCGGTCTCTGGACGGCAAACGGCTACCAGCGCGAGATTGACAGCCCTAATAGCGATCTGCTGGGTTTGGTGGCGCTCGACTCCGCCGCTCCGCAAGATCCACAAATGATTGGCCTGGCCTGCCTCTGGGCAATTCTTGAAGAAGCTCATATTACGCTGTTGGCCGTCGATCTGCCCTATCGTCATCAGGGCTTGGGACAGACCTTGCTCTATGCGTTGCTGCGAGCGGCGGCTGGACGCGGACTCGAATGGGCGACGCTAGAAGTGAGGCTATCAAATCAAAGTGCGATTGCTCTCTACCAGAAATTTGGCTTTGAGCGCGTTGGGCAGCGGCGCGGCTACTACCAGGCCACTGGCCAAAATCCTGGCGAGGACGCGCTGATTCTCTGGCGAAAAGGCTTGCAGCGACCGGAATTCCAGGTTTGCCTCGACCAGTGGCAGCAGCAGGTGAATCAGCGTTTGGATGAGTCGGGCTGGCAGATTGCTGAGATTGCCAATCAGACTGGGCAAGATAGCTGAGCAAGATAGTAGGTTCAGCACAGTCCAATTCAGCCAATTTTCCGCTTTCCTCTTGACTAAACCCTACCTTTTCGGCAAAACTGCCGTTTGGGAGTTCGGTTTTCCACTCCCCACTCCTTCTCGCACTCTCCTATCACCCCGTAGAGATCAACCGCAGACCCGTCCTTGCGCTTCGGGGATCACTACCTTGTTCCTGCTGTTCATGGCTAACAGCTTGAGGATTTTCCTATGCTAAAATCAGCGTACCGGTTAGCACCAGGTGATATAGGAACGCCATGTTTGAACGCTTCACAGAAAAAGCCATTAAGGTGATTATGCTCGCCCAGGAAGAGGCTCGTCGCCTGGGACATAATTTTGTCGGTACAGAGCAGATCCTCCTGGGTCTGATTGGAGAAGGGACCGGCGTCGCCGCCAAAGTGCTGAAATCTATGGGTGTCAATCTCAAAGACGCCCGGATTGAGGTTGAGAAAATCATTGGCCGAGGGTCGGGCTTTGTCGCCGTCGAGATTCCCTTCACCCCGCGTGCCAAGCGTGTTCTAGAGCTTTCGCTCGAAGAGGCGCGCCAGTTGGGGCATAACTACATTGGCACCGAGCACCTGCTGCTAGGTCTGATTCGCGAAGGCGAAGGTGTAGCGGCTCGCGTTCTGGAAAACCTCGGTGTTGATCTCTCCAAGGTCAGAACGCAGGTAATCCGGATGCTGGGCGAGACTGCCGAAGTCTCATCGGGCGGCAGCCAAGGCCGCACCAAAACCCCAACCCTGGACGAATTTGGTTCTAATTTGACTCAGATGGCCGCCGATGGCAAGCTCGACCCCGTGGTTGGCCGCCAGAAAGAAATCGAGCGCGTCATCCAGATTCTCGGTCGCCGCACCAAAAACAATCCGGTGCTGATTGGCGAACCGGGCGTGGGTAAAACTGCCATTGCTGAAGGTCTGGCGCAGCGGATCTCCAACAACGACATCCCAGATATCTTGGAAGATAAGCGCGTCGTGACGCTGGATATTGGCCTGCTGGTTGCTGGCACCAAATATCGAGGCGAGTTTGAAGAACGCCTCAAGAAAATCATGGATGAAATCCGCCAAGCCGGAAATGTCATCCTGGTAATCGACGAGGTGCATACCCTGATTGGCGCGGGCGCGGCTGAAGGCGCGATCGATGCCGCCAACATCCTCAAGCCAGCCTTGGCTAGAGGCGAGCTTCAGTGCATTGGCGCCACCACGCTCGACGAGTACCGCAAGCATATTGAACGCGATGCGGCTCTCGAACGGCGCTTCCAGCCTGTGATGGTGGGCGAACCCAGCGTCCCTGAAACGATCGAAATCCTGCATGGCCTGCGCGAACGCTATGAGCAGCATCACAAGCTGAAAATCTTGGATGAAGCCCTTGAAGCCGCCGCCAAGCTCTCCGATCGCTACATTGCCGACCGGTTCTTGCCGGATAAGGCAATCGACTTGATCGACGAGGCAGGTTCACGCGTGCGCTTGATTAACTCGCAGTTACCCCCGGCGGCTAAAGAGCTGGACAAAGAGCTGCGTCAGGTGCTGAAAGACAAAGACGATGCCGTGCGCTCTCAGGACTTTGATCGAGCAGGCGAACTGCGCGATCGGGAAATGGAGATCAAAGCTGAAATCCGTGCCATTGCTCAAAACAAAAAGGCGGCGGAAGCAGGCGAAGGCGAAAAGCCCGAAATGCCAGAAGTCAACGAGGACGATATCGCCCATATTGTGGCCTCTTGGACCGGCATCCCTGTCAGCAAGCTGACTGAATCCGAGTCTGAGAAGCTGCTGCATATGGAAGATACGCTGCACCAGCGAATGGTCGGGCAAGATGAAGCCGTTAAAGCGATCTCGCGGGCGATTCGTCGCGCCAGAGTCGGCCTCAAAAACCCGAACCGACCGATTGCCAGCTTTATTTTCTCTGGCCCAACCGGGGTCGGTAAGACTGAGCTAGCCAAATCGCTGGCCGCTTACTTCTTCGGCGCGGAAGACGCAATGATCCGGCTCGACATGTCGGAATTCATGGAGCGCCATACCGTCTCGAAGCTGATTGGCTCACCTCCGGGCTATGTCGGCTACAACGAGGGCGGTCAGCTAACCGAAGCCGTACGTCGTCGGCCTTATACTGTCGTGCTGTTTGACGAAATCGAGAAAGCACACCCGGATGTGTTCAACATGCTGCTGCAAATTTTGGAAGATGGTCGCCTGACCGATGCCAAAGGCCGCACGGTAGATTTCAAGAACACGCTGCTGATTATGACTTCGAACATTGGCTCGAAGGTGATTGAGAAAGGCGGCGGCGGTTTGGGCTTCGACTTTGAGGAGAGCGCTGTGGACTCGCAGTACACGCGCATCCGGTCATTGGTGAATGAAGAGCTGAAGCAATACTTCCGCCCTGAGTTCCTAAACCGACTCGATGAAATCATCGTCTTCCGTCAGCTCAACAAGGATGAAGTCAAGCATATTGGCGATATCCTGCTGAAAGAAGTCTACGAGCGTCTGCTAGAGCAACATGGCATTAAGCTGGAAGTCACCGAGAAGTTTAAAGACCGCTTGGTGGAAGAAGGTTACAACCCTAGCTACGGCGCACGTCCACTGCGTCGAGCCATTATGCGTCTGCTTGAAGACACGCTGGCCGAGGAGATTCTCTCAGGTCGGGTGAAGAGAGGCGATACGGCGACGGTGGATATTGGTGAGGAAGGCAAAGTGGAGATCCACTCCGAGGAGCGGCGCGAGCTGTTGCCGACGGGTGCCGAAATGCTGCCGACTGCTGACTAGCCGATCATCTATGCCAAAATTGAGCGGTGGCAGATGGACTAAATCCATCTGCCACCGCTTTTTCGTGAACTTTCGTATGCGTTTTTGCATGAGTTAACTTGTACTATTTGCGGCGTTCTGCTGTATCGTTAAGAGGCTCTTTTAGACCGCCGCATGGAGAAACGCATTCTCGGCATTGACCCCGGTTTAGCCACGTTAGGGTTTGGGGCAGTGCTTTGTGACCGCAGCCAAACCGAGTCCCGTGTCACGGTTCTAGACTTTGGGATTATCCAGACTCCGGCCAAGCATGACATCGGCGAACGGCTCTGCATGATTTACGATGATTTGACTAGCTTGATCAACTACGTGCAGCCCGATCTCGTCGCAATCGAAAAGCTGTTTTTCTACAAAATGGGCAATACAATTGCGGTCGCGCAGGCTAGGGGAGTCGTGATGCTGGTATTGGCTCAGTTTAAGCTGCCGCTGCTCGAATTCACCCCAGCTCAGGTCAAGCAATCGCTCACCGGGCATGGGAACGCCGATAAAAGAGACGTACAGGAAGCGGTCGCCCGTGAGTTGAGCCTCGACCGTCTGCCCAAGCCCGACGATGCCGCAGATGGACTGGCACTAGCCATGACAGCCTGGTTTCAAAGCTAGAGGCACTATAGGCAACTACAGGCAACTAGCCCCAAGCTGGATGCGTTAGCAGCGCTGCAATCACCCGTACGCCTCGGAGCTGGTTGGACAGCGGTAGATGCCCTCTGGGTGCATCTAGGCTCCAGGTGAACTCCTGCGGATAGCGCGTCCAGCTATTGCCGGTTTTCCAGCCAATTTGATGCCAGAGCTTTTCCCAGTTTTTGGCCGCGCTCAGCCAAAGCTCCCGCTGCACCGAAAAGCCAAACTTGCCGCCCGAATGCACCCGCCAGAGCGCATCAATGGTTTGCAGGTCGGTGCTGGGGAAGCTAGAAATTTCGGTGAAGTAGAGCCATTTGCGCTGGACGGCCATTTCGCCCGCTAGCTCGCAGAGTTTTTCAATGGTGAGGCGGTCGGCTGCTTCAAACGACTGCTCAGCCAGCAGAGCTTGCAGCGGCACGTAGTCGATGCTGCGCTCGGAGGTCAGCGGTACAATCCCCTGCGGAAACTCAGCCTGCAAGAACGCCTGGGTTTGAGGATTGGCCAGCCGCAGTGTCTGGTACACCTTGCCCTCAATGATGCTTGCTGGAGTAGCCTCTAGAGTTGAGCGCTCCCGCAAAAAACGCATCAGCACGGTCAATCCCGCCTCAGAGGTCGCCAACTCCTCTAGGATTTGAGACTGATTTTTCAGCGACTCTGAGTTGAGACGCGCCAGAAAAGTAGTCATGAAATCAGCGGCAGCTAGATCAGGAGTCAGATTAGGGGAGGACAGGTCAGGCATGATCAGGAGGCCGAACAGGCTAACGTCGGCAGTAAAGACACAACTTTACATTGTAGAGGGAACGATGCCCTGCCTTGTTGCGAATCGTAAATCTCCGGGTGCAATTGCCATATTTTGCCCAATATCTCACCCAACATTTGACCGAATCTCACCAGCGGCAGCTATTCGGCTTCTAGCGGCTCAGTCGGCGGATGATAGCCCCGCTCATAGGCGTATCGAATCAGCTGCGAGCGGCTCTCCAGATGCAGCTTGCTGAGGATATTGCTGAGGTGCGTTTGGACGGTGCGCGGGCTGACAAACAGCCGATCACCAATTTGCTTGTTCGTGAAGCCTTGGATCACCTCCCAAAACACTTTTTCTTCAGCCGGGGTCAGGGGCAAGGGCTGAGGCGGCGCTTCGGGGGGTGGGGTTTCGGTTTGCAACTGCTGCATCAAGCGGACAATTTCGGCATGAATCCGGCGCGAGCGCTCCAGCTGAGACTCAATCTTGGCGACGAGTTCTTTCGGGTCGAAGGGCTTAATCAAATAGTCATCTGCGCCCATCTGATGCCCCTGAACCCGATCATCGACATCTTTACGGCTAGAGAGAAAAATAAATGGCACGAGCTGCCCTGACCGCGTGGCGCGCAGGCGGCGGCAGAACTCTAGGCCGTCCATCTCCGGCATCATCACGTCTGAGACGACAATATCAGGCGGATTCTGCTCAAACAGGCTGAGCGCCTCCGCTCCAGAAGCTGCCTCCTGTACCGAATAGCCGCGATTTTGTAAATAGCGGATGACAGCAGTCCGGAGCGTAATGTCATCATCGACGATTAAGACTTTTTTCATCTCAGCTTTCAATCCACTTGACTCAAGTAATGATTAATTAAAGACAAGAGCTAAATTTGGCAATGCTTCAAACGTTTTAAATTAAAGGCGAGTGTGGCGCTGGATCACAGTCAAACCTTCAGGCAAACTTTGTAGTCTCTTCAGCCTTTCAGCATAGCGAATTTAGGAGATTCAACTGAGTTTTGTTCAAAACGGATCATTCTGAAGTCGCAGATCCGCTACTCTACTGTCTAAACTGTTGCTTACTGAAGTGAAGGATCTGCCGCAGTATGTACGAAAAAATTACCCCCCCATCGACCGGAAGCACCATCACTTTTGAACAAGGTGAGCCTGTTGTGCCCAACGACCCGATCATTCCGTTTATTTTAGGCGATGGTACAGGCGTTGATATTTGGCCTGCGGCTCAGCTCGTGTTTGACGCGGCAGTGGAGAAAGCCTATGGGGGTCAGCGTAAAATAGTCTGGTTCAAAATCTATGCGGGCGACGAAGCCTGCGAAGTTTATGGTACCTACCAGTATTTGCCCGAAGACACGCTGACCGCTATCCGCGAATACGGCGTGGCCATTAAAGGCCCTTTGACGACACCTATCGGCGGCGGTATCCGATCACTAAACGTGGCGCTGCGTCAAATTTTTGATCTGTACGCCTGCATTCGTCCTTGCAAATACTATGCCGGCACTCCCTCGCCGCACAAAACGCCTGAAAAGCTGGATCTGATCGTCTATCGCGAAAACACTGAAGACATCTATCTGGGGATTGAGTGGAAGCAGGGCAGCGAAATTGGCGAAAAGCTGATCAAGATTTTGAACGAGGAGCTGATTCCGGCCACGCCTGAGCATGGCAAAAAGCAGATCCCGCTAGATTCCGGCATTGGCATCAAGCCGATCAGCAAAACTGGCTCTCAGCGCTTAGTGCGGCGGGCAATTCGGCACGCGCTGCGGCTGCCCAAGGCCAAGCAAATGGTGACGCTGGTGCATAAAGGCAACATCATGAAGTACACCGAGGGCGCGTTTCGCGACTGGGGCTATGAGCTGGCCACCAGCGAGTTTCGGGATGAATGCGTCACCGAGCGCGAGTCCTGGATTTTGGGAAACAAGGAGCAAGAGTCTGACCTGAGCGTTGAAGATAACGCTCGCCAGATTGAGCCGGGCTATGACGCGCTCACTGATGAGAAAAAGCAAAAGGTCTGCGGAGAGGTGCAGGCGGTGCTGGATACCATTTGGGACAGCCACGGCAGCGGCCAGTGGAAAGCAAAAATCATGGTGAACGACCGGATTGCTGACAGCATTTTCCAGCAGATCCAGACGCGCCCAGACGAATACTCGATTTTAGCGACGATGAACCTGAATGGTGACTATCTTTCGGATGCAGCGGCGGCAATTGTCGGCGGCTTGGGTATGGGGCCAGGAGCCAACATTGGCGACAAATGCGCCGTATTTGAAGCGACGCACGGCACGGCTCCCAAGCATGCCGGGCTCGACAAGATCAATCCCGGTTCGGTAATTCTTTCCGGCGTGATGATGCTGGAATATATGGGCTGGCAGGAAGCCGCCGATCTGATTAAAAAAGGCATTGGCATGGCGATTTCTAACAGCGAAGTTACCTATGACTTAGCTCGGCTAATGGAGCCGCCCGTGAAGCCGCTGAAGTGTTCGGAATTTGCCCAAGCCATCGTTAAGTACTTCTAGAGCCAGTAGTAACTAGAGCTAGCAGTAACTAGAGCTAGCAGCAACGCATCCCCAAAACCTCTGCTGTCATGTTCCCGCTACGGAGAGCGCATCGGCAGAGGTTTCCAGTCTGAGAAGCTCTCTAGGTGCGACCAGTAAGAGCTGATGCCGATAAACGTAAAGATTAGGGCAGCCGCCAACAGCAGAAATATCCCCGCAGTTCGCAGAAGGCGATTCGACTTGGAAGCCAGCATGGGAGCCGCGCAGAGGCCACCAATGCCAGTTAGGATGAAGCCGATCCCAGCAACTAGGGGCGATCTAGTTAGACCCAGGTTGATGATGCGCAGCCCAATCACCAGCGCCGTTAGCCCTGCAAAAAAGCCATAGATCCCTAGCGGCAGCAGATCCCAGCCCATCGCCAGCGATAGTGATGCTCCCACTAGCAGCACCCCAAACAGTACCGAAGTTTCGCCAAAGGCGATATTGAAGCTGCCAATCACTGGCCAAGTGAAACACATATGCAGCCCCGTCACTAGCGCAATCGAGCCAGCAATCCCAAAGCTGACCACCCAGCGCTTTTGGTTGAGATCAGTCACAGCAGCAGGCCAGCCAAAATGCAGATAGGCAGCGAGCAGCGTCAGGCCAGCCGCCAAATTCAGCAGCATCAGCGTGATGTAGTCGATGAACATACTACTCCTTGAGATGGCGCTCTAGAAAAGCAGTGGTCTTTGTCCAGGCATCTTCGGCAGCGGCAGCGTTGTATCGCGTACCGGAGGAGTTTGCAAAAGCGTGATCGGCTCCGTCATAGATATAGATTTCTGGTGACTTGCCGGCTGATTTGAGAGCCGTTTCAAACTGCTGCACGGTTTCGGGTGAGGGATTGTCGTCCAGCGCCCCAAAAATCCCCAGAATTGGCATCTCCAACGCCGCCAGCTGATCAGCGTCCGTCACGAGCTGTCCACCGTAGTAAATTACCGCTGCGTCAAGCTTGTCGGGAAATAGCAAGGCAGTTTCCAGCGAGCGACTGCCGCCGAAGCACCAGCCAATGCTGCCAATTTTCGTGGCCTGCTGGCCTTCGAGATAAGCATAGGCTTGGCGCAGATTTTCTTGGATCTGCTGCGGATTTGCCGTTGCGCTCTGCACCAGCATCTTGGCCTGCTCTGGATTCTCGGCCACCTCACCGCCATAGAGATCGACCGCTAGAGCCATATAGCCCTCACCTGCCAGTCGGTCAGTCATCATCTGGATATTGTCGTTGAGCCCCCACCATTCGTGAATCACAATTAGGGCAGGCAGCGACTCGGTTGAGTCAGCCGGACGCGCCAGGTAGCCCGTCATGGGGTTGCTATCTGTACCATAGCTGACCTGTTCACCACTGACGGCCATGCTGGGCATCTGGGCAACTGCACCAGTCGGGACAGGCAAATCGCCCTGATGTGACTGCATGAGCGCCTGCCCGACCTGCTGGCTATGCGTGAGCGCAACTGTGGGTGAGTTGAACTGCTGGAACAAGATTGTGCCTAGCAGTGCCACAAGACCAACCAAAATTAACCCTAATTTCTTACTCATAGCGGCAACCGGACAAAAATACTGGTAATCAGACTATCAGATTCTTGAACCGCAGAGATCTATCCGGAGTTGGGTGACAAAGCTTGCCTCGTCAGCTACGGGTTAGAAAACGTGTTGATTTGACCGTTGCCAATATAGCGACCAGGCGGCGTGCGGGGCACCGAAAACGGGCTGGGCTGCACCAACAGCTGCGGACTATCGAAGCTCGGCTGCGGATAGGCTCCCGGCCTAGCAGGACTGCCGTAGCTGCCGACTGACGGGGTAGAAAATTGGTTGGGCTGGCTGGGAATCTGGCTGGGAAACGGGTTGGGCGCTAAAGTCTGCGTCGGAGCTGCATAGCTCGGCGTTCTTAGGGCTGGGGGCACAACATAGCCCGTGCTGCCTGCCTGCGGGGAGGTGGCGGGTCTGTAAGGCTGCTCCAACTGGCTGCCCTGCCCTTGCTCTCCATAGAGCCGTATTACATCAGCGTTGGTGCGCGCTCTGGTATCCGTCTCGGTAGAGATTTGAGTCTGCAGCTGAGCAGTCAGTGGATTGCCAGACGGGTTGCTAGAAGGTGACGTAATGCCGAGGCTGCGATCCAACGCCGACTGCAGCGAACTCACGGCTGGACTAGGACTCACAGCATTCGCTGGAGCAGCCTCTAGCAGTCCAGTCGGCGGCAAAGCCGAAGCTGCTGGCATCTGAGCTGAGCTAGGGGCATTCGCTGGAGCGGGCTGAGGTTGAGTTTTATCTAGCGTTTTGGAGTCTGAGCTATTGCTTAAATCAGCTAGCAGTACACTGAGCAAGTCAGTCTGAAAAATGGACGGCTGCTCAGCGGTTGCTGCAGCCTGTCCGTCTAAGGTTGAGGCTTCGAGGATTGAACTCGGATCGCTCAGCGGCGGTGCAGCTTCAGGCGATGCGGTATCGCTGCTCAAGCTGGATGCAAATCTGGCCGGATCGCGCAGGTAGCTAGCCAGAAAAATCAGCGGCAGCAGCAGCAGCAGTCCCGAAGCCCAAACCGCAGGGCGCTTTAGCAATGGCAGCTTGGCCTTGAGCTTACGCAGCCAGACGGATGGCTGTTTGCCAGATGATTTGCCAGATGATTTGCCAGACTTATGGGCAGGCTTACGAGCAGACATATTTTCAGGGTTTGAATGATCGATCAATAGCAGGCGCACTCACCCAATTGTAAGCTGCCCAAATCGGGATGTCAGAGGCAGCCAGCCCTAGCGCGTTGAGCGCAGCAGCAGCAGGGCAGCCGCCCCCAGCCCGAACAGATTCGGCAACCAGGCTCCCAGCAGCGGCGATATCACCCCAAGCTGGGCAATAGAACCACAGATCACGGCCAGCAGGTAGTAGCTAAAAATAATCACGATGCTGATCGCAAAGCCGGTTGAGCGTCCGCCCCGGTTCAGCCTTGCCCCCAGCGCGGCACCCACCAAGCCAAAGGCCACGCAGATAAACGGCAGCGCGTATTTCTGCTGGATTCGCACCCGCAGCTTACGGATTTTGTCAGCATCGCCGCTCTGCTTCAGCAGCTCCAAATAGTCGTAGGACTGGGCAAGATTCATCTCGTTGTAGTCGCGTGGTTGGGAGGCCAAATCTAGCGGGCCACGCGGTAGCTTGAGCTGCTGCTGGTCAAACTTGGCAATGTTGCGAAACGAGCCGTCGGGTGAAACAGCGTAGATTGTGCCGTCAAAAAAGTCCCAGAGCTTCTGGGTTGGATTCCAGGCCGCAGATTTGGCGCTGACGATTTGGTCAAAGCCATCTTGAGAAAAATCCAGAATTGTCAGACCACGCATCTGGTTGCCGTCAAACTCTTTGGCATAAAACAGCCGCGCCAGCACGTCTTTCTTCTTGCCGTTCGGCTGCTTGACACTTTCAAACTCCTGATAAAGAATATTGCGCTCCTGAAAGTCAGGGTCTTTGTCGTTGAGGGCGGCAGCTAGCGTCTGGGTCGCCTGGTAGTTGGCCGAGGGCACCAGCATTTCATTGAAGGCAAAGGTCATGCCCGTGACTAAAAACGCCAGACCGAGCGCGGGTAGTACCATGCGATAGATGCTCACCCCACAGGCTTTGAGTGCCACCAGCTCGCTATCGCTGGACAGGCGGCTGTAAGTCATCAGGCAGGAGAGCAAGATCGACATCGGAAACGAATAGGCGATAAATTCCGGCATCTTCAGCAGCAGCACCTGCACCGCCACGGAAATCGGCAGCCCTGATTCAGTGACGCGCCGAATTAGATCAAACAGCGCCCCAATCGAAACGCCTAGCGACGAAAACGCCCCGACCCCAAACAAAAAGGGCGGCACCAGCTCCAGGGTAATGTAGCGATCCATTACGGGCAGGCGAGGCCAAAAGAACCGGGGTTTAGGCAAACCGAACGTCATAGCGAGTCAGGAGCAAAGGGGTGAGGAAGCGGGATGGGGGCAAGCTAGAGCTGAAAACCATCGCCCAGATAGTATTGTCGCACCAGCGGGTTGGCGTAGAGCTCTTCAGCGCTGCCGGAGGCTAAAATCTGGCCGTCGCGCATGATGTAGGCTCGATCGATAATCGCCAGCGTTTCGCGCACGTTGTGGTCGGTGATTAAGATGCCCATCTGCCGCTGCCGCAGCCGCTCAATAATCTGCTGGATCTCGGCTACAGCAATCGGGTCAATGCCAGCAAATGGCTCGTCTAAGAACAGAAACTCTGGGCCGTTGGAACCTGCTGCCAGCGCCCGGGCAATTTCAGTGCGTCGCCGCTCTCCGCCTGACACCCGCACGCCCAGCGTCTGAGCCACTTTCTCCAGACGAAATTCTTTGAGCAGAAACCGCAGGCGCTCTGAATGCTGATCGGGCGCAACTCGGCTCTGCTCTAGCACCAGCCGAATATTGTCCTGGACGCTCAGATGCCGAAAGACGCTAGGTTCCTGCGCCAGGTAGCCGATGCCCAGTCGCGCTCGCTCGAACATGGGCAGGGCAGTAATGTCGCGGTCGTTGAGCCAGACGCGACCTTGATCGGGTTTCTCTAAGCCCGTCGCAATATAGAAGGTTGTGGTTTTCCCCGCGCCGTTCGGCCCCAGCAGCCCCACGACTTCACCCGTCGCTACAGAGAGATGCACGCGCGTCACAACAGCTCGCTTGCCATAAGATTTATGCACATTCTCCAGCACAAGCTTCAAGAACTCACTCCCAGAGCGCGATAGGTAGAAATCGATCTAGATTGCTTCAAAGCTGGCTGCACCTTTTTACTGACTGTGGAAATTTGCGGCGGCTCCAGTTTGCAAGCAGGCAGCTAAGGAGGGCTGATCGGGGTCTTGAATTCGGGCTTGGGGTTGAAGGGCGGTTCACCGGGGGGGGATGCGCCTTCAGGCGGCGGTGCGTCCTGCACCAGATAGATTGACTCAACCTGCTGGCCGCCTGTGGGCAAGGCCAAAAACCGCCCCTCTTCAATCAGATAGGTGACCGTTTCGCCCCGCAGGCTGTTGCCGTCTTGCAGCACATAGACATCACCTTGCAGGACAATTCGCTGCTCGCGGCTGTAATACTGCGCCTGGACTGAGGTGGCCTGAATTTTTCGCGCTGGATAGTTGATCTGGACATTGCCGCGCGCCGTGATCACGCCGGTAATTGAATTGGCTTCCTGCACATCTGCCCTCAGCGTTAGCGCCTGACTGGATGTCACCTGCGCCTGCGCCGTTGAGGTCGAGTGAGCCAGCCCGCCAATCGCAGCGGCTGCAATTAACCCAGATAGCAGCCTAAAACCAAAACGAGTTGAAGTCGAGTGTTGAGATGCAGACGGCATAGATTTTTGGGTTTGATCTGGCAATGGGATCTAGCAGGCGCAAATGGGGCAAGGATAGATCAGTCACTGAGAAATTTTAAGCCTCTATCCTGGCACAGTTGCTTAGCCTCTGTCTATCGGCTTCTGTCTATTGGCTTTTGTCTATCGGCTGATGAGGCCATTAGCCAATTGGGACTTTTAGCTTTCGGTAGGCGGCGGCAGATACCTGACAATTTGCGGCAGCAGCTCAGGCTGCTGAATAAGTTGAGGCATCTGGCCGGAATTTTGTTCCGCAAGCTGATCTTGCTGAAGTTTAGCCTGAATCATCTGACTCTCGGCCAAAAGCTGCGCCACGTCAAGCTCAGCCGATTCAGGCTGATAGCGCCGCAGCCGATTCATGCCTTCGCCCAGCAAAATAATTGCGCCCCGCCGATTCTGATTGCCTAGGTGATAAAACCCGACTGCAATCTGCAAGATGCCCTGGTACAAGGTTTTCTCTGGCTCCACAGCTTCCATCCAGAGCGCCTCCAGCGTGTCGTGACAGGCGTAAAACTCCTGCTGGTTAAACTGCTCGATTCCAATCCAAAACTCAGGCGGCATAAAGAATTAGGGTATTTAGAGCTGAATCTGAAGCTGGGGTTGCAGAGGCTGGTCGGGCTGAATCATAATTCCGCTGCCGCCCAGCATTTCGCGCTGAGCTGCACCGGGTTCTGGCCAGAGCAACCAGCGGCTGTGGACAGGGAGTTCCGCGATCCGACTGGCCGATTGGGTCAGCCACAGCAGATTTTGCGCCAGCTTTTGGGGCGGCTCCGCAGGCGCTGCTGCAAACTGCACCCCGGCTAGCGCCTCGAGTACCGCCATCTCGCCTTGAAGCAGCCCGGTCTGAGCCGTCCAGAGACTCACCGCCTGCTGCCGCTGACTATAGAAATAGAGCGATGCCGCAGCTATCACCGCCTGCTCAAACCAGTCTCGGTTCCAAACAATCTCGCTGTCGAGGCCGATGATCAGATCCTTTCCACTGCTCTGAGTTTCCAGCTCGCGCACTCGCAGATCGCCATACCGTGCGCTGCTGCGCCAGTGAATTAGCTTGGTCGAGTCGCCCCAGCGATAGGGACGCAGCGTCCGGGTCAGTCCCTCAGTCGCTAGCCGCGCCGCATCCTGGTTCAGCCGCAAGCTATCTCGCCCCAGGCTGTCAACTAGTGGACAGTCGGCTAGCCGCAGCACCGTCGGGTAGACAACGGCTTTGGCGCTCAAAGTCTGCTGCTGCCGCCGCCAGAATAGCCCCAGCGGAGCCGCAGTTCTCAGGTTCACCTGCTGCCAGCGATAGATGCCGCGCTGAGGAGCCATCAGGCTAGCCGTCCAGCAATAGCGGCTCTGGGCTGGAATCTGCTCAACGGCAGTGCGAATCGGCTCAAACGGTGGCGGCAATTCATCCTGAAGCAAAATTAGAGTCTTAGGCTGTCGGCTCTGGTTTTCGATCCAGAGTTCGAGCGTGACGGCATCACCTGCGCTGACGGGCAAAATGGGCGAGCGGTGCAGCTTCAGCCCGCGCAGATTGGTGACAGGCCAAATTGCTGCCAGCAGCAGCAGTGCCGCCATCAGACCGCTAATCACGTAGAGCCAGCCCGCCATCGTATTGGTCGCCGCCCCAAAAAAGAACAGCGCCAAAACCGCCATTAGCCAGCCGCTGTAGGCCGGATTGACCCAGTGGGTTTCGAGCCAGGTCGTGATGCGCTCAAGCAGGTTCATGCAGATTGGTTTAGATTGCAGAGGAAACACTATTCACCATAGCTGCATCTCTGCCAGGAAATGCTTCAACTACGATAGATGCAGGCAAGTTATAATTTTTGCGGAGCTTGTAAAAGATTTTTTAACATGAATAACCCTCTGGTTCACGCATTTTTTGTTGGGCGAGCCTTGGCCGAAGCGGTGGGTGAGCAGCTAGAAAACGCCGTTACAGGCGCAATGAGTGAGCTGGGCAAGTTTGACGCTGAGCAGCGCGAGCGGCTGCGGCAGTTCACGACCGAAGTGCTGGAGCGTGCCGAGCGTGAGGAAGTTCTGTCGCAGCAGACACCCGGACAGCCATCGGCGAGTTCTGCGACTTCGCCCTTTAGCAGCAGTGCCTCGGCCTCCGAAGATCTGCAAACCATGATTGACGATCTGCGAGCCGAAACCGCTCAGCTCCGGGCTGAGTTGCAGCGCTATCGCAGCAGCAGCCCTTCGTAGAGTAATTCTGGAGTGACGCAGGCTGAGCGGCTGAGCGGCAGTCTGAAGTTTAATTTTCGAGTTCTTTAACCCCAGAAACCGTGTCTGCTTCCGAAATTCCTAGCGTCCCGGCATCGCCCGCCGCGCCGATAGAGTCGCCTCACAGCCTTATCTCCCCCGCAACTCCCGCAGTAGATCCCTTCATGGACGACGCTCAACCGCAGTCTCAGATCCGCTCCTACGGCGATGGCTCCTATCGCTGGAACCGGGAGAACTACTCACGGCAGCGGCGCTACGTCGATATCTGGAGCTTTGTGCTAAAGCTGCTGGCGGCGCAGTGGGCATACAACAAGTCCTGGAGCTATCGGGGCGGCATGACGGATGGGGCCAAGGCCAAGCGTCGCCGCAATCAAGCCATCTGGATTCGCGAGACGCTGCTGGACTTGGGGCCGACTTTTATTAAGGTGGGTCAGCTCTTTTCGACCCGCGCCGATCTGTTCCCGATCGAGTATGTCGAAGAGCTATCCAAGCTGCAAGATAGCGTCCCGGCTTTCGGCTATGAGCAGGTGGAGCGGATTATTGAGCAGGATTTTGGCAAAACCATTCCGCAGCTCTACCGCAACTTTGACCCGATTCCCCTAGCGGCAGCGAGTCTGGGACAGGTGCATCGGGCGCAGCTGCATTCGGGCGAAGAGGTCGTCGTCAAGATCCAGCGCCCCGGACTCAAAAAGCTGTTCACAATTGATCTACAAATTCTCAAAGGCATCGCTCGCTACTTTCAACGCCATCCCAAATGGGGCAAAGGCCGCGACTGGATGGGTATCTACGAGGAATGCTGCCGCATCCTCTGGGAAGAAATCGAGTACCTCAACGAAGGCCGCAACGCCGACAACTTCCGCCGCAATTTCCGCGAGCAGGACTGGGTGAAAGTGCCGCGCGTCTACTGGCGCTACAGCTCGCCCCGCGCCCTGACGCTGGAATATATGCCGGGGATTAAGATCAGCCATTACGAAGCCATTGAAGCGGCTGGACTGGATCGCAAAAATCTGGCGCGGTTGGGCGCTAAAGCCTATCTGCATCAGCTGCTCGACGACGGCTTTTTCCACGCTGACCCGCACCCCGGCAACTTGGCCGTCAGCCCCGACGGCTCGCTGATCTTCTATGACTTTGGCATGATGGGGCGCGTCCAGCCCTTGACCCGCGAAAAGCTGATGGCGCTGTTTTTTGGCGTGGCTCAAAAAGACTCCGAGCGCGTGGTAACTGCTTTAATTGACCTGGGAGCCTTAGCACCCGCTAGCGATATGGGGCCGGTACGCCGCTCGGTGCAGTATATGCTCGATCACTTTATGGATCAGCCGTTTGAGAATCAGTCGATTACGGCGATTAGCGATGATCTCTATGAAATTGCCTACGACCAGCCGTTCCGGTTTCCGGCAACGTTTACGTTTGTGATGCGGGCGTTTTCGACCCTAGAGGGCGTGGGCAAGGGGCTAGACCCCGAATTTAACTTTATGGAGGTTGCACAACCGTTTGCAATGCAGCTTATGAATGATGGCAACGGATCGCGGAACAGCATTTCGGACGGGATTTTGGGCGAATTAGGCCGACAGGCCGCGCAGGTCAGCAGCTCGGCGCTAGGGCTACCGCGCCGGATTGAGGATACGCTGGAGAAGCTGGAGCGTGGCGATATTCGCGTCAGGGTTCGCTCCACCGAGTCTGATCGGGTGCTGCGGCGGGTGAGCAACGTCAGCATGGGCACGAACTACAGCCTGCTAGCTGGCGCTTTTACCGTGTCGGCTACTATTTTGTTGGTCAACCAATACCAGTGGCTCGCTATACTGGCAGCTATTGCCGCCTTGATTGCCACAGTCGCCTTTATCCGGCTGCTGATTCGGATTGATCGAGCGGATCGAATGTTTTAATCGAATGTTCTAACATTCACCCCAGTCTTCGATGCCCAGGGTCATGCTATGAAACGTCTCTTCACGGGTCTGACTGATCCGGGTTTGCTTCGTCCCGCTAACCAGGATGACTATTACATCGATCCAGAGGGACGATTTTTCGTAGTGGCTGACGGTATGGGCGGACATGCGGGCGGACAGGAAGCGAGCCGGATTGCCACGCAGACGATCCAGGCGCATCTCAATCAGCGCTGGCAGTCTGAGGATGCCTCGGCGACACTGCTGGAGCAAGCTTTTTTGAAAGCCAATCACGAAATTTTGCAGGATCAGCTCAAGCATCCGGAACGCGCCGATATGGGCACGACGGTGGTGGCAGTGCTGTTTCGAGACGAGCAGCCGCTCTGCGCTCACATTGGTGATTCGCGGCTCTATCGGCTGCGCGGAGCCAAGCTACACCAAATCACCGAAGACCACACCTGGGTGGCGCAGGCGCTGAAGTCGGGCGATCTGTCGCTGGAGCAGGCTCGCGTCCACCCCTGGCGGCATATTTTGTCCAAATGCCTGGGGCGGGAAGACGTGCGGCAAATTGAGGCGCAGAGCTTTGACTTGCAGGCCAACGATCGGCTGCTGCTGTGCAGCGATGGCTTGACCGAAGAGCTTTCAGATCAAATTATTGCCTTCCACCTCAAAACAATTCGCGCCTGTGACCGGGCGGCGATGGCATTGGTGAATGCAGCCAAAGAGCGGGGCGGACGCGACAACATTACGGTCGTAATTGTGGTGGCGACTGAAGAGGTGGCTGCTGGCTCTCATGAATCCTTGTGAATTAAATCCTTGTGCATCACATCTAAATCAGAGCATCAAATTAGAGCGTCAAAATCAGAGCGTCAAATCTGGACAGTTGCTGTAAGCTATTTCTGTGTTGAAGGATTGAGCCTGCCGAGAGTCCTATGCGATCGAGATTTGCTGCGCGAAGAAAGAGTTCTCTGCTGTTGAAGATAATTCGATTTGTTTGGCAGGCTGGTTCAGGGCTAGTGCTGCTGCTGCTGTTTGGGTTTGGCTATCGGCAGGTAGAAGGGCTGTGGCGATCGCCGCAGGCAGTCTTGGTGCTAGGCGGAGCCACTGAACGCGAGCAGTTTGCCGCCGAATTTGCCAAGCAGCATCCGGAACTGCCGGTTTGGGTATCGTCGGGCAGCAACCCGGAATATGCCGAATGGCTGTTCAACGAATCGGGCATTGCCCCTGACCGTATCCATCTGGACTATCAGGCCGTGGATACGGTCACCAACTTCACCTCGCTGGCCGACTACTTCAAAACCCGCGATATCCGCAGCGTTTATCTGATTACCTCGGACTACCACATGCGGCGGGCGCAGGTGATTGGCGAGATTGTGCTAGGCAGTCGCGGCATCGACTTTCAGGCGGTTTCTGTACCTTCCGGCAAGTCACCCGAACCGCTCAACAAAGTAGTGCGCGATGCGGCGCGTTCGGTACTGTGGGTGATGACGGGTGAGACAGGTTCGCAGTTATCCAGACGGCATCGGCAGTAGACTTTCTTTGATTGAGCTTAAATTATGCTAAAACCGACTCGATTTGATCAATCCGCTCGTCTGCTGAACAGCAGCCTGAGCAGCAGCGCCTCTATCTGGACTGACTCTCCGTTTGGCTCCCTCCGAGCTAGCCCCGGCGACTCGCGCTCCTCAGCCCTCCAAATCAAAAAAGACTCGTTCGACCGCAAAGATCGAGTAGGGCGTGATGAAGACGACGACTTTTATCGCTTTGATTTGAGCAAAACCCGCGACATCAAGATCACGGTGCAAAATCGCGAAGGCATCTTTGGCCCCGATTTGAAGTTTCGGCTGCTGAGGAGCAACGGCAGCCAGATCAAGTCCCGCGAAGTCCAGCAAACTCAAGACGAATCGATCAGCCGCGAACTCAAAAAAGGCACCTATTACATCAAGGTCGAGTCCGACGGCCAAAGCGTTCCCTATCGTCTGCGCTACAAGAGCAGTGAGCCATAGATCTGCGCCTAACTTAAGACTGATTCAATACAAATGTACCATTTTCTCTGTCCATTTTGACAATGATCGGTCAACATGGAAGAGTCGGCAAACCGTTGATAGAGCCAGATTTTGCTTTATTCGGAGAGATTTGTAAAGACAGTTGTAAAAGGTCGGGCGCAAGATGTCAAAACTAGAGGTTCGCTCCGAAAGCTCCCCTGTAAGTTCGCAAGTTCAAAGTCCGGACATCGAGTGGCTGGATGACTTCAGCTTAAACACCGTGCTGGCGATGCTGGTCGTAATCGACTCGACGGAAGATTTGGCGCTGCTGGAAACGCTCACGCCTGAGCAAAAGCGTCAGGTCTGGGATGCCACACCTGAGACGACCCGCGCCCGACTGAAGCAGCTGAGAGCCAGCCCAAAGCTCTCAGCTTCGCTGAAGCGTTCGCACAGCACGGACTTGATCAACGCCGCAGAGTTGACGGCTGAGGATAGACTGCCGGAAGATCAGTCGGCTCAAGCTGAGGAAACCGCCGCAATTGATCTAGAAGCGCAGCGTCAGGAAGTCGATCTGATGCTGCAAGAGCCACTCAATCTGAGCGCCGAGCCAACGCTTTCGATTGGCGATTGGGTGGTGCTGCATGCTAAGCCCAAGCTAAGCAGAGCTGAAATGCAGGCGATTTGGGACGTGATCGAGCTTCAGGGCAACTACGCTCGGATTGCAGCCAAAAGTTTGGGGAACCGCCTCTATCCCACGGTGGCCATGTCGCTCTATCCGCGTCCGGTAGAGCTGCCGAACCCAGACGATCTAGAGCCGTTCTAGTACCCAATCATCTGCTGCACCTGGCGTAAAAGCTGCCGACTCTGCTCAAAGTTGATCTGGGTCAGCGCGGCTTCGTAGGGCAGCCAGAGATAGCCTTGGATTTCTTTTTCCTGAGGCACGACCTGCATCGACTGCACCCAGGCAATCACGTAAGTGACGGTTTTTTTAATAGGTTTCTGCTTTTTGATCAGGCTATAAACCTCCACCAGCGGCGGATAGTCGCTGACCTGATAGTCTTGGATGCCAGTCTCTTCTTCAAACTCGCGGCAGGCGGTTTGCAATGGCGTTTCGCCAGACTCCGCGTGCCCTTTTGGAAACCCCCAATGCCCAGCCCGATGCTGCACCAGTAAAAACTGATCTCCGCTGTCCAGTCGCGCAATCGGCACGATGCCAAATGATGCTTCTTGACTCTGTTCATTTGGGTTCTGTTCGTTTAGGTTCAAGCTAGTCTCCGAGCGAGGGAAGGCCATAATATAGAGGGTAGCAGGCCAATCTTTATAATCTTCAAGATAATCTTCAAGCTTTAGCCTAATTTGCACAACCCGATGACTTCTGTTCAGAAAACCTCCCGCTACTCGTCCTCAGTCTTAAAGCGGGCTGAACGCGCCGTTTGCTGTTCGCCGTTCAAGCTCGCCCTGTTTGACCAGATGCGGCAGCAAAGCGTCGATTTGCGCCTAATGACCGGGCAGACCGGTATAAAAACTGGATATACTAAGCGGCCGTTAGCCGAAATGGCCGCAGAAAAGCAGCTGCTCTGGCTGATGGAAGTGGGGCTGTTGCGGCGCGAAGTAGACGGGCAGGGCTTGACCAACAGCTTTCGCCTGACTCCGCTCGGTCATGAGCTGGTGGTGCGCTGGCGAGAGGATTGCCTCCCTGCACCTGCTTTGGCAGATCGCTTCTATAATTTCCTGAATCGTTGGCTGCGCTGGCCAAGCTGGCTGCGCCCGTAGCTTTGCACATAGATTTTACTCAATACACTCAATACAACTTTTGGATCCCTCACACACTGCGTTACAACGAATAAGGAGAACGGCATGAAAGCCATCATGGTTGTGGGCACGACATCTCATGCCGGAAAGTCGCTACTCACGACGGCGCTCTGCCGGATTCTGAGTCGGCGCGGCTGGCGCGTGGCTCCGTTTAAGGGGCAAAACATGGCGCTCAACTCATATGTCACGCCGTCGGGGGGCGAGATTGGCTACGCGCAGGCGGTGCAGGCTTGGGCCGCAGGCATTGCGCCAAGAGTTGAGATGAACCCAATTTTGCTCAAGCCCCAGGGCGACATGACCTCGCAGGTGATCTTGAAGGGACGTGCCGCTGGCCGGATTAATGCCGCCGACTACTATGAGCAGTTTTTTGAACCGGGCTGGCAGGCCATTGAAGAATCATTGCAGCGCTTAGGCGAAGAGTTTGACTTGATTATTTGTGAAGGGGCAGGCAGTCCAGCAGAGATTAACCTGAAGCACCGCGATCTGACCAATATGCGCGTCGCCAAATACCTGAACGCGCCGACCATATTGGTGGTGGACATTGACCGGGGTGGCGCTTTCGCGCATGTTGTCGGCACGCTGGAGCTGCTTGACCCAGATGAGCGGGCGCTGGTACGCGGCATTGTGATCAACAAGTTTCGCGGCCAGCGCTCGATTCTGCAACCCGGCATCGACTGGCTGCAAGAGCGCACGGGGATTCCGGTGATTGGCGTGGTGCCCTGGTTTGAGAATTCGCTGCCCGCTGAAGATTCGCTGTCGCTGATGGATCGGCGCGAAGGCAGCAGCAGCGAGCTGACCATTGCCGTAGTGCGTCTGCCCCGGATCTCTAACTTCACCGACTTTGACCCATTGGAATCTGAAGCCAGCGTCAGCGTGCGGTACGTAGGGTTGCGCGACACGCTGGGCTACCCCGACGCGCTGATCCTGCCCGGTTCCAAGACCACGATTCCTGATCTGGTGGCCATGCAGCGCACGGGGCTAGCCGAAGAAATCCAGAATTACGCGGCGGCAGGCGGCACGATTCTGGGGATCTGCGGCGGCTACCAGATGATGGGTAAGGTGCTGGCTGACCCAGAAGGCGTGGAAGGTCAGGAAGGGCGCTACAAGGGGCTGGGGCTGTTCCCACTCAAGACGGTGATCACCGGGCAAAAGGTAGCGCGGCAGCGGTTAGTGAGTTCCAACTTTCCGCAGGAAGGCTTACCCGTGGCGGGCTATGAGCTGCATCAGGGGCGGAGTCATCTGGCGATGGAGCCTGATCCGGATACCGGCAAGCCGCTATTCCAGCATTTGTTTGACGATACCAACTTGGGCGTAGTAGATGTCACCCAGTCGCTCTGGGGCACTTACCTGCACGGCATTTTTGACAATGGCCCCTGGCGACGGGCTTGGCTGAACCGTCTGCGCCAGCAGCGTGGCCTCAAGTCTCTGCCTACCGGAATTTCCAACTACCGCGAGCAGCGTGAGTCGATGCTAGACGGCATTGCCGAATCAATTGGCAAGCATTTGGATCTAACGCCGATTCTCAGCCAGCTTGACAAGTGAATCTCAATAAATAATCTCAATCAATAATCTCGACGAGCGATCTCAAAACTAGCCTGCATGAGCGTACAGATTTGCTTTTTACCTGATAACGTCACGGTATCAGCCGAAGTGGGCGAGCCGCTGCTGCAAGTGGCCAACCGAGCGGGTCTGTCGATTCCGACGGGCTGCCTGATGGGGTCTTGCTATGCCTGCGAGGTGGAGCTGTCTGTCGGGGTTGGCGAGGCGGCGGCAGAAGCAACAGCCGTTCGCGCCTGCATCAGCTCAGTGCCGCCGGGATGCGAGCAGATCACCATCAGTCTGTTTGTCGATCCGACTTGGTAAGCCTGCATGGTTGATTTGCACGCATTCAATGCCAGCTATGGCGATTCGCGAAATATCTCGTCAGGTGAATTCCCGCATCGGGTGGCGGTGGGGCTGGGCAGCAACCTGGGCGACTCCTACGCCATTTTGGAAGCGGCGCTGAAGCAGCTGGCCGTTCAGCCCGACATCAGCCTGCAAGCTCAGTCGCCAACTTACCAAACTGTCGCCGTAGGGCCACCTCAGCCCAACTATCTCAACCTTTGCGCTCTGTTTGCCACCCGCCTCACGCCAGATCGCTTTTTGCAGGTCTTACTCCAGACCGAAACGCAGTTTGGCCGAGTCCGACGCGAGCGCTGGGGGCCACGCCTGCTGGATCTGGATTTGTTACTGTTTGATGACTTAATTTTGAAAAAGCCCAACCTGCAAATCCCGCATCCGCGCCTGAGAGAACGCGCCTTTGTGCTGGTGCCGCTCAGTGATATTGCGCCGGACTGGGTTGAGCCCGTTTCGCAGCTCAGCATCCGGGATCTCGTGCGGCAGCTAGACTGTGCAGGCGTGCTACCGCTGCAGATTGGCTAGGCTTGAACCCAGCGCGCCCAACTGCTCACAGCTTCCAGGGAAGCAGCGACCTGTAGGGATTTTCATGGACATCCAACACTTCCCAAGTTGTCGGATCGACCACTCCGGTTGGGGAAAGCTGATATCGACTCTGCAAGTCTTTGACGGCACTCTCTGTCACGGCGCCAAAAATACCGTCCACTTGGTTATAGCCTGGGTTGCCCAACCGGACATTCGCAGCTCCCAAAAAACCGTTAGATTGCAGGATGGCTTGCAGCTTACGAACCGCTTCACCCCGGTCGCCGCGTTGCAGCGTCGGTAGGGTTTGAGTGGTGTAGGCAGTTGCTAGCAAGAGCAGGCGATCTGGGGCGACAGCAGCCTGAGCCGATGAGTCCGTCAATCCCCCTGCCGTAACCAAAATCAAGCCCGTTAAACCGATTAATCCGGTCAAGCTCAGAAACATAGCTGGCAAAGTTAGAGAAATTTCTCAAAATACGAGACAATTTTACCAGCAGAAAAGCCTAGCTCAATTTTCAGGAAGCCTGTTCACCATGCCGATTGGACCCGAACCGCCGCAGTTTCTCCGCCAAAAGCTGTTTTACAAAGGCCGCAAGTTTAATTTTGAAGTCAACCGTCTGCGTTTGCCCAACCAGTCTGAGGGCGAGTGGGAATGTGTCCGGCATCCCGGCGGAGCGCTGGCTGTGCCCGTCACCGCTGAAGGCAAGCTGGTGCTGGTGCGGCAATATCGGTTTGCGGCACAGGGCTGGCTGCTGGAATTTCCGGCAGGGACAGTCGAGCCTAACGAAGATCCGGCATCTACGATTCGGCGCGAAATTGCAGAAGAGACGGGCTATCGGGCAAGCCGCTGGCAAATGATTGGCCAGTTCTATCTGGCTCCGGGCTACTCAGATGAGGTGATTTATACCTTTCTGGCACAGGATCTCGAACAGCTAGAAGCGCCGCCTGCTCAAGACGAGGATGAAGATATTGAGGTAGTGCTGATGACTCCGACTGAGCTAGAGCAAGCTATCCTGCGTGGTGAACCCGTCGATGCTAAGTCGATTGCTAGCTTTTTCCTGGCGCGACCTTTTCTAGAAGGCTAGTTCTAGAAGACTAGGTGCCTGGGAGTTTGCGCGAGTTTTCTGGGCAGCTGGGCTGAGCACTCACCGCGAAAGAAGTCTGCTGTTCTGCCGTCAAAGCATGCCAGCGCTCTAGCTTGATCCAGGAAGCATCGGGAGAGCGAGTTACGCCATTTCAGAATATTCCGGTGTATGTTCATGTGTATATTTATAATGAATGTAACTCACACCCTCAGCTACCGCAAAACTCGCCCTGCATTCAGAATGGCCAGCAGCGCTACGCCCACATCCGCAAAGACGGCTTCCCAGAGTGTCGCCAGTCCGACTGCTCCCAGCGCAATGAAAATTCCTTTAATCGCCATTGCCAACAGCATATTTTGCACAACAATCTGGCGCGTTTTTTGGGCAACCTGAATCGCTTCAGCTACTTTTGAGGGCGCATCTGTCATCAGCACCACATCGGCTGTCTCGATTGCCGCATCAGAACCCAAGCCGCCCATTGCCATGCCAACGTCAGCTCTAGCAATGACCGGCGCGTCGTTGATGCCATCTCCCACAAAGACCACTTTGCCACCGGAGCCGAGCAGCTGCTCAATGGCCGCCACTTTGTCTTCGGGCAGCAATTCGGCTCGGTAACTCTCTAAGCCTAGCTGCTCGGCCACCGCTTTTGCGACGCGCTCGTTGTCGCCAGTTAGCATAACGGTTCGCGTGACTCCAGCTTTTTTCAGATCCCGAATGGCCTCAGCTGCATCTGATTTGATTGCGTCTGTAATCAAAATATAGCCCGCATATTGACCATTCACAGCCATATATACAACCGTACCTACGAGCTCGCAAGTCTCATATTTGATATTTTCTCGATTCAATAAGCGATCGTTGCCGGCCAGTATAACATTGCTCCCAACTCTAGCTCGAATTCCGTGACCTGCAATTTCCTCATAGTCACTCACTTCTGGCTGATCGATGGGTTGAGCATAGGCTGCTCGAATCGATTGCGCTACTGGATGATTAGAATTCGCTTCAGCTTTGGCAGCTAGAGCCAGTAAGTCTAATTCAGAAAATTCGCGTTGCGCTACAATCTGCGTGACTTTAAACGTTCCTTCCGTCAAAGTCCCAGTCTTGTCAAATACGACCGTCTTAACGTCAGTCAGTGTATCAAGGAACGTTGAGCCTTTGATCAAAATACCGCGCTTGGCTGCTCCGCCAATACCGCCAAAGTAGCCCAGCGGAATGCTAATGACTAGTCCACAGGGACAGGAGATCACCAGCAGGATGAGCGCCCGATAGATCCAGTCGGCTCGATCTGCACCTGCAATCAACCAAGGCGGCAGGACTGCTACTGCGAGCGAAAGCAAAACCACAGTTGGCGTATAGTATCGCGCAAACTGGGTAATAAATTTTTCGGTAGCGGCCTTTTTGCTGGTAGCGTTCTCAACTAAATCTAGGACTTTGGCAATTGAGGATTCACCATACAGCTGAGTAACGCGCACCGTCAGAGCGCCCGACTGATTGATCATGCCCGCCAGAATCGGATCGCCAACTTTCACGATTCGCGGCACTGATTCGCCCGTTAGCGCTGAGGTATCAACGTGAGAATTACCTTCTAGAATTTCGCCATCCAGCGGCACTTTTTCTCCAGGTTTCACCAGAATTTGCTCACCCAGATTCACCGTCTCAGGCGAAACCTGCTGGATGCTGCCGTTTCGCTTCAGATTGGCCGTATCGGGACGCACTTCTAGCAGCGCTTGAATCGACCGTCGCGAACGCCCGACCGAATATTCCTGAAATAGCTCACCGATGCGGAAGAACAGCATGACGGCGACTGCTTCGGGCAGCTGATGAATCGCTAGCGCTCCCAGCGTTGCAATCGTCATCAGAAAGTTTTCATCAAAGAGTTGGCCTCTGAGCATATTGCGCCCAGCCGTTTTTAGGACTGTCCAACCGCTGAGTAGATAGGCTGGAATGATCACAGCATATTCTGCAATGCTGTAAGGCGTATGATGCAGCGGCTCTTTGCAGATAATCGCAGCAGCCAGCAGCGCAATGGTGATCAGCACTGGAGGGAGTTCTCTGCTCAAGTCAAACTCACCAGCGCTGTGGTTATGCGCGTGGCTATATCCATCATCGTGATGATCCTCACTCGCATGACTATGAGCGTGAGATTGTCCAGCTATTTGAGAGGCTGTCACTGCTGAAGTGCTATAGCCCAGTGACTTGATCCGATCTTGGATGGCGGCTGCACTGACTAAAGTCGGATCATAAGAGACAAAAAGCCGCCCCGTTGCGACAGTAACCGATGCTTCAGCCACACCCTTCAGCCGCTCTAGACTACCTTCAATCTTCAGCTTGCAGCTCGTACAGTCCATGCCGCCAATCTGTATTTGCTGAGTTTTTAGAGCGGGAGTCATGGCAATGAGAGAGAGCTACAGCTACAAGATTTTTTGGAGATTCAAGTCCTAAAAGTCTAGCATGATTTTTGCACACCTGAATAGATGTTCAGATATCTAGAACGATTCTCGTTGCTGGTTTTCGGAGGTATTTAGACAAGGCCACTGCTACGCCAGCCGCTACACCACTACAATAGACATATCGCCCACTCTCTCGTCTGCACAGCCATTGATTCAAGCGGAAACCCTCGAACTCCTAGAATGGTCGCGTCTCTGTCAGCATCTCTCCACGTTTGCAGCCACAAAGCTGGGTAAAACAGCGGCTAGCCACCTGAGAATTCCGACCGCGCAGGCCGAAAGCGAAACTCTACTTGCCCAGACTCAAGAAGCCTATCAGCTAGAAAATCGGCTAGCGGGCGGCTTAGGATTTGACGGCATTCAGGATATTGGTGAATCGCTGGATCGAGCCGAGCTGCAAGGCATTTTGAGCGGCAACGAACTGCTCGATATTGCCACGACGCTAGCAGGTGCGAGGCAGCTACGCCGCATCATCGACAGTCACCCTGATCTCGAAACGCTCAACGCTCTGCTCTCAGACCTGCGAACCTACCCGGAGCTAGAGCAGGAAATCCATCGCTGTATTGACGATCGAGGCCGCGTCACCGACCGCGCCAACCCAAAGCTAGAAGGCATCCGCAGCCAGATCCGAACGCTGCGTGACCGCATCCACGAACAGCTCCAGAAAATCTTGCAGCGCCAGAGCAACGCCATCCAGGAATCGCTGATCACCCAGCGCGGCGAACGCTTTGTGATTCCCGTTAAGTCGTCGCACAAAGATCTAATTCCCGGCATCGTCCACGATACTTCTACAAGCGGCGTGACGCTCTACGTGGAGCCGCAGGTCATTGTGAATAACGGCAATCAGCTGCGGCAGCTGCTGCGGCAAGAGCAGCGGGAAGAAGAAGAGCTGCGTCGTCAGCTCACTGAGCAAGTTGCCGAGGTCAAGCCGGATCTGGAGCGCCTGCTGCTGATTGCTACCCTCATCGATCTGGCCACCGCCAAAGCCCGCTATTCGCTCTGGCTAGAAGCGAACCCGCCCCGCTTCATTCCCTTCACCCCCAGCAGCGCTGAACCAATTGTGCTGCGGCAGCTGCGGCATCCGCTGCTGGTTTGGCAGCAGCAGCATGAGCAGGGCAATGCTGTCGTGCCAGTAGACTTGGTGATCCGGCCTCAGCTCCGCGTGGTGGCGATTACTGGCCCAAATACAGGCGGCAAAACCGTGACGCTGAAAACGCTGGGGCTGGCGATGCTGATGGCGAAAGTTGGGCTGTTTATTCCGGCTCGCGAACCTGTTGAGCTGCCCTGGTTTGAGCAAATTTTGGCGGATATTGGCGATGAGCAGTCGCTCCAGCAGAGCCTCTCCACCTTTTCGGGGCATATTCGCCGCATCAGCCGCATTCTAGCCGCACTGGAGCAGCCTGAGCAAAATTCTGACGGTAGCCTGCCCAGCAGCCCCAGCAATTTCCCAGCCAGCGCCCTGATTTTGCTAGACGAAGTGGGAGCCGGAACCGATCCGTCTGAAGGCAGCGCCCTAGCGATTTCGCTGCTGCAATACCTGGCCGACCATGCTGCCCTTACCGTTGCCACAACCCACTTCGGCGAACTTAAAGCCCTGAAATACCAGGATAATCGCTTTGAGAACGCCTCGGTCGAATTTGATGATCGCTCGCTCTCGCCCACCTACCGCCTGCTCTGGGGTATCCCCGGACGCTCAAACGCGCTGGCGATTGCCCAACGGCTAGGTCTCCAGCCCGAAATTGTGCAGCAGGCGCAGCAGCAGCAGGGGATCAGCGCCTCGCAAGAGGTGAACCAAGTGATTGCCGGACTCGAAGCCCAGCGCCGCCAGCAGGAGGAAAAAGCTCAGACTGCGGCTCAGCTCGTGCAGCAGGCCGAACGACTGCACCAAGAAGTTTCGCGCAAGGCCGATTTGCTCAAGCAGCGCGAGCGTGAGCTACAGCAGCAGCAGGAGCTGGCCATCCAGCAGGCGCTCACTCAGGCCAAGTCTGAGATTGCCCAGGTGATCCGCCGCTTGCAGCAGGGCAACCCGACCGCCCAAGCGGCTCAGCAGGCCACCGATGCGCTGAACCAGATTGCGACGCAGAAGCTGCCCTCGCGTCAGCCGCCTGCCAAACCCAAGCCGGGATTTCGGCCTCAGATCGGCGACCGGGTGAAGATTCCACGCTTGGGACAAACTGCCGAGGTCATCACGAATCCAGATGCTGACAACGAGCTGACGGTGCGGTTTGGCCTGATGAAAATGACGGTTTCGCTCACTGACGTAGAATCTTTGCAGGGCGAAAAGGCCGAACTGCCCCCAAAGCCTGCGCCGCCCCCACCCCCCCCACCCCCTGCCGCTGCGGCTCCCACCATTCGCACCTCCCAAAACACTATTGACATACGCGGTAACCGAGTGGCCGATGCTGAACGGGTGCTGGAGCGCAAGATGGCTGAGACGGAAGCTGGAGCGCTTTGGGTGATCCACGGTCACGGCACGGGCAAGCTGCGCCACGGCATCCAGGATTTCTTGAAGCGTCACCCGCAGGTGGAGCGATTTGAGGCGGCAGAGCAGTCGGATGGCGGCACGGGCGTAACGGTGGCCTACCTGCGAGGAAGGTGACCTACTCCCGGCGCTGATGCGACGTATACAGCAGAGGCTTCTTGAGATCGCTCCTGCGAATTTCTTGCTTCACGCGATCTTCTAAACTGCATCAGAAGCTACGGATTTTGCCAGCCCGCAAGCTCTAGAAACGCGCCTGCATCGTCTGACTCAAACTCTGCTGCTGAACTCTTTAGATTTTATTTAGCCTTAATCTGATCTTCTATTGGCTGTTTTTTGATAATCTATATCAATAGTAGTCTTAGTTTTGCCGATGTTCTTGCTCAAGCACGCTCAGTTCTGCGTCGCATTTTTTGCATTTGAACAGAATTTTGACTAACCCAATATGGCTTAGTCGCGCTAAGAAAACTAGAGTTGGATATGGAAAACAAGCTAAATGAAAAATCGATTAAAGATTTGGGTGGGAATCGGTACTTGTGCCTTGGTGAATACCGGAACTGCTTTGGCCATTACCGGTGCTACTACTGAACAGCCTACGATGTATGGAACAGGGGCAGAGTCAGGGCTGATGGCACAGGCCAACACCTGTCGAGCTGTTGCTGTTACAGGCGGCGGCGAAGGCGAAGACGAAATCCCAAGCGGTGAAGGCGGTGAAGGCGGTGAAGGCGGTGAAGGCGGTGAAGGCGGTGAAGGTGGTGAAGGCGGTGAAGGCGGAAGCTCTACGACCAGCCCAACCGATAGCCCAACCGATAGCCCAACCGTATTTTTGCCGCCAGATCAACGGTTCAGCGACCGTCAGATCATCACCGATTTTGTCGATAAACTGATTGTTCCTAACTACCAATTCTTGACCCAGCAATCAGGCGAGCTATCCGTAGCAATTACCGCCTTTACGCAGAGTCCAACCGACACCACTCTCAAAGCTGCCCGTCAGGCATGGTTGGCGACCCGCAGCCCCTGGGAGCAAAGTGAGGCATTTGCGTTTGGTCCAGCAGCTTCACTAGGGCTAGATGCAGAGCTAGATGACTGGCCGCTGAACGAAGCAGATGTGCAGGCAGTGTTGGACAGCCAAGATGTCTTGACCCCAGACTATATCGACAACCTCCAAACCAGTCAGAAGGGATTTCATGCGATCGGCTTTCTGCTATTTGGCACCGATAATGATAAGGCACTGGCAGACTTCACCCCAAGAGATTCAGCCTACCTCGAAGCGATTGCCCCTGTATTTGATCAGACTGCCAATGACCTGTTGAAGAGTTGGGTGACGGGAATTGACAGCTATCCCGCCTATCGGGAGGAGTTCGTCAATGCAGGAGAGGGCAGCAGCACTTATCCAACGATACAGGCGGCTGGCGCAGAGATTGTCCAGGGGATTTTAGGCATACTAGATGAGTTGGGCAATGTAAAAATTGGCGAGGCCTTAGACAGTCAGAATCCGTTTTTGCTAGAAGGCCGCTTTTCCCAAAGTTCGCTACAAGATTTTCAGAATAACCTGCTCAGCGCCCAAAATGCCTACCTAGGAGACTTTCCGGCTGGCAACACAGACGGTCGCGGCCTCAGCGATTTTGTCGCGGCAGTAAATCCTGCTCTAGATACCCAAATCCGGCAGCAGATGCAGGCGGCACAGGTCGCGCTAAATGCAATCCAACCGCCAATTGAGCGCAGCCTCTGTGATCCCACTATGCAACCTCAGATTGCCGCCGCTCAGGAAAGCATTCTGGATCTATTCACCACATTTGAACAGCAAGTTTTGCCCCTAGTGCAGCAATGACAAAGCTATTCATCGTGCCTCAGCGTCGGATAGGTTTACCCTCTGGGATCTGGACTCGTCGGCTCTGGCTAGCTCTAGGAGCAGCAGTGGCTGGGATCATACTCTCTACGCTGCTCCAGATGTCGGTCTACTCACAGCCTCGACTGCCGCTAGCTGGAGGAGAGACAACGGTGCAAAACCGCACCTCTCGCGCCTATGAGCAGCCCGCTCCTAATTTAGACAACTATTGGTCAGATCGCCATGCCGTGGGCGATCTGGCTTTTGAGGCAGCATTTGTGACCGCACCTGCCAAAGTCAATCCTGGTCTGGGACCTTTGTTTAATGGCACTTCCTGTACCGGCTGCCACATCAAGAACGGTCGAGGCATGCCAGAGAAAGGACAGCGCGTCATCCGAGCTAGTCAGTTGCTGACCGCAGCTAGTTCGCAAAATAGTTCGCCAGCTAGTTCAACAGGTGATTTATCAGGCGATTCACTTTCATCTAGCCAATTTCCTACCGATTCCTATACTGTTGAGACGATCGCTCCAGGCGAGAACGCCCAACCTGTTCCCGGTATCGGAACCCAGATTCAAGAGCAGGGAGTCTATGGATATGCGCCAGAGGCCGTGATACAGGTCGATTGGCAAGAGCAGCAAGGCACATATGGAGACGGCAGCTCCTATAAACTACGCTCTCCTCAACTGCAGCTCGCTCGCTTCAACGGACAGCCTTTGCCTACCGGACTGCTGCTCTCTAATCGTATTCCGCCGCCGGTATTTGGTGCTGGTCTCCTAGAAGCAGTACCAGAAGCTAATATTTTGCAACAAGCAGATCCAGACGATCTCGACCGGGATGGTATTTCCGGTCGCCCCAATCGGGTCTGGGATGTAGTAGAGCAAGCTGAGGTGCTAGGGCGATTTGGCTGGAAAGCCAGCAGTCCTACGCTGCTACAGCAGTCAGCCGCTGCCTATCGTAACGATATGGGGGTAACCAATCCATTATTTTCGGCCACAGACGGCAAGCCCGATATTGATCTAGGCATTTTGAAAGCCGCAGCTATCTATGTGCAAACCTTGGGGGTGCCAGCTCAAACTCAGCTTGATAGCCCAGCAGTGCAGCGCGGTGAGCAACTGTTCATGGATGCAAACTGTGCAGCCTGCCATCGGATTGAGTTGCCGACTGGCCAACATGAGATTCCCGCCTTAGTCAATCAAACCATTTATGCCTATACTGATTTGCTGCTCCACGATATGGGCAGTGGTTTGGCAGATAATCGCCCTGATTTTCAGGCCACTGGAAATGAGTGGCGCACGCCGCCGCTCTGGGGAATAGGGTTGGCACAAACCGTGTTGCCTTATTCCAGCTATCTGCACGATGGGCGGGCTCGCAGTCTAGCTGAGGCTATTCTCTGGCACGGGGGTGAAGCAGAGTCAGCCAAGGAGAGATTCCGAACCTTACCCGCTGATGACCGAGCTGCACTGATTCAATTTCTACAATCGCTCTAGGAAACTAGCTCATCCCCAACTGCGATCAGGCTAATGCGATCAGGCTAAGAAACATCCTGCTGCTATGGCGCGTTTTACCGCTAGTGCCGGATTAGAGCCGCAGCTTTCTGATAGTGCCAATTTAAAACAACTTAAAACAGCGGCGGAATCGTCAGCCCTTTCAGCGGTTCCAATGTTGCTATATCCTTACGCTGCACCAGCACTCCAAAATTTCCCAGCCCTGCTGGATCAATCAGTGCATGTAGTGTTTCGCGTTGCTGCAAAATATCCTGAGCTGTTACATCAGGATCAGGCTGTGATAGAGCTGCAATCCGGTCGCCCATCCCCAGCGCCATCAAAAATAGACCCTGCTGCGTAAAGCCGACTGTTTCTAGCCCAAAGTGCTCGCCCTGCCGCCCTAACGCTGTAAAGTCTACATGCGCTGTAATATCCTGCATTCCAACTGCCGCGTAGGGATCGTCATGATGTCGGTGCTGATAATAGCATTGCAGCGTTCCCTGACTGCGACTAGGCCGGTAATAGCGCTCGGCCAGATAGCCATAGTCAATTGTGATGACGTAGCCTCGCCGCAGCCGTTCAGCCACCGTCGCCATCCAGTCTAGCCCCGCCAAATTCACCTCTGTCCGGTAGCCTGCGGCATAGGGCGGCTTTAGCAAATCAATTCCCAAAGACTCAAAATACTCAGTCAGCCGCACCGTCGAAGGCTCTGCCAAGAGTTCGGAAAATTCCCTGATCTGCTGAGACTCAGACTGCACCACATAGACCTCTTGCAGCCGCCCATCTACCGCGACGACTTGATGCACCGGCAACGCATCTACCAGCTCGTTTGAAAAGCAGCAGCCCACCAGCGAGTCAACCGGAATCTGCTCCCAGGTTTGCCAGCGCAGGTTTCCCCAGCTCTGGCTCAGCTTTTGCAGTCGTGCCTGCTGCGCCGCCACCAGTCCTGCCGAGCGCTCAATGATGATATATTCCAGCGCCTCAAAGCAGTCAAAATGATGCTGATGCAGATAGCGAACGACATCCTGCACGAGTAGCCCTTGCCCCGCGCCCATCTCCACGAGCGTAAACGGCTGCGGTCGCCCCAACTGCGCCCAAATTTCGGCAAACTGCACGGCTAGCAGCTCGCCAAAGTCGCGTCCCAGATGCGCCGAGGTGAAAAAGTCGCGCTGTATTCCGGCCTCGGCTCGATTAGTCGCGTAGTAGCCCAACTGCGGGTGATAGAGCGCCAGCTCCATAAATTCAGCAAAGGTGATGCGCTGCTGCGGGTTGGCAGCGATGCGCTGAGCAATTGCTTTACAGAGCGCCGGATTGCTAGCCGGGAGTTGAACGGAGGGACTCTGCATGGCTCAACCTAATCGCCCGCCAAATGCACGAACAGCTCGCGAGAGTAGCCGTGGTCACGGTGTTCCCAGAGGTAAATGCCCTGCCAGGTTCCCAGCACCAGCCGCCCCTGTGAAATCGGGATTTGCTCTGAGGTATGCGTCAGCACCGTGCGGATATGCGCCGACATATCATCTGAACCTTCAGCATTGTGGATGTAGTGGTTGCCGTCCGGGACAAGCTGCGCCCAAAAGTGAGACAGATCAGCCAGCACTGCTGGATCAGCGTTTTCTTGAATGATGAGACTAGCCGAAGTGTGGCGCAAAAACAGGTTGCATAGGCCGGTTTGGATGCCCGACTCGGCCACAACATCGGCGACTTTTGACGTGACCTTATGCAGCTTTCTGCCCTGCGTCTGCACTTTGATCAGCTGCTGGTAATAGGTCATCTTGAACTCTCGGCGAATGCTATGCGCCTCCAAATCCCCCAATTCTGAAGGATTTAGGAGGCTTTTTCTTTTTCTTCTTTCTCGTCCTCTTCAGCCTCTAGCCAAGGCGAATCGTAGTGATTCCAGGGCAGGATGGGCAGATTCGGCAGTTTGCGCGACAGGACGGTAATATTTTGCAGGTCTGGAGCAGGCAGCTTGACCCGACGGCGGCTGGGCTCAGCGGGCGACTCGGTTGGCTTTAGGGCTGCGGGCTTGGGGTTTACGAGACCTGCGATGCTAAAAAACATATAGCTCACCTCGTGAAGCTTTGCCTAAACGAGCACAAGTTACGGTGCTAACGGTGCTACAGGTTCATTCTACCCTACTGGGCAAAAATCGCCGTTAGGATGTGCAGCAAGGCCACAATTACGGTTGCCCAGAGCGTCAGGCTTGCCAGCAGCAGGGCTTGTGTAATGTCATCAATCCGCTGCTGATTGGCACGGTAGACCTCCTGAAAATTGCTCAGCATTTGAATCTGGTAGTCGTTTGCCGACTTAGCCAGAGACTCTTCAATATCCAGGTTCTTCGGATTGGGCGTGACTAAAGGGGTACGCGGCAGCAAGGCATAGATCAGCAGGCTAAAGCTGAGCGCAAATCCGGCAATTTCAACCAGGCTAAACGGAGTTTGGCTAAAAATCAGCCGCGTAATCGACAGAACGCTGAGCAGTGCCGTATTCACCACAAACAAAATATTCAGCTGCGTGAAAGATAGCTGCCGCAACTGCTGCTGCTCCACCAGCACGGCTCGCACATCTTTGAGCGCTAGACTCACCGTCACAAAATCGGGCGCGGCTAGCGGCGGTTCTGGCGGTGGTTTAGGCGGCGAATCTGGCGAGACTTGCTCCAAATCGCGCAGCTCTTCGCTAGAAGCCATTGCCGCTGTAGAGATGTTCTACGACGGCTCGCGCGATTTGCTGGTTGCCGTTTTTGTCGATTGGAGTCGAGAGGCGGGGCGGCTGGGGCGCTTCGTGCAGGAAGGCCCAGTCGCGTTGGAAAAATTCATCGGGTGAGAGAATTTGGTGCGGATTGTAGTTTTGCATGCCTTCCAGCAAAATCGGTGCTTCGGCAAACCCGTCGCGCGTCACCGAAACGATCGGCAGATCAAGCCGACAGGCTTCGGCAAAGGTGCTGAATCCAGGTTTGGACATGACGCGACCGCAGAGCGGCATAAAATCTACGGGTCGATATTGGTGATCTTGAATGCGGAGCAGATTGGGCAAATCGGGAGCGTTGCGGTCAAAGGTGATGAACTGCCAGTCGGGGAAATCAGCCAGATTACGATAGGGAATTTGATCGAGTCCCAGCCCGCCAAAGGTCATCATCACCGTGCGCTCAGGCGGCTGACTCAGGCCAAATTTGCTGCATAGATCGGCCAGCGCAAAATAGGGCGAGCCGCCTGTTAGCCCCACATCAGTAATTGCCGGAAAGGCGCTCATCGGCTCATGAAAGGGCAACCGAAACAGCCGCTCGCAGCGGCCAAACCGCTCGGCAATCCAGTCGGCCATTTCGACAAACTCGCCGCCCCAGGGTCGATAGATAAAGTCCCAGCCAAAGTTGCTGATCATCCAGCAGGGCAGCTCGGCGGCGCGGGCAATCGAGGTAGCAATCGGCGGAATATCGGCCAGCACCATGCCAATCCGATTCTGCCGAATAAAGTTGGCCTCGCCTGCGACCAGCTCGGCTTCCTGCGCCCGCAGCAGATGCAGCTTTTCTAGGGTCGCGGCTTGATCCATTGCCAAACTGTCGCTTTGGATCACGCCAATATCCAGCACCGCATGTCGATGCACGAAGTTGGTTCGCAGATAGGAGTCGAGCAGCCAGCGCGGGGAAGTCGTGGCGATGGCGATGAATACCTCCGGACAGAGCCGCTGAATTTCGGCTACCACAGAAGCCATGCGCGTGGCGTGACCAAAGCCGTGGTTGGTGATTGCGACATAGAGAGCAGGTTGAGCCATAGGAGACGTCGGGAAGGTGAGGGTGAACAACAGGCTGGCTTCTGCGCCCCGCTATCAGTCTGTACCGGAAACCAATCTGCGGCAAGTCTAACAGCTATCAGCCTGCGCCTCATCCTCTAGCTCTGCCTAGCTAAAGTCGCGCAGCATCTTTTTGATCTCCAGATTGTGCATTTCCTCCTGACCAATCATAGAGCGGGCAAATTCTTCGAGATAAATGCTGGCATCTGCAACGACTTCTAAGAGCCTTTTATAGAGATCTAGGGCGCGGCGCTCATGGTTGAGGCTTTCGGTCAAAATATCCTGCACCTTATGGCGATGGGTTTCCTCCATGGGGGCAATTTTCAGCGAGGGGTGGCCTTCGAGTCCGGTCAAAATTTCGCCTACCTGCTGAGCATGCAGCAGCGACTCGGAGGCTTGCGCCTTAAAAAAGTCCACGATTGGAATCCGGTTGGGCCCTGTCACCATCAGCGCATAGTGGGTATAGCGCACCACGCCCGCTAGCTCAAATTCCATGATGTTGTTGAGCAGGTCGGTCGTTTCTGACAAATTTAGGTCTTTCATGGTGTCGTAATTAATGTCTAGGTCTAGCTTTGCGGGTCTAGCCTGTGGCTGAGATCTCCGCTAGCTTATCATCTGTTTGCTGGGACTGCTTGCTGAGACTATTCTCAATAGCCTATTTCTTTGGATTTTGAACTGGCCAATCAAAAGGGTGCAGCTTGCGCCACACCCTGATCAAAGCTAAACAAGCTGAACATCTGGATTCAGCACTAGCGAGCGGCCAAGACACCTCCCATTGCGGCGGCTCCTGCCGAAACCAGCGCCGTGCCAAACAGCCACCAAGCGGCAACCGACGCCGCCTTGCGGGTTTCTTCAACCTGCCGCTGGGTTTGCAGCTTCACGGCCTCTAGGCGACGCTGCGCTTCCATCTGCATTCGCTCCGCCCGCTGCAAGACGCTGGTTCTAGCTCCGTCGATCTGGTCTACCAGGCGATTGGCATCGGCTTCAGAGACATCGTCCCGCGAGCTGAGCAGCGCCACCACCGTGCCCCGGTCAAACTGGCTGAGGCGGCTGCGGAGCGCTTCAAACCCGGCTTTCGGATCGTCAAATAGGGTGCGGACATCCTGACGAACGCCGTCGTAGTTGAGTTCTGGCCGATCCAGCGAGTTGAAGTAGTCGCGAATCTGCGCCAGAATACCGTCGATTATGCTCTGAATCCGCGACTGCACCTGCCGTACCTGCGCCAACATCTCATCGCGGGTTGACTCAATGTTTGCCACGATGCGCTCAGCTTCCTGCGGCGAGATATCTTCGCGCTGCGCCAGCAAAGCCACTAGCGTTGAGCGATCAAACCGTGACAGTCGCTCGCCCAGACTTTGCGCCCCCAGCTTTGGCGACTGCACCAGCAGCTTTAAGTCGCGCTTGATGCCTTCCGGGTCAAGCTCCGACTTGTCGGTGTTGCGGAGATACTGCTCCAGCGAGCTTTCCATGTCGCTCACCCGTTGCTGAGTCCGCAGCGCGAAGCGGCGCGGCGCGCGAATCACCTGCCCAATCGCCGACTGCACCTGATCGATAATCTCGTTCACCTGCGCTTCGCTCAAGTCTTGACGCTGGCTTAAGAGCTGCACCAGCGTCTCGCGATCCACTCTGGAGAGCCGCCGCCGCAGTGCCACAGCGCCTTCTTTGGGGTTGTCAAACAGCCGCTTGACATCGCGCTGGATGCCTTCGGGATCAAGCTCTTCGCGATGGGTGCGGCGCAGGTAGTCGCTGAGGCTAGAGAGCGTCTGATCATACTGGTCTTTGGCTGCACTCACCGCCATCTGCGGGGCATGAACCAGGCTGTACCAGTTGGACTCCACCTGATCGAGAATCTGGTTGGCCTCGGTTTCGCTCAAGTCCTGGCGCTGGCTCAAAAGCTGTACCAGGCTGTCCCGATCAAAGCTAGCCGCCCGATGGCGCAAGGCCGAGAGTCCGGTTTGTGGATCTTCAGCCAGCTGCCGCAGGTCGCGCTGGATGCCTTCGGGACTAAGTTCAGCCCTGCCCGTGTTTCGCAGGTAGTCTTGCAGCTTCTGCTGAAACTCACCGTAGCGTTGCTGAGCCTGATCACTGATCGACTGCGCTTCAAACAGCGTCTTCTCACGGGTGCGATCTAAAGCATCCAAAATGGCGCTGCGTTCGGAAATCGTCAGGTCAGAGCGCTGGAGCAGAATTGGCTCCAGCTGAGGCCGATCATAGACAGCTAGCCGCAGCTTCAGCGTTTCCAGATCAGCATTCGGATCTTCAATCATCGCCTGAAACGCAGGCAGATACTGATTAGAAACCAGCTCTTGCTTAGGAGTCAGCGTCAGATAGCGCTCCACCTGCTGCCGCAAATCAATTGCAATCTCGCTCTCCTGCTCGGCTCTGGCCGTTTGCAGCACGTTCTGACGCACCACCTCCAGCTGATCGGCAATCTCCTGAATGCGCGCCTGCGTGAACACCCCACGCGAACCCAGCAGCTCCACAAACTGGCTGCGGTTCAGCCGCGAGACTGCCTCTACGACTGCACCCGGATCGGCCTGCGGATCGTAGAGAATATCGCGGAACTCGCGGGTCACCGTATTGCGATCCATCTCCCAGGAGTAGGTATTGAGCAGATAAGCCTCTACGTCAGACTGAATCGGGCTGGGGCCACCAGTCAGTGATTTGGCTTGAACGGTAACGGCATCGGAAGTGGATTTTAGCTTGTCCACGATCTGATTCAGGTTGATATCTGAGAGATCGCTACGTCCAGCCAGCATTCCAACCAGCGTGGTCACGCCAGACTGCAACGTCTGCGCCCTGCTGGATTTCTCCGGAGTTCCCTGCCGCTCGGCGATCAGCCGATCGATCTTGGCGTTCAGATCATCCACCTTCAGTCGTCCCGGCTCAGTTGAGCGCAAATATTCCACCAGTTCCGAACTGCTATCACCGCGCCGCTTGCCCAACGACTGCTTCCAAACCGACTCCAGCAGATCGGCCAACCGATTCACGTCTCGCTTGGAAAAGTCAGTGCGCTGGCTGATCAGATCCACAAAAGTCTGGCGATCGATCTGGCTCAAATCGCCGCTGTCGGCCAAAGTCGCAATTTGCGGATCGTTGAGCAGCCCTTCTAAGTCTTGCCGGACGCGAGACAGATCCAGTCCGGGCAGCTGCATCCGGCTGACGTAGGTCTCAATGGACTCACGCAGGCTCTCCGGATCAAGTCCTGATCCCAGCTCGTTGCGAACGGCTGCCGCTACCGCCTCAGCTGTGGAAACGACCTGCTGCTTCGCCGCCTGTCCGCCCAGAGCTGCCGTCGCCGTACCCAACACCGCTTGAAAGCCGTTCGTGGCCGTCTGCACCACCGAGCCAATCAGCGATCCTACCGTGGTCGAACTCACCCAGACCAAGAGCGAGAAGTAAGCTGCCCAAATCACCAGGCCAATGATCGCGCCCAAGCGAGCCGTGGTCAGCAGGCTGAGCTGCACCGCTAGATAGCAACCAAAAAACAGCGCGATGCTGACGCTAATCAGCGTCCAGAGGCCAACGCCCAGGCTAATTTTACGAATGCTGAGGCCGCCGCCGTCACCAGAATCACTGCTCGAACTGCTGTCGGGATCGGTAAAGTTGCCCAAATAAGAAATGCCTGCCGCCACCGAAAGGTTGGTGAGCAAGAGCTGAATCGCAAAGGCCAGCAGCACGCCCGAAACCAGTGCGATAAAAAACTGTGGCCCCGAAAACAGCACGGAAGCCCCTTCAGGCGTGACAACCGCGTTTGGCTCCACGGCTGGATTTCCCAACTGCGCCAGCAGTCCCAGCTCAGGCCGTCCTAAAAAATCTAATGGTGTTGAGTTCATCTGCTCTCCTGCATTCCAAGTGCTGTGCTAAATCTCTGATCGTCCAGTCGCCAAATTGACGAAACCTTCTAGATGCAGCGCTACGCGGAATATGTCTACGGTTTAAAAGTCGCTCGATTTGCTGGTCTTGCCATCTTTCGCAGGGTGGAACCAAACTACAAAATCAATCAAGCTACCCTAGAAGGGCGATCTAAACCCACTCAACGCCCACTGTCATTCTGGAACTGTCATGCTGGAACTGCACTGCCACACCACTTACTCTGACGGGACGCTCACTCCGCAAGAACTGGTAGCCGCCGCAATTGCCAGCGGCGTTCGCGTCTTGGCCATCACCGATCACGACAGTATGGCGGGCTGGAACGAAGCGATGGCTGCCGCACGGTCTTATAGCCCGCCTCACTCGCTCGAAATTGTCCCTGGCCTAGAACTCAGCACCGTCTGGCAGGAGAAATCACTGCATGTTCTGGGGTTTTATCCAGATCGCGCCAAGCTAGAGTCGCCGTTGCAGGAGCGCTTGGCCGGACGCTACCGCCGCGCTCAGGAAATGCTTGATAAGCTCAGTGCTCTGGGCTACCCGGTCGAGTTGCAGTTCAACCCCAACATGGCTCCGGGCCGTCCGCATATTGCCTCGGCGCTAGTGCGAGCTGGACATGCCCAGTCCTCGCAGGAAGCCTTCGACCGCTGGCTGGGCGATCACCGTCCGGCCTATGTTGAGTACGAAAAGTTTTCGGCCATAGAAGGCATCCAGCTCTTGCGCCAGTGCGATGCCGTCCCCGTCTGGGCACACCCCTATCTGTTTCGCGGCGGCGAGGTGGCCGAGGTTTTGCCGGAGCTAGTTGCGGCGGGGCTAATGGGTATTGAGGTCTATCACCCCAGCCACACGGCTAGCCAGCGCGCTCAGCTAGAGACAGTTTGCCAGCGCTACGGCCTGCTGATGACAGGCGGCAGCGACTATCACGGCCCCAGCCAGTATGCCAACAACAGTCGCCATACTGATCTCAACCAGCTTCAGCTCTCGGATGCGCTCTTGCTGCCCTTACAGCAGGCGGCTCAACGCTTGCGGGCAGATCGAAACTACGACTCTCAAAACTATTTGGCTGAGACAGGCTGGATACCCTAAGCTAGAGAGCGGACTTGTTTGGAGAGAGATATGGCATCTGTGAGCTTGAATGTTGCATCAGTGAAGCCGTTGGGCGATCGGATTTTGATCAAAGTGCAGGAGGCCGAAGATCAGACAGCGGGCGGAATTTTTCTACCCGACTCGGCGCAAGAGAAGCCACAAGTGGGGGAAGTGACGCAGGTAGGCTCTGGTAAGCGCAACGATGACGGCACAATCCAGGCGATTGACGTGCAGGTGGGGGACAAAGTGCTCTATTCCAAATATGCGGGCAACGAGTTAAAGCTAAACGGCGAGGAGTTTATGCTGCTGCGCGAGCAGGATATTTTGGCAGTTGTTTCCTAGTTTCTATCCCAGCCTCTAAAAATTAAAAACCTCTTGCCGCTTCGCGCCTTATCTTAGGCAGAAGCGGCATTTTTTTGGCGTATTGCTGGGCGAACTTAATTACTTCCATAACTTTCCCTAACTTTTAGTTATCGCGCTAATTGAAATAGCGGAATACATTGAAAGAGTCAAGAGAAAACAAACGAGAAATAACTTCTAAAGCTATCTCTCAGTAAATGTTTGAGATGATCTTCAACCTGTTTGTATTCACTCTAACTGAGAAAAGGGGAAAACAATGACTATTTTCAGCGGTACTATTTTCAACGATAAGATCAATGCTAGATTTGCTGGAATTTACAGGGACACTATTTATGGTCAAGGAGGCGACGACACGATTACTGGCGCTGAGCTCAGCGATACACACTACGGCGGGAAAGGTAATGATACTATTTCTGGAGAAGATGGTGATGATCAGCTTCATGGTGAAGAAGGTGATGATACCGTCTACGGTAGATTTGACCAAGATAAACTTTACGGAGGAGACGGTAATGATACGTTAGATGGTGGTGAAGGCAACGATGAACTCTACGGACTTGCAGGTAATGACACGCTGATTGGTTACGACGGCAACGATTATCTCTATGGTGTAGACGGCGACGATACAATGAGCGGTGGGCGTGGCGACGACATTTATGTTGTGGATAGCATCGGCGACGTAGTCACTGAGAGCGTGAACGAAGGATTTGATCAGGTTTCTTCCTCTATTAGCTATACGCTTAGCGCAAATGTAGAGGGACTGCTATTCGTTCCGGGAAACAGTAATCTGGACGGAACGGGTAACGATCTGGACAACTTCTTATCAGGTAATGCGGGTAACAACGTCCTTCGGGGTTTAGGTGGCAATGACAAAATCGATGGTGGAGTAGGTGACGATACCTTAGATGGTGGAGCAGGTGATGATACGATGACAGGTGGTCTTGGCAATGATATCTACAGCGTTGACAGCAGTGGCGACACTATTACTGAACTTGTAGATCAAGGATTTGACAGTGTTAACGCCTCTGTCAGCTATACCCTTAGCCTCAATGTAGAGAACCTCACATTGTTAGGCACAGCTAACATTGACGCGACTGGCAACGAGTTAAATAACGTCATCACTGGCAACGCTGGCAACAACATTTTGCGCGGCTTAGGCGGCGACGATACCCTCAATGGTGGGGCAGGCGACGATACCTTAGATGGCGGTTTCGGCTTCGACAAGCTCGATGGCGGAACTGGCATTGATACAACCACCTACGACTTCTATGCTGGCGGCATCAATGCAGATCTGCAAACTGGAGTGGTCAGTTTCCCTGGATCTGGTTCTATACTCACTGACACGCTAGCCAACATCGAGAACCTAATTGGCAGCCGTGGCAACGATACGATTGCTGGTAATGACTTGAATAATGTTCTCACTGGCAACGCTGGTAATGATACTTTAGATGGTAAAGGCGGTACTGATCAGCTGATCGGCGGTCTGGGTGACGACACCTATATTATTAGCGATGCCAGCGATACTATCGTAGAAGCTGTAAATGCCGGAACCGATACGGTAAATGCGGCGATTAGCTACGTGCTAGGCGATAACCTGGAAAACCTGACCTTAACTGGCACAGACAACATCAACGGTACGGGCAACGCGCTCAACAACGTCCTGACGGGCAACTCAGGCAATAACCTCCTCAATGGCAAAGAAGGCAACGATACGCTGATTGGTGGTCTGGGCAACGACATCTATATTGTCAATGATGCAGGTGACCAAGTGATCGAAAGCGCCAACGGAGGTCTGGACGTAATTGCAGCATCAGTCAACTATACGCTGTCAGACAACGTAGAGCATCTGGGGCTAACCGGCACAGAGAGTCTAAACGCGACCGGAAATGCACTTGATAACATCCTGGTGGGAAACGTCGGCGTGAATATGCTTGATGGCGGTGCTGGAAAAGACATCCTGATTGGCGGTGGCGGTCGAGATACGCTCAAAGGCGGCACCGAAGCCGATCAGTTTGTCTTCACCGCTATCAGCGATCGGGTTGACAGCATCGTTGATTTCTCAAAGCGAGAGGGCGATAAAATTCTCTTGGTTGCTAGCGGCTTTCAAGGGTTGAAATCTGGCGCTGTAAAACGCAAGCAGTTTGTGCTGGGTAAGCAGGCAAAAGATGGTAACGATCGGCTGATCTACAACAAAAAGACTGGTGCATTGTTCTACGATGCTGATGGCACAGGAGGGGCAGCCCAAACGAAGATCGCGACATTGATGAACAAGCCCATTTTAGGCGCAAGTGATCTGATGGTTGCTGTTTCTCCTGCTCCATCGCTTTTTTAATCCAGTCACGGGTTAATTCCCTGCCCCTTGGGGCGTAAGTGTAATCCTACAAGGTTTTTGGCTGTCCATACCCCGTCTGCTTGCAGCGGGGTTCTTGATTTGAGAAGTTGATTGTGAGCACTAAGGGCAAGACAGATTGCAAGGGGTGGAACAGTAAAGTACAAAAGATGGCGTTGCTGAAAGGCTAATGTTAAGTTTGCTAAAATAGGAGGATGAAATGTCCTCAGTGCGATTCCACTCAAACAATTAAGACGGGCACCGCAGCGG
>JAESFP010000053.1_pt1 | contig 147159 bp, 135 predicted proteins | sample 9266181 | NCBI WGS metagenome assembly JAESFP01 (sample SAMN14502547, study PRJNA617102) | algae metagenome | isolation source: Pegethrix bostrychoides GSE-TBD4-15B and co-occurring heterotrophs from... | place: USA: Grand Staircase-escalante National Monument, Utah | collected 2006-08-15 | reverse complement strand
ATCACGACCGAGTGCTCTTGCAGGTTATGGCCAATGCCAGGAATATAGGCTGTCACCTCAAAGCCAGAGGTCAAGCGCACGCGCGCTACCTTGCGAAGTGCAGAGTTTGGCTTTTTGGGCGTGGTGGTGTACACGCGAGTACAAACCCCCCGACGCTGTGGACAGCTCTTCAAGGCTGGAGATTTCGTTTTGGTTTTCGCCTTTTGGCGTTCGCTATGGATCAGCTGCTGAATAGTTGGCATGAGGCTAAATCAACGGTGCCCTTTGAATTTGGTTAACGGGGGGTTTTCACAGTCTCTAACTATATCGATTTTAGTTAAAAACTGTCAATTCATGTTTTTGAAAGTTTCTAGAACTGAGACTGAATCTAGAAGCGCAGCGTCGCATTATTGTCGATTGGCAGCAGTTCGCCAGTTGGGCTGAGGGCTCCAAACCGAGTCAAAAATTGCTGCAACGGCTGAGGCAAATGTGGGAACTCAAACCGCGCGTCTCCGTTGGCAATATCTGCCCAGAAGTAGCGCAGATCGGGGGCGAGCTGTTCGGCCTCAGCCAGCGGCAGGCTTAGCGGCGGCTCGGTCAAAAACTTCAGCATGAACCCGAATGAATGATCGCCCATCCATTCGCGGGAGCTTTGCTGCAAATCTGGCAAGCCTTCCACCTGCGTAACACGACCGGACTCAATCTGTAGCGCCCAGCCCAGCGCATCCCGATGCAGCTCCAGGATACGATAAGGGTGCGGATAGCCCACCAGCGAGCCGGTCGTAACTTCGTGCAGTCGCCAGTGGCCCTGCTGATGCTGCGCCACATCCTGGACATGCAGATGCCCTGTGAACAGCAGCGGTGCTCCAGCAGCTTGCAGCAGCGGCAGCAGGGCATTGGTATTTTGCAGCATGTAGCGCTGCCCCATATGGCTGCGGCTTTGTCCCGGCAAATGCTCTAGAACGTTATGGTGCAGCATCACAAAAATCAGGTCATCGCCTGCTTCTGCCAATGCCTGCTTGAGCCAGTCAAGCTGAGTTGGGTCGAGCCAGCCAGAGCGAAACTGCTGACCGGATGCGTCAAATCCGTTTGAGTTGAGTCCAATCAACCGCAGTCCCGGCAAGGGTTGGCAGCTATAGTAAAGCTGGCTGGGGTCGCTGTAGCCGAATTTCTCGTAGTAGTGCGGAAAGTCAGACAGACCAATGCTGCACTCGGTGGCAAACTGGCTGACAACATCGTGATTGCCGGGGATCACGTAGGTAGGGTAGGGCAGTTTTGCCAGCCGCTGCACTAGCCATGTATGGTTTTCGGGTTCGCCGTGCTGAGTTAGATCGCCGGGAATCAGTAGAAAATCGAGGTTAAGCGGATCGAGGCGTTCAAAGACCGCTTCGAGAACTGGAATGCTGAGTTCTACGAGGTGAAACCTACCGGGGTTGTCCCAAATGGTGGCTGGAAGCGCTACATGGGGATCGCTGAGGATGGCGAAGCGAAACTGGAGGGTCATGATGTCGAAGACTGTTGAACGAAGTGCCGACTGGAAGATCTGGAGCGGCATCAGTTCTATCTTGGCATTTTATCTTTGCCCTTTCAGGGCGCGTGTAGATTGCGAACTGTCGCGTAACTCACGTAACTACCGCGCCGTAAATGCTTCGCTGAAGCGTCGCGTGATCGGCTCCAGCAAGAAAGTGAGCACGGAGCGCTGGCGGGTGACAATTTCGGCGGTGGCAGCCATGCCGGGAGTCAGCTCAACGGGCTTGTCATGCACCAGGATTTCGCGCTGCTTCAGCTGCACTTTGGTGTTGAACACTGGCCCCAGATCTTTGTCGGCGGTAGCGTTCGGACTAATTTGAGTGACTTCGCCCTCAATCGTGCCAAATTCCTGGAAGGGGAAGGTAGCGAGCTTGACCTTCACGGGCATTCCAACCGAGATAAAGCCAATGTCGCGGTTGAGCACCTTCACGTCTAGCAATAAATCAGCATCGTCTGGCAGAATCGACAGCAGCTCTTGGCCAGGAGCGACCGAGCGCTCGCCCAGCGTTGTCTGCACATCGTAGACTTTGCCTGCGACTGGGGCGGTAATCATCTGGCCTTTGGTTTTGAGCTGCGCCTGAGCCAGCTGTCCATTCAGGTTGGTCAGCTCTTCCTGGCGCTGCCGCATTTGATCGAGTACCGTGCCTTGGCGCTCGGAGCTGACGCGATTGGCGGTTTGCTGTGCCGACTGGTAGGCCTGCTCGGCCTGCTGGATCGCCTGCCGCTGACCCTGGATTTCTTTTTGCAGCGAGTTAACCCGATCTTCAGCCTCGGTTAGCCGATCTTTGGCTTCGAGGTAGTCAAAGCGCGGAATAGCGCCGTCGATCAAGCCGCGCAGGCTAGCCTCCCGCTCCTGAGCGTTGGTGAGCGCCGTTTGCGCGTTGGTGGAGTTGCCTTGCAGCTTTTCAAGCTGGGCTCTGGCCTCGCTGACTGCTGCGAGCTGCTGCTGAGCGTCGGCCTTAGCGCCAGCCTGCTGGTTGTCAAAGTCGCGCAGTCGCGCGGCCAAAAGCTGATCCTGCAAAGCGGATCCGGTGCTGGTCTGGCCGCTGCTTTCAGCTTTGAGCCTGGCAATATCCTGCTGCACTGACTGACTGACGTTTTGTAAGCGCGTCACCTCAGCTTGATTTAGCGTCGCATCCTGAACCAGCAGCACGTCGCCCTGATTCACCCGATCGCCCTCTTTGACCCGAATCTCGTTGATAATGCCGCCTTCGAGTGCCCGCACTGGACGCACCTGCGCCGAAGGAACCAACTCGCCCTGCGCCGTCGCCACCTCGTCCACTTTACTGAAATGCGCCCAGCCAATTGTGCCAAACACCAGCAGTGTCAGGCTACCCGCCAAGAGCCGAGTGTAGAGCGGCGGCAGTTCGCGTACAGCCATTCCCAGCTCGTAAGACAGGTAATCTTCGGGGGTGACAAACTGCTGGCGGGTCTGGCGGACTTGAGCTGGAGCGGTATCTTGAGGAGCTTGCATGGGTGAGAGTCTGTTGGGGTGAGAGTCTGTTGGGTTAAATCAGCGGGTCTGCTCCTATTTTGCCCAATTTCTGTCGAACTGGCCTGAAGCTCAGCGAGACTGCATGACCTCAAAGCCCTGTAAGCCCTCTGGCGACTCATGATCAAGCTCAACTCTCTGAACGCCTGCGGTGGGTGGGCCTTGATGACACCAGCGAATCATTTCCTCAACGTTTGCCTTCGAGCCTTCAAACACGGCCTCGACGCGACCATCGCGCAGATTTCGCACCCAGCCATTTAGCTTGAGCAACTGCGCCATGTCCCAGGTAGAGGCACGATAGCCTATGCCCTGCACCCGACCCGACACAAACAAATGCACCCGCACTAAGTCGGGCGGTAAATCAGCAGGCAGCGAAATTTGATTCATCGGGAAAACTCCCTTGCTAGATCTTCTCTTGCAGCGGCTTACAAAAATTTTCGGTTCCTGATTGAGTCACATAGAGCACAACAGGCGTGGCTAGAATCGCCGGAATGCTGGTTTCAGCAGCGAGCAGATTCACGGCGCTCACCACTGAACCGGCCTGCAAGGTTTCTTTTAATCCAGTCTGGCAGAGAAAAACTCGCCAGCGCTTGGCCAGCCCGTCTAGCCAGAAATCGCTGTGGTCTGGCTCCTGACCCACCTGCAAGGCCAGATTGATCGCCGCGTCTTCTAGGTTGCCTTCACAGTCCTCAATCATGTCGAGCGCCTGAAGCGCTACTGCGTTATCTGCAAGCTGAGCGCGATAGCGGGCAATATCTTCGGCAGAAAGCATGATCATAGTCGCTTTGACCGTATCCTAAGCGCGATTTCCTAAGCCCAGTTTGCCTCATCGCCGGGTTCCCATCAAGCCATTCACCACTCCAGTTCCCACTGAGAGCAAAATCAGCAGCCAAATCACGCCGCCCGGTAAAAACGTCAGGATGCCAAAGCCGCGCAGCGTCCAGACGAGAATTGTCACAGCCAGCGTCAGCAGAAAGAGTTGAGTGGTTGGTCGGAGTGAGCGTCCCATCTGCATCAGCTATCTTGCCTTCAGGGCTGAGAGAATTCCAGAGCCAATCGCTAGCAGTACCAGCGCCCAAATCGCCGAGCGCGGAATATTTGTGAGGTAGCCAAAGGCTTGTAGCAGCAGCAAAATAGCCAGCATCACCAACAAAATCCCGGCCACATACAAAAAGATTTGAATTCCCAGATTGGTGGGCTGTTTCACAGATTCTCCTGGCCACAAGCCAATACCAACTACGGCAAAATTTTCTAGATCTTCACAGAATTATCGCCAAATCGATTGTATCTTCAGCCCTGAAGCTATACAACTAGGAAGACAAAGAATCGGTTAGGGTTTAGGGTTGCCACAGGCCACTGAAGCAGCGGCCACTGAAGCAGGATAGAAAATCAAAACCGTGCAAAGCCATATGACAGCAGCATTCGCCGATTCAGCAATCGATTTAGGATGGAGCCACTCACAGCAAGCAGCCTTGCTCAAGGGAGACGTACTACTAGACACGCAGCCTCATTCAGCCTGGGGTGGAGCGGTCACAGCCCAGATGCATCTGCCGTTGGAGCGCGGCTTGGCTTGGCAGCGGCTGACCGACTACCCGCGCTGGACGCAATATTTCCCCAGCCTGACCCAAAGCCGTGTCCTCGCAGAGTCTCAAGACTGTAAACAGCTTTATCAGGCGGCGGGCAAAACATTTTGGGTATTTACAGCCCAAGTTGAAATCTATCTCAAGGTGACGGAAAAAATTCACCCGCTGCGTCACCAAATTCAGTTTCAGCTTGAAAAAGGCACGTTTAACAATTTTGCGGCGCTGCTAAAGCTTCAAGACTATCAAGACGGGACGCTGCTCACCTATTCGGTGCAAGCCACGCCGTCTATCCCGATTCCCACTCAGATCATCCAAGAAGGGATGCGGTTTGATCTGCCCAGAAACATGCGGTCGCTACGACGGGCTGTCTGTCAGAGCAGCTAGTAGGATGATTAGCAGCCCCAATCTTCAAAACCATGCGCTTCATCCTGACCAACGACGACGGCATTGATGCCCCTGGACTCGCGGCGCTAGCGCAGGCGTTGCGCGATGTGAATGATGATGCAGAGGCGACAATTGTGGCACCGCTGCATCATCATTCAGGCTGTAGCCATCAGGTGACAACTCACCGACCCATGCAAGTTGAACGCCGCTCCGAAGCTGCCTATGCGGTTGCCGGCACCCCTGCGGACTGTATCCGAGTTGCCCTCAGCCATCTAGAGCTGAAGCCAGACTTTGTACTCTCAGGCATTAATGCAGGCGGCAATCTGGGCGCGGATCTTTACATTTCGGGGACAGTAGCGGCGGTGCGAGAGGCGGCGCTTTATCGAATTCCCGGAATTGCACTCTCGCATTATATCCACTGCCGTCAGCCGATTGACTGGGCGCGAGCCAACCGTCTTGCTGGGATCGTGCTCGACAAGCTTTGCTACCAGCCTCAGCTTCCCGGCAGCTTCTGGAACGTCAATTTGCCGCATCTGGCATCCGACATGGCCGACCCAGCACTGGTCTTCTGTCCGCTCTGCACTCAGCCTTTGCCTGCGGTCTATGAATCGCTAGAAACCGGGGGCTTGCAGTATGCTGGGGACTATGGCAAACGTAGATGCGATCCAGGTTCGGATGTAGAAGTTTGCTTTGCAGGTCAGATTGCCGTGACCGCAATTCAACTTTGGGGTTAGCCCCAGATTAGGTATCCAGATTAGGTATCCAGATTGGGTATTCTGAATCTGCTGTCAGCGAGATGCTGCGCTGTTTTTTTCAAGATGCTGGTCATGCCCAAGCCCTGCTCGTTTAATTTGGCGACGATGCTGATCGTTGGTCTGGCTCTCTGGACTAGCGCCTGTGCCAGCTCATCTCCCCAATCCAGCGATCCGCCCAGTCCGACTGTGGCCGAAGCGCCTCAGACTCCGGTTTCTCTACAGGCTTCCCCACAAGCTGCTTCACAGAAGGCAACAGCTTCCCAATCAGACTCGTTTCAGCTAGCGATAGCGCGTGCGACTAGCGCCTTCAAAATTGGTCAGTCGGCTCAGTCGCGCGACGATTGGCGGCTGGTTGCCAACCGCTGGCAGCAGGCAATTACCTTGATGAAAGCCGTGCCCGCTTCTAATCCGAATCGCGCCAAAGCGCAGCAGAAGTTGATTCAGTATCAGCAGAATTTAGCCTATGCTCAGCGGCAGGCCAACCGCCCAACGGACTCAATTAATCCAAACGGAGTCGTAGTACTACCGCCGTTTCCTGTTGCGCCGTCACCCCCGCTCGCCGCCCCCCCACGCCCCCGCTCGCCGATGGCAGCAGCTGCGCCTCAGGCTGCACCCAAGCTGATTCCCCCGGCTCTGAGCCGGGGATTTTACGCGCCCATCGTGCGGCGAGCGGGCAATACGCCCGTGATTCGGGTGATGTTTAATAATCAGCAGCCGTTCGACATGATCCTAGACACAGGAGCTAGCGGCACGCTAATTACCCGCAAAATGGCGAGTCAGCTGGGCGTGGTGCCTGTGGCACAGGCCAGTGTTGATACAGCTAGCCAGCGCAACGTCACGTTTCCACTAGGTTACGTGCAGTCGATTGAGGTCGGAGGTGCGATAGCCAACAACGTGCTGGTGGCGGTAGCAGGGCCGGAGCTAAGTGTGGGCTTGCTGGGGCACGATTTTTTCGGCAACTATGACGTGATTATTCGCGAGAATCAGGTTGAGTTTCAGGAGCGCTCTTGAGGTCAGGATGCAGGTCGGGATGCAGGTCGGAATATAGGCCAGGATGTAAATTAGGATGCAGGCCGGGATTCAAACGCGAATGCAGCAGCTCTATGACAGGCTGATTCTGACAGAGATGCCGCTGGACAATTTGCGACAGGTGCTCTACCCGAACTCGCCAGTACCAGATGTCGTCAGGCATCACCCGCACCGTCACGCCTGTCGCACATTGCCCCATACAGTCGCTAGGAATAATCTGCACGCCGTCCGGTGCAGCAGCCTCAAATGCGGCTAGCAGCTCAGATGATCCCTGTCGCTGGCAGGAGCGATATTGACAGATCAGCACGGTACGAGGCGAGACCTCGCTCATTCCATGCCCAAAACGCGATTGAGCAGCCCCGTCACCGAACGTTTGAGCTGCTGTCGCTGCCGCCAGCGGATAAAGGCGGCATTGTAGGCATCTTCGCTGAGTCCGTAGGTCTTCCAGGCAGCCAGCGCGATGCTAAAGCCAATCCCCCAGATTGGGAAGAAGAAGAACGATCCAACGTAAACTCCTAGCGCATAGAAAAAGCTGCTCATAATTCCAGACTTAATCAGCCGCGAACGAAACTGCCCCTGCCGCATCTGGTCAAAGCGCTGACGCTGCGCCAGCTCGCCCTGACGTGTTGCCCATTCCTGCTCTGCCGCCAAAATATCAGCCGGATCAATATTCAGCTCAGCGGCAACTTCCAGCAGCTGCGTCCGGGTGAGCTCGCCTGCTTCAGCCTGCCTAGCAATCGCAATATTCAAAATTTGCTGCGCGTCTTCTGAGCGATACAGAATCTCTGGAGATTTGACAGTCATGGCTTTTAGCAGTGGCTTGAGGATAGCAGGGCTTGAGGATAGCAGTGGCTTGAGGAAAAGTGTAAAAGCTGGCAGGTGAGGCTCGCAGCGAAACGACCCTCTATTTCTTTATATATGCAATATACGCAGATTTCGATTAAGGCTTACCGCCGATCAGTAGGGATATCCTCCCTTACTTTTACTCTATCCAATCACTCTATGCTAATCACTCTATCCAATGCCGAGATCGCTCGACTGCCTTTTGCCAAGTCGCAAACTGCGCCTGTGCCTGATCAGTGCCTGCGCCGGGGTAAAAGCAGCGATCGACGGTGCGAGAAGCTACCAGCTGCGGATAGTCTTGCCAGAAGCCTGCTGCCAGTCCAGCCGCGAAGGCTGCCCCCTGTGCCGTAGCATCCAAGATGGCGGGACGCTCGACCGGAATTCCCAGCGCGTCGGCCTGAAACTGCATTAAAAAGTCGTTTTGGCAGGCTCCGCCGTCTACTCTTAGGCAGGCCAGCTTGGCTACATCGAGCTGCATATCGCGCTGCACCGCCTGCACAACTTCCTTCACCTGGTAGGCAATTGATTCCAGCACTGCTCTTACCAGATGCGCTTGGTTGCTGCCCCCCGTCAGGCCAAAAAACGCGCCCCTTGCGCCCATATCCCAGTGAGGCGCACCTAACCCACTGAGGGCTGGGACAAAATAAACGCCACCGCTATTGGCAACCTGAGCCGCCATTGCGCCAGTGTCGGCAGCGGTGGTGATAATCTGGAGGCCGTCCCGCAGCCACTGGATGCAGGCTCCGGTAGTGAACATGCTGCCTTCAAGCGCGTAGCCCGGCTTAGATTGAGCTGATGTCCAGGCCACAGTAGAGAGCAGCTGATGCTGCGAGCGGGCAATTTCGTTGCCTGTATGCGCCACCAGAAAGCAGCCCGTGCCGTAGGTGCATTTCAGCAAGCCAGGACGGTCGCAGCCCTGAGCAAATAGCGCGGCCTGCTGGTCACCCAATATGGCCATAATTGGAATCTGAGTCTCCAAAAAATCCAGCTGCGTTTCGCCAAAGTAGCCGAGGCTGGGCTGGATTGCGGGTAGCAGCGACAGCGGCACGCGCAAATGTTCGCTGAGCCAGTTGTCCCATTCCAGGTTGGCCAGATTCATCAGCATAGTGCGGCTGGCGTTGCTGTGATCTGTGGCGTGAATGCCGCCCGTCAGCTTCCAAAGAATCCAGCTGTCAATGGTGCCTGCCAAGATGTTCTCTGGGTTGGCTGCATCAGTTAGGCCAGCTTCGACTCGATTCAGCAGCCAGCGCAGCTTGGTGGCTGAAAAGTAGGCGTCTAGAGTCAGCCCGCTACGGTGGAAGATTTCAGCCGCGTCTCCCGCTAATGCCTGACAGAGATCAGTCGTGCGGCGGTCTTGCCAGACAATGGCATTGTGCAGGGGCTGTCCGGTGGTTTTGTCCCAGAGCAGACAGGTTTCGCGCTGGACGGCAATCCCAATCGCAGCAATCTGCCGAGTTGAAACTTGAGACTTAGCCATCACCGTCTGAATTGCCCAAACCGTATCCTGCCAAATCTGGCGCGGATCATGCTCTAGCCAACCGGGCTGCGGATAGTGCTGCGTCAGCTCGCGATAAGCCTGAACGGCAATTTTACCCTCTGCGTCAAACAAAATGACGCGGTTGCCCGTCGTGCCCAGGTCGAGCGCCAGCACATAAGTGGGCTGAGCGGGTGCCATCCTAATCCTGCCAGTAGTCCTGACCGCTCAGCAGAGCTAGCTCTGCTCGCACAAACTCGCGTCCCAGATAGGCGGCATGGTCGAGGTAGCTCAGCGGACAGGGTTGACTGGCCTCAAAAATATTGACGCAGATCTCTTTGGCAGTGCGGCCTGTATAGATCGCGGCGGGCTGGCGCTCTAGTTTAGGGCTACAGGGCAGGGGCTTGCCGGTTTCTGGGTCGCAGGCAATGCCGCTGTCGTTGATCACATTGGTGTAGTGCTTGGCGCAGATTAGCTTCGCTTCGCGGTCTAGATAGATCACGAAATATCCGGCTGGATCGAGATCGATGAAGCGATTGGACAACTCGCGGTCGATGGCGGCTAGTTCGGATGAGTCAGATTGGATTGTAATTAGCATAAGCGCAGAAGGTAGGCTGGGCGGTCAGTCAAAACAAAGCCCGATCCTCCTAGTCTACCGCTCCAGCAGTGGAGTTTGAGACGGGTCGAGCCACTCGCCAGGGAATCGTTGAGTCGGCGGCTAGCTGAAACGCTATGGCGCGCGCCCCTTTGTAGTTGATATGGCTCGGGTCAGCAAAATAGCTGTTGTTCATCAGCTCTGGCTGCTGGCTAAGGTTGCGAAACATAAATTGCTCTTGCCGTGCCAGCTGCCACATATGCTGCTGAAACTGACGCTCATAGTCTCGGCGCACAGCATCTAGATAGTCTCTGGAGAGCGGCAGATTCACCACGACCAGGGTGATTCCTTCTGCCCGCGCAAATCGCGCTAGCTCTGTTGTTGCCTCAGCCTGCTCACCGCGCAGGTTAAAGGCGCGATAGTCAGCGTCAAACTGTCCCGGCACGTAGGGAAACCGCTGGTAGTAGCGGTTTGGATCATATTCTTCCGTAATTTTCTCAAAGCCCTGCACCGTTAGATCAGAGTTGACCGGATGCGCGGCTTGGGTCGAGCGGGCAGCGCTAGAGAGCGCTTTATTAGAAGTTGAGACAAAAGTGGGAATTTCCCAGGCAAAGGTGCGGGCGGGGATCGGCTGTTCGCCTGCCGCGACGCGATGATAGCCAGGGGAGGATAAAATCTGGTCGTAGGTGCGATCTGGCCGTCCGTTGTTGAAGGCGCGGGAGCCATCGCCCCAGATTATCAACTTGGGCAGTTGCTCTGGAGTCAGAATATGCTGCACCAGCAGATTCATCACCTGAGCCGTCGCGCCGTTAATTCCAAAGTTATAGACTCTCAAGCCGGGATGTCCCTGAGCCGCCAGCGCCTCTTCTAGAGCGGCTGGATCGATGCCTTGCAGCGAGCGCGAGCTGCCCATCACTAAGATGTCGGGTTTGCCCTGCGTCCGCAGATATTTCAGGTAAAGCTGTAGCTCTTGGTCGAGCCGCTCGCTGCTGAAAGACGGAAAATCATAGGGCGGCAGCAGTAGATCGGGAACCACCAGCGGCGGCAGCGGCAAAATTAGCGAAGACAGGCGTGAAGCTGGATCAGGCTGATAGTCGGGCTGATGGTTAGATGTCTGTGAGCGATCCCGGCTGATCTCAGCCCAAGCCACTCCACCAAGTCCGGATGCCGACAGCAGTAAAACCCCAAACATCAGCAGTTTTTTGGATATCATGCCCTTTTGCTCTCTATTCACTCTGCTTAAGCAAATCTTGCCAAAGGGAATCGACGACCGTGAGTGGCAACCGCGAGCTGGAAGCGGCCAACGTTTGCGCTGCTTCTACCCTATCGCCAAGCGGCAAGCTAGGTCAAGCTATTTAAATAGTGAGCAGAGAATAGCGGCGAGCAATACAGCCAAAGAGACCCGCAGAGAGACTCACAGAGAGACCCACAGAGAGACCTAGAGAAAGGCCGCAGAAAGGCGGCAAAAGAAAAGGCACAGCTCTCGCCATGCCGCTCCATACTCAGTTGAAAAATACTCAGTTAAAAATCGATATAGTAGCTTAGTAGAGCCAGAGACAGCTAGCGGCTAAGGCAGCTGCAATCAGATAAAACCGCGAGACGACCAGCGTTTCTGACCAGCCCGTCAACTCTAGGTGATGGTGCAGCGGAGCCATTTTGAACAAGCGCTTGCCAATGCCGTTCGCGTCTTTGGTGGCTTTGTAGTAGCCGACTTGAGCAATCACCGAGAGCGTCTCAGCTAAAAATAGGCCGCTCAGCAGCAGCAGCGCAACCAGCGAGTGAGTCAACAGTGCCACAGCAGCTAGCGCGCCACCCAGCGCCAGAGAGCCAGTATCACCCATAAAAACCTGCGCCGGATTGTGGTTATGAGCTAGAAAACCCAGACAGCCACCGCTCATGCAGGCACAAAAAACCATCAGCTCTGGTGCAGTTGATCCAACCAGCGCCCCCAAACTCAGCAGCGCAATCGCTGTTGTGCCGCCTGCTAGACCGTCTAGGCCATCTGTCAGGTTAGTGGCGTTGCTCTCAGCCACCAGCGCAAACCAAGCCAGCGGCAGGAACAGCAGACCCAATGACAGGCTGAGGCCAAACGGGAAGACAAGCGTGGTGATGTCAGGCGGCTGGCTCCAGAGCAGCCAAGCGCAGAACAGGCCGCCAAACAGCACTTGCAGCGCCAGCTTCAGCTTAGGCGAAATGCCTTTGTTTGACTTGCGGCGCAGAATTTGCCAGTCGTCCAGCCAGCCAATCCCGGCATAGGCTAGCGTCAGCGCCGAAACTGCTACGACATTGGGCGCAAAGCCCGTCCAGAGCAGAGCCATTAGCACCGCTGCTGGCACAAAGAAGATACCGCCCATCGTTGGCGTTCCAGCCTTCTTGAGGTGCGCCTGCGGCCCATCCTGGCGAATCACCTGACCTGCCTTCAAATTTCTCAGTAGTGGCACGACCCAGTAGCCCAAGCCAGCCGCAGCCAGCGCCGAGGCGATCAGCGGTAGCGTTAGGCTCCAGCTCAAAAGCAGCGCTCGACCCGCGAACCAGTCGGCCAGCAGTGCAGCAATACCCAATCCAGCACCCAGACTCAGGAACAGTCGATAACCAGACAATCCGATATTTTTCGGGGAATCTATCGGCGCTTTTCGGTCTGGCGTTAACTTAGCATCCACTATCTTTTAGATTTCACTCCACACCACACAATACAAAGACTACCAGCACAGTTTCAGGAAATCAAAACATTGCTCCAAATTTCTTTGGAAACCTGGCTCAGCAGTGCTGGAATCATGCCACAAAACTTTTAATTTGGATCATTCCAGACTGGCAATTTTTGCAGGCTGTCATGGTTTGCAGGTTGCCACAGCCAGATGCCTCGAATCGCCTATATGCCTTGAGATATGCCTTGAGCTTAGTCGTCAAGCTGCATGGCGTTATCATCGTCATCATCAGTTTCAAAGGAGTTGTCTTCGCCCGACATCAGCTCGTTGATCTCTTCTTCAGCGCCGCGATAGTCAGGCTCGGCGACTTCACGAGCTAACAAGCGTCCGGTGCCTTCTAGCCAGTCTAAGATCGAGGCATCGCGCTGGAGCGGAATGGGTGAGGCGGGACGGGAGCGCGGAACTTCGTGCAGTGCAGGATTATTGATCATGCGGGTCAATTATGCTCGTAGCGTGAGTGATTATTATTAGCTTAAATTTTAATCGATGTCAACCAAGGCTCGCCATAGATCAGCGAGTCTGCCCCTGTCTATCCATAGACTTATTCATAGACCTACTCCCTATACTCATGAGGCTAAAATCATGCTTGGAAAATCAGCCCTGCTCGGAGTGATCGCAGGCAAAAATCGTGGCCTGCTCGCCAGCCCCACTGATAATCAGGCTGTGCTGGCCGCCGTGGCTCAGCTAGAGGAGCGCAACCCGACGCCAGAGCCCTTGACCTCAGACAAGCTGGGCGGGCTCTGGCGCTTGCTTTACACTACCAGCCGCGACCTGCTGAGAATTGACCAAGTACCGCTGCTAAAGCTAGGGCAGATTTATCAATATATAGAGATCCACAGCGCGACGATTTACAATATTGCCGAAGTCTATGGCCTGCCCTACCTGGAGGGCACAGTCAGCGTCGCGGCCAAATTTGAGCCGGTCAGCCAGCAGCGGGTGAATGTTCGGTTTGAGCGCTCGATTATCGGCTTGCAGCGGCTGATGGACTATCGCTCGGCGCAGCATTTTATCGCTCAGCTAGAGGCGGGTAAAAAGTTTACGGCAATTGACTTCAACATCACGGCGCGCGAGCAGAAAGGCTGGCTGGAGGTAACGTATCTCGACGACGATTTACGGATTGGTCGGGGCAATGAGGGCAGCTTGTTTGTTTTAACTAAGGGGTGATTGCCCCCAGAAAGTTAGCCTCGAACGGCAGTGTTGCAGCTAGATCGATACTCTAGAATAACGGCCTTTCACTCTGAGCTTTCATGTCCCCAACTATCTTTCATCTGGCGTTTCCCGTCACCAACATTGCTGAAGCGAAAGCCTACTATGCCGAGGGCTTGGGCTGCAAAGTCGGGCGCGAGAACGCTAGCTCCATGATTTTGAATCTCTACGGCCATCAGCTCGTGGCGCATCTGACCGACGAGCCAGCAATTCCCCAAACAGGTATCTATCCGCGCCATTTTGGGCTAGTGTTTACGGCGGAATCGGACTGGGAGGCTTTGCTAGAGCGGGCGCAGCGGCAGGGCTTGGCGTTTTATCAGCAGCCGAAGCATCGCTTTCCGGGGTCGCCCTTGGAGCACCGCACGTTCTTTCTGCAAGATCCGTTTTCTAACCTGATGGAGTTTAAGTTTTACGCCCAGGCTGAGGCAATTTTTGGGGCGGCAGAGTTTGCCCAGATTGGTGATCGAGCTTGATGTTAGAAATCAGCAAAACAATCCAAAGCTGGCAGGGCAAAGTCAGGTTTTACTTTGACGATATCCAAACGCCGCTTGGCAAAGCGATCAATCTGGTGATTACCGGCTTGGTGCTGCTGTCGCTAGCATTTTTTGTGGCCGATACCTATCCGCTGCCGGATTCGGTGCGGGCGGTGCTGGGGGTGGTGAACAACCTAATTTTACTGCTGTTTACGGTTGAGTATCTGCTGCGGCTCTGGAGCGCTGAGCGGCCACTGCGCTATTTTTTCAACCTGTATTCGCTGATTGATTTGGTAGTGATTCTGCCGCTGATCTTCACGGCGCTGGATATTCGCTATATCCGGATTCTGCGCTGGTTTCGAGTGCTGCGGCTGATTCGGTTTTTTGAAGGCAGAACGGTATTTGGCTACTTAACTCGGCAGGACAGCGCCATTTTCGCCCGCATCTTGTTCACGCTGTTCACAATTATTTTTGTCTATTCGGGCTTGATCTATCAGGTTGAGCATTCAATTAACGCCGAGGAGTTCAGCACATTTTTGGATGCGGTATATTTTTCGGTGGCCACTATGACGACCGTGGGCTACGGCGACATTACGCCGATTTCTCAGGTGGGGCGGCTGCTGGCCGTGCTGATGATCCTGAGCGGGATTGCGCTGATTCCCTGGCAGGTAGGCGATTTGATTAAGCAGCTTGTCAAGACTTCCAAGCAGGTTGAAACGCTCTGCACCAACTGCGGACAGGAGACTCATGATGCAGATGCCCGCTACTGCAAAATCTGCGGCTACTCGCTGGCGAAAGTCGGTCTGTCCTGCGAGCTGCCAACTAGTCAGACACCCGACTCGCTCAACTAACTTTCCTTTTCCTGAGAGCTGATTTGAGGGCGGCAATCGCGACAGTTAGTCCACCTGTAACCGCAAGTCCGCCAACGAGAACATGCAGCCATGAGCGCAAACCGCTCTGAACTCTGAAAGAGGATGCTGTGGGAGTCGCAACAAACTGCTCTAGCTTCGCGGCCAAATCGGCTGCGGCTTCTGGAGAACTATGATTCAGCGCTATTGTGCCTTGCCTCCCCAACAGCTGAACCTGATAGACGGTAAAGTCGCTATCTACAGTTGCAACTGTCTTGGACGCGAGCTGAATCGTCTTGAGGCGGGTGAGAGTATTGGTTCGCATCGTCCAGCCCGCCAGCTTGCCGGTTTCCTGACAGTTGATCATCTGAGGCTCTAAGCGCTGACAGCTCAGCGTCCGAGTTCGCGGTAAGCCTGCTGGAATGAAGGTTGCCCCAACAATGGCAAATCCCAGCCCAATTAAACCGATGGCAAACCGTGTCATGCTCAACCCAATTGTTACCCAATTGTTTCTCTAGGTCTGAGGATGCCCAATCGGGTTGCTGGGGGCTAACTCACCGGCTTAACTCACCGCACCGCGCTGAAGCTGCCGCTGGCGAATTGCTTCTAGGTTGCCCGTGGGGACGGCGGCAATGAGCTGGCGGGTGTAAGCCTGCTGGGGGGCGCGGTAAATCTGCTCAGCCATGCCAATTTCGGCAATTTTTCCGGCGTTCATCACCATGATCCGGTCGCTCATGAATTTGACCACGCTCAGATCGTGCGAAATGAAAATGTAGGTGAGGTTGAACTCGCGCTGAAGCTCTTTGAGCAGATTTAAAACCTGCGCCTGCACCGAGACATCCAGCGCCGAGACCGACTCATCGCAGATAATAAACTTGGGGTTTAGCGCCAGCGCCCGCGCAATGCAGATCCGCTGCCGCTGCCCGCCCGAAAATTCATGAGGAAACCGACCACTACAGCCCGGGTCGATGCCAACGCGATCCAGCAAATACGACATGCGCTGCCGCCGCTCGCGCCCGGTTCTGCCGTCTTTGACGCTGCTGCCGTGAATCTTTAAAGGCTCCATTACCGCTTCGCCAATCGCAATCCGCGGATCGAGCGAGCTGAACGGATCTTGAAAGATAATTTGAATATCGCGCCGTAAAGCTTGAAGCTGACGCGGGTTGAGCCGCGTCACGTCTTTGCCGTCAAAATGGATTTGGCCGCTGATTGGCTTGATCAACCGCAGCAGAGTCCGTGCCAGCGTGCTTTTGCCACAACCCGACTCGCCCACCAAGCCCAGCGTCTCGCCCGGAAACACCTGAAAGCTCACCCCATTGACCGCCATCGCATAGCGCTGCCTGCCGCCAAACATCCCTCTGACTGGAAAGCCCACCTGCAAATTTTCGACGGCCAGCAGCGGTGGTTGCTGCATCAAGTCCTGACAGCGCCGATCGGACTCATCGCTGCCAATCTGCGCCTTCAGCCGGATTGCCTGCTCGACGCTGAGCGGCTTTTCCTGAATCAGCGGCTCGCCGTCTGGATCCAGCGTCACCTCCATAAAATCGGCCACCGTGGGTAGGAGCTGCATCCGCCGATCCAGCTGTGGGCGACAGGCGAGCAAGCCTTTGGTATAGGGATGCTGGGGGTCTGAAAAAATTTGCAGCACCGAGCCGCATTCGACTAGCCTGCCGCGATACATCACCGCCACCCGATCGGCAATTTCGGCCATGATGCCTAAGTCGTGGGTGATAAACAGTATCGACATGCCGCGTCGGTCGCGCAGCTCACGCAGCAGATCCAGCGTCCGCGCCTGCACAGTAACATCCAGTGCGGTCGTGGGTTCGTCGGCAATTAGCAGCGATGGGTTGCAGCAGATCGCCATCGCAATCATTACCCGCTGGATCTGGCCGCCGGAGAGCTGGTGCGGGTAGCGGTCAAACATTGCCTGTTTTTGCAGGTTGATCTGCTGCACTAAAAGCCGGTTCGGCAGAGTTTCGTTGGGATGCAGCTGCTGCCACTCGGCGAGGCACTGACCCAATAGCTCGCGGTCGTCCGGCAGCAGCTTCACTTCCTGCATCAGATTAATCGCCTGCCGCCGCGCTTCCACCAACGGCAGATCGGGGCAGTGCTGCTGAATCGCCTCCACGATCTGATAGCCGCAGCTATAGACCGGGTTGAGCGAAGTCATTGGCTCTTGGAAAATCATCGAGATTTTACCGCCGCGATACTGTCGGAGCTGCTCGCGGGAGAGACTTAGCAAATTGACAGGTTGCACTTCAGCAGATTCGCGAAACCAGATCTCGCCGCCAGTGATCTGCCCCGGCGGATGGGGAATTAGCCCCATTACCGAAAGCGCCGTCACCGATTTGCCCGACCCAGATTCTCCGACGATGCCGATCGTCTGCCCGCGCTCTAGCTCAATTGAAAGTCCATCTACGGCTTTGAGCGGCAGATCAGCCGTTTGAAACTGAATCTTGAGATCGCGGATGGTCAGAATCGGATCGCTCATAGCAGCAGTCACCACAGCAGCAGGCATTAAAAGATTAGCTGAATCTTAGCAGCGCTGGGTGAGCAAATATTGTAGCTGCTGTTTCTGTCGCGGCTAGTTCTCACGCTGCTTCTCACGCTGCCGCCTCAGCGCATCACTCTGGAATAATCGAGAGCGTGTAGGGCTGGGCTGTCTGGGCTTGATTGCCGACATAGACTGAATAGGTGCCCTGCTCCCAAACTCCCGGCACTTCAATGCTGCCGCCCGAAAATCCGTCTGCCATGACGCAGCGATCGACTGGCCCTTTAATCCAGAGCGTCGGCTGCCCTTGGCTTTGCACCTTGAACCGCAGCGGCGTTGCCTGGGTGACCACCACCACCTGCGCAGGCGCATCGGCAATGAAGCCGCACTGACTCTGCACCTGCCCCGAATTGCCTGACATGGATACGGTTGAACTGAGCGGGGTTTGCACTTGGGCTGTTGCCAGAGTTGCTGTTGTAACGCTAGCCGCAGCAGCCGTTAACATCACCATCCATCGATTAATTTTCTGCATTGACTTCTCCTAGAGCAAACTCAGGTCACGCTGGGTAAAGCCGCATTGCTGCGAACGGCCTTATCCCCAATACTTTTCCAGTATTTTGCGATGCACTTCTTTCAATACGCTGATCCTAGTGTGCGTCAGGAGGGTTTGGTAATCTGATCTGTGCCAGTTTGACACCCGGTTGGCGAATGCTAAGGCGAATAGCTGCAGCTATTTTTGAGTGTTGCTTGAGTTTATTCGTGAGAGTCCTGCTCCAGATATTTCTGCCATGCCAGCTTAGCAGCTCCGACTATGCCTGCCTGATTGCCTAACTCAGCGGTCAAGAGCTGCAATCCCGGACGCGAACTCGGCAGCACCCGTCGCGCCAACTCACGTTCGATTGCCGGAAAGAAAAACTCGGCGCTGGCGCTGACTCCGCCGCCCAAAATGACCGCTTCTGGAGTGAGCACATAGATCAGGCTAGCCAGTCCTGCGCCCAAGTCGCGCCCGTAAGCCTGCCAAAACGCCAGTGCATCTGGATCTCCGGCTCTGGCTCTGACTCCTAGCTCGTCAGGCTCCAGCCCCGTGCGCCGCCGGATTGCCCGCACCGAAGCATATTGCTCCAGCGAACCCTGGTTGCCGCTGTTGCAGGCTGGCCCATCTGGATTCAGCGTGATTAGCCCTAGCTCGCCCGCCGTGCCGTCATGGCCGGTGAAGAGTTTGCCATCCAAAATGATTGCGCCTCCTACGCCCGTGCCCAGCGTCAGCAAAATTACCTGCCGAAACTGCCGTCCGGCTCCCAGCCAATATTCGCCCAACCCCGCACAGTTGGCATCGTTGGCCAGCACGGTGGCTCTGCCCGTTTTCGCCTCTAGCCAGTCGGCCAGCGGAATATCCTGCCAGCCTGCGAGGTTGATGGCGACTCTAGCGATGCGTCCGGCTGCGTCGGCTGGCCCCGGTGTGCCCACGCCAATGGCGACCGTCTGATGCGCTGGGTCAAGCTGCTCAATGGCGGCGATCATGGCGCTCAGCACGGCTTCGGGATAGGCAGGCTGCGGCGTGGGGACAGTGATCGATTTGAGACAGTTGCCTTTCCAGTCAAATTGCCCCAGCTTGATGGCGCTGCCGCCCAGATCGATGCCAATGACTGATCTGGCTGCTGATTTGGCCGGTGATTCTGGATGAATTGACTCTGGATGAATTGACTCTGGATGAATGCTGCTGGTCATGGGTTATTTTCTATTTATCTGAGTTGTACAGGATAGATCGACATGGCTCGGCTTGAGCCGTTTCACTTTTGTGTGCTTTTAAGTATCTGTTAGCATACTCAGATAGCATCTCCTTATTTTTGTATTGCTCCAAACCGTGAGTTTTCAATATTCATATCTACAGCTAATTTACAGCCAACATGCTCCGACCTAGACTAAAGGCGATAGGAGCAGATCTGCCTGTAACTGGGTGAACTGTACGAGAGGTTACGGTCGCAGCGCTCCAATCAGGTTAAATAGTGAATATGTGGCACAGACTCTCATCTGCCGATCATCCTGCTGGAGAAGTAACTAAAATGCTGGAAGCTTATCGTCAACATGTTGCAGAACGCTCGGCGCTGGGGATTCCACCTCTGCCATTGTCCGCTGAGCAAGCTTCTGCGCTTACCGAACTGCTGCAAGCCCCGCCAGCTGGCGAAGAAGCGATGCTGCTAGAGCTGCTGCGGGAGCGGATTCCGCCCGGTGTCGATCCAGCTGCCTATGTAAAGGCCGGGTTTTTGACGGCGGTTGCCAAAGCCGAAGTGAACAGCCCGCTGATTTCGCCGCTCGCTGCCGTTGAGCTGTTGGGCACGATGATGGGTGGCTATAACGTCCAGTCGCTAGTCGCGCTATTGCAGGCAGAGACGGCTGAAATCGCCTCAGAAGCAGCTTGTGCGCTCAGCAAAATTCTGCTGGTCTACGATGCCTTTAACGATGTTGAAGAGCTTGCTCAGACGGGCAATCTCTACGCTCAGCAGGTGATGCAGTCTTGGGCGGATGCCGACTGGTTTACGAGTCGCCCTACCCTGCCCGCAGCGATTACCGTCACGGTCTTCAAAGTGCCGGGTGAAACCAATACCGATGACCTCTCGCCCGCGCCCCACGCCACCACGCGCCCCGATATCCCGCTCCATGCCACGGTCATGCTCGAAACCCGACAGGCTGGCAGTCTGCAAACCATTGCTGATCTCAAGCAGCTCGGTCATCCGGTTGCCTATGTGGGGGATGTTGTCGGGACTGGCTCCTCGCGCAAGTCGGCCATTAACTCGGTGCTCTGGCATATTGGCGATGATATTCCGCATGTGCCCAACAAGCGAACCGGCGGCTACATCTTGGGCGGCAAAATTGCGCCAATTTTCTTCAACACCGCCGAAGATTCTGGGGCGCTGCCGATTGAATGCGATGTCTCTAGCCTGGAAACTGGCGATGTGATTACGATCTATCCCTACAGAGGCGAAATTATCGGCGCTGACGGCAAGCTGCTCTCTAGCTTCACGCTCAAACCCGATACGATTTTGGACGAAGTGCGAGCCGGAGGCCGGATTCCGCTGCTGATTGGCCGCACCCTCACTGACAAAACGCGGATTGCGCTGAGCCTTGCGCCTAGCAGCCTGTTTGTGCGCCCCAGTCTGCCCGCCGATACGGGCAAAGGCTTCACGCTCTCTCAAAAAATGGTGGGCAAAGCCTGCGGCCTCGCAGGGGTTCGTCCCGGCACCGCCTGCGAGCCGATTATGACTACCGTGGGGTCTCAGGATACCACTGGCCCCATGACCCGCGACGAGCTGACCGAGCTGGCTTGCCTCGGTTTCAGCGCCGATCTAGTAATGCAGAGCTTTTGCCATACTGCGGCCTACCCGAAGCCGGTTGATATCAAAACGCACAGCACCCTGCCCGACTTCATCACCTCGCGCGGGGGCGTTTCGCTGCGTCCGGGGGATGGGATTATTCACTCCTGGCTGAACCGGATGCTGCTGCCCGACACGGTGGGCACTGGCGGCGACTCGCATACGCGCTTCCCGCTGGGGATTTCGTTCCCGGCAGGTTCGGGGTTGGTGGCCTTTGCAGCGGCGCTGGGAGCCATGCCTTTAGATATGCCAGAGTCGGTGCTGGTGCGGTTCAAGGGCAAGCTGCAACCCGGCGTGACGCTGCGGGATATTGTCAACGCGATTCCCTATGTGGCGATTCAGCGCGGCCTGCTGACCGTGGAGAAGCAGAACAAGCAAAACGTATTTTCAGGCCGGATCATGGAAATGGAGGGTCTGCCGGATCTGAAGCTGGAACAGGCATTTGAACTCACGGATGCCACAGCAGAGCGCTCCTGTGCAGGCTCCACGATTGATCTGAGCGTGGAAACCGTCTCGGAATACTTGCGCTCCAATATTGCTCTTTTGAAGAACATGGCGGCGCGCGGCTACGGCGATGCGCGGACGATCCTGCGGCGGGTGGCCAAAATGGAGCAGTGGCTCGTTAACCCAGTCCTGATGAAGGCGGACGCGGATGCTGAATATGCTGAGGTGATTGAGGTTGATCTCGATCAAATCACCGAGCCAATTGTCGCTGCCCCTAATGATCCGGATAATATCAAGCTGATGTCTGACTGCGCAGGCGATCCGGTGCATGAGGTGTTTATCGGCTCCTGTATGACCAACATTGGCCATTATCGGGCGGCGGCCAAGATCCTGGAGGGTGTCGGCCAAGTGCAGGGGCGACTCTGGATTTGCCCGCCGACCCGCATGGACGAAAAGCAGCTGCGCGAGGAGGGGATGTACAGCATTTTTGATGCAGCCGGAGCGCGTACCGAAATGCCGGGCTGCTCACTCTGCATGGGCAATCAGGCTCGCGTGGACGACGGCGTGACGGTGTTTTCCACTTCTACCCGCAACTTCAACAACCGCATGGGCAAGGGCGCTCAGGTTTACCTCGGCTCGGCGGAGCTGGCGGCGGTTTGTGCACTGCTGGGCAAAATCCCGACGCTAGCTGAATATATGGAGATTGTCCAGAAGAAGGTAGATCCGTTTGCGGCTGACCTCTATCGCTACCTCAACTTCGATCAGATCGCGGGCTTTGAGGATGAAGGCCGCGTGATTCCGCTGGAAGAACTGCCCCGCATTGAAGATATTTTGGGAATGCCTGCGGCGGCTGGCCGCTAGCAAATGGCCAAGCTTTAGCTGAGCTGAAAGAGGGTGGGCATCATGTCCCCCTTTTTTTAAGGCTTTAGAGTTTGGTTTTTAGAGTTTGGGAAGATTATGGCTGAGAGTTCAGCCGCCAAACATTAGCGTTATGTTTCAGACTGCGCCTGATCTAGCCAAATTTCGATAAATTGAATTTCCTAGCGTTTCGTCATATCGCGTCTCGGTGTCACATTTACCGCTTGAGTTCTAAGAGTCATGACAAAAGCACTGTATATGCTGGCTGAGTTCAGCGACCGAGACTTTGACTGGCTGTTGAACGCAGGCAAGCGCAAGACGGCGGCGGCAGAGAGTATTTTGATCAAGCAGGGCGAACCGACGGATGCGCTCTATCTGGTGCTGGCTGGACTGCTGGTGGTGACAGCAAGTGTTGATAGCCAGATTGCAAGCGAGGAAATTGCTCGACTTGGCCCCGGCGAAATTGCGGGGGAAATGTCCTTTGTCGATGCCCGTCCGCCTTCTGCCACCGTCAAAGCTGCCGAAGACTCGCTGATTTGGGTGATTCCGCGCAGCAAGCTCGCCGCCAAACTGCTGCAAGATGCCGAGTTTGCCAGCCACTTTTATCAGGCGACTGCGGTTTTTCTCTCCGACCGTCTCCGCACCGCCCTCTCCCAGCTCGGCTATGCCAAAGCCCAGTTTGCGGAAATTGAGCCAGAGGTCGATCCCCAAATCGCCGACAATTTAGATCTAGCGAAGGCCAGACTCAACTGGCTGCTGAACCAGCTCCGAGATACACCATGAACTTTTCGACCGCCAGCCAGCGCTTCTACGCGGAAATTCATCAGCCTCAAATCAACCTGGCTAGAGCCGCGCTCTATCTTGCGCAAGCCGAATACCCGCAGCTCCAGGTCGAAGTCTATTTAGAACAACTCGACTCGATGGCGGCAGAAGTCGCAACCCGCCTGCCTGCAGCGGCCTATCCGCTCAGAATCATCCAGGCGCTAAACCAGTATTTGTTTAAGGATCTCGGCTTTCACGGCAACAGCGGCCAGTATTACGACCCGCGCAACAGCTACCTCAATAGCGTCCTCGACCGCCGCATGGGTATCCCGATCACGCTGTCGCTGGTCTACCTGGAGATTGCTCAGCGGATTGGCTTTCCGATGGTGGGGATAAATATGCCGGGACATTTTTTGATTCGACCGCTAGTTGCAGAGATGCAGCTGTTTGTCGATCCGTTTCATCAGGGCGAGGTGCTGTTTGTCGAAGACTGCGAGGAGCGACTCGGCCAGATTTTTGGGCGGCCAGTGACGTTTCGGCCTGAGTTTGCAGCGGCAGTCAGCCCCCAGCAGTTTCTAGCGCGAATGCTGGGCAACCTCAAGCAGATCTACACCTCGCAAAACGAGCCAGCCAGAGCCATTGCCGTGATCGACCGACTGCTGCTGCTGTTCCCGGATTCGCTGCCCGACCAACGCGATCGCGGCCTGATGCACTACAGACTAGGGCAATGGACGAGTGCCCGACGCGATCTCAAGCAATATCTTACCCAGGCTCCATCAGCCAGAGATGCAGACTCCATTCGGACGCTGCTCCAGCGCTTGCAGAATGCTGAGGCAGAGTGAGTCAATTTTTAGGCTCCTACATATAGCGCAATAATTAAAAATCAGGCTATAAAGGCACTAGATGTAACTATCCTCCTCGCCCTGATTTCTGCACTATGACTCTAGATCTGCTCAAAGCCGTGCCAAAGCCTGTCTTGGTGCCGTTTGCCAAAGCTGCCGGGTTAAAGCCGCTGCCTGATCAACATCTTGACCAGCATCTCGATCAGCCTCGCCATCGAGCAACTGCCAAGAAACAGGCTCCAGACTTCAGCCAGCTAGTAGTGCGATGGCACGGACAGCCGCTGAACGCTCAGGTGTCTCCCTCGCGGCATTCAGCAGACTATCTAGTGGCCATGCATGATCTCGTACGTCAGATTGCCAAAATTCAGGTGGCTGAGGGAGCGAAGGAAACCGCTCCAGCTTTGAGCGAAGCTGCCGCCGACGTTTTGCTGAAGCAGGCTGACTGGCGAGCCGCAGCTGCTGAGCCTGCTTCAGAACTGCTCACAGAGCCGCAAACCGCAGAGTGGAAGTCGCTGACTTCATGGCTGTTCTGGCAGATGGCTCAAAGCAGCCATGAAGCCTTGCAGCTGATCGAAGGCAGGCTGGCTCAGGTTTCAGCAGCAGGGCAGTGGCAGTCTGGAATGCTGCGGCTGGTGGTTTTGCTGGATCTCGAAGGCGCTGAGCAGTCCAGACAAACCGTCGATCTGGTCATGGCGCAACCTGCTTCAGAGCTGCTACCTGCGTCTTGGCTCTTACAAATTAGCAGTTTGCTGGGGCAACAGCCGATGTCAGTGGCGGCTTATCTTCAGCAGTTAATGCGCCAGTTTGTGATCACGGCTCCCAGGCTGCGTCAGTTTTTTGGAGGCGATGCGGCAAGCTGGCTGATACCGGGGCAAAGCTGGCAGACGGGCAGGCTGAAGCTACGGCTGGGTTTGGCTTTTAGCCCAGATCAAAGCCCAGATCAAACTCCAGATCAAAAAGAGGCTCAACTTCCAGCGCCGCCGCTCGTCACATTTACGCAGCCGAGCTGGCTGGAGCAGCATATGTCGGTGGCCGTAGCGCAGCAGCTCACGCAGATTTTGCTACAAATGCCGCCCGTGGCCGAAACGCCCGCAGCCGTGATCAAACGCGCCGAAACTGCGATTCACGAGCTGCAAAATTCGGTAACGCTGGCCAGCCGCACTTTTGCTCAGCAGGCTGTGACGCTAGACGAGCTGGCGTTTCGGCTGCTTTGGGGCATCAACCGCACGGCCTACGAAGTCATGCAGCTCACCAGTGGTCTGCCCGTCCGACTGCTGCAACCTCAGCAGCCCTGGGCAAGCGGCTCCCTGCGGCTGGCTATCTATCTAGAAGTGAGAACCCCGCAGCAGCAGTGGCAGTTTGATCTGGCGCGACGCACAGAGTTCAAATCGCCCAAGCCGCCTGTCCCCGACGCGCTCGTCCAGTCTTATGAGCAGTCTTGGTGCTGGGAGCCTGTTGAATTGAGCCGCCTAGAGGCCGAGTTTTGGCAGCAGGTCGAGCAGCTCGCGCCCGAAATTTCCCTGCTGCGAACCAGTACAGAAGTGAATATTGCAGCCGGCGAAATGCCGGGACTCGGCGTGGTGCAGCTTAAGGCAAGCTTTGAGTTTAGCTAGAAGTCACTCAGCAGGGGCACTCACCGAAAAAGAATTGCCGCAGCCGCAGCTGCTGATGGCGTTGGGGTTGTGAAAGCGAAAGCCGCCGCCCATCAGGTCTTCTGAGTAGTCCAGCTTCAGGCCATCGAGCTGAGACCAGCTCTGAGCCGCGACCGCAATTTGGATCCCCTGGCAGTCGAGCAGATGATCCCCCTCCTGCGGCTGATCGCTGAGAGACAAACTGTAGTACCAGTCGGCGCATCCCCCGCTCAGTGCTGCCAGCCGAAACAATGCTCCTGGATTCGCATTTTTTGCTTTGGCTCGTTGAATTTCGCTGGCTGCCGCCTGAGTAATGTGAATCATGGCTAGAGGTGATCTGTGAGGCTAGTCTCTCATTTTCTCATGCCGAGGTGCTAATCTAGCCTGCAAAAACGGGGCAGGCATTCCACCCACCCCGCGCCAAGACTTTAGGCTTCTTTAGATCCATTGAGTTTAGATCCATCGAGCTGGCCGCATCAGGAGCTTAGCCCCGCGCGTAGTCATCCTGGAACCGAATAATATCGTCTTCGCCCAAGTACTCGCCGTTTTGGACTTCAATTAACACTAGCGGGATGACGCCGGGGTTTTCCAGGCGGTGCTTAGTGCAGGCTGGGACATAGGTAGACTGATTGCAGAACAGCAGCTTTGTCTCTTCACCACATTCGACTTTGGCGGTGCCGGATACCACAATCCAGTGTTCACTGCGGTGGTGGTGCATTTGTAGGCTGAGACGATGGTTGGGTTTGACCTCAATCCGCTTAATCTTGTAGCCTTGGCCTTCTTCAAGAATCGTGAACGAGCCCCAAGGGCGCAGTTCGGTGGCGGCAACGCCTTTTGGCATGGTGGGACTGGTGAGTGAAAGCGCAGTCGGCGCTACTTTTTCCTTCGCTTGAGCCACGGTACTTTCTCCTTAAAAATGCTTGACTGAGGGGTAAGATGCGGTCGCAATGGTCATAAAATCTTTGGGTTGCAGCTTGAGCTAGGACAACCGAAGACCACCATACCAAAATGTTCCCGGTTTCTGAAGGCCGCAACCCAGGGCTTCACGCGATTTACATCGAGTCTTTACAAGCATCCTGCTGGTATCAAGGTTGGATAAATACGCCAATGCCGTTGCTGACTGAGGCGGTGCTGCTGGGAGTGCGGTTCAGGATCTGCCCACCCAGATAGAGCGTAGTTGAGCTGCCGCCATCCAGGTTAAGTGCATCCACAGCCCCAATCTGCTGCATCACCCCAGCTACTTCGGAGAGCGTCGGGCCAGCGCCGTTGACTCGGTTATGCACCGTCAGCAGCAGCAGCTTGCCTTGAGCAGTTGTGGCAATGACGCTGCGTGGTGCCGCCTCCTGCATGAAATTGGCCGAAAACTGCTCGGAGGGCGCATCCAGAACCATCTGGCGATTTTTAATCAGCAGCGGCCCTGCGCCCATCACCTGAGCAAATTGGTTGAACTCATCGGGCAGCGTCTCGGCGGTCACTTCAAGCTGGGTGCCGACGGCTAGCAGCTTTGGCGCATCAGCATCAGCTCTGACCACCAGCAAATAGCCGTCGCTGGGAATAGCGGTTGCCTGTCCGGCTTTGGCCACCTGCTTTTGGCTCACAACCTGGCTGTTCTGCACCGTTACCAGCGTTTCGTTGTCGATGATGCTGCTGTAGCTGCTGCCCCAGTCAGGCGTATAGCGCGCTACGCCAGCCCCGACGTAGCCGCTGTTGGTAGACTGCATCAGCCGCTTTTGGCTGCCCACAGTCAGTGTCTCTTGCAGCTTCAAACGCCCGACCGTGACTTCACCGCTGTCATTCCAGCCCAGCGCCCCACGATTCAAAATCGGGCCAGAGATCCAGCGTTCGCCGCTGCGAATTGCTCCTAGCGGCAGGCGATTGTTACGGTTGAAAAAGCCGCCGTTGATAGCCGCAATTCCCTGAGCGCGCTGTGCTGTGGCCGATAGGGGAGCCGTGCCGACGTTGTTGGTGCCGCTGAGCATCGGTCGCAGCGACAGCCCCGACTGACGCGGATCGATTTCTAGCCCCACCACCGGAAAGCGGCTATTCCCCAAATTCACCCACTGCTGCTGCCAGCGCAGACCGGGCGCCCAGAGAATATCGCGCTCTGGCATCGCATCAGGCCGCAGGTCGATCACGATGCGGTTGGGATTGCTCAGCGTCCAGACGCGAGGTCGCAGACCACCTGCATAGGAGAGCCGCAGCAGCGTGCGCTTGCCGCTGGCTTCGAGCTTGAAGCCCGTCAGGTTCTGACCCGTCTGAAGCCTGCCGAGCGTTTTAGGATCGCTCTGGGCATCAATCGCCAGCACTGACTCGCCTTGATTTTCACTGAGCTGCCAGGGCGTCGCCCGGTCTAGATTCACCACCAGCCGATCGCCCCAAGCCTGAGCGCCCTGCTGCAAGCCCGTGATCTGGGCGGCAGGAGTCGAGATTTGGAGCTCTGCGCCGCGTAGCTCCACTTGCCAGCCAAACTGCTGTTGAAGGCTCGCTAGATCTAGATAGCGATACTGCTTAGTCAGCCAGCTGTTGAGCTTGAGCGAGTCGGAGAACCAGGAAACGGGCTGCTGCTGAGGACTGTTGCTGTCGAGCAATTCCAGTCCCAGTTCGCTGACTAAACCCGCATCCGCAATGCCCAGAAGCTGCTGCTGCTGGCTCCAAGGCATCGAGACACGACGGCCATTCAGCACGACCTGATTACCATGGCGCGTAATCTGGACGGGCAGCGAGGCTTGGGCAATCGTCGGCACCCAGGCAGGGCTACGCGCCGCTAGCGGCACAAAGCGCTCAAACGGTTCAGCAACTCCCTGCTGCTTCTGATTGAACGACAGCGACAGCGCTACGACTAGCAGCGGAGAAATCAGCACCAGCCGGAATCGCTTCAGCCAAGACTGTTGGGGTAAATAGGTCATCTGAGCACGACGATATCGCGATCGCCGCCGCCGGCGGGTTTTAGCTCTAACCACGGGTTTTAAGTGTGAAATGCTGGAGTGTGAAGAGGGATGCGTAGCTAATGTTCGAGGGGGGCGAGCGCTGCTCCGGATCAACAGCTCATCTTTAACGAATTTTGAAACGAATTTTGATCTGAGGCATCATGACGCGCTATTCAGTACTCTACAGCCTAATTCATGTATTTTTTGCATCCGGCAAGTCGCCCAAAATGGTCACTGTAATCACTTTGTTTGGGAAATTGGTTTCATAATCTTAAACAGGCAGCTTGATTACCTTCAAGAACCGCTATGTCACTCTAAAGCCCGACTGCCAACGCGACTGTCTTCTGATTGTCTCACTAGGGATTGTCAAGAGAGCCCGGTTTTAATAATATTTTTACTCTGCTGCTTTGCAGAATCTGCTGTACCTCTGAGCCTAATAATGCCTGAGCCTGAGCCTGCTGAAGAGTTCGAGCAAAGCGGAGGACAAAAGCGATTCGATACAATTTAAGTGCTGACCCATTAAGTGCTGACCCAGCCAAACTCTGTGAGGTCTAACTCTGTGAGGTTTAACTCTGTGAGGTTTAACTCTGTAAGGTTTAGTGAAGCAGGCTTAATGAAGATTTTGCAGAATCGCTGGGGGCTGTCTCGGCATGTTTGAGGGAAGTTTTGGGGCGAATGGGCGCTAAGTTTAATCATTTTGTGGGAGCAATGCAAGCGTGAGTCAAGATCAGTGGGAGAGTCGGGAACAGAATCGGGCGGGTTATGCGGGGCAGCCTTGGCTGGTTGAGGAACGCGATGCTTGCGGCGTGGGGTTTATTGCCGATCAGTATGGGCGAGCCAGCCATGATCTAATTGCGAAGGCGCTAACTGCCGTCACCTGCATGGAGCATCGGGGCGGATGCAGTGCCGATCAAGATTCGGGCGATGGGGCGGGCTTGATGACTGCAATTCCCTGGAAGCTCTTTGTCGGCTGGATGGCCGAATCAGGCATTAGCGCTCCGTCGGTTGAGCAGATTGGCGTGGCGATGATCTTTTTGCCGCAGGCCGAGGAGATCGCTCAGCAGGCGCGACAAGTCACCGAGCAAATGGTGGCCGAAGCTGGGCTGAAGCTGCTGGGCTGGCGCAAAGTGCCAATCAAGCCAGAAACCTTGGGCTTGCAGGCACGCGAAAACCAGCCGCAGATTGAGCAAATTTTGGTGCAGTCCGATCTACAGGGCGAGGCGCTGGAGCGGCAGCTCTATCTGACTCGCAAGCGGATTCAGCATTCACCGCCTGACTGTGCTGAGCATCGGCTGGCCTGGAAAGATTTTTACGTCTGCTCGTTCTCCCATCGCACCATTGTCTATAAGGGCATGGTGCGCTCTGAGGTGCTAGGCCGCTTCTATGCCGACTTAACCAACCCCGCCTATGAAAGCGCCTTTGCCATTTACCATCGCCGCTTTAGCACCAACACCATGCCGAAGTGGCCGCTGGCTCAGCCGATGCGGTTTTTGGGTCACAACGGCGAAATCAATACGCTGCTGGGCAACATCAACTGGATGACGGCGCGGGAAGCCGATTTGGAGCATGAGCATTGGGGCGAATCGCTCGCCTACATCAAGCCAATCGTCGATCCAGAGCGCAGCGACTCGGCCAACCTGGACAACGTGATGGAGCTGCTGGTGCATTCTGGCCGTAGCCCAATTGAGGCCGCGATGATCATGGTGCCCGAAGCCTACAACAACCAGCCTGATTTGGCCAACCACCCCGAAATTGTTGACTTCTACGAATACTACAGCGGCATCCAGGAACCCTGGGACGGGCCAGCCCTGCTTTCGTTTAGTGACGGCAAAATTGTCGCTGCCGCCCTCGATCGCAATGGCCTACGGCCAGCGCGCTACAGCATCACCAAAGATGGCTTTGTAGTTGTCGCCTCTGAAGCAGGCGTGGTGGATCTGCCAGAAGCAGAGATCGTTGAAAAAGGGCGACTTGGCCCCGGACAGTCAATTGCAGTAGATCTGGTCAACCACGAGATCTTGCGAAATTGGGAGATCAAGCAGCGCGTGGCTAGCCAGCATCCCTACGGCGAATGGCTGAAGGCACGTCAGGTGCTTGCTCCACAGGAATTTCCAGGTGAACGGCAGCTTGAGTCTAGCCTGCTGCTCCAGCAGCAAACCGCCTTCGGCTACACCACCGAAGATGTGGAAATGATCATTGAGGACATGGCGGCGCAGGGCAAGGAACCCACGTTTTGTATGGGCGACGATGTGCCATTGGCCGTACTCTCCAGCAAACCGCGCCTGCTCTATGACTACTTCAAGCAGCGGTTCGCTCAGGTGACGAATCCAGCCATTGACCCGCTGCGTGAAAGTCTGGTGATGTCGCTCGCCTCACAGCTAGGCGAGCGGGGCAACCTGCTAGAAGCCAAGCCGGAGCACGCCCATTTACTCAAGCTAGAGTCACCCATCCTCAACGACGGTGAGCTAGAGCAGATCCGGCGCTCTGAGTTTGCGACTGCCAATCTCTCGACGCTGTTTAGCTTAGCCGACGGGCCAGAGGGCTTGCAGCAGGCCGTGCAGCAGCTCTGTCAAGAGGCCACTGCCGCTGTGCGTGACGGCAAGAAAGTGTTGATCCTGAGCGACCGGATCACTCTGGACGGCGAAGCCGCTCAGCTCAGCGAAGATCTGACCTACATTCCGCCGATGCTGGCGGTGGGTGCGGTTCATCATCACCTGATCCGGCAGGGTTTGCGGATGAAGGCATCGCTAGTCGTGGACACGGCCCAATGCTGGAGTACGCACCACTTTGCCTGCTTAGTAGGCTACGGAGCCAGCGCTGTCTGCCCTTACTTGGCCTGGGAAACCGTTCGCCACTGGTGGTTTAGCGCGAAGACGCAAAAGCTGATGGAAACGGGCAAAATTAGCCCGGTTAGCCTCACTGGGGCGCAGTACAACTACCGTAAGGCAGTCGAGGGCGGCCTGCTGAAGATTCTCTCAAAAATGGGAATCTCGCTGTTTTCCAGCTACCAGGCCTCGCAGATTTTTGAGGCGATTGGCATCGGGGCAGAACTGCTGCATCTGGGCTTTAAGGGAACCGCCTCGCGCTTGGGTGGCCTCAGCGTGGCAGAGCTAGCGCAGGAAATTATCAACCTGCACAGCCGCGCCTTCCCAGAGCTGAACTTGAAAAAGCTGGAAAACTTTGGCTTCTTCAACTACAAGCCGGGTGGCGAATACCACATGAACAGCCCGGAAATGTCGAAATATCTGCATAAAGCCGTCGCGACTAAGAGTGCGGATCACTATGAGCTGTACAAGCAAACGCTAGAAAATCGTCCGGTCACCGCACTGCGCGATTTGCTCGATATGCAGGGCGACCGACCTGCGATGCCGATCGAGCAGGTAGAACCCGTAGAAGAAATCGTCAAGCGCTTCTGCACGGGGGCCATGTCGCTGGGGTCGCTGTCGCGGGAGGCGCATGAAACGCTGGCGGTGGCGATGAACCGCTTGGGCGGCAAGTCCAACTGCGGCGAGGGCGGCGAAGATCCGACGCGCTTCCATCCGCTCAACGACGTAGACGAAACCGGACGATCGGCTCTGTTTCCGCACCTGAAGGAACTCCGCAATGGTGATACGGTCAACTCAGCCATCAAGCAGGTTGCCTCCGGGCGATTCGGCGTGACGCCGCAGTATCTAATGAGCGGCAGGCAGCTCGAAATCAAGGTGGCGCAGGGTGCAAAACCGGGTGAAGGCGGTCAGCTTCCCGGCAAGAAAGTTAGCCCCTATATCGCCATGCTGCGTCGCTCCAAACCGGGCGTGACGCTGATTTCGCCGCCACCACACCACGACATCTACTCGATTGAAGATCTGGCGCAGTTGATCTTTGACCTGCACCAAATTAATCCGGTTGCCCAAGTCTCGGTGAAGCTGGTGGCAGAAATCGGAATTGGTACCGTGGCGGCTGGGGTGGCCAAAGCCAATGCTGACATTATCCAAATCTCTGGTCACGACGGCGGCACGGGCGCTTCACCACTCAGCTCCATCAAACATGCAGGCGTGCCCTGGGAGCTAGGCTTAACCGAGGTCCACAGCGTCCTGATGCAGAATAAGCTGCGCGACCGGGTGCTGCTGCGGGCAGATGGCGGTATGAAGACAGGCTGGGATGTGGTGATGGCAGCGCTAATGGGCGCAGAAGAATACGGCTTCGGCTCGGTGGCGATGATCTCCGAAGGTTGCATCATGGCGCGGGTCTGCCATACCAACAACTGTCCGGTTGGGGTGGCCACTCAGCAGGAAAAACTGCGGCAGCGCTTCTCTGGGACACCAGAGCATGTGGTAAATTTCTTCTACTTTGTCGCAGAAGAAGTGCGTTCGCTGCTGGCTAGACTGGGCTATGCTTCGCTCAAGGATCTGATCGGTCGCGCCGACCTGCTGAAAGTTCGCGCGGGCGTGGAGATTGCCAAAACTCAGGCGCTCAACCTGGACTGCCTAACGCAGCTCCCCGACAGCCGCACCGACAGAAGCTGGCTGGAGCATGGGGCATCCTCCCACAGCAACGGCGCAGTCCTCGACGACGAAATCCTGGCGGATGCCGAAATCTTGGCTGCGATTCAGGAGCAGGGCACAGTCAGCAAAACCTATAAGGTGGTCAATACCGACCGCTCGGTGGGGGCGCGGGTTTCGGGAGTGATTGCCAAGCAATATGGCGATCAGGGCTTTAGTGGCCAAATCAACCTCAGCTTCCAGGGCAGCGTCGGGCAGAGCTTTGGGGCGTTTGCGCTTTCTGGCCTCAGCTTGAGTCTAGAGGGTGAAGCCAACGACTACGTGGGCAAAGGCATGAACGGCGGCGAAATTATCATCAAGCCGTTCGCCAACAGCACCTACGATCCAGCCGAAAATGTGATCGTAGGCAACACCTGCCTCTACGGGGCAACGGGCGGCACGCTCTACGCCAACGGTCAGGCCGGAGAGCGGTTTGCGGTGCGAAACTCGCTGGGTAAAGCCGTGATTGAAGGCACGGGCGACCACTGCTGCGAATATATGACGGGCGGTGTAATCGTGGTGCTGGGTCACGCGGGTCGCAACGTCGGCGCAGGCATGACGGGTGGCTTGGCCTACTTCTATGACGCAGACGGTAGCTTCCCCACCAAGGTCAACCCAGAAATCGTCAAGGTGCAGCGAGTTGTCACTCCAGCGGGCGAAGAGCAGCTCAAAGCGCTGATTGAGGCGCATCTAGATCGCACGGGCAGCCCTAAAGCTCAGCAAATTCTCGATCGCTGGTCAGAGTCGCTACCCCGATTCTGGCAGGTAGTGCCGCCTTCTGAGGCTGACAGCCCGGAGGCCAGCGCTAGCATCGATAAGGTTTTAATTCCGGCTCAGTAGAGTTTGGCCAGTAGAGTTTGGCAAAGTTCGGACGGGTTTCGTTGACTCCTAAGTAATCAGGATGGGCTAAGGCTCATCCTTTTTTTTGCTATTTGTTTTTTGATGCTTGAGCTGCGCTACTTAATCATCGCCACCGGATAGTCTGGATGGGCTGGATTTGGAATGAGCCGCTGATTTTTGCAGTCGGGCAACAGATCCAGCAGTTCCAAAACGACCTGACCCATCAAAACTTCAGTGCCAACGACGAGGGCTTCAACCGAAGTCTGTCGACCTTCACATTCGACAATAACGGCTTCTGTAACTCCAACTTCCTCCTGATATCCGTTGGCATATTGAGCAATTTGTCGCCCTCGAATTCGCAGGCCGAGCTGCGCGACAATCAACGGCGGAATCACTAGCGTTAGCGCTCCTGTATCCACTAGCCCCTAGCCTCGCACTGTCTCAGCAGATGCGGCGCTAGCAGGCCACGGCTCACCAGAGATTCATCAATGGCGTTAATCAGCTTTGTGTTGACTCGAACGGCTCCCACAGTTTTTTTGTCCACACAGTTAGCTCCTATTCTGACTCAGGCAAAATTTGACCTGCGTCTGAGTCCAGGCATAGAAATCAGTTTCGTAGAGCGAGAGATTTATATTGATATCCATCTCTAAATCTCACTCCAAATCTGAAAGTGCTCGCCTCTAGCCTCGCTCGCTCAGCAAGCTCAGCTGCACATACCGATCGTCTAGCTGGCCTGTCTTGCGGCGCGATTTGGGCTGCCGTGCTGGTTGACGTGCTGACTGATGCGGCCTGATGTCAAGATGTGCCACAAACCAGGTTCGCAGCAATGCCGCCTGTTCTAGATCAAGCGCCTCTAAATCGAGTGCTGCCGGGAACAGCTCGGCATCTGGCAACTCTGCCCAGCCAGTCGGGCTGCTGAAGCGAGCACTGCCAAACGGGACGAGTGACTTAGGCAGGCGCGCCAGATGCGGCAGAATATTCTCCTGAATCCGAAACACCTGCCGCTGGGCTTCCAGCTGCTTCACCCGCTCCTGCCTTGCCTGCTTGTAGTCGAGAATTGGGGCGGGGTAGTTTTTGAGCCGAGGCGGTGCGCCCAAGCGCGAGGGCGGCAGATGGGCTAGCTCCGGTAGCCAGCGCTTAATAAAGGCGCCGTTTGGATCGCAGCGATCGACCGCCACCTGTTCAGGGTTGTAGATTCGCGTCCAGCTTTTGTCAACGCAGTGTGTCACGCCTGCCTGCATTGCCCACTGGTAGTGATCAATCGGACAGTCGCCGTCAATCAAATGCCGCATGAAGTGCAGCGCCCCAAACCGCCAGTCCATACCCAGCAGGTTGCTGAGGAAACTAGCGTAGATTGCCCGCGAGCGGAAGTTGAGTCCTTTCCAGCCGCCCGTGGCCTGCAAGCAGCGCGCTGCCGCATCAACAATTGGGAAGCCCGTCTGCCCTGCCTGCCAAGCCTGATACAGCGATTCGTCAAAGTTCCAGCCCTGCTCGTCAAACACCGAATAGAGCGAGCGCAGCTCCAACTGTGGCAGATAGCGAAACCGCTGGGCAAAGCCGCTGCCCCAGCGCAGCCGCGAAATCAACTGCTTGCGGCTGCGTTCGGCTTTGGGGCTGAGATCCCAGGCTTGGGCAGTCTGTACGACTTCGCGGGTGGAAATTGCACCAAACTTCAGGTGGGGACTGATGCCAGTTGTGGCCTCTGCGCCAGGGTAAGACAGCTCCCAGTAGTAGCGATCGACTTTTTGCTCGAAGAAGTCAGCCAGCAGTTGGCGAGCGGCGGCTGTGCCCGCAGGCGGAATCGGCTTAGCGTCGGCCACCAAACCCAGCTCGGCTAGCGAGGGAATCGGATCGCTGGGGAGTTCTAGCGGTACTTCGATGCGGCTAGGAGTGGGCACAAGCGCCTGCCGCATCTGGGCATTCCAGAAACTGCGGTAGCGCGGATAGACCATCAGCTCTGCCGTGCCGCCCGTCGGCTCAAACCAGCGCAGCTTCATCGACTGATCGGCCAAAGCCCGACTCACTCGCGCATCTCGCAGTCGGCCATAGAGCCGCTCGTAGTCGAGATAGGCATAGACACCTTCAGCCTGAGTTTCGCGGACTAGCTCTGGCAACAGCTGCACCGGATCGCCAGCGCGAAGGATTAACCTGCCGCCCCGTTCGCGCAATTCTTGATCCAAGCTGCGCAGACAGTCGAGCATGAACGTCACGCGAGCTGTCGCCGTTTCGGGATGGTGCAGCAGCGCTCGATCCAGAATAAACACCGGAATCACTGCGCCCCGCATTGCCGCCCGGTCAAGCGGCGCGTGATCGGAAATGCGTAAATCTCGCCGAAACCAGACAATCGTGCTCATGCCGCTCGATGCAGTTATGCCTGCACCAGCACTCGATCAGCCTGCGTCAAGCTATTGGCTGACTCGCTTGTGCAGTAGACCTCGCAGGAGTTGTTCGGGCTTTCGATCAGCTTGATCTTATGAAGCTGCGCTCCAATCTCGCGGATTGGCTGTTGCAGCAGGTCGCGGATATGCACAGCGATGTTTTCGGCAGTCGGCACAACCTCGGCAAAGTAGGGGAGATCTTTGTTGAGGAAGCTGTGATCCATGGGTTCAACCACCCATTTATCTACGGCTTTTTGGAAGGCCACCAAGTCAGCGATCATGCCGGTGCGTGGGTCAATTTCACCCTTGATCGTCACGTCCAGGTGATAGTTATGGCCATGCCCATGCTCGCGGGCGCATTTGCCATAGATCTCGGAATTCTGCTCAAACGACAGGTCGGGGCGAGCCAGTCGATGCGCGGCGCTAAAGTGTGTGCTGATAGTCAGATAAGCTTCCATGCCATTTCCCTCGTAGTCGGCCCAAAGTTCTGGATGTTCAAAAAGCTGAATATTTACCAGCGGCAGGTGCGGCGACAACCGCTGCCAGATCACCCGCGCCATATTTTCGGTGGTGGGAAGCGTCTGGCGAAACTCGTCCCAAGCTTCGTTGAGATAGGAGAAATCCAGCTGGCTCGTCACCTCTTGCTTGATCACCTGCTTCACGTCTGACAGGTTGAGCACCATGCCGTATTCATCTAGCTCACCCGCCATTGCCACATACAGCACGTAGTTGTGCCCGTGACCGGGAGAGCGCGTACAGAGACCAAACTGCGCCAAGTTATCGGCGGCGCTCAGCTCCGGCAACCAGTATCGATGACTCGCCGAGAACTGCGCCCGACGGTTGATAATGCACTTCATAGAAACACTAAAATGCTGTTTGTTAAGTTCCGTGAATCTCTAGCATAGCAGCCAGACTAGCTCACAGGGCTGTTAAATCCCATCCCTGCAACGCCACCATCATCAGCAGAAACAGCGCTTCTGTCCATTCCACCACCGCGCCGTAGGTATCGCCCGTATGTCCGCCGAACTGAGCGCCAAACCAGGCCGCAATTCCGTAGGCAATCGGAGCGCCAATCAGTCCCCAGGCTGGTTGCTGCAACCCCAACGGCAAGGCGCTCAGCCCCAGCAGCAGCAGCAGCGACGGCAGCGTCTGCCAAAGCTGAGGGATTGCCGCCTTGTGAAATGCGCCTTTGCCCATCGGCTTGAGATAGGGATACTGGGCAATCGCCACCTGCTGCCCCCAGCGCCCCCAGCCCGCCGCCAAGCTCAGTCCCAGCCAGCGCCAGTCTGCCAAGTCGCTCAGCGCCGCCGCCTTGAGCAGCAGCAGCAGCGCCCCCGACATCACGCCAAATGCGCCCACCGTACTTTCGGCCATCACGGTGAGGCGACGGCTCGCATCGGGCACAGCCAGCCCGTCAGCTGCATCTATCGCGCCATCTAGATGTAGCCCACCCGTCACGCCTAGCCAGACTGCCACCAGCACCGCACTGCGCGACAGCACTGGCATTCCTAAACTTGCCAAGCCCCAGTCTAAGCCGCCCAAGCCGCTGCCCAGCAAAATACCAACCAGCGGTGCAAAGCAAGCCACCCGCTCAAACTGAAGTGCCCAACGAGCTGGCACCGGTAGCCGACTGTAAAAGGCAATTGCGGCGAAAAAAGACGTGAAGCCCACCTGATACCTCGGCGATAATAGGGGCTGAAATACTCAGCGGGAAACTACCACTGATTCACAAAAAAAGGTTCAGCGCTCTGGCTGAATTTACAGAACCCAGTTGCAGCAATAATTAAGGGTGAACCCAACCTGATGAAGCGACTGTTTTGAATAAGCTCTCTGATCACCGTGCATAGAGGCCAGATTATACCGCATTCACAACGAACGAAAACTAATTTTCCCAGCTATTTTTCTAGTTATTTTTTTCGGTGATCTGAGCCAAGGGATTCTGGAAATTTCCAGGTTAGTCTAGTGTCTTACAGACCCTCAATTTAGATGCATGGTATTGGTTCTAAACTGGTATTCGTTCTAAACTGGCAAACTTATCCGTCCTCAAGTTTCCTCAATCCTGTGAATTTATAGATTAGCGAGTCGGTCAATCTAGGGTCAGCGTTCCGACCAAGGCATTTTGTCTATGAGCTACGATTATTCGTCAAATGACAGCAAGCTGCCTGCGCCCTGCATTGTAGATGTTGGGACTGTGATCAATAAGCAGGACATGCTGCGAATTCTTTCTGATTTGGGGCGGGTGCGTTACTGCTACAGCCGGATCGAGCCAGCCGCTTTGCTGCCCGAAACCGCTTTGCTGCCCGAAGCAGAGGGTTTTGTACTGGAAGTCTTTTCAGATCCGCAGCGATCAACTCTAGTCGCCAACCATGCCCTCTATATAAACGTATGCAGCTTTGACTATTTAAAGCTTGATCGTCTGCCCGATCAGCAGCCCTGCTTTGATCTGATCCAGGAGCATCAGCGTCTGCGAATTGTACCGCTCTCCAATCCGCTTCAAGAACAGCGCAATCGCAGCTTGAATACTGCCGCCCTCGAAGCCGTCGTGGCTGAGGTGCTGTCGGCCAGCTGGGATATGCGGCTGGATGACGACGAGAACTTTTCGTTTTAAGCTGCCGTTCTAGGGTGAAGGGCTTGCGCGACAGTTTGCTACAGTTTGGAGGATAACCTGCACCCCTTCAGCGCGTGACCTTTTCGTTTCAGACCCAGGCTTGCTGCTCCCAGACTCAGGCCAGAGCCGGAATTTTTACTACCCCGCACGGCCAAATCGAAACCCCGCGCTTCATGCCAGTCGGGACGCTGGCCAACGTCAAAACGCTGACGCCCGACCAGCTTCAAGCGACGGGCGCTCAGATGATTTTGGCCAACACCTATCACCTGCATCTCCAGCCCGGTGAGGCGATTGTGCAGCAGGCGGGCGGACTACACAAGTTTATGCAGTGGTCAGGTCCAATTCTGACCGACTCTGGCGGGTTTCAGGTATTTAGCCTCAGCGAACTGCGCTCGATTACCGATGAAGCCGTTACCTTTCGCTCGCCCAAAGACGGCCAGATGATTCGGCTCACCCCCGAAAAGTCGATCCAGATCCAGAATGCGCTGGGGGCAGATGTGATCATGGCCTTCGACGAATGCCCACCCTATCCTGCCAGCCGCGAAGCCGTCATCGCAGCCACCGACCGCACCTACCGCTGGCTGGAGCGCTGCATCCAGGCGCATCAACGCGCCGATCAGGCTTTGTTTGGCATTGTGCAGGGCGGTGTCTATACGGATCTGCGTCAGCAGGCGGCCAAACAGCTTGCGGAGTTTGACCTACCGGGCTATGCAATTGGCGGAGTCAGCGTTGGAGAGCCAGCCGCTTTGATTGAGGCAATTGTCCAAGCCACAACGCCACTGCTGCCCGTCCACAAACCCCGTTACCTAATGGGCGTTGGCACCTACCGCGAGATGGCGCAGGCAATTGCGGCGGGCATTGACCTGTTTGACTGCGTAATTCCGACGCGCTTAGCGCGACATGGCAGTGCACTGGTGCAGGGCGAACGCTGGAACCTGAAAAACGCCCGCTTCCGGGAAGACTTTGCGCCGCTAGACGCTAGCTGTCCCTGCTATAGCTGCGCCAACTTCAGCCGCGCCTACATCAGTCATTTGCTCAGATCGCAGGAGATATTGGGCTACACGCTGCTGTCGATTCACAACATTACTGAGCTGGTGCGCTTTACCCAGAGCATTCGAGCTGCGATTCTCGAAGACCAGTTTACCGAGCGATTTGCCGCTTGGCTACAGCCCGATCCGACCCGTTCGATATAATTGGGCAGTCCTGAAATTAAACCTAACCCTGCCGCTACCGATGCCCGATGCTGCACCCGATAGTTCACTAGAATCCCTGCAAGCCTCGGTCAAATCTCTAGGCTTGGCGCAAATCCAGCGCCATCTCTTCATCTGCGCCGACCAGACCAACCCCAAATGCTGCGACAAAGTTGCCAGCCTCGAAGCCTGGGACTACCTAAAACAGCGCCTCAAGCAGCTCAAGCTCGATCAACCGACAGCAGAGTGCCCCACCTGCGTTTTTCGCACCAAGGCCAATTGCCTGCGCGTCTGTCAGCAGGGGCCAATCCTCGTAGTCTATCCAGATGGAGTCTGGTATCGTCACGTCACCCCAGCGGTAATCGAGCGAATTATCCAGGAGCATTTGCTTCAAAATCAGGTGGTTGAAGACTATGCGTTTTTGACACATCCGCTGCCGCTGCTGCCAGAATCGGATCCAGGCTGAGCGTCAAGCATGAATCAAGCATTAATTTAGGAGATTCAGTAACCACTACCCGATTGCCGGAAAAGCAATATACAATGTCGCGGTATGTGGAGATGCGTGATTTAAAGCAAAATCTGCGGCTTGTATAGCTGATTGATCTGATTTTCCAGCGCTTTTTTGCTGGTGTTAGAGTCATGTTCTTTAGCCCAAATTTAAGCAGCAAAGCGTCTCAGTATTTTAGACATTATGTAGAATGACTGGATGTGATGACGGGCGGTTTCTGCGATTGACTCTGAATACGGCGAGTAATAAAGCATGAGCAAGGAAACGAGCGTAGGCGAGCACAAGCGGCTATTGCTGATTGATGACGATCCAAATTTAATCTTATTAGTTAAAGACTATCTAGAGTTTCGCGGCTACGAAGTGATAACTGCCGAAAACGGGCAGGAAGCGCTAGATGTCTTGGAGAAAGATATTCCTGACATGATCATTTGCGACGTGATGATGCCGCAGATGGATGGTTATTCGCTGGTCGAAAACGTTCGCAAAAATCCGCGCACGAGCTGGATTCCGGTGCTGTTTCTCTCTGCTAAAGGCCAGAGCCAGGATCGGGTGAAGGGGCTGAACACCGGGGCAGATGTCTATATGGTAAAGCCGTTTGAGCCGGAGGAGCTGGTGGCGCAGGTGGAGTCCTCGCTGAAGCAGGCTTCGCGCTTGATCCAGCGGCAGGACAAAAACAACGAGTCTTCGCCCAAAATCCAGGTGCCGTTTGACGTGGAGCTAACGCCAACCGAGTTGCGGGTAGTGCAGTTTGTGGCGCGCGGTATGGCCAACCGCGAAATTGCCGAGGAGCTAAACGTCAGCCAGCGCACGATTGAAAGCCACGTTAGCAATATGCTGGGCAAAACCGGACTGCATAATCGCACAGAGCTGGCTCGCTGGGCAATCGAAAACAGCATGGCTTAGCGGCGGCTGATGGGCTTTGGCTAATGGGTCTTGGCTAATAGGTTTTGGCTGAGGGAGATGAGCTTGGCGGCAGAGGAATTTGCAAAAAACAGCTTCGGCTGGCAGCTTCAGAAGCTGGGGCAGTGGGCGCAAGAAGGACTAGAGCGGCTGTTTGCGCGCGGCGGCTCCTCGGCTCCTGAGCCGTCTCCGCAGCTGCCAATCTGGCTGTTGGAGGCAATTTTCTGGCTGCTGACGCTGAGTCTGGCGGGCTGGCTAATCTGGCAGCTCTATCAGATTCTCCGACCGTTCTGGGAGAGCCTGCGTTCCCCACGTCTCAGCCGCCCCGAACCGAGCCGCAGCGCCACCAACTGGTTACGACAAGCCCAGCTCGCTCAAGCGCAGGGTGACTATGCTGCTGCCTGTCGAGCCCTCTATTTGGCAGCCCTGCAAAAGCTGAGCGAACAAGACCTGATTGCCCCACAGTCTAGCCGCACCGATGGCGAATATTTAGCGCTGCTGCGTCAGCTGTCTCTGCCGCAGCCCTACCAGATGTTGATCCAAACCCACGAACGCCTCTATTTTGATCGCTTTGCTGCCTCTGCCGAACTCTATGCCGAATGCTGGCAGGCCTACCAAACGTTAGAACCGCAGGCTAAACCCCAGGCTGAACTCCAGGCTCCAGGAACTTCAGCATGAACCTGAACAACCGCTGGCTCTGGTTAGGTAGCTGGGCTGTCGTAGCGCTGCTGCTGCTCACAATCTGGGCCGCACCGCAGTCGAGCCAACTGGCTGGCTCCACCTACAGCCGCGCCCCAGATGGCTACGGAGCCTGGTACGCCGAGGCGCAGAAGCAAAAACTGCCGGTTCAGCGCTGGCAGCGGCCAGTCTCCGATCTCTGGCCAGATCTGGAAACCCCGCAGGAATTTCCCCCCGTCCAGCAGATCGCGGCTCAGAACCTCTTTGAAAAGCCGATCACGCTGCTGCGTGTTGACCCGCGTGGCAGAACCAGCGACATCAACCAGAGCTGGATCGAGCTGGGCAATCGGCTGCTGCTACTGGGCGCAAGACCTGCCGTGACCAAAGCGCCATTTGAGTCGGCGCTGGAGAGTCCGGTGGGAGCCGTCAAACTTGCCACCAGCCGCCGTAAGCAGACCTCTAGCGCGATTCTGGCCGATCAGTTTGGGGCAGCGATCTGGCGCGAAACGCTGGGGCAGGGCGAAATTATCTATGTGGCTACCCCGCACCTGGCCGCAAATGCCTATCAGGACGCACCGGGCAACTTCAAGCTGTTGACGCAGCTCGTCACGAAAGCAGATCAGCCGATCTATATCGACGAGTTTCTGCATGGCTACCGCGACTCCAAGGCTTCCCAAAAAGCTACCGAGAACCTGCCGGAATATTTAGCTAAAACGCCGCTGCTGCTGCTCGCCGTGCAGGCAATCGTACTGGTGCTGCTGTCAATCTGGGGACAGCGACGCATCGGGCGACCACAGCCCTTACCCTTACCCAACCGCAACAACAGTCAGGCTTATATCGATGCAATGGCTGAAGTGCTGCAAAAGGCCAACTCCAGTGACTTTGTGGTGCAGACAATTGGCAGGGCTGAGCAGATGCGCTTGCAGCAGGCGCTGGGGCTTGGCTTGGCTCCGCTCTCCCCGCAGGCTGTGATCGAGGCCTGGGTTCAGCAGGGATATCCGGCCAGCGAGCTGGACTGGCTGAATGCGGTAGCTGCCGACAAGCCGCGTTGGCGCGATCGCGATCTGCGGCAGTGGCTAGCGCAGGTTCAGACGACCCGGCATCGGTTAGAGTAGAGCAGGTTTTGCCCCGGATTGTATTTAGGATTTAGCCCAGGATTTAGCCATCGTGAACGAAGCCCAGATTTTCGCCCAACTCGCCAAAGCGCTCAGCCAGATTGTGGTCGGTCAACCCGGTTTGGTACAGGATCTGCTGGTGGCGCTGCTGGCGGGCGGTCACGTAATTTTGGAGGGCGTTCCGGGCACGGGCAAAACGTTGCTGGTAAAGGCATTGGCGCGGTTGGTACAGGCTGAATTTCGCCGCATCCAGCTCACGCCGGACATTTTGCCTGCCGACATTTTGGGCACGAATATTTTTGACTTCAACAGCCGCAGCTTTACCTTGCAGCGCGGGCCCGTGTTTACCCAAATCTTGCTGGCTGACGAAATCAACCGCACGCCGCCCAAGACTCAAGCCGCCCTCTTGGAGGCAATGGAAGAGCAGCAGGTGACGCTGGACGGCGAGAGCATGGCGCTGCCCGATCTGTTTTGGGTTGTCGCCACCCAGAACTCGCTGGAATTTGAAGGCACCTACCCGCTGCCGGAAGCTCAGCTCGATCGGTTTTTGTTTAAGCTGCTGGTGGACTACCCAGAGCCCAAAGCCGAGCGGCAAATGCTGCTCAACTCTCAGGCTGGCCTACAAACCAAACGGCTGGATTTGGAGCAGCTAAACCCCATCGCCAGCGCGGAGGATCTGCTGCGGGCGCGGCAGGCGATGCGTGCAGTGCGTGTCACTGAGCCGCTGCTCGACTATCTGCTGGCTTTAGTGCATCGCAGTCGCCAGTCGCCAGATTTGCTGCTGGGCGCTTCGCCGCGTTCGGCGGTGGCTTGGCTGCAGGTCAGCAAGGCGAAAGCATGGCTGGCAGGCCGCGAATATGTCACGCCCGATGACATTAAGGCTACCGCTGCCCCCCTGCTACGGCATCGGCTAATTTTGCGCCCCGAAACGCAGCTTGACGGGCTAAAACCAGATGGCGTGATTAACTCGCTGCTGGGACAAGTGCCTGTGCCGCGCTGAGCTATGGGTTCAATCGATCTTTAAATATCCTGCAATCTAGAAAATCTTGCTGAATGCCTGCATAAATCATCAGCCTGCTCCCTATTGAGTCTTTGTCAGGTCAGTATGACCCTCTCAAACACGAGACAAGACTTAGGAGAACTCAACCCATGGCGAAGATTAAAGGCACAGCGCTCGATGACATTCTGTTGGGCACAGCTGATGACGATGTTATTAGAGGCTTGGCGGGCGACGACCAAATCAAGGGCAAGCGCCGCAACGATAAGCTAATTGGTGGCTCTGGTGACGATGTTTTGCAGGGCGGTGGCGGCAGTGATATTTTGCAGGGCGGCTCTGGCGATGACGAGTTGATTGGCGGCGGCGGCAGCGATACGCTCAAAGGCGGCGCGGGTGAAGATGAGCTGAACGGCGGCAACGGCGATGACCAACTGTTTGGCGGAGCCGACAACGACATACTCGACGGCGGCGTGGGCAATGACTTCCTCGACGGCGGCTCTGGCGACGACGAGATGACTGGCGGCTCTGGCGACGATACTTATGTGGTTGACAGCGCGGCAGACAGCGTGATTGAAGCCGCCGGGGAAGGCAACGACACCGTCAGAGCCTCGATTAGCTATGCACTGGCTGCCAACGTCGAAAATCTGGTGCTCACTGGGCTGAGCGCAATCAACGGCAACGGCAACGCCCTTGACAACTCGCTCACAGGCAACGATGCAGATAACGTTCTGAACGGTGATGCAGGCAACGACCTGATGGCGGGCGGTGGCGGCAATGATACCTATATTGTGGATGCGGTAGGCGACAGCGCGATTGAAGCGGCCAATGCAGGCAACGACACGGTGCAGGCTTTGGTGAGCTACACGCTAGGCGCAAACCTGGAAAACCTGATTTTGACAGGCTCAGCCGCCATCAACGGCACAGGCAACGAGCTTAACAACGGCATCACAGGCAACGATTCTGACAATATTCTGGCAGGCGGCGCAGGCAATGACAGCCTCAGCGGCGGGGCAGGCAACGATACACTCGACAGCGGTACAGGCGACGATAACTTAGTTGGCGGCACGGGCAACGATACCTATATCATCGACAGCGCTGCTGATGTGATCACCGAAGCATTTGGCGAAGGCATTGACACCGTGCAGTCTTCGCTCACCTACACGCTAGGCGCAAACCTGGAAAACCTGACGCTGACTGGCGCAGCCGCTATCGACGGTACGGGCAACACTTTTGACAATATCATCATCGGCAACAGCGCCAACAATACACTGACAGACGGCAACGGCAACGATACGCTCGACGGCGGTTTGGGTGCTGATACCATGCTGGGCGGATCAGGCGATGATACCTACGTGGTGAATGAAGCAGGCGATGTGGTCACCGAAACCTCTGCTTTTGGCGGTACTGATACTGTGCAGTCTTCAATTACCTACACGCTGGGCGCATTCCTGGAAAATCTGACGCTCACCGGCACAGATGCGATCAACGGTACGGGCAACAGTCTCAACAATGTGATTATCGGCAACGCTGCCAATAACTTTATCTTGGCGCTAGACGGCAACGACACGGTGAATGGCGGCGATGGCGACGATGAACTGCGCGGAAACGATGGCAATGACACGCTGGATGGCGAAGCTGGCAACGACTATGTGCGAGGTGGTCGCGGCAACGACACTGTGGCGGGTGGCGCTGGCAATGATACGCTGCTAGGGGTGAACAGTCTCGATGGCAGCGCTGGCGTTGGCGAAAAAGACATCCTGACGGGCGGTGTGGGCAACGATATTTTTGTGCTGGGTTCAGCAACTGAAGTCTACTATGACGATGGCGTATCTAACCCCGGATTTAGCGGCAACGGCGACTACGCCCGGATCACCGACTTTGTGGATGGCCAAGACAGCATTCAGCTTCGAGACGTTGGCGCATCGATCTTTTCTAGATACACGATTGACAACCGCACGATTGACGGCGTGAGCGGAGCAGCGATCTACCGCACGACTAGCACCATCATCAGCCTTGTTCCATTCTCTCTGGACACCCGCCATGAGCTAGTGGGGTTAGTGCAGGGTGTCGATGCTAGCGTTCTCAGCTTTGGCACAGCTAGCGGCGGCACTATCATCTTGAGCTAGCCTGTGTGAGATCAAGCTGGATCAAATCTAGATCAAATCTAGGTAAGCAAGGCAGAACAGCAATCCTGCCTTGCTCAATCGTGAGCCGTCGCTCTAGTAGATCACTCCAGTAGATCAGAACTTGCCGTCAGAAAACGGCTTCACGCCTGAGGTAGAAAATAGCCCGAATAGCGGCCCCAGCACTGCACCTACCACAAAGCCACCCGCATGTGCCCAGTAGGCGATTCCGCCACTTTCCATCCCGATATTGGTCGGTGCGCCAAAGCTAGCTACGCCATAGAACGCCTGCTGCACGAACCAAAAGCCCAGAAACAGAATGGCGGGCACGCGAAAGGTGAAGAAGATAATAAAAATCGGAATAGCTGCCAACACTCTGGCCTGCGGGAAGCGCAGCACGTAAGCCCCCAGCACGCCAGCAATCGCGCCGCTCGCGCCCAGCGAAGGGATAGACGAGTCTGCCGCAAAAAAGTATTGGGCTAAGCCCGCAAAAATACCGCAGAGCAGATAAAAAATTAAAAAGCGAGTATGCCCCATTTCGTCTTCGACGTTGTTGCCAAAGATCCAGAGATAGAGCATATTGCCGCCCAAGTGCAAAATGCCGCCATGCAAAAACTGCGAGGTCACCAGCGTCAGGGCTTCGGCAGGGAGTGAATGGCGAGGACTGCCTGCAAAGCTGGCGGTTAGCTGGCTGGGGACAATAGCCCAAGTATCAAAAAATGTCTCTAGGCGAGGCCCCATGAGCGTGGCTTCGTAGATGAACACCAAAATGTTGAGGATAATTAGCGCGTAGGTGACATAGGCAGTGCCGCGGGTGGGGTTTTCGTCACGGATTGGAACCACAGATCATGCCCTCAATTGCAACATCAAGATTGTAAAGGCAGCGCCGTCCTTGCGGTATGTGCCGCTCGTCAGAGTTCAGGTAGATCTGAGCGCAAATCTTTTGTTTGACTGTTTGACAGTCTAGTGTTGGACATCTAGTGTTGGACAGTCTGAGCAATCTAGTCTGACCAACCTACCACTCGTCATCCTCCTGCTGGATGAGATGCCGCGCAATCACAACCGTCTCTTCTGGCGTAAATCGAATCGGCGTCCCCTGCTCCCAAGACTCCACATAGGTCAGAGCAAACACGCCGTCACAGGTAAAGCTGTAGGTCTGCTGGACGCGCCATTGCGGGATGCCGCGATAGCGAAAATGCGCCAGAGTCAGTACGGCTAGCTCCAGAGAAACATCAATTGGCAGCTCTCCCTCCACCCGCGAAAACTGCTCTAGCCCCGTCAGCCCCTTGGCCATTTGCTGCTGTTGCGCCTGTAAATGAGTCAGCAAAACATCCAGCCCTTCTGCGTCAGCCATATTTTTCCCTAGACAGAGGTTTTAATACTTTTGTACTATCAAGAGTATCGTGAACCTGAGTCTTGGCGCAAGAGTAGGGCGTAATTTTGGCAGATTGTTTGCAGATCTTGAAGACGCTTGCAAATGACTCTGAGACAAGCTGATTTTAAAAAACTAAGGCAGGAGTCGCTCAAAACCCAAGCTATTGCTTGAATTAGATCGAACTCCTGCCTCAGCGCAGCTAGTTTTTGATTGAGCCGGTCTTTGGCTGAGCCAGCGGCTTATTCGACGATGACTTTGCCAGCCATGCCCGCGCCCCGGTGGGGTGAGCAGTAGTAGCTGTAGGTGCCTTCCTTATCAAAGGTGACTTCGTAGTTCTCACCTGGAGAGAACATCAGCTGGTCGTGCGACTTGTTCGCCGCATCACCTTCAAACATGATGTTGTGGGGAGGCAGCTTGTTGTTCACCCATTTTACGGTGTCGCCCGGTTTGACCGTCACCGTTGCCGGCTGAAAGGCCAGCATTCCATTGTCTGCACCCATCTTAACAGTGTAGGTTTCAGCAGAGGCTGGCGAAGCCGCCATGAACAAGCTGCCAACCACCAGTACAGCCGCGAAAAAGGTGAGCGTCAAACTCCTCAGAGCAGCAGAAATTCGTTGCATTTTGAAAAACCTCGGAGACTTAAATTGATTTCGTTCTCATCTAGATTTTATCTTGAATTCAGCTCTATTTCAGTGGGTACAGACTTCTCAAAAGGTAGTGTTTCCCCACCCGGGCGCTTTTTGAGCTGAGCGCAAGACGAAGGCCGCTAGATTCTCGACCTCACCTGCTGCAAGCCAACTCTCAGAAATCTGCCGACAAGCGTAGGTTTCTTCGCTGCCGTCATAGGTCATTGGCTGACGCAAAAACGCCACCAGCGACAGCAGATTGTCCCGGGGAGGCGTGGCCTGCTGAAGCGCATCGAGTGACAGCGGCACAGTTGGGTCGGGCAACGTCGAACCACCAACATGGCAGTTTTTGCAGTTTTCCTCAAAGAAACGCTTGCCTGCACTCAGCTCTGTCGCTGAAAACAGGCGGGTTTCGCCTGCGGCATTCAGCAGGATCGGCACGGGTTCCTGCACGCCCAAATAGCGGCGAATATACAGGTCTTCAGCCCAGCTGGGGGCGCAGAAAGCTAGACTCAGCCAAACCGTGGCTAGCGCAACGATCAATGAGCTGAACTTGGGCAAAAGTCGCATGGTGATGGCCAGAAGGAATGCAGACTCGCGCAATTGGCTGAGCCTAATGGCTCGGTCTAGTGGCTCGGTCTAGTAGTAGATCTTGCCGCCGCCCCACTTGACACCCACGACTTTGGGCTGAAGCAAGATATGTCCGGCAATTGCCACCAGATTGTCTTCGGTCAAATTCCGCATCTTCGGGAAAATATCGGTGCTTTGGGTACTGGGGTGTAGTTCGGCAATTGATTCAGCACCGTCAAACGTGGTGGGGTCGTGCATATAGTCGACTAGCGACTCCAGGTTATCCCGACGTGGGGTAGCCAGTGCTAGCGTTTCGGGGTCGAGACCCACATTCGGGTCGGTTTTGGTCACGCCGCCAACGTGACACTGACCGCAGGCGTAGTTAAACAGCCGCTTGCCTTCCGAGACTTGCTCCAGGCTCAGCGTCACCGTATCGCCATCGCCGTTGAGCGGAACCGTGCGGGTAGCAACATCGAGTTCAGTAGCAGTTGCGCTTCCCACCCAAAGCTGAAAGGTCAAAACCAGCGTGGCCGCAATCAGCCAGATAGATTTCTTAAACATGATTCTCCTTATAAAGCGTCCTCAGTGATCGGAGTGACGGGCATGAGTAAATGTTCGACAGTCCTTCTCGACAATCATTCATTTTGCAATCGCTATCTGATGCGCCCAGTGTTCAGGCCGATCGGAATGACGCGAATTCAACACAGCGAGCATGAGCCAGCTAATTTAGATGAGCTGGCTCATTCAATATCATGCCACTGAATGAGCGCTTTCCCTAGCCAAAATCACAGAATTATGAGAGAACTCTTAACGATAGTTTGTGAACTGGAGCGCCACTGGATAGTCTTCTTGTTTGAGGCGCTGGATCACAGTTTGCAGATCGTCTTTGTCTTTGGCCGAAACCCGCACTGCGTCGCCCTGAATTGAGGGCTGCACCTTCTTGAATTCGTCGCGGATCAGCTTGGAGATCTGCTTGGCAATCTCAGAGCTGATCCCTTTTTGCAGCTTGATTTCCTGCCGCACTCGGTTGCCGCTGGCGGACTCGACCTTGCCATAGTCAAAAATCTTCAGCGACAGGTTGCGCTTAGCCGCTTTGGTCTGCAAAATCGTATGGACTGCATCCAGCGTGAAGTCGCTGTCGGTATTGATTGTGATCGAGTCTGCGCCTAGCTCAACCGTGGTTTTGGTGTCTTTCAGGTCATAGCGCGTCCCAATTTCTCGCACGGTTTGATCAATGGTGTTGACCAACTCCTGCCGATCAAAATCGCTGACGACATCAAACGAATAGTTAGAAGCCATAGGTCAAAGGTGAAGTTGAGTTGGACAGAAGCTGAACTACTGCCCAGGACTATAGTCGGGGCTATATTCTACCGAACCTTTGCAACTCAGGCCACCTGCGACAGACTCTGCAACATCAGCGAGCCAATCGCAACCGAACCGACCGCGAACATCAGCGAACGCAGCAGCGGCAGATTCAGAATATAAAAAACTGAATACAGCAGACGAGCGATCAGATAGGCGATTGCCATGTAGGCGGCGTTCGCTGTGTCTACCTGCGTCACATAGGCCATCAGGGCAGCGGCGGCAAACAGGCCAAACGACTCAAACGAGTTCTGGTGTGCCCAGGTAGCGCGCTGGGCGTAGATTGGCAGTTTATCAAACATGGCGCGCGGGGAAGCCATATCATATCCGGTCTGAAGTCGCCCAAAGCCTACCAGCAAAAACGGCAGGTAAACTAAGGCGGCGGCTGCCGCGATTGAGTAGAGCAGCAGGGCGTGAGTGGAAAGCTGCATGGGTGCTATGAGTTTAGGGGCTGTGCGTTACAGGATTAACGAGAATTACCAGATTCACGAGAATCTAGATCTAGTCGAAATAAAATAGCGTCACCACCTTGTGCTGCTCTTCGGCATCGCGGCAGGTCTTCAACAAAATTTGGCTGTCGTGGAACGCAAAGCAAATCAGCTGCTGGCAGCGCGAAATGATCTCTTGATTGCAGACCGCGCTGGCTTCGGCCAGAGGTAGATGGTCATACTCTGGATTTTCGACGAGGTGGATCACCTGCTCGAGCTGTTCGCGGGATTCACGCGGCTGGCGCTCCATACTCTGCGGCAAAATCACCGTCAGCAAATTTGGATCGGCTCGCATTGCCCCGCGAATGGCGGCTGAGTTAGTCCCCGCCGCGCCGGAGGTGAGAATATGATTGCCGGAGAGCACCAGCGCGTAGCTCATTAACTCGATCAGATGCTGGTGGGTAATGGGCACATGGCGTGAACCCAACAGAGCAACGCGCTTCGATCCAGTCTGCTGAATCGCGGCGAGCTCTTGCAAAAAATCGTCAACTTTAGGCAGATCTACAGATTGACTCAAAGACTAAAAAACTATGAATGGACGCGGAACTTCGCCATTGTAGCAGGTGTTTGGCCTTCAGGATAGCGAATTCCAGCGCTCACATTTTCTCAAACTCTGGCCCAAGCTCTGGCCCAAGCTCTGGCTAAAGTTCTAGCGTCGGCAAATTGTCTTCTTCAAGCAGATTTGCTGAAAAGAACTCAGGAAGCTGCCCAGCATCCTCAAAGCCAACGCTCTGGGCAGTCTGGAGCTTAGCCAAAATTTCAGGCGGCAGCGAGCGGAGGCTCCGCATCGATTCACAGAGGAAAAACGTGAAGGCCACGCTTCCCAACCGAATCTGATCGCCATCTTTGAGCAAGGCTTGGCGGACTGGCTCACCGTTGATCATCGACTGATTGCGACTGCCTAAATCAATCAGGTAGAAGCCCTGGTTGGCCACATATTGAATTGCGGCATGGTGACGCGAGAGCCGAATATCGCGCACTGAAATCAGCGACTGCTTGCTATCTCGCCCAATCACCCAGATCTGCTGAGGCTGAGTAATCGCCTGCGTTTTGCCGCCCATCAGGTTGGTGACCAGATAGCTCCCCTGCTGAGCGGCGAAGCCCTGCACGTAGGGCAGCGTCACGGAGGCTAGGCTGCTGCCCGTTGAGCTTTCTAGCTCCAAAATCTCGTCTAGCAATGCCCGATGGTGCTCGTAGAGCTTGGAGAACACCTGATACAGCCGCAGCCGCTCCTGCAAATCGGCATGTTGACTCATATCGACGAGCGAAGAGGTATAGGCAGCTAATTCATTGCGGTTTGCCATTTGAGACCGTCCTAAGTCGGAATTCCTTGCGATGCAAGGGCTAATATCGTGGGGTTTGCAGCGTGACTGGTTTGCAGCGTGACCGATTTGCAGCGTGAGCTAATGGCTAGACAAAACTTAAATCCAGACTGGCTTCACCAAACATAAGAACCTGACTGTTGCCTGGAATAACTGGCACCCCAAACTGGCACCTCAAACTGGCACCCAAAGCATCTCAAGACTTGCACCTCAAGATGCCCTGTCGATTAAGATAGCGAACCATCTAGGCCACTTTGTCTCAGCTAGCGTTTCCTCATCAAAGCTTTGCAGGGAGTTTATCAATCCCACAGAACTAGAGCCTGAGCAGCTGTAATCGCCAGCATCACTGCCAGCCACCATCAACTACCTATTCCCAGAATAGGGGGTCTGCCCCCCCAGAATAACCGCAAAATTACGGGGAATTGAGCTGTAGGGGCAAGCCTCAGCCCAGTTGCCATCGGCGCAAATACCAGCATTGCGCCAGCATTACGCCAGTATTACGCCAGAGAGCCTACTGGCATAAGAAGCTGAGCAGTTCCCGGTTCACAGTTTGGGGCACTTCTTGCTGCGCCCAATGCCCGCACTGCTGCAAGAGCTTCAGCTTCAGCGGCGCAGAAACCAGCCTGTGCATCTGCTCAGTCAGCCGCTGGCTAAACAGAAAGTCATCTTCTCCCCAGAGCACCAGAGTCGGCGCTTGGATGGGCAAAATAGCTGGGCTGCGCCCCAGGGTTTCCAGCCAGGTTTGGGGCGAGAGCCACTGGCGATAGTGACTCAAAACCGCCGAAAGTGCTCCCGGCTTTTCGAGTGCCGCCTGATAGATCTCGGTGTCTTTGCCGGTGAACGCGCCTTTGCGAATCGCCTGCTCTTGAAACAGATTGGTAATGATGCCGCGCAGATTTTGGCGGATCAGCCATTCGGGCAGCGCCGGGACTTGCAGCGCCAGCAAATACCAGCTGCGCCGGAGCTGATCGAAGTTGCTGAGCATTTCCTGGCGGAGCTGCTGCGGATGCGGCGCATTCAAAATCGCCAGTCGATCGAGCAGCATTGGGAACCGCTGGGCAAAGTGCCAAGCAATCGTGCCGCCCCAGTCATGCCCAACAATGTGAGCTTTGGTATATCCCAGATGTTCAATTAGCCCTCGGATATCGGCGCTGAGTGTGTCTAGGTCATAGCCGCCTGTGGGCTTATCGGAGTCGTTGTAGCCGCGCAGATCGGGCACCACCACTTTGAAGTGCTTGGCCAACACCGGAATCTGATGCCGCCAGGAGTACCAAAATTCGGGGAAGCCATGCAGCAGCAGCACCAAATCGCCCTCGCCTTGGGTAACGCAATGCAGGCGAATGCTGTTGGTTTCAATGAAGCGATGCTGCCATCCGAGACTGATGCCGGAACTGCCGCTGGAACTGATGCCGCTGGTCATAAAGCTGCTGGTCATAAAGCTGCTGCAATAAAACTGAAGTGAGCTGAAGCGAGCTAAGTATAAATGCTGAGACTGGCGCACCCTTCACCCAATTTGTATCCAATTATCTCTGTCCTCAGCATACCCAGAACCCGTCCCGTTTGGAGAATCAGCCCTGTATCGTTTTGCAGTTGTAGAGTTAGGCTAAATTAAAATATATGAAGCTCTCGTTAAGGATTAGGTTGGATCATGCGCGTTGCGATTATCGGAGCCGGACTGGCGGGGTTGGCTGCTGCGGTTGAGCTAGTAGATGCCGGACATCAAGTGGAGATCTTCGAGGCGCGGTCGTTTATTGGCGGCAAGGTGGGCAGCTGGGTAGACGCTGAGGGCAACCATGTCGAGATGGGGCTGCATGTGTTTTTTAACAACTACAGCAACCTGTTTGGCCTGATGCGACAGGTGGGAGCTTTCGAGAATCTGCTGCCCAAAGAGCATGTGCATAATTTTATTAACAAAGGCGGCGAAATCGGTCAGCTCGACTTTCAGTTTCTGCTGGGCGCGCCGTTTCACGGGCTGAAAGCGTTTTTTACCACGCAGCAGCTCACCCTGCAAGACAAGCTGCAAAACGCCCTAGCGCTGGGCACTAGCCCAATTGTGCTGGGACTGGTCAACTACGATGCGGCGATGAAGTGGATTCGGGCGCTGGATTCAGTGAGCTTTGCTGACTGGTTTCGTAGCCACGGTGGCTCCCAAAACAGCCTGACCCGGATGTGGGATCCGATTGCGCTGGCGCTGGGCTTTATCGACACCGAGCAGATTTCGGCGCGCTGTATGCTGACGATTTTTATGATGTTTGCGGCCAAAACCGAAGCCTCGCGGCTGAACATGCTGGCTGGCTCGCCGGATGAATACCTCAGCAAACCGATTCTCAAGTACATCGAGGCTAAAGGTGCAAAGGTCTATACTCGCCGTCAGACACGCCAGATTCAGTTTGCCGAGCAGGATGGCCAGACCCAGGTGACGGGCATTGTCACGGCGACTGGCGAGGGCGAAGAAACGGTGCAGGCCGATGTCTATTTGGCCGCCTGCGACGTACCGGGAATTCAGCGCTTGCTGCCTGCCGAGTGGCGCAAATGGCCGCAGTTCGACAATATCTACAAGCTGGAAGCCGTACCTGTCGTGACGGTGCAGCTGCGCTTTGATGGCTGGGTAACTGAGCTGAACGACCCGGCGGCAAGGCGGCAGCTCGACCATGCAGCGGGCATCAACAACCTACTCTACAGCGCCGATGCTGACTTCTCCTGCTTTAGCGATCTGGCGCTCAGCAGCCCCAAAGACTATTACCGCGAAGGCCAAGGCTCGCTGATGCAGATGGTGCTGACTCCTGGCGATCCGTTTATTAAGCTGAGCAACGAGGAAATTGCTCAACATGCCCTGAAGCAGCTGCATGACTTGTTTCCCAGCTCCCGAGAACTCAACATGACTTGGTTTAACGTCGTCAAGCTGGCGCAGTCGCTCTACCGCGAAAATCCCGGTATGGATCCCTATCGTCCGGCGCAGAAAACGCCTGTCTCTAATTTCTTTCTGGCGGGCAGCTACACTCAGCAGGACTACATTGACAGCATGGAGGGCGCGACGATTTCGGGCAGACAGGCAGCGCAGGCGATCTTGGAACCAACCGGCTACAAGGTAAAAGGCGTTGGCCTCTTCAAGTATTAGCTTCAGTATTAGCTTGCCGAACCTGCTACGATCAGCTTGCCGAACCCTTATCTCCTGCGCTCATGGCTTACTGGCTCGAACATACGGTGCAAATTGAGGTTGAAGTACCGATTGAGGTGGTTTGGAATCTTTGGTCGGATCTGGAGCTAATGCCGCAGTGGATGAAATGGATCGACTCAGTGAAAGTCAACGAGAACGATCCGGACATCTCGCGCTGGAAGTTAGCTTCAAATCCGTTCGAGTTTCGCTGGCAGTCGAGAATTACCAAACTGGTGACGCATCAGATTATTCAATGGGAATCAGTAGACGGCCTGCCTAACCGAGGTGCGATTCGGTTTTATGACCGAGGCGATCACAGCGTGGTGAAGCTAACTGTCGGCTATGGAGTTCCCGATATTTTGGGGCGCGTCATGGACAATGGTCTGCTCAGTCGCGTCGTTGAATCAACGCTTTATGCAGATATGGAGCGGTTTCGAGATTACGCTTTGAAGTCTCAGATGGGATAGCTTGGAACTGTATTAATGCCTCTACATGTAATGCTTCTACATGGATGTCTATCAACCTGCGGACAATCATGTCTAAAATTAAAATACGAGTCTGTAGTGCTGCTGGCTCGTAAAATCAGCCAGTCTTTTGGCTTTATAACTGGTGTTTAAGCTAACTTTTGTGAGTCTACGACGGATGATTACTCGGATTTTTGCAGTTTTATTGGGGAGCCTGCTGGCTTTTTTGCCCATGACTCCGGTCTGGTCGCAGCCTTTGGGTCAGGTGCCGCCAGTGCTGGCGCAGGTTCCGGCTCCGGCTCCAGCCTCCATCCAGCGCGGCAGCTTTGTGGCGGCGGCAGTAGAGCGGGTTGGCAAGGCGGTTGTGCGGATCGACACCGAACGCACAATTACCCAACAGGCGGATCCCTTCCTGAACGACCCGTTCTTTCGCCGCTTTTTTGGGGAGGGCATGATGCCGCAAGGTCCCTATGAGCAGCGTTTGCAGGGACAGGGATCGGGCTTTATTGTGAGCACAGACGGCACAATTTTAACCAACGCGCATGTGGTGGAGAATGCTGACAAGGTGACGGTAATTCTCAAAGATGGGCGGCGGCTGGAAGGCACGGTGCTAGGCGTGGATGAAGTCACCGATTTGGCCGTGGTCAAGGTGAACGAGGCAGGCTTACCCGTGGCGAATCTGGCCGACTCAGATGCAGTGCAGGTAGGCGACTGGGCAATTGCGGTCGGCAACCCGTTTGGGCTAGACAACACCGTGACGTTGGGTATTGTCAGCACGCTCAACCGTTCGAGCGCACTGGCAGGCATCCCCGATAAGCGGCTTGACTTTATCCAGACTGACGCGGCGATCAATCCCGGCAATTCGGGCGGCCCGCTGTTGAACGACGCAGGCGAGGTGATTGGCATCAACACGGCGATTCGGGCGAACGCCGCCGGGATTGGCTTCGCGATTCCGATCAACAAAGCCAAAGAGGTGATGCCGATTTTGGCGCGTGGCGAGCAGGTGACGCATCCTTACCTGGGCGTACAGATCGCGACGCTGACTCCAGAGCTGGCTAAGCTGAACAACAGCGACCCCAACTCAACCGTCATTTTGCCAGAAGTGTCCGGCGTGCTGGTGATGGGCGTGGTCACAAACTCACCTGCCGCAACGGCTGGCATCCGGCGGGGCGACGTGGTGACGCAGATTGACGGTCAGGCGGTCACAGATGCCGAGCAGCTGCAAACGCTGGTAGACCGCAGCGGCATTGGCAAAAATCTGCGGCTGACGATTAAACGCGGCGACAATACGCAGCAGCTTTCGGTTCGCACTGCGGAGCTGCAAGCCAAGACCTAGATCGCAACGCCTCTGTCGATCAAAGTAGATTAAATTGCTGGCTCGTCTTAGCTCGTCCTGTCCTGAGGACGGGCTGTTTGGTCGCGATTTTGCCTATGGCGGTGGCAAACTGTGCCGGACAGGGGCAGCTGGAGTTTGATCCTGTGCGGCCAGACGGCGGGGCAGCAGCGGAAAGGGCGTGGCATTTTCGTCAGGATAGAGCTTGCCCTCAAATCGGCTGGTGACGAGTTGCGTAGGCTGCCAGGGTGGCGACCAGTAGAGGTCTTGGATCACTATCGGTGGCCTGTCTAGATCAGGCTTTGAGTTTAGATCTGTGGCAAAGTCGCGGAACTGAACCAAGCCCAAGTTGCTAGTTCCCACCACCTCAGAGCCTTCTTGCAGCCAGCGGTTGCGCCAGAGCCAGCTTAGCCTGTGCCAGAGCCAGTGCCGATGTCGCGCCAACCAGCCGCGAGGCCGCTGGGCTTTGAGCCAGCCGACTTTACCCCAGGGCAAGCTGCGAGCAGGCTGACGGTGAATCCACTCGACGCGGTACTGCCAGTCGGGCAGCGACTCTGGCTGAGCGGCAGCTAGCTCCCAGGCAGGCTTTTGAAACGGGCGCAGCTTCAGCGGCTGAATCGGCAGATCGGTCTGAGGCGGACGTTTCTGCCAGTGTTTGCCGATCAGCTGCGACTTTACCTCCCAGAGTTCCGGCATCTGGTGCCAGCCTGCCCATTCCTGCGGCGTTTCCGGCAGCAGCGACTTCAGCTTAGTCTGGACGAGCTGGGTTTTGAACTCGGCGTTTTTGAAGGCGCTAGAGGTAAGCTGCATCAGCACTTGCGCCCGGTCTTTGCCTTGGGTTTGGATCGCCTCAGCCGCGCCCGTCCAGTAGTTAAGTCTGGCGGCAAAGCCGTAGTGAATATCGCCAGAGAGCACCACCAGCCGCTCCCGTGACTCAAACATCGCTCCCAAAAACTCTGAGAGCGCCTCCTTGTGCAGATTCCAGGCATCGCCTACATCATTATCAAACACCTTGCCTTGCTTCAGACTCCACTGCTGCGCCCAGTCAATCAGCCGCAGATGGATCAAATTCGTGGGAGCGACCACCAGCGTCAGCAGGTTTTGAGCCTGACTCTGACGCAGCGGCAGCCGGATCTGCTGCTCGAAGGCAATATGACAGAGCAGCCGGGGGGGAGCCAAATTTTGCGCCGCAATCGGGTAGCCGCGCCAGGTACGGCTGTCGAGCACCACTACCTCATGGCAAGCGCTTTGGACTTGGTAGTGCCAGTGCAGACTGTCGGGGTGATGGTCGAGAATCCAAACCTGCTGGTCGCGGCGAAACTGCGGCTGGCCGTCTGGCAGTGTTTCAGGTAAACCGACTAGCTGGGCAATCGTGGCGGATGCCGTCGCATCACTGCCAGACGCAGCTGACCAAGATACTGCCGCATTCAGTAGGCGTTCACCTCGCTGCCCCGGCTCAAACTGCTCTGGCGTATTACCCCAGCCCTGAGCTAGCGCATAGGCCAGCAGCGCATTTTGCACGACGCGATAACCGAGCGGTTTCCCCAGCACCCGCAGGCACCAGTCTTGATTCAGATACCAGTCGTCGCTGACATCGTGATCATCAAACACCATATAGGTGGCAATATTCGCCAGTGAGCGCCGCACCTTCCATAAGGGCTGCCAAAACTTTTGCAGCATGGTCACTTCCTCGTCCCAAATCTTGATCAGCTTGGGAGCACGATAGCGTTCTCTGCCCGTTGGAAAATCGCTCAGCTTCGGCCAGAGTACAGGTGACCAGGCGAAGAGATAGGCTGTGCAGTACTCACCAAAGCTGAACAAATGGCTATTGGTGCGGTTGGATTTGTTGGGCATTCCGGCTGTGAATCCGGCCAAATTTTCAGCGACGCTGCTGCGCTCTCCGGGCGGCAGATGCTTGGATTTGAGCGGCGGCACGGTTTCTGAGGGAATTTGATCAATCGGCAGATCCTCTTCCCAGCCCAGCAGCGTATCGCCTGCGTCGGTAAGGGCAAACAGCCAGGGATCACAGACATCGTCGCCGTAGATTTGGTCGCCTGTACAGAACAGCTGCTGCGGACGCTGCTGTGGAATCTGGGCTGACTGCTCTAGCAAATCATCTAGAATGACCAGCGCATCAATGCCGCCACCGTGCGTTTTGCGACAGGATCCATGCAGAATTTTGAGATCGTTGACATCGGTGGGCGGCAGCAAAAATGTCGGCAGGCCATGTTCAAAATAGCTGATCGGCACCAGCGGTGCCTGGTCTGTGTTGAGCGCCTGTCTGAGCCGCTGCGGTTCGCGATTGGGTATCTCGAAAATCAAATCATAGGCATAGATTTGCCCTGGCTGGAGTGCTTGTCCTACGCTGGCCGTGACCGCAACGATATGCAGATGCTGACCCACCGCTACGGTAGAGCGCTGCCCCTGAAGCTGAATGGCCGCCAGTTCTGCATCGGCCTGATGCGTCGCGTAGATTTGCAGCGTCACGTCGCAGGATCGGCGCAGCGCTAGCCAGACCGTCACCGAGGCAGGCTCTGTGCGACGCAGAATGGGCCCAGCCAGCACCAGCGGGAGTTGATGCAGCCGTTCGCGGAGTGGAATCCAAACCATAGAGCTTGCCGTGGGTTGACTTCACTAAGTGCTCTCAGCATAGCTTCTACTCGTTTGGCATAGAACCAGCTCTAGATAGATTCGTCAGGCGAATCAAAAGATAACTCATCAGGGTACAGAGTGAAACCCCCGACGCTCCGAAGCGTCAGGGGCGACTGTGTTAGTTGCTCATGATCTAGCTAGCTATACAGCCATCAAGATTGCAGGAGAGAGATCTCTGTCATAGGGCCAGTCTCGGCCAGGATGATATCCTGCAACCGATCAATGCTGCCCGCAACCTGCTGCAAGACAGTGCCATCAATGGGCGGAATTTCAAACGAATCGATATCGTTACCCGCTTCATCAAAGAGCGTAATCAAACTGCCTGTTTCATTGTTCAGCAGACCCACTCCAGCGATGGCAAGAAAATCATCTAGATCAGAGCTGAACAGATCATCTAGCCCTAGATCAATCAGCTGATTTAACCCAGTCCCCAACAGATCGTCAGGCATTTCAGGATGGGGCATCATTTCGGTTTCATCCATCACGCGCATGACGGCCAGCCCCTGCAAATTCAGGCTAGGATCATCGCCAATCATGCCGAGGCTTGTTGCAGCACCAGTCTCTAGGTCAACGTTATACAGCATTGCATTAGAAACTGCAAAGGCAGTATTTTCGCCCTCTACTGAGGATAGAATGTCAAATCCGCCCAGCGTGTCAAAATTAATTCCCAGTTCGCCAATAGTGGTTAGCGTACCGTCGTTCGGCGGGTTTTGCAACACTAGCGTGTTCAGCAGCGTATCGATATCGTAGAGCTGAGTGGAGGTGGTGCCAGTAAATGAGTTTGTATAGGCAGCCGCGGTAATATTTGGATTCACTTTTGCATTGGCATCTGCTGCTGCGAAAGCTAGCGTTCCATCAATCGTTACGTCTCCTGTATCCACGTTGATCCGAAAGTCCTGATCGTTGTCTCCTACGAGCCGTAGCCGATCGGCCACCGGATTGAAGTCAAAGCCGGAAATTGTGCCGCCTTCAAAAGGCTGAGACAGCGTGCTGACAAGCGTTGTGCCGGTGTCGGGCAGGCCGTTAGGATCGATTGTATAAATCTTGTTGGCGGTTGTCAGGCCATAAATTAAACCATCAGCAGGACGGATATCAATTCCCAGCAAGGTTCCTGATATGCCCGCTATCGGAATTGAGGTCACGCTACCCGGATCGCTAGAGTTGAACGATATTAGCGTATTGTCATCGTTCAACGCAAAGAACTGGACGCTATCTGAAGTAGATGTCATGAGTTTCGCTCCCTATGTTTCTGATTTCTGTTGGACAGCAATCTGTTTGAACCTGAATTCAGAGTCGCAAAATTTAGACCTGCGAGATTCAGATCTGTGAGACTAATTTGTGCAACTATTACTTAACCCTGATCACCAGAGCGGCAGCAGAAGCTTGTTCTACTCACAGCTATATACGAGCCGAGGATTGAATTGGTTTTAAATTTCAAACAACTTGCTGTCAGTTCAAACAATCGCTCGTGGGAAGGCTGTTAAGTCATGAAAACTATGATATTGGCTTCAGTAGTGTTATGGATCTGGCGAGAGTCAGAACGGACAACTTGCAAATATTCTATAGATACAGTAGATATAGAGATACAGTAGATATAGTAGATATAGTTAATAGATGTAATTAATAGATATAATTAATCCCTCAATTCTTAGGAGAATCGAGGGATTCGTTACCGAGTTTAAGAGCGGAGTTTAAGAACGATAGGACAGAGTTTAACGAATCAGATTCAGCAGTTCTTTGGGCGAAGCAAGGAGGTCAATTGCTACAAAGAAGATCTTATTTTCAGCATCTAGCAAAAAGCGCCAAGCAATGTTCATACCTACGGCTGCACCAAACCACGGAGTCTGCACTTTGCCCGTCACCTTAACCTGCGTAAAACCACCGTCAACCGATTCCACCACGCCTCTTTCGGGCAGCAGCTTCAGGTTCTGGCATTCTTCTCGCAGATAGCGCAGCACGTTCTCCTTACCCACGATCGGCTTTTGAAACGGCGGCTGCAAGGCACCATTGGCAGCGAATAGCCCAATTACTACATCAAAGTCGTTCGCATTCATATTGTTGATGTAGTCCAGCACGGTCTGGTTCGTCACGCCTTCAATGGAGACCTGCGTCCGCTGAGCGACAGCTTTAGGTACAACGACCGCTTCTGCAACCGGAGTATAGCTGCCGAGCTTGCTGGGGTCGTAGCCCATATCGACTACCGCATTCCGCAGTACCGTGATTTGCTGGCCAGGATCAAGCTCGCGCACAGATTGCAGGACAGCTGAGGCATTAGCTGAGAGCTTATAGCCTTCGGGAATTGGAGCAACGATGCCTTGCTCCATAAACTGGCCGAGTTGATACCAAAAACCCAGCTTAATGTTAGTGGTGAAAGTCGCGTAGGTGCGGCATTCAGGCGTATCGGCACGATTTGCCAGATCGCACATGAACTGGGTCTGCTCCATCGGTGACATCTGCTTCACCTGATTCAGCAGCCCCTCGGCAAAGATCATATTGGCAGCACCCGGAGCAGCCACAGTGATCGTGCTGCCCATTTCGGTGTAGGCAAACCAAATCCAGGCTAGCTGGTCTTCAGCACTGAGCTGGTTGAACCGAGCAATGGTGGCTGGAACAGCATCAGCCGCCATCGTGTTGGGGAAAATACCGCGCGCCGAATCAATTGTAAATGGCATAGTTTAACTTACCTCGTTCAGGGTTGCGATGTTAAGAGAGTCTGGGCGCAATAGCCTCTGACCTTTTAAGCAAAAGGTTTTTTGGGAACCTTTGTCAGTTTCCATCACGAACTATAACATATATTAACAAAAGTACACAAAACTACTGAACTCCTGTTAGGGTGGGCACGGGGCCGGTTGGTAAGTTTTAGTCTCTTGGCAATTGCGAAGTCAACGGTGCGAGGTCTGGTGCGAGGTCTGCCTGTGCTAGCAGCAGGAGTGAGAAGGGAACAACTCGTATGGCTCGACGGTGAGTTCTCTTGGGTAGGCTAGAGTCAGAGCTTTCTGGAAGGACGAGCCTTGAAGGCATTTACAGATCAAATTATTCCGAAAAGATGGGAGCATGTACGCAAACCCAATCAGTGGGAGTTGAATCAGTCGGAGTTGAATTAGCAGGCAGAACTACAGAGCAGATTTCTTAAATATTTCTCACCGTATCTGCACCAGACGAATGCTTTCAATCCCCAAAATTGCAGCCCAGACTAAAATGCTGAGACCTGCTGCTGCTGCCGCAATATCTTTGATCACTCGAATCTGCTCGTTCTGCTGGGATTCAACAAAGTCACATAAGAGTTCAATAGCGCTGTTGAACAACTCCGAAATTAGCATCAGCCCCACCGCCAACAAGATTAAGCTAGCATCTATCCACTGACGAAAAAAGAACGAAAGACCTAAAACGGGTATCGATAGAATTACTTTGTAAGCAACGCTAAAATCAGTTACGACTGCGGCATGAAGACCTGAGAGAATGACTCTTAGTTTGCGGATTGGGTGGTAGCCAGGAGTACGAAATCTATGAGCCATACGTTATCTCCAATATTCTGCCCGGTGCTTTGACCAGCGTTCTGTCCAGTGCTCTACCCAGTATTCTCTAAGGAGAAAGCCAAAGCTAAACCCCCTCAGAGATTTACAATCATATGCGCTCTTGCGTCATAAGAAGCTCTCTTTACTATGCACACTGGATCGTAGACTCTGTGACATGAGGCAGACGCAAATGCATCGGTAGTCAAAACAGCCGCACATCACAGCCTTTCACAGCCTCGTGAGCCATCTCGTGAGCCTCGCGGCAATTTGGGTTAACCTAAAGCTATTCCCTCACCCCGCATCCCGCCTATGCTGCCGCAGTCAGAGCCGTCTGGAACTCTGGTCGATCGCTACTTTGAGCTAATCGATCAAATCGTCACGATCACGCTCAAAGGCCAGCTGCGTTCCAAAGAGCAAATTTACCAAATGCTGGCCGCAGGCACAGAGTCAGGCACAGGCGAAATCTTTGAGCGCTGTTTAAGCGAACGGCTCACCACCACCGCAGCGCTCGTTCAAAACAGCGCCGACGAAGCCAAGCAAGCCAGAGCCAGCCGCAGCCTGCGAGCCATGCAGGCGATCAACGGCGAGTGGGAGCGCTACCAAAAAGCCCAGCAGGCCAGCAGCGTCATCACCACAGCGGCGCAGGCGATTTTGCAAGCTCCAGCAGGCGAGCGGTTTGAAATCTGGCTGGGCTATTTTGACCCCAACCAGGCGAATCGGCTGACGCTGGATGGCCTGAAGCAGCTCGCGCAGACGTTTGATAAAGCACCCCTAGAAGATGCCGACGTAAAGCGAGAAATTCAGCAGCTCAGCAGCGGCATGCGCGCTGGAATAGATGCCTATCAGCGGCTAGAGGGCGTGCTAATTGAATGGATCTATCAGACTTCCAGCGCAATCGGCTTTGAGGGCGAAACAAGCTGGGGGCCTTGGAGACTCTGGTCAGAGCGAGTTAATCATCCCGTTCCCAAGCAGCTCTTCCAGACCATCGGCAGCAACCAGTCGATTGCCGAATGGGTGCGTCGTCAGTCGCTAGATTTGCAAAGCTGGGTTGAGCTGGTGGTGCTGCTCCAGTCCTTGCGCCAAGCCCTAGCCACCTGGTTTGAGCAGCAGCCCTACGACTCAAAATGGGGACTTAAACAAACGGTGTCTACTTACCTCACCTTTGCTGCCATCTGGTGTGAGATTTTGAACGGCCTCAACGATGCTGCCGACATTACCTGCGCCGATCGCGAGCAGCTCGTGCAGGGATGTTTCCAGACTTTAATGCAGATTCTTCGCAGCTTCTCCCAGCAGAGTTACTTTCCCATGTACGGCGGTATCTTTGCTCTATTCTCCGGCGACTATCTCAAGAATGCAATCAGCTATCTTGACGAGCCGCTGAAGCGGGTCGAAGGCACGCAGGAGAAAGCAAGGATTTTGACGCTGCTGGGCTATTCGCAGCGAACCGTAGGACGCTATGACCGCGCCCTTGACTTCCATCAGCAGGCGCTCGACATTGCCCGCAGCGCCGCCGATCAGCCCTGCGAAATCGCTAACCTGAACCACCTCAGCCGCATCTATTTGGCGCAGAAGAACTATGGCGAAGCGATCAACTACAGCCAGCGAGCGCTAATTCTGGCCCGGCAGGCAGGCGACCGACTCGGTGAAGCCAACGCGCTGACTAACCTTGGCTACAGCGAAGTGCTCTCAGCACAAGCCTTAGAGCGCCTAGATCGCGACGACTATGAGCTGGCGGTGAACTATCTCCAGCAGGGGCTAGCGCTAGCCGAAAAGCAGGGCGACCGTCAGAGTCAGTCGCTCTGCTACAACAGCTTAGGCATCGCCTACGTGATTTTGGCTGAGCCGCAGACCGCAATTCCCTATCTGGAAAAAGGCGTGAAGGCCGCGATGGCATCCGGCGATCTTTACTTGCAGGGGCTAAATTTTGCCTACCTCGCCGAAGCTTGTCATGCGCGTTTAGAGCGCGAACGGGCGGTTTTGGCAGCTTTGCTGGCAATGTATCTGCTGGAGCAAATCAACGCTGCCGAATGGCGACAGCCTGCGGGACTGCTGATCGTCTTGCAGGGGCAGCTCGGCGAAATCACCTTTGAGCAACTGCGCCGTCAGCTCAGAGCTGAACTTACTGCGGTGATTGGTGTTGACGACTATGATCATCTGCCGCAGCTGCTAGCCAACTACCGCAAGACGCTGGAAGGCTAACGCTGATTCTAGGCATTCGTGAGCCACCGCTCTGTAATCCTATGTAGGTAAGTTGTAGTACGATACGATGGAGAAATCGGCGAGAATTTTCGCGCTGGGGCTGTCCAGAGTCTAGATTCAGTCTAGATTCAGTCTGGATTCAGTCTGGACAGTAAGTGTTACACGCTGTAGTATTTAGGTATTAATCTTTTTAGAATTTTATGTCTTTGTTGCGACAGCCATCTCTCACAGCGCTGCATCAGCTTTGTATAAAGCCGAACGGTTTGCTGACGCAGAGGTGCAGGTGCATGACGACCGGGAGGCTTCCCGCTTGTTTCCCCCGCTCTGTTTCAGCCAGAGACGGGGGATTTTTTTGAGTCCAGATAGATCTGCCTGTTTCGCTGCCCGCAGTTTCCACTCCCTCATTTTCTAGGAGTCATCCATGCAAGCCCAACAGCCTCGCCAGCCTTCGATTCTGCAAAACTCAGTGGTCGTGTTTTCTCGCAACTACCTGCCGCTGGCTCGCATCAATATCAAGCGCGCCATCGTTTTGCTGATTACCGGACAGGCTGAGTCGCTGGAGTTTGGCAATCCGCATATTTGGAAGGTGCGCTCGCCCTCGGTGGTGCTGGAAGTGCCCGAACATATTCGCTTGACGGTGAGCAACCCGGAGCGGCTGTGGAAGGTGCCGCCGGTCAATCGCCGCGAAGTGCTGCGCCGCGATAACCACAGCTGCCAATACTGCGGCAGCACCAAAAACCTGACCATCGACCATGTGATTCCGCGTTCCAAAGGCGGTCAGCATACCTGGGATAACGTCGTTGCCGCCTGCGACCGCTGCAACTCGCTGAAGGGCGACCGTCTGCCGCATGAGGCTAACATGGTGCCGCGCAGCAAGCCGAAAGCGCCTGCACATCCGGCAGTTGCCTTCGCCGAGCAATTTTGGAAGGCGCAGCAGGACGAACCGTGAGATCTGCGGCTGATCGTGCAGCGTATTCTGCGCTATGGCCAAGCCGTTCTGACCTGGTTTAGAATCCAGAGGCTATTGCGTTTCAGCCAGCTATGGACTTTATTAGCGATCCGCCGATTGCCGTCAAAATCCAAAAAATGCAGCAGCGGGTTAGATGGCAGCACCCAGAAATTTTGGCGCGCGGCATTGACCAGACTCAGCTAGTGGTTGATGACGGCGAATCGGATGATCCAGAGTTTTCGTTTTTGGTGATTGGCGACAGCGGCTCCGGGGCGCACCGCAGCCACAACCCGCAGCGCAAAATTGCCGAGATGATGCTGGAGCGAATGCAGGGCTGTCGGTTTCTGCTGCATACAGGCGACGTGATCTACCTCGTCGGCTCGCAAGAATATTACTACCGGAATTTTATTGAACCCTACCGGGAATTTCTATTTGGTGGCGAGCAACCCCGCACAATTGGCTTTGATCAAATGCGGTTCAAGCTGCCGTTTCTGACTGTTCCTGGCAACCATGACTACTACGACCTGCCCTTGCTCTACGGCCTGCTGGCTCAGACGACGCTGCCGATTCGCTATCTGCTGCGCTCAAAAATCGACCTAGATGTGGGCCTGCGCGGCTCGCAGCAGGGCAAAGTCTACGCCCAAGCCTTCCTCGACTATCTGCTGCGGTTCAAAACATCCGCCGAACTCGCCCGTCATCTCGACGAGCACTATACGGCGCAAGGTAGCGCAGGCAAATGCCTGCGCTACCAGCCCAAAGTATTTACGCGCCAGCCCAACCGCTACTATCAGTTTCGCTATGGCGGCATCGACTTTTTCGCGCTGGACTCCAACACGTTTAGCGTCCCCCTGCCGCTCTCAGCAGGCGAAGCAGGCAAAGCCCAGCGCCAGATTCTAGAGCAGCGTCGGGCTAAAGTGCAGCAAGAGCAGGTCGAGCTGGTGCAGCGCTCCATGCAGCTCAACGCGAACAGTCCCGACGAAGCCGAACAGCTCGACGATTGCCGCACCAAGCTAGAGCAGCTCGAAGAGATTGAAAAAGATATCACCAAACAGCTCCAGGCTGACTCCAGCGAGCCTGTGGATACCGATCAGCTGAGCTGGCTGACCCAACGCCTGATTGAATCCTGGCAGAACCAGGCGGTGCGGGGGCGAGTCCTGTTCTTCCACCATCCGCCCTATGTCACCGAAGCGACCAAATGGCATCAGGGACAGACCCTAGCTGTGCGTCAACGCCTGCGCTTAGCCCTTGACCAGGTGGCAGTCGCCGTTGATCATCAGCAGCGTCCCGTGGTAGATCTGGTGCTCAACGGCCATGCTCACTGCTTCGAGCATTTGCAAACGGGCGATACGGGCGGCGGCGATGCTTACACCAACTGGCTGGTCTGCGGCGGCAGCGGCTATAGCTTGCGGCGACAGCGACCCGAAGGCGCGGAGATTTGGGAAGATGGCCTGGACGGGCAGGAGCGGCTGATGGCGCGCTCGCGGCTGTTTGTCGGGCGCAGCGGTCAGGGTAGCCACAAGCGTCGTCCCTACTCGTTTTTGCGAATCGACGTCCAGGCTGGGAGTCCGCCTCGGTTTGTGGTGCGTCCGCATGTGGCCGAGCGCTATCAGCATGAGTGGCTAGAGCAAAGCCTGCCGTCGTTTAAGATTTAGAGCTGCGGGCTTACTTGATCACTGTTACAATCGCGTTACAATCAAAAGACTTTGATTTAGCGCTGAGGCAGCTCGCTCTATGTCTATTGAAATTCCACCCTTCCAGTTTCAAATTGACATCACGACCCTAACTGGGATTAGCCTTTGGGGACTGGCGCTCTACCTAGCGTTTTTTCCGCTGAGCGAATGGGTGATGGAAAAGCTGGAAGCCTGGATGAATCGAGTGGAGCAGTCGCTTTATAGCTCTCAGGCAGAGTTTGATCGCACCAGAGAGGCGCGGGAGTCGATGAATGCGTTTTACGCCTCGCTGCTGAGCATCATTCCTTTCTTAGTGCTGGGCGGCTTCTGCAACTGGGGTGTAGCCGAGAGCCTAGGCAAGAGCTGGACGATCAGCATGGGCATCATTGCGGCAATTGGCTGCGGGGTTTATGAGCTGGGTCGGCGGGACGGTAAGTCAGCAGAGCGCTAGTCGTAGATAGTCGTAGAGCGTCTCAATCACCGAATCGCCGCCTCGACCAAGTTGGGATCAGGTGACTGAGGCGGGACAGGTTGCTGATAAGGCTGCTGGTAGAGCTGAGGCATCTGGTTTGCTCGCTGCCATTCGTCGGACGGTTCTAGGTTGGCATAGGGATTTGGCGCGTAGGTATCTGCTTCGGGTATCCAGTAGCCCGGAGGTGGATCATTATAGGGCTGGACGGGCTGCTGGCTATAGGGTGCTGCGAAAGGGACGGGCGCAATCAGCGTCGCAAGATAGTCCGGCGCAAAGCGTTCAGTGGCGAACCGAATATAGACTTCGCGGTTGTGGGCATAGTCGCCCAGCAGCGATCTGCCGTAGGACGCATCAAATCGCTGTCGAATGCTCCAGAAATTTTCGCCTGACTGCACCCACTGCTGAATTTGACGAGCAATTTCGAGCTGTTCTGCCGAGCTGAGCCGCTGATATTCAATGGGCTGCAAGGCACGAGAGAGATCAAATAAATAGTCGTTTTCGGGGGCAGTCCAGATCGGCGGGGACGCTGTCGTGGGCTGAGGGACAGCAGCCGAACTGATAGCCGGGACTGTGGCCAGGTTGGCAGCAGGCAGTGCAGCAGTTGACGCAGTCACGACGGGGTCTGGAGGCGCGATTGGTGCAATGGGCGTGACGATTGTCGCTTGAGAGAGGGCAATCGGCGCGTACTCAGGCTCACCCCGCAGGCTATTCCAAGCCCAATAGCCCGTGATGCCGACCGCCGCCATCACGGAACTGAGCAAGCCAACAGCAGCTAACTTAATCGAGGCGACTGAAGCTTTTGAGGCTTTCATTAGGACGCAGCGGTGGGGTAACAAGGGAAGCCCTGCTCTAGTTCATAAAGCTTTAACTCATACAGCTCAAGCCCTAGCAGCTCAGGAAAAATCTGGATTGGAAAATATTGGGTTTAATTCGGTTTAATAAAGGAGCATCTCAGAGAATTCGGCCTGAACATCAGATCACCGCGCCCCCATGCAGCTCCAGCAAGAAGAAGATATCCGGCAGTATATCGAAGCCCGACTCCAACAAAAGGGGATCAAAACCCAGCGAGAAGTTGCCTGCGGTAACGGCATCCGGGCGGATTTGGTTACATCTGACATGGTAATAGAAGTCAAGCGCAGGCTCAACCGAGGCGCAATCTATCAAGCCTATGGACAGGGTGTTGCTTACCAAAAGCTGCTGAAAAAGCCGAAGCTGCTGATTATTGGTCTTGCACCCACCTCAGAGTCTAAATATCAGGAAGCGCAGCGGATCGCGGAAAATATCCGGACAAAAGGCGTTGAGGTCGTATTCATTGACAAAGATCCCAGCTGGGGAATTGCCGCTGCCTCAGTTGGCGGCTGGTGGGCGCAACTCACAGGGCGTTCGGCTCCAGTCCAGCCAGTCAGCCAGCCAGTCAGCCAGCCAGTTCAGCCAGTCAGCCAATCAGCCGCGACACAGCTAACCATCCAACCCGTTGCCAAGCCTACCAGCAAGCCAACAGCCCGCCTCCCGTTTGAACCCGTGCAAGCTTCGATCACTGGCGACATTGCTGAGAAAGTGGCCGAAAAAGTGGTTGAGAAGGCTGCCGAAAAGATTGCCGAAAAATCTGCCGAAAAAACACCTGAAGCTAGCCCAGCCAAAGCCAAACCTCCAGAAGTTGTGCTGCCGCCTGAAGCAGGCAAAGCCCCTGCCGCCAGCAAGTCCCTACCCCCTGCCAAACTGTTCCGGCTGAACTCGACCATGAAAGACTTCTGGATACTGCTGCTGATTATCGTGACGTTCGTTGTGATTAAGACCTACCTGGAACGCAGTCAGCCAACGCCGCCCCGGCTGGCACCCGCCATCCCGCCGCATCAGCCCACCTATCTTCAGCCTGGGCCCCGCTTCAACCCTGCGCCCACCTATAGGGGCAGCTAGAGAGTTGCTACAGGTACGGCCTGTGCCACAATCAGGAATAAGTGCGGGATTAGTGCAGGCCGAGAACCCATGCTGGAGTCACTGCTGCAAGAGCGCTATCATCTAATCTCAGTGCTGGGAGTAGGCGGTTTTGGGCAGACCTATCTGGCTAAAGATCTGGCTAAAGACGGGCTGTCGGCTGATGCAGTTTGCGTCGTTAAGCAGTTTAAGCCTGTCAAAAATGATCCGCAGTTTTTGGCGATTGCTCGCCGCCTGTTTGATACCGAAACCGCTACGCTGCGGCGATTGGGGCAGCATCCTCAGATTCCCACCTTTGTGGACTTTTTTGAGGAAGCCGATGAGTTTTATCTGGTGCAGGAATTCATTGCAGGTGACTCGATCAGCCAGGAGTGCACAAGGCAGTGGAGTGAAGCGGCAGCGATTGATCTGCTGCGTGATGTTTTAGGCATTCTCAACTTTGTGCATTCGCAGCAGGTGATCCACCGCGATATCAAACCCAGCAATCTGATTCGCCGTCAGTCGGATGGCCGGGTCGTGCTGATAGATTTTGGCGCAGTCAAAGAGATTCACACGCAGCTTTTAAGCGAGGAAGAGCAGAAATTTACGATTGGGATTGGCACGCAGGGCTACACGCCGAGTGAACAGCTAGCCGGACGACCGCGCTATTGCAGCGATATCTATGCGCTGGGCATGACGGTAATCCAGGGGCTGACCGGCATCCAGCCGACGCAGATCCTGGCCGATCCGGAGACGGGCGATCCCATCTGGCAGGCTCCGATCAGTCGCGGGCTGCACAGCATCCTGGAGAAAATGGTGCGCTACCACTTCAGTCAGCGCTACCAGTCGGCGCAGGAAGTGCTGCAAGCACTCGATCGGCTGACCGCTGCCCCGCTCGACTCGACAATCATTCCGGGTTCGTCGCTATCACTATCGCCCAGCCTGCTCTATCACCCGATCGGGGACGAGACGGTTTTTGATACGCCAATTGATACACCAAAGCGGTATCGCTGGCCAAACAAAGCGCTGCGAGCAGTTGCCATCACGGCTTTGAGTGTGACAGCGCTACTGGCTGGCCCCCGACAGCTAGGTTGGCTCCAGGCTTCAGAGTTGGCAGTCTATGATCGGTGGGTGCGGCTTCAGGCTAAAGTCGCGCCCACCGCACCCGATCCTCGGCTGCTGATCGTCGAAATTAGAGAGGCGGACTTGCAGTCGCTTCAGCGCGGTACGCCCTCAGACGCAGATGTGGCCACCGTGATTCGCAATTTGCAAAAGTACCAGCCTCGGGTGATTGGGCTGGATCTGCACCGTGATTTGCCACAGCAGCCCGGTCAGCGCGAGCTAATGCAGGCGCTGCAAGCCAAAAATCTGGTGACGATTATGAAGCTGGGCAGCGACTCGCAAACTTTCGACATTCCGCCACCCGCAGGCGTGAATGCAGCGCAGCTCGGCTTCAATGATTTTCCGATTGACCCAGACCGGGTTGTACGCCGCAACTTGCTCTACGCCACGGTGACAGAGCAAACGTTTAGCTCATTTGCGCTGAAGCTGGCTATCCAATATCTTCAGGCTGAGCCTCAGTCAAGCCCTAAGCAGCCCGACATAATGCGGCTGGGGAAAGCTGATTTTCCGCCGCTTACCGCATCACTGGGCGGCTACCAAACGATTGATGCCGCAGGCTACCAGATAATGCTCAACTACCGATCGCCGCAGGCTCCGGCGCGGCAGGTGGATTTCACAGCAGCCTTGCAGGACAAGCTGGAGCCAGACTGGGTCAAAGATAAAATCGTGCTGATTGGCACAACTGCTATCAGCGGCAAAGATTTTTTTCGTACTCCCTTCCATCAGGCAGACGGCTCCTATCTAATGCCGGGTGTCCTAGTTCATGCTCAGATGGTCAGCCAAATTCTCAGCTTGGCAGAAGGTGAAACTGCGCTGCTGGGAGCATGGCCGGATTGGGCAGAGTTGCTGTGGATTGCCGGTTGGGCGGTGGTAGGCGGCAGTTTGGTCTGGACGATCCGTCGCCCGCTACACTTGGTGGCTGCGTCAATGGCAGCGGCGGGAATTCTGGTGGGTAGCAGCTACCTGATGTTTACCGGACTATTCACCGGATCAATCTGGCTCCTCTGCGTCACGCCCGGAATTGCGATGCTGCTGAGCGGTACAGCGCTGATTCTTTGGCAGGCCTACAAAGCCTGATCGCTGATCCTGACGCAGATGGATCAGGCTTACTAAGCTCCAGCTTTGCAGGCTTGCTGAGAGTCTGGGCAACCGCCTAGTTCTTGAAGTCTGTCGCGCCCTGATAGCCGGAATATTCGGCGAGCTGCTGTAACGACTGCGTACCGGAATAGGTTTGACCGTTGACTGTCCAGGTCGGGTAGCCCTTCACGCCCGCGCTCTGACAAACAGCAGTCTGCGAATCTGCCCCAGCCGGATCGCATTCTACATAGGGCATCTGCGCTGATGCCTCTTTGCCAAACAGCTGCTTTTGATCCTGGCAGTGCGAACACCAGTAAGCTCCGTACATCTTGGCTCCCGTATCGTTGAGGTGCTTGGCCAAAGCAAGCTCAGCTGTGCCCGAACTGGTCGCCGGGATATACTTGCCGTCTACTTCGCCCACCTGCTCACCGCTGCTGGCCATTGTTGGGTGGCTAATGGCATAGGCTCCTAGCGTGCCAACCAGCGTCACCATTGCCACAATAATGCCGCTAAAAATTAATTGCCCTGAATCTTCCCACTCGCGACCTATCAACGTCACCACAAACAGCGTCAGCGCAAACAGCGCCGAGGCTAAGCAGTAGTAGCAGATGCCGCCGATGCCGCTCACCGCTACAAACTTGGTGAACATAATGAACATCAAGTAGCTACTGAACACCAGCATGGCGGTGGAGCCTAAAAACAAGAACAGCCAAGTCCAGTTTTCCAGCTCCTGACGCAGCGGCTTGTTTTTCTCAGGGCTGACGGCCAATGGAGCCAGCGCAAAAAACAGGATAGCGGTGTAGGCCAGAAATCCAAACAGCGCCAGCGGCAGCCCAAACATCTCGGCATAGTTGCTGGAGAGCACCTGCTTACAGCCGTCTGTGGGGCAGACCGCCTCGCCGCCAAATAGCTTGGTCGCGGTTAGATATCCGGTGTTGAGCATTCCTAGTCCGGCCACCGTGCCCAAAATCGGGCGTGACCAGCGATGTATCCAGGGAACTTGCTTACTGCGGCGACTATTCATACGGCTTGATTTGGAAGTACGGCTACTCATAGGCTTTGGCTGGGGTAGAGGTTTACAAAGTCAAGAGGTGACTGCTGAGAAACCTATTCTGGCGCAAACTACTAATTCTGGCGCGAACTACTAAAAGTAAGTCAATCTTAAGGATTCGTCGGAATGCCTGGGATATATTTTATCCAACAGCTTCAAGTTATTCAGCAGGTTCAAGAGACCTGCGCCGAAACCGAACCCGCAGGAGCCGCAGCTGCAGGCTGCTGACTCAGATTCTGCTCTTTCAAGGATAAACTGCGGCGCATGGCCTCGACAAATTGGCTCACCCGAATCGGATCAATCGGCTGCTCAATCTGGCCGCGTCGCTTCAGCGAGCTAGAGACAATTGCTCCGTCTGCCGCCTGAATTAGCTGCGGAATGTTCTCCCAACTCGCGCCGCTGCCGATAAACACAGGCGTTCCGGCGGCGGCAGCGCTGGCTAACTCCAGATCTTCCAGGCTAGGCGGGCTGCCCGTCGCCCAACCTGACAGAATTACGCCGTCAGCTAAGCCGCGCTCAATCGTCTCCTGCACGGCGGTCGTCAAATTGGGCGACCCCAAAGGCCGCGCATGTTTGACCAGCACATCCGCCAGAATCTTCACGTCGCTGCCCAGCTCCCGCCGATAGCGCAATAGCTCATGCGCTTGGCCTTCAATCAAGCCCTGATCGGTCGCCATTACGCCAGTCAGCACATTCACCCGAATGAACTGCGCCTGCGAGCAGCTAGCAACGGCCATGGCGCTCCGGGCATCATTGCGGAGCACGTTGAGACCCATCGGCAGCGTCACCAGCTGCATCACCCGCTGCACCACTAGCGTCATGGCGCTGACCACCGCTGGGTCAACCTGACTTTTGGGAAAGGGCGCATCAAAAAAGTTTTCAATCATGATGCCGTCTACGCCACCTGAGGCCAAGGCGACCGCTTCTTGCTCAGCCCGGTCAAACACGGCCTTGAGACTGCCGCCCCAGCGGGGAGAAGTCGGCAGCGGCAGCAGGTGAATCACCCCGATCACGGGGTTGGCGGTTTTGAAGGTTTGTTTGAGATCCACAGATTTTGGGGGATTCGGACTGAGGTTAAGCTCGCTCTTCTATAAAAATAACAGCAATAGAGCGTCTGATAGATTTCCCAGCCTGATGCCAGACTTAAGCTAAATCGAGGGCTAGATCGAGACTAGAATCAAGGCTGTCAGCAGAGCGCCCATTCTCAGCGCTAGCCGGTGCTGGGAAATCATGTAGTTTTGTGATGCAACTTGGCCGAGCTGTGTTAAGATTGTTGAAAGAATAAGATTTGAACGCGATTGCAATTAACGGGATTCATTCACGCTTCTGGGTTCAGCCTAAGAGCTATGAGTGAGAGACAAAGTTAGTCCGTTGATGACGCGATCGCTCCGACGCTGACTTTTAGGATGCTTTGTCTCAACTTCATACCAACCGCATGGGCAACAAACCAACCATTGCCGTCTCTCATTTAGGCTGCGAAAAGAACCGAATTGATACCGAACATATGCTGGGGCTGCTGGTGCAGGCGGGCTATGCGGTTGACTCTAATGAAGAGCTAGCCGACTATGTAATCGTCAACACTTGCAGTTTTATCCAGGTCGCTCGCGAGGAGTCTGTACGTACTCTGGTGGAGCTAGCCGAGGCTAATAAAAAAGTGGTGATCACGGGCTGCATGGCTCAGCATTTTCAGCAAGAGCTGCTGGACTCGATCCCGGAAGCTGTTGCGGTCGTTGGCACGGGCGATTACCACAAGATTGTGAATGTTATCGAGCGCACCCAAATGGGCGAGCGCGTTCAGGAAGTTACCGCCGAGCCGGTTTACATTGCAGACGACACCACTCCCCGCTACCGCACAACAACCGAGGGCGTGGCCTATTTAAGAGTGGCCGAGGGCTGTGACTACCGCTGCGCCTTCTGCATCATTCCTCACCTGCGCGGCAAGCAGCGCTCGCGCTCCATCGAATCGATCGTGGCCGAAGCTCAGCAGCTCGCCGCCGAAGGGGTGCAAGAAATTATTTTAATCTCACAGATTACCACCAACTACGGCTTAGACCTCTACGGTGAGCCGCGTCTGGCCGAGCTACTGCGGGCTTTGGGGGAAGTAGATGTGCCCTGGATCAGGATGCACTACGCCTACCCAACTGGCCTGACGCAGAAGGTAATTGAGGCGATGCGAACCACGCCCAACATCTTGCCGTACCTCGATTTGCCGCTTCAGCATTCACATCCTGAAGTGCTGCGAGCCATGAACCGACCCTGGCAAGGTCAGGTGAATGACGGCATCATCGAGCGGATCAAGGCCGCAATCCCCAATGCCGTGCTGCGAACGACGTTTATCGTCGGGTTTCCGGGCGAAACTGAGGAGCAATTTGAGCATTTGCAGCAGTTTGTACAGCGTCATGAGTTTGACCATGTGGGCGTGTTTACCTTCTCGTCTGAAGAGGGCACAGCCGCTTACGATTTGCCCAACCCAATCGGGCAACCCGTGATGGACGAACGCCGCGATGCGCTGATGGCGCTCCAGCAGCCGATCTCGCTGAAGCGCAACCGGGCTGAAGTCGGTCGGACGGTGGATGTGCTGATTGAGCAGGAAAACCCGGCAACGGAAGAGCTAATCGGTCGTTCGGCTCGATTCGCACCTGACGTAGATGGTCTGGTTTATGTCAAGGGGGCAGCCCGTCTCGGTGCGATTGTGCCAGTTGAGATTGTAGATGCCGACATCTACGACCTGCATGGCCAGATTGCCGATGTTTCGAATCAGCTCAGGATGGCGATGGCTGCTGTTTCTTAGCGCCTAGCTGGCTTCTCAAAGAGACTCTGCTCTCGCTCAACTGAATTTCAGTCATCTCTCAACTAGCCTTCCTAGCTGGTTTTGACCTGGTTTGACACTGCCAATATTCCTCGCTCTGTCTATCTGTTTGCTATCTACTCACCATCCATTTAATTAATTCACCCTGTTAAGGAGAATCAATGACTCTTTCATTCAATAGTCTGGGCCTGTCAGAAGCGCGCGTGCGCCACTTGGAAGCAGCAGGCTTTACTAGCCCCACCGCCATTCAGACTCAGGCTGTGCCGCATCTGTTGGCCGGACGCGATGTTGTGGGCTTAGCCCAGACTGGCACTGGCAAAACCGCCGCCTTTTCGCTGCCGATTTTGGAGCGCATCGATCTCAACAGTAATGTGGTACAGGCACTGATCCTCACGCCGACGCGCGAGCTAGCGGTGCAGGTCTACCAGTCGATCCGCAGTCTTAGCGATGATCGCCGTTTGCAAGTGCTACCGCTCTACGGCGGACAGGCCATCGACATTCAAATTCGACGACTGCACCGAGGCGTGCAGGTCGTGGTCGGTACGCCGGGTCGAGTGCTGGATTTGCTGAGCCGGGGCGACCTGAAGCTCAACAAGCTGAGCTGGCTAGTCCTAGACGAAGCAGACGAAATGCTGAACATGGGCTTTATTCAAGACGTGGAAAGAATTCTGTCCCAGGCTCCGTCCGAGCGGCAGACAGCTTTTTTCTCCGCCACGATGGAATCTTCAGTGCGCGAACTCGCCGCCAAGTTCCTGCGCTCCCCCATTACGATCAACGTTGAGCAGCCCAAAGCTGCCCCCACCCGCATTGATCAAGTCGTCTATGTGATCCCCCGCGGCTGGTCGAAGCCCCGTGCCCTTCAGCCGATTCTAGAAATGGAAGATCCAGAGTCGGCGCTGATCTTTGTGCGAACCCGCAAGGCCGCTGCCGATCTGACCCGTCAGCTTCAGGCTGCTGGACATAGCGTCGATGAATACCACGGCGACCTCAGCCAGTCCCAACGTGAACGGCTGCTGCTGCGGTTCCGGCAGCGTCAGGTGCGCTGGGTTGTGGCGACCGACATTGCGGCTAGAGGTCTGCACGTAGATGATTTGACGCATGTGATCAACTACGACCTGCCGGACAGCCTGGAGAGCTATGTGCATCGGATTGGCCGCACTGGACGCGCCGGCAAAGAAGGCAAGGCGATCTCGCTGCTGCACCCGCTCGACAAACGCAAGCTGCGCGACATTGAGCGCCATATTCGCCAGAAAATTGAGATTGGCACCATCCCAACTCGTGCTCAGATTGAGGCACGCTACCTGCAAAAGCTGCAAAATCAGCTTCGCGAAGCAATTGAGAGCGAGCGGATTGCCTCGTTCCTGCCGATTGTGGCACAGCTAAGCGAGGAGTTTGAGCCGCAGACCGTGGCCGCTGCCGCCTTGCAAATGGCATATGACCAGACTCGCCCCAGCTGGATGCGTTCAGATCAAGGCTATGTCGATGAGCCATCTGGTGACTCAAAGCACCGCTCGCCGCAGAACAGTGAACCCAAGTCTAAGCCTGTAAAGCGGCGCATTTCTCCGGTTTCGTAGCGGATTCCGCGCTAGCTGAACTGTCAAAGGGCAGAGTTGGTGGAGGTATGATTGACGAGGACTGACCTCTAGCAACCAGCTCTACCCTCTGCCCTTTTTGAAAACTGCCGTGCGCTCTACTGAACTTTTGCTCCACTATCGCCGTTTGAGTCAGCAGCTCATCACAGTTGTGGACGTAGAAACGACAGGGCTATACGCCTGGGATAGCCGGATCACTGAAATATCGGTGATTCACGCGACGCTAGCGGATGGAGTTAAGCATCAGCAGACCGATCTAGTGAACTCTCAAACCAGAGTTCCAGCCAAGATTACCCAGTTTACGGGCATTACCCAGAGCATGGTGGACAGCGCCACGCCAGCAGCAGAGCTGTATCCCCATTATCTACCGCTGCTAGAGCAGGGGATTTTGACAGCGCATAACCTGGAGTTTGACTACCCGTTTTTGCAGGCTGAATATGCGCGGTTAGGCACAAAGTTTTTGCGTCCAGAACCGGATCAGCTTTGCACCGTCAAGCTAGCTCGGCTGATGCTCCCCGATCTGCGCTCGCGCAGCTTACCCAACTTGGTGCAGCACTTTCAGTTTCCAGTAGGCGAGTCTCACCGCGCCGAAGCCGATACACTGGCCTGCTGGCTACTCGCCGAACGTCTGCTCACCGAACTCTTGAACGAGCCGGATGCAGCTTTGCTGGCGCGGTTTGGTCGGCAGTGGATTTCGCTGCGCGAGGCGGCAGGGATTTTGAACTGCCCGCAGGTTGCGGCCAGAACTCAGCTAGACGACGCTGGTGCGGCTTCGCGGTTTGTCGGCAAAGGGCGGGGGGGAACCTGGATGTATCGACGTGGCGAGGTGGAGCGGCTGCTTAGAGGCTAGGCGGGTTGACGCGAGTGCTCGCATTTTACAGCCGCCTTTTTTGCATTCTGAGATAGAAATGAGCAGCGATGCCCACTGCTGTATAGGTAATTAGCCCAAATAAACTAGAGATGGGCAGAAGCGCTAGCAGGCTTGCCCAGTGGCTCGTGCCAGCCAGCAAGTCCTGATTGCTCCAGAATGTGAACCCCACGAAGCCTGCCCAGATCAGCCCGTAGTAAATTGCGGTCTTTAGCCTCAGCGCTGGCGCAGGCTCTTGGCTATGTCTTGCCGCATAAAGACAGCCAGCGGTTGTGGCAGCCAATAGATGTACGCCAAAATACATGCCAAACGAAAAGCTGTTGAAGCTGCTAAACCCTAGCCAGTCTCGCAGAACAGCCAGCAGAAAATTGAGGCCGAGCTGGACCGCAAAGGTGGCCAGCGCCATAAAAAATGGTTTACTCCACATGGCTCAAAGCGGTATGCCTGATTGAGATTTGCTGAACTAGATCGCTATTTTCGATCTAGTCCATCGATCGAAAATAGCGTGACTGGCTCAGCTCTCGATGAGGGCATTCACCCTACGGCCTATACCCTGTAGCAGTCAGCAAGTTCTCAGCAGGCGCTCAGAGCAAACTCATAGTCATGATGCCATGATGAAATGGCTGCATTTTTGGGAATCTGGCATGAGCCGTCGGTTACTTTTATTCACGCGCTATCCGGAGCCAGGAATGGCCAAGACGCGACTTATTCCGGCGCTGGGTGCAGCCGGAGCCGCCGATCTGCATCGTCAGATGGTGGAGCAAACGCTGGCTGAAATCCAGCGGCTTCAGATCCAGTCCCTAGAGCTTGAGGCTCAGCTTTCAGTCGAAATTTGGTTTGCGAGCCGTGGCAACAGCGCTGAGGAGGCAGCCCAGACCCAAAATCAAATGCGAAATTGGCTCGGTGACTGGTGCTACCGGGCACAGCCGCAGGCAGATTTAGGCACACGGCTGTCGGTCGCCAATCAGGCAGCTTTCGATGCCGGAATGCAGCAAGTGATTACCGTTGGCTCAGACTGTCCAGGACTGAGGGCAGAACTGATGCAGCAGGCATTTGAGCTGTTGGAGCAGCATGATCTGGTGCTGGGGCCTGCCCAAGATGGCGGCTACTACCTGATTGGCCTACGTCGCTGTTGCCCAGAGCTGTTTTGCAATATCACTTGGAGTAGTGAATGGGTTCTACAGCAGACCGTTGAGATTGCGACTAGACTCAGACTCTCAACTGCCTACCTCCCAACCCTGGCCGATGTGGATCGACCGGAAGATCTGGCTGTTTGGCAGGCCAATCGACTTAGTCAAGCACCATCAGCCTCCAAACCAGCAATCTCAGTAATCATTCCAGTCCTGAACGAAGCCAACGGTATTGAGCGGGTGATTCAAGCTCTGCAAACCCAAACTCTGCAAACCAGCCTTGAGGTGATTGTCGTTGATGGCGGCAGTTGTGACGAGACTGTGGCTTTGGCCAGTGCTCTGGGTGTCCAAGTGATTCTCGCAGAGCAGGGGCGAGCTGCCCAGATGAACGCAGGCGCAAAGGTCGCAGCGGCGGAAATCCTGCTGTTTCTCCATGCTGACAGCATTCTGCCGCCTCAATTTGTGGCTTCTGTCCAGCAAGTCTTGGCTCAGCCCAACACGATCGCTGGAGCCTTCGAGCTGCGGATTGCGGCACCAGAGCCTAGCCTGCGCTGGATCGAACGTGGCGTGAACTGGCGGTCGCGCTGGCTCCAGCTGCCCTATGGCGATCAGGCAATTTTCCTCAAGGCCAAAACATTTCGGCAGCTAGGCGGGTTTGCTCAGCTGCCAATTATGGAAGATTTTGAGCTGGTGCGGCGGCTACAAAAGCTAGGCAAAATCGCCATCGCGCCTTGTGCCGTGACGACCTCAGCGCGACGCTGGCAAAAGCTGGGGATGGTCAAAACGACCGCAATCAATCAGCTGGTGATTCTGGCCTATTTTCTAGGCGTGCCGCCAGCTCATCTGGCTCGGTGGTACGGCAGTCCAGCACAAACTCCAATGGCGCATACTCCAGCGACGCCAAAAAACAGCCAGAGCTGAACGCATCAACTCCGGCTGTCTCCAACTATTAAGTAAGTGATTTTCGGCTTCAGCCGCGCTGCCTAAACCAGCTTCAGTTCAGGATAGTAAGCCAAGACATCGTCTGCCGAGAGCGTATCGCCATCTGCTTGAGGCGTCCAGAGTACCTCAAGCGCCAGCAGGCTCTCTCCAGAAGCTGAGCCAATTTGCGAGATCGCCTGCCGCAGATCTTGAGAGCTATTGATGGCCGGCAGCTGAAGCTTACCCTGGCTTGCCACCAGCAGCGTTACGACGATATATTCGCCTGGATCTTTGTCTAACGTCGCCAGGTCACCCACAGCGGGAAGCGCCTGACCTGATTCGCCATGCTTCAGCAAATTGTTCACGTTCGAGAGCGTCTCGCCCGAAAACTTGCTGCGCTCAGCAATCGCCAGCCGATTAAACTGGTTCTCGGCAGCACTGAGGCTGGTAATCTGGCTTTGGTCGCTGGCATAGCGCCAATATTCCGGGTGACGCAGTAGCGCTAGCGTGGTCTCTTGGAGTACTTGCGTTAGACCTGCTTTGGTGCTGGTATCAGCAATTTCGGCAATCCGGTTCAAATCAGCTTGCAGGCTCCGCGCCTCGGAGAGCAGGCCAACTTGCAGCTTTGCCACCGACACGGTTGGGTTAGACTCATAGCCGCCCATGCCGTCCTCGGAACGCATTGAGCGGAAGGTATTCACCAGAAAGCCAGCGACTGCCATGAAGACCAGTAGGCTCAGCAAGCCGCTGCCGCCAAAGCCCACGCCGAACGAGGGAATTAAGAAGGGATAGCCAAAGCCACCACCAGGATAGTAGCCGCCACCGCCGCTTGGAGGTGCATAGGTGCGGCTGGGCATAGGACGGCTAGGCATTTTGAAGCTGCCGCCACCAATCCGACCGCCGCTGGCCGCCCAAGCGCCCTGTGCCTGACCAAAGGCCAGCATCAGCACTAGCGCTCCCGTTAGCAGTGGCTTGATCCAGGGTTTGATCCAGTGAGAAAGTTTTTTGAGCATAGTCTCTTGCCTATCCAATCGGATGTTGAAATCAAAACTCGACTTTGGCTGAATTTGCGGCATCAAATCCGAGGTCGCAGGAGCGGCAATCTCTCAACTTCACCTCAAAGTTAACCACCTCAAAGTTAACCAAACTTTTAATTAAACGTTACAAAATCACTCTTCTAGTTTACTGCCTTAACGCAGTTCAAAACTTGCAGCTCAAGGTGGAAAACCGTAATCGTGACGACAGTTTTTCCGCCGCGCTGCCGCTGTTTTAGGAGCTCTAGTTGGGTTGCTCTAATTGAGTCGCTCCAGTTGGGTCGCTACGGCTGAACCAAAACGGGCGTACCAATCGCCACCTGCTCAAACAGCGCCTGTACATCTGAGTCATGCATCCGGACGCAGCCATGCGAGACTGCCTGCCCAATTAGCTCGGTTTCGTTTGTGCCATGCAGTCCAATTTGATGCGTGCCGTCTGTCCAGAAGCCAATCCAGCGCGAGCCCAGGGGATTTTTAGCAGGATCGGTGACGACCTCACGGGTGATCGGATTTTGCCAGACCGGATCTTTGCTCATGCTAATCACGTTAAAGCTGCCCGCGGGGGTCTCCCAGCCCGCCTTACCCACTGCAATCTCAAATCGGCTGTGCAGCCGACCATCTTGGTAGAGCAAGAGCTGCCGATCGCTGAGGTCAATCACGAGCTGGGTTTGATGAATCAGCGCGACTGGATGCAGTGAATTTGACAGAATCTGGTCGAGTCCCGGCTGAACGGCTTGAGTGGCTATTGGCGCTGCTGGAGGTGGGTTGAGCGCTGAAGCAGTTGCGGTCGGCAAGGGCGCGAGGGGTATAGGCGTTAGAGGAGTAGGCGATGCAGGCACAGCCGTGACAACAGGTTTGGCAACCAGCGAACGCATCTGAACGCCAACTAGTAGCGCTGCCGTTACAAAGCTCAGCAGCATAAAGCTACTCTTGAGCGGATCGTTGTTTGTGGTCATGGCCTGCTCATGGCCTGCTCATCGCCTTCAGGCTGCAATTTAGACTGTAGCTAACTCAGGCTGTGCCATAAAGCCCGGAATTACTCTACAGGCTGAATAATACCCCGTAATCCATTTTGACTCAACAGCTGCACGGCTTCCTGGGCGTTTTGATAGCTGCTGAATGCGCCGACCTGCAAGGCTGACTGTCCCTGAATCGTCGTCGAAAAGGCATCTGGCACAAGCGACTGCACCTGACTTTGTATTTGGTCATCAGTAGCGGCTACCAGCACTCGATACTGCGAGCTTTGAGACTGCGCCCCAAACTGAGATCTACGTGAGCCAGTCTGTGCCAAGCTGACGCGAGTTACGCCATCTACGTTGCCGATAGGAATCTCGCCTGCTGGCACGGGTAGCAGCGATCGATTTACGGCTGGCCGACTTACTGGCTGGCTCACAAGCTGGCTGCTAGATTGGCTGCTGGAGCGGCGTTCAGCGGGTGGTGCTGGCACATTAATTGGCGAACCGCTCAACGTCGGAGCGCTGGGAGCGGCAGTATTTTGCCGAGGCAAGCTGGCCGCAGCGGTGACAACGACGTTGCCCAAGAGAGCGGCGGTTGGAACCGGAGTTGCCGCAGCTTGAACTGGAGAAGGACTGGGCTGATTGGTAAGCTGATTGGTAAGCTGGCTGGCGGGTTGACTGGCGGGTTGGCTGGCAGGTTGACGAGCAGCAGAACTGGCCAACGATGTCAAACTGGAAATTGGCCGGAGTGCGGTTGCGACCCTGACGCTCTCTGGTGGGGGCACGACAATGTTAATGGGTAGATTGGCAGGCGCAGTGAGGGCAATCGTCTGGTGGGGCTGAGCTGTTGAGTGAGCAGCGGCATGAGTGGCCGGACGCGCTGGAGCTGAGGCTTTGTTGGCAACTGAGATGGGCGGCAGGTTGGCAATCAAATTAGCTTGAGGCAAATTTGCCTCAGGCCAGCTGGCCTGAGAAGATGGGGCGGCTGAAGCCAGCTGTTGACCTGTCAGATCTAGCTGGCCGACGACGTAGCCTGTGATGTGGTTGCCCACCGCAGAGAGCGTTTGGCGGGTGGTGGCATTCACGTCATGCTGCTGACTGTTGAGAAACTGGTTTTGCCCTGGGTCACGGCGGCTACCCAAGTCGGGCTGAGCCTGTGCCGTGACGACCAATCCATCGCGCTCGCTGTCTTCAACTTGATTGCGCCTGAGCGTCGGGCTGGCCTGATCCTGGACAACTATCCCGTCGCGGTTTTGGCTGATCCGGTTGCCGATAATTTGCCCTGCTGCCGTCCCGCCCAGCGTGATGCCAGTCCCCGTGCGCTGAAAAATATTGCTCTGAACCTGAGGCCGTGACTCGCCCGTAATCTGCAAGCCGCTGCGGTTGAGCATAAACAGATTGTTTTGAATTACAGGACTGCTGTTGCCGACTGCGATTAGCCCAGCGTTGCTACCCGTAAACGTGTTGCTTTCGACCGTCGGGCTACCCGCTTCCACCCACAGCCCGTAGCCACGCACCGCCGGATTCGTCACCGTTACGCCCGTCAACACAGCCTGGTTTGCGCCCAGAACCGTGACGTTTTGGCGACCTGCGCTCTGGCTGGAATAGCTGCCGCCGCCCCGAATTACGACCGCATGTCCCAAATTGTCTGGGTTGCCCTGCACCGTAACGTTAGGCTTCAGCCGAATCGGGAATTGTTCGCCGCTCTCGGCGCTGTAGGTTCCAGCAGCGAGCTGAATGATGCTCTGGGGAGCCGCCGCTTCTAGGGCACGGCTGAGGCTGCGAAACGGTGACTGCTCGCTGCCGTCGGCTCTGGCATCGCTGCCGCTTTGCGGATTCACCCAAATTGTTTTAAGGCTAGAGAGCGGTTTTTCGGAACCTTCAGACGGGCGACGGGTGGAGGGTGTGTTGTCGAGAGCCGAACGAGCTTCAGCCAGCGCCTTGCAGTTGCGATCGGCCAACAGCAGCGTTACCGAGATGCCCAGAACCAAGAGCAGCCGATTTTGCCAGGGTGCGGCGATTCTTTGAGCTAATTTTTGAGCTGAACTGGATGCCCAACTTTGGCTAAAGTTCTGGCTAAAGTTCTGGCCAAACCGATGAGGAGGGAGCTGAAGCATGAACAATCTCCTGAGCCGCAAAATAAACGCAAAAAACCAATCATTAAATTTTGCCTGATTTTTCTCCGTCCGAAGCAATTGCGAGTAAATTTTTTGGATTGTGGCTGCTCAACTCAAAAATCACCCTACCCGCAGCCCGTTAACGTAGCATGGGAAAACACCTACTCGACCGCTTGATTCGCCCAACTCTGCCGATTGTGCTTCCGGCTGACTCCGCTTCTTTACCCTATGCAGCTTCTGGTATGACTCACTCTGGCTCCGCTCCTGACGCGCTTAACCCGCCATCCACTCCGCAGGCTCAGATCTATCGCATTCTGGATGCCAACCTAGATCGTGCCAGAGAGGGACTGCGGGCGATTGAAGAATGGTGTCGGTTTGGCCTGAATCAGGCGCAGTTTACTGAGGAGTGCAAAAATCTGCGGCAGGAACTCGGCCAGTGGCACAGCCCCAAAATCCGCGCCGCCCGTGACACGCTCCACGATCCGGGCACTGAACTCACCCATCCGCAGGAACAGCAGCGTGCTAGCATCAACGACCTGCTCCGCAGTAATTTCTGCCGCACTCAGGAAGCGCTGCGAGTGCTGGAAGAATATGGCAAGCTCTACTCGCAGGAAATGGCGGCGGCCTGTAAGCAGATGCGCTATCGGGTCTATGTGCTGGAGAGCGATCTGACTGGCCAGCAGCGGCACCAAAAGCTGGCTCAGGCTTATCTGTACCTGGTGACTTCGCCCGTTGAAAATCTGCTGGCTGTGGTGGAGTCGGCGCTAGAGGGCGGCCTGATGCTGGTGCAGTACCGCGAAAAACAGGCTGATGACCAGACCCGCATCCGCACAGCGATCCAGCTGCGCGCGCTCTGCCATCGCTACAACGCGCTGCTGATTGTCAATGACCGAGTGGATATTGCGCTGGCGGCGGACGCGGATGGCGTGCATCTGGGGCAAGAAGATATTTCGATTGGGCTGGCGCGGCAGATTCTAGGCTCGCAGCGGATCATTGGTCGCTCGACTAAAAGCCCTGAAGAAATGCGGCGAGCGATTGCCGAAGGTGCAGACTACATTGGCGTTGGCCCAGTCTATGCAACGCCGACCAAAGCGGGTCGAACCGCAGTAGGCTTGGAGTACGTGCAGCACGCGGTCAAAAATGCCACAATCCCATGGTTTGCAATTGGCGGCATCAACGCCGAGACGCTGGCCGATGTGCTGACGGCAGGAGCCGAGCGGGTAGCAGTGGTGCGGGCCATTATGGAGGCCAACCCACCAACGCTGATGACGCAGTTTTTTGTCTCGCAGCTCAGCCGGGTACAAACCATTCGGGCCGCAGAGCATCGCAGTAATTAACAGGCGCGAGATTAGCAGGCGCGAGATTAGCAGGCGCGAGAGCAACCATGCACGAGATTGAAATTCAGGTAAACGGCGAATCGCGGCGCGTGGCTCCAACCCACCTGCCTGATTTGCTGGTGCAGCTCGGCCTCAACCCCCAACTGGTGGCGGTCGAGTACAACGGCGAGATCCTGCACCGTCAATTCTGGAAAACCAGAGAGGTGCAGGCAGGCGATCGGCTGGAAATCGTAACGATTGTAGGCGGGGGGTAGACGGCTCTACCCCCGCGTCACTAGCTCCACGCCATCTCGCCCGTCTATCTCTTGCAGGTAAACTTTCACCTTCTCTTCTTTGGCCGTCGGCAGCGTTTTGCCCGTAAAGTCAGGGTGGATGGGGACTTCGCGGTGGCCGCGATCGACGAGTACGGCCAGTCGGATTAGCTCTGGGCGACCATATTCGGTGACGGCATTGAGCGCGGCGCGAATCGTGCGGCCTTTGAAAATTACGTCGTCTACCAGCACCACGGTGCGGTCAGAGAGATCGAACGGAATTTCGGTTTTTTCGGGGGTGCGGAGGTTAATTTTGTCGAGGTCATCGCGGTAGAAGGTGATATCCAGACTGCCAACGGGTACCGCAATTTGCTCCAGGGCTTCAATCTGCCGCGCCAGCAGATGCGCCAAGGGCACGCCGCGCGTATAGATGCCCAGCAGCACCAGCTTCGTCAAATCGCCAGAGCGCTCGACAATCTGCGAAGCCAGACGGTTCAGCGTGCGGCGGATCTCGTCAGCCGAGAGAATCTCCACAGTTTCAGACATGCGGGTTAGGGAACGCTAAAGCGCTAAAAGAACAGTCAAAGAACTGGAGCAGAATTTTCCCGTATTATCGCTTGTTGCTTCTAAACTGGCATTAGCTAGCGTGACAGCTCGATCCTTACATCCCGACCCCGTGATCCCGACGCATGACTAACCGCGCGCAGCTTGACCCCGCCCCGTTCCCCCTGCTAGGACTCTCTGATCCAGAGGTGATCAGGCGACGCGCTGCTGGAGATGGCAACGATGCTCGGCTCGAAACCAGCCGCTCCTACCGCCAAATCCTGCAAGAAAACCTGTTCACGGTGATCAACATTGCCTTTTTTGCAATCAGTCTGGTGATGTTTAAGCTGGGGCGGCTCAGCGATGCGGTGCTGGTGGTCATCGTGATTTTTGGCGGCGTGCTGGTGAATATCTACCAGGAAATTTGGGCGAAGCGGCAGCTAGATCGAATTGCGCTGCTGAGCCGCCCCCAAGCTACCGTGATCCGAGCCGGAACGGAGCGACAGATTGATCCCAGCGAGATTGTCCGCGGCGATTTGCTGCTGCTGCAACCGGGCGACCAAATTGTGGTGGACGGCGAGATTGTCGGCGAGGGGCGTGTGGAGGTAGACGAGTCGCTGCTGACGGGCGAATCCGATTTGATCCCCAAACAGGCCGCCGATCTGGTCTATTCCGGCAGCTTTTGCGTCAGCGGTACGGCCTGCTACTGCGCTCAGAAAGTGGGCGGCCAGACGGTGGCCTATCGGCTGATGTCCGGGGCGCGGGCGTTCCGGCGGTCGTTGACTCCCTTGCAGGTCGAGATCAACGTGGTGATCCGAATCTTTATGCTGATCGCCTGCTTTCTCTGGATGCTGGTGGGGATCAGCTTTCTCAGCAGCAGCTATTCGGCCAACGAAATTGCCCAGCGCTTTGCCGTGATTGCCGGACTGGTGCCTGCCGGACTGCTGCTGGCGATTACGCTGGCCTATGGCTTGGGCGCGGTGCGGATGCTGGGGCAAGATGTGCTGATTCAGCAGGCCAACGCCGTCGAGTCACTCAGCAACGTCGATATTCTCTGCCTTGACAAGACGGGTACGCTCACCACTAACCAAATCTGCCTGGAAGAACTGCGCCCCATCGGCATCTCGGAGGCAGAGCTGCGGGCATGTCTAGGCGACTATGCCGCTAACCTCAGCAGCGGCAACCGCACCAGCGAGGCCATTGCTGTTGCCTGCCCCGGCCAGAGCCGCCACCTCAAGGCCGAAGTGCCCTTTTCCTCGGCTCGCAAATGGAGTGCAGTGGCCTTTGATGAGGCCGAGCGGCGCGGGATCTATCTGCTGGGTGCGCCAGAAGTCCTGCTGACCACGACCGGGCTGATGAGTTCAGAGCTGGCTGATTACATTCAGTCGGGCGTTGAGCAAGGGCTACGGGTGGTGCTGTTTGCCTATAGTCCTGACCCGACGGCTTTGCAGTTTGAAGATCCACATCTGCCTGCCGATCTGGCGCCCATGGGCATTCTGCGCTTCAGCGACCAGCTCCGCCCCGAAGCCTACGAAACGCTGGCGGGCTTCGCTGAGGCTGGCATCCGGGTGAAGATTATCTCAGGCGACAATCCCCAAACCGTACTGGCGCTAGCTCGACAGGCGGGGCTGGGAGCCGAAATTTCAATGGTGTCAGGGGCGGCGCTGGCGCAAATGGACAGATCCCAGTTCGCTCAGGCCGCCGAAACCTGCACCGTATTTGGCCGAATTACGCCAGAGCAAAAAGCTCGACTGGTCAAAGAGCTGCGCCGTGCTGGCGGCTATGTGGCCATGATTGGCGATGGTGTGAACGACGTGCTCTCGCTGAAGCAGGCCAACCTGGCGATTGCGATGGAGAGCGGCAGCAAGGCGACTAGAGGCGTGGCCGATATTGTGCTGCTGAAGGATTCGTTTGGGGCGCTCCCTCGCGCTTTTCTAGAAGGCCAGCGCATTCGTAACGGCATTCAGGATGTGCTGAAGCTGTTTCTGGTCCGCACCTTCTGCGTGACGCTGCTGATTTTTGCCACCTCGATTGTCACCGACAGCTTCCCGTTACAGAACAAGCAAAGCGCGATTGTGGCGCTGCTGGGCGTGGGTTTCCCGACGATGTGCCTGCCGCTCTGGGCGAAGCCTGGGCTGCTGCCGCGCCGCAGCATGGTGCGTTCGATGCTGCATTTTGTGGTTCCGGCCACGCTGACGCTGACGCTGGTGGCGCTATTGGTTTATCTGTTCTATCTAGTGGTGGCGGTGCTAAATCTGCCGCCGGGGGCGAATTCTGCTCAGATCAATCACGCGATTCCCCGCAGCGCTCTGGTGGCGATCTTGGTGATGGGCGAACTGCTGCTGATCCCGTTCTTAAAGCCGCCCACCACTGCCTGGGTCGGGGGCGAACCGCTGAGTGGCGATCGGCGCTATGGCATTGTCGCCTTTGGACTATTCTTGCTGTATCTGCTGGTTGTGAGCCTGTCGCCACTGCGCCGCTTTTTTGAACTCTACCCGCTCGACCCAATTCACTATTTATTTATCGGTCTAGTAGCGCTGGAATGGTGCTTGATCTTGCGGATGATCTGGCGCACCCGGTTTCTGGATCGATTTTTGGGAATCGATTTACGCTAGTACAGGCCACTATTTGCCACTATTTAGGGAGTCCATCTAATGCGGTTAGAAGCAGGCTGTCAGATTAGCTTTGAGGCGGAAGCGCTCACCCCTGCCGTGCTAATGCTCAGACCCCGCAGCGGTAGCGGTCAGTGGGTGACTAAAGAGGAATATCTGCTCACGCCCAGTGTTCCGGTGGTGGAATATACCGACAGCTACGGCAATCTCTGTCAGCGGCTTGTGATTGCGCCCGGCAGCTTTCAGGTCAAAACCACCGCCGTGGTTGAAACTGCCGATACGATTGATGTTCAGCCCGGAGCGCCCTATCTGCCCGTGCAAAACCTGCCCAACGACGTGCTGCAATTTCTGCTACCCAGCCGCTACTGTCCGGCAGATCGGATGGCGGATTTGGCGCTGGAAGTTGTGGGCGATTCGGCTCCGGGCTACGCCCAGGCTGAGGCGATTCGCCACTGGATCAACAGCCAAATTAAGTACGAATATGGCACCAGCAATGCCTCAACCTGGGCGTTGGATACTGCCGAAACGCGAGTCGGGGTCTGCCGCGACTTTGCCCATCTTGGCATTGCCCTCTGCCGCGCCCTAAATATTCCTGCCCGCATGGTGGTGGGCTACCTCTACCAGCTCGACCCGATGGATCTGCACGCCTGGTTTGAAGCTTATTTGGGCACTTCTCTAGGCAGCGACAGCGACAGTACCGAAGGCCGCTGGTATACCTTTGACGCCACCCAACCCCAGCCGCGCGGCAACCGCATCACCATTGCCTACGGTCGGGATGCTGCTGATGTGGCGCTGGCAACCCAGTTTGGGCCAATGCAGCTCACCCATATGCAGGTCTGGGTGAGTGAAGCCAGCGGTGAAACAAGCGGCGAAACAAGCGGTGAAGCTAGTTTAACTGGAGCAGCATAGAGCGATGCATGATCCAACGCCAGATTTTTCTGTTCCCCCAGAGCCTGACGTATCTAGCGAACCTGCTCATCGCGTTAGCCTCTGGGAAATAATTGCGATCACGCTGGGGGCTGGGCTGCTGGTGGCAGCAGGTTTGCTGGGGCTAGGCGTTAAGGCACTGGGCAATGCCTTTAATCCAGAGCGGGCTGAAGCGATTGCCCAAAGCCTGATGCGCTATGAGGTGGCAGGCGGTTCGCAGGGCTTTTTTGGGGCCAATATTGGCGGTGGCAAAATGGCGGCGGTGGTCAGCCAGCGCAGAGTGCCTGCCAGCCAGTCGGAGAGCCAGTCGCCTGCGGTCGAGCTATTTTTGGCGCGAATGCCGCTGCCTGAAGCTGCCAAAACCAAAGAAAAGGCTGAGCCCGGAGCTGAGTCAGAGTCAGTCCCAGAACCAGTCAATGAGCTGTTTTCCGGTTTTTCGTTCTCAAATCAAGACATTGCTGCCTTTCAGATCGATCACACTGAAACTCAGCAGAAAGCCTTTTGCGGCACAATCCTGCCCGTCGAAGTCTCCACCGGATTACTATTGCCGCCCAACGGTGCGCCCGCCCTGCCTGCGGTCAAATATGAACTCATCCAGCCTTTAGAAACCGAGAGCCGCATTGTCGTGGTTTCGGCACTGGGCGCGAACGCTGCTGAACAGGCCGAACAGACTTTTGCCGCCCTAAAGTGCCTGGATGCTGCACTCTGAATCTCGCTCCAAGTTCCTCACTCCAAGTTCCTCACTCCAAGCTCTGCATTGCCGCCACCACCTGCTGCGAAATAAATGGCAGCAATTCCTCGTTTTGGCTCTGGGCTTTACCTTCGCTAAACACCACTAGCAAATAGGGTCGCAGTCCCGGGATTTCGATATAAGCGGCATCATGGCGCACCTGACTCATCCAGCCCGCTTTGCTCCAGAGGCTTGCGGTCGGCGGCAGTCCTGCCCCCAAGAATCCAGTGATCTGATTATTTTCAGGCTCACTCTGCTCATCACTCTGCCAGACTGCCGGGTCAAGACTCCGCTGGATCAGCGTCATCATCGTCTGCGAGCGCCCCGCCGAGACTGCCACGCCGCCGACAATGCTGTGCAGCAGCCGCGCCGTAGCGTTTGTCGTGAGTCGGTTGTGGTGTTGGCGCTGGTCGCCCACAGAGGCTCGTTCGCGTCCATAGGCTCCATCGCACCAGGTTTTTTGGTTAACGTTAATGCTCTCTAGCTCCAGCCAGTTCAGTTCTTGGAAGTAGCGGTTGACGATATTGCGCTGATACTGCCAGGTCTTAAACGGCTCGCTGGCTAGATCGGGGCCGCTAGTTGTGCCGGAGAGCAGATCGACGACGAGGCTAGTGGCATCATTGCTAGAGTCTATAATCATGTCGCGGATCGCCCGCTCTACTTCAGCGCTGTGAGCAATCATGCCTTTGTCGAGCCATTCGTGAATTGCCACCAGGTAAAACAGCTTCACGACGCTGGCCGGATAGATGGGTTCCCCGCCTCGGCAGGCATAGCCGCGCAGGTCATATCGCCAAAACTCGGCGGGTGTGAGCGCTCCGCCTGTATTGACTGGCACTGGCTCGTCATAGACAATCCAGGTGAGCGCAATCTGGTTTTGTGCCAGTCCAGGGAATTTTGCCCAAGTCGTCGCCAAAATCTGGTCGCCGAGCTGGTCTAGCAATTTGTCTTGGTGAAAAAAAAGCATGGGACGCGAAGATGATCTAATCCAGATTGCCGCAAATTCGGCTCCACTGCGGTTTTATTTCAGCTCTAGGTGCAGCTTATGGTTTCTCTGACGCAAATTCAGGCCGCTCAAACGGACAGCGAGTATCAGTGTCTAGGGAATCTCAACCTCTATGATTCTCCAGCTCTGGACAAATTGGCAACCCAGGCGGTTGCAGGGCGGCAGTTCCGCATCACCCATACCCTAAATTCGCAGGCCATTCAGGTCAAGCTCTGCGAAGATGACTATCCGGGCTGGCTGGCCGCCGAAGATCTTGATCTGATAGAACTTGCCGAGACTGACTATCGTGCTCAGTCGGTTGCAGAGGCCGAAATTCAGCGCTGCTTGCCGCAGGTGATTGCCTATTGCCATCTGGCGATGCAACAGCCCAATCGCTATCTCTGGGGTGGGGCAGTTGGGCCAAACTACGACTGTTCCGGGCTGATCCAGGCTGCGTTTATGGCCTCTGGTATCTGGCTGCCACGGGACGCCTACCAGCAGGAAGCCTTCGTGCAGCCGATTGGGCTAGAGGCGCTGCGTCCTGCCGATTTGATTTTTTTTGGCACAGCTGAGCGCGCCACGCATGTCGGACTATATCTGGGCGACGGCTGCTATATCCACAGCTCTGGCAAAGCGCAGGGGCGGAACGGCATCGGCATCGATCGGCTGCTGGATCTGGAAAATTCTGATAGCGCCGCAGATTTGGTTAGCCAAACCTATATGCGACAGATACGGGGTGCAGGAAGGGTCATGGCTAGCTATTTGCCAGTTTAAAATCAAAAAGAGCGCCGACGACTTTCCGTGTTTCGTCTCGGCGCTCTCTCTGGTTCGCTCCTCACACATAAGCGAGTATAGCAAGCAGCTGATAATTTGTCAGCCACTTGGAGCAGATGTGACAAACTTGTGACAACTCGTCCACAAAAATTCTCACAGCTCGCTAGAGTTGCTCTGGTGCCGGGAGGCCAAGTAAACCCAACAGCAACAGCAACAGCCTCTGAGTCAGCAGCACAAGTCCGAGCTGCCGATCTGCTACTGCCTGATTCTGAACCGCCGCGCCGTTGGGGGGGCAGGCGGCATAAAAGAGCTGGAATTTCTGACTCAGATCGTCGGCCAGCTTCTTGAGTCGGACTCTGAGGGACACGGATTTAGATTGCGTCAGGCAGTCGGGTATAAGGCAGTCGGAGCCAAGGCAGTCGGAGCTAAGGTAGTCGATCAGATCAACAAGCTGCTCGATCAGATGCCATTCAGCCGGATGCCAAATGTTAGCTCGCCAAGCTGCGGAAAACCGCGCTGATTGCGTTAAGCTGAGCCGCCAGTCGTGAGCCAGATCGGCTGCATTCAAGATGCTGTGACAGCGGGCATGGCTATGTAAAACTGCCAGCACCTCAGCAGATGAACTCATGTTGGGCTGAAGCCAAGACTGGTGCATCCGATCAGCCGCAAGCAGATTTAAACTCAGCTCTGATACAGAAGCGACTGGCGCATTCAGCTGCTCATAAAACCAGCCTGCTAGCCCCGCTCTGCTTAGCTCTAGGTCGATCCAGCCCGGAGCGGCGACAGAAATCTGGAGATTCTGAGCGACGAGCTGCGCCAAGGGTGAAGATTGATCAGATGGGATAGTTCGATGCAGATTTTCGACAATTTGCTGCGCTATTCTGGGAACGGAGGCAGGGTCGGATGCTAATCTAAACGCAATAGCCGAGACATATTTCAGGCTAATTCCTGATTTGACTCGTTTGAGTGGAATATCTACAGAGGAGTGAGAAGCTCTGCCAGCCTGAAGATCGCTAGCTTGAAAGCCTGAACTTTGAAGATTTAGGCCGCTTTGTATCTGTTCAGCTAATATCGGTTGCAGTGCCACAAATTGCGTTGGCTTTGCATGATTGCTCATGAGGCTACGAAACGCTAGCGCGACCGGGGTTTTTGCAAAGTCTTCCTGCAAAGTATAGACTGTTGCCCTGCAGTCAGGAGAGCACCAATTCCTAAAGATTAAAAAATGTTAGGGCTGGAAACACTCGATTAAAAAGGCTAAACTTGGCGAGTGCTTCGCCTAATTTTACAGTTTTGGCCGAACTGTTGAGATGTCCTGATTAAGTCTAAGAACCAGCTAGAGATAGCTAGAAGTAGCCAGAGTCGAAATGAATGTGCTGTAGATGAGAAGGAGCTAATGGCCTCAAGTAGGCTTTAATTAGGATTTCCTGCTAAACCTCGATCCAGACTTCTTTGCAAACTTTTTGCAAATTGCTTGATAGTAAACGCTCTCGTCTATGTTTTCAGTGTCATCCTATGTTTTCAGTGTCATCCCCCTCGCCATCTGAAGCCTCTCGCCCCTTCCTCACCTGGCAAAGAATCTTGGACTGGGCGCAGGAGCATTATCGCTGCCGCACATTTAGCAAAGACGAGAAAATTCCGACTAGAGCTGGACTGCTCTATTTAGTGCAGCGTGGTGCGGTGCGGCTAGTCGGCGAAGCCCAGGTTAGCGCCACAGCTAGTTCGCGCGTGCCTCGCATCAACTCTGAGGAAGCTTTCTTAGGCTTTGTGGGCGCAGGACAGCCGTTTGAGATTGTGGCGCAGTCGCCCTTCACTATCCAGAGCTTTGCTCACGTCGATCAGACCTCGGTGATCTGGCTCTACTGGCACGATCTGGACAACTGGCCGCATTTTCGCCGCGAAGTTCTCGATGCCTTCCGCTATCAGCATCAGCGCAAGCTGCTCTGGCTGAGTACGCTCGGTCAACGCCGCACGATTGATCGGCTGCTGGGCTTCCTGACCTTGCTGATCGAAGAATTTGGCGAACCCTGCGAGGAAGGCTATTGCTTGCCTTGGGCTTTGACCCACGCTCAAATCGGCAGCGCCATTGGCTCAACCCGCGTCACCGTTACCCGGCTCATGGGCAAGCTAAGGCAGCGCGGCCTGATTCGCACCTACGGCGATAATCTGCTCTGCCTGCCTGCTGAGGCGGTGGCGCGTAACAGCTAGCAGAGACAGCTAGCAGTGATAGAGAAATAGCCAGCGGAATTAGGGCAGCGGCACAAAATCGTAGCCAGTGCCAGAGCGTTTGCCTGCTGTCACCGTCACTAGCTGAATGCTCTGGCTGCGGTCGCCCGATGTCGTAAACTTGACGACTCCTGAGCCGTTGGTCACTGAAAAGCTAGGGCGAGCCAGCGCCGCATGCATCTTCTCACGGCTCAAATCCGGCTCGGCGGCAGCCACGCCCGTAAAGACCGAAACTGCATCGTAAGAGGTAGCCGTGCGCCAGTTGACATCAGCTCCCCAGAGCTGACGTGAAGTCTTGACGAAGCTAGAGTTGGTGTTGGCCAGAATATGCCAGGGCACGGCAATGCTGATATCCTGCGCTACCGCCCCGCCCACTGACAGCGTTTTGGGAGAGTAAACGTCGTCTCCGCCTAGCAGCGGCAGTCGGCGCTGGTTGAGCTGCAAGACTTGTAGCGCCCGATCCAGCAAATCTGAGTTGGGGAATAGTGCCAAGACCGCCGCGCCGGACTGCTGCGCCTGCTGCAAGCTGCTGTTTGCGTCAAAGTCTGCCCCAGCCAGATCAAACTCATTGACGACCTGTCCACCCTCTAGCGACAGCGCCGCCCCGAATTCTGACTTGAGCGACTGGCTGTAGGCGCTGCGGGAGTTAAAAAACACGGCGGCCTGCTGCTGCTTCAGCTCTGTCACCATATAGTTAGCCAAGGCTCGCGCCGCCACAAAATCGCTGGGTACGGTGCGGAATACATAGGGGCTGAAGTTGCTGAGTTTCACCGAGGTGCTGGTTGGGGAAATCATCACTAGCTTGCCTTGCGTATAGATCTCGCCCGCCGCCAGCGACATATCGCTGCTGTTGTGACCCACGACTCCTAACACTGCCGGATTGTTCACCAGTGCTGTCGCCACCTGCCGCGCCATGCCTGTCTCGCCGCCGTCGTTGACAATCAAAACCTTCAGCAGCTTACCGCCCGCCGCCTGGTTGAACTCGGTTTGCGCCTGAGCCACGCCGCGCAGCATCTCTAGCGAGCCATTCAAGTCAGAATCTAGGGGCACAGCAATCGCAACTTCAAAGGCGGGCTGCGTACCAACTTTGGCGTTATTGAGATAAATCAGCGCTTCTGGGTCATTGCGCTTGGCTTTCAAGGCGGCAGTAAAAGCGGTGACGGCTTCAGGATAATTCTGGGCGGCAAAGGCGGCGATACCTGCCTGTTTTTGGCTCAGCGCTGGGCTAGTACCAGCCTCGGCAGCCAGCAGTTTTTCACCAGCGCTGAACCGCTCTCCGTTTGTCCCATCAAGAGCCGGAGCTGATGGCGCACCTGATGATGCACCTGATGGCGCATCCCCGACCTTGGCGACTCGCTGACTCAACCACCAAACGCCGCCGCCAATCAGCAAAGCGGTTGTCAAGAGCGCCACAACGAGCGGCAGGGTTTCTTTTCTAGACATAGGGGGAAATCACAGCAGCCATGACCAGCTGGCTTATAGGACTACAAAAAGCGGGACATTAGATTATAAATTAAGCGAAATATCGCCGTAGCCGCCACCGCAAGCAGGCAGGCAAATCCGGCAATTAGCAAAATCATGCCAATCGCGGAGGTTAGCCCCAATGCCTGGGCAATGGCGTTCAGCGGCGGCAGCAGCAGAATCTTGTTGAGCAGCCCAAACGGAAATAGCCAGACTAGCAGCAGCGTTACGCCGATAATAATCAGCAGATCAACTTTTTCAATCCAGCGCTGTGACTGAGCATAGACGATGCTGCTCATTCCTCCCAGCAAGAGCAGCCAAAACAGCGGTGACAGTCCGGCAGTTCCCAGCAGACTGGCAATTGCAATGGCCAGCAGGCCACCCTCTGCGCCCGTAAAAGCGGCGCTCGACAGGACTTCGAGCAGCGTAAAGCGCGGCGCAGGCGCATAGACCGGGGGGCTAGGCTGGGAAATTGGCCGGGGAGCTGGCTGCATCGGCGTAGGTGCAGGGCTGGGCAATGGCTGAGCCTGACTGGCGACTTGCCCTGACTGGAGCCGAGTTGGTTTGGGAGTGGGAGTCAGACTGGGGGATAGCGGCGGGGTCGAACTTGGCTTCAGCGCATCCAAAATATCCTGAGCGGTCGCAAAGCGCTGGTTAGGAGTTGGCAGCAGCATTCGGTTCAGCACAGCCTCTAGGCGGTCGCTGACTTGAGCGTAGCCGCGCCAATTCCAGGTGTCGCTGTAGGGGTCATAGAGTTCTTCAGGCTGTTTGCCCGTCAGCAGCATTACACAGGTGACAGCCAGCGCATAAAAATCAGTGGAAGGGTAAACCTCATCGCCGCGCATCTGCTCAGGCGGCGCGAATCCCTGCGAGTAGATGCCGGTTGAGCGACCTCCGGGCTGTGCCACCGTCTTAACTTTCTTCACCGCGCCAAAATCTAACAGAAACAGCCGCCCATCTCGCCGCCGCATAATGTTGGAGGGCTTGATATCGCGGTGAATCGAGTCGTTTTCATGCACAAACTTAAGGATCTTTAGCATTTCAACCAAGATCTCCAGCACCTCAGCTTCCGAAAACTGACCCTGGGCAGCCAGCAGTTCCTCTAGATTCTGGCCATCTACAAACTCCTGCACGATGTAAAACAATTGATTGCTCTGCCCTGCGGCTAGAGCGGGCACGTCTAGTTCAAAAAAAGCCAGCAGGTCGGGAATCTGCGGATGCTGGTTGCCCAGCCGCTCCAAGGTAATCGCCTCCTCGTTAAACAGCCTCTGAGCCGTTTGCAGTGCCGCCGCTGAGAGCGTTCCAGTGGGCTGAAATTGCTTGATCACGCAGTGGCGCATGTTGGGCGTGCGGCGATCGCGTGCGGCAAAGGCTGTGCCAAACCCGCCCCTGCCCAGCAGCTTGGTTGAGATATAGCGATTGTCCAGAATCAGCGGCATCCCGCAGGCCATACAGAACTTTTGGGGCACTGTTTTCAGCTTGCTGATATCGTCCAGGTCAGGAAAAGAATTTTGCGGTTTCGCACAGCCCGGACGGGTGCAGTAAATCTCCATGAACAACGCTCAGTTCAGTTAAGTCAAGTTTAGCTGCTACTCGGATGAGCAACAGTCGCTTCTAGCGACAACCGCTCCGGTTTAGATCCAGGTTTAGATTCAGATCTCGTTTCAGGCTTGTGGTCTAGCAGCTCTTCGACAGCCAGAGGCTCGTGGGTGGCAAACTGAGGCAGGATTTCATAGGTAAAGGCTTCTGCGGCCTTAGAGCGGTAGCGGCTGGGGTTGTAGATCACCGAGAGCGTCCGATTGACCACAACACCTTCAATCCGCGAGCGGTGCAAAACGCCCATTTGCAGCTCTTTCTCAATGGCCGAAATCGAGACAAAGGCGGCACCTAGCCCTGCCTGCACCGCATTTTTGATTGCCTCAATCGTGTTCAGCTCCATTTCCACCTTCAGCCTACGGGTTTCGATACCGCAGCGCGTCAGCACCTGGTCAATCACCTTGCGAATTGTAGACTGCGAGTCAAGGGCAATAAATTGCAGCTTGTAGAGATCGTCTTTCTCAATATGGCTCAGCCGCGTAAACGGATGAAACATGGGCAAGATCAGTGCCATCTCATCTTCGGCGTAGGGCATCACCTCCAGCGAATCTTGCAGCTCCGGCGGAATCTCGCCGCCAATAATCGCCAGATCGATTTGGCCGTTAGCGACGCTCCAAGCTGTGCGGCGCGTCGAATGCACATGCAGCTGTACCGCCACATCCGGGTACTTTTGGCGAAACAGCCCCAGCATCCGGGGCAATAGATAAGTGCCTGTGGTTTGGCTAGCTCCCACAATTAGCGTCCCGCCCTGGAGATTTTGCAGATCTTCAATGGCGCGGCAGGTTTCTTCACAAAGGCTCAAAATCCGGTCGCCATAGCTCAGCAGCAGATGCCCTGCCTCGGTGAGCTGTGCCCGTCGCCCACCCCGGTCAAACAGCGGTACGTCCAGCTGACGCTCTAGGTTCTGCACTTGCAGGCTAACGGCGGGCTGCGAGACATAAAGGCTGTCAGCGGCTCGCTTAAAGCTGCCTTCAGCGGCGATTGCCTTCAAAATCCGCAGCTGATCTAAGGTAAAAGGGAGATCAGACATGACTGTTAGTTGCTGTGGCTACCGATATGTAGCCGTTGTGGGAGAAATCTGAGAAAAAATTGAAGAAGCCCGAAGCATTCGATCCGTAAACTCTCCGAGATGGACATCATACAAGCTATTGCCTGAGTAAAGCGCGCAGCGTTGAAGAAGTACATACTCGCCTCTGAGTTCTAGTGCTGTCGCGATTATGCTGATTATCCTGCTAGCGCTGAGGATGGTAGTTGCTCCCAGCGTCAAGTTCTGCCATCAGTCTAGAATCCTTTGGGATCAATTCAAAATCTGGTAATAAAGACTCATAATGAGGAGAAGACTCCGGCAGGACGGCTATTCAGCGAGTGACCCAACGAGGGATCCAAAACAGGCGAGACAGCGATGGCTTAACTCCAAATCTATGAGACGGGAGATTATTCAAGACTTTTTGAATGTACCAGGAATTGTGGGTGTTGCTCTCATGGATGGGCTATCTTCACCATACTTCCGGGGATTTGAATTGCGCCAGCAGACTGAGTTTTTACCAGCTCAGCAGATCGCGATAGCTCAGAGCATTCAGCAAGTTCTAGAGACCACTCCTGAAGGCTTCAACTCATTTGAATTTCAGTTTGACTTCCACCGCGTCTATCTCCACAAGCTGAATCAGGGCATCACTCTGCTGGTCTTGACCAGCAATCAACTAGCGCACCAACGCTATACCCAGTCTGTGCGGAGACTGCTGCTAGAGCTACAGATTGATCAAGCCAATCCGGTTTTCGAGTTCCGGGAGATTGCGCTAGAAATGTCGCTGCTGCCCCCTGTTCCGCTTCGGGCGCTTGATTTGCGGCCTCTTCCGAGCCAGCCAGCGGAGCAGCCAAAGGTTTCCGAACCGATATCCTCTGGATCAGTGGTTCTGAGATTGGTCGAGCCACGGAAACCAGAGATACAGCAATCAGAGCCACAGCAACCAGAGCCACAGCAAGATCTCAAAGATGTTTTAGCGGCTATCAACGAGCTGAGTCAACTGACAACCCAATATCTGGGTACGATGGTGGTATCTAACTATTGGAAAGCTACCCGTCCGCCAATCGATTGGCTGAATCAGTTTCAGGTCGAACGCTCAGCCCAAATGACCTACTCCGTACAGCGTCCTTCTGAGCGGCTGCCGATTTTGACCACCGAGCAATATCGCAGTCTGCAAACCTGGGTGATGTTTTTTATAGAGCGCTGTTCTCAGGTAGTGCGGGACTTCGCTAAGATTGTGCGTCGGAGCCTGAACCAGTCGCAGGTTGCGCTGCTGTTTAACACCGTCTCATGAATACTTTAGAAATACCGTAGAAATACCGTTTATTTTTGCCCCCTGAATTTCAACTCCCCTCCCTCTTTTCCGGAATGCACTCATGGTAAAAACTGTTCGCCTTGAGCCGATTGCTCAAGAAACCTCGGTTGAGACAAACGGCAACCTGCTCTCTGTTTTGATGGCAAAAGACCTAGATGTGCTGCGCGAATGTGGGGGACGCGGCATGTGCGCCACCTGCCACATCTACGTGAAGCAGGGCATGGACGGCCTCACGCCAATCAACCGCCGGGAACAGAGAACCCTAGAGGTGATTACCACCTGTCAGCCCAATTCTCGACTCGCTTGTCAGGCGCGAGTCATGGCCAACGGGGTAATTGTCGAACTTCCTCCCGGCATGTATGTCAACTCGATTCAGGATATCGAGGCTCTGATTGGTCGCCGCGCTGAGCAAAACCTGCTGCACCCCCTCACCGGTCAGATCTTGGTCGAAGAAGGTAAACTGATCACCCGCTCTATGATGAAGCAAATTGAAACCACAACCAGCTTTAAGATGGGCGATTTTCTCTCGCAGAGCAGCGATGTTTGATCGCTATTGAGAAGATTGCTATTTAGGCAGTGATATTTAGGCAGTAAATAGGGGGATTGAGAGCAGGATTGACCTCTCTGTGACAAATCTTGCCAAAATTAATCTGGGAAGCTCTGTCGGTCGTAAATTGGGGAACAATGGAGCCAATCGACCGAGTGCTGACTGCCCCCATCCATCTGCACATCTAACCGACTGGTCAGCAACAGCGACTAATCGGGCGACCGTCGGGGCAAGCATCGGATTTATCATCTGTCATCGAGAGAGTTTGACCATGTTAAGCCAGATTGAACGTCTGAGTCGGGAAGTGGATGGCCGTTATGCAAGCGATGCCGAGCTGACCTTTGCGATTGACTATGTGCGGTCGTTTAATTTGCGGGTGCAGACTTATCAAAAGCTGCAAGAAATTGAGTCTATGCTGGTTCAACAGACCTACAGTAAAATGCGCACCCTCGATCCAACGGTGTTTGACAGCGCCGGAACCGACATCAGCGCTAAGTGGAAGCGGGATACGCTCAGAGTGCTGCGCTACGTAGCGATTGCGGTTCTGATGGACGATGCCGATACGTTCAGAGAGCGGCTGCTGCTCTGGTTTCAGACAATTATGCGGGCCTTCAGCGCCCAGCGCAGCTGTAACCTCACCTATCAAGTCATGCAGGATGTGATTAAACAATCTTTGACCGCTCCACAGGCGAACTTAGTCTGTCCTCTGCTAGAACTCAGTCGGCGGACATTGGGCACAATTGCCTAGAGCTATCTCTAGCGAGGTATTTAGACCATCATTTCGACCGCTTAGTCTGCTTAAATCCGTTTAGATATAGTCAATATAGAGCGATAGACCCAGAGCGAGAGACCAGCAGCCACCAGTCACGGATCACAAGCAGCCACAACCCCCACTAGAGAATTCACTAGAGAACCCACCATGGTGATTGCAACCGAACTTCAGAACCCGATTAAACGCAAATATCCCAAAAAGCACAACCACTACGGCTTCCGCGACTTTTTTCAGTTTGACCCTGACAAGGGCACAATCATTGACTGGAACGAAGGCCAGAATATCCTCACCACCGAAGACTTTATTGTGGGTCTCGTCGAAGGGCTGCAAGAAGAGGTTGGCGATGCTTCTGCGGCCACCATGTACACCATCGGCTGCGAATGGGGTCAAAAAGATGCGTTCTTCTTCGAGAAATGGTTTGAAAAAGAGTTTGACCGCAACATGCGCCAGACAAACCTGCTGTTTTTGCTCGAAACCTGGTGGTGGCCGTTCACGGCTCAGGGCTGGGGGCGCTGGGAGGTCGACATGGGCGATCGCAAGCAGGGTTTTATGTTTGTGAACATCTTTGACTCTGCTGTAGCGCGGACGTTAGGCGACGTGGGCAAGCCAGTCTGCTATCTCTATGCAGGACTGTTCGCTGGCTTTTTTACGGAGCTAGTCAAAAAGCAGCTGAGCTGCATTGAGATTCAGTGCTATTCAATGGGCGAAACCTACTGTAAGTTTTTGCTGGGTGGTCAAGACCGCATCGATGCGGCAGCCTTCTGGATGAATGAAGGCGCAACTGCCCGCGATATTGAAAAGCGGCTGCGGACTGGAGATATGCTGCGATGAATGCTTTCAACGGCAGTTCAAACGGAGCCGCATCGCCAGCTTGGCTGAAGCAGTCAGTGCAGCAGTTTTTGCAGGGTGTTAACTGGGATAATCAGCCGCTTGAGATTCAGAATCTGCGGCGGGCGGCGGCTCGACCCAACCAACAGCTCAGCCTGCTGCTGCCAGTCAACCAGTTTTTCTCTGCCTTTAGCTGGGACAGTGCAGCGCAGCCAATGGCAGCTCCCAGTCTGCCCGATGCTGATGCCAGTACCGATGCCTTCACGCTTGATGATTTTTCTGGCCTATTTAATTAGCTTGCTTCTGTCTATATTTCTACTCTGTGTCCTTAAAATCATGCATCCTCAAATCGCATCTGTTTTTGATGAGGCCGAAAACCGCTACCTGAAACCCGATGAAATCAAGCTGATTGGGCAATATGTGGCTTCGATGCCCGAACGGCTCGATACCTATCGCAATCTGCGCGACCGCGAACCCGAAATCATGCAGGCCGTGGTCGATCAGCTAGAGGCCGAATTCCCACAAGAAAGCGAAGAAAACCTGGAGCGCTGCTTGAAAAATGCGCTGCTAATGCTGCGCTACTGCGGTCTCAGCCTGCTAGTAAATGACGAAACCATCGTGCAGCATCGCTTTTTAGACTGGGTGAAGCCGCTATCTCAAGCCTACGAAACCAAAGCAGTTGACAGCAAGCTCTATCGACTGCTCAATCAGCAGCTCTCCAAAGCCCTATCGCCGAAGCAGATGGGCTATCTGAGTCCGAGCCTGTCTCTCGCTCAAGATGGCTTGCTCTCCCAGACTGCCAAACGATAGCGGGTTCTCTAAAAATGGCTGGCAGGCTGACAATATCTAGCAGGCTAGCACAGCTCCGCTTTGAGTTCTATATCCTTGCACCAATCCTTAAGCGCTATGATTTCTGTCGCCGATCTGCTAATCAACAATCGAGTTCCGGGTAATTTCTTTGCGCCTGATGTCTATGTACGCGGCGATTTGGAAGTGGGGCTGCTAGAAAATCGTCAGGGCGATCGGCTGCTGGCCATCCCCGAAACGCTGATTCAGGCGATTTATTCTGGGCTAGCTACCGAAACCGGACAGGCCGCGAGTTTGGTGCTGTTCAACTGCGGTAAATGGTGGGGCAAGAGCTTTTATACGCGCTTCTCTGAACAGGTAGGGGGCTACTACAGTCAGCCCATTGCCAACCTGCCGATGGTTGAGTTTTTGCAGGCGCTGCAAGAATGCTGGATGGCGCATGGCTGGGGTAAAATTGCGTTAGACCAGAGCTATCAGCAGCAGGGCTTTCTGATTGTCAAAGGCTGGAACTCAGCGTTTGCGAGGCTGGCTCCTCGCAAAAATCAGCCGGTCTGCCATCTAGAAGCGGGTGTACTCTCTGCTTTTTTTAGCCAGCTCACCGGAAAAGATCTACACTGCATTCAGACGAGCTGTGAATCAATGGGCGCAGACTGCAACCGATTTTTGCTGGGGATTGCTCCTCGGCTTGCGCCAGTTGAAGCCATGGCGGCGACCCAAGATCACGATGCGATTATGAGCCAGCTTTGCCCATAAGGCCCATAAGCTGACGGCTCGCCTGTGAGATCGCTGTGTTTGGGGATAGCCATCAGCCCAATGCCGAAGAAGGTCTGATTAGCACCCTGTAGATCCCGTGCGACATCCAGCCGGAGTTGAATTAAGGCGCTCAAAATATCGCCTCCTAGGTTTGGTCGGGCAGGGTCAGTTTGGCCAAGTCTTTTGTGCGCTGCATCGGCCAACTGGCCAGCTTGTGGCGCTGAAAAATCTGGAGCATGATCGCTTCCCAACCCATAAGTTTCTGCGAGAGCTGCGGTTCCTGCTGAGTTTGCAGCACCCGAATATTGTGACCTGTCGCGCTCTAGAGCATACTTCTACCGGGCGCTATCTCGTCATGGACTACTGCGAAGGCGGTACGATGCGCGGGCTGATGGCTGAAGAGAGTCGGCTCAGCCTGCCCCATGCCATCAGCCTGGTAAAAGATCTGCTCGCCGGACTCGATCATGCTCACAGTCGCGGCATTGTGCATTGCGATATCAAGCCGGAAAACATTCTGGTACAGTTAGATCCGCAAGGCTGGACGGCTCGGATTTCAGATTTTGGGATTGCGCGGCTCAGCCAGGAAATCAAGGTGCAGGAAGGTGTGACAGGTTCACCCGCCTATATGGCTCCGGAGCGGTTCTACGGCCAGTATTCAGCAGCCTCTGACCTGTACTCGGTCGGCATTTTGATGTTTGAGCTGATGACTGGCTATCGCCCGTTTTCAGGTACGCCAGCAGAACTGAGGTCAGCGCACCTCAACCGTCCCTTGCAGATGCCGGATAGCCTGCTGCCCATCTGGAAGCCCGTGATTGCCAAAGCGCTGCAAAAGCTCGCTCGGCGACGGTTTCTCTCAGCAGCAGAGATGCTAGAAGCTTTGCAGTTCGCCCAGGATGCAGATCTATCTGGAGCCACCGGAGCTACTCTCAAACCCCCGCTATTTTCTACAGTTATTGCACCGCCCTCCTGTCAGTTCAAGCCGACGACTCAACAGCCGCTTGAGCAGGCTATTATCCGATTGGCGGCGTCTCAGCCAGCATCTCAGAACCCCACCTCAGGCTGGCTTTGGCAGGCTACTACGACCCAAATCGACTGTTGGATATCAACCGACAGCAGAGGGACGGCGCTACAGTTGCAGACGCATGGTGTGGCTCCCGCGCCAGTCCGGCAGCTTTTGGTGCGGCCACAGGGTTGCTTTGTTGTGATGGGGCGGTCGCTGGGGCTGCTGAGCGCCGCTGAGCCAGCAGCTAGACTGCAAGTGATCGATAGCTGGGCACAAGATCGAGCTGTGGCCATCGACCCAACGGGTAGGTGGATGGCGCTGCTAAAAACCGAAGATTCTCCTGATGCATCTCCTAGCAGATCTAGGCTGCCCCGGCAGCTGACGTTTCGGCGGCTACCTGAGGCAGCTCCAGCTTGGATAGCATCAGCCGCTATTCCAGTCACGGGCGGTGAATATCTGGAGATGCTGGCGCTAGATCGGCGCTATTTGGCTTTGTTCAGCCAATCTAGCAATCGGCAGGGCAGTGCCACGGCCGTTAGCTTAATCACCCGACGCGGCGGCTACCTGGGCAGCCTGACCATCCCTTTAGCGCTGTGCCAGCTTAGCCTCACCCCCATCCCCTACCGCCTGTTGGCAACCGATGACTGTGCCGGGACAGTGCTGCTGCTCGACCTGAAGCCCTATCGGATCAGGCGGATCTGGGTCGAAATCTCGCCGCAGTTTTTGGTGGCCGCTGACTGGGGCTACATCCTAGCGGCAGCCAGCGGCAGGCTGGTATTTCTGGATCAAACGGGGCAGCAGATTGGTCAGCTCAACTGTCCTGCCCAAATCACAGCCCTGGCAGTCTGGCAAAATCAGCTCTGGATTGCCACTTGGGAACTGGATCGAGGTATGCTCTATGGCATTGCGCTGCCTGATTTGGGGCTGGATTTGGTGTTTTAAGCTGGGCAGCTGCAGGCCAGCATAGCCTGCGTTAGGGCCAGCTGGAGTTCATTAACAGCCTGAGAAAAGTCCTCACGCCTTCCAAATTTCTCCAGCCGACAGAGAACTTTGCCTCGCTCAAGCAGCATGATTGTCGGCAAGGTTTTGATCTGATAGCTGCTGGATAAACTCAAATTTTCATCTGCGTTAATCTTGACTAGCTTGACTTGATCCCCCCATTCTGAATGCAAGTCCGCCATCATCGGTTGAGTCAGGTGGCAAAGGCCACACCAAGGTGCCCAAAAGTTGACCAGAACTGGCGTGGAAGCCTCTAAAACTTCTGATTTAAAGGTCAGTTGACTTACTGCTATTGTCATCACAGCTCTCAGCCTATTGAAATATTTAATCTCTACTTTGGGATCATGCTACCAGTCTAGGCCGCTTGACGCACGGATTAAAACCGGATGTGCCCACCAAAAAATCAGCACAAAAATGACGATGCCAGCATAGGAAGGCCGCAGAAACTCTTGCGGCTTCAGGGTTTGACGCTTTTGCAAGATAGCCAAAAACGGGATCACAGAAGTTTGAGATTTCAAGATTTCAAAGGATTCGCCGTAGCGGGATCGCAGACGACGATCGCCATGCCAAACTGCAAATAAATGGTGCAGGATCAGCCCAGCTGAGGTCAGGATCATGAAGCTTGTGCCTAGCCAGAGGCAGTGAGCAATGCACCAAATGATCTGTCCCACCATTTGGGGATGCCTTGTAATCCGGATGATCCCCGCTTCGTAAAGATGGACTTCTGGCTTTTGAATGGCCGCAATTTCCAGCAGATTAAACGTGGCTGGATAGAGAAAAATGAAGGAAATAGCCGACAAGATCCATACGGCTGGCTCTACACCGGGCTGACCTTGTAGATTCCAGAGCCGTAGCCCGTCATAGCGGTGCTGGATGAAATACAGGATCAAGACGGTGGCAAAGGGAATGCTAACCAGCGCAAACAGGACTCGATAAAGACGCGCACCAACCCGCTTTTCGGCCTGCGGGCGCAGCGCGGCTAGGCCACTGTGAGCGACTGCAAAGCCAGCAATCAAAGCCACCATGATCCAGTGGCTAGAAGTCATCCAATTGTCAGTCATATGAAGGTCAGGGAAGTTAAGACAAATTCGACAGGTATATCAGCCGGCATATCAGCGTTAGCTTTCAATCTTAAGCCAGACTGCGCGTGAGATCGGGAGCGAGCGCGGGGATTTAGCCAATGCCCCTAATTTGAACTGCTAGGCTGGCTGGACTTTGAGAGAGCTTAGGTATTTTCAGAAAGCTGTGAAGTTCTGATGACGCATCGTTAAATTTTCGGTGCTGCTGTCTCGGAACCTCCTCGGCCAAAAAGATTGTTCAAAAAATGGTCTGAGTGGAAATACAGGCAAGAGAGGTCAAACCCTCCATGCACCAGTGGTTTAATGCCTAGAAATCATTCAGGTTATTGAGCTTCAGCTTGTTTAACTGGACTAAAAGTCAGATAAATTCATCAAAAATTTAAACAAAAACTTGTATTCTGCTAGAATCCTTACGTTAAATCACTGAAGATACAGCTAATCTTGAACACCCGAAAGGTATGAATGCTGAATTTCGAAATTCAGTGTTTTCCCGGTTGATAGAATGACAAAAATTTAACATCGGCGTTCTCTCGAATGCCGCCAAATCTAGAGGTGAAGGCAAAAATCTTGAGCCGGAAGCCTAGATTGATCGGTTCAGGTCTACGAGTTGAGTCAGGTGATCCATTTACGCAAGGTAAAGATATGAGTTTTTATAGGCATCTGTTTGCATCTGTGCTGCTCGCCGGAACAGTATTTGCAGCAGCAACTCTACCGCTCGCAACGTTCGGCTCCAAATCCGTAGCCATTCAGTTTGAAGGACGGCCTGTTCTGACAGGACGATTGAAAGATTTAGCAGCCCCTTACCTGGGTTTGGCCTTAACGCTCAGCATCGGTGCAGGCGTGACGAATTTAGCCGTGCTGCGCTGGTATCAGGCATCGCGTCAGGCAAAACTCTCTGCTGAGCAGCTGGCTGCCTTGCAGCAGCAAATCGTTGAAAAAGAATCCCTGATTGAAACTCTCAAATTTGCGCCTAGCCGACTCCAAGCTGCCGGACTAGAGCGCTTTTTGCCCGAAGAGCCGCGCTCGGCTAGGTCGCAGTTCGGCGTAGAGCCACTGCGAAACGACCATCAGGTAGCTTTCAAGCCCTCTGCCTAAACAGACCTAAGACATGCTCAAGACAGGCCTGAGCATGAATTTCGACTTGCGCTAGCGAAACATAGCGTTTGGTAAGACTAACTGATCAATGGAGCGAGTTGGTGCAGCAGCTGTCGAATCGGCTGTCGAGTCGGCACTAGGTTTGGTCACCGGAACCGAGACGAGCTGGGGAGCAGCTCGATTCGGAATGGCGGCATGACTCTGAGGGGGAGGAATTGCCATCACCTGACTCGCCTGAATATACAGTTCACCATCTGACGTAAATCGACTGAGTTCTGTCTGAGCAATCGGTGACAGCGACTCGATCTGCTGTTTGAGATTGGCTTTCTGACGTGGCGGATCTAACGTTGCCAAAAAGGTGACGCTTGGATCTGGAATCACAGAGCTACGAGTGGCTGAGGTCGCTGAGTCAGTCTGCCAGGTTTCTTGGAGCTGCCCAGTTGCCGAAGGTTGCCAGAGGTTAAGCCGACTATCCCAAGTTCCCGCCTGAACCACCGCCATTTGCCGATCGAGAATTACGTAGGTCGGTGGAGTTGACGAGTCTGCGGCATTAGCGCCCAGATTCAAATAGCGAATTGCAGCCACCGTGAGCTGGGTTGCGTTCGGCAACGTGCTGTTACCTGAGATTCTGTAGCTGCCGCCTGTGCCGGGACTGACCTGTGAAATGGTCAGCGTCACGGACTGTGAGGACTGTGAGTTCAGCCAGCCCGGGATGGTCTGGCAGCCGGATGTCAGCAAGACCAGCAGCATCCCCATACAGACTGAGCTAGGGCGAATCCAACGAGCCATGAGTTGAGCGGAGGTGCGGCGAAAATTATTCATCAGCTTATTTATCAACGTAGTGACGGCCTAAATTGGGGGACAGATTGCAGCTAAATCCTAATATTGAACAAATTTGGGCAAATTGGTCTTTAATAGAGCAAATTGGCCAGGTGATCAGCCCTCTGACTAAGAGCAATTTAGAGGCAACCTGAAGACAACTTGAAGACATCCTGAATTTCATCAGCAATTTCATTAGCGTAGGCTGTTACGCGGCAGCAGCCATGACTTAGAGCAGTGACTTTAATTAACCTGAATTAACTTGAGAGTGATCATGCCCAGTTTATCTAAAACCGTCTTTTGGAACGGTTGGATGACGCTGAGTTCTGGGGTTGTCTACCTGGGACTGGTGGCCATCTGTTCTCCATCTGCCGCTCAGCTTGCCGAACCGGAAGCTATCTCGCTGGAACGGTCGACAGCCAGCGCGCTCGAAACTGTGCCAGAAGCTTTACCAGAAGACATAATCAGCACCTCGGAAGTTCAGCAAGCTGATCCGCCACCTCTGCCGCCTCTGCCGCCGGTCGCTACAACTAAGCTGTCTAGCCCAGAGCTAACCGCTCAGACTCAGGCTGCTCCTAGGTCGGGAGTCACAAATGAAGTCACCGTTAGCGCGGCAGAATGTCTGGCTGACTGCAATCCCGCCGAGCCATTCTTTTTTACGTCCCCAACCAACCTGGCTATTCCCCCACGCTCCCATCCGAATCGGTCAGTCGCTCAGAGTTCGCCGTTCGGTTCAGCACCTGCCCAGTCGCTTAATCCAGTTTCACCCAGTCCAGCTTCACCCAATCCAGTTTCACCCAGTCCAGTTTCACCCAGTCCAGTTTCACCCAGTCCAGTTTCACCCAATCCAGTTGGACAGGCTGAGCAACTTCAGACCAGGCCTGCTGATGCCAGCCAGCCAGATTCAGGCCAACCCGAAACAGGAGGCTCGCGACGACCGCTAACCCCGCCTTCGCTGACGTTTCAGGCCGTCTATCTGCTGCAAGGCGATGAAGACTCCGCTCGCTTTCGGGTGACGGGCGTTTACCCAATCTTGCCGGAGCTTCAGGTCGGTGGCAGCCTTGACTTCACCGAGGGCGATGTTTTCAGCATCAGCGACCCCGGCGATAACGGTCTGGAAATCAACGAGCTTTACGCGGTGGCCTCGCTGCCCAACTATCCGAATCTGCGCCTGATTGTGGGGCAACTCGACCTGACTTCGTATTTTGACCGCAACAGCTTTGCCAAAGATTCGGCTACGCATTTTTTCAACCCGGTTTTTGCTACCAATCCAGCGCTTTCCGCCGCAGGACTCGGCTCACGTCAAGCTGCAGTGCTGAACTGGACGATCATTGACGAAATTGAAGCGAAAGCGGCTGTCTTTTCATCAGATCGCAACATTGGCGACTTTGAGCTGAACGGATTTGCCGGAGAGCTGGGCGGCAGGCTAGGCAACCTGATTTTGCGCGGCACCTACGTCACGGGCACTGACTCTGGAGCCGACACAGGCTTTGACGAAATCTTTGGGCAGCGGCGCAGCAACGGCGACTTTGGTTTGCGGGACGGCGATCGGGAAGATGGCTACGGCATCAACGCTGAATATTTTATCCCAGAAATCAGGCTGGGGCTATTTGCCCGCTACGGCTGGTACGAAAACCGAGATATTGACGAGGGCGGCACGACCTACAGCGTTGGAGCCAATCTGCTGGATCTGTTTATGGAGGGAGACAGGCTGGGTCTGGGCTATGGGCGACTGCTTTCTAGTCATCGGCTGCGCGAGGGCGATAACCCGGACGTACTAGAAGCTTTTTACGACTTCCGCATCTTAGACTTCCTGCGGCTGGGCGTGACCTTCCAGGTGCTAGACGAATTCTCGGAAACGATGGCTGGATTCCGCATCCACACTGACTTTGACCTGATTCCCCGGAGGACGCAGTGATGCTCAAGCAATTGCTATTCCCCAAAATTAGCCTGCTGCTGGCGCTGCTGCAAAGCACGCCCCTTGCTGTCTTGCTGCTGGCTCAGCCTGTTCTAGCTCAATCTGCGGCTCAATCTGCGGCTCAGTCAGCGCTCCAGCAAGGCAACAGTCTGCTGAATCAAGGGCTAGTGGATCAAGCGATTCCGCTGTTTCAAGCCGCCATCCGCAGCAATCCTAACTCGGTGGAGGCGAGGCTAGGACTGGCGATTGCCTATCGCCGCGCTGGCCGCATTGACGAGGCGTTTGCTGCCTATGAGCAGGTGCTGGCGCTCGACCCTAACAATCGCGTTGCGCTGCAAAGTCTGGGCGTATTGGGCGGCTTTCGGATTGAATGGCAGCCGCGCGGCATTGCGGCGCTCAATCAGCTCTTGGAGCTAGAACCTGGTAACCGCGAGGCATTGGCTCAACGCGCCTTGCTCTACGGCTATCAGGGGCGATTTGTCGCCGCCATTGCCGACTATGAGCCGCTGCTGCGCGATAACCCCACGCCCGACGTGCTGATCGGTGCCGCCCAGGTTTACGCCTACAACGGTGACTACGACATCAGCCTCGACCTGTTTGAGCGCTATCAAGCCACGGGCGGCCAGATCACGGGCGGAGCGGCAACTGCCTATGCGGTGGTGCTGCGTGAAACAGACCAAGCCGAGCAGGCTGTGGCCCTCTTGGAGCGCGAGTTGGCCAAATCTAGCGAGCTAGACGGCATCACGATTCGGCAGCGAGCCGAGCTAGGCATTGGCTATGCGGCAATCGGCCAAACAGAGGCGGGGCTGCAAATTCTCGATCCGCTGCGGGGCCGGCGCGACTCGCGGATGATTCTGTCGCGGTCGCTAATTGCGATTGGTCGCTACAGCGGCGATGATTTCTATACCGACCAGGCGATTCCGCTGTTTGAAGAAGTGCTCTCCCTGGAGCGAGACTATCTGACAGTGGCGATTGGCAAAGAAATTGCCGACGTGCTGGGAGGCTTCCCGCAGCCTGAAGCCAAAGCCTACGCCCTGGAAATCTACAGCCAGCTGTTGCAACAGCAGCCCAATGACCGCAGCCTGCAAATTTCACAGGCGGTCTTGCAGCGCAGTCAAGGGCAGATTTCCGAGATTGCCCTGCGCGACCGGCTCGAAGCTGCCCTCCAGCCGCTGCCTGCCGACCGCTCCCAGCAGACAGTGATTGCGCGCGCGCTGGTGCGGCTCGACCAGCCCGATGCCTCGCTGCTGCCCTACTACGAATATCTGGCGCAGTCCAACCTCAACGAACCGCGCCTCTATTATCGAATTGCCCAGATGTCCGTGCAGCAGGGCGACTACGCCGCTGCCGATCTCGCCTTGCAGAGCTACACCGCCGCGAGCGCCAATACCCGCGACGGCGAGTTTGCGCCGCTCTACAGCGAGCTGCTGCGGGCTGAGGCAGAGCGACAGCGAGGCAATCTAGAAGCCAGCGCCAGCCGCTACGAGGCGATCATCGCCAGCAACCCGGCTGAGCCAGAGCTGGTGGACAGCGCTTTGCAGGGGTTAGCGGGAGTTCGCCAAAGCCAAGGCAGACTACCAGAAGCAGTCGCGATCTACGACGAGCTGATTGCCCGCAACCCGCAGGATCAGACCAAGCCGCTGGGCCGGGCGAGTCTGGCCTATCAGGCCGGCTTGATTTCGGAAACCGAAGCAGAATTGGCGCTCACCCAGTGGCTCAGCCGCCGTCCCAGCAGCGATACCCCCCCCGAACTTTACAGTCTGGTGGCCGCGCTGCCGCCCAGCGCTAGCCGCGAGTCGCTCTATCTAACGCTGCTGGAGAATCATCCCAACGCTACGGGCATTCAGTTGCGCTATGTGCAGCAGCTAGCCGAGCGTGACCCTGATGCTGCCGAAAGCTACCTCGCCCAGCTCTCAGCCAGCGATCCGGAGAACCCCAGCCTCTACTTTTTGCAGGGGCAGTTTGCTCAGAGCCAAGGCAATCTGCGGCAGGCAGGCGATGCCTATCAGCGATTGCTAGAGCGCGACCCCAACAACGTGGATGCCCTGACGGCACTGGGCGGCGTGCGGTTTCAGCAGCGGCGCTATGACAGTGCCCAAGATCTGTATGGCCAGGTGCTAGGACTGGAACCCAACAACCGCTTGGCGCAGGTGGCCTTGATCGATCTGGAAGTGGCGCAAGGCTATCGGCTAGCGGCATTAGAGCGCTTAGAAGAGATGCAGGAGCTAAATCCCGATCGCGCTTTGGCGCAGCAGCAGCAGCGAATTGAGGAGGGCTTTTTACAGCAGCGTGGCTTTCAGCCGCCCTGGGAGCGTTACTAGGAGTTGCAAATGCGTTTACCGCGAGTTCCTAAAGGTCTGACAGTGCTAACAACAGTGCTAACAATTGGACTCTGCTTTGGCTGTGTTCAGCCGTTGCTGCGTCAACCTGCTGCTAAGAGTCAGCCCAATCAGACTCACCAGACTAATCAGCCTCAGGCGAGCTATCAGCCGATAGCTGACTCTACTGCCGCTTCGCCGGAGCTACTGCTGCAAAGCTGGCAGCTCTATCGAGGTCGATTTATCCAGGGCGATGGCCGAATTATTGACCGCGAGGCCGACGACCGCTCGACTTCAGAGGGTCAGGCTTACGCGCTGCTGCGGGCGGTCTGGATTGACGATCAGGAGAGCTTTGAGCTTGTGCTGCAATGGTCAGAGGTAAATCTCCAGCGTCCCGGCGGCGCGGATCACCTCTGGGCTTGGAAATGGGGACAGCAGCCCAACGAGAGCTGGGGACTGCTTGACCCTAACTTTGCCAGCGATGGCGATATTGACGCAATCACGGCTCTGATTTTGGCCAGTCGTCGCTGGAATCAGCCTCAGTATCTAGAGCTAGCCCGCCAGAAGCTGCGCGATCTGTGGGATCTCTCGACGGTGGCTGCTGCCGACAGTCGCTATCTGCTTCCCGGACCCAAAGCTGCCTTCCAGCCGCAGCCCAATCAGGTCATCCTCAACCCGTCTTACTTTGCCCCTTACGCATTTCGGCTGTTTGCCGAGGTGGACAGCCGCCGCGACTGGCTCAGCTTGGTTGACAGCAGCTATGCCGTTTTGGAGTCCAGCAGCCAGCTTTCGGCCAGCGGACTGCCCAGCGACTGGGTGCAGCTCGATCTGGCAACCGGGCAGGTTCAGCCCTCAGACTTGCTCAACTTGCCCAGCCGCTATGGCTTTGATGCCTACCGCGTCTGGTGGCGAGTGGCGCTAGATGCGGCCTGGTTTGATGCCCCGCGCGCCCGTCAGTATCTCCAGCGGCTTCAGCCAATCCGCCAGCAGTGGCAGGCTGAGCAAAAACTGGTTGCCCAAATCGATTTGCAGGGACAGCCGCTGGTCAGCTACGAATCGACGGCGCAGTATGCGATGCTCTACGCGGCTTTTCGGGTTGTTGATCCAGAGACTGCGGTAGCGATCTATCAGCAAGAACTCCTGCCAGCCTACAGAGACGGGTTTTGGGATCACGAATCTGCCTACTATGTCCAAAACCTGAGCTGGCTAGGACTTTTCCCAGTTGAACAGCTTCCCCCAGACTGGTTCAGCGCTGAGCTGCCGCCTGATACGACCTGATTTCCCAGTTTGATGTTCTCAGCTTAATTCCTCTAATTTTCTCCCGTCTGTTCTCTGATTACTTCCCAGTTCGACTTCCGGCTTGAGTTTCAGATTAGCTTCCTCGCGGCCTTGACGTATAGCTTATTCCTTTATCTGAATCCTATGCTTCGTTCACTTTTAAATCGGCTTTCGACTCTCTCGGCGCTTAGCCTGCGCGCTGTCTCTGGGCATCGTCAGGCTAAGCGAATCTTAGCTTTTGTGGGTGCGGTCTGCTTGACCTGCATCAGCGTCAACCAGCTGGCAGCATTGGCAAGAGCGCAGGGGCAGATCGCTCAGCTCAGCGCTATCCCAGCCGTTGCAGTTCCCAAATCGCAGCAGCCCATTATCTACTATCCCGATGCGGGGGGTGCTGAGGGTGGCGCTGAGTCTACCTCTGGATTTCGTCCGGTGGCCTACGTTGATCCAGAGGCCAATTCAACTGTCTCTCCAGCTGTGACCCCAGCTGTGACCCCAGCCGTATCCCCAGCTATATCTCCAGCATCCCCAGCGGCGGCTCCGACAGCTAGCCCATCTGCTGCCCCTGCTGCGAACGCTGCCCCAAATGCGTCTAAGACCGCTCAGCGCAGAACTCCTCCGTCCAACCGATATGTGATGGAATTTAACCGTAGCCCAGTGGTGGGCAATCGCCTCCGCTTGCAGGGAGTCTATCCCCAGACACGGCTGGGCTTTACGCGGCCTCGCAACTGGCAATTGGAGGGCGCTCAAATTCTGTTGCGCTATCAGCATTCTCCGACGCTGCTGCCTGACAAATCGCAGCTCGTGCTGCGGGTCAACGATACCAGCATTGGCAGCGTGCCGCTGGCGCAGAAAAACTCGCAGATTGCCGAGGCAGTCTTTACCATTCCGCCCAACTTGATTCAGGATTACAACGAAATCTCGATGCTGGCGCAGCAGATCACCGCAGAAACCTGCTCGAATCCAGCCGATCCAATGCTCTGGACAGAAATTTTGCCGGACTCGAAGCTGGTCATGGACTACCGCCCTCAGCCGATTCAGCTTGACTTCAGCAGCTATCCTTTTCCATTCCTGGATCAGCTCAGCCTCGAACCGAATCGGCTGGCCTACCTACGTCCGCAAACCTACAGCAGCGACTGGCTGACGGCGACCGCTCGCTTCCAGACTGCCGCTACCCGCCTGCTAGACTATCGCCCCCTGCAAAGCCAGCTGGTTAAAGACCTGACGGCTCTGAAGCGCAATGACCATCTGGTGGTGATTGGCACACCTGCCGAGCAGCCGATTTTGAGCAAGCTGGCGCTGACTTTTCCGGTCAAAAATGGTCAGCTCGTCGATAGCAAAGGCAGCCCCGTTCCTGACGATGCCGGTCTGCTGATGCTGACAACGCTCAAAGACCAGGGTACGCCCGTTTTGGTGGCGACGGGCAACAGCGGTGCGGCGGTGCGGCAGGCGGTGCAGTCGCTGGTGCAGTCCCGCGATCAGCAGATCGGTGCCGGAACCTGGATCATTGTTGATCAGGTGTCTGAAATTCCGGCGCAGGATGCCCGCAGCTGGCCGGGATATTTGCCGCCTGAAAATGAGTTTAAGCTCAGCAGCCTCACGAACCCGAATCAGCAGCTGTTTCAAGAGGTAACGGTGCGCGGTACCAACGCGCCTTCAATCAATATTCCGTTCCAGGCGCTGCCAGATGACCGTTTTTTGCGAGGCAGCAGCATGACGTTGCAATATAGCTATAGCCCCCAGGTAAATCCGCGCAGTTCGGCAATTGAAGTCAAGCTAGACGGGGTGACCATTGGCTCGAAGCGGCTAGATTCGGGGCGAGGCGAGCGGGAGTCTTTTCGGCTAAATCTGCCCGAAAACCTGGTGCAGCCCGACTCTCGGCTCAGCGTCAACTTTATCTTGAACTCCAAAGAGCTGGGCATCTGCGGACTCGAATCTGACCAGCAGCTCTGGGGGACGCTGCATAGCGATAGCAGCTTCAAGCTGGTGCGCGATATTGTTGTCAACCTGCCGAACCTGAAGTTGCTCAAGGCCGGCTTTCCGCTGGCCTCGCCCCAAGATCTCTCCAGTACCGCCGTCGTGCTCCCGGCCAACCCGACCGATATCGAAGTCGAAACCCTGCTGGCACTGGGCGACAGACTAGGACGGCTGAGTCAGGCTGAGTCTGTGAAATACGAGGTGTACAGCGGCGAGCTGCCGCCCCAGATTCGCGACAGCCAAAACATTGTCGGCCTCGGCACGCAGGCTCGCTTTCCGGTTGCCGAGGCACTGCAAGATCAGGGCTTTAACCTGGCTGAAGCCTTTACTCGCTTTTGGGGGGGCAGCAAAGTTCACGCCCTGCCTGAGCGCGAAGGCGTACTTAAGCAGACCCATTCGCCCTGGAACAGAGCGCGGACGCTGGTGGCACTGACGGCACAGACGGAGGTAGGGCTTCAGGAGGTACAGGCGCTGCTGAAACAAGACTCGCTGTTCTCGCAGTTGCAAGGCGATACGGTGCTGATTAGCCGCAACAGACCGAATCCTTCAGCCTACGATGCCAGCGGCTACAACCTAGAATTTTTGCAAGATGCCCAGACTCGGCGGGTGCAGCGCAGCAATTCGTTTACGCAGATTGTGCTGTTTTTGCAAGACTACTGGTTCTTGATGCTGGTTGGCATTCTGCTGCTGGCGATTCTGCTCTACGGGCTGTCGCAGGTTTTCCTAAACCGAGTCGCAGATTCAGGCGATGCCTGAGCTGAAGTGCGACAGCTCGCCCCTGCTGACTTGACTGTCGTCCAGATTGCTGCCCAGATCCCCTATCCCGCCACCCAAATTTGAAACCATGACCCTCACTCCGACTCCCCGTCCGGCTCGGCTCACCCGCTGGCTGATGGCGCTGCCGCAGGGCTTAGAGCGTCTGATGCCCTGGGCCAACAAGCGTGCCTTGTTTTTGCTGGTGATGCTGATGCTGGCGCTCTCGATTCCGTTTATTGTCACGCCGCTAGAGCTGTGGCAGCAGATGGTGGTTGCCTTTGGCCTGATCCTGTTTAGCTCGCTGGTGGTGCGCTTTGAGCAACAGCAGCCTCAGCAGCGGGTCAGTGAATATCTGCATCTGCTACTGGCTTGGCTGAGCATTGTCGCAACGCTGCGCTATCTGTTCTATCGCACGGCCTATACGCTCAACCTCGATAACTGGCTGGAGGGCTTCTTTAGTCTGCTGCTCTACGGAGCCGAGCTATACGCGATTGCAACGCTGATGCTCTCCTACTTCCAGACGCTGCGGCTGCGGACACGCCACCCCATCGATCTGGCCACGGTGCCCCAGGATCAGTGGTTTACCGTCGATGTCTATATTCCGACCTACAACGAAGATCTGAATATCGTCCGGAAAACGGCTCTGGCGGCTCTGGCGCTCGACTACCCTGCCCCCAAAAAGCGGGTCTATATCCTAGACGACGGCAGGCAGTTTGCCGAGCGGCGCGAACAGCTCTATCAGATGTGCCAGGAGCTAGGCTGCGAGCTGATTACCCGCACTGACAACGCTCATGCTAAGGCGGGCAATATCAACCATGCCCTGAAGCTGACGGCTGGCGAGCTGATCTTGATCCTCGACTGTGACCATATCCCGTCACGTCAGTTTTTGCAGCAGACAGTTGGCTTCTTCTATCAGCAAAAGGTGGCGCTGGTGCAGACTCCGCACTGGTTTTACAACCCTGATCCGTTTGAGCGCAACCTGCTGACCCACGGGCGCGTCCCGGCGCTGAACGAGCTATTTTATAAGGTAATCCAGAAAGGCAACGACTTCTGGAATGCGGCTTTCTTCTGCGGCTCGGCGGCGGTGATTCGGCGGGACTATGTGCTGGAGGTGGGCGGAATCGCGGTTGAAACCGTGACCGAGGACTGCCACACCTCGCTGAGGCTGCATTCTCAGGGCTACGACACGGTTTACTACGACAAGATCATGGTGGCGGGTCTCGCGCCGGAGAAATTCTCCTCCTATGTAGGGCAGCAGGTGCGCTGGGCACGGGGGATGGCGCAGATCCTGAGGCTGGAGAATCCGCTGCTGAACCCCCGGCTAAAGCTGACGATTCCGCAGCGGCTCTGCTATTTCTCGGCGGCCTCTCACTTTTTCTTTGGTTTTCCGCGACTGATGTATGCGCTGGCTCCCATGCTGTTTTTGCTGTTTGGCATCAACCTGGTGCGGGGTCTGGGCGTGGAGACCTTGGCCTATGCGGTGCCACATATTGTGCTGGGACTCAACGCTAACTACATCACCAACAAAGCTGCTCGCTTCTCGTTCTGGAACGAGATTTTTGAATATGCGATGGCATTTCAGGAAGGGCTGGTGACGCTGCTGGCCGTGATCAACCCAAAGCTAGGCCGTTTTAACGTCACCGATAAGGGCGTGAGTGTCACGCAGCGCTACTTCGACTGGGGTTCGACTCGGATTTCGTTTGGGCTGGTGCTGCTGCTGCTGCTCTCTCTGCTGGCCGTCCCTTTTTGGCTGGTGCTGCGCCCCGAATTCACCGAAGCCACGCTAATCAACGCTTTTTGGGCGCTGTTTAATCTCCTACTGCTGGGGACGGCGCTGCTGGTGGGGCTAGAGCAGCCACAGCTCCGGCGGGCGCATCGGCTCGAACGGCGGCTCGCGGTACAAATTTCTAGCTCTCAGCAGTCGCAGCTCAGCGGTGAAACGCTCGATGTCAGCGAGAGCGGCGCCCAGATTTTGGTTGACGGCAGCCCCAACCTGCCCGATGTGGTGGAGCTGGTTCTAACCGGTGATTTTGGCCGCCAAATCAGGCTGAACGGCCAAATCAAGCGCCGACTGCCCGTAGGTGAACAGGCGGCAAGTGAACAGGCGGCAGGCCAAACCGTTTTGGCAATCGATTTCATTGACCTGACCCCAGCCCAGCATGATCAGCTGGTGCTAGTGCTGTACTCGGATGTCGCGGAATGGTACACCCAGCAGCGGCAGGAGGTCGATCGCCCTTGGCAGTCATTCCAGTTTTTGGCAACTGGCTTGGGGCGCGTGTTTCGGGAGGTGAAGCCAGCCCGCAGCGCCTCGGTTCATAAGCAGATTCGAGCGGCAGCTCAGCTCTATTGGAACGGCCAATTTTATGCCGGTGTTGCCACTGAGATCAGCTCCCGCAGCCTGAAAATTGAGCTAGACCAATATCCATCTGACTTGACCTCGCTGCGCCAGTCCACTCAGCCAGTTGGCATTCTGCTCAGCCAAACCGTCAGCGATCCGAATCCAGCCAATTTGCTGGCACAGGTCGCAGCCATCGGCACACGCCAGATGACGCTGCTTCAAGGCGGTTCGAGCCAGATCCAACCAGTCACCAGCCAGATCATTGCTGCCGCAGTTCCGGTCGAACTCACCTTTCCCAAAACGCTAGACGAGCAGCAGGCGCAGCAGATCCGGTGGCTGTTGCAACATTTGGAATAGTCCCGCCGCTTTTTCTGTTCGTAGCCTTGCGGAGAACCTGATTTTGAACCTAGAATAGTAAGCTGTGTAAAAAGATGAAAAATAGGCACCATGCCCAAGCTTAAAACTCGTAAGGCTGCGGCCAAGCGTTTCTCCAAAAGCGGTACTGGCAAGCTGATGCGCCGCAAAGCCTTCAAAAACCACCTGCTTCAGCATAAGTCTGCCAAGCGCAAGCGGCGGATTTCCAATATGGCTGTGGTGAATGAGCGGGATGCTGACAACGTACAGATGATGCTGCCTTATCTTTAGGCTGCTGCTGGGCTGTTAAATTGACTGAAGCTAGCCAGGACTGAATCTAGCTAGGACTAAAGCTAACCAAGGCTAGCCAATGCGTGGGCTGACGCCTCACGCCCCATGGGATCGGGTTATCCGCCACCCGTACCTGGATTTTCCAACTCTACTTAATCATTAAGGAAACAGACTATGGCTCGTGTTAAGCGCGGTAATGTTGCCCGAAAACGCCGCAAAAAGATTCTCAAATTGGCCAAAGGCTTTCGCGGATCGCATTCGCGACTGTTCCGCACCGCCAATCAGCAGGTGATGAAAGCCCTGCGTAACTCCTACCGCGACCGCCGCAACCGGAAGCGTGACTTTCGCCGCCTCTGGATCGCCCGCATCAACGCTGCTGCTCGTCAGCATGGCATGAGCTACAGCAAGCTGATGGGTGGTCTCAAAAAGGCAGACGTGCAGATCAACCGCAAAATGCTGTCTCAGCTGGCCATTCTCGATCCGGCTGGATTTAGCAAAGTGGTCGAAATCGCGGGCAAAGCGCTGGCCTAACTTAGGCTAGAGGCAGAGCACATTCGTCATCGGCAGCACCCAACTTGCTGAATCTGTTTTTTCAACGCCTCACCCGATTTGCTCAGGCGCATACGCCTGAGCAAATCGGGTTTTGGCTGCTGATTTTGCTAACCGCTAGCCTGATTGGGCTACTCAACCCCCACCCTAGCCTTGCCCGGACGGGTCTATCTGCGATCCAGAGCCGGGGAAAGCTGATCGTGGGCGTGAAAGAGAACCTGCCGCCGCTAGGCTTTCGAGACAGCCAGAATCAGCTCCAAGGGCTAGAGATCGAGATTGCTCGTCAGCTGGCGGTAGAGCTACTAGGCGATGCCTCTGCGGTTGAGTTTAAGCCGCTGCTCAATCAAGACCGACTGCAAGCCCTATTTGATGGCGAGGTTGATCTGCTGGTAGCGCGGTTGACCACCACCGATGCCCGTCTGCGGCTCGTCGATTTTAGCGATCCTTACTACGTTGATGGAGCTGCGTTCCTGACGCGAGCTGACCAGAGCGACCTGCGGCTGGGCGATCTCCAGCCGCAGACAGTGGCTGTTTTGAACGGCTCAGACACAATTTCCACGGTTCGCGCTCTGCTGCCCCAGGTACAGCTACGCGGCGTTGATTCTTACCAGGCAGGTGAGAGCCTGCTGGCCTCTGGAGCCGTCACAGCTTTTGCCGCCGATGCCTCGCTGCTGACGGGGCTGGCGCAAGAGAACCCTGGCTATAGGCTGCTGCCGACCTTAATCTCAGCCGAACCGCTCGCTATTGCCACGCCTAAAGGCAAGCAGCAGCAGGACTTGCGGCAGCAGGTGAGTCAGGCGGTTAAGCGCTGGCGGACTAACGGCTGGCTGGCTCAGCAGATTGGGCGCTGGGGACTGCCCATAGAGGGCTTACCGCGTTCATACTGAGATTCACGCTGAGATTCAGGCTGAGATTCTCACTTGGCAGAGACTGCAAATCCCGATCGTGATTATGGTAGTTGGCGATACGAAGTGACCGTCATAATTCCTCTACCGTAGCTCTACAGCCATCATCTGAGATGCCTAATTTATCTTCGATTGTTCAGTTGCCCATCCTGATTCTGCCGGAGAAATGACTCATGCGCCTGGAACAGTTGCAAGCTTTTCTGGCGGTAGCTGAAACGGGGAGCTTTCAGCAGGCCACACAGCAGTGCCGTGTCACTCAATCAACGATTAGCCGTCAGATTCAGGGACTGGAAGTCGAGCTAGGGCTGCCGCTGTTTCACCGCACCTCGCAGGCAAAGCTGACGCTGGCCGGAGAGCGCTTTCTACCCCGCGCGCGGCGCATCTGCCAAGAGTGGCACAATGCCACAGCTGAACTCACCGAGCTATTGGAAGGAAAGCAGTCGGAACTTTGCGTAGCGGCTATCCACTCGGTGTCGGCGCAGTATCTGCCGCCTGTGCTGCAACAGTTTTGCCAGGACTATCCGGCAGTGCAGCTGCGCGTCACCTCGCTAGGCAGCGATCGGGCGCTAAAGGTGCTCAGAGATGGTTTGGTCGATCTGGCGATTGTCATGAACAATCGATTCTTGACAGCTAGCCCGGAAATGCTGGTGGACTGGCTCTATCAGGAGCCTATTGAGGTGCTGATGGCGGCAGAGCATCCCCTCACCTGCTACCAGCAGGTGCCCTGGGCAGAACTCGCGCAGTATCCGCAGGTGGTTTTTAAAGATGGCTACGGGATGCAGCGCTTGGTGCATGAGCAATTTCAGCGACATGTGCTGGAGCTGAAGCCGATTGTGGAGCTGAATACGCTAGATGGATTTCGGGGTATGGTGCGGCAGGGCGAATTTATTGCGCTGTTGCCCCAGTCGGCACTGTTAGAAGCCACCCACGACCCGACGCTGGCCGTTCGCTCGACCGAGGAGCCGCTGCTGAGCCGAGAAGTGGTTCTGGTGACGACGCAGGATCGGATTGAAATTCCGCCGATCCAGCATTTCCGCACTCTAGTGCAGCAGATGATCGCCCGTCCCGCCGATCATCCAATTGCTCAGCTTGCTCAGCCCATCCAGCCTGTGATGGGCGCTGCTGTGCCGTGATGATGCTGTGCCGTGATGATGCTGTGCCGTGATGATCATGCGTCAGCCTGACTGAACACCCTAGTCTAGAAATCTAACTTAATGAGTAATGCCTTTCGTGACCTGCTCCGCAAAGTGGGGAGTGGCCCTCACACCAGCGAAGATTTAACCCGATCTGAAGCGGCAGCAGCCACGCGGATGATGTTGCTACAAGAAGCCACGCCCGCGCAGATTGGCGCCTTTATGATCGCGCATCGGATCAAGCGCCCCACCGGAGTAGAGCTAGCCGGAATGCTGGATGCCTACGACGAACTAGGCCCCAGCCTCAGCCCAATTGCCGCTCGCTACCGTCCGCTCGTGATGGGAATTCCCTACGATGGGCGCAGCCGCACGGCTCCCCTCTCACCGATTACGGCGCTGCTGCTGACGGCAGTGGGCTGTCCGGTTGTGATGCATGGCGGACGGCGAATGCCCACCAAAGAAGGCCTGCCGCTTATTGAGATCTGGCAGGGGCTGGGACTAGATTGGACAGGACTATCGCTGCCGCAGGTGCAGCAGGTGTTTGAGCAAACGCAGCTCGGCTTTCTCTATCTGCCGCAGCAGTTTCCGCTGGCCGAACAGCTAGTCCCCTATCGAGAGCAGATTGGCAAGCGACCACCTTTTGCCACGCTTGAGCTGTTTTGGTGTCCCTATCGAGGTGAGTCGCTGATTGTCTCTGGGTTTGTGCATCCGCCGACTGAGGAAATGGCGCGAACTGCATTTGGGCTACGCGGCACTCGCTTATTTGTCACCGTCAAAGGCTTAGAAGGCAGCTGCGATCTGCCGCGCGAGCGCACCTGCATTGTTGGACTCAGCCAATCTGATTCCAGCTTGCCGATGCAGCGCCTGCTGCTGCACCCCCGCGACTACGGCTTTGCCGGAACCGACGAGCCACTGGGTTCAGCTTCAAAGCTAATTGACGCGATGCAGGCTTTATTGCAAGGGCAAGACAGTTCCCTGGCCGCAGCAGCGATCTGGAATGGCGGCTTCTATCTTTGGCAGTGTGGTCACGCTGCCGACTTAGCGACCGGGCTTGGGCAGGCTAAAGCCCTGATTGCCAGCGGTCAAGCGGCTCAAAAGCTGACTGAGGTTGCCGCCGCGATTGCCCAGGCGCAGCGCTCTACCCAGGTTGCCTACTCGGCAGTGGAGTGATCCCAGCTCAGGCTTTGCCGCCTCATTTCACCAGACCCAATTTCACCAGACCCAATTTCACCAAACTTTAACGTGAGTTGAGCGATTTGAAAACCAGCTTGGGAACTAGCCTAAAAACCAGTCTGGCTCTGAATCTCTGCGGCCCGAATTTCTGCGACTTGAAAGAGCGCTGAGATAAATGCCTGAAATTTTAGAGCCTAACGGGTTCAAGTTGAGCTATATTTGTGATCCTGTGGCAGTTTGCCATGGCCTGTCGTCTTGGAGAGATGGCCGAGTGGTTGAAGGCGCAGCACTGGAAATGCTGTTTAGGGGTAACTTTAACGAGGGTTCGAATCCCTCTCTCTCCGTTCTGATTACAAGAACTCTACGCTTCAGACTGCTGTCAGAACTCTTCTCAGCAGATTGCGCCGTAGCAGCCCCGCACCTAGCAGCCCTGATTGTCAGATTTCTGGCCACCTAGATGGATCTGCCAATCATCTATCACCCCAGCTACGTCGCGCCGCTGCCGCTTGGACATCGCTTCCCGATGCAAAAGTTCAGCCGTCTACGTGATTTGCTGCTGGCAGATGGCGTAGTGCGGCCTCAGCAGTTTTATGCGCCGGAGCTGCCGCCGCTCGACTGGATTGAGCAGGTGCACAGGCCTGACTATGTGCGCGACTACTGTGAGGGGACGCTGGATGCTAAAGCGCAGCGGCGAATTGGGTTGCCCTGGAGTCCGGCGCTCGTCCAGCGTACCCGGATTGCAGTGGGTGGCACAATCCTCACGGCTCAGTTGGCACTAGAGCAGGGATTGGCTTGCAATACAGCGGGCGGCACACACCACGCCTTTCCCAGCTATGGCTCCGGGTTTTGTATTTTTAACGATCTGGCGGTTGCGGCCAAGCTGCTGCTGCATCAAGGGCGGGTACAGAAAATTCTGATCGTCGATTTAGATGTGCATCAGGGAGATGGCACGGCCTGCATTTTTGCCCAGGAGCCGCGCGTCTTCACCTTTTCGATGCACTGCGGCATCAACTTTCCTAGCACAAAGCAAACCAGCGATTTAGACGTAGCGCTGCCTGAAGGCATGGAAGATACCGCCTATCTGCAAACTCTGGCCGACTATTTGCCCAATCTGCTCAGCCAGGTCAAGCCCGATCTGGTGTTTTATGATGCTGGGGTGGATGTGCATGAGGGCGACCGACTCGGCAAGCTATCGCTCAGCGACCAGGGGCTACGCTGCCGGGAAATGCAGGTGTTGAGCACCTGCCTGAGTCAGGGCTATCCAGTCGCCTGCGTGATTGGCGGCGGCTATGCCGATGATTTTGAAGCGCTGGTCTATCGCCACTCCATCCTGCATCGTGTTGCCAGCGATCTGCATCGGCAGTATGGCTAGCTGTAGCTACTTGCCGTGCGTCGGGCAGGGCGGAGCCGAGATCGAGCGGTCGAGCCAGCCTGCGGCCTGCTGGAGACGGGCAAGGCTTTCGGCGGGCTGGTCTTTGAGCAGATAGACCAGAGCAGTTGCGGCTTGTTCGCTGGCTCTAGCTTGGCGGTTAGCTTTGAGGCGATGCCAGTCGTTGGGCGTGATGGACAGGCGGGCGGCTAAAGCTTGGGCGAGTTCAAGCGTGCTGACGCTAGCCAGCGGATCTTGCGGCGTGGAGAGCGCGTCGGAGATAATTTTGGCTGAAGTTTGAGTTTCTGGAGAATCAAGCATAGTAATATCGGGGGTTAACCTGCGCGTCAGTTTGGTCATGTAATTTTGGTCATGTTGTGATCATAGCGCTCACTCAATCCCCTGCAAATTCTATGCCGCTCAACTCAAATCCAGACGATGAACTCGACTTTGACCAGTCGTTGCAAGCCGTCGAGCAATCGCTGCAACTTTTGAAAGCCCGCTATAGCCAAGTGCAGCTTGATCAGCAGCAGCAGCAGCAGCTACAGCAGCGCCAGAGTCAGCTAGAACGCGAGTCCCGCCCTAGCCCAGCCCTGCGACGTGAACTCAAGCAGATCAGCCAGCAGCTCGAAGATCTAGAGCTGGCGCTAGAGAGCCGCTTGTTTTCCTGGAGCGGACTGCGCGAGGTGTTTTGGCAGGCCGTGCGGTTTGGCGGGCTGGGCGTGGTGATTGGCTGGCTGCTGAAATCGCTGGCCAGCTAAGCTGTGATTTGAGATTATGATTCTGGGCTGTAATTTCTGTGTTGCAGAAGCTACTGACTGAGGCTGGGCTTGCGCTACCCTACGCTAGGGTGTAATTCGTATCAGAGTCACTTTAGAAACCCGCACTTTAGAGACCCGCAATTCCTTATGTTTATTTCCCTCATTGCAGATTACGGCACGGGCGATCCGGCCTTTGCCGAAGTCAAGCAGCGTCTGCTGGGCGGTATCCCCCAAGCCCAGATCCACGAGCTGTCCGTCCCGCCTTTTAGCACCCTGGCAACTGGCTTCTGGATCGCTCAGCTTGGCCTCAACCCAGGCCCCGCCAACCGGATGATTTATCACAACTGTGCCCCGCGCAAAGATGACCTAGAGGCTCGTCAAAACAATGAAGGCGAAGGGCTAACCTACGCGCTTCTGCCTAACGGCGTGAAAGTCGTCGGCGTGAATGCGGGCTACACGCTCTCATTTATTAAGGATCACGCCGAAAAGCTGTACGTGATTGACGTGGCGCGGGGCGGCTCGCAGTTTCGCTCACGCGATGTGTTTCCCCCGGCAGCAGCAGCGATTGCTCAGGATGACTTCAGCGTTTTGGGGGCAGCAATTGCGCTAGAGCAGATTCCCGATCTGCCGCTGGATCGCGTCGCCTGGGTTGACGGCTATGGCAATATTAAGACCACAATTCCGGCAGCGAGCCTCAACCTTCAGCCCCAGAGCAAGATCGTGATCCGAATTGGCGATATCGTCAGCGACGCAATCTACTCGGACGGCAGCTTTCGCGTCCCGGAGGGCACGTTGGCCTTTGCGCCGGGCAGCTCTGGTTGGCTAGGAACCAACGGAGAACCTGTGCGCTGGATGGAGCTATTTTTGCGGGGCGGCAGCGCCTGGGCAAGATTTGGTCAGCCGAAAGTAAACCAGCAGATCATGCAGTTGGGCTAGCTTTAGTACAGCTTCAGTACAGCTTCAGTGCAGCTTCAGCCTTAAGATTCAGGTTCTAGACCTGGTGGGATTGGCTGGGTCGCGTCATCATGAGGGAATACCCGTTTAGACGCAATGCCGTGACTGTCCTAGCTCTCTCTCTCGATCTAATTTTAGACCGCGCCCTCGCTGGAGCAGACTTGAGCGAAGCGGAGGGCGTAGTGCTGCTTCAGCAGACTCAGCCAGCAGCGCTCGCGGCCATTCAAGCGACTGCCGACCAGCTCCGGCAACAGCAGGTGGGAGATACAGTGACCTACGTGCTAAATCGCAATATCAACTTCACCAATATCTGCGAGCAGCATTGCAGCTTCTGCGCCTTTCGTCGGGATGCCGGACAGTCGGGCGCTTACTGGCTCGATGAAGCTGCCGTCCTCCAAAAAACAGCCGAGGCTGTAGAGGCGGGCGCGACCGAAATCTGTATGCAGGGTGGCTTAAACCCACAGGCTCAGATTGACGACAGCTCGCTGGCTTACTATGTAAAGCTCGTGCAGGCTATTAAGGCTAGCTTTCCGCAGCTGCACCTACACGCCTTTTCGCCCCAAGAAGTGCAGTTCATCGCGCGGCTGGATAGCCTCAGCTATGCTGAAGTAATTGTGGCGTTGCAGGAAGCAGGGGTGAGTTCGATGCCGGGAACAGCGGCTGAGGTGCTGGATGACTCGGTGCGAAAAATTCTTTGTCCTGAAAAAATTGATAGCGCGACCTGGCTAGAAATTGTTGCCACCGCGCATCGGCTAGAGATGCCCACCACTAGCACAATGCTCTCTGGCCATATCGAAACGCCCCAGCAGCAGATTAGCCATCTGGCGCAGCTCCGCAAGCTTCAGCAGCAGCACTATCCGGCGCGGTTCAGTGAATTTATTCTGCTGCCGTTTGTTGGACAGGATGCACCAAAACCGCTGCGCCACCGCGTTGGCCGCGACCAGCCCGTGTTGGCCGATGCGCTGCTGCTAATGGCGGTGGCGCGAATCTTCTTGGGCAATTGGATCATTAATCATCAGCCAAGCTGGGTAAAGCTAGGGCTAGCAGGCGCAACTACAGCTCTGACCTGGGGCTGTAACGACATTGGTGGCACCCTGATGGAAGAGCATATTACCAGCATGGCGGGAGCGCAGGGCGGCACCTGTCAAACCTCGGAGGCTTTGCAGGCTGCCATTCAGTCCATTGGCCGCCCCACCCAGCAGCGGGATACGCTCTACCGACCGATTCAGACAGCGGCATCGCGGTAGATCTCTATATAAGTCTCTATACCGAATAGGCCAAAAGGCGCGATGCGCTCTGTCCTGCCGCTACACCAATCGACTTGCTCGCAGTCTGGCGCGCGGCTAGAACCTGCTGTAGGTTTGGCATCTCCTGCCAGCAGTGTGGGCAAAACCAGTAAATCGAACCGTGCCGAGCATGGCGTAGCAGCGGCTCTGAGCAGCAAGGACAGGGATTATTAGCTTTCATTTTTTTCTCAACTTAAGTTTCTAAATTTTTGATAACCGCGTTTTGATGATCAAAGTGAATAAAATAAAGCGATTCAAATTTGCACAATTCCTGCATATACCGATGAGAACCAATTGCTGCTTACAAGCTTTTGATAGCGTTGATTAAAGAGAAACAGCTTTAGGGGCTTTGTGCCATCTACTATGGTGCCAAAGTTAGCGCCAAGATGCATCCGCACTGATACGTATATCTAAAGTTATAAATTGCGTACATGCAAGCTTGTTGGCGCTATTCTGTTAACGGCTCTTAACATCTATCGAACTTATATACCCATAGGATACCCATAGGGATACCCATAGAGATAGATGATCTCAAGCGTCTACTCAGTCGTCCCTGAAAAAGTCGAGGGTCAAGCCGTCGAGGATGCCCCCTTTTCTGAAGCCTCCTTTTCCGAGTTAGAAACTAAGCAGTGGCGCCTCAATTGTTGTGCTAATGAAAATTTCAACTGAACAAGGGATGAAGCCAGAGGAGGCATTTTACAAAGTCAAGGAACTAGAAGGGCACACCAATCCATGGGGTCTAATTGCTTCACTAAGAAACTAGGGCTAGCGATGGGGTAATCAGGCGCTGAACTGTCTGCTTCAGCGACTTTTGCTTGAGTGACCATACCCTGAAAAAGTGGATATTCCCCCGGATTTCTAAAAGTCCCCCAGAATATAGCCTGCGGCATTCAAGAAAGGCTTCTAGTTGATCCCGCCTGCTCTGCCTGAATCTCCGCCAACATTCCCTGCGTCGTCGGAGCATCCGACAGTTCTGCCGCTCGCCCTGCCTCAACTTCTTACCGCGAGGATCGCCAGAAATTCCTCAAAAATGATCCTAATCTGCTAACTATACTTTTTTGTCTTGCTCCAATTGGTTCAGAATCTCCTGCGTCGTCGGATGATCTGACAGTTCCGCTACTCGCCCTGCCTCAGCTGCTTGCTGCAACAAGCCCCGGAAATTTCCCCGAACTGTTTGCGTATTCGGATGGTTCTCGCCTAACTTCTCCATCCAAATTGCTAGCGCTTGCAGATAGAGCGGTTCTGCCTCACCATAGCGACCTTGTGAAGAGTACAACACCGCCAGATTGTTGAGGCTTGAGGCCGTGTCGGGATGCTCTGCCCCAAGCTGGCTGCGTCTGATGTTGAGCGCATCGAGATAGAGCGGTTCTGCCTCTCCATAGCGCCCTTGAGCACGATACAACTCTGCCAGATCGTTGAGGCTATTGGCCGTGTCGGGATGCTCTGCCCCAAGCTGGCTGCGTCTGATGTTGAGCGCATCGAGATAGAGCGGTTCTGCCTCTCCATAGCGCCCTTGTGACTCGTACAACCCAGCCAGATTGTTCAGACTGTTGGCCGTGTCGGGATGCTCTGCCCCAAGCTGGCTGCGATAGATGTTGAGCGCATCGAGATAGAGCGGTTCTGCCTCTCCATAGCGCCCTTGTGACTCGTACAACCCAGCCAGATTGTTCAGACTGTTGGCTAAATCTAGGGGTTGTTCTAGTTCTTCTAGAAGTTGAATTGCTTTCTGGAAATACTCAATTGCTTTGGCCTGCTCTGCCGGATAGTCAGCCGATTCACCTTGATCAAGGCGATTATTGTAGACCCGTCCTAGCTGCTCGTATAGCGAAGCCAGCAGCGGGCTTTTGGGGTTTTGAGCGGCGGTTTGCTGAATCAGCGTTTCCAGATCAGCCAGCGGCAGCAGCGTTTCGTCCGTGATGTTGGAATCCAGCGTCAGGTCACGAATGGCCGTAAACTCAGCAGCCGGAATCGCGGCTTTGGTGCGGGAGGCAAAGCGAAACACACCCTTGCGCCAGCCCCAAAAGTCAGGCGACTGACGGCTGAGCCGATTCAGAATTTGATAAGTCACCCAAATCACAATCGGGAAGCGAAACTCTCGCAGCGCCTCCCTTGTCCATTGCAGATAGCCAAAAAACGCATCCTGCTGCGACTTCGCCTCATTCCCCCGCCAAAACGACAGTTGCTCAATGTCCAGCACCGTAATCACCGCCCGCTCGCCCTGCCGCAGCGCTGGCTCCGTCGTCATCAGCTCCTGCAACGCCAGCTTCAGGCTAGGCTCACTGCGAGCCATACTGACCCGATAAGCAGGGTGAGAAACCGACAGATCCGCTTCATAGCGCTGGATAATTTCCTGCCGCTGCCTCGGATCATCACAGACCGCAATCAGCAGCGACAGCCGATCATCGCTGGTTTCAATCGCAGTCAGGAGATCGTCATAGGCATCCTGGTTTTGCGCCTCCGGACTAGGTTCTGACTCAGAATTGATCATGGGCTATCAGGAATCAGTCCTTTGAGCTGCATCAGGTCAATCACAATCGGGTGCAAATCATACCAAACCTGATCGTTTCGATATTCCAACACGTCTAACCCATGCAGCAAGTCTAAAAAATCCTGGGCTTTCGGATCATCCGGCGTAAAGCGTTCGTAGGTGATTCGCAGCGTTTCGTAGTCAGCTTTACTCAGCGTCGTTTCAAAGTCGAGTCGGATCTCCTTCACAGCCTGACCCAGCACTGTCTGATCAATCACCGTATCCTGGCCGCGCCGCACCTGCCGCAGACAGATCCGACAGCAAATATTCACCAGCCGCACCAGCTCCCGCAACACGCCGCCGCTGTAAAGCGTAATCTGCGTGGCAATCTCAGGCGGCAATAGCTCAGCAGAAATCCGGCGGTGCAAAATCTCACAGAGCGGCTGCATCGTCTCGTCAATCGGAGCCGCATCAGGCAACCGCCGAGCGCCTTTGGTAAACAGCTTGCTCACCGGCATTGTCACAATCTGATCATTCGTTTCACTCACCAGCGTTGACTGCAACACCGCATCCCGCAGCGACGCAATCGGGACAGTATAAATAATCCGAAACGCAGGTTGAAACAGGGCTTTAATGTGGTTCTTAAAAATCTTATCCACATCGCCCAGATCCAGCTTATCCAGATCGTCAATAATCACCAAGACTTTCTTTTTCGCATTCGCCTCAATCTGCGCCACCAAAATATTTAAGCGATTCACCAGTTCAGAAATCTTCGGTTCAAACTCCTGCTTAATTTCATCGCGCACCGTCGATTCTGTCTTGAGAATGCCTTTAATAAAATTGAAATCAAACCCAGCAGAAATCCCAGCGCTGACTGGCATATCGGTTTCGGTGCGGCTACGCTTAGCCGACCACTTAAACAGCGGCTCCGTCAGGCTTTTGGATAGCGATACCTCATTTTTTGTCGCTTCCGCCACCAGATTGATCGCAATCGAATACAAAATATTCGTATGCGTCACATCCGAAGACTCAAACAAGTCAGCAATCGAGAACAGCACCACAAAAAAACCATTGTCCCGACAGCGCCGCCCGAACTCAGCCAGCAGCGTGGACTTGCCGCAGCCCCGATGCCCCGAAAAAATCGTCTTGCCGCTGAGGGTAAAGTCATCCTCAACCAGCTGCTGCAACTCGGCAATCGACTCTTCGCCATAGGGCACCCAAAACCGCTCCAGATCCAGTGGCTCAACCAAGGGCAGCAGGTCGAGATTGCGATAAGCTTCTTGAAACTGGGCCAGGCGATCCACAGACATAGATTTCCTCAAGTCGAGAATTCTGCCTCTATGATCGCTCAAACTGCCCTGCTCTGAACAATTCGGCTGAAAAGATCCCAACCTTGGCTCAAATGGGCGAGCAATTGCCCTCAAAGCTCCAGCGTCTGACCGCAGAACGTGACCTCAGAACGCAAAGCCCACAACTTTCATGGGCACTGACCACACTGCGCAAATCCAGCGAATCGTGAGAAGATTAGCTGAAAGCAACTCAACAGCACCATGAAACTCCTGAACGTCATTTTGCTTGGCCTATTGGCGACAAGCCTGCCGGTTCCGGCTGTGGCGGCAGAAGCTTGGGTTGAGGTAGCGGTAACAGCCACAGGCGATCGAACGCTCGTCGATCAAAATTCGATTCAGCGCACAGAGACTGACCTACGCTATTGGGAATATCGCGATATGCGCCAGTCCAACAGCCGCCGCACCGAAGGAAACCAGCCCGTCTACGGCATGATGATTTACCGCTCAGTGACCTGTGATTCAGGAGAGAGCCGGATGCAGCGCCTCGTCCTCTTCAATCAAAACCGTCAGGTGATCAGGCGAGTCAACTACGAAGAGTCGGGTGGCCGACTCCAGCCCAAAGCCAGCGGGGCTGAAGCAGCCATTCGCTACGCCTGCGGATATTCACCGTCTTAAGCTTAAGCAATGGCCCCGCCACAAGAACTCCCAACTCCTGCTGTGCAGCCAAAGCAGTGCCGACCCGTGACAATCTGCCGCTGGGCAATTTGATCAAGGTTAAACTCGCGAACATGAGGACGCTGACCGTCAGGCTGCTGAACTTCTAGTTCCAGCATTTGATTAAAGTCACAGTCAAACAGACGGCCATCCCAAGCAACAGAGAGCGTGTTGCGACACATCAAACCTTTGATGGTGCAGGCGCTAAAGGAATTGACCAGAAGTTCCAGATAAGCCTGCAAGTTGCCGGACTGCTCCAACCATTCCAGATAGCGAGAGATCGGCATATTGTTGATCGTGATCAGCCGATCAAAAGTGATGCCGTAATTTTCGAGCAGTCCCGCCTTCCACTCTTGCTCTAGCTTGGCCTGATGAGCTGGCAAAACTGCCCCGACGGGATTGCTCACTAGCGTCAGCGGGCGATTTGGATCGGCTTTACCATAGCCGACCTCGTTCAGCCGTTTGAGCGCCGTAATTGAACGGGCAAACGTGCCGTCACCGCGCTGAGCATCAGTGTTGGGCTGGCGATAGTGGGGCAGGGAGCAGGCAATTTCTACGCCGCGCTCAGCCAGCCAAGCAGGTAAGTCTTCGAGGCGCGGCAGCAGCAGCACCGTCAGGTTGCAGCGATCAATTACATGCTTACCGCGCCCAACGCATTGATCTACCAGATAGCGGAAGTGAGGATTGAGTTCGGGTGCGCCGCCAGTCAGGTCAACCGTATGCGCTGCCGTCTGGTCAAGCGCGTCAAGGCAGGCATCAATCGTTTCGCGATCCATGACTTCCTTTCGGTCGGGGCCAGCATCCACATGACAGTGATGGCAGGTCATGTTGCAGAGTTTGCCGAGATTAATTTGGAAGATTTCAAGCTGAGCAGGAGTCAGCGCTTCCCAACCATGCGAAGCCAGCGTCGCATCAAAATCACCTTGCTCTGGGGCACCTGTGAGTTCAACACCCTCTAGCAGCTCTTGCTGTCGTGCTGGACTGGATAGCGCCGCGTTGCGCTGTTTGAGCGAAAGGGTTGTGGAGGTCATCTGTCAAAATGCCAATGTAAATATACAAGACTGTACTAAAGATCGGGAGATCGGGCTGACTCGTTCAGCAGCATCCGCCGCCGCTGTAGTGCCAAGTAGAATCTGTGATCATCACATCCTGCGGAAATTGCAGCGCAAACTTGGCCGCAGTTTTGTCGCAGATCGCTAGGGGAACGCCCCGTTGCAGCAGATGTCCGGCCTGATCGTCTAATAGCGACTCTGCGCCTGCGTAAACAGCAGTTTTCCCGGTAAATATGCAGGCTCCATCTTCCGGCAGCGGCACTTTAAACGCTACGGAGTCGAGGCTTTCCAGCAGCAGGGGGGTATCCAAGCTGTACTGATAGGTATCCAGCAAGCGATAGGGACGACGGGCGCGAATTTCGACCTGCCCAAAGCCCATCGCGACTAGGTGCTGAATGTACTCGTCGTAGGTTAGCGCTCCAGATAGGCAGAGGGCACGGAGCCGCTCGTCCTGCTGAAGCTGAGGTGGGATCGGGCAGGTGGCAATCGGGTCACTCATAATCAGCCGTCCACCGGGCTTCAGGATGCGATAGGCTTCAGCCAAAGCTCGGTGCAAGTCGTCCGGTTCAAAAATGTTGAACAGACAGTTCTGCGCCACAATATCCACCGATTGATCGGGAACTGGCAGGGCAAAGGCATCGCCAGCCAGAATTTTGATAGAGTCTAGATCAAACCAATCGTTTTCCGCTGCGGCAGTCTCCAAGTTGCGCGCGGCTGCCATTCGCATTTCGGCCACCGGATCCACGGCAATCACGGCTCCAGGCTGGCGACAGAAATAGGCAAATTGCAGCGCCTCAATCCCGCCGCCAACGCCAATATAGAGAACGGTAGGCTCACCAAATAATTCCGTTGGATGCACGGTTGAGCCACAGCCATAGTTCATCTGCTGCATGATCTCTGGAATCTTCAGTCCCGGTAGCTGCAAGGGCGGGGTGCTCACACAGCACAGCCCGACTTGCGGGACTTCAGCAGCTTCAGCGTAGAACTGGGCAGTGGTTTCCAGATAAGTCATAGATAATTTCCAAGTCGCTAATAAGTCGCTAAATTGAGCATTGGGAGTATTAATTATCCAACCTGTTGCCCTCATAAACTTGATATTTGACTAAATTTTTGCTGAGGATTGGCTGAGAACTGGGGATACCCCCCCGCCAGATCTCCTGCAAGATCTCCCGTTTGAAAGATGAGCGTTTAGTTAGATAGCGCTTACTCTGCTCATATTGGATTAAAAAAACTGGAGAATAAGATGTCTGAGCAAACGTCTGAGCAAGTATCTAATCAAATATCTGATCAAGAGCGCGTTACGAAACAGCCTATGTCGCCCGAAGAAGTCGATCCGCAGCAGAAAGCGGAGCAGCAGGCGGAGCTAGAGCGCGAAGGCAATAACCTGACGCTAAATCCAGGTGACCGAATTGACGAAAGTAAAACGCTTCAGGAAAAGGCGCAGCAGGTCGCCGTGGACGCGCCCGATATCACTGGCGATCACATTACTGTACCTGCTTACTTTGTAGTAGATGAGCCAGACGGTACGCAAAAGGCACTGCATCATATCAAAGATGCAGAAGAGATTTCGGATGTAATTCGACAGGCTCGGATGGATGAAGACGGGAATCGGGTTTGGGATTAATTGCGGGCAGATTTTTTCAAGTTCTGCGTAAACTCTATATAAATATGCTCCAGTCGCACAGGTTGACGCGCTACTGAATCAATCGGGATACCGTCAAAGCGCTCTAGTATTTCCTTGAGTTCTAGCGTCTTGGGGAGCCAAAAAGCCAAGTCGCCGCCGTACTTGCGAGGTCTAAAGCCATGCTGACGGGCGCGTTCGATAGCGCGTCTTGGCTCTGGCGTTTGTACTAGGACAATCTCCTGAGCCGGAATGCGCTGCTGTAGCTGCTTTAAACTGCCTTCAACTATCAGCTGTCCCTGCTTTAAAATGCCGATTCGTGAGGCCAGCTGTTCAGCTTCGTCCAATAGATGTGTCGTCAGCAAAATCGTCATGCCCTGGCGCTGAAGCTGACGAATTAGCTCCCAAACCTCATAGCGAGCCTCCAGATCAAGTCCAGTCGTGGGTTCATCTAGAATGACCAGCTTAGGCTGATGCACCAGCGCTACAGCTAGATTCATCCGTCGCTGCATGCCGCCACTCAGCGTTTCGATAGGCGCATCAGCCCGGTCACTCAGGTGAACAGCAGCTAGACAGGCCGCAACCCGCTGCTGAAGCTGCTCTCCCCGCAGGCCATAGATTTGCCCGAAAAACCGCAGGTTCTCAGTGCAGCTCAGCAGACCATAGAGCAGATTTTGCTGAGGCGCAATCCCAATTAGCGGCTTGGTGCGTTCAGAGGCAGGCAGATCGTTGATGAGCACTTGGCCTGAATCTGCCTTGAGCAAGTTGCAGATAATGTTGATTGTCGTGGTTTTGCCTGCACCATTTGCTCCAAGCAGCGCGTAAACCTCGCCTGCCATAATCTGCAACGACAGTTCCTGTAGCACCGGGCGTGATCCAAACGATTTAGAGAGACGGTCGATTTGCAGCACAGGAGATGAGGGGGCAAGATGGCGAGGAGGCAAAATATACGTTCTTTAAGATTAGCTCTAAACTAGCTTTAAGCCAGAACATCGGCTTCTAGAGACGCTTACTTCTGGGATGCTTCAGCATCTTGCACTCTCTCTGCTAACGCAGTTTTTCCGATCCAGATAGAATGAGGCAAGGCTAGCCCGCCCGTCGCCCCTGACCCTTCGCCCCTCACTGACTGCTGCTATGACTGTTCCTTCCGAACTCGAAACTGCATTAGATTCAGGCCTCGACTCCGATCACCAGCCTGAGGCTGAGATTGATTCTAGTCAGGCAGGCCGCAGTTTAGCTGCTGAGCCAGACAGCTCAGACGACTCAGATGATCTGCCCGACGATGTAGAAATGTCGCTGTTCGATCACCTCGAAGAGCTGCGGCTGCGGATTTTCTACGCGCTGATTGCGGTTGTTATCGGGATCATTGCCTGCTTCATATTCGTCAACCCGATTGTGCAGCTGCTCGAAGTCCCGGCGCAGGGCATCAAGTTTTTGCAGCTTGCTCCAGGCGAATATTTCTTCGTATCGCTGAAGGTGGCGGGCTATAGCGGTCTGGTGGTAGCCAGTCCGTTTGTGCTTTACCAAATCGTCCAGTTTGTGCTGCCGGGACTCACTCGCCGTGAGCGCAAGCTGCTAGCTCCGGTTGTGTTTGGCTCAACGATTTTGTTTGTGGCAGGGCTGGTGTTTGCCTATGCCGCACTAATTCCGGCGGCGCTCAACTTCTTTGTCACTTATGGTGAAGGAGTCGTAGAGCAGATGTGGTCAATTGAGCGCTACTTTGAGTTCGTGCTGCTGCTGCTGTTCAGCACGGGGCTAGCGTTTCAAATCCCGATTATTCAGCTGTTGCTGGGGGCGTTGGGCATCGTCAACTCGCGGCAAATGCTGGGCGGCTGGCGGTTTGTAGTAGTGGGCGGCGCGGTGCTGGGCGCGGTGCTGACCCCTTCTACCGATCCAGTTACCCAAAGCCTGCTGGCAGGTGCGGTGCTGGCGCTGTACTTTGGTGGGATTGGGCTGGTGAAGCTGATTGGTCGCTAGAGTTAACCTGACTAAAGAGCCCCTTAGCGCCTTAAGCTCTGCTGAATCTGCTGCCACATCTCGGCTTCAGAACGAGCGGGTTCCTGACAGCTCAACCCCTGACAGACCAGCGCCACCGCCTCAGCAGGCAGTTCAAACGCAGGGCGATAGACGACAGTTGGTAAATATTGTGCTGCCAGTCCGGCCAACCGACCGGGAGACGACTGCACTAGCGTTAGGTGCAGCCACCAGTCGAGTGCAGCAAACAGGCTGGGACAGCTCTGGGGAGCCTGCTGCATCACGGCGCTGAAGGCTTGCAGGCTCTGCTCGGCGCGATCCAGGTAGGCAGTCTGCTCGCTTTGCAAAAACAGCCTCACTAGATTGGTCGCTGCCACACCGTTGGCTGAAGGCGTAGCGTTATCCTCGCAGCTGTGCTCACGCACCAGCAAATCTGGTTGAGCCTTAGTGTTGTAGTAGCCGCCCTCCAGACTCCAGAGATGCGTGTCAAACTCAGCCTGGATCTCAACGGCCTGCTCTAGCCAGTTTGAGTCAGTCAGCCCTAGCCCCGTCGCTGTCTGGTCAAGGTCAAGCAGGGCTTTAATCAGCAGCGCGTAGTCTTCTGACTGCGCCATGACGCTGGGCTGACGGCCTTGCTCTACGTCATAATTGAGCCGATGCAGGCGACCCGCCACCCGCTGATGCGTCAGCAAAAACTTAGCCGCCCCAGCCGCTAGCTCAAAATAGTCCAGCTGCTGAAACACCGCTGCCGCTCTAGCTAACCCAGAGATCATCAGGCTATTCCAGGCGACAATCATTTTGGTATCGGTGACGGCAGGAATCCGCCCCGGCCAAGGCTGAGTTCTGGCAGCTTGACTGTCGCCCGCAGGCGGAAAGCTGGGCACTGCATCTGGCAGCTTGCCATATCGCAGCGCAAAGAGCTTGGCCAGTATGGCTTCGGTCTGGGCAGAGATCTGTCCCGGACTGCGCCGCTGCAAGACGTTTTGGCTCTCGAAGTTACCGCTGGGCGTGACCGTAAATTCAGCGCTGAGTGCAGCTAGCTCGTCGGCGCTCAGGCTGGCCGTGAGTTCGTCGTAGCGCCAGACATAAAACGCGCCTTCTTCTGGCTCAGCCTGATCAGGTGAGAGAAAGCTATCAGCATCCTGCGCCGCGTAAAAGTATCCGGCGGGTGCAGTCATCTCCCGCTTTAGCCAGCCCACCGTGCCCCGAATCGCGCGCTCGAAGGCTGGTTCCTGCATGCCTGCGGCCCAGAGATCGGCCAGATACTCGACAATCTGGCCGTTGTCGTAGAGCATCTTTTCAAAATGCGGCACCGTCCAGCCCGGATCGACCGTGTAGCGATGCCAACCCCCGGCCACATGGTCGTAGATACCGCCCAGCGCCAGGTCGAGTCCTCGCTGCTGGGTGACCAGCATCTGGGCAGGCTCAGGGGTTAAAGCATCACTCTCTGGAGCCGCAAACCGGATGCCGCGCAGCGCCGTTGCGGCATAGGGAATCATCGGGAAGCAGGTTCCTGCACCGCGTGAGCTGAGAATCTTGGCGCTGTAGTCCAGACCTTGCAGCAGCAGCTCTTGGTTCAGCTCGCTGGCGCTATCCGGCCCTAAATTTTGCTGGGAATTTTGCTGGGAATTTTGCCCTGAATTTTGCTGGAGGCGCTGCAAAATCTCGCCCTTCACTGTATCCAGCTTTTCAGCTTCGGTGTCGTAAAAGTTCCGCAGCGCCTGCAACAGCTGCAAAAAGCCAGGGCGATTGTACTTCGGCTGCTGCGGGAAATAAGTACCACCGTAAAAAGGCACCAAATCCACAGGCGACAAAAACACATTCAGTGGCCAGCCGCCCTGTCCGGTTAGAAGCTGTAGCGCCTGCATATAGATGCTGTCGAGGTCCGGGCGCTCCTCGCGGTCTACTTTGATGGGCAGAAACTGGGCGTTCATGTAGGCAGCCACCTGCAAGTCTGAGAACGCCTCGCCTTCCATGACCGTACACCAGTGACAGCTAGAGTAGCCAATCGACAGAAAAATCGGCTTGTTTTGCTGACGGGCTAGCGCGAGCGCCTGATCACACCAAGGCCACCAGTCGATTGGGTTTTCGGCATGTTTACGCAGATAGAGGCTCTGAGCTTGGGCGAGACGGTTGGGCATGGGCGACGGTTGACAGGGCTTACATCGCTCAGTTTGACGCAACCCCAGCACTCCCTGCAAGGCTTCAGAAGTTTAGAGGCGCTCCCCGCAGCGTTTAAGTGCAGCATAGAGCGCTTCTGGATACAGCGGCTTACTGAGGTAGTCATCCATGCCCGCATGCTGACAGTTCTCTCGGTCGCCCTGCATGGCGCTGGCTGTGACTGCAACGATCCAGGGGCGCTGGGCTGGCGGATAGATCTGGCAGATTTGGCGTGCGGCACTGAGTCCATCTAGTGCGGGCATCTGTACGTCCATCAAAATTAGGTCGTAGGGCTGAGCCAGCGAGGCTTGACGCTCAACAGATGCCAGCACTTCCAGCCCGGTTGCAGCCAGATCAGCCGCATAGCCAAATCGCTGGAGCAGTCTCAGCATCACCTTTTGATTCACCAGATTATCTTCGGCCACCAAAATATTCAGGGGAAGCTGGACGGCTAGGTCTAAACTTGAATCAGCAGGCATAGGCAGAAAACCATGACGGTAACTTGAATGACTAGATATTGGGAGATTGGGCTGCATGAAACTGCGGTTGCTTCTTCAAGAATTTCACAAATCTGCCAAATATCGCAACAATTTGAGCCAAGTTGCTGAACTAGATACTGAACTAGAGCTGCTCCGGATCGGATTGGGCAGATCGGCCCAGAACGACAGCAGGCCACCGGGAAGCCGCCGGGAAGCTGCTTGATGCAATAGCCTCTGCTCTATGGCGAATTAGTGTGGCGAATTGGTGTGGCGAATTCGTAGCCAAATAGCGCCCTAGATGACGCGAGCAATGCCACAATTCTCTACAGCAGCCGTAGCAGAGTGAATCCAGAGAGAACCAGATCCAAATAATGTACACCTATGCTTTTCTAGCCAATTCGCAGCCTCTAGAGCTACCAGAAGGCATCTGGGGGTCGCTAGAGCTGGTTCAAACCGAGAGTTTAGCCGCATTGGTTGAGCCTGATCTCCCAGCAGAATCTTTGCAGCAAGCCGATCGCCAGCTGATGCAGGCTGTGCTGTCGCATGATCGGATCATTCAGGAAGTCTTCCAGCAGGCTACCGTGCTGCCGCTGCGATTTGGCACTTACTTCATCTCGCGGCAGGGACTCGTCGATCACCTCAAGTCCCATCAGCAAGACTACTTAACTAAGCTCGCTCAGCTCAGTGGCAAAGCAGAATATACGCTGAAGCTAACTCCAACGCCCTTCCCAGAAAATCCGATTGCCGCCGACAGCAAAGGCAAAGAGTACTTCCTGGCCAAAAAACGCCTTTACCAGCAGCAAGCTGACTGGCAGCAGCAGCAGCAGTCTGACCTAGAGGCGCTGATTGCTCAAGCTAGCGCTGATTATCCAATCCGGCAAGGAGAGGCAGAGACTCACCCAAAGCTCTATTTGCTCAGTGACCAGCAGCGAGAGATCGAATTGCAGCAGCAGCTGAGTCGGTGGCAGCAGCAGTGCAGCACCTGGGAACTTGTCTTGAGTGAAGCACTGCCGCCCTATCACTTTGTATAGATTCTTGCAGGATCAGGATATAGATTCTTGCAGCATATAAGTTCTTACAGGTTTAGGCTGCCCTACTGCTGCGTCACCGATTCGCTGTTGATTTCTGAGAGCGCGTCACGGATCTGCGGCAACGCAAAAAACTTCTCAGCAGCGCTTACCAGTCGCTCACCCCACAGGTTTTTCTGCAAAAATTCAGCGTCTGCATAGCGGCTGTCCAGCTTCAATGCCGCCTCACCCATCTTCAGCGCCTCGCTGTCCATCCCATTTGCGTGAAGCGCAATCGCCAGTGCTAGCATGGGTTCTGGCTGGTTGCCATCAATTTCAATAGCCTGCTGCCACTGCGCGATTGCATCCTCAATTTCGCCTTGCTCATACAAAATTAGGCCAATATTATTCACAGCTGGCCAAAATTTCTCGTCGATTTTGACTGCCTTTTCATGCTGCGCTAGCGCCTCGTCATACTGCCCCAGCTTGTAGTAGGCATTGCCCAAGCCAAACAGCGCTCCCGGCATGTCAGGTTGAATCTTTAGCCCCGATTGAAAATACCGCACCGAAGCAGTGTAGTCTTCCTGCTGAAAGTAGGCTGACCCTAACGCAAACAAGATTGCGGCGTTTTCCTTATCCAGCGACTGAGCCTTCAGCAAGGTCTGAATCGCTGGATTATATTGCTCGGTTTGTAAATATAGACTGCCCAACAGCGCCCAAGCCTGGGGATTGTCAGGGACGAGCTGCGAAGCGAGTTGTGCCCGCACCAGCGCCAGCTGATACTGCTGGAACTGCGCTAGCTGCGCGGCTTCCTGCACCAAAATCAGCCCCTGCTGCTCAAGCTGTTCGCCGTCTAGCTGCAACACATGCGGTACTAGCGCCTGTCCCTGTGCATGCTGAGTCAGCGATTGCACCATGCCCAGGCTGAGCGCAACCGCTAAGGAAATCAAGGAAGAACGTTTCAACACAGGTCAATCGCTTGAAATAGGTAAAGGCTTCCAGCTAGCTTAGACGATTTGCAGGCCAATCGTGCAAAAATCTTTTTGAATCGCGCTCTAAGCTATAGCAGTTTGGCAGCTAGATCCAAGTCAAAATAGCTAGCTTGCGTCTTGCCCTGAATCACCTCAAACGGCAGATCAGGCTCGCCCAAGTGATCCAACACCAAAGCTGCCCCGGTGAAGTCTTGAGCGCGAGTGTAGTCATTTAGCGTAATCACTGTCGTCAGATTAGCCTGCTGTGCCGAGCGCAAACCCGCCTCCGAATCCTCAAACGCCAAACAGTCAGCCGGATCGAGCTGCATTTTCTCCAGCGCGTAGAGATAGATATCTGGAGCTGGCTTTTTGGCGGGCACAATGTCTCCCGCCGCAATCACCTCAAACCAGTCCAAACTATCGGCAGTCAGCACTGCCTTTAACAGAGCCGTCACATTAGCAGGGGTAGTAGTTGTGGCAATCGCCAGCCGCAGCCCAGCCGCTCTTGCCTCAGCCAACAGCCGCCGCACGCCGGGACGCAGCCGGATTTCGCCTGCCTGCATCAAGCTGGTGTAGTAATGCGTTTTAGATTTGTGCAGCCCTGCGATCCAGTCCTGTTCACTCACGCCCATCGGCAAATCGGGCTGGAAGTCAGGCAAATATTTCTGAAGGTAAAATCGAATCCGCTCTTTGCCGCCCGTCACCTTCAATAGCTCACCATATTGCTCAACCGACCAATTCCAGTCCAGTCCAGCTGCCACAAATGCCTGATTGAACGCGACCCGATGCCCGTCCTGCTCGGTGTCCGCCAGCGTTCCGTCCACGTCGAAAATTAAAGCTTGAAGCTGGCGCATGATATGGTACTATTGTACTAGTTAACAACTCCTCAACTTCTCAGGGTACCCTGGTTTACTTTTCCGGCAGGTTGATCGCTGCTCAGCCCAATGAGGCTCAATAAAGCGTGTTTGGCAGAAGTCTAGATCAGGAGTCTGTCAAGATTTTACAGGTTCAAGTTCACAAAATTACTTTATAAATAAAGCGGCATTGCTCAGGGCGCAAAATTAGAGATTGCCGTCTCTGATTTTGCAATTGGCTTTTACAGTCGCCTGTGCAGCCACCTGTGGCAATGCCATATGTTCAGCAAGCCAGTTAAGATGCTGGCTCATGTCCGCCTAGGAATCCTACGCACCAAAGCCAGCGATTCCTAGGCTATCTAGCGTCTGGCCACCGGCAATCCCGTCCACGAACAGACCTTGATTGGCTTGATAGGCAGCCACAGCAGCCTCTGTCTCATGGCCAAACAGACCGTCCACACTGACGGGATAGCCCAAATCAGATAGCACCTGTTGCAAAAGCGCCACCGTCTGACCTGCATCTCCCAAGCTCAGGTTATTGCCGTCAGTATAGGGATTAAATGAAACCTCGTTGTAGTCGCCTTCGCCGTAGCTCGGCTCTTCAGAAGAGCAAGAACTCTGGCAGCCACCTGAGCTAATCGGATGGTAAACCGGGCGCGAAACCGGACGGCAGCAGGGATCTTGAACGATTGGCCGCGAAATCGGACGGCAGCAGGGATTTACAATTGGCCGCGAAATCGGGCGGCAGCAGCCGTAGGTTGCTATTGCAGGTGACGTGCCAATGAGAGCGCCAGCCAAAACCGTAGCAGAAGCACCAGCCACTAATGTGCCTCGGCCAAATATACCGCCAGCCACAGCGGATTCCCGTTCTAGACCCAACTCGGAGTTTTCAAACTCTTGAGCCACTTCAAGGTAAGCAACTATTTCCATTTAGACCTTGCCTTAACTTACTGAAAGAGATTAATTCGATCTGCTCTAACAGGTGAACCGAAGCTGCTGCATCACGTCCAATTTGGATCTCAACAATCAGCTTCGGCTTCATTTTTACACTGATGCAGAAAAATTAGTAGTCCTCCAATCCAAGCCGGGGAAGGATTAACGGCATTTTTAATAGATATTCAGCAACTACATTTTAAGTACAACGCTACTGCTGGCATTCAATCACGGAAATTTCTCAGACCAGCGCCAGATGTAGAATTTAAAAAAATTAATAAGGTTTTATCTTTAGCCGTTGAATAAAAGTGGAATTTCAGCAGGCCAGACAAGTCGCTGAGTCACTTCAAGTATTTTGATTTACTCCGGCAACGCTCAGTTCTCTGCTGTTCACAAAAGATCAGCAGTCTCGAAAACATCAGCTTCAGCTCTAGAAAATACTGACTCTAAGTTACCAAAAAAGCTGCGGAAGTTACTGACCTCCCGCAGCTCTATTCAAGCTGAGACTTGACAAATTGAGAACAATCTGTTCAAATTACAGCCTAGACGACTCAATTACTACCCCTAGTAGAGTCCCAAAGCGCTTGCGGTGGCTGGTCCAACGATCCCATCGGGGATCAGCCCAACCGCTTGCTGAAAGGCAATGACTGCATGATGCGTCTCTGGACCATAAACGCCATCGACATAGACGTGAAACCCAGCGTAGTTTAGCGCCGACTGGATGTCATAGGCACCAAAACCACCGTGGCCGCCACCGTAGCTGACGCCGCAGTAGTCGTAGCAACCATCATCATAGCCACCGCCATAGCTGACGCCACAGTAGTCGTAGCAACCATCATCATAGCCACCGCCATAGCTGACGCCGCCGTAACCGCCATAGGGAGTTGCAACGCCGCAAGGGTCATAGCAGTCGCTACCGCCGCCACCCCAACCAATGCTGCATGAGTCGTAACAGCCACCGTAGCCACCACCGTAGCCACCACCATAGCTCACACCGCAGTAGTCATAGCAACCGCCACCGTAGCCGCCACCGTAGCCGCCGCCATAGCTGACACCACAGTAGTCACCGCAGCCGCCGCTGTAGCTGACATCATAGGTCCTGTAAGAAGTGACTTGGTAGCCGCCGCCCACAAAAGTCGGTCCGCAGTAGTCACCGCAGCCACCGCCATAGCCACCGCCATAGCCGCCGCCATAGCCATAGGCCTGAGCAGGTGCTTGTGCGGCACCGACTGCAATAGCAGCACCCGCAGCGCCCAGCATGACACCTGTCAGTTTGCCGGACATTTTTAGCGCCCGAAGCGTTAGCTCTTTCTCAGAAGCCGCTTCATCTACCTGGTATGCAAGCATTTCCATAGGTTTCTTCTCCTCAAGTAATTGGGTAACATGTTTTGGAACTGAATCTATCCATCGATAGTTTTACGATGCCGGATTCAGATGTCTCGCTCTTTACTTTTACCAACTCACCACAGTGATTAAATACCCGACAGACCAATTCACCGAAGTAAAGAGCAGAAGTGAAACATTTCCAGATTGAACAGAGAGCATTTAATTTTTCTCTGTGCCTTTTCAATCTAGCACGATTAAATCTGTTGTAAATAAAAAAATCAACATTTGTGGTCTAAATTGAATATTTTCAGCTTGAACACGCTACGGATAGAGCTTTTCTTTTTCAACTGAAGTGCTTCGGCTCCGCGTCCAGCCTGAACTTTGCACTCAAGGATTGCCTTGTAGTCTTGAGAAGTATCTGTTATTTACTACTTTTAAAAGCAGCGTGGTTCATCAGATCCTGTATTAGCTCTTAGATACAAGATTGCATTAAAACATCTTGACAGCCATAAGACTATAGCCAGCCAAGTAACAACTAAGAGCCTGATAGATGTAGCTGTAATAACTAGAGAAGTGCCATATTTAGTCTTGACAGCTATCAGAAGATTAAATTTAGAAACAGAAACTTCCCCTCTTACAGAAAAGCAAAAGAGACAAAGTGAACCAACTCTACAGGCCAGTCGTGATCCTAAGACTTTACTAACCTAAAATCAGTTGACCACCAAAAGGCTTAAACCTGAATTACTTACCTTGAGCTATTTCAACTGCCATACAGGCAAATCTTGTTTTTGGATCACTATTATTCTACGAATATCATAAATTAACTCACGGTGCAACTTTTCAGGACAATTTCGCAACATATAGCGTCACCAAACATTTGTACATCCTGTATGCTGTGGTGAGCCTGTCACCTCACTGAACTCAACTCACCCTGAATTAAGCAACAGCTCTAGAGTTTCTGCGTAGCCTGGTAATATAGCTGTATCTATAAGAAGAATTGTAAAACGCTAACTATGATCACGGTTGCCCTGCCAAAAGGTGGCTTGCTAAAGGACAGCATAGAGCTCTTAAAGTCGATTGGCTTTGACTTCAGTACTTTTCTAGATTCTTCCAACCGACAGCTAGAGATTTGGGACAAAGGCCGTACCGCGAAAGCAGTCCTAGTCCGCAATAACGATGTCCCTGTCTATGTTGAGTATGGTCAGGCGCAGCTTGGTATCGTCGGCTATGACATCTTGCAGGAGAAACGCCCGAACGTGGCTCACTTGCTAGATTTGGGCTACGGAGAATGCCGCTTATCTGTAGCAGTGAAAGCCTCTAGCCCCTATAGGTCTGCGCTCGATCTACCGCCTCACGCCCGAATTGCCAGTAAGTTCGTACAATGCGCCGCTGACTACTTCAATCAGCTGGATCTCCCAGTTGAGATTATCCCTCTTTACGGTTCAGTTGAGCTAGGGCCTATCACTGGGATGTCTGAGGCAATTGTTGATTTAGTAGCTACTGGGAAAACGTTAAAAGAAAATAACCTGATAGAGGTAGAGGAAATTTTTGTTAGCACGGCACGGCTAATTGCGCATCCGCTTAGTTACAGACTGGACGAGGATCACCTTCAGGAGCGCATTGAGGAGCTTCGAGCGATAGTGCTGAAGTGAGGAGT
>JAESFP010000079.1_pt1 | contig 149691 bp, 141 predicted proteins | sample 9266181 | NCBI WGS metagenome assembly JAESFP01 (sample SAMN14502547, study PRJNA617102) | algae metagenome | isolation source: Pegethrix bostrychoides GSE-TBD4-15B and co-occurring heterotrophs from... | place: USA: Grand Staircase-escalante National Monument, Utah | collected 2006-08-15 | reverse complement strand
AGATAGAGGAGGAGGAACAGAACGAGATAGAATACGGAGAATCGCCACCGACAAGTGAGGCACATCTGACACCCTTTGTCAGTGTCCGCTAGCTCACCACTGTCAGATTAAGTTTCATCTATTACAGAAAAATACAGCAGTAGCAAATCTGATCTCTGGCAGTTGGCAAACAGGTGATAGATCGCGTCCTCCATCTGCTGCCGCTCCGGATTTTGCAGCAGCACCACGTCATCCAGCTCAAAGCCGCCTATCTCTGGATGCGTCAACACCTGCTGCATCGCAATCACGTCATGCACCGCCGCAGGCAAAGCCTCCAACCCCGGCTCATAATCACTCACCCCAACCAGCAGCGCTCTCTTCACCATCGTTAGCTGCCCTTGAGGAAATCCTGCGCCTTCTGGTAGGCAAAGTTAAACTCGTCTTGGCTGCTAGCTTCCAGCTCTAGCTCTCGGCCATCCGGCGCTTTCACCTTGAGTTTAATCGGCTTGTTGCCCAACCGCTCCGCCAAAAAACCTAGCAGCTTCCTGAAGTTGGCCAGACTCACCTCAGCCGTCAGCAGCCCCATCAAAAAACTGCCGCCTTTATATCCAGCAGGTGGGTTGGGATCAGGCACTCGCCCCAGAGCCTCCACCTCATCGCGATCTTGCAGCTCTGCCCAGAGGTTTAAAGTTTGCGCTTCTCGTTCTTTAAGGTCGAGATTTGGGTCATTGAACGCGACGGTCAATTCCACGCTGGAGGGGTCAGCCATATCGGTTTTGCGGGTTCCTAGCCGAGTTTTTTCAATTATCCCAGTTATAGCGGCATCAAAACGGCGTTTCACAGTGCAGTTGCAGTTGCCCAAGCTGAGGATGGTAAAAGCGCAGAGCCTTGGCGTGCAGATAGAGTCGATCTGCTGCTTTCCCATGCAGTTCCCCATAAAGTGCATCGCCCAAAATTGGCGTTGCCAACCCCAGCAGATCAGCAGCATGAACCCGAATCTGGTGTGTGCGTCCGCTCAGCGGCAGAAATTCGACCCGCGTGGTTTCGCCGCCGCTGAGGACGCGAAACTGAGTCTGGCTAGGCTTGCCGCGCTGCCAGTCCACCACCTGACGCGGGCGCTGATCGGGATCGCCCCAGAGCGGCAGATCGATACAGCCTGATGCTCTGTCTAACCTACCTGCCAGCAGCACCTCGTAGGTTTTCTGCACCTGACGCTGAGCAAACTGCTGGCTCACCTGGCGATAGGTCGGGAGAGTTTTGGCCAGCAGCAAAACGCCAGAAGTGGCTTGATCAAGTCGATGCACCGCCAGTAGCTCGCCATACTGCCGCCGCAGTCGGCTCACCGCGCAGTCTTGATTGGCCAGTCCGCGCCCCGGCACCGAAAGCAGCCCCGCAGGTTTGTTGATGGCAATCAGCTCGGCATCTTCGTACAGGATCTCCAGCGCTGAGCCGGATAGCAGAAGCTCTGGAAAATTAGCTTGGTAATTAGCGGTATAGGCCGCCTGAAGCTGACGCAAATTCTGGGAGATAGCTCTGTGACGCTGCTTGAGGCTTTGCAGTTCGGCATCGGCAGCAGCAATCACCTGCTGAAACGGTTGCAAGGCTTCGTCGCGCGCCCGCTTCAGATATCGCTTGGCGAGGCCGTCCTGCTGACTTTGGCGTTCGAGCTGAGCCAGCAGTTCTGGAGTTGGCTGCTGTTGACGAATTTGCTGGCGCTGCTGTCGGCGCTGCTGCTGCTGCTGAGCTAAGTCGCTAAGCCGCTGCTCAAATTCCTGGCGGCGCTGCGCGTACTGCAAGCGTTCGGGCATCTGCTGGAGAGCAATCATCAGCCGCTTAATTTCGGCAAGCTGAGCCAGCGCTTCTGCCTCTGCAAGCGACCAGTCCAGGCTGCTCTGGCTGTTCGGGATGTGCAGGACATCGGATTCAGATAAAGCGGAATCTAAATTCATGGTTCACTCTAGAAAACTCTGGCGACTCATCTGCCAGCTTCTCATCCACCAGCTTTCAGTCATTCAGGCCCAATCAGACACAATTCACGATACGCTGATTGACATTATTTTTGTGGTCTGTTCGGTTACGACCTAGAGACTCCCTATGCTGGATAACGTTGATCCGCCTCGTCACAGTCAGGTTGCAACGCCCAAAGCGGCCTTGAAAACTCTCCGCACTCACGCCCTCACGCGCTGGATTGCTGGCACGGCGCTGCTGTTATTTCTGTGCAGCAGCACGCGCCATCTGCTGTTTAAGTCTACGGCCTTTGATCTGGGAATCTACGACCAGGTAGTTTACCTGATCAGCCAAGGGCTACCGGCCATCTCCACGTTTCTCGGCTTCCACCATATGGGCAACCATACGGCCTATTCGGTCTACCTGCTGGCTCCGCTTTACAGGCTCTATCCTTCGGTCTATTGGCTGCTGCTGGTGCAGGCGGTCTGCCTCGCGCTGGGGGCATGGCCAACTTTTCTGCTGGCTCGACAGGCGGGCTTGACGCAATCTCTGGCGCAGGCGATGGCCGCTGCCTATTTGCTCTATCCGGTGATCTTCAACGTCAATCTGTTTGACTTTCATCCTGAGGTGATGATGCCGCCAGTGCTGTTGCTGGCAATCTGGGCAGCGCGAGCCGACCGCAAGCTGATATTTTGTTTGGCAATTGTCTTTGTGCTGGGCTGCAAAGATGCGCTCTCCCCGGTGATTGCTGCCATGGGGCTGTGGCTGCTGCTGTTTGAAAAGCGGCGGTTTTACGGTTTATTTGCTTTACTGACTGGCACAGGCTGGTTTCTGCTGGCGACCCAAGTGATTATTCCTAGCCTCAGCGGCAATGAGGCGGCTGCGGTCAAGCGCTATGCCTATTTGGGCGATTCGGTGTTTGGCATTGCCCAAAATCTAATTCTCAAGCCTGGGATTGTTCTGGGGCGAATCTTTAGTTTCTCTACGGTGAGCTATCTGGTGCTGTTGTTGAGTCCATTAGTGTGGGGGCTCTCTCCACGCTATTTAGCGCCGCTGATTAGCGCTAGCCCAACGCTGATTTTCAATATTCTTTCTGATGCAGAAGGCCAACGCTCGCTGCAAGGTCAGTATTCTCTGCCGATTCTGCCGTTTCTCTTGGTCTCCGTGATTGCTGCGCTGGCCGCCGAAAAAACCTGGCTGCGCTCACGTCGCTGGATTATGCTGTGGTCACTGATCGGATTTTTGGCAATTGCGAAATGGACTTGGTTTTTTACAGAGCCGCGAGAGGTTCGCGATAGCTGGCAGGCGACTCGGGAGGCCATTGCCCTGATTCCACCCCATGACGGCGGCGTGATTACAAACAACTATCTGGGAGCGCATCTCAGTCAGCGTCCTTTTGTGACGCTCGTGCGAACCAGAACGTTCAACCAAGATCTAGCACAATCTGACTATCTGCTGTTCAATCTTGATCATATTGCCGTTCAATCTCAGGAGAAGACCGCAAAAGTTTTGCAGCGAATCCAGAAACAGCCCGAATTTGAACTGACCTACGAACGGGACGAAGTTTATCTATTCCAGCGCAAACAGATTTCTCAGCCCTAATATAATCCCCAATACAATCTATGTCCCAAACAACTATGTCCCAAGCCTTACAGCCGCTCACGCCCCAAGCTTTGCAGTCTGTGCGGCTGATTGCCACCGATATGGACGGGACGCTAACGCAGCAGGAAAAGTTTACCCCAATGCTGCTGCAAACGCTGCGCAAATTAGCTAACGCTCAAGTTCCAGTGCTGATCGTCACCGGACGCTCGGCAGGCTGGGTGAATGCAGTCGCGCATTACCTGCCGGTCTGGGGCGCAATTGCCGAAAACGGCGGTTTGTTTTATGACCAGAACGGCAACAGCGCACTGTTGAGCGATATTCCAGATGGGCACCGCCAAAAGCTAGCGCAGATGTTTGGCACAGTGCAAGCCCGGTTTCCGCAGCTGCGCGAGTCCAGCGACAATCTGTTTCGGCTCACCGACTGGACGTTTGATGTAGCCGGGCTGAGTCTAGAGGATTTGCAGCAGCTGACTGTACTTTGCCAGTTGCAGGGCTGGGGCTTCACCTACAGCACCGTGCAGTGCCACATCAAACCGCTCGCGCAAGAAAAGGCAGCTGGACTTCAGCAGGTGCTGCGGCGCTACTTTCCGATGCTTCAGCCGGAGCAAATCCTGACCGTCGGCGACAGCCCCAACGACCAGAGTTTGTTTGAGGAAAGCCTCTTTCCAGTTTCAGCTGGCGTTGCGAACATTCGGAATTACGCCGAGCAACTGGCGCATCTGCCGCGCTACGTGACGCCATCGGAGACGGCAGCAGGCTTCTGCGAGCTAGCTGAGGCGGTTCTGCAAGCCCGCTCAGCCTAAAATCTTCAGCGCCAGCGAAATCAGGCTGAGGAAGGTCAGGAACCCGACAGCATCCAGCGTCGTGGTCAGCAGCGGGCCGCTGATCAAGGCCGGGTCGAGCTTCAACCGCTTCAGCCCCATCGGCAGCAGCGTCCCCAGACTCGCCGCCACAAAGACGTTAATCACCATCACCAGTCCGGCCACAATCGCCACCCAGCGCTCCGAGGGCATTGCCCAGACCAGCGATAGCAGCGCCAGCGCCGCTCCCAGGGTTACAGCCGTGCCCAGCCCCGCCAGCAGTTCCTTCCGCAAGATCTTCAGCGTGTCAGACTGCGTGACTTCGCCCACGCCCAAGCCGCGCACCGTCACCGAAAGCGCCTGAATCCCAACGTTGCCGCTGGCGTTTGACAGAATTGGCATGACGACGGCTAAGACGGGCACCAGCGAAATCACGTGCTGAAAGGGCGCAATGGCACTGGCCGCTCCCAGATACAGGCCAATATTGCCCAGCAGCCAGGGCAGCCGCTTGCGGAGGGTAGTTTTCGGGGAGCAGAGTGCCGCCTCGTCGCCGCCGCTCACCCCAGCTAGCTTCTGAATATCCTCGGTGGCTTCTTCTTCCAGCACATCCACCATGTCGTCAATCGTCACGATGCCGACCAGCCGATTTTCGCGGTCTACTACCGGCACTGCAATCAGGTCATAGCGCTTCATAATCTGCGCCACTTCCTCTTGCCGCATCTCGGTATAGGCTTTAATCACCCGCGTGCTGGCAATATCGTGGATGCGGGTAGTTGGGATGGTAAACAAAAGCTGCCGCAGCGACACCACGCGCACTAGCTGCCGCTGATCGTCGATCACGTAGGCGTAGTAGATAGTCTCTTTGTCTTCGTCACTGCGCCGAATTTTCTCTAGCGCTTCGCCCACCGTCATGCCGTCCCGGAGCTGCACGTATTCGGTGGTCATGATCCGGCCAGCCGTGCCCTCGGCATAGCCCAAAATTGTGGCGGTGGCCTGTCGTTCGGCGGGGCTGAGCTGTTGCAGCAGGCGCTTCACAATCCGGGCAGGCAGTTCGTCAAATAGCTCAGCTCGGTCGTCAGGCCGCATCGATTCGACTAGATGCCGCACGTCGGCAGCTTGCAGGGAGCTGATCAGCTCTTCCTGAATTTCGCTGGGGAAATATTCAAATACGTCTGTGGCTACGTCTTTACGCAGCAGCCGAAACGCAATCGCTCGGCCTTCAAACGTCATCTGCACCATTTGATCGCAGATATCAATTGCAGGAAGCTGGCTGAGTTCCCACTTCATCTGGTTTAGGTCAGCAACTTCTGCGCCAACATCTGCCCTAGAAATTTGCTTCTCCGGGGTGGTGAGCATCATAACCTCCGATTGCAACCTCTCGCGCGCTGAGAGGTCAGCTCACCCGCTCAGAGAGGAAATGTACTGTGGGACGGACTGTGTGGGAATGGACTAGGGTCCATGAGTTCTTTGAATGCAACATCAATGCGGCCCGGGGGCATCGCATCGCTACCGTACATAGTACCCTCGGATCGGTATATTTGTGTAGTAATCTTGCGGGAGATTTATGCCAGCGTGAAGAATTTGCGGCCTCGGCTGAATCTGAGCGGAGGTAGTCAAAGCGCGCTGAAGCCTGTAGCTTGTGCAGAAATCTATGCAGAAGCCTGTGCAGATATTTCCCTAGATATTGATCCAAACTAGGCTGGCAGCGATTGGCCTTCCAGCAGCATCGTCGCCTCTTCAGCCGAGAGCGGCGGGCTGAACAGATAGCCCTGCATCTCCTCACAGTCGAGCGAGAGCAGCGAATGCTCCTGCACTTTGGTCTCAACACCTTCGGCTACTAGCTTCAAATTCAGCACGCGCCCCATCGCAATAATCGCGGCCACGATTGCCTTGTCGTTCGGGTCGGTGGTCAGGTCGCGCACAAAAGACTGGTCGATTTTCAGCGTGTTAAACGGAAATTTTTTCAGCGAGCCAAGCGACGAGTAGCCCGTGCCAAAGTCATCCATTGCCATCGAAACGCCCATTTGATGCAGCTCGCAGAGAATATTTTTGGTGAGCTCCACGTTTTTCATCACGGTGGTCTCGGTAATTTCTAGCTCCAGATAGCGCGATGCTAAGCCCGTTTCCTGCAAAATTCGCGCCACCATTTTGACTAGATTCGGCTGCCGCAGCTGCCGCGCCGAGAGATTCACCGCGACGCGCACTGGCGGCAGTCCAGCAGCTTGCCAGCGATGGTTTTGGGTGCAGGCCGTTCGCAGCGCCCATTCGCCAAGCGGCACAATCAGGCCGTTCTCTTCGGCCAGCGGCACAAATTTAGCGGGCGACACCAGCCCCAAGTCTGGATGCTGCCAGCGCAGCAGCGCCTCAAGCTGAGTAATTTCGCCCGTCACAACGTTGACCTGCGGCTGGTAGTAGAGCACGAATTCCTGTCGCTCTAGCGCCCGGTGCAGATGGCTCTCCAGCGCCAGCCACTCTGAGGTTTCGGAGTGAATTGCCGAGGTGTAAAGATGGTAGCCATTGCGTCCGCTGTCCTTGGCGCGGTAGAGTGCCGCATCGGCATGTTTGAGCAGGGTTTCGGCATCCTCGCCGTCGGTTGGATAGAGGGCGATGCCAATGCTGTTGCTGACATGCAGCAGGTGACCTTCTAGCTCAAAATCTGGCTTCATGGCGTTCAAGATCTTCTCGGCCACCTGCACGGCTTCTTCCACCCCGCCAATATCGTTCAGCAGCACCGTAAACTCATCGCCCGCCCAGCGTGCCACCATATCCTGTCGGCGCAGGCAACGCTTCAGCCGCTGAGCCACCTCTTTGAGCAGCAAGTCGCCTGCCGCATGACCCAGCGAATCGTTGACCAGCTTAAACCGATCGAGATCGAGGAACATCACGGCCAGCTTTTGCTGATGGCGCGTCGCCTCAGACATCATCTCGGCGAGTCGATCGTTAAACGCCTTGCGGTTGGGCAAGCCCGTCAGCAGATCGTGAGCTGCCTGATAGCGAATCTGGGTTTCAGTTTGGAGGCGCTCTGTCACATCTCGAAAGCTCCAGACCCGGCCAATCACTGAGTCTCCAAGCCGCTGCGGACAAGAGCGACCCTCCAGATAGCGCCCGTCTTTCAGGTCTAAAATATCGTGGCTTTCAACTTGCGGCTGGCTATAGAGTGACTGCATCCGCGCCAAAAACTGCTGGGGATGCTTCAAAAAGCCGGTAATAAAGCTGAGATCATGGAACTCATCCCAGGAGACGGGCTGCAATCCCTGCTGCCAAAGCTCGGCAAACCGCTGGTTGAAGTTGAGAATATTGCCCTGGCTGTTGGTGACCAAAATGCCGTCGGCAGTTGCTTCAAAGGTGGCTTGCAGCAGCGACAGCGAGTTGCCTAGCTTTTCCTGGGTGCGCTTCCGGTCGCTGACATCGCGCTTGATTGCCACATGGTTGGTGATTTGGCCAGCTCGGTTGTGGATTGGGAAAATCGTGGCATCCTGCGGGTAGAGCGAGCCATCTTTGCGTCGCCCCATATAGGCTCCCTGCCAGACTTTCCCCGCCTGAATCGCGGCATCTATTTTGCCGTAGAAATCTTCCTCATGCTGCCCAGCTTTAAATAGCTCCGCCGGGGTTTTGCCCAGCACTTCCTCGCGCCGATAGCCCGTGATTCTCTCAAAGGCTGGATTGACGTAGAGCAAGCGCGTCTGATCGTCAGTAATTTCGATCGCATCTGCCGCCTGCTCTATCACAGCAGTCGCTAGCTCAGCCTGCCGCAAGGCCATCCGCAGCTCTGAGCGCTGTTCAGCAATTTTTTCGGCTAGGCGGCGCGTGTCCGAGAGGCTGGTGGCGCGGGCTTGCAGCAGCAGCAACATATCAGACGCGCTGCCCTGACGCGCTCGGTTGGAGAGCTTTACCGTCAGCGCATTTAGATCTTGCTGATCGCTGAGCAGAGGCATAGCCAGAAAGTAGAGCCAGTTCTGCTGGGGGCTGTAGATTGCCTGACCGCTAAACTGGAGCTGATTATGCAGAGATTCCAGCAGCAGCACCGCGTCGGGATGCTCGCAAAGCGCTTGAAACGCCAGGGCAATATCGGGCTGGCGCAGCCGAAAATGCTGCTCGACTAAATCGCCGAGCGAGAGCATCGGGCAAATCCGCTGGAGAGCCTCGCCAATTTGAGCAATCTGCATCTGGCCATCAAAGACCAGATAGAACGGAAAGGCTTGATTGAGCGCATCAGCTGAAATGCTGGCAGGGGCCTGACCCTGGCGACGGCTTAAATCAAACGTCAGCGGCGGCTTGGTCATATATCGGTAGCAGCACCCGGCTCAAGTATGGAGATTGCAGTCTGGTTAAGTGATTTGGAGAGCAGTCTGGAATAGCGAGCCGGACTAGCGAGCGAGCAGTCCGCAATCCTGCGGACTCGGACTTCCGACACAGACTTTGGACTCAGAAGTTTCAGAAGACTCAAACCTGTCTCAAGAATGCCCAGCTGCTTGCAGCCTCCAATCTTTACTAAACTTGACAAGCAGAGGCTTCACAATCGCAGATCTACAGACTGAGCCTGTATACAGAGCCTCTCAGTTTACTAGAGTTCAGTGAATCTGCTGAAAGTCAACCTGACCTAGACCGCAAAAACCGTAGGTTACTCTGGCTTTAGACTGCCATCCTCTAGACTGCCATCTGGATGCCAGCTGAGCTGGCATGAATGCCGCTGCAAAATCATGGGGACTTCATCTGGATGCACTTGACGATACCAAATCTGCTCCGGCAACAGCAGCACGACTGGCCCGTTGCCGCACTGCCCCAGACAGCGACAGCCTATGAGCGTCACGCCTGAGGCTTCGCCTAGTCTAGACTCAAAGGCCGCCAGCACCTTTGCCGCCCCCGATCTGCGGCAGGCTGTGTTTTGGCAGACCAGCAGCGTCGGGGGCGGCATGAAGGCTCAAAGTCCTGGAATGAGCAACCCCTTCTCTGCCAGCCAAGCGCGATTGAACAGCCGCGACTGGTAGCGTGCTCCGCCGTCGCAAAGCACCGTCACAATTCGATGCCCAGCGCCGAGCTGTCTTGCCAGCGCTACCGCTGCTCCCACGTTGATGCCGACCGAACCACCCATAAACAGCCCGTCCCGGTGCAGGAGCTGATAGACCACCCGGATTGCCTCTGGGTCTTCGATCTGAATCGCGTCGTCAATTGGCGCGCCCTGCATGTTGGCCGTAACGCGGCTGTTGCCAATGCCTTCGGTAATCGAGCTGCCTTCTGGCTGGATTTCGCCCGTCTTAGCGTAGCTGTAGAGGCCGCTGCCCATCGGATCGGCGAGGACACATTTAATCGCAGGATTTTTTTCTTTGAGGAATAGCGCTACCCCGGCATAGGTGCCGCCCGTGCCCGTTGCGGACACCCAGGCATCTAGCTTGCCGTCGGTCTGCGCCCAAATTTCGGCGGCGGTCGTTTCGTAATGCGCCTGTCGGTTAGCCAGGTTATCAAACTGATTTGCCCAGATCGCGTTCTCTAGCTCTTCCGCCACGCGCCCAGAGAGCCGCACATAGTTGTTGGGGTCTTTGTAGGGAACTGCGGGGACTGTCCGCACTTCGGCTCCCAGCGTCCGCAGCAGATCGATTTTTTCTTGGGATTGCGTGTCGGGAATGATGATCAGGCATTTGTAGCCCTTGGCGTTGCAGATATGCGCCAGCCCAATGCCTGTGTTACCTGCTGTGCCTTCAACCACCGTGCCGCCCGGTTTCAGCAGCCCTTGCTTTTCAGCTGCCTCAATGATGTAGAGCGCGGCGCGATCTTTAACAGAGCCGCCCGGATTGAGGAATTCGGCTTTGCCCAAGATTTCGCAGCCCGTCTCTTCACAAAAGCTGTTGAGCCGAATCAAAGGCGTGTTGCCGACAGTCTCTACAAATCCGTTTTTGATATCCATATCCTGCATCCCCTTTCGCTGTCCCTAGTCAAACCCTAATCAAATCCCTAATCAAATTCTGACTGATTCTGGCAGTTGAGTTGCAGTTGAGCCGCAAAATTAGCCGAGATTTTCAGGGCTGAGGCTGGAGGCTCAAACTGGCCGAACGGGCACTTGATGCTCAGCCAGATGGCGCTTAATCTCAGCGACGCTCAGGTCGCCGTAGTGCAGCAGCGAAGCCAGCAGCGCCGCCTCAGCTCGGCCTGTCGTCAAGGCGGCCTCGATATGCTCGCAGCAGCCTGCACCCCCCGAAGCAATCACCGGGATCTGCACCTGCTCCGCAATGCTGCGGGTCAGCTCTAGGTCGTAGCCCGCCTGCGTTCCATCTGCATCCATGCTGGTAATCAGCAGCTCGCCTGCACCGCGCTGGGCTACCTCTTTCGCCCAGGCAACCGCATCTAGCCCGGTGTTTTCGCGTCCGCCTCGCACGTAGACATCCCAGCCCGGATTTGGCCCGCCCGGATTTGGCTCACCCGGATTTGGCCCGCCCGGATTTGGCTGACCGGAAGCATTTGGATCAAGGCGACGGCGCGCATCAATCGCGACGACAATGCACTGGTTGCCAAAGCGGTCGCTGGCACGGTTCAGGAATTCGGGATCGCGAACAGCAGTCGAGTTAATGCTGACCTTATCGGCTCCAGCCCGCAGCAGCTTTTTGATTGTGTCAAGGGACTGAATGCCGCCACCCACCGTCAGCGGAATAAACACCTGCTCGGCGGTGCGGTGAACTACATCGTAGATAATGTCGCGGTCTTCATGCGTGGCAGTGATATCCAGAAATACCAGCTCGTCGGCTCCGGCCTGGTTGTAAATCTGCGCCAGCTCGACCGGATCACCGGCATCCCGCAAGTTTACAAAATTAACGCCTTTCACCACGCGGCCTGCCTTTACGTCCAGACAGGGCAAAATTCGTTTGGCAAGCATGGCACAGAGTCCGGGTGGCGTGATTGATCAGTAGCTTCTCATCATAGCTTCTCATAATCGCTTAAGCTGCGGCTGATTTTGCGGACAAGACACTGATATATTGGTTTTTGATCCTTGGTCAATTGCTGGAGTCGAGATGGATATTGGTCAGAAAGTACGAGTATGTCGTCTGCGGGATCGCCCCCCCAAAGAGGTGATTGCGCGACTGGGTAAAACGGGCGTGATTGACTCGTACAGAATGGTGGATGGCAGCGGTGTTGGGGCGGTGGTCAAGTTTGAGGATAATTTCTCAACCTGGTTTTTTGAAGATGAGCTGGAGCCAATAGGCTGAGCTGGTTTGAGCAATCTAGGCTTTCAATCTAGGGGCTGCTGGCAGATCGCGGAAAGAGCATGAGATTCTCTCTCCCAGTCGAGGCATCCCTTTTTTATCGGCTGCTACGCTAATAGAGCAATCAATATCGCTGAGCTTGGGACAAGAAATCATGGCACTGGTGCTGACATTTTTGGGTAAAGGCGGCACGGGTCGCACGACAGTGGCCATCGCAGCAGCCAAGCAGCTGGCCAGTCAGGGGCGGCGCGTGCTGCTGGCGAGCCAGGATCTGAGTCCGGCGCTGTCAATTTTGCTGGGCGCAGCCGTCAGCTCAGAGCCGCAGGAAATCAGCCCCAACTTACAGGTTGTGCAGCTTCAGACGACGGCTTTGCTGGAGCAGAGCTGGGACGAGCTAAAGCGGCTGGAGGCACAGTATCTCCGTTCACCGTTTTTTAAGGCGGTCTACGGCCAAGAGCTGAGCATTCTGCCAGGGATGGACGATGCGCTGGCGCTGGATGCGATGCGTCGCTATGACGGCAGCGGCAGCTACGATGTGATTGTGTTTGACGGATCGGGCGATCAGGCGACGCTGCGGATGCTGGGCACACCCGAAGCCGTCAGCTGGTATACAAGGCGGTTTCGCAAGGTGTTTGTAGAGTCAGATTTTGGCAAGACGGTGATGCCATTTTTGCAGCCGCTGGCCGCTTCTGTGCTGAACATGGGCGGCTCAGGTGATCTGTTTAACCAGCCGACGGTCAACCAGGCGACTAATCTGCTGGAGCAGGGACGGGCAGCGGTGGCCGATCCGCGGCGGGTGGCGGCCTATTTGGTCACAACTCCGGCGGCTGATGCGGTGGCGGTGGCCAAGTATCTCTGGGGCAGCGCTCAGCAGGCAGGCGTGACCGTGGGCGGTTTGCTGCTAACTCAGCCGCATTCATCTCAGGGCGATCCAGATACCAATTTGGGCGAGAGCTTCGCGCCGCTGCCCATCTACAGTCTGCCGAGCCGCAGCGGCGCAGACTGGCAGGGCTTGATGCAGGCGATGCCTGATTTCGGTCAGGCGGCTCAGGCTCCTCAGCCAATGCGAGTAGATTTTGCGGAGAGCAAGGTCTATCTGTTTTTACCGGGCTTTGATAAAAAGCAGGTGAAGCTGACGCAGTACGGCCCGGAGATTACAATTGAGGCAGGCAATCAGCGGCGCAACATTCTGCTGCCGGAAGCTCTGTCCGGACGGCAGGTGACGGGCGCTAAGTTTCAGGATGGCTATCTGATTATCTCGCTTTAGCTGTTTGGCGTTTTCTCAAGTTAACCGTAATTAGTAATTTAGCAATAGGCATCGCAACTAAACAGATCAACAGATCAATCTAGCAAGACCGCTCATGACCGTTCTCACAGTTGGCGACCCGGCTCCTTGGTTTGTCTTACCCTCAACCTCTAACCCGAACTTCCACTTCGATACGGTTGGCGGCTATCGGATCATTCTGTGCTTTTTCGGCAGCACTCAGCTGGAGCAGTCAGCGCAGGCCGTCGAGGACTTCTGTGCAATGCAGGCTGAGCTAGCGGCAGCCAACATTCCGTTTTTTGGCGTTAGCGTTGATCCCGCAGATCGGGTGCTGGCAAGCAAAGTTGTTAGCCCCACCTACTGCAAGTTTTTCTGGGACTTTGAGCAGCAGGTGAGCCAGCAGTACGGAGCCGCTGCGCCCACCGATCAGAGCCAGCAGCCCAGCTATCAGCCGATCACCTACCTGCTCAACGAAAACCTGTCTGTGCAGCAGGTTTTCCCACTTAGGCAGGCGGAGGGTTACGCTGCCGAGATTTTTCGCTGTGTGTCCAGCCTGCCGCCGCCCGAACTGCCGCGACCCGCAGCGCGACAGGCACCGGTGCTGTTTATTCCGCAGGTGCTAGAGCCAGAACTCTGTCAGGCGCTGATTCAGCTTCACCAGTCGAGCGGAGGTCGCAGCTCTGGGTTTATGCGTGAGGTGGATGGCAAAACCGTCGAGATCTTAGATCCGGGGTTCAAGAAGCGGCGCGATATCAACCTGGCCGACAGTCCGCTGTTGGGAGCTATTAACCAGCGCGTGATTCGCCGGATTAAGCCTGAAGTCGCCAAGGCATTTCAGTTCGAGATCACCCGATTTGAGCGCCATCTCGTTGCCTGCTATGACGCAACGGATCAGGGCTTTTTCAACCGCCACCGTGACAACACGACCAAAGGCACTGCCCACCGTCGCTTTGCCATGACGCTCAACCTCAACCCGTCTGAATATGGCGGTGGCGATCTACGGTTTCCGGAGTACGGCACGCAGCTCTACCGCACAAATCAGGGCGAGGCGATCATTTTTTCGAGTTCGCTGCTGCATGAGGTCACGCCTGTCACCAGCGGCCACCGCTATGCGCTGCTGTCTTTTTTCTATGGCGACGAGGATGCTGCGATCCGCGAACGCAACCAGCAGTTTTTGGCTGACCGCTCAACAGAGCCGCCGCCAGTAAAGCCAGCACAGTCGGGGTTTGGCGCTCCTCGCTCAGCCGCTTCGTCGAAGTCGAATCAGGCCAAATCTCAGGCTAAATCAAAAAAGCGACGCTAGTTGAATGTCGGATGCATCGGGTTCTAATTTGTCAACAATTTCGGCGATGACCTGAACGACAAGTTGGCCATATCCGCCACAATAGAAAAGAACTGATTACTCTAGCCTCAGATGGACTTTAGCAGCGCCCTCCCCACTTTTGTCGTAACGCTCCGCGAAGGCACCGAAGCCTCGCTCGTGGTTGGCATTGTGTTGGCCTATCTCAAAAAAGCGGGACAGAGCCGATTTAACGCCTGGGTATTTGCGGGGATTGCGGCCGGGTTGGCAGGGAGCCTCTTGGTGGGGCTGCTGTTCAACGGGCTGCTGGTTGCCCTAGACAGCTCAGATCAAGCCTATGCGCCAATCTGGAAGCAGCTATTGGAGGGCGGCTTTGGGCTGGTGGCGATTGGGCTGTTGAGCTGGATGCTGGTTTGGATGACGCAGCAGGCGCGGCAGCTTAAGTCAGAGGTTGAAAGCTCGATTGCGAGTACCTTGCAGCAGGGCGATGCCGCGGCAGGCTGGGGGCTGTTTGGCCTGGTGACGGTGGCGGTGCTGCGCGAAGGCTTTGAAACGGTAGTGTTTTTGGCAGCGCAGTTTCAGCAGGGCTGGATTCCGGCGCTGGGAGCGGTGGCAGGCTTAGTGGGCGCAACGCTGATTGGGTTTTTGCTGTTTCAGCTGGGGGTGAAAATCAACCTGCGGCAGTTTTTTCAAGTCATGGGGCTGCTGCTGCTGCTGATTGTCTCTGGGTTGGTAGTTAGCGCTTTGCGGCATTTTGACCAGGCGGCTCGGCTCTATTCTGATTTGGGCGAGACGAGTCTTTGCTTCAGCGCCGATTCCTGCATTCTGGGTTCGCAGGTCTGGGATTTGACGAAAGTGCTGCCGGATCGCCAGTTTCCGGGCATCTTGCTCAAAGCTTTCTTTGGCTATACGCAGAAGCTCTATCTGGCGCAGGCGGTTGGCTATGTCGGATTTTTGCTCAGCGTTGGCTGGCTCTATTTGCGGTCGCTGGGACTGCTGCCTGCATCGGGTGTCAAACAGCAGGCTTAAAAGCAGGCGAAAGGGGGCTATTTACAAGGCAGATAGCCAGATAGCTGGGAGCAAATCATCGGGCTTGCAGCTGTAGAGCATCTGCTAGGCAGTTAGGATTGGGAGAGGATTGGGATTTTGATATATCGCTAATATTCATGCTCTAATATTCATGCTTAAGATAGAGCAAAAGCCTTGTCAAATTGGAGTAAAACTTACGAAAAATAGTGATTAGAGAGGTTTCAATCATGATGAAGTTACTTATCCTGTCTGCATTAGCGTTTGTAATGCCTGCGATAGAGGCTTCCATAGCTCAGGCTCAAGTTTCAATTCGGGAACTCCAAAACAGCTCAGAAACTTCCATTTCAGGTGAGATTCGGAGCATTGTGGGTAACGAATTTATCTTGGACGACGGAACTGGGCAGATCATCGTTGATGCTGGACCTCGTTGGTATCATCAGCTCAATCTTACTTCTGGAGAACGTATTACCGTTGTAGGCGAGTATGATGATGACGATTTTGATGCTTATACGATTACTCGTGACAGCGGTGAGGTCATTCAAATTCGTCCAGCCGATGGACCTCCACCGTGGGCTGGTGGTCGTAAGTGAGAAGCAGTTTTTGAAATTAGCGTAGTCCAACGTTCCGGTTGAAGCAGGCTGGCCAATTCAGCTGGTGTCTTTTAAGAATTTGATTACAGTCGCTTAACCGGAACTGTAGACTTTTAAGGCGTAGCAGCTGTATTTTTCTAATCTCAAATCCCAATCTCATTCTAATCTCAAATAAATTTAAAAGCTGTACATTTCATTAATTTCTAGCAATCCCTTTATATTTCACGGCTTATATTTCACAGCTTATTCATATTTCCACAGCTCAGCTTTTGACGCTCTTACGCTCAAACCGTGAACCGCAAACCAGATACACTAGAACCAGGAAAGAGGAGGTGCAGGTGGTTGCAGGCTGGGGAATCAACGCCCTAGTCTGAGGAAAGTCCGGGCTTCCCAAAGACCAGACTTGCTGGGTAACGCCCAGTGCGGGCGACCGTGAGGAGAGTGCCACAGAAAAATACCGCCTGACTTGAACTTAAACATTCAAGCCAGGTAAGGGTGCAAAGGTGCGGTAAGAGCGCACCAGCAGCATCGAGAGGTGCTGGCTCGGTAAACCCCGGTCGGAAGCAAGGTCGAACGGAGCCAAGGTTGGTCTTTTCCCGGCTCCGGGCAGTCTAGAGTTCGCTACAGTCTGCGTAATCCGCTAGAGGTGTCTGGTAACAGGCATCCCAGATAGATAACCGCCCTTAGCGCGACTTGTCGCGTCAAAGAACAGAACCCGGCTTATGTCCGCCTCTTTCCTTTTTTCACCCGCCCGTGATCCGCTATGCTCGACCCGCGCCGCCAAACGCAACTCCAACAGCTCATCCAAGACTTAAAACTCCCTGCCATGCCCTCCGTCAACTGGCGCCTGCTCGACCGGGCGCTGGTGCATCCAACCGCTGCTGCCGACAACTACGAGCGGCTAGAGTTTGTGGGAGATGCGGTGGTGCGGCTAGCGGCGGCTGAGTTCTTGTACCAGGTTGAACCTGCCGCCCCCGAAGGCGAAATGGCCGCAATTCGCAGCATTTTGGTCAGCGACCGGACGCTTGCCGAAATTGCCGACTGCTATGAACTAGAGCGCTACTTAGTGATGTCCGCCAGCGTTGCCGCCAGCTCTGTCGGGCGCGAAACTCGTCTGGCCGCAGCCTTTGAAGCCATGCTCGCCGCCCTCTACCTCAGCGCCCAGGATCTGTGCCTGATTCGCCCCTGGCTCGATCCGCACTGGCAGCAGTACGCCATAACGATTCGCCAAGACCCAACCCTGCAAAACTACAAGGGCGCACTGCAAGGCTTGACCCAGGGCAAATACCAAAGCCTGCCCGACTATCGCATTACCGAAGTGGGTCAAACCTACGGCGACAGCGAGCGGTTTCTAGCCGAGGTCTGGGTGAAAGACCGCTGCTGGGGTAAGGGCAAAGGCCAGTCGAAAAAGGCAGCAGAGCAGGCGGCGGCACAGGTGGCGTTTCAGGCACTGCAAGCTGAAATTCACGGGGTTGAATAGGTCGCTAACCTGCGCCCTCAGCGCAATTCCGCAAATTTGCCTAAGCTGAGGCCAACAGCCAGCGGGAATTCTAAATCTGTCGTCACGCCGCACCACAGATATGAATCCCAGCGTTTTGCCTTCAGCTCGATCTGTCCGGCTCGCTTTGTTTGGCGTGGGGCGCTGGGGCGCTCACTGGCTGCGAAATCTGCAAGAGCATCCGCAGGCTAAGCTGCTGGCGGTGGTCGATCCCTGCCAAGACCGCCTGCATACCCTGGCGCGGCAGCACCAGCTCAACTCAGAAATTTTGCTGGCGGACTGGCAGCAGGCGCTGCAAACGCCGGGACTGGAAGCCGTAGTGCTGGCTACGCCTGCCGTGACGCATTACCCAATGATCCGGGCGGCGCTGGAGCAAGGACTGCATGTGCTCTGCGAAAAGCCGCTCACCCTCAGCCCCACCGAGGCGCTAGAACTCTGTGAGCTAGCCGAACGTCAGCAGCGGCAGCTTGTGGTCGATCACACCTATTTATTTCATCCTGCCGTGCAGCAGGGGCAGCGCTTGATTGGGGAGGGCGAACTGGGCGAACTACGCTATGGTTACGCTAGCCGCACACATCTCGGCCCAGTGCGGCAAGATGTCGATGCGCTCTGGGATCTGGCGATTCACGATATCGCGATTTTTAATCACTGGCTGGCTGCGCTGCCGGTGCAGGTGCAGGCGCAGGGAGCGGGCTGGCTTCAGCCGCAGTCTGGAGCGGGACTAGCCGATTTAGTCTGGGTGAAGTTAACCTACGCCAGCGGCTTTGAGGCGATGATTCATCTCTGCTGGTCAAATCCAGACAAGCAGCGCCGCCTGACAGTGACGGGCAGCGAAGGGTCGCTGGTCTTCAACGAAATGGCCGTCGCGCCACTGATGCTCTATCGGGGGGCGCTGGAAGCTGAGCAGGGGCAGTTTTTGCCCGTCCGGCAGCAGCATCAGGCGATTGAACTAGCGCCCGTCGAGCCGTTGCAGGCTGTCTGTGAGCATTTTCTAGGCTGCGTCCAGCAAAACCACTCATCCCATTCAGACGGCAGGCTGGGAGCCAAGCTGGTCGAGATTTTGGCGGCGCTCACCCAGTCGTTGCAGCAGGGGGGCTGTCCGGTTAGGCTCTGACAGTTCTGAATAGTTGAGTTGAGCGGTGAGGATGAGGGCAGCGGTTGCAATCGTGGCATTAAAGAGACGGTGCAGATTCATAGTGCTGACTCCTTTTAGCTGGGATAAACTCCCAGACTGATTTAGCTTGAACAATTCTAGACAGAAAAATTTAAACATCTCAGATTACGACTTGAGAAACGATTCTACAAAATTTTAGATGCCTGAGATATACAAAATGCCGCGATATTTGAGAATGACTGGAGCACGACGCGATCTAGCATATAGCCGTTCTGGAACGCTGTAGGTGACGCCGCGATAGCAAATATCCTGATACATTTGACCACCTCTTTTATGAGTTCTGGATTAACTTTCGGGACATCGATTTGCTCGATGTCCTCAAATTAACGGCATCGCTCAGAATAGACAGCCTGAAAAAGTCTGGAGTGATTGCGGCTAGAAAGTTGCAGAAAGTCAGAGAAAGTCAGGTCTTGAGATTCAGCGCTGTAAAACTGCGTAATGACAGCAGGCAAATCTGTATTATCTCGAACGCTCTTGTAACTGATGCAGAACATAGAGCGATATAGGGTAAAGTTCTGATCACGTCGCTGGATCTAAAACACTATGACAACCTTCAACCAAACTGAAGTCTATCTAGTTCCTCGGAGGCTGCTCTGGCTATCCGTCTGCGCTCTGGCAGCGCTCTACGGTACATTTAGCTTGGGCTGGATGATCTACCGTGTCCATCTGCCAGCTCAAATGACCCAGCTGGGTTTTTCTGAGCAAGCCGTACCGCTATTGCTGCTGGTAGAAGCGCTGTTGACGATTGCAGTGGAGCCATGGGCAGGCGCGATTTCCGACCATACCCATCGTCAACAGCAGAGTCGCTGGCCGCTGATTTTCTGGGGCGTAGTGCTTTCTTCGCTGCTGTTTGTGGTTTTTTCAACCCAGGTTTCTTTTATTGCCAGCACTCTGATCACGCGCTGGGCAATTGTGCTGCTGTTGCTGGCTTGGGCCGTCGCCATGAGTTTGTTTCGCAGTCCAGCACTGGCGCTACTGAGAAGCTTTGCGCCCACCGAAAAATTGCCCCAGGCTGCCAGCCTGCTCACGCTGGCCTTTGGTCTCACCGCTGCCGCCACGCCATTGGCGAGTCCGCTGGTGCTAAAGCTAGGGCTGACGCTCTCTTTCACGCTGGCGGCAATTCTGATTTTGGCGGCGGCGCTGTGGCTGCGCTCCAGTCTGCCTGCTGTGCCAGCTTCACCAGCTTCTTCACCCAATCTGGTGCTTCAGCCCGTTCGGTTTGGCAGCTTAGCCAGAATTTTTGGCCTCGGGTTTGCCACGATGCTGGCCTTTCGCCTAGCTGTCGAAACCTTTCCGAAGCTGCTCAAAGCTCAGATTCCCGGCATTCAGCCCCCGCTGTTTGTGGGGCTACTGCTGATCACGCTGGGGCTAGCCGCCCTGCCGATTGGCAAGCTGGCGCTGCGCCAAGGCAACAGCCGCATCATGCAGCTGGGGGTCGCTGTTGCCACGCTGTTTTTGCTGCTGATGCCCTTCTGCCAATCGGCAGGACTGGCCGTGGTGAATGCCATTGGGCTGGGCTTGGGCTTCAGCGCTATCTGGAACGGCGTGCTGCCTGCGGCGCTGATGCAGGTTTCAGTTGATCGAGCTGGCTTGGGAGTCGGGATGCTGTTTGCGGGCGTGGCAGCTGCCGCTAGCCTGATGTTGGGGCTGTTGAGCAAGCCTGGAGTTTTGTCGCCTGCTGCGGCCATTGGGCTGGGCATCGTGGCGCTGGTTGGAATTGGGCTAGACAGGCAATATTCGCCTACTGCCGACTAGAAAGCCTGCCCAAACAGAAAGCCTGCCCAAACAGAACGGGAGGGCTGTTGTATCGCAGCGCCTCCCTCATACATACATATAACTGCTAAATGAGTTGGTAAGGTCGAGAATAATTAAGCCGCAGCTAGTGAACTGCAAGTCAGCGGCAAGTCAGCGGCTAGACGGTAAAGCATTCCATGCGATACTCTGCTGCAAGCGTAGAGGTTTTGCCTGAGGCGGATCAAGTGACTTCGATTCAATATCAACTGCAATCTAGCGATCAGCTTTGCTTTATCCGGATTCCTAAGACCGGCAGTACAACGCTGATTTCAATTCTAGATGCCAAATTTGACGTTGCGGAGATCTGTCCGCTAATGGCTGGTGATCTGCCAGAGGCTATCCCTGAAGAATTGGCAAAATACAGGCTGTTTAGAGGTCACTTTGACTATGACCTGTGCCGCTATCTGCCTCATCATCAGGTCTATGTAACGATGTTGCGGCATCCGCTGGATCGAGCGGTGTCCTATCACGAATTCTGCAAGCGCGCTCAGACCGATCGGGAATTTGATCGCTACTTGAAGCAGGAGGCCAATCGTGGGATTGAAGCATTTATCAATCATGCTGACCCGACGATTCGGCTCCGCACAGCCAACTGTCAAACGCGCTACGTTGCGGCTGGTCTGGGCAGTCGGCATAGCCAGCCCTTCACCCCGTCGGCTTTAGAGTCAAAGTACACAGATGCTGAGCTGCTCGCGTTAGCCAAAGCCCATCTCGATCAGTTTGCGTTTGTGGGAATTACAGAGCGGTTTCAGGATGCTGTTTTGCTGCTGGGCTATACATTTGGCTGGTTGCCGATCACCGACTATCAGAGCCTCCGCGTTACGACGACGAAGCCGAAGCGAACTGAGCTAGCTCCGGAGCTAGCTGACGCGATTTTGATGGCCAATCAGCTTGACTTAGAGCTATATCACTACGCCGAGCAGCTGTTTACCCAGCGATTTGCTCAAATGCTAGTCGAGTTGCAGGCTGCGCCGTCTCAGGCCAATTTCACCGAGATCGTGTCTTTTGATCAGGCTAGCTCAGCGCAAAAGCAGCAGATCGTGGCAGCGCTAGAGCAGCACTATCAGCAGCGATCTGCCGCGCTCAATTTGCCGCTGCTCTCCCAGCTCAACTTTGATGTTTTGCAAGCGCTTTCCGGCTCAGGCTGGCATCGGCGCAACGGCGTTCACAGTGGACTGCTGGCTGATTCACTGCCGTTTCGTTGGACAGGACCCGGTACTGAATCTACGTTAGATTTTCCTCTGGCCGCTGACCGGGATCTAGAAATTCGGATTCGGATTGTGAATGCTGCCCTGCCTGAACTGCTGGAGAGCTTTGGGCTGAAGGTGAATGGGCATCTGGTGCCGATTCAGCTGCGGCTCCAGCGAGGTTCTGTAACGGTGTTCAAAGCGACGATTCCTCGCTCAGCGCTGAGGAGCGATGCGCCGTTGACTCGGCTGACGCTGACGGTGGAGCGGACGATTTCGCTGCGAGCCGTGCAGCCTGAGGCGGGGGATGATCGCGTCGTTGGGCTAGCGGTGCATTGCATCCTCTGTTTTCCGGTGGGGGAACGACCTCAGATTGCCCAAGACAGCTACTTTTTGTATTTTTTACTGCCAGAGCACGATCGGGCTTGGCGAGCCGCCGCAAATTTTATCAAGCAGCATCTCCGGCCTGCGGAAACGATTGCGGCGCCGCTAGAGTTCGCCGAGAGGTTTCCCAAAGCCTTTTGCTTTTATACCGAGGACTTTCGGGAGCGTCAGGGCTTAGCTTGGGTGGTAGTGCATAAGCAGCTGATTGAGGAGATAGATCCGGCCTCATTGGACTGGATAGCACGTCGCTTTAGGCCCGTTTTTGCCAACACCGTCTTTGTGATCTTCTCTAGCCGCGACCTGCCCAGAGCCAGCCTCCGCACTAACGATCTGCGCGCTTTCTGGAAGAGCTGGCTGAGGCTGAAGCTGGCTAGGCTGACCCGTCACGTCTCTGCAAAGACCGGCAGGGCAAAACAGCATAGGACTGACGACGCTAATAGATGAGAATTGTCAAGTGATTAAACGGTTAATGAACAGGGATATCTCTGATAAATCGATCAAGATATCCCTGCTGAGCTTAGGGTCTGGCTGTGGCGAATCTAATGGCAAATCTAATAGTGATTGCCAACTTTGCGGTGATGTACAGCGGTCAGCGCGTCGGGTTTAGAGACTCGGCCCACGTCTACCGTGCTGTATACCAACCAGTGATCGCTGCATTCCATCCGGCTGACCACCTCGCATTCTAAGTAGGCCAGCGCTTCGCCCAAAATGGGGGAGCCATTGGCGGCAGGATGGACTTTGATGCCCGCAAAGCGGTCGGCTCCGGGGGCAAATCGCTTCAGGAAATGCTTCATCAGGTGCTGGTAGTTGCCTTCTTCGAGCACGTTGAGGATGAACTGATCACCCGCATGCAGGAATGACTCAATCGCCCGGTCTTTGGCGACGGCAATCGTGATACCCAATGGCTCGACGCTGGCTTGTGAAACCCAGGAGGCGAGCATAGCGCTGGAGGCTTCACCCTTTTTGGCGGTGATGATGTAGAGTCCGCCGCTGAGTCGGCCTAGCGCTTTGTCTAGATCGCTGTCGAGCGCCTTCATTTGCTTAACGGCGCGATCGCGGGTCAGCCATTGGCCTAAATCAGTGCCTGCTTCGTCGCAGAGCTGGTAGATGGCTGCGTTGGGGGTTTCTTTGATCAAGATTGGGGCGAAGGTTTCTTTGATCCCAGCCTCTTGGAAGCGATTGCGGATCGGGTAAACCGACTCGTCATCGCCGCCGCCAGATTCAAACAGGCCGATGGCTTGCTTGGGGGTGATGGCGGCCAAGATGGTGCTGAGGGCGGCCTGGGTGTTGGCGGACTGGGGCGGCATGCCGATAATCACGCCAGCGGCCAGATCGACCATTTCGCGGACTTCCTGTGGGTCGGCGGCTTTCAGGTCAATCAGCTCGACAGCAACACCGGTTTTAAGGATGCCGCTGGCGAGGGCTTGGGCGAGTTCATCGCTGTAGCCGTAGTCGGCGGCGTAGAAGATGGCGACGGTGGTTTCGGCTTTGGCCTGGGCTTGGCTCCAGTCGCGGTAGCGACCTATGAGTTCGCTGACGTGGTGGCGCAGCAGCGGGCCGTGGCCGGTAGCGATGGTGCTGATTTCGGGGAGATCGGCCATGCGCTTGAGGGCAGCAAGGACGGAGCGGGCGTTAGGCCCCATCAGGCAGTCGTAGTAGAGCTGATAGTCGGAGTCGAGCAGGGTGAGGTCTTCGTCGTAGGGGCTGTCGTCGCAGTAGTGCATCCCGAATACGTCGCAGGTGAAGAGGCTCTGCGTTTTGTGGTCGTAGGTGAGGATGGTGTCGGGCCAGTGCAGGTTGGGGGCGGAGACAAATTCGAGTTCGTGGCCGTTGCCCAAATCGAGGCAGTCGCCGTTTTTGACGATCTGGCGTTTGAAGGGGTGGTGGACAAGATCTTCGAGGAATTGGATGGCGACTTTGGAGCCGACAACGGTGGCTTGGGGGGCGAGGGTGAGGAGTTCTCGGACAAGGCCGCTGTGGTCGGGTTCGGTGTGGCTGATCACCAGATAGTCAATTTCGGCGGGATTGATAAGCTGGGTTAATTGATTGAGATAGAGATCATGAAACTTGGCGTGGCTGGTGTCAATCAGGGCGGTTTTTTCGCCGCGAATTAGAAATGAGTTGTAGGTGGTGCCGTTGCGGAGTTCAAATTCGATGTCGAAGCGGTCGCGATCCCAGTCTAGGGAGCGGATGGCGGTAGTGTTTGGGGCGATTTCGAGGGTTTGTAGGGTGAGTTTGGCGGAGCTGGGGGCTGGGGTGCGTTCGGCGATGGCGATCATGTTTGATCCTCCTGGTATGGCGTTTTGTTAAAAATTTGGCTGTCTTTGGCTGTCTTTAGAATGGCTCTACTCAATTATTGCGCTGAAGTCTCAACTTTTGTAAAGCAATGATTAGCAAAGCGATTGATTAGCTGCTTTTATATTAGACGAATTGATGTGGGGAGATTGATGCTGAGATCGGGGAGCCGAGCCGAAATACCCCTACTTCACCCCTACTTCACCCCTACTCCACCTCAATCACCTCAACCAGCTCATCCGCCATCTCAAAATTCCCTGTCACGCTCTGCACATCTTCCAAATCCTCCAGCGCCTCCATCATCCGCAGCAGCGCCCCTGCCTGCTCCGCATCCGTCACCTCAACGCTATTGCTCGGAATCCAGCGCAGCTCCGACTCCATCACCTGATAGCCTTTAGCCGCCAGTCTTTGCCCCAGTTCCTCCAAGTCAAGCGGATTGCTAAACACTTCGGCTCCCGGAATCTCCTCGTCCAGCTCCACCAGCTCGTAAGTCTCCGCCCCCAGATCCAGCAGATCTTCTAGCAGACTCTCTTCGTCAATCGGCAGCGCTTTTAGCTTGCCGCTCCCTGCCCGCCAAATCCGCACCACCCCCTTCTGCTCAAACATCCAGCCGACGCAGCCCATCTCTCCCAAATTGCCGCCGCGCTTGCTAAACGCTGCCCGCAGATCTGCCGCCGTGCGGTTGCGGTTATCGGTGAGCGCCTCAATCAAAATCGCCACGCCCCCTGGCCCATAGCCCTCGTAGCGGATCTCCTCCAGCGCCCCGTCTGCTCCTAACTTGCCTGCGCCTTTGGCAATCGCCCGGTCAATATTGTCGTTGGGAATGCCAGCGGCTTTAGCCTTCTCAATCGCGGTTCTCAGCTGAAAATTACCCGCCGGGTCAGGCACCCCAGAGCGTGCCGCCATAATAATCGCCCGCGAAATTTTGGCGAAAGTCTTGCCCTTGGCAGCATCCACCCGCGCTTTTTGCCGCTTAATCGTCGCCCACTTGCTATGCCCAGACATCGCTCTCTTGTCATAACGCCTCAGATGACTAGGATAATGTAGGAGGCTGAGAGATGGGAATGCGTGGTTTTTGGAGTAGAAATTTAGCAAGATGCCGCAAAAACTGGCAATCACAATTAGCGGGGCGGTGTCATTGGGCAGCTACGAAGCTGGCGTGCTCTACGAGATGATTGAGGCCATCGCCCAGCACAACGGACACCCAGACACCGCCCCCAACCAGCAGATCGAAATCGACGTGATTACCGGCGCTTCTGCCGGAGCCATGACTGCCTGCATCTTGGCGCAGAAGCTGATGTTTGAAGCCGAGGCATTGCGCCAGCCCTACGCCAACGCTCTCTACAAGCCTTGGGTCGAAGATGTCGATATCACCCGCCTGCTGAATCTGCGCCCCGATGAAGACCCCAACTTTTCGATCCTCTCGTCTGACCAGATTGCCGAAATTGGCGCTCGCTATGTTTTGCAGCGCTACGCCGCCGGATTGCCCACCCCGCGCCAGCGACATCCGGCCAGCGCCGCCAGCATCCGTCTCGGTATCGCCATGTCCAACCTCAACGGCGTAGACTATGCGGTCGAAATCACCGACTTCCCCGACGTGATGAATCCCGACAGCCGTGCCCGCCGCATGTTCACCTACACCCGCCACCAGGATTTCCTCACCCACGAAGTCACAGACAGCGATGACTCGGCGCAGGTCTGGCGCGGTTTGGAAAAGGCGGCTCGCTCGTCAGGAGCCTTCCCGTTTGCCTTCCGCCCCCTGCAAATCGAGCGTCAGGGCAGCGACCCCAGCTATGACCGCTCCGTGCTCTCTCCCGGCTCATATTCATTCGTCTACACCGACGGTGGCGTATTTGAAAACGAGCCGCTGGGGCTGGCCAAAGACTTGGTGGATCAAATCGACGTGAACCACCAGGATCACCACAGCCGCTTTTACCTCTACGTCTCGCCCGGTGCCAAAAGCTCTACCGCTAACCCGGATATTCGCGCCGAGAACGCCACCTATCTGAAGACCGGTGCCGCACTCGCCAGCGCCATCTTCACCCAGGCGCGGTTTCAAAACTGGGTGACCACCAGCAAAGTCAACCAGAAGATCCGCCAGTTTGAGCAGCAGTCGAAAGAGCTGAGCGATATTCTGCTCAAGTCACCGCAGCTCCAAGCCTCTTTTAGCCAGGTTGGAGATAGCCTGCTGGCAGTGCTCTACCCAGCAGAATCGCCCGTCGAACAGCGTTACCAGATGTCCACCGACCGCGACCGACTGCGGCAGCAGTTCACCGAAGAATATGATCGGCTGGTCTATGGTCTCACCCAAACGGCTCTGCCCATCGGCGGCGAGGCCGTGGCCGAGAGCTGGCTGAAGCTGGTGCAGGCGCTCGAAAAAGTCCAGAACTTGGGCAGCAAGGATGTGATGACGGTCTATGCGATCACCTCAGACGATCTGGAGCTAGCGGGCGAACAGCTTTTTGCCTTTGGCGGCTTTCTCGATCAGTCGTTTCGGGATTTTGACTACAATCTTGGGCGACGCAAGGCCATGACGTTTTTGCAAAAGCTGCAAGCTCTGCACCGAGCAGGCAAAAGCGAAGGTCAGCTCTATCTGCTGAACTTTGCACCCGGCCATGCGCTGCCGCCGATTGCGGACGACTTAGGCAAAGTTGATCTAAGGCAAGTGCCGCGCCAAACCCGCACTGCGCTCAAGGCACAGCTCTTAGATCGCGGCGGACGAATCGTGGAGTCGGTCGAAGGCCGCTTTTGGGTTCGCTGGCTGCTGAAGCTCAGCCTCAAATTTTTTCTCGGCAAAAAGCTAGATGAGCTGCTGAGGCTAGACTAGGTGCATAATTTTTGCAGCAGTAGATCCCGACAGACACTTTCCCGACAGATACTTTCCCGATAGACACTTTACAGACAAAATTTATGGTCGTCCCATTCAGCAAATCAGCCAGCGCAACTCGCTCCCCCCTCTCGGCTTCAGCCTTCGCTCCAGACAAATCCGCATTCGGGAATGCTCAGCCGCTCTCCCTGAGCCGCCGTGCTAGCAGCAGCCAGCTCGCCACCGCCCAACAGCTCGGCTCATTTCCCGGCCAGGCCACCGTTAAAGGCTCGGTGGGGCGCGGCAATCCCGTTGACTTTATGCAGGTTGATCTCACTGCCAACAGCCGGATGCGGCTAGAGATGACCAATCGCTCCAGCACCCGCATCCAAACCGTTTTGCTGGATGCCTCTGGTCAAGCGGTCAGCCTGCGTAAGGGCAGGTCGAGCTTAGCTGTGGCGGGCGGAGAGCAGGGAGAGACGGTGTTTCAAGGCTTGAAAACTGGCACTTACTATCTAAAAATTAAGTCGGCCGCCCAAGGCACCAACCGCTATCAGGCGAGTTTGTTCGTAAATCGCACGGGTGGCCCAGCGCCGCTGCCCTGCGGCTGCGGCACTTAGCGAGCATTAGTGACCTCTGATCTGGTGCTCGTCAGCCAAATGCTGATCCAAATGCTCATCAGCCCAATACAGCCCCAGCCAAACCAAATTCTGCGTGTAGTAAGCTCGGTCGTTATCCCAGATACCGTCTTGGTAGGCAGGCAACAGCTTTTGCTCAAGGATCTCTGCCGCCATTGCCGGATCGGTAATGGCGAGCGCTGAGTAGAGCATGGCATACTGGCTGGTGGCTTCATAGGAAGCGGTAGCCGCTCCCCGCAGGTTAATCCTTGCCGGAATTCGCCGTCCATCTCGCCAGAGCTTTTGCAAGTAGGGCAGATGCTCTGCTAGATAAGCTTTGGCTCGCGGCTCATCGAACCAGACCACATCCATGGCTAACCGCCACCAGACGCGAAAGGCATCAAAGCTGTAGGTGCTGCGAAGCGTCGAATCGGTAGCCGGAGCGCTATACCGTCCGGTTTTGAGATCCAGCACCACCCAGTCGCTGGGCAGTTTCACCATCGAAAGCTGACTCGAATCTTCAAGCACCTGATAGCTGCTGTCTACGAGGCTCTTCCAGTCTCGCCCCGGATCAACCTGAGCGAACAGCCGAAAGGCCGCAGGTGCCAGATAAGAGGGATTGAGATAGATCTGATCAGGAGCGGGCTGAAATGAGTCAATTGGCCCCGGCAAAAAATAGCGTTTGGGCCGGCGACCTGAGGCAGTCACGGTTGAATAATCCCAGAGGTCTTTGAGCTTGGTGCGCGCTAGCTCCAGATAGTCAGGCCGATGCCAACGACGGCTGGCCAAAATCAAGGCAGTCGCCGCATCTAGATCCGCATCGCTAGCAAAATTTGAGTCCAAAATGCCCCAGTCGCCTGCTTCGCGCTGCCCCCAGTGCCAAGCCCAGAGCGAATCAAGCGGCGCGTCGGGAGTGGATGGCGGTTGGGATGTGGATTGTGGGGCAGCTTCTGGGGCTGGATCTGGGGCTGGCTTGACTAGCGGCGGGCGGCGCTGCAAATTAGCTTCAGCCCAGTTAAGCGTCAGCGCAAAGGTCGTGCGATCATCCGCCAAAACAGCTCGCAGCATGGCATAAGCTTGGCCTTCAGAAACCGTTCTATCCTGGCTTTCGCGGTCAATCACCCGCCCGTCTGCCTGAATAAACCGCGACCGATAGGCTGCCCAACTCTCGCTCAGCGGCTCGTCGATTGGTTTTGTCAGAGAAGGAGCGGGAGAGAGGGGAGTCACCGCTGGAGCCACCTCAGCGATACTGCTGGCCAGTCCCTTCTCGGCAGCTTGGACGGTATTCTGTGCGATCTGTGCCAGACCATAGTTCAGCCCCACCCAACTCACAACCGCACCCGTCAGCAGATGCCAAACAACCTCAGCCATCATCTTTACCATCCCGATATCACTCGACATCAACAGAGTTCTCACATCTATCTCCCATTCTGATGAGGCAGTTCTTGATCAGGAGCGAATTCACGATCTCTTCCTCTAGACTTTACTGAGGCTCATAGACTGGAATCTGAACTTCATGGTTCGGGGGTTGCAGAGTGGGTTGCAGATTATTGAGCGGCTGAAGCGAAATTTAGATTCTATGCTAGGTTTGGAGTCACTTTCCTGAGCGCGAGTCCCGGTGGTCTCAGTGCCGCGGATCGCGCTGCTGTGAGTTGGCCGCAACCTGCCGTAACATGCATTCAGAACTGCTTCTCAAATTGCCCCTAAATCAGCGCTTCGGCTCATGACGGATATCTCATCCACTTCTTCTGAGGAGCTAACCTCACGACGGCGTGACCTGCGACGCAAACGCCGAGGCCGATGGCTTCAGACGAGCTGGCAAATTGTCTCCATGACCGGACTGACGCTGGGCGTGATCTGGATGGTGACGCTGCCCGACTGGATGATTCGCGACCCTCGGCAGATCGTAATTCAGGGCAACAAGTCGCTCTCCAGCGATATGATTCGCGCCATGCTCACCATTTCTTATCCAGAGTCAATTTTGGCGCTGCGACCTGATGCGCTAGCTCAGCAGCTAAAGCAGCAGGCTCCCATTGCGGATGCCACCGTCACGCGCCGCATGTTTCCACCCAGCATGGTGGTGCAGGTGCAAGAGCGGCATCCAGTTGCGACGGTTTATGTCAGCCCCAGCACTTCTCTCACCCCCAACCGCCGTTTTGACAATCTGTTCGCCACAGCTTTGATTGACGGAGCTGGAGTCTGGATTCCCTACGAGAAATTTGTAGCGCTGAATCAGTCTCAAAAGCTGCCTGCGCTGAAGGTGATTGGCCTGCAAGAGCAGTATCAGGCGCAGTGGGTCAGTCTCTATCAAGCCGTCAGCCGTAGCCCGGTCAAAATCACGATGATCGACTGGCGCGAGCCGAGCAATCTGATTCTCTACACCGATATTGCGACGGTACACTGCGGCCCCTTTGGCTCTCGGTTTGAGCAGCAGCTCCAGATCCTAGACCAGATGCGGCAGCTCCCCGACAATATTAAATCTGAGCAGGTCGCCTATATCGACCTGAGCAACCCCGATATGCCGATGCTGGAGCTAGCGCCTGCTAAGACCAAGTCGCGCCGCGCCGTTGAGCAGGAGGAATAATCAGGCGAACTCAGCCCAGACGATGCCGCTCAGCAAATATTCGGTAAGATAGAAGGATTCCCAAAAACCGACTGAACGCAGGTTTTTGTTTAGATTGTTTCAGTCTATTCAAGCTTGCTGGTTTTGATTGCCCCCAGTTCAGCGGTTAGAACCATTAGATCTACTAGACCGAATCTCCTAGATCTAGCTAAAGCCCTGCTGGAAGGCTAAGTTTGGCTTTTTGAGCAACATGACCTATATTATCTAGAGCCAAAAATCTAGAGCCAAAAATAGAGCCAGCAATCCAGAGCCAAGCGCTAGCGCTTAACAGCCGACGTGAATGGCCATGATCTCGACCTCAAGCTCAAATTCAAACTCTCAGATGACCCAGTAGCACACCTTAAGCAGTAAGTTGATGGCCACTCACGCAGATTCCTCCGATGCCGACTCAATCAATTTTTCGCTGCCGATGAATGCAACGAATCCATTTGCAAACTCTGGAGTAAACTTGGGTCAAGTTCGAGATCCGAACGGCATCCCGGCGGCGGACAACAGGAGTGATGAGCTTGTGCCAAGTAGCGTAGCGAAGATTAAGGTGATTGGAGTGGGCGGCGGTGGCTGCAATGCCGTGAATCGGATGATTGCCAGCAATGTCGCGGGGATTGAGTTCTGGTCAATCAACACAGACTCTCAGGCGCTGACGTTGGCTGAAGCCAATAACCGCTTGCAGGTGGGGCAAAAGCTGACGCGCGGCCTCGGCGCAGGCGGCAACCCAGCCATTGGTCAGAAGGCTGCTGAAGAGTCTCGCGACGAGATTGCAGCCTCGCTGGAGCAGGCTGATTTAGTCTTTATTACGGCAGGCATGGGCGGCGGCACGGGCACGGGTGCCGCCCCAGTCGTAGCTGAGGTCGCCAAAGAAGTGGGAGCGCTCACCGTCGGCGTGGTTACCCGTCCCTTCACGTTTGAGGGCAAGCGGCGTACCAATCAGGCTGACGAAGGGATTGCAGCCCTGCAAAGCCGGGTCGATACGCTGATCATCATCCCTAACGACAAGCTGCTGGCGGTGATTTCAGAGCAGACCCCCGTGCAGGAAGCCTTCCGGGTGGCGGACGATATCCTGCGGCAAGGCGTGCAGGGCATCTCCGACATTATTACGATTCCGGGTTTGGTCAATGTTGACTTTGCTGACGTGCGAGCTGTCATGGCCGATGCTGGCTCGGCGCTGATGGGTATCGGGATTGGCTCTGGCAAGTCCCGCGCCCGCGAAGCCGCCACCGCCGCCATCTCCTCACCGCTGCTGGAGTCCTCGATTGATGGCGCGCAGGGTGTGGTATTTAACATTACCGGCGGCTCTGACCTGACGCTGCATGAGGTGAATGCTGCCGCCGAGATCATCTACGAAGCCGTCGATCCAAACGCCAACATCATTTTTGGTGCCGTGATTGACAACAACCTTCAGGGCGAAATTCGGATTACCGTGATTGCCACAGGTTTTGCCACTGCCGCTCAAGCGCCGCCCGTCCAGCAGGCGACTCGCGTTTCGCCGCTGAAGCGACCCGCCATTTCGGCTCCTCCCAGCCCAGCCCCACCGCCGCAAAGCCCCAGTACTCAAGAGCAGCCGCCCCGACCGGGCACGAAACCCGGCCTGGACATCCCGGAGTTTTTGCAGCGTCGCCGTCCGCCGCGCTAAGGAATTTAGCTGAAGCGTCTGGCTCAGGCGTTTGGCTTAGGATGCCGCTGCTGATGCCAGTTCCAGGCGTGGCTAATAATCTGCGTCAGCTCTGGATATTGAGGTTGCCAGCCCAGAATTGAGCGGGCGCGTTCGCTGGTGCCAATCAAAGCTGCCGGGTCGCCCGCTCGCCGCTCGCGCTCGATCACCTGAATCTGGCGACCCGTAATGTTCTGCGCCGTCTCAATCACCTGCTTCACCGAAAAGCCACTGCCGTTGCCCAGGTTGAATGCACCACTCTCACCGCCCTTGAGCAGATATTCAACACCCTGAATATGGGCAGTCGCCAGATCGCTGACGTGGATATAGTCGCGGATGCAGGTGCCGTCTGGGGTCGGATAGTCTGTGCCAAACACCGAGATGGCCTCGCGTAGTCCCAGTGCCGTTTGCAGCACTAGCGGAATCAGGTGCGTTTCGGGGTTGTGGTCTTCGCCCAAGCGGCCTTCCGGATCAGCGCCCGCCGCATTGAAGTAGCGGAAGCAGACTGACTTAAGTCCGTAGGCGGTGTCAAAGTCAGCCAAAATCCGTTCGACCATCAGCTTGGTTGCGCCATAGGGGTTAATGGGTGACTGTGGATGATCTTCGGGAATCGGCACAGTTTTGGGCGTGCCGTAGGTGGCGCAGGTGGAAGAGAAGACGAACCGCTTGACGTTGGCGGCCAGCATCGCTTCTAGCAGCGTCAGCGTCGCCACCACGTTGTTGCGGTAATACTTGATGGGTTCGGTGACTGACTCGCCTACGTAGGCATAGGCCGCAAAATGCATCACCGCCGCAATCTCCCGGCTGGCAAACAGCTGATCCAGCATCGCCCGGTCGTTCATATCGCCTTCAATCAGCTCAGCCCCCAGCCTGTCGATTAGCTCGCGGTGGCCATAGACCAGATTGTCGAGCACGAGCGCTTCGTAGCCCGCCTGCTGGAGTGCCAGCACCGCATGAGAGCCAATATATCCGGCTCCGCCCACGACTAAAATAGTTGGTTTTGTTGCCATAGACCTGTTTTGTTCTCCCTGTCGTTGCTGCTTTTCTAAGTTATATTCTGCTAAGCTGTTTGCCCTGCTGCTGTTATAACAGCTTGCCAGTCTGGCTTCAGCGCTTTGCAATCGGCTCAGCCAAAATCTGGGACAATCTTCATGCAGGTCAGCGCTCCATTAAGCCGCGCTCTATTAAAGCATTTATTAAATTCCACTAAATTCTGATGCCGATTGTCCAATTCGAGCCAGGTGCCCCAATCTGGGCGACAGCGGCCAGTCTAGAACCACCAACCGGGATTGCGGCCTATGTGATCAGCGGGATTATCCTACTGCTGGTGGCGACTGCGGTGGCCTTGCTATCGCGGCGCTTTCAGATTCCCTATGTGACAGGGCTAGTGCTGGCCGGACTGGGAATCGCCAGCTTTTTGCCGCAGAATATCGGCCTCGACTCGTCGCTGATTCTCAATTTATTTTTGCCAATTCTGCTGTTTGAAGCAGCTATCAAGACCGACATCAGCCGACTTCGCAGCACCGTCAGGCCGATTGCGCTGCTGGCAGGGCCAGGAGTGGTGGTTGCTACCGGCATTACGGCAATTACGCTCAAGTTGGGGCTGCTGCTCGACTGGATTCCGGCGCTGCTGCTCGGCTCAATCCTGGCGATTACCGATACGGTGTCGGTGATTGCAGTGTTCAAGGGCGTGGCAGTTCCGGCGCGATTGATCACGATTGTGGAAGGCGAGAGCCTGTTTAACGACGGCGTGGCGCTAGTGCTGTTCAACTTAATTTTGCTAACTCAGTCGCGGGGCAACGTCGGCTGGCTGGAGGCGGTGCAGACGCTGGTCTTTGTGATGGTGGGTGGAGCGCTGGTGGGTCTGGTGCTAGGCTATCTGAGCGCCGAGCTATTTGCCCGCTCCGATGACGGCAGCGGCATCTTGCTCACCGTGGCGTTGGCGCTGGGGGCATTTCAGCTGGGACACTGGCTGGGGGTATCGGGCGTGGTGGCGGTGGTAGTGGCGGGGCTGATGGTGGGCAACGTCGGGCTGTCGCGACGAGTGTCGGCTTCGAGTCGGGTGACGCTCTACAGCTTCTGGGACTATGCCGGATTTGGCGTGAATACGTTCATCTTTTTGCTGATTGGCGTGGAGCTGCGGCCTGTAGATTCTTGGCAGATTTTGCCTGCGGTGCTGCTGGCGGTGCTGGCCTATCAAGGCGGCAGGCTGCTGTCAGTCTATCCGCTGCTGGCTGGACTGCACTGGTTTGGTCATCCTATTCCGCTGCGCTGGCAGCATGTGCTGTTTTTGGGCAATATCAAAGGCTCGCTGTCCATGGCGCTGGCGCTAAGCCTGCCGCTGAGTTTGGCCGGACGCAGCAACCTGATTGCGATTGTGTTTGGCAGCGTCTTGCTGTCGCTGGTTGGCCAGGGGCTGAGTCTGCCCTGGATGGTGAAGCGGCTGCAACTGGCCGAAGTTTCGCCTGCTCAGCAGCAGACTGAAGCCCTGCGCGCCCAGCTCATTGCCGCCAAGGCTGCCCAAGACGAGCTGGAGGGGATGCTAAAAACTGGGATTTTGCCCAAGTCAATCTACGAGGAGATGCGGGCCAAATATCAGGTGCAGGTGGCGAAGGCTGAGCGGTCGCTGCGCGATCTGTATGACCGCTGGGCGGTTGAAGTGGCCACAGATGCGGCAGTGCGCGACCCGGACGGGCTAGACGCGATTCGGAAGCGGCTGCTGCTGGTGGAAAAAGGGGCGCTGAGCGAGGCGCTGCGGCGGGGCTTGGTTTCTGAGCTAGCGGTAAGGGAGCGCCTGCGGCAGATTGACGAGCAGATTTTGACGCTGGAAGGTGATTGAGCCAGTAATTCAACCAGTCACTCAACCAGTAATTTAGCCCCAGAGCTGCACGGGCAGCATGACCACAAACTGACTACCTTTACCCAGGCTAGAGCTGTAGTCGAGCTTGCCGCAATGCCGATTGGTAATAATCTGGTAGCTGATGGATAACCCTAGCCCCGTGCCTTGTCCGACTGGCTTGGTGGTAAAGAAGGGGTCAAAAATCTGCGGCTGGATGTCAGGCGAGATGCCGATTCCATTGTCGCAAATTGCGACCGACACCCAGTCAGGACTCAGCGCTTCGGTTCTGACCGTCAGGCTGAGAGCACGGGTGGGAGCGGCACGCGCTACCGCTTCTAGGGCATCGACCGCATTATTTAAGATGTTCATCAAAGCCTGATTGATTTGGCCGGGATAGCATTCTACCAGCGGTAGGTCGGCATATGCTTTAACAATCTGAATCTTGGCACCAGAACGAAATCGACTTCTGAGCATCAGTAGAGCGCTGTCAATTCCAGCATGAATATCCACAGCTTTGATTTCTGCTTCATCTAGATGCGAAAAGGTGCGAAGCGAGCGGACAATATCGTGAATGCGAGTCGCGCCTGTTGCAATTGAGTTGAGTAGTTTGGGCAGATCGGCTTCTAAAAATTCTAGGTCAATCGCCTCTAGCTTGGCCTGGATCTGAGGGGTCAGGGGGCTTGACTGCTGGTAGAGATGCAGCAGATCTAAGAGATCGGCAATGTAGCGCCGCGCCGGATTTAAATTGCCCTGAATAAAGTTGATCGGATTGTTAATCTCATGGGCAGTTCCAGCCACAAGCTGCCTTAGACTCGACATCTTCTCAGTCTGGATCATCTCAGCCTGCTTGTCGCGCAGCTGTCTCAACGCCTGCTCATGCTGCTGAATTTGCTCCTCTAGGGCAGCTTCTGCCTGCATCCGCCGTCTGGTTTCGACCAAGAGCTGAGCCTTGGCGTTCTGCAAAGCTAACTCAGCGCTCTCTAGCGGCAAGCTCTGATCCAATTGCATATCCGTTCTCTCAACAGCAACACCACCCGCATCACAGAGCAACGAGAGTCTCCGTGAAATCCTCAGCCCTAGATTGCCCCGTCTGCTGAAGCGATTAACGATATCTAACGACTATCTCGGTAAAGTCTCCGTGAAGGCTCGGTAAAGATCTGCACCGCCAAGGGCTATTTTCAGTGTTTTCGCGATGTTTAGCGGCAAGCGTTTAGCAGCGAATACGAGAAGCAGACAGCAAATTTCCCTAGAAACAACCAACGCTGCTAGGGAAATCTAAAGAGCTTTATTCGGTTTTTCTACTCAAATTCTGTGAGAGCTTAGAAGCCGGAGAACAAGCCCACTAGACCATGACCCGTGAGCACCTCTAGCGCTAGCAGCGAGACAAAGCCAATCATGGCCAGCCGTCCGTTTAGCTTCTCAGCTTCAGGTGTGAAGCCGAACTCAGACTCCTCGGCAACGTACATCTTAGGCTCAATCGCGTAGTTGTTGAGTCTGCCCTGCTCTTCTGTAACCATGCCTTTCATAGCGTGCTCCCAAATCTTTGTTAACTTATGTAACAAATCTTAGCAGCAATATTAAGATTCTGCAACATTTCCCTAGTTCAAGCATCCTGACTTAAACAGCCCGCCAACTTAAACCGGGCTTTGGCCATAAAACGGCAGCGCCTCTGACCAGTGCGCGCGCAGCCCTAGCTGCCAGTCTTGATAGGCTAGCTGTAGCAGACCTTCAGCCGTTGCGCCCAGCTCCGCCTCTGCCCAAACTAGCCGATAGGGGCGGTTCCAGGCGGCCAAAAGCTGCTGCCAGCGCTGAAGGCTCATCACCGAGTCAGGCAGCAACGCAGTGATGGAGCCATTGCCGTCGTGGCCATAGATTGCCCCGTAGAGTTCGCCCCGCTGCGCCGACATTTGCACGGCCAAGTCGAGAGAGGGAGCAGCCGCATCGCAGGATAGATTGGCCTGAGACTGCCAGGCCGCTGCCGCCAGCGTTGAAATTGCGAACAGCGGCAGGTCAAGCTGCTGCGCCAGGGTGCGAGCCGTCACTACGCCCAGCCGCGTTCCCGTGAAGCTGCCCGGCCCTTTGGCAACGGCCAGAAACGCCAGATCAGACCAGGTTTGGGGCGGCATGAAGTCGCTGAGCGTTGAATGCAGGTAGTTGGAAACCTCTCGACCCAACGGCCAAGTTCGGCAGCGCTGGTCGCCAGCAAAATTGCTGATGGCTAGCCCCAAATCATGGCTGGCCGTATGAATAGCTAGTCCGTAGCGATGCGGTTCGAGCGATGAGTGGGTTGCCAAGATTCACGACAGGATTCATTAAAAGCATTATCCTGCAAGAAAGGCAGGCTCAGGATCAACAGCTATGGTTTCTCAACGCAAAATTGCCGCTCAACGCTGGCGATATGGCTTTCCGGCTGGGGTTTCGGCGAGGATTTTAGTCGGAATCTGTGCTGCAATAGGGATGCTGCTAGGCAGCTGTCGTCATTTGCCACAGATCGCCCCGCGTGCTCGGTCTGTCCAGTTCTCTGCCCCATCCGCTCTACCTGCTCCTGCAATGAACGCTGATATCGCTGAATTCGACTCTGCTGCTGATTTCTCAGAAGGGCTAGCCGCCGTTAAGCTGCCAGACCGCTATGCCTATCTCACCGCAGCCGGAGCGCTGGCTTTTCAGCTCGACCCTGAGCTAGATGGCGTCTCAGCTTTTACCGAGCAGCGAGCTGTAGTGCGTCTCTCTGATCTGTATGGCTATATCGACCAGAGCGGCAAAATTGTCGTCGATCCGCAATTTGCTACAGCCAATCCCTACGCTCAAGGGCTAGCCGTGGTGCAGACAGGACGCGGCCACGGCTACCTCGACCGAGCTGGGCAGCTGGCGATTGAGCCAGAGTTTGCCCTAGCCGCCGATTTCTCAGAGGGGCTGGCTGCTGTCAAGCAAGACGGGCGCTACGGCTACCTGAATCTGATCGGCGATTGGGTAGTGGCCGCGCAGTTTGAGGATGCCTGGAGTTTTGCGGAATCGCGGGCAGTGGTAAAAGCAGGCGAGCAGTGGGGCTATATTGAACCCTCTGGCAAGCTGGCGATTGCGCCGCAGTTTGACGGAGCCTTCAGCTTTTCGCAGGGCTTGGCGCGAGTTCGGCAAGGAGACCGCTGGGGCTTTATCGACCCAACGGGCAGGCTGACAGTGGCACCGCAGTTTGACTTCGCCTCAGATTTTGCGGAAGGGCTGGCGGCGGTGCTGGTGGGGCAGAAATGGGGCTATGTCGATCCGGCAGGCAAGCTGGTGATTGCGCCGCAGTTTGACTATGCGGCTGACTTCTCGGCAGGGCTAGCCGCCGTCAAGCTGGGCGATCGGTTTGGGTTTGTTGACAGCAGCGGCCAAATCAAAATCGCGCCGCAGTTTCAAAACGCCGGGGCGTTTGCCGGAGGCTGGGCGCGGGTGCAGATGACGGAAGAAGCTGGGGGGCGCTGGCGCTATGTTAATCCGTCTGGCGAGTTTTTGCAGCTGACTAAGGTGAGCTAACCTTAGCTCACAGCCACAGACCGCAACAGCCGCTCCACCACCTGCTTTGGCTTCTGGCCGCTGGTGGCAATCATCCGGTGGGCCAGCACATGCGGCGCGAGTCGCTTCACATCATCGGGGATGGCATAGTCGCGACCCTCTAGAAACGCCTGCGCCTGCACCGCCCGCTGTAAGGCTACCGTCCCGCGTGGGCTGACCCCCAAAATCACGGCTTCATCGGCGCGGGTGGCGCGTACCAGATCCAGCATGTACTGCTGCAAAACTGGCTCAACCCAGACCTCGGCACAGTGGCGACGCAGACTCTGGACTTCTGCCAGAGAAATGCAGGGCTGGAGCGCCTCAGCCTGGAGACCCTGGTGCAGCCGCTGCATCATTTGCAGTTCCTCTTCTGCCGCCGGATAGCCGAGGCTGAGCGACAGCGCAAACCTGTCCATCTGGGCTTCGGGTAAGGGAAACGTGCCCTGATATTCGATTGGGTTTTGGGTGGCAATCACAAAAAACGGGCTGGGCACAGGCCGCGAAACGCCGTCCAGGGTTACCTGCTGCTCTTCCATCACCTCCAGCAAAGCCGACTGAGTGCGGGGTGTCGCGCGATTGATCTCGTCGGTCAGCAGCACGTTGGTAAAGACTGGCCCTGGCAGAAATACAAACTCGCCGCTCTGCGGATTCCAGATGTTGGTGCCCGTCACGTCGGCAGGCAGCAGATCGGGCGTACACTGAATCCGCTGAAAGCGCCCGTCAATAGAGCGAGCCAGCGACTTGGCCAGCAGCGTTTTGCCCACTCCAGGCACATCCTCTAGCAGCGCATGTCCGCCTGAAAACAGCGCCACCAGCACCAGCTGAATCGCCTCCTGCTTGCCGACAATCGTTTTGCCCAGGTTCTCTACCAGCCGCTCCACGCTCTCTCTCATGCTGTCCTCTCAATCCGAATTGTGCCTGCCATCTTAGCGGCAGATCCAGAGCCAGATGTGATTCCAGATGTGATTTCGGGCGAAACTCCGGATGGCAAGCCTCCAGATGGCAAGCCTCCAGATACGGTCAGCAAATCCTGCCTCGCCTGCTCAGCGTCTCGCCTAATCTGAGCCTGGAGTTCTGGCAGTCCGGCAAACTTCTGTTCGGGGCGCTGAAAGGTTTGCAGGCTGACCGTAAGCTGCTGACTGTAGAGATCGCCTGACCAGTCTAGAAGATGCACTTCCACCGTCAGCTGCTGGCCGTTCACCGTCGGCCGATGCCCCAAGTTCATCACCGCAGGCTGGCGGCCAGCGCGCTCCGAATCGACCCAAACGCTGTAAACCCCTAAGCGCGGCAAAAACTTCTCGGCGGCAACCTGCAAGTTGGCTGTGGGAAAGCCAATCGTCCGACCTAGCTGCTGCCCTTTGACGACAGTTCCCGTCAGGCTGTAAGGACGACCTAGCAGGGCATTAGCGCGGTGCAGATCGCCTTCAGTCAGGGCAGCGCGAATCGTTGAACTGCTGATCCGCTCGCCCTGCTGTCGGTGCAGCGGCGCAATCGTGACTGTGACGCCGTGCAGTGCCGCCACTTGCTGCAAATCAGTCACCGTGCCGCGTCGCTGACAGCCAAACTGGAAATCTTGACCGACGCTGATCCAGCGAGCTTGCAGAGCTTCCACTAAGATTTGCTCGACGAATTCTGAGGGCGTGAGGCTAGCCAATGCCTGGTTGAACGGCACCAGCACTAGCTGCTGAATCCCTAGCTGCTCTAGGTAAGCGGCCTTTTCAGAGATGGGCGTGAGCAGCAGTCGCTTCTGCCCGGTAAAAAACTCTTGCGGATGCGGATAGAAGGTGACTACGGTAGGCACAGCTGCCGGAGTGACTGCCGGAGTAGCTGCCGGAAAGCCAGCCGAAGCCGCCTCCACGACCGGAGCAATCACGGTCTGATGCCCCTGGTGAACGCCATCAAAGTTCCCCAGAGCGATGACCGTCGGCGTTTTGGCCGTCTTTAGGCAATTAGCTATCCACACGCTTTACATTCTGACATAAAACCTGGATCTAGTCTGGATCTGGTCTGGATCGGGCCTGGATCTAGCTAGAGCGCGGGAACACTAGGCCGAAATCTGAGTCTCGACTGCCACTTTGCTGGCGCTGCTGACCACTGTCAGCGGCGAAATTGCCACCTCCAGACCTTCCCAGGCCACCAGGCTATTGGGAAACTGCTCGGCAGTCAGGCTTCGCACTTGATCCATAAAGTTATCGTCATGCAGTGGATCATGGTGGAAAATCACCAGCTGCCTGACGTTGGCTGCTTTGGCGACCTTGACCGCTTCCTGCCAGGTGGAATGCCCCCAGCCAATCCGGCTCATCCGCTCTGAGTAATATTCTTCGTCAGTATAAGTCGCGTCATAGATCAGCAAATCGGCGTTGCGGGCGAGCCAGAGTACGTTTTCGTCCAGACGATCTGGGAAATGCTCGGTGTCGGTAATGTAGGCGACGGCTCCCCCTTGCCAGCTGACGCGATAGCCCACCGCCTCGCCGGGATGGTTCAGCAGGGCGTTTTCGATCTGCACCTCGCCCAGCTGCATCGATTGGCCAATGCTGAGATCATAGAACTTCAGGTCAGCACCCATCACCTGGAGCGGCACCGGAAAGTTAGGATGCAGCATCTGGTCGTTGAGCCGTTGCTCAATGGTGGAGCCATTGGGAGCGACGGTTCCATAGATATGAAAGCGGTTGTTGGGAATGAAAGCTGGCACAAAAAACGGAAAGCCCTGGATGTGATCCCAGTGCGAATGCGAGAAAAACAGGTGCGCTTCAACCGGCATCTCGGCGGTTAGCGCCTGCCCTAGTACCCGCAGCCCCGTGCCGCCGTCAAAAATTAGCCGCTGCCCGCCCACCCGCATCTCAACGCAGGAGGTATTGCCGCCGTAGCGGACGGTGCTCTGTCCTGGGCAGGCGATGCTGCCCCTCACGCCCCAAAAACGAACCGTAAATTGGTCTTGCGGATTCGACATCAGCAGTTATTGCCAGAATTCACCACGCCTCAAAGCCATCCTCAGAAGGTATCAACTTTACAGTTCATTCTGAATCTATAGCCATTTGTCCGGAAGATAGCCCTGATCTAGCGCTCAATCAAAACCCCGGTGCTCTAGCCCTATGTCTGGATCTTAGATCCAGATTTGGCTGGCAGTTGAGCCAGCAATGCAGCCAGCCGTCTAGCTGAGCAGGGAACTGCAAGTTTAGCCTTAGGTCAAGCAGGGGGCACAGCAAATCTACTTATTGCAATGCAGCTGGCAATGCAGCAAATTAGACTCGTTGCTAATTCGGCTGATTGCTTTTAGTTCATTTAGGAAAATTATCACCTTTGCGGACAATTTTATAGGGCGTTGATCACAGCTTGAGCCGAAAACTCACGGCAAATTTGCCGAATTCACCGAGAAGATCTGGGAAAGCTCCCGAAAAACATGCGGGAAACACGGGGGAAATCTGGTGAAGCTTCATTCTGCGCTGCTGAGTTAGCTGCTCTAGAAGTCAAACTTGCGGTCTTGCAGGCTGGCAATGCTGAGCGCACAGGTGAGATTGGATTGCAGCGGCGTGATGGTTACGTAGTTTCGCCGAATCGCCTGTACGTCGGTGGGAATCTGCTGAAACCAGGCCAGATCAAAGTCGGTGCCCTTCAGCTTCAGCGCTTCGGCAGAGTCGAACGGGGTATCGTTCACCTCCTCTAGCACCTCGCCTGCAAGCCAGTAGTAGGTCTTGCCTCTGGGATCAACCCGCTTTTCAAACTGATCAAAATAGCGGCGCAAACCCTGTCGCGTGATCGCAATGCCCGCAATTTCCGACTCCGACACCGCAGGCACATTGACATTGAGCAGCATCGCCTCCGGCAGCGGCGATGCGCTGAGCTGAGCTACCAACGCTCTCGCAAAGTTGGCAGCAGGCTGAAACTCCTGCACAGCAAAGCTGCTGAGGCTAAAGGCAATGCTGGGGATGCCTTCCATTACGCCTTCCATCGCGGCTGAGACGGTGCCGGAATAGAGCACGTCTGTCCCTAGATTCGCGCCGTGGTTAATGCCGGAGAGCACCATGTCAGGCGGTTCCTCTAGCAGTGCGCCCAAAGCCAGCTTGACGCAGTCTGAGGGAGTGCCCGAACAGGCCCAGGCCGGAATCCCAGCCGCAAACACTGACTCAACCTGCTCAGCCCGAATCGGCTTATGCAGCGTCAGGCCATGCCCCGTGGCAGAGCGCTCCCGATCAGGACAAACTACCGTCACCTGATGTCCGGCTGCGGCCAAGCTGTTGGCCAAGGCGCGGATGCCTAAGGCAAAGATACCGTCGTCGTTGCTCACCAAAAGCTTCATGGCGTTGGATAATTGGGTAGAGAGATCAAATCCAGTGTAGAAGGCCGAGGTTCTGGCTAGCGCTGTTCCGGCTTACACTGGATAAGAGATCCTTTAAGAGATCCTTAGATTGTTCTTAGATCCATCCATTTCCCCCGCTCAGGCAGCATGACCCAGCTAGAAACTCAGTTGACCGCATTACGCCAGGAAGCGCAGCAGGCCATTGCCGCCATCGTGACGCTCGAAGATCTAGAGCAGCTCCGCATCAAGTATCTGGGCAAAAAGGGCAGCCTTTCACAGGTGTTGGGCGGCATGGGCAAGCTGAGCGCCGAAGAGCGTCCCAAAATTGGCTCGCTGGCCAACGAAGTCAAAGAGGCGCTGCAGACTGGCCTCGATCAAAAGCGCGAGGCGCTGCAAGCTGCCCAAATCGAAGCGCAGCTTGAGGCCGAAGCCATCGACGTGACGATGCCAGCTGTTTATCGCCCGCAGGGACAGGCACATCCGCTCACCAGCACCATCGACCGGATGATCGATATTTTCGTAGGGCTGGGCTATACGGTGGCGACGGGACCAGAGATGGAAACCGACTATTACAACTTTGAGGCGCTGAATTTTCTACCCGATCACCCCGCCCGCGATATGCAGGACACGTTATTTCTGCCAGACGGCAACATTTTGCGGACGCATACTTCTTCAGTGCAGATCCGCTACATGGAAGACAACGACCCGCCCGTGCGGATTATTATGCCGGGGCGCTGCTACCGACGCGATACGGTAGATGCAACGCACTCAGCGGTCTTCCATCAGCTAGAAATTTTGGCGGTTGACGAGGGCTTAAGCTTTACCGACCTGCGCGGCACCATCAAAGTATTTCTAGAAGCCATGTTTGGCGAGATCCCAATTCGTTTTCGCCCCAGCTTCTTCCCCTTCACTGAACCTTCGGCTGAGGTGGACGTGCAGTGGCAAGGTCGCTGGCTAGAGGTGATGGGCTGCGGCATGGTTGATCCCAACGTGCTCAAAGCCGTCGGCTATGATCCTGAAACCTATACGGGCTTTGCAGCAGGTCTGGGAGTTGAGCGGATTGCCATGGTGCTGCACCAAATCGACGATATCCGCCGCCTCTACGCCAGCGACCTGCGGTTTTTGCGCCAGTTTCAAAGCTAGTTGATCTCATGCGCTATCTCAGTCTGTGTCTCCCCCAAATAGCGAGTCAGGTAGGGCGAGAACACCTCGTAGATCAGCGTCAGCGGTCGTCCGTGATGCCAGAACAGATAGTGTCGTCCCCAAAATGGGCCAGACTGCTCAAAGGCGCGCTCTAGCGGCTGCGAATGGCCGTAGTGCAACCCCCGCACGTCGCGGTATAGCTCAGTCCGCAGGCGGGCGAGGCTGGCCCAAATCGGCAGCGAGCGGTTTTGCAGATAGTCATCAACATGGCTGGCTTCCCACCAGGATGTCGCATAGGCCAGTCTCTGCCCAGAAGCGGTTCGCAGCCAGACCTGTCGCCGCACCCAGGGAGCAGGCACCATCTGGATCGGGGCGGGCGCGTGATCATCTGCGGCTTCGCTGACGGACGACATATCGATCACGTCCACTTCGGTGGGTTCGCCCGTTAAAAGCTGAAGGTGACGAGTCGGGGAACCGTCGCCCAGCAGCAGCATTTGCCAGGGGGGAGCAAGCTGATCATGAGGCAAGCCGCTGGCTACTAGCGCTTCGCCAGCTTCCCAGATCGGGTCGAGGGCGTACCAGGCAGGCAGAGCAAGACTTTGAGCAGATTTGAAGGCTGAAGTCAAGTGAGTTACAAAAGTTAATTCTTCTCCCTTCATCCTAACAGCAGTCTTATGCGAACAGGAGCTTGGAAACGACCTGAGCGCTATAAAAAAGCGCCTAGCTATTCAGCTTGACGCTTTATGAGTTGATACCAAATGCGGATGGCGAGACTCGAACTCGCAAGGCAAAGCCACACGCCCCTCAAACGTGCGCGTATACCAATTCCGCCACATCCGCAGGTTTTGAAGCAGCTTTAAGGGTTTACTCAACGTCTGCTCCAGCAACCCAGTATAGTTTGCGCCTTGCCAATCTGACAACCTCGATCTGGCTGAGCAGCATTGCGAATTATTGAGCCAAATGGCCTGCTTTCAATCCATCAGGCAGGAACCGGGAATCTTAATTCAATAGAGTTCCTGCATCGTCAACTGCATCTACCATGAATCACTTTTATACTCGTCGGTCACGCCGTCGGCGTTTGGCTGCGCGTCTTCGCCAAACTGCTCGTTCTGCGTCGGGTTTTACCTTAGTTGAAACGCTTGTCGTGGTCGTGATAGCTGGCGCTCTAGCCAGCATTTTAGCTCCGGGCTGGCTGGGTTTCCAGACAGTCGCCAATCTGAACGCCGCTCAGGATAGCGTCTTGCAAGCGATGCGGCAGGCTCAGGTGCAGGCGCTAAATCAGCGGCAGATCTGGCGGGTCGGATTTCGAGAAGCAGGTGCTCAGGTGGAATGGGCCAGCTTTGCGCCGAATGCGGCACCCAATTGGCAACCGCTGCATCCCGGCGTGCAAATTGCTCAGGATACAACGACGCTGAAGCAAAATGCAGGCGTTTATATCGTGGAATTTAACGATAAAGGTAACGTTACGCCGCCGTTTGGAAAGCTAAGTCTAGCGAGCAATCGTGGCGACAAAAACCGGCGTTGCGTCGTGGTTTCAACGCTGCTTGGCGTGCTGCGAAAAGAGGCTAACAGCGGCTGCGGAAGTCAAACTGAGTAGTGAGTAGTCCTGGCAAAGCCCTCGCATCAGACGGCAAGGGCTTTTTGAAATTGCCGAGTAGTGCTTACCCTCAGCGGTCAGCTTCTACCCAAACTGAGACTGACCCGCCGTTGCAGCGAAATTCACCCCAGCCATTTTCGTCAGTTGTCACAGGTTCGTCGATATGCTCAGTCAAATCGACAAACTTCGTGTTGGGTTTACCCACTTCCATTCTCTTGCTGCCCTCAGATCCGTTGGTGAGCACGACCGCCATTGCGCCGGGATGCTCCTCATCGCCCAGGCAAGTCCAGCCAATTGTGTTGGCATGATCAAAGTAATCATACTGAGCGCCGTAGCTGAAATGCTTGCGCGCATAGAGGAACTTGTCAATCAGCCAGCCGTGAGACGGCATCACCACAGTATACTCGTTGCCATCACTACCTGTATCCGTATATTCAGCGCCGTAATAGTCGGGATAGAATACGCAGGGATAACCTTCCTGACGCAGCAAAATCAGCGCATAGGCGATTGGCTTAAACCAGGGTTCGACCACTGATTCAAGATCTTGCAGCGCCTGTGAGTCGTGATTGGCAACGAAGGTAACGGCCAGAGTCGGCTGCTCTTTAGCCAGCGTGTTGTCAAAGATTTGCCGCATGTCATAGTCTTCGCCCTGAATGCTAGCAGCGTGGAGGTTGTAGTGTAGCGGCACATCAAAGACCGCCACTCTGCCCCGGCTGTTTTCGATGTAGGCATGGAGCGCAGCAATATCAGCGTCCCAGTATTCAGCAACTGCAAACTTTTCCCGGCCAGAATACTCGCTCATCTCATCCAGCCAGTCTGGAAAATACCATGCCGGGATATGCTTTGCGGCATCAATCCGATAGCCGTCAATGCCAGTCGTGTCGATGTACCATTTGCCCCAGTCGGATAGCTCTTTGCGAACTTCTTCGTTATCAAATTCGATATCGCAGCCCATCAGATAGTCAAAGTTGCCAAACTCCAGCGCCACGTAGTCTTCAAACTTCTTGCCCTCAAACACATAGATGGTTGAATCATCGTCCGTGTTGTTGGCATCGTAATCTACAGCGTTGAAGTGATGCCAGTGCCACTGAAAGTCGGAGTATTTACCCTGACGACCTGGAAATGTGAACTTGGTGTAGGCTTCGATTTCGTACATCTCGCCCTTTGGCTCAGTTCGGTTGTCGCGAGGGTATGGCGTGGCTTTAACTTTTTCAGGCTCGTCACCGCCTAAACGATGGTTAAAGACAATATCGGCATAGGTACGGATTCCGACTTCGCGCAGAGTTTTGATCGCCTCAACATACTCATTTTTTGTTCCGTACTTAGTGCGAACCGATCCTTTCTGATCAAATTCACCCAAGTCATACATATCGTATACACCATAGCCTACATCCATGCCTCCACCGATGCCTTTGTAAGCAGGTGGTAGCCACATTGCCGTGAAGCCAGCATCGGCTAGCTGCTGAGCTTTTTCCTTGACGCGGTTCCACAGCTTGCCATCATCAGCAATGTACCAGTGGAAGTACTGCATCATCGCGCCTTTGTCTTGTGACATACCCAGTAACCCCTTGATTTATTGTGAAAAATGAAGTGAAAAATCGACGTAGTGACCAGAACAAACCGGTAAGACTCCCTTCAAGCCAGGGAACATCTCGCTGCGGCAACTGTATACGAATGTACTTGAGGAGTTTTCAAATCGCTATCACTCGTCAGATAGATTACAGCGTCGCTAAAAATGTCTGTTTATCGACCTTTAGATAGAGATCTGGCTCCTCAGAACTAGAAAACGCTAAGAAATATTGCTAGATTTTAGCTGTTTCTGGATCTGATTTTGAGCGTGGATCAACCTCGCTTTCAGCTGGATTTCGCAGTTGCTCTAACTGTTCATTTAATGATTCTTCTAATGTATCTAGAACCATATGCGGATTAACAGCTAGCTGCATGACTTCAGCTTCAGCATCATAACGATTTTGCACGTTTGGCAAGTCGCGGCGCAGTTCTTCAACGAGGGCAATTAACTTGGCAATCTTCTGCTCGGCGAGCAAATCAAGCTGAAGGTTGAGCTGAGCGCGCTGCTCGGCCAGCGTTTCCTGACGACTCTGGCGTACCAAGACAGCTGCCGTCATCAGCAGCGATACGATGCCCAACGTTTTGTCAAGTCCTTCATAGGGAGAAGGGTCAAATTTTGGAACGCCCCAGTCGGGCGGCAGCGCATTGAGGATTAGCCAGCCCGCAATTACAATCACTGCGACGTATAGAAAGCTAGGTCGCCCAAAAAATTCGCTAATCCATTCCACCCAGCGCTGATGCGGCGAGACTTTTTGCTCAGCTTTAGCCCGCAGCGCAATAATGGTGTCAATCGTTTCGCCAATCGGGTCAGGCAGCGGCGCCGTGGGTACGACCAGACTGTGGTTGGCGTGGTGCGGATAGCGAGCGCTAGCTGGAGCGCGGTTTTGGGCAGAGTTAGAGGGCATAGCGCTTGATTTGAGATGAACTGGCTCAAGAAGAGATCCCATCACAGTAAGGGCAAATTTGGACTGCTGCCCATCCACTGGAGACAGATCTTTGGGAACGCGATCTTTGCAGTCTGTACTCTCACTGCCCATAGAGCCAACCGTGAAAAAATGTGAAACAAATGGCGTAAAGTGGTGTCAGGTCAACAGATGTAGCGATGAGCCAATCACCATTTAGCCGGGTTAACGGTGTCAGCCACCAGCAGAATTATGAACCCCAGTGCCCCTGCACCGAGCCAGTCGCGAACTTAAGCTAGCGTTTTAGCCCTAGGCTCTGAGCCAATTCAGGCAACAGCAGATCCTAGCCCTAACCTAGAGCCGAATTTGACCGACTCGCCTGCGGCAAAGCCAGGCGGGCTAAAGCCATTTGACCGGATTGAGTCAGGTCTGCTAAAACGTTCCGATCCAGATTGCCCGCGCGCAATTTCTCTATTGATCTTTTAATCTAACAGCTAATCTAACAGCGACAGTCCGGCGGAGCATCACATTTCTGTACTGCCACGCTAAACCGCCCAACTATAGGTCGCTGCGGGTGTCGTCTGCAACGCTGGGCGAGGCATCGTAGAGAGCATCTAGGCGGTCGCGCGCATCTTCAACCGTCATAGAGCGCATGACTAGAAAAGGTTCGTTGACCACATTGCCCTGATTGTCAAGCAGCTCCGGATGCGGCACTGAGCGCAGCCGCTGCGATGTGAGTGCGCGCTCTCCAGATGCGGCATTGGGCGTAAACTGCCCCCGGTTGCCATAGAACCGCTGCGACTCTGAGCCTAGCGTCATCATGTTGCGGATCAGGTTACTGACCGCCAAAAAAGCCAACGTTGTGAAAGCAAGAATATAAAGCAAATGCAGCATAATATCTCCTGGTGACCGACAGCCTGCGAGCTGAACTGATGGAAACCAACCTTTGAACGCCGTAGCCTACAGGCAAAGCCCGTGAGCCAAAGCCGCAAACGGTAAAAGCCGCGAAAGGTAAAAACAGCGAAACAATAAACTTTGTTCAACTGATCTTAGTCTACCTATTCTCAGACCAGATAGCAGTTCTGGGTCGGTTTGCAACAAATTCTTAAAGTTTAAATCTCTTGTTACGCTATGTCTCCTCCAACTCTGCGGTCTGCTCCAAAGCCGCTAGCTCTGGATGCTCCATCCGAAACTTCATGCCCACCTGCCAGCATTCAGTGACGAGCTGATGCCAGGGTACCAGCACCGCAGTCTCAATCCCGGCCTGCCCGTCCATTGCATTGAACAACAGCTGAGTCGTACTCACTTCCTGCTGTGCCTGCTGCACTCTCGTCAGCAGAGATGACTGCTGCTCCGGGCTGAGGAAGTCGATCTGATGGCTTTCCAACAGCTTCTGCGAACGACCAAACCAATACTGAAAATCTTCAAGCAGCGGCTGGAGTAACGTCTTAAGAAAATCAGGCTCTGGTAAATTTGAACCGGGAGTAAACATTGTAAATCTACAAGCTTGGTGTGAGTGAGCTTTATGAGCTGAGAGACCCTTCAAGCTTAACGTGATTTACGTTTTGTAACAATTACTTATTGTAACGTTAAGAATCGACGTTATGAATCGGGCGGGCGGGCTTGGTTCAGCCATCCCTTTGCTCAAAATCTTCCCGCTCAACCTGCTGCATGGCTCGATAAGATATATAGACAAGACCTTTGCCGTTGATTGACTCATGAAGCCAGATGCCGTTCAGCCTGATGCGCCCTCAGAACAGCTAGCAGGACAGCCCGCAGAACAGCCCGCAGAACAGCCCGAAAAAATCTACCTGCCGCGCACGAGCGAATCGGAAGTGCTGAAAAAGATTCGCCATACAGCCTCTCACGTGATGGCAATGGCCGTGCAGAAGCTGTTTCCCAAAGCGCAGGTGACGATTGGCCCCTGGATTGAAAATGGCTTCTACTACGACTTTGACAGCCCTGATCCCTTCACCGAAAAAGACCTGAAGGCGATCAAAAAAGAGATGATCAAAATCATCAATCGCAAGCTGCCCGTGATCCGCGAGGAGGTGAGCCGAGCCGAGGCCGAACGCCGGATCACTCAGCTCAACGAACCCTATAAGCTAGAAATTCTGGCCGATATCAAAACTGAGCCAATCACGATTTATCACCTCGGCGAGCAGTGGTGGGATCTCTGCGCGGGGCCGCATTTGGAGAGCACCGCCGAACTCAACCCCGACGCAATCGAGCTAGAAACTGTGGCTGGAGCCTACTGGCGCGGCGACGAAACCAAAGCCCAGCTACAGCGGATCTACGGCACGGCCTGGGAAACCCCTAAGCAGCTCGCGGAGTACAAGCGCCGCAAGGAAGAGGCTTTGAGACGCGACCACCGCAAGCTGGGCAAAGAGCTGGGGCTGTTTATCTTTGCCGATTCGGTCGGGCCGGGTCTGCCGCTCTGGACTCCTAAAGGGACACTGCTGCGCTCGCAGCTTGAGGAATTCCTGAAGCGGGAGCAGGTGAAGCGCGGCTATCTGCCCGTCGTCACGCCGCATATTGCCAAGGTGGATCTGTTTAAGATTTCGGGGCACTGGCAGAAATACAAAGAGGATATGTTCCCGATGATGGCCGACGATGAGGAGTCGCGGCAGCAGGAGCAGGGCTTTGTGATGAAGCCGATGAACTGTCCGTTTCATATTCAGATCTACAAAAGCGAGCTGCGGTCGTACCGGGAGCTGCCGATGCGGCTGGCTGAGTTTGGTACGGTCTATCGCTATGAGCAGTCGGGCGAGCTGGGCGGTCTGACTCGCGTGCGCGGCTTTACGGTGGACGACTCGCACCTGTTTGTCACACCCGAACAGCTAGACGATGAGTTTTTAAAAGTTGTAGACCTGACACTCTCGGTTTTCAAAAGCTTGCAGCTCAAGGACTTCCGGGCGCGGCTCAGCTTCCGTGACCCCAAGCTAGATAAATACATTGGCTCAGATGAAGCCTGGGACAAGGCGGAAGGCGCAATCCGACGTGCAGTTGAAACGCTGGAGATGAGCCACTTTGAGGGGATTGGCGAGGCGGCTTTCTATGGCCCCAAGCTAGATTTTATCTTCCAGGACGCGCTCGACCGCGAATGGCAGCTGGGTACAGCGCAGGTAGACTACAATCTGCCAGAGCGCTTCGACCTGGAATATGTGGCCGAAGACGGCAGCCGTCAGCGTCCGGTGATGATTCACCGCGCTCCGTTTGGCTCGCTGGAGCGGCTAATTGGCATCTTGATTGAAGAATATGCGGGCGATTTCCCAATCTGGCTGGCTCCCACTCAGATTCGGCTGCTGCCCGTCACCGAAGAAGTGCTGCCCTTCTGCCGCGAGGTGGTGCTGCAAATGCAGACCGCAGGCATCCGCGCCGAACTCGACTTGAGCGGCGAGCGCCTGGGCAAGCTAATTCGCAACGCCGAGAAGGCTAAAATTCCGGTGATGGCGGTGGTGGGCATGAAGGAAGCCGAGTCGCAGAGCCTCAGCATCCGCACCCGCGCTGCAGGCGAGCTGGGCAGTCTGCCTGTGGCCGAAGTCAACCAGCGCTTGCAGCAGGCAATTGCTGAGTACGGCAATTTTTAACTAGCTCACCTGGCTCACGGCTTGAGCGGACTCTGATTTCTCAACCTGAATCGGCGGGCGCAGCGTCAGGTAGGCGACAGATCCCAGCAAGGGCAAAAGACTGACCGCCCAAAATAGCTTTTGGCTGTGGAGTCCGCGTCGCGCCATATCGTCTTTCAGCAGGCTGGGAAACAGCAGGCAGAGCAGACAGAAATCCAGGCTCATCACGTGAATAAACCGATCGCTGCGCCACTGCTGGATAAAGTTGCTCCAGTCACCCTGACTCAAACCGTAGACCAGCAGCACCCCTGCCCCAATTGCCAAAACCAATCCCGTCCAGCGCGAATCCCAGAACTTGAGCAGCAGGTTTTTGTCGCCCGTAAAGCTGGGATTGGGCTGACGCAGCGCCAGATAGGGCAGCAGCGCAAAAGCACCCACGCCAAACGAAACCGCCGCAAACGGCCAAGCCCGTACCTTCTGGCCGCGTCCGTCGAAATAGATCAGGGCGCTGTAGATCAGCGGCCAGATGCCCATCACGTTAAATAGCGCCACCACCAGCGGATTGATGCCCTGCCACTGTCCCGTCGAGAGCCGCTGGATGAGATCAAAGGTATCGGGCTGGTTGGGCGGGGCGAGGAAAAAAGCGTAGCCAATCAGGCTCAGCCACAAGATCCAGAAAATGCTCACTGGTGTTTGACTCCGCAAAGCTCTATCGTCTCTAGAGTAGAGCTTTGGGGCTGGTTTATGGATCTAACCTATGGTGTTGTCTGGGTGACGGCGGCTTCGGAAGCGGAGGCGGAGCAACTGGCTGAGGCGCTAATTGCGGCACGTCTGGCGGCTTGCGTCAGCCTGCTGCCGATTCGCTCAATCTATACCTGGGGTGGCGAGGTCTGCCGCGAGGCTGAATGGCAGCTCGTGATCAAAACTCGGTTGGATCACTTTGCTGAACTAGAAGCCAAGATTCGCGAGCTGCACAGCTACGAAACCCCCGAAATCATTACCCTACCCATCCTGCAAGGTTCGCAGCCTTACCTCGACTGGATGGCGGCGCAGATGTGAAGCAGCATTCATCCGAACGAAATAACATCACTGCTTGTGGGGTTGAGCACAAGGCTGAGCGCAAGCGCTACAGGCCGCAATCCGCTCAGAAGCAGGCACAAAGTCGTGGCAGTCAATGGCGGCTTCGGTGAAGGCGAGGCTGGGATTGACGGCACATTTGAGATAGCAGCTACCCGTAAAATAAGTGCACTGGTCGCAGGGCACCTGATGTAGCTTTTTGAGCTGGACAGCGGCCTCTCTGATTGCCACCCAAAGGCTGCATATAAACGAAGCCAGCGCCCCCCAAACGCAGATTCCCAAGATGGGAGCTGGAACGAGCTGAGCCACGAGTGGAACCGCTGGTAGAGCCGCTGGTAGAGCCAGCAGTGAAGCCAACTGAGGGTGAACCATCATAAATTTAAAATTCTAGGAAGATTGGAGCAAAGCCTGAGCCGGAACAGCGCAGCTAGACCAGAACTCAGATAGCTGTGCGGCCAATAGCTCTGGGTGCGAAAAGTGGAAGAAATAGCCGCTCTCTGGACAGCTCCAGATCCGATCTTCAGGCTTGAGCAGCTTCTGCCAGCCCCAGAGCTGATTGGGATCTACAACGATATCTTCTGCCCCACCACAGACCATCAGCGGCGAGCTGATATTGCCAGAGGGCAGGCAATGCCGCCGAAACAGCGAATGCGGTGAGAGCGAATTTTCTATATCTCGCTCCAGCATTTGAATTCGCCGAAACATTGGGATGGGCAGAGCGGCAGGTGACTTGAACAAATGCTGCGCCATCTGTGCCAAAATTGCCTCACGACTGCAAGAAAGCATCTGCCGCTGCACGTAATAATGCGCCTGCCAGTCTACTGCCGGATGGATTCCCACCGACAGCAGCGCCAGAGATTTGACCCGCTTTGGATGCTGACGCGCATAGAGCAGTCCCAATAGTCCGCCTGTGCCATGACCGATTAGGTGAACGGGGCGCGGACAGCTTTTGAGATAGTCATGGAGCAGCACGAGCGCTACCGTCAGCGAACAGGGTTCGTCTTCAGTCTGGTGATATTCCCACTGTGAGACGCTATGAGTCTGCGACAACAGCTTCAGCAAGGGCTGATCGAGCCGACGCAAACTGGGACTAACGTTTAGTGAGAGGACTAGATATGAGCCTGAGTCGGGATCTTGCATGGTAATAAAACAACTTTAATAATAACTATGAGAGTAAAGACAGAATACTCAGAAGGCCGGAGCGTTAACCTCCTGAGTATGGACAAAGTACCTAAACGCCAAATTCTGATTTGAGCTGTGCCACCCATTGCTGAATGCGGCTAGAGGTCAGCTCTGACTGATTATCTTCATCTAGCGCCAAGCCGACAAACTTACCGTCTTTGACGGCCTTAGACTCCGAAAAGTCATAGCTCTCTACAGGCCAATAGCCTACAGTCACACCGCCCAACTCTGAGATTCTCTCTTCTAAGATTCCCATCGCGTCCTGAAAGTTATCGGCATAGCCCACCTGATCGCCTATGCCAAAGTAGGCCACTTTCTTACCCGAAAAATCTACGCTGTCGAGATCTTCGTAGAGTCCATCCCAGTCGGCTTGCAGTTCACCCACGTTCCAGGTTGGGCAACCAATAATCAGGCAGTCATAGGCTGCTAGTTCATCGAGCTCTGCACCCGAAATATCATGAATTTCAACGAGGCTGCCGCCAAATGCCTTTTGAATATCCTCTGCGGCAGACTGTGTGTTGCCAGTTTGGGTGCCATAAAATAAGCCAATTCTTGCCATTTCATTCTCCTTATAGTTCTCAGGCTCATTCTCACCTGCTGGAGCAGAGTGATGTGACCGACCTGCTCCAGCGGCTTATTCCTACGATTCGCTAGCCAGCGCTTTCTCGACCCGACGGAAGTCAAACCCCATCGCTCTGAGTGCGTGCCAGAGGTGGCCTTGCAGGAAGAAGAACGCCAAGAAAAAGTGAGCGTTCGCTAACCAAGCCCGCGAGCTGTGAGCGCCCAGCGGTAGCTCGACCGTGTCGGCAAAATAGGGCGCGATGCCAAGCTTAACTTCCAGGGGTGCACCGTAAAACTCCACTGGATAGGCGAAGGTATTCACCGCGCAAAAATAAGCCGCTACAAAGCCCGCTAGCGCAATCCCGCCCAGCGAATAAGACAAAATCGCCTCACCCGAAAAGTCCAGCACTTTCTTCGCCCAGCCCAGTGGCGGTACCAGAATATGCCAGATGCCGCCGCCAATTAGCATCACCCCAACGTAAACATGGCCGCCAATGATATCTTCCAGATTGTCGACGCTAGCAAAATGCGTCTGGTAGCCGTAGATCACCAGCGGATCGAGCGTGGGGTTTGTCACAGCCCGGACTGCGCCAACTGCCGGATCGTAAAGGCCGTGACTGCCAGCCCAGAAGACCAGCAGCAGCGCCCCTGCGCCCAAAAACAGCAGATGATGTCCCAAAATCAGGCCGAGTTGCTTCGGATCGCCCCACTGGAAGTGAAACTTGCGCGCTTGCCCAGTCGCCTGACTCAGATCTTCGGGAGCCTTGAAAGTGTGAAACAGCGCTCCAGCACCCAGTACGGCTGAGGAGATCAAATGCACCACGCCGACGACGAACATGGGGTAGGTATCCACGACCGCACCGCCTTGACCAATGCCCAAGCCCAATGTCGCCAGATGCGGCAGTAAAATTAGCCCCTGTTCGCCCATGGGTAGGCTGGGGTCAAACCGCGACAGCTCAAACAGCGTGAATGCGCCCGCCCAAAAGGTAATGAGGGCAGCTTGAGCCACATGCGCTGAAATAAACAGCCCGGAAAGCTTGGTAAATCGAGCGTTACCTGCCCACCAGTCATAATTCACCGTTGAATTCGCATAGGTTTGCATCAAAAAATTCTCCTTAAAAACACAGCGAGCCGAAACGATAGCGCTACAAAACCTGCGCCTGAGCAGCGCCGAAATCTTGTTGACAATCTATCGAGATAACTTGGCAAAGCCTCTCTAGAAGCTTGCAAGCTTAGCTTAGCAGGAAAATCAACAATTGAGAATTAATAGCATTAAGTTTCGGGTAAAGTTTTGCGTGATTTGCGCCGTGATCTGCGCCGTGATCTGATCGCTGGGGCGATTAGGCGCAGGGCGGTGGGCTATTCGGGATCTGGCCGCATTTGCATCATGCGGTTGCATACCCAATCGCGCGGCAGGCTATGGCTCCAGCCTTGCTGCATCGCGTCCGGACAGACAATATAGATGGTGAGTTGGCAGTCGAGCAGGTGATAGCCTTCGGCTTCGGCTTGCTTGGTGCCAATCCGGTCAATTAAATCGCTCTCAAACTCCAGCGTGCGGTTGCACTGGACGCAGACCAAATGGTGATGCTGGTGCGGGTCGGGGGAGTTTAGCTCGTAGTGTTTGTGGCCTTCGGCTAGCTCTAGCTCGCGCAGAACTCCCATGAAAGCCATCACATGCAGCGTCCGGTAAACGGTGGAAAGGCTGATCCGCTCGCCTTGCGCCACCAAAATGTTGTGCAGTTCTTCAGCGCTGAGGTGGTTGCCCTGCGGCAAGGTCTGAAAAATATGCAAAATCGTCTGGCGCTGGGGGGTAAGTCGGAAGCCGCGCTGATTCAGCAGTGCTTTGAGCGAAGCGGGAGTATGCGAAGCCATAGGACGAGTTGGGAGGAGAGGGGTGAGCGGCGCTGAATCAGTTAATAGAAGTCTTTATCAATATTTATTTATGATGTGGGCAGTTTCTAAATGCATCTAATGATAAAGCTTATCATCTAGTTGCTGGGGTGGGCGCAGCAGAGCAGGCGCAATAGAGTGGGCGCAGGATTGCCACTGGCCTGGACTTAGAGGATGGAGCAGGTGGCAATCCTGACTGTCGCAGCCCCGATCTTTGCTAAATTGGACTCGCATGAGGACTCTCGCTGTCGCATAGATATGGCATATGTAATCAAACCCATCACCGATACCTGGCTAAAGCTGAGTACGGCGCAAGGCTCGACCCTACCTGATTCGCAGCGTCAGTTTGTGTCAGGCGGGACAGTGCTGCCTGTCACAAGCTTTGAGTTGGTGGGGGATGATCACATTAAGCTGACCCTGGGCAAAGATGCGGCGGGCAATCAGCTCCAGTTCAAAGGCCGCAACACCTGGTATATCTATCGCCCCGCAACCCAGATTTTTAATAACGGCAAACTGGTGGCGCTACCGCCTGTTGCTCCTGTGCCTGCGCCCGTGCCTGCACCTGTGCCGAAGCCCGCACCAGCGCCTACTCAATCAATCTGGCTGAGGCCGCTGACTGACACCTGGCTCAAAACCAGCACGGGTCAGGGTTCGCTGTTACGTGATGACCAGAAGCAGTTTGTGTCAGGCGGCGAGCTGCTGCCCCTGACTAGCTACGCGAACGCCGACAATAATCACCTCAAAATCACCCTGGGCAAAGACACAGACGGCAATCAGGTACAGTTTAAGGGGCGCAACACCTGGTATGTCTATCGTCCGGCAGTGCAGATCCTCACGGGCGATCAGGTGCCAACGCCAACGCCAGCGCCAAGCCCGGTTCCCACTCCAATGCCCGTTCCCGTTCCAACGCCAGCACCAGTTCCCACTCCCGTCCCCACTCCCGCCCCTGTCCCAACGCCAACGCCAACGCCTAGCCCCCTGATCTTAAAAACCGTAATTGACACTTGGCTCAAGACCAGCCCTGTGCAAAGCTCAACTCTATCCGACAGCCAGCGTCAGTTTTTGAGCAACGGCACGCTGCTCCCACTCGCCACCTATAGTTCTGCTGCCAACGATCACCTCCAAGTCACGCTGGGCAAAGACGCAGATGGCGATCAGGTACAGTTTAAGGGCCGCAACACTTGGCATGTTTACCGTCCGGCAGTGCAAGTGCTAAGAGATGGTAAAGTCGTGCCCATTCCGGCTCCCGCACCGACACCAGCACCGGCTCCAGCACCAACACCTGCACCCAGCAGCGGCAAAATCAACCGAGACGGGCTACGCTTGCTCAAAGCCTTTGAAGGACTGCGCCTGAATGCTTATCAAGATGCAGTTGGCGTTTGGACAATTGGCTACGGCACGACCAGCGGCGTGCGTCCCGGCATGGTAATCACCGAAGCGCAGGCCGAAGAGCTGCTGAAGCGCGACCTGAATCGATTTGAACGCGCTGTGAGCAATCTGGTGAACGTACCGCTGACCAGCGCTCAGTTTTCGGCGCTGGTCAGCTTTGCCTATAACGTCGGGGAGGGCGCGCTGGGTGGCTCGACGCTGCTGCGACTGCTGAACCAACGCGACTATCGGGGCGCTGCCGATCAGTTTTTGCGCTGGGATAAGGCGGGTGGCCAAACGCTGGCAGGCTTAACCCGTCGCCGCCGCGCTGAGCGAGCGCTGTTTTTGGGGCAAGACTATACGGCTTTTTTGTAGAACGCTCTGTCTGGCTAGCTGCTGAATGAGGCAACCCGACGAGTCGGTAGAGGCTAGCTGTACAATGAATAGGCAGCTTATTGGCTCACTTGCTTAAATCCCAGAATCCTGGCATTTGGGCGGGAATATAGGTGGTTTAACAAAAAACCTCTGATAAACTTCTGGTAGCTCCCACGCTGACTTAAATCATATAGATCATTCGTTTTTTTAATTTGGCATCCCGTCAGAAAAAGCATCAAAAAAAGCAGAAGATATGCTCGAAAAACTACAGTCAGGCATTCTGGGGCTGGATGAAGTTCTCAATGGCGGCTACCTTCCCAACCGAGCTTATCTGGTGCGTGGGCAGCCTGGAACAGGCAAAACGACGGTGGGCTTACATTTCTTGACCGCAGGTGCGACAGCGGGCGAATCGAGCCTGTTTATTACCCTTGAAGAACCTGTCGCCCAACTGCAAACTGCCGCGCAAGGCTTAGGCTTAGACTTGAGCACCACAACATTTCTAGATCTCAGTCCGACCACTGATTTCTTTGCGAAGGTGCAAACTTACGACATCTTCTCGCCCGCCGAAGTCGAACGAGAACCCATCACCCAAATGATCGTGGAGCAGATTGAATCTTTACAGCCCCAGCGGATCTTCATCGACTCAATTACGCAGTTCCGCTATTTTTCGGCCAATCCGTTTCAGTTTCGCAAGCAGGTGCTGTCTTTTTTGCGGTTTTTGAGAGAGCACAAAGCAACTGTACTGTTCACCTCGGAAGACAGCCGCGACGCGCCCGATGACGACTTGCAGTTTATGAGTGACGGGGTGCTGAATTTGAGCCTTGAAAATCAGGATCGGGCTCTCTGCGTCTCTAAGCTGCGAGGCAGTAATTTTCAGGGGGGGCGACATTCGCTTCAGCTTACCCAGCGCGGAATGGTGCTTTTCCCAAGGCTAGTGCCAGGTACCCGCAATCAGGCGTTGACCATCGAGACAATCTCGTCCGGTATTCCGGAAATTGACGAGTTGCTGAATGGTGGCATTGAGCGGGGCGCTATTACCGTGATTACGGGGCCAAGCGGCGTGGGCAAGAGTACGCTGGGCACTCAGTTTATGAAAGAAGCTGCCGGACGGGGCGAGCGCTCGGTGATCTACTCGTTTGAGGAAAGCAAAGAGACATTACTGCACCGCTGCCGGGGGATCAATATTGCTGTGGATGCAATGTTGGAGAGAGAAACGCTTTCGGTGGTGCAAATTGAACCCTTGCGATATTCGCCGGATGAATTTGCGAGTATGGTGCGTCAAGAAGTCGAGCAGCACAACGTGCGAATTGTGATGATTGATAGCCTTTCAGGCTACCGGCTCTCGGTGCGGGGTGAAGAGCTTGTGAGCAGCATTCATGCCCTCTGTAAATATTTGCAAAATATGGGCGTGGCGGTGCTGCTGGTCAACGAAGTCGAAACCATCACCGGCGACTTCCGCGCCACAGAAATCGGCATCAGCTATTTGGCAGATAATATTATCTTTTTGCGATACATCGAAATGGAAGGCGAGCTGCGGCGCGCAATTGGGGTCTTGAAAAAGCGGATGAGCAATTTTGAGAAAGCGCTGCGCGAGTTTGAAATTAGCCGTTATGGCGTGAAAGTCGGACAGCCTCTCGGCCAGCTCCGCGGCATCCTGAGCGGGATGCCAAAATTCATCCCAGATTCTGAGTAGGCTTCCATGCAACAAGAATCTAGAAAGGCACAGATCTTAGTATTTATTGAGCAGTCCGAAAACCACCGCTTGCTGGTGGAATATCTCAAGCAATTTTATGAGGTGACTGCCGGGGAGCCAACCGCTCAATCTACATCCGCCGCAGCGCTAGAGCAGCCGTTTGATCTATGCATTCTGGACGGCATGGCGCTGACGCATCTCTGGCCAGAAATTCAGGCGAGAAAGCAGCGAGAGCAGCCAGTTTTGCTGCCCGTTTTGCTCGTGACCGCTCGGCCTGATGTGAATTTGATTACCCGCAATCTTTGGGAAAGCATCGACGAGCTGATTACGCAACCCATCCAAAAAACAGAGCTGCGGGTACGAATTGAAATGCTGCTGAGATCGCGCCGATTCTCATTGCAGCTCAACGATTTGATTACCCGTGAACGAGAGCTAAATGATCTCAAGTCACACTTTATCGCAATCACCTCGCACGAATTTCGCAATCCGCTGAATACGATTTTGGGATTTGCGCGGCTCTTAGAAAAACGGGATGTCTCTCCAGAGCAGCAAACGGACTTTTTGCAGCGCATTCAAAGAGCGGCGAGCCGCACAACGCTGCTGCTGGATGACGTGCTGACCATGATTAGAACTGAGAGCAGCCCCTTATCAAACCCTACGGCGATTGCGATTGAGCCATTTTGTCAACAGCTGGTGGAAGAGATCAAAATTAGCCTGGAGGTGCCTCGCATCGTTGACTTTTCCTACAGCTGCGAGGCCAACTCTAGCAAAGCGCAGATTGACGAAACCTTGCTGCGGCAAATTTTAATCAATCTGCTCTCGAATGCCCTGAAGTATTCACCCGTAGATAGCATTGTTTACTTGACCGTTCAGCATTGTCCAGAATCTGTCACATTTGAAGTGAAAGATCAAGGCGTTGGCATTTCCGAAAATGATCAGCAGAATATATTCGAGGCGTTCTACCGCACTAAAACAGTGGGTGGCGTACCGGGTACTGGATTGGGTCTGGCAATTGTTAAGCAGGCTATAGCGCGAGCTGGCGGCACCATTTCACTCGTGAGTGAGCTTAATGGTGGTACAACGTTCACGGTGGTTTTGCCGATCGCTCACTGCGGAATATCAGAAAATCTATAGAACCCATTTAACATTTTTAGGGTAGGGCGCGGTCAATCATTAAAATCACCACTCTGACATTAGGACGTGTTTTAAAGCTATAACCACATCAGAATAGAGGCTAAAGTCAGCATAGCCGGGTAGTTCTGGCCGTTATTCTCATAGCCAGTCGCTATCCGACGATACGGCTTGAGCCGGTTGAACCACCGCTCCACTCGGTTGCGCTCGCAGTAAAGCGCCTTGTCACAGGAGTTGGTAGGTGAGTATTTGGAGCATCACCGGAATCCATCGAATCAGGAGCGAGATAATTTTCTGCTGGAGTAGGATGAGTTGGGCTTTCCCTTGGCGCACTTTCAGTGCATAGTCGTTACAAAACCCAGTCGGGATCTAAAATCTGAGGCACAGCGTCAAGCGCATGAGAGGCTATCCAGATTCGCCGTTGGGTTCTGTCATCAGGTTGCACTGCCTGCCCTCAACATACAAGAGATTATGTTAGCTGGCAATTATGCCTTTCAGCAACATGTGATCTAATGATGTCATCCTAGCTGACCAAACTAATTTCACCCGTATCGAGATCGTAGTATGCACCAACGATCTTGAGTTTTCCTTCTTGCACTGCTGAAGCAATCACAGAAGAGGTTTGTAGTCGTTGTACTTGTAATCGCACATTTGCCTTGACCGCGTTTGTGAGGCGATCGCCCGATTCTCCCTCCGAAGCTTGAACTGCTGGTCGAATTGCAAATACAAGCGATTCAATGACACCTGGGAATTCACCCCCTTTTAGAGCCGCATCCACGGCTCCACATCGTTCATGTCCTAAAACCATCAGTAGGGGTGCTTTTAGGACACTGACCGCATACTCTTCACTAGCAATATCTTCGGTGATAGCAATATTGCCAGCAACCCGGACTACAAAGAGATCGCCGATCCCCTGATCAAACGCAATCTCCGGCACTACTCGTGAGTCTGCACAGCTTAAAATAGCGGCAAAGGGGGCTTGTCCTGCTGCAACTTCAGTAATGCGAGCAAAATCTTGATGAGGATTGAGCCGCCTTCTAGCGACGAATCGCTGGTTTCCTTCCATCAGTTTTGCCAATGCTTCATCGTGAGTCAAACCGCTCACAGCATGAGCACCGTCTGGAACAGCAGCAATAAGTTGGTCTTGATTTTTATGAGATGCCCGATACTCAAATGTTTGAGCTAATGCACCCGTGCCCAACCAAGCTGTGAGAGAGCTTGTGCCAATAAGTCCTGCCCCGAATTGAAGAAGGCTTCTTCGTGAAATATTTTGCTGGCTTGGAGTTCGCTTCATAATTGTCTCAATGTAAAAGACCGGAAGATTGTCACTAATCGGCAAAAGTAATTTATGACGCTTGCTTGAGAAGATTCTCTACTAAAAGGCGATTACAAAACTCACTTCTGAACTAAATCTTCAAACTAAAGCAATCAGGTTGACAATGAATCTCATAAGGTTGACAATGATGGGACGAATAGTTGACGATGGAGGGGCTAGTGTCAAGAGTTCGTAGGCGTGGTGAGCAGATTCGCCAGTTTATCCTGACGAATGTAGAAGAGCATCCAAGAGATGTTGTTGCTTTGACATCTCAAGAATTCGGTATTACTAGGCAGGCTATCAATAAACATATGCAACGTCTTGTTGAACAAAAAGCAATTGTAGTTAAAGGCTCTACAAAGAATAGAAATTATTACCTACATCCATTAGTTGAATGGATGCAAAAATATCAGCTAGCTAACAAGCTTGAAGAAGATGTTGTTTGGGATTCTGATATAAAATCCTTGATGGTTGACCTACCTGATAATGTCAAAGATATTTGGATTTATGGATTTACTGAAATGTTGAATAATGCTATAGATCACTCATCTGGAACGACAGTTACTGTTCAACTAGAGAAAACAGCGGTTGACACTCAAATAATTATTCATGATGACGGAGAAGGAATTTTCAAGAAGATCCAGAGAGCATTACAACTACACGACGAGCGCCACGCGGTTCTTGAGTTAGCAAAAGGTAAACTGACAACTGACCCAGATCGTCATAGTGGTCAAGGTATATTTTTTACGTCACGTATGTTTGATGAATTTGCAATACTGTCTGGTAGTGTCTATTTCTCGCATGAGTTCAACAAAGCGGAAGATTGGATTTGCGAGAGAGATGGCTTCCAATCTGGAACAACTGTTTTTATGAAATTGAATAATAATACATCCAGAACTTCTAAACAGGTATTTGATAGTTTCTCGTCAGGTGACGACTATGCTTTTACGAAAACAGTAGTACCTGTTCGTTTAGCTCAATATGGTGATGAAAGATTAGTATCACGTTCGCAAGCAAAAAGGCTACTAGCTGGTGTTGATAAATTTAGAGTCGTGGTCTTTGATTTTTCTGGAGTAGAAGCGATAGGACAAGCATTTGCAGATGAAGTTTTCCGGGTTTTCAAGAAACAACATCCAGAAATACAAATCATGAGCATAAATGCTAGTAAAGATGTTGCACAGATGATTAGTAGGGCAGAGAGTGTTGATACCTAAAGAATCTATGTAAGCCGGGAGAGAGTAAAAAGATAACTAAACCCTCAGCCTCCAGATTCGCCGTTGGGTTCTGTCATCAGGTTGCACTGACTGCCCTCAACATACAAGAGGCTATGTTATACGTCTATTGTTTGAGAAAGTGAATGTCTAGGGGAGGCTTAGGAATAACATCAAAATCAATTTGGAGAGAAGATTCAGCCGGAAGGGGCAAATTGTTAGCGATTACTCGGGCATTCATCGATAGTTTCGTCGATTCTCTAGATCCGAGAAAAACTGGCTCTTCCATGATTGAAATGTGCCCTGGTTGAATTGTGCCAAACTGAATCGTTATACGAAATTTGTCGTCGTATGTTTCGACATCAGGAGTAATGTGTGAGTTCCACCAAAGTGGTCGAATATGCGGAACTTTATTGACACGCTGCCTCACGGGTGGTGGTGGAAGTTCTTCGGCAACCTCAATACCTTGAGCCAATAATCCCTCTATTTCAAGCGTAACCCCTTCAGCAAGTCGAGTGCTGCTATTACGAATTCCAAGAAAGACTTTTTGAAGAAGTGCACTGGCTCTGACATATTGTTCCTTCTCTCGCATATATGAAGGATTTAGCTCATCCATAATGCCGGGACGAAGGGTTATCCCGCCATAATAAGTTTGGCGAGGCGTTTCTAGATTCGGGATTCCGTAATTTGGAATACCGTGAGCAATAGACTGAAGTTTTATTGTTGTTCCAAGTGACTGTCTAGATCCTGGCTGATAAAACTGAACTTCTAAAATCGGTATATCATCTACGCTCTCAATTCCAAGAAATTGTTTTCTAACCCCTGCCATTTGGGGAGAATCAAGAACTGATGTAATGCGTTCAAGGTGAAAAACTTCAAGATTGAAAGGTGAAGCAATCTTCCGTAATTGCTGCCGTTGAGTGAGTGTAAGCTCTTGATTGGTTACAAAAGCAATTCCTATCGGGTTATGCTTGGATGCAGACATCACATCAGCACGCAACTTCGCTTTAATATCTGAGATTTTCTTCTTTCCCCGAGGAAAGTAAACAGCCATAACCCACATATCTTCGTTGTACGTGCAGATGGCATCCCTTCCTCCGTCAGTCCCACCAAGAGGGTGACTTGGATCTAATTCTTTAAATCCTTCGCCAATCAAAATCTGGGCAGCTAGACGCTCAGATGGTGCTTGTCCATTTGTCCATTCTCTGAGTCGATGCCAAGTTTCATCCCATCTAGCCGATTCCACTAATCAGTCTCCCTAGTTCTGCATTGTACGTATAACGACTCAAATCAGCGGTTGCAGATATCTTCAAACGAAGTACAACAAACACCATCAATCCGCTGCATAGGCTATGTTATGCCGTTCTACCAACCGAATCATTTTTGAGGTTTACAAGCGAAAAGGGAAGAGTACCCCCTCCCCTTTCCAATGTGAATAGCATCAGAGTCGCTATGACCCTAACAGCTTTACAATCGTGAACAGAGCGGCAAGGGCTTGCAAGAACGGTAGTAACCGCCGCACAAGCACTCTCAACCTCCGGTAAAGAGGCCGCGTGGGATGCTTATCCCACTTTCCGCCACTTGGCTTAGCTCTCTCCATAACACCTCGTGTTCCGTATTAAGTGAACCAGTAGAGGTCTACCTTCATAGGAAGCACGGGAGCGGGTTTAGGGACTAGGATTGACTGACTGTGCCCCATCCAAGCAGAACCATCAAGTCAACCTACCGCCCAGCCTTGTCACCCGGAAGAGGATGGTATTACCTTTGTACTATAGACTCCTCTAGAGGAGTGGTAATGAACTAATTATAACCAGCGGATTTTGATTACCGATGATCCTTTAGAAAAGATTCAAACTGACAATTACGTTGCAAAAAGGCAATTTCTTTGCTTGAGTGGTAAATCACTGACTTCCGGACCTTCTCTCTACCAGGGATTTGCGGCATAACTAATAATGGACTGAAAGTTTCCGCATAAGATCCCGCAGTAGCTGAATAGGCAGAATGAGTCGGCATAACACCCCAGATTCGGCACTCAGGCAGAATCTCTCCGTATAACACGCTTCCTTGCCCCGTTAGGCAGATTTTTCCGCATATCGTTACAGGTGAAGCTAAAGGCAACCTGCCCTCTGTCTCAGAAGCACGATGGCTGCAAATGAGCTACCTGCCTAGCCAAAGCTCACCAAACGTAAAATTTCTCCCACCCCCACTTGCGCTCAGCCAGAGTTTCAGCTTATGATTTGCCAACTGATTGCGTGAAGCAGTTAGGACACGCAAAAGCTTAAGGCGTCGCTGACTAGAAGTGGTTGCACACGACTAGCCAGCTGACCCGACTCCCCGCCAACAACGGGAAGCAAGGCTGAGTCGATTTTACATCGCGCTCGCTTCGTTCACGCATGTGGTCAGGTGACTCAACGCCTTAGGCTTTCAAAGCCATAACTCAAAATTGAGGCAAATACTATGTCTACAGAGTTCAACGAACGTCTGAGCGAGCCGTTTGGCCATCAGGCGCAGATTTGGATTGTCGGCACGCGGGAGCAGGTGAACCACATCATCAGCGAAATGTACGTGCGGCAGATGATTACCGACCGCAGCCAGTTCTCGCCAATGGTTCCTGCACCGTTCGCGCAGGGCAAATTCATGAGCGTCCTGATGCGATAGGCTCACTCTGGGTAGTCGGGCAATTTCGCACAAAATACAAGGGCATTTGCTTCAGGCTCAGGCTATGCAGCAATGCCCGTTTGTGATCAATGCAGTAGATTCCAGGCTTACCGATTCCGCAATGTCGCGGTCAGTCTGGCACATCTCCTCGCTAGAATGGCCAGTAAGTCTACCTGCATAAACCCTGTGACCCAACCCGATGCTTTACGCGAGCTGCTCAATGCCGTAGCGCTCGGCCAAGTTAGTCCAGAAACAGCGCTCGACAATCTGAAGCATTTCGACTACGAACCCGTCTCCGACTTCGCCAAGATCGACCACCATCGCACCCTGCGAACCGGCTTTCCAGAGGTAATCTGGGGACAAGACAAAACCGTTGACCAAATCGTGCAGATTTTTCAGGCGTTGCAGCAGCAAAACCCCGTTGTGATGGCCACCCGGATTGCCCCAGCCGTCTACAGCCAGCTTGCCGCCGAAATCCCAGATCTGCACTACTACGCAGCCGCCCGGATCTGCGCCGTTTCCCCGCCCGATCTGCCGCCCCGTCACGCCGGCCTGATCACGCTGCTCTCTGCGGGCACCGCCGATCTGCCCGTAGCCGAAGAAGCTGCCGTCACCGCCGAACTCTGCGGCTTTCGGGTGAAGCGGCTCTGGGATGTCGGCGTAGCTGGCATCCATCGGCTGCTGAACAACCGCCAGGTGATCTACGACGCGAACGTGCTGATTGTGGTGGCTGGCATGGAGGGCGCATTGCCCAGCGTTGTGGCAGGCTTGGCCGACTGTCCGGTAATTGCCGTACCCACCAGCGTTGGCTATGGAGCCAGCTTCAGCGGCTTAGCGCCGCTCTTGACCATGCTCAACTCCTGCGCGGCAGGCATTGGCGTGGTGAACATTGATAATGGGTTTGGAGCTGCGGTGCTGGCGGGGCAGATTTTGCGAGCCGCCGAGAAGTTAACGGCTTCAGCTCAGAGGGAAAATTAAACAGCGTGAGCGCCTTTGATTCAAGTTCTTGTCAAGTTTTCTTTAAGAGAGTTAAACCATGTCTAGCCCCTGCCATATCTTGATTGAAGGCAACCCTGCCATCATCTACGCCAGCCGCAACGGTGCGCCCGACAAAATGCTGCCGACGCTGAACCGATTTCTCAACACTTTCTGGCAAGAGCGCGATATTTCTGGAGCCGCCCTAGACACGCCCGAATGCCTGCTGGCTCAGACGGTGGTGCGCTTTGGCTTTGAGATCTGCGAGGACGACTATTCTAATTTGCGCGTTGGGGTGCAGTTTTATCCTGACGTAGAGTACCTCTACTGGATCAGAGCGAACCGTCACGTCGAAGTCTGGGTGCCCGAACCGAGCTATCGCCAATCGCCGCATCTGGGGCTGCAAGCCTGCCGCGAACTCGTGCGAGATGCTCAGACTTCAGCCTGAAAGATCAGCGCCAACAATCTGGAACTTTCTGGCGGCTCCCCAGTCAAAAAGGGTAGGCGCAAATGCTGATTTGCTACAGCCTCATCTTAGACTTTGGATTAGACTTTGGAGCGCGCAAATGATTTCACGACGCTGGCAGTCAGGCACTGCCCTCAGTTTGACTTTCGCAGTTACAGCCTCGCTACTGCTGCCGATAGGCTTGAGCCGCTCGGTTTCGGCTCAGGTATTTCCGCCCTCCTGGCGCAACGGCACTTCGCGTCCCGTTCCCGGCTACCCGTCGCGTTCGATCTTGCCAACCGGCACAGTTATCCCAACCCGATACGAAAAAGAGAAAATTGTCGTAACGCCAGCGGAAACATCTAAAGTAACGCTGACTGTTGATGACGATATTCGCTCGGCTAGCGGGGCAATTATTATTCCGTTTAATAGCGAGATTGAGGGAGAGCTGCGCCCCAACGGTGACGGCACGCAGTTTGTGGCTCAAGAACTCGTGCTGTCCAATGGCGACCGCTACGCGATTGAGGCCAGCTCTGATGTGATTACGCGCCGTGAGACAGTCAGCAAACGCTCGAATCCCGAATGGTTCCAGGGAGTGGCAATTGGGGCGGTAGCGGCGGCGGTGCTGGGCGAAGTGTTTGGCAAAATTCAGCTCTGGCAAGTGTTGGGCGGTGCTGGCGTGGGGGCGCTCGGCTCGCTGCTGATCCGCAATCGCAACGAGGTTGAGGTGATCGTGGTCGATCCAGCTACCGATTTAGATCTCCAGCTTGATCAGGACTTTTTGCGAAACCCGAACGCGATTTAACACCGATGAGCAAGCGGTTTCGTCTCTGGGGTGCCGGGGTAATGGGCCTGTTGCTGGCTTTAATTCTGGGCTGGCTCTGGCGCTCAACCGCGCCGCAGCTCCTCAGCGATCCGTTTTTGCAGGCCCCCACGCCTAGCTCCGTACAGGTGGTCTGGTTTACCGAATTTGCGGGACGGCAGCATTGGGTTGAGTATGGCGACGGCTTGGCGCAGCAGGTGATCTCCACAACGACGCAGCTCAGCCGGATGCGGGAAGACCAAGGCTCGCACTGGCAGAACCAAACCCCCGACCGCCCGATCTACCCACAGCCCGTCGCGCGGCCAATCTGGCGGCATGAGGCGCAGGTGGCTGGCATTGGGGCGACACGCCTGCCCTATCGCGTCGTCAGTCAGCGCGAGGATGGTCGTCGGGTGGCCAGCAATTCTTTCAGCTTGGCCGCCCTGCCGCCTGCCGGAACGCCGCTCAAAATTCTGCTCACCTCCGATCACCAGCTTAAGCCGATGGTGGCTGCTAACTTGCAAAAGGTGGTCGAAACCGTCGGGGCAGTCGATGCGGTGCTGCTAGCGGGCGATTTGGTCGATGTGCCTGATCGCGCTTCCGAATGGTTTGATGACAGTCGCGGCAACGCTTTCTTTGCCAGTCTGCAAGGGCGAGCTGCCTATTCGCTTGAGATCCAGGGTCGCAAAACTCAGTATCGCGGCGGGGCAATCATTCAGTCTGCGCCGCTATTTCCAGCCGTTGGCAACCATGAGGTGATGGGGCGCTTTTCAACGACCGCCAGCCTCAACGAGCAGTTCAACGATCCGGTGCCGCGCGGGGCTGCGCTGCAAACTCGCCCCGCCAATCTGCGAGATGCTTCGTTTAACACCGACTCCTACGAAGAAATCTTCACGCTGCCCGCCAGCATTGGCGGTAAGAAATACTACGCCGTCACAGTTGGCGATCTGCGGCTGGTGTCCCTGTTTGCGGCCAACATCTGGCGAACTCCGGGCTTGGCTGACAGCGATCGAGGCCGCTACCGCGAGCGGCAGGCCGACCTGAACCACCCAGAGCGCTGGGGCTACGGTCAGCATATCTTTGAGCCCATCACGCCGGAAAGCGCCCAGTATCGCTGGCTGCAAGCCGAACTCGCCAGCCCCGAATTTCGGCAGGCCAAATATAAAGTCGTGATGTTTCACCACCCACCCCACAGCTTGGGCGACAACGTCGTGCCCGCCTACACCGACCCCGTGCAGCAAATTGAGCGCCAGCCCGATGGCCGCATCAGCGCGGTACGTTACGAATACCCGCTGGACTCAGACTATCTAGTGCGTGACGTGATGCCTTTGCTGGAGGCGGCAGGCGTGCAGCTCGTGTTTTACGGCCATTCGCATCTCTGGAATCGATTTGTCAGCCCCGGCGGCATGAATTTCCTCGAATCCTCTAACGTCGGCAACACCTACGGCGCATTTGTCAATCAGCAGCGGGCGGTTCCAATCGGCAACAGAGAGTATTACAGAGAATATTATAGAGAGCAATATATCGCCAGCGGCGATCCAAACGGCTTGTCGCCCGTGCTGCCAACCATCCGCCCAAGTTTAGAGAGCGGCCAGCCTCAGCCCTACATCGCCAGCAATCAAATCACCGTCTTCAGCATTCTAGAAACCGCGACTGGCACCGTCAGCAGCTATCGGTTTGATACAGCCCAGCCCAGCACTCCCCCGCTTAAGTTCGACCAGTTCTCTTTGTCCCAGTAGAGATAAGCGCGGGAGCAGAGTCCGGATGTTGGCCGCAGCCGCCGTAAACGTCAGTAAGCCGCTGATTTTCCTGGGGCTAGACTGTTCGGTCGAGCTGTGATTTAACCGTGGATTTTGAGCCGCAGATAAAGTTTGCTTGATGGGAGTGACCCCTCCCAGGAGTCATGCGAAACTGAGATACAAGTGAAGCTAAATCCGTGAATATGCCAGCTCATATCGGCATCAATTGCGTCCTAAATCCCTGCAATTCCATCAAAGTTGTTAGCAAAACAGAGATAATATGCAGTAACGCTCCCAGAGATTTTCTGCAAGCATGATGCTCCATGCCGCATTTGTAGGAAAGATAATGTCACTAGGGTTTTGAAACCAGCCTCTTAGACCCTCCGATAGCTAACCGAATGATGAAGCGAGTGATGCGGCATGAGCTACTGCTTAAATCCAGCCTGTAACAATCCAGAAAATTCATCTCAGGCCGAGCGATGTCGAGCCTGTGGTTCAAGCCTCTTGCTGCGTGGGCGCTATCGGGTCTTGCAGGCGCTGGGGCAGGGTGGATTTGGCGCGACATTTCTATCCAAAGACGAAGGCTTGCCGGGTAGCCCCTACTGCGTGATCAAGCAGCTGCGACCCGCCGCCACCTCGCAGCATGTGATGCAGATGGCGCGCGATCTGTTTGAGCGCGAGGCCAACACGCTGGGCAAAGTTGGCAATCACCCGCAGGTGCCGCGTCTGCTTGACTACTTTGAAGCCAACAACGAATTTTATTTAGTCCAGGAATATATTAGTGGCTCGACGCTTCAGCAGGAAGTCAAGCGCTCTGGCCCGTTTAGCGAAGCGGGCGTGAAGCAATTTCTCAGCGAAGTGTTGCCGATGCTGCACTATATCCACAGCCAGCAGGTGATCCACCGCGACATCAAGCCCGCCAACCTGATCCGGCGTTCGCAAGACCGCAAGCTGGTGCTGATTGACTTTGGAGCCGTTAAGGATCAGGTGAATCCAGAGCGAATTGGCGCTTCTGAGCAGACGGCGTTGACCCAGTATGCGATTGGCACTCCGGGCTATGCTCCACCTGAGCAAATGGCGATGCGTCCGGTCTACGCCAGCGATCTCTATGCGGTGGGGGTGACCTCGCTCTATTTACTCACGGGCAAGTCGCCTAAGGACATGGAGTATGACCCGGCCACAGGCGAGATCCTCTGGCGCGAGATGGTGCATATCAGTGACCACCTGACCGACGTGCTCAAAAAAATGCTGGAAGTCTCGGTGCGCCACCGCTACCAAAACGCTACCGAGGTGCTGCGAGCGCTCGATCTCGAACCCTACCTCGACAGTCTGGCCAAAAACATGGTAAGCCAGCCCAACCATCGCAACGGACGTGGATTGCCCTATTCAGGAGAATTGCCCGAACCTAGCAGCATTTCTTCGCCGCACGCCAAAGTCGCGGCGGCCATTCGGGCGCGGCAGGCGGCCAAATCAGTCTCAGGGCCGCTGCGCTCGGAGGCCACGACGATTCAGCCCGGTTCGCCGCGTCGCCGGACGATGGTACAGGCCGCTCACTCGCTGACGACGCTCCATTCACGCAGTTCAACTGGCAATTCTGCCACGACAGTTCCCAAACCCTCTGCCGAAGATCTGCTTTCCGCCTATGCCAAAGGCAAGCGGGACTTCAGCAACTATGATCTAAACGGGCTGAGCCTGAATAAAGCCGACCTCTCTAGCTCGAATTTTCATCAGGCCAAGCTACAAAAAACCAGTCTGCAAGGTGCAAACCTGATGAACGCTGATTTTGGCCGCGCCAGCCTCGTCCAAGCCAGCCTCAAAAATGCCAGACTGGCCCGCGCCTATCTCAGCCATGCCGACCTAGCCGGTGCCGACCTGCGCGGTGCCGACCTCAGCTATGCTCACCTCAGCAATGCCAACCTGCGCGGCGCGAACCTCTGCGGTTCTGACTTGACAGGCGCAAAAGTCTCGGACGAACAGCTTGCCACCGCCCGCACCAACTGGGCAACCGTCCACCCCAGCGGCAAGCGCGGCCTTTGGTAGTGAATTCAGCAGTAAGCTGGTAGATATTTCTGCTGAAACTCATGCCTGATTCCCCTAGAACACCGCGTCGTCTTGACCCCAAGCTTGATCCAGAACTCTATGCCCAGCTCCGCGCCGAGCTAAAAACGCCCTATCGCGGCCTGCGGCAGTTCGTCTATTTTGGACTGGGTGCTTCTGGACTGATTGGGGCGTTTGTGTTTCTGACGCAGATTATGGCCGGTCGAGAGGTTGAGGCGGCCTTGCCCAATCTGGCGCTGCAAGTGGGCGTAGTGGCTCTAATGGTGGGGCTGTTTCGGCTGGATCGGCAGCGGGGTAAACAGACCAAGAACCAGGCCAAGAACCAGGCCAAGAAGTAGCAATTTAAATTTAAGAAGTAGCAATTTGGAAGTCATTTAGTTTGGAATCAATTCAGACAGATGTTTTGGTGGTGGGCGGCGGCACGGGCGGCGTGGCAGCGGCAATTCAGGCGGCGCGCCGGGGGGCAAAGACGGTGCTGGTAAGCGAATCGAGCTGGCTAGGCGGCATGTTGACGAGTGCTGGCGTGACGGCTCCAGATGGCCTAGAGCTGCTGGCCTTTCAGACGGGGATCTGGGGCGCTTTTCTGCAAGAGCTGCGGCGACGAGAGCCAGCCGGACTCGATCACGCCTGGGTCAGCTTTTTTACCTATCTGCCTCAGACCGGAGCCGCCATTTTTGCGGACTGGGTGCAGGCATTGCCGAATCTGCGCTGGATTCAGAACGAGCTGCCCTTAGAAGTTGAGCGGCGGCAGGACAGCGTCACTGCCGTGCGGTTTGCCAACTATCGCGTCGAGTCTAAAGTCATTCTGGATGCCACTGAGCTAGGCGATTTGCTGGCGCTGGCTGAGGTGCCGCATCGCTGGGGCTGGGAGTGGTACTCGCAGTGGCAAGAACCAAGTGCGCCTCGGCATCCCAGTGGCCTCACCCAAACTTACAGCGTCCAGGCTCCGACCTGGGTGTTTGTGCTGCAAGCGGCGGAATCTGCGCTGCCTACGGAGCCTCAGAGCGCGACCAGCCAGTTTGCGGAGAGCTGGACTGGTTTTGGAGCCGAGGCGTTTCTCAACTACGGACGGCTGCCTGACAACCGCTTCATGATCAACTGGCCAGAGCAAGGCAACGACTACGGCCTGCAAGCCGATCGATTGATTCAGTCAGCCGCCGCTCGTCAGGAGTTTTGGCAAGATGCCTATGCTCACGCGCAGGACTACGCCGATTGGCTTTTAGATCAGCTCGGCGGCGGCTATGAGTTGGCCACAGGTACGTTTCCGAAAGCGCTAATTGGCGGCGGAGCCTATGCATTGCAGCCCTACTACCGCGAGAGTCGGCGGCTGCAGGGGCTAGCCACAGTGTGCGAGCAGGACATTTTGCCTGTTGCTGGGGGGCAGGTGGCGGCGCTACCGATGGATGCCCAGCAGGCCGTGAATGCCGTCGCCATAGGCAACTACGCCAACGATCATCACTATCCCGGCTTTCGGCTAGCGCTTCAGCCCAAGTCGATTCGCTGGGGCGGACGCTGGACAGGTACGCCGTTTGCGCTGCCGTATGGCTCTTTGGTTCCGGCTACCACAGACGGGCTGCTGGTTTGCGAAAAGAATATTTCGGTGTCTCATATCGCCAACGGAGCGACGCGGCTTCAGCCGACGGTGTTGAATATTGGGCAGGCGGCGGGCATGGCGGCAGCGCTCTGTGTTGAGCAGGGCTGTCAGCCGAGAGATTTACCCGTGAGAGCGCTGCAAACGGCGCTGCTGCAAGACCCTACGGCTCCAGCGGCTGTTGTACCATTGTTTAATTTATTGCCCCAAGACCCGGACTGGCGGCACTGGCAGCAGTATTATCTCGACCATCCCGCAGCTTATCCAATGGATGGTCATATGCCGCAGTTCGATCAGCTTATCAACAAACCTATCAACAAACCTATCGACAAACCTGACAGCAAATATTACGAGGGCTACTTTGAGCGGGACGGTGAACAGAGCTATCGTCTGAGCCAGATTGCGCCGGGTGCGACGGCTGCGGCAGAGTCAGTACAGCTTGTGTCGCTGCATCCGGCAGTGAATCAGCAGCTCCAGGACTGCCAGAGCGGGCAATTTCTGCGGCTTCAGGGGCGATTGAATCGCTCTGGAAACTGGCTGCTGGTAGAACAGCTTGAGTCTAACTTGCTATCGTGATCTAGAGAAATCCCTGCGTGAACTGCCGTGACCATCACTCTGCCCACTATCAAATTCCTCCAGCAGCCGACTTCTGAGGCTTGGCTCAAGCAAGCGCTGGCAAATCTAGATACGTTGCTGCTTGATCACTCTCACTGCGAGCGCAAGGCAGCCGGCGTCGCGATGAACCTGATGTTTCGCTACCCTTCAAATACGCGGCTGGTGCGGGCGCTAACGGCAATTGCTCAAGAAGAGCTGGAGCATTTCGAGCAGGTGAATCAATGGCTAGAGCGGCGCAATATTGCCTTAGCGCCCCTGTCTTCGCCGCCCTACGCCGCCGGACTGCGCGCCCAGATGCGTCCCAAAGAGCCAGAGCGCTTGCTGGATTCGCTGCTGGTGTCGGGCTTGATTGAGGCACGTAGCCATGAGCGGTTGGGATTGCTGGCTCAGCACTGCCCAGAGCCAGAACTGGCGCAGTTTTATCGGGGGCTGATGGCTTCAGAGGCACGGCACTACGGCATTTATTGGATGCTGGCGGTCGAGTATTTTGAGCGAGCGGAAGTAGAGCCGCGATTGGCAGAGCTGGCGGTGGCGGAAAGTGAGCTGCTGACGACTCTGCATCCCGAACCTCGGATTCATAGTTAGGGGGCAGGCGATTAGGGAATCAGCTGCGGCAAATAGGCTTCAATCAGCAAATCGGCTCCAACTGGCTCCCAGCGCAGTTGCTCTAGCGTTAGCGCTTCGGTCATTTTGGTTAGCCCTAGCTCACCCACGGGCGAAGCGGCCAGTCCACCAATAATTTTGGGCGCGACAAAAGCCAGAATCTTCTGCACCGAGCCGTCGGCAATGGCGCTTGCCGCTAGCGTCCCGCCGCATTCCCACAGCGCAGATAGACAGCCGCGCTCGTAAAGCTGCTGCATGGCCAAAGCCGGAGTCAAGACGGGTAAACTGACGACCTCCACGTCCTGCTGCTCCAAGCTCTGCCGCACTGCGGGATCGGCCTCTGCTTCGCTCAAGACCAGCGTTGGCGCGTCGGACTGCCAGAGCTGCGCCTGAGTTGGCAGATCTAATCTACGGCTCATTACCACCCGCAGCGGATTATGCCCCTGTCCGTGACTGGTCAGCAGCGGATTGTCGCGCCGCACCGTGTTGCCGCCCACAATCACCGCGTCGCACTCTGCCCGCAGCCGATGCACCCAGCCTCGAGCCTCCGGCGAAGTCACCCAGGCGCTATGGCCGCTGCTGGCCGCAATCTTGCCATCTAGCGTCATCGCATATTTCAAGATGCCCAGCGGCTTTTGGTAGAGCATTCGGTGAATGAAGCCCTCGTTGAGCTTGCGGCAGGCGGCTGCTTCAATGCCCAAGCTCACCTCAATTCCAGCAGCTCTCAGGCGGGCAATTCCGGCTCCGGCCACCTGCGGATTGGGGTCAACCATGCCGACGACGACTCTGGCCACGCCTGCCTGAATCAAAGCGTCGGCGCAGGGTGGCGTGCGGCCATAGTGGCTGCAAGGCTCTAGGTTGACATAGACGGTGGCTCCCCTGGCCTGGGCAGCGGCATCGCGCAGGGCAAAGACTTCGGCATGGGGCTGTCCAGCTGCGGGGTGGAAGCCTTCGCCGACGATTTGGCCTGCTTGCACCACCACGGCTCCCACCATTGGGTTGGGGGCAGTTTGGCCTGCGGCTTGCTTGGCTAGTTCCAGGCAGCGCTGCATGATTTGCTGGTCGAAGCTAGACATAGGGGACGAACTCTTGAGGCTCAGCCAATTTTCGCGGATTTTGGGGCTGTATGGGGTTCTGGATTGGTACTCATGCAGAATATGTCAGATTAATCGGTAAGCTATAGCCAGCGACCTACCATCGTGCGCGGAGGCACTACGGGAGTAGAGGCACTACGGGAGCACAGGTTGGCTCCCCCCTGGCGGAATTGCCAAATCTGCGCTATCTATAGCCTCAATTACTGGTCTGAATCGTTGGTTTCAGCCGTGAAGTTTAGCTCTAGCATTCAAAACTCATCCGATATGCCGAGAAATTGCTATGGCAATTCTGCGGGCATTCGTTAGAATTTATCCCAATGAATCAGTCTTACTGCCAACTTACTGCCAAAAGCCTCTGCCATCGCTTGATCTGTGTCAATCAAACCTGTATCAATTAAACCTGTGCCAATTAGGACAACAGCTCTCAGTAAGACGTGAGTTAAGGCTAAGTTTGTTGTAGCTCCAGATCTTCGCCAGATCTTCGGTTGACGTTTGTTTGTGCTAAGGCTTATTGAATGACCGCTGTGCCTGCTCCTCGACAGCCTTCGCCCTCCCCTGACTTCACGGGTGGCTCCAACGCTGGCGGCAATAATCCGCCAGAAACTACACCTGTTTTTGCCCTGAAGGAGCTGGTGCTGAAGCTGCACCGCGAGCAAAACAAGATCCAAGATCTGCTCAGCTCGCTGGGGTTTGCCCTCCGCAGCTTTAAAAACCTCAACCAGTTTCTAGAGCTCACGCCTTTAATCGCCAGCCGAGTTACAGATGCGGACGGTGGAGCGCTGCTTCTTTATAAATCTAACGGTCAGGTGCGGCTAGAACGGCTGCATTGTCAGGACAATAGCTGTCAGGATATCCGGGCGGCGATTGAATCTGCGGCGCGCCAGTTTTCCGCCCATGCCAAACCGACCAACAGCAACCGCACGGCGGCTCTGGACTACCACGTTAACGCTGCGCTGGGCAAGTCCGTCAAGCTGTTTGGTACGGCGATTTTGACCAAAAACGTCGAGCGGGGGCGGCTCTACGTGTTCAGCCGCGATCCGGGCTATAGTTGGACAGAAACCCGCCAAAAGCTGGTGCGACTCGTGGCCGACCAAACGGCAGTGGCAATCGAAAACGACGAGCTGACCGTTGAACTCCGCAAAAAAGAGCGGCTGGATCGGGAGCTAGAAATCGGAGCCGAAATTCAGCTTCAGCTTTTGCCGCGTCATTGCCCCAAAATTGAGGGGGTCGAAATTGCTGCGCTCTGTAAAACTGCCAATCGGGTGGGCGGCGACTACTACGACTTTATCCCCGCCAAAAATCCGGGCAGCCCAGAACCTCTGCGCCGTCGTTCGACCAATCCCGAATCAAATCGCTGGAGTTTGGCGATTGGCGACGTGATGGGCAAAGGTGTTCCGGCAGGGCTGATCATGACGATGCTGCGCGGGATGCTGCGGGCAGAAGTGCTGAACGCTCACTCCCCGGCGCGGATTTTGCAGCATCTCAACCAGGTGATGTACGCTGACCTCGAAAACTCCAAGCGCTTCGTGACGCTGTTTTATTCCGAATATGACGCCAGCACCCGGACGCTGTTCTACGGCAATGCCGCTCACAACCCGCCTTTGCTCTGGCAGGCGGCGACTCAAAAGATCAAGCGGCTGGACACGCTGGGAATGCTGATTGGCCTGGATATGGATAGCGCCTATCACGAGTCGCAGGTGCAGCTTCAGTATGGCGATACGCTGATCTACTTCACTGACGGCTTTACGGATGCGGCCAACCAAAGCGGCGAGCGGTTTGACGAAGAAAACCTGATCAAGCATTTCCAGTGGGCTTGCCAAAATTGCTCCACGCCGAAGGCAATTCTCGACTATTTGTTTGACCAGGTGCAGCAATTTATTGGCGCGGAGCGGCATAACGAAGACGACATGACGCTGATTGTGATGCAGGTGCAGCCAGAGCGGCTAAATCCCAAAGCCTGAGCGGAATTCATCTAGATGTTCGAGTGATCCGAACTGCGAGAACTATGGCAGACTAGGTTCGATTCTCTTTCTGGGTGAGGTTTAATCGATATGCTGCTTCAGTTGATACAAGATATGGCAACGCAAGGCTTCACGCCCCATGATTTACCCCACTTGCTGCCCCATTGGCACAGTCTGACCGCTGTTACTGCTGGGCACGGCTCGCATGGCATTGGGCATAGCGCCAGTTTCGATTTGGGAACCATTCAGGCTCAGCTTCAGGGACAGCAGTTTGAAACCGATGTGTTCAAAAGCGCTCGCAATAGCGTTAATAGCTTCCTCAAGACTGGCAAGCACTGGGTATTCCTAGCGGGACTAGTCGCGGGCTATCTGTTGCGAGCCGGAACCTCATACGGTTCATGAACTCTTACAGGTCGTGACTGCCTACGGTTAGAGTCCGCACAGTTTAACAGCGCAGAAGGCTGTACAATGCCAAACTTGATGCTGAGCGCTGATGTTTCTGCGACTTCCTCAGCCTGCTTTGCGTTTCATTCAGTGATCCATTCAGTAGTCCATTCAGAGATCAAAAATGGCGACTTCCCCTTCTGCTTCATCAGGCCAAACCTGGAGCCAGCGCTTTGAGTCGGCGCTGCATCCGGCGATTGCGCTATTCAATGCCAGCATCGGCTTTGATATTGAGCTGATTGAATATGACCTGAGCGGCTCACAGGCTCATGCCAAGATGCTGGCGCGTACTGGGATTATTTCAGAAGCAGAAGGCGAGTCGCTAGTCGCAGGCTTGGAGCAGATTCGGCAAGAGTACCGGGCGGGTCAGTTTCAGCCGGGAGTAGAAGCCGAAGACGTACATTTCGCCGTAGAGCGGCGACTGACCGAGCTGGTCGGCGACGTGGGCAAAAAGCTGCATACGGCTCGTTCGCGCAATGATCAAGTTGGCACCGACACGCGGCTCTATCTGCGTGCCCAAATCACCCGGATCCGGCAGCAGATTCTCGACTTTCAGGCCGTGATGCTGGGACTGGCCGAGCAGCATGTGGAAACGCTGATTCCGGGCTACACGCATCTGCAACGCGCTCAGCCGCTGAGTTTGGCGCATCACCTGCTGGCCTATGTTGAGATGACGCAGCGCGACTGGCAGCGGCTGGGCGAAATCTACCATCGCGTTAATATTTCGCCGCTGGGTTCGGGGGCGCTAGCGGGCACAACGTTTCCGATTGATCGGCACTACTCAGCCGAGCTGCTGGGCTTTGAGTCGGTCTATGCTAACAGCCTGGATGGAGTCAGCGACCGCGATTTTGCGATTGAGTTTCTCGGCGCTGCCAGCCTGATTATGGTGCATCTGTCGCGGCTTTCGGAAGAGGTGATCTTATGGGCTTCCGAAGAATTTGGCTTCGTGACGCTCAAAGATAGCTGCTCGACGGGTTCTAGCATCATGCCGCAGAAAAAAAATCCGGACGTGCCGGAGCTGGTGCGGGGCAAAACCGGGCGTGTCTTCGGCCATTTGCAGGGAATGCTGGTGCTGATGAAGGGCTTGCCGCTGGCCTACAACAAGGATCTGCAAGAGGATAAAGAGGCGCTGTTTGACGGCGTGAAAACCGTGCAGGGCTGCTTGGAAGCCATGACAATTCTGTTTGCCGAGGGCTTGGAGTTTCGCCCAGCGCGCCTCAATCAAGCCGTTACCGAAGACTTCTCAAACGCGACGGATGTGGCGGACTATCTAGCGGCTAAAGGCGTGCCCTTCCGCGAAGCCTACAATCTGGTTGGCAAAGTGGTCAAAACCTCTTTGGCAGCCAACAAGCTGCTGAAGGATTTAACGCTGGAAGAGTGGCAGAGCCTACATCCGGCTTTCGACAGTGATATCTATGCGGCCATTGAGCCACGCCAGGTGGTGAGCGCCAGAAACAGCTTTGGCGGCACCGGGTTTGAGCAGGTGAATCGGGCGCTGGCTGCGGCGAGACAGCGGTGGCAGCAGAACAGTCCGGCTTAGATAAAGATTGTTGAAGCAATAGTTGAAGAACCTTGAAGAAACTCAAACAAATATGACAAAAATCAGGAGAAAATCGAAAGGCTGATGCATTCAGGAAATCAACACCGTTACCATCTCAGGTATAAGACCAGGAATGACTGAGGTTGAGGTGATTATATGTTGACCCAAGAACTTGCCCCGGAAATCGTCCAAGAGATTGACTGTGAAACGCAGCGCTATCTGAGCGAGATTCTGGTTCAGGAAAACATCACAGCAGGCGAGCTGATTCGGGGTCTAATTCGCGATCGCTGGATTATGCTCAATCCAAGCCTCTGCGCGTCGCCCACTCTGCGCCGCCTAAACTCTAAGCAGATCATTGCTGAGTTTCTGCACCGCAAGTGTCGCTCACAGCACTATTAGTGCGACCCAACGAAGTGCGGCCTAGCGCAAATTTAGCCTCATACACCTCATACATTTACCGAATTCCCCAGCGTCTGCGCCAGCTAGAGGTCGATTCTAACGATGACTGCTGCTGTTCTGCCTGATGCCGCGCCAAAATCTGCTGAGCTGAGTCTCGCAAACTAAGGTCGCGGTAGGGGACTGCAGCTCGCGTCTGCAAATGCTCTTGTTCCATTGGCGAAAGCGGCGTGAGTCGGATCGCTTCACTCGCAGCGCTCGGTATAGCAGCTACCGTGCCCTGCGACCATTCGTGCGGCAAATGCGCTGCGCCCAGCGGAATCGTGCCAATTTGCAGGCCGACTTGCTGCATGGCGGCTCTCACCGAGGCAGAGCGCGAATATGTAGCGAGTTTACCGTTGGGGGCTAGCCTGCCCCTGACCTGCTGAAAAAACTCAACCGTCCAGAGCTGCGGACAGCGCCGCGGCGAAAAGGGATCAAAGAAAACTGCGTCGGCTTGCATCGAGAGCTGCTGAATTGTCTGCCGCGCATCGCCAACCAGCAGCTTGGCCGAGAGTTGCTGGCTGTGGCATTCAGAGTCAGTCGCCAACGCCTGCAAAATTTCCTGAGTCGGCGGCAGCCAAATATTGACCAGCGACGAATCCACTACCGCCTGCGGTACTGACGCATCCAGCTCTAGCGCATAGAGTTCAACCCGACAGTCTGGATTCACCGCCCAAATCGTCTCTAGCGCCGCCGCGCTGTTGTAGCCGAGTCCGTAGCAGACATCCAGCAGACAAAGCTGCGGCGCTCTCGCCTGCTCAGGCAGATCCGTCGCCTCGGCAAACTTAGTAAAAGCCTCGCTGCGAGCGCCCTGACGAGAGTGAAACGCCTCGTTAAACTCAGCCGAAAAGAAAGTAAACGAGCCGTCGTCGGTGGGCTGAGCTGTCCAAGTCATAGAGCCAGATTGCCGAAACCCGTTCGCCTAGTGCAGAATCTGCGACAAGAATTTTTTGGTGCGGTCGCTCTTGGGATTGGTGAAGAATTCGTCGGGCTTCGAGTCTTCCACCAGCATTCCATCCGCCATCAGCACCACCCGGTCAGCCACCTCGCGAGCAAAGCCCACCTCATGTGTGACGCAAACCATCGTCATCCCAGAACCAGCCAGCGTCCGCATCACGTCCAGCACCTCGCGTACCATTTCTGGGTCGAGCGCCGAGGTCGGCTCGTCAAACAGCATTACCTTCGGCTGCATCGCTAGCGCCCGCGCAATCGCCACCCGCTGCTGCTGCCCGCCCGACAGCTGCCCCGGAAACTTGTTGGCCTGAGAGAGAATGCCAACCCGGTCAAGCAGCTGCATTGCCACTTCTTCAGCTTTAGACTTTGACCAGCGCCGCACCCAGATCGGAGCCAGCGTCACGTTTTGCAGCACGGTCAGATGTGGAAACAGGTTGAACTGCTGGAACACCATCCCGACTTCCCGCCGAATCGCGTCAATGTTTTTCAGGTCGTGCGAGAGCTGGATGCCGTCAATTTCGATTGTGCCTTTCTGGTAAGGCTCCAGCGCGTTGAAGGTGCGAATGAAGGTCGATTTACCCGAACCCGATGGCCCCATCACCACCACCACCTCGCCTTTGGTCACAGTCATGCTCACGCCCTTGAGCACATGAAAATTATTGTCGTACCACTTCTCAACATCTCTGGCGATAATAATCGGCTCAGCTCCGGTTTGATTGGCTGTTGGTTCGGTTTGGGGTTGAGTCATGGTTCTCTGTTCTGGTTACTGAGATTGGGTTACTGAAATAGTTTGATGAACAATTTGATGAACAATACAAACAAAGCGCTTAGGGATCAATTGTTGCAGCCGGAGCCACGGTAGGGGTACCCGAACTGTTGAGCTGTCGCTCTAGACGCTGGCTCGCAATTGACATGGCATAGCAGCAGAGGAAATAGATCAGGCCAATGAAGGTATACATCTCGACGTTGCGGCCTAGAAACTGCGGGTTTGCCAAAATCGTTTGGCCAATGCCCAACAGCTCCGTAAAGCCAATAATCGTCAGCAGCGAGGTGTCTTTGAACAGGCTAATAAACTGCCCCACCATTGTCGGAATCACGGCCTTTAGCGCCTGAGGCATCACAATTAGCCCGGTTGTTAAAAGCGGATTCATACCCAGAGCCTTAGAAGCTTCCGCCTGACCTCTGGGCACAGCTTGCAAGCCGCCCCGCACGTTCTCCGCCAGGTAGGCAGCGCTAAACATGGTCAGACCTACCACAGCTCGGATTAGGCGGTCAGTGCGGATATAGGGCGGCAGCACCAGCGGCACCAAAAACTGCGAGGCAAACAGAATTGTGATCAAAGGCAAACCCCGAATCACTTCAATATAGATCGTCGAAAGCAGCCGAATCACGGGGAGGTCGCTGCGCCGCCCCAGCGCCAGCAAAATCCCAAACGGAAACGACAGCACAATACTCACCGAAGCCGTTAGCAGCGTTAGCAGCAGCCCGCCCAAATCATCGCCCTTGACGGGTCTGCCAATCAAAAAGCCGCGAATCAGGCTGTAGCCAATCACAAACGCCACCAGCCAAACCAGCGGCAGCCAATTGCCAAAGGTCGGCACCACTTTCCCCACCTGCTGACCGACAAAGGCTAAGCCCACCAGCAGCGCCAACAGCCCCAGCGAAATCGCAATTGAAATTGGGTCGCTCAGCAGCGCCAGGACAATCACTAGCGCCGCCGCCCCAATCCCCAGGACAATCAGCCCGCGCCGATCAAACAGCCGCGAGTTGCGTGCCAAAACGCCCCAGCTTAGGCCAGCTGCCACCACGATTAGCCCTAGCGCCAGCCAGACTCGCCAAATCAGATTGATTGGGTAGCGCCCTACCATCAGCAGCCGAAAGTTGGCCGGGATCACCCGCCAATCGGCTTGAGTAAAGCCCCAGATCAGCAGAGTTAAAACTACCCAGATCAGCACTAGACCGCTGACAATCGTCAGGATCGTGTTAGAAACACTGCTGAACAGATTTTTCTTAGCCCAAGCTGCGGCTCCAATTTGGTTAAGCGGCGGAGCAGAAGAAGGTGGCGTGGCAGTCGTCATGGCTGAGCAGGGTAGGAATTACAAAGAGGGCACTAGCGTTCGGTGAGCTGAACGCGCTGGTTGAGCAGGTTCATGCCCAGCGAGATAATCAGGTTAATCGTCAAGTAAGTGATCATTACTAGCATCACTACCTCAATCACGCGGCCTGTCTGATTGTTGATCGTGGTTGAAATCTGGAAGAAATCGCCGTAGGCAATCCCAGCGGCCAAACTGGAGTTTTTGGCCAGGTTGAGAAATTCACTGGTCAGTGGCGGAATCATCACCCGCATCGCCTGCGGAAAAATCACCAGCCGCATCGCCTGCCCGGAACTGATCCCCAGCGCTTTGGAGGCTTCCCACTGCCCTTTGGACACCGACTGAATGCCAGCTCGCACTGTTTCAGCAATGAAGGCCGCCGTGTAGAGCACCAGCCCTAGCAGCAGCGCCCCGAACTCGCTTGACAGATGCAGCCCTCCGGTAACAGCCGCATTGGCAAAGGCCGGAGCCTGCCATTCCAGCCCCAGCAGCGCCACCAGCGCCACAGCCCCCAGCCCCAGCAGCAGATTGCGGTAGCCGTTGCCGGACGCGCCCTCCAGCTCCATCACCTTCAGGCGACGCTGCCAAAAAACGGCGGCCAGCACCAGACTTGCCACCAGCAGCGCTAGCGCAATCCAAGTGCGGACTGAGCCAGTTGGCCAGGGCAGGTAGATTCCCTGGTTTGACAGGAACGTTGGGCCGGGGAGCTGCATTGAGTCAGCCACCCTCGGCAGACTTAAAAAGCCCACCGTATAGATGAAGAAAAGCTGTAGCAGCAGCGGTGTATTGCGGAAAATCTCGACGTAGACCGAGGCCAGCTTCCGAACCAGCCAGTTGTCTGACAGGCGTGCAATCCCGACGATAATCCCCAAAACTGTGGCAAACAAGATGCCGAAAATGATTACCCGCAGCGTGTTGACCAGCCCCACTAGGAGCGCCCGCCCAAACGAGTCAGTGGAGCTGTAGGGAATAGCCGAATCGCCAATCCCGAACGAAGCCGGACTGTTGATGAAGCCAAAGCCGAAGTTGAGTCCCAGCTTGCGGAAGTTGACGGTGACGTTGTTGACCATGATGGCCGCAATGATCAGCACCACCAGCAGCACCAGCACTTGGCCAGCTATTTTCAAAAATCGATCGTCTCGCCAGAGTGGAACTTTTTGCTCGTCCATGATTCGGGCAGCTAGAAAAAATAGATGAAACCAGAATTGCGGGATGGCAGATTGCGCCATCCCGCTTGCAACCCTTAGCGGAACGGCGGCGAGTAGATTAGCCCGCCATCTGTCCAGAGCTCATTCAAGCCCCGTTCTAGAGCAAACGGCGTGCCGATGTTGCGGTCGTAAATTTCGCCGTAGTTGCCCACCGCTTTGATGACTCTGGCCGCAAAGTCATTGGGCAAGCCCATGTCGGTGCCCAATGTGCCTTCTTTGCCCAGCAGGCGCTTCACCTCTGGATCAGCGCTGGACTCAGCTTGCGCCAGCGAGGCTTGGGTGATGTCGAGTTCCTCGGCCTGAAAGGTGCTGTAGGTAATCCACTTCACGGCATCTGCCCATTTGGAGTCGTTGTTGCGAACCGCAGCGCCCAATGGCTCTTTCGAGATCACATCATCTAGCACCGCGTAGTTATCCGGGTTAGGCAATGATTTGCGGCGGGCAGTAAGCTGTGAGCGGTCTGAGGTCGCCGCCTGACAGCGCCCTTGCGTGAAGGCCGAGTAGAGCGCATCCTCATCGTCAAACACCACAGGCGTGAATGGAATGTTCTGCTTGCGGAAGCTGTCGGTTAGGTTCTGCTCAGTGGTGGTTCCAGACTGGACGCAGATTGACTTGCCGCTCAGCCCTTTCAGGTCTTTCACGCCCGAAGCGGTCGTCACCAGCATGCCTTGACCGTCGTAAAACGTGGTGGGCATAAATTCTAGACCCAGCGCCGTATCGCGGTTGATTGTCCAGGTTGTGTTGCGGATTAAGACGTCAACTTCGCCGGCAGCTAGGGCTGTAAACCGCTCTTGGGCACTGAGATTGCGAAACTCGACTTTAGAAGGATCGTCAAATAGCGCGGCGGCAATGGCGCGGCAGTAGTCGGCATCCATGCCGGAATATTCACCCCCGCTGTCTACGAAGCTGAAGCCCGGAAGCTGACCGTTGACCCCACAGATCACAGAGCCGCGATCAAGCACGGTATTGAGAACGCTGTTGCCATCTGCGGCTCCGTCGCCTCCCGCTGTGTCGCTAGAGGAGGCACAGGCTACTGCAACTGCTGCTGTCAGCGCGGTGGCTAGCAGCAGGGAAATCCATTTACGCATAGAACTTTTTACACTCACCGAATGAACAGAAAACAATTTAATCGCAGTTCAAGATCGAACCAAATTCTTCAAAGGTGGAAGGATAAACTTCCGGTCTGATGTCCCAACTGGTTTCACAGTTTAGTGTTCTCACAGTCTACTGGTTTTGCAGTTCTAGATGTATCGCTCTTTACAGTTTTTATTTTGTCTAACAAGCAAATGCTCGAAGATTAGCAGAACTTAATCCATCCCTAAGTAACGAAAGCGAAGAATCACGCAAACTACTGCTCTTGAGCAAATTCACGGATCATTGGCAGGCGATTGTGGATGTAATCACTTAGTGCGTCTGCCTCTGGATTGTTGAGAGTTTGCTGCGAGCGCAGCTGACGCAGCAACCACTGCTCTAAACTTCTATCATCTAAGGAAACCGGCACAGTCGCCCGTATTCCATCAATCAGTGACCAGACTTGCCGCAGCATTGAAGGACTCATGGCAACCTCAAAAATTTAAGATTTTCTTTATCTTTAGCTTACCTGCTAAATAAATACCAGATTAGTTCCGACACAAGATGATACATGAGCTACAAAACGCTGATTGTTCGATCTGAGTCTCGGCATAAGCCGCAAAGATCAGTCTCAAGCGCGTTCAGGCTAGGCCAGAATAGCAGCGGCTCAAAACTCAGAAAACTCTTCTTCCTCGCTGCCGTGATCAAACATCACCATGTAGCTGGCGCTGGGCATAATCTGTCGCATGACTTTCAGATGGGCTTCAGCCTCGTAGCGGCGCTGAAACCGATTGAGCACCTGATGTTGCAGGCTGGGCTGTAGGCAAATTAGGCACCAGGGCTGGGGGCGAATGGCTGGATTCATGGGTTGCTCTGCGAAAGGCTGCCTGATTGTAGCGATCTGCATCCGGTTTGCCTATGAATTTTTTAGACAAAGGTTAGATATAAATTTCGCAGCATGAAGATTTGCAGGTTTCAGGAGAAGGCTGTTTGATCTCCAGCTACTTAATCTCCAGCTCAATCGGCAGGCGGCTGTAGGCTCCCTGCGGATCGTTCATCAGCTGCAAAATGCTTAGGTTGGCTTGAAATTGCTCCAGGCCAGTCGTCAGTGGGGTTTTTTGCACTGCGGGTAGATCAACTCCCAGCAGGCTGGCGCTGCCGTTGAGCAACTTCCGAAACAGCCGCGCCTCAAACGATTTGGCCTGCGGGTATTCCGCGAGCTGCCAGTCATCGCCCAGCTTTGCCGCCTCCACCGCCGCCTGAATCGCCGCTTCCAGTCCGCCAATTTCGTCTACTAACCCCAGGTTTTTGGCGGCAGTCCCTGACCAGACTCGCCCCTGGGCAATTTCGTTCACCTTCGGCACCGGAATCGAGCGTGACTCAGAGACAAACTTCAAAAACTGCTCATAGAGCCGATCCACGACCTGCTGCCCAATTACCAGCTCTTCGGGCGTGCGAGGACGGGCAATGGTGTTGCTGTCGGCCAGCCTGGCGGTTTTGACCACGTCCCAGGTGATGCCGTTCTGGTTGGCCAGCGTCTTGACGTTGGGCAGCAGCCCAAACACGCCAATTGAGCCAGTGACCGTGCTGGGAGCCGCAAAGATGCGGCTGGCGTCAGTCGAAATCTGGTAGCCGCCGGAGGCCGCATAGCTGCCCATGGAGACGATAATCGGCTTTTTCTGCTTGATCAGCGAGACTTCGCGGGCAATCAAGGCGGAAGCCGTGGCGCTGCCCCCTGGACTGTTTACCCGCAGCACAACAGCTTTGATGTCGTCGTCTTGGCGCAGCTCGCGCAGCAGAGCCGTCATCCGGTCGCCACCAATCGAGCTAGGCGTGCCCTTGCCGCTGACAATTTCGCCTTCTGCATAAACCACGGCAATTTTGTTGGAGCTGACTCGCCGCTGATCTGATAGCTCAACGGCTCTGGCATAGTCGCTAATATCTACCTGCCGGAACGAGTCGCTGTCTTTGGCTTCGCCCGTCAAATCTTGCAGCTCGGTAAGCACTTCGTCTTCCTGCATGACTTTATCAATCAGCTTGGCCGACTGCGCCTGTTCGGGCAGCAGCAAGCCTTGCTGATCGGCAATGATTTGCAGCTGATCGGGCTTGAGGCTGCGGCTTTTGGCGGTGGCGCTCAAAAACTCACCCCACAAATCAGACAGCAGCTTTTGGCTCTCTTCTTTAGCCTCTGGGCTGCTGGCGCTGCGGGTAAAGGGTTCGATGGCTGACTTGTACTTCCCGGCGCGAATCGGCTGAACGCCAATCCCGTATTTCTGAAACGCGCCGCCAAAGAAAGTGGTTTCCATGCTGAAGCCGTTTAGCTCCAGCGTCGCCGTTGGGTTGAGCAAAATCTGATCGGCCACCGAGGCCAGGTAGTATTCTTTCTCGCTCCAGCCCGTGGTGTCATAGGCGATGATCGGCTTGCCCGACTCGCGGAATTTTTGCAGTGCTTGCCGCACCTCTTGCAGCGTCGCTAGCCCGGAACTGCCGCCGCTACCGGAGAGATAAATCCCGGCGATTCGGTCGTCTTTGGCAGCCTGATCCAGCGTTTGTAGCACCGTTCGCAGTGCCACCGTATTGCGCGGGCTGTTGCCAGAGAGCGCCTGCCCCAGTACCTCACTTGGATTGCTGTTGGGATTTGTGTCGGTGATTTCCTGCGCTAGATCAAACGTCAGCACTGAATCTCTCTCGACGCGCGAGCTAGCCTCTCTGGATGCCGCAGTAATGGCTACCAGCAGTACCGTCAGCCCCACTCCGCTCAAAAATAGAAAGAGAAAGATGCCAGTGACTGTCGCAAACGTCTGTTTCAAAAAATCGCGCATTGATTCAAAAAGGAAAGAACGGGGCTGGCTGTTGGCTAATCGCTAACTCGCTACAGATTCTAGCCTGCCTGCCCGCAGGTCGGGGATGGCGGCGCTGCCTGTACAGAACAGCACGGTGGCAATTTCGGCGCTCAGCGTTTCAACTAGCTCCTGCAAAGCCAGCTCTGAGTCTGCTGCCGCCTGCAAGAAAGGCAGCGCCAGCCCCGCTAGGTCGGCTCCCAGCGCCAGCGCTTTGGCGACATCTAGGCCGTTGCGTAAGCCCCCCGATGCAATCAGCGGCAAATCGGGCGCGGCCTGCCGAATTGCTACCAGGCAATCAGCAGTGGGAATGCCCCAGTTGGCAAAGGTTTGGCCAAGTCGCCGCTGACGCGCATCACTGGCACGCTCGCTCTCAACTCTTGCCCAGGAAGTGCCGCCCGCTCCAGCCACGTCAATCGCCCTAATCCCGACTTCGATCAGCCGCTCTGCCATCTGTGCCGAAATGCCGTTTCCAACTTCTTTAGCGATCACGGGAACGGGCAAATGGCGACAAAGCTGGCCAATTTTGCCCAGCAGATCGCGAAAGTTAGTGTCGCCTCTAGTCTGCACAGCTTCTTGCAGCGGGTTCAGATGCAAAATCAGCGCGTCCGCCTCCAGCCAGTCCACTGCTTGCTGACATTGTGCTAGGCCATAGCTGTAGTTGAGCTGCACCGCCCCCAAATTGGCAAACAGCAAAATATCGGGAGCCACCGACCGCACGGCAAAGCTGGGCAGCACCTCTGGATTTTCGATTGCCACCCGCTGCGACCCCACGCCCATCGCCAGCCCAAACTGCTGCGCGGCAGCGGCCAGCCGATAGTTGATGGTCTGCGCCAGCTCGGTGCCGCCCGTCATGGAGGAAATTAGCAGGGGTGCGGAGAGGGACTTACCGAGAAAATTTGCACTCAGATCTAAATCTGCAAAGTCGAGTTCGGGCAGGCAGCAATGCCGGAATCGATAGCGCTCTAACCCGGTTGTGGCCTGAAACTGCACGTCTTCTTCGAGGCAAACTCGCAGGTGATCGGCTTTGCGGATTTGGGTGGCAGCCGGCAGGCCGCGAGCCGAGAAAACCGCGGGTGAGTCTACGGGTAAATTCACAAAATCCACAGCACTGCCTTTGCGTCTGACTGCATAAGCTAGTGTAGCCATGCCGCCCGCTCTTCTGACGGACTCGCTGGTAATCTGCAATCAAACGCAGCAATTAAAACGCAGCAATTAATGAGCAATTGAACAGGCGACCTAACCAAATCCCCAGATTTTCTAGAAACCTGGGGATGGATGGAGCAAAGGCTGGCTGAGAGCGTCGCTACGGTTTGGCCTCGTACTTGTGAGCGTGGGTTTTGAGCAGAGCACTCACCTGAGTCAGTACCTCGTCGCCCTCTTTTTTGGCGATGGCCTGCCGCTCTGGGAAAAACTCCGGCTGATCTAGGTTGCGGGCAATTGCGTCGTTTACCTGCTGGGCAATCAGATTTTGCAGCTCGCCCTTGGCACGACCCCGCTGATACTCAGCCCCTTCTTCAGTGGTGGCGTAGAGTGGCGGCAAGCGGTTGAGCGCGTAGGCCGCCACATCGCCCAGATCGAGCGTGCAGTCGCTGGTGGCCTCAATTTCGGCAACGCGAGCGATGGCTTCAGTCAGCACTAGCTCTTCCATGACGTTGATGAACTGCTTGCGCGGCACGGCCACAACTTCGCCTGTCAGCAGCGACCCCATCAGTCGATCCAGCGCCATATACTCTTCAATCGAGAGTTCTGAGGCCGTATCGCAGATCCGACCCACTTCGGATTCCATTGCTGGGGTCAGATAGCCATCCTGCATGGCTTGTTCAACAATTTTTTCAATGCTCATAGGTTTTTGATATTGCTCCACAAGAATGCTCCACACTGCCGGAAACCGTCGGGAATTGTCGCGAATTGAGGGTGGGGGCTTATCTGCGTTCTGTTCTAGTGTGCCCCAGAAAGCGGCAAAGGTACGGCTCGCTCACAGGAATTTCTAGATTGCCGTTTACTCAAAACCTTGATAGCGCCAAGGCACTGGATCAACCGCCTGCCCGTTCACATAAAGCCCCCAGTGCAGATGCGGGCCGGTGGCAATGCCAGTAGACCCGATGGCGCCAATCCGCTGTCCGGGCTGTACCCGATCACCTTCTTTTACGTCAATCCGGCTGAGATGTAGAAAAATGCTGGACACGCCCTGTCCGTGATCAATACCAATTGTGTTGCCATGTAGCTCAAAGCCATCGGCAACGCGGCCAATCAGCACGACGCGGCCTGCCGCCGGAGCCGTGACCGGATCGCCTGTGCCTGCCGCATAGTCTACGCCTCGGTGGTAGTAGTCTTTGGCGAATTCGCCGTTGTAGTAACGCTGCACGCCGTAGATCGTAGAGATTTCGCCCTGACTGGGGCGCAAAAACGGCCCGTTCCAGAACTTCTCGGGCGTGACCAGCGCCTTAAACGCATCGACTTTGTCAAACTCATAGTCTGTGCCTTCTGGGCCGCCGCCATCCCCCAGCCAAATGCTCTGGGTTGGGAAGTCGCGGTCGCGCAGCTGAAGCGGCACAGCCTGCGTTTGATTGGCGGCCACAACTTGCAGATTCAAGGCTCCGGGCGCATCTAGCGGCGTAGTCGGCAGCAGCGCTCGGTAGCGATTGGCTGCCAATGCAAACAGCGGATAGCTCTTCTGACGCATGGAGATTGTCGGGGCAGTTGCAGGACTTGCGCTGTCGGTTGACAGCTGCACGACCACCGAAATGGTGTCGCCTAACTGCGGATTAGTGGGCTGCACCTGCACCTGCATGGGTTGGGCTGAAGCTACTGGAGCCACCGGAGCCGTGAGAGCCGGAACCGCACTCAGCAGCACCAGCGTCAGGCTGCCAACAAATAGGCTGCCCCAGAATCGGCTGCCCCAGAATCGGCTGATGGATCTTATTAGATGGTTGCGGAATCGCTGTGGAATGGCCATATTTTCAACCTGGCTGAGCAGAGGTGGCATGATGCTAGAGACTCAGATAGATTAGCGCTTCTGCTGCCTACAGGCCACCTACAGGCTAGAAAACTTCGGTATGCTGAAACTAATATTAAAAAATATTGCTGGCCTGCATTTCTGCGTCAGCTTTACTTTGTTAACTAGCTTTGTCAGCTGATAAAAACTCGTGCAAGAAGATTTCCGCTTAATTGTTGACCTGGTTGTGGTTTTGGCGGCGGCGGCGGGCGGTGGATTGTTAGCGGCGCTGCTGCGTCAGCCGGTGCTGTTGGGCTATTTGATGGGTGGCGCAATCGTTGGGCCAGCAGGTTTGGGACTCGTCAAAGAGCTGATTCAGGTGGAGACGCTCGCGCAGTTTGGGGCGGCGTTTCTGCTGTTTGCGCTGGGCGTGGAGTTTTCGTTCTCTGAGCTGAAAAAGGTGCAGGGGATTAGCTTGGGCGGCGGCGGTCTGCAAATTCTCTCGACAATTGCTGTCACGACGCTGGTTTCGGTGGTCGTCGGCTGGGTCACTTCGCCGACGCAGGGGATTTTTCTGGGCGGGATTCTGTCGCTCTCCTCCACGGCGGTCGTGCTGAAATGCCTGATGGAGCGCAACGAAACCGAGTCAACGCATGGGCGCATCATGCTGGGGATTTTGGTAGTGCAGGATCTGGCGCTGGGGCTGATGCTGGCAGTACTGCCCGCGCTCGACAGCCCTTCCGACGAGATTGGGCGAGCGGTGGGGATTGCCCTGCTCAAGACGGCGCTGCTGGCGGGTGGTTCGGTGGTGGCGGGCATTTGGCTGATTCCGCCTCTGCTGCGGCTGCTGGCCAAAACTGAGAGCCGCGAATTATTTCTGCTGGGCGTGGTGGCACTCTGTTTGGGGATTGCCCTGCTGACGGAATACATGGGTCTGTCCATTGAGATGGGAGCCTTTATTGCGGGGCTGATGATCTCGGAGGTGGAATATTCGGATCAGACGCTGACCTATGTGGAGCCGATCCGCGACATTTTTGCGACGCTGTTTTTTGCGGCGATTGGGATGCTGATCGACCCGCTGTTTATCTGGAACAACCTGGAGCTAATTCTGGGGCTAGTGGCGCTGGTGTTTGTCGGCAAGTTTTTGATTATTACGCCGCTGGTGCGCGCCTTTGGCTATTCGCTCAAGACCTCGCTGATTGTCGGGCTGGGGCTGGCGCAGATTGGCGAATTTTCGTTTGTGCTGGCCAGCAAAGGGCAGGTGCTGGGGCTGGTGTCGCGGCGGGTCTATCTACTGATTTTGGGCACGACTGCCGTGACGCTGGTGATCACGCCATTTGTGCTGCGGGCAATTCCCAAGCTATTCGACTGGGCGGATACCCTGCCCTGGCTGAAGCAGATTTTGGACGGCAGCGACGAGCCTGTTGAAGTGCCTGAGCATCTGCCCAGCCAGAATCACATTGTGGTCTGTGGCTATGGCCGAGTCGGGCGCAATATCGTGCAGCTCTTGCAGACCTACAAGCAGCCTGTGGTGGTAATCGACCAGTCGGAGCAGCGGATTCAGCAGCTCCGCGAGGCCAATATCCCCTACGTTTACGGCAATGCCGCCAGCCTGCATGTGCTGGAAGCCGCCGGGGTAGAGCAAGCGCGCGGTCTGGCGATTGCCCTGCCTGATCCGATGAGTACCCGCCTTTGCCTGAAGCGGGCGCTGGAGCTGGCTCCCGAACTCGATACAGTGGTGCGGGCGACGCAGGAAAAAGATTTGGAATTGCTCTATCAGCTGGGGGCACGCGAGGTCGTACAGCCCGAATTTGAAACCAGCATTGAGCTGTCGGCACATTTGCTGACTGGGCTGGGCGTGCCGCTGCCCGTGATTCAGCGGGAGGTGCAGCAGCTTCGCAGCTCGCGCTATCTTGACTTCCGGCCTGAGCGACTGCCGGAGCAAGTGTCGCGAGAGCTAAAAAATGCGGCTCAGGATATGAACAGCCGCTGGTATTCGCTGCCGGAAGCTTCGCCGCTGGTGGGCATGACGCTGGAAGAAACCGATCTGCGGCGCTTAACCGGAGTCAGCCTGATGGCGATTCAGCGAGCATCGGGAGCAGAGGTCGATTACCCCAATGCCAGCACCCAGCTTGAGGTCGGCGACCGACTGCTGATTGTCGGTGAAGCTGACGAGCTATCTGCGTTCGGGGAGCTAGCTAACGGCAAAGCGGCAATTCCGGGCAGCAGCATGTCTTGTCAGTGGCTACTGGTACCGGAAGAGAGCCAGGTCGTGGGCAAAACGCTAGCCGAATTGCATATCCGACGGCAGTTTGGCGTACTGGTTCAGGCGATCCGGCGTGAGGGCAAATTCATCAGCTATCCCAACGGCGCTAGCGACTTGCAGGCGGGCGACCGGCTGCTGCTCTGCGGTAACTTTCACGCGCTGACCAAAGCGAGCTACTGGATTGCGCCCGTTCTCCCCGACCAACAGCTTGTGCCGATGCCACTGGCGGTGATGAGCGAACCGCTGCGGGAAGAGGCGGTCTGAGCTGCACCCAATCTATTTCCAGATCTATGCTGCGGCTGACTTTTGTAATCAGAGCGCAAGCCGTAAGATATCTGCATACTGAACTGGCGGAAATCACATGCGGTGGGATTTTGGGCGACGCAGTCAAAACGTAGAGGACAGGCGCGGCAGAGGCGGCATGGGCGGGACAGTGATCGGCGGCGGCATCGGCACGATTTTGCTGGCGATTGTGGTGACGCTACTGGGCGGTGATCCGTCGGTGATTTTGCAGCAGGCGGCTTCAGGGGGCAGCGGCAGGCAAACAGATGTTACGTCACCTGAAGCGGAACGACAGGTGGAATTTACAAAAGTGGTGCTGGCAGATACCGAAGATGTCTGGAGCGAGGTGTTTCGAGAAGAAGGCATCCCCTATCGTAAGCCAACGCTGGTGCTATTTTCGGGGCGCGATCAGTCGGCTTGCGGCACGGCAGACCGAGCGGCTGGCCCATTCTACTGCCCGCTCGATGAAAAAGTCTATCTAGATCTGAGCTTCTTTCGAGACTTAGCGACTGAAATGCAGGCTCCAGGCGATTTTGCCCAGGCTTATGTCGTGGCTCACGAAGTCGGCCATCATGTCCAAAAGCAGCTCGGCATTTTAGATAAAGTCCATGGATTGCAAAGCCGAGTTAGCAAAACCCAGTCGAACCAGCTCTCGGTGCGGCTGGAGCTACAGGCTGACTGCTTCGCGGGCGTTTGGGCAAATCGCTCCCAAGATCGCCAAAACAACCTTGTGCTGGAGCAGGGCGATCTCGAAGAAGGGCTACGAGCCGCCAGCAGCGTCGGCGATGACCGCTTGCAGATGCAGGCACAGGGCTATGTCGTGCCTGAGTCGTTTAACCATGGCTCCTCCGAGCAGCGGATGCGCTGGTTTCGGCAGGGCGTAAAGACGGGCGATCCAGGGCAGTGCGATACCTTTAACGCCAGTAAGCTCTAGTTATGCAGTAGATATTAACAAATGTAAAGCTTTAGGCATCTTTAGGTTTATGTCTGACCAGCTCGGTGCCTGCGTCTGCTCTAGTGAGTGGTTCTGCTCTCTAGCGTCACGGCGGGTCGGGAGAGCTTTGCCTAGTTCCGTTTGGGGCAGGCGCTATTCTACCGCAGCTTTTGCGGCTGCTTGATCCAGATCTGCCCGACCACCGCTGGTTTTCTTGGAGACTAGCCTGCTCTAGAAGAAATCCAGTTCATCAAGCTGAAGTTCCATCTGAATATTACAGCGCTCGTAGGGTGAGGGCTGTCTGATAACCTTACGAAACCCTAGCTTTTGATAAAGGTTAATGGCAGGCTTCAGTTTTGTGTTGCTCTCTAAAAAGATGCGCTTTGCCCCTAAGTCACGCGCTTTTTGGATGATTGCCTGCCCTAACAGCCAGCCGATACCTTTGCCCCTGGCGGCGGCTGTGACTGCCATTTTGGCGAGTTCATACCTGTCGTCATCCAGCTTAATCAGAGCGCAAGTTCCTACGGCTTCATCGTTGATCAGCGCGATATAAATATGACCGCCTGGCCGGAGAATTTTCTGCTCTGGAGCATGGAGAGCTTGATGATCAGCTGCTTCTAGCTCAAAATATTCGCCGATCCACTCACAGTTCAACCGCTGGAAGTCCTCGTGAAACGCTGGCGAGTAGTCTACGAGTTCGACAGACTGGCTTTCGCGCGCCTTCCGCACGCTTTGAACGCGCGCCAAAAAGCTTTGGTCTGTCAGCAAGAATTCGACCTCTTCGAGAGCCTGCCAGAGATCGTGCTGTGTCGCTGACAAAAGATCTTCAACCGCCTGTGTCACATCTTGGTACTGCTTCTGAATGCGGCTAACCATCTGCTGACCCGTATCAGAGAGCTTGACAATGCTAACTCTGGCATCCTGTTCAGCTTTTTCCGTCGTTGTCAGTCCTTTCTGGCTCATTTCTTTCACAATTTGGCTCACCGAAGGATGTGCATGACCAATAATGTGAGCAATCTCGGTGATTGATGCCTGCTCCTGCTGGGAGAGCACGTAGAAGACCGGAAACCATTTTGGATCCAAGGCCACATCGTAAAGCGCGTAGATCTGGGCGGCATCCGCAGTCAACTGGTCGCTCAAGCGTCGTAAACGGCTCCCCAAAGCTAATTTGCCAACTTTAGAATAGAAATCCATCACCATGTAAGTAATTACGTAATTAACTACATATTATAAATGTATAAAGATGGAGCGCAAAAAAATAAGGGGCGATTACGCCCCCACAGGTTGCAAATTGCCGATTGAACTACATCAGGCCGACCTGCGAAAGAATGCCTTGACCCGTTAGCAGCTCAGTTGCTAGGCCAATCACGAAGCCTAACATTGCCAAACGACCGTTCCAGGTTTCAGCGAACTGAGTAAAACCGAACTTAGGGGCTTGATTTTCCATGATGTTAGACCTCGTTGTTGTATCAATCTCATTACGAACAGCTTAACATAACTTTAGAGAAATGCGTAACATTTCGCAATCTTTTCAGAGACAGCACTTTTGCTAGTCTTCCAGTTTTTTAGCTGCTAGCGGTAGAAAAATGGTCAGCACCTCGCCCTCCTGCGGATGTTCGCGCACAATCAGCTTGCCACCTAACGCCTGAAACAAATTTTTGGTAACGGCCATACTGAGGCTGAGATTGCCAGTTTCCGGCTGAAACATCAGCAGCTGTCCAATTGAGCGTACCGCTGGTGCAAAGCCAATTTTGGCGCGCAGCTCTTTTGTGCTAGCGCCACTCCCAGAACCATTTGAGCCTGCACCATTCAGCGCTCCATGTCCGCAGTCTTGAGGATGTGACAGCATTTGCAGCTTCAGCTGATTTCCGGCAGGCGTTACCTGTACCTGAATATGACTACCCGGCGGCAGGCGATGCGTGATCCGGTCAATTAAGCCCGTCAAAGCCTGATCCAACATCACCGGATCGGTAGCCACCATCGGCAGCTTTTGTGGTAGCAGAATATCCAGCGTATGGCTATGCTGGCTAGCCTGCTGCTGCCAGCGGCCAATGTTCTGCTGAATCATCTGAGCCAGCGAGATGGGAGCCAGCGACATCAAGGCATGCTGAGAGTGGCTAGTTTGCAGTTCGGCAGCGCGAAAGATCAGGCTAAAGCGATCGATCTGCTCGGTGCATTCGCGATCGATGATCTCTAGCCGCTTCAGCACGTCGGGACTGAGGTCTTTGCGCTTAAGCAGCAGCCGCGTCAGGGTGCGAATCGTGCTCAGCGGCGTGCGGACTTCATGCGCCAGAGCCTGCAATAGCTCGGTATCGGCGGTATTGCCACCCGCGCGAACTGCTGGCTCATCTAGCGGTTCGGGCTGCGGCTCTGAAGGATTTGGCAATGCCGTGAACGTGACGGACTCCGAGGGAGAGCACTCGTTCAGTTCAGCAGGCTCCGGCAGATTCGCCAGCAGCAGGCGGCTAAACTCGCTGACGGTGCGGTAATCCGGCACAACGGGCGTAAACTGCTTCACCAGTCGACTCATGGGTTTAATCAAATGCGAAGCCGTCAGCTGGAGTCGGGCTTGCAGCGAGCGCCAGACCTGCCAGACCACCTCTGGATCAAACGAAAACAGAAAGGCCGGATCGCCAGTTGTCGTCTCGCCCAGCGTCATCACCAGGCTAAATTCGGGCGTGAGCAGCAGCGCAAACTGCTCAGCGGCTAGCGGATCATCTGCTCGCAGCGGCAGCGTGGGGACTGTTTTCCAGGGCTTAGCCGCAGGCTCAGCGGGCGGCAAGACCTGCATCGTCTCCCCGCGCGCTCCGGCTGTAAAGACCCAGGTCGCGATCTGCTCCATCCAGTCAGCCTGCTGCAAGACTGGGAAAGGGCCTGAGAGCAGCAGTGCCCGTACGGGTGTGGCTGGCTCTGGCCGCTCGCTGAGCGTGGGCAGCTGTGAGTCAATATTTTGCTGTAAGAGCTGATTTAAGGCGGCAACCGCGCCACTCCACTCCCGCTCAGCTTTGAGGCGCTGCTGCACAGGAGACTGGAATGCAGACGGCTGAAACGGACTCTGACTCTGAGCTGTCCGCTGAGGCTTTTGAGCTGCTGCTTGAGATGTCCCTTGAGATGCCACCTGAGCTGAATCATCCAGCGTCAAAATCTCGCTCAGCGTTGGCAGATACCATTTATACACAAGACCTCTACCCAATGATTTCTAGCCCAATGATTTTTGGCTCAAAGCCTTTGAGTCCAATGCCTTTGAGTCCAATGCCTTTCGGCAACGTATTGCCAGAAAGTGCCAGAAAAGTGTCAGTGCTGCTCTTCTATCTATGACCATACTGGCAATCAGAGGTTGATCACAGGCTCAAAACCGAACCAATTGTTCGCAATCTCCTCCCTTTTGCAAATCGCTGGGCAGGCAATCTCCTATTTCACCTTCACCTTGAGATTGCGGTCGAGATTGTCGTATCCGGCAATGAAGCCATTTTTTAAGCTCACGGAGCTATTGTCATAGTAAAGTGTCTCAGCGCAGGCAGACGGGTTGAGCACGACCTGAGTGGGTGTCCCCTGGACTCGCAGCAGATCCTCGCGGTGCGAGTCGGTTGTCCAAACCGGGCTGCGGCTATCTTGTGGCGTTAAAATCGGCTGCATCTGTACCTTGAGATTGCGCGTCTGATTGTCATAGCCCGTCACCCGTCCGTTGATCAGCTCAACCGTGCTGTTGCCATAGTGCAGCGTTTCTTGATCAGAGTAGTCGTAGCGCAACACGCGGGTCGGCGTACCCTGGATCTCAAAGACGGTTTCTTTGAGGGAGCCAACGTCCCAAACGCCAGCTTGAGCAGTCGGGATAGGCAACTCGGTGGCCGAGGCTTTGAGATTACGATCTGTGTCGCTGTAGCGTACTACTAGGCCATTGGCTAGCTCCACCTGGCTTTTGCCATACTGCAAGATTTCTTTGCAGAGCGAGTCGTAGCGCTCGGTGCCAGTCGGCTGGCCTTGCAGCTTCAAGACCGCCGCCCGCCGCGAGCCAATTCCCCAGAGATCGCCCGTCATGGGCTGACTAGAGGCTTCTTGGCTGCGCTTCTGGGCATAGCGGAGATTGGTTTGGTATTCAGAGATTTTAGCGACCGCCACCTCATATCGTGGATCAGAGCGGGGCACCTTTTGCATCAGCTCAACTGCTTCCTGCCACCAGTCAGACACCTGCTGCCATTCCTGGATCGATTGGGCACTCTGGGTCAGCTCGGCAGCACTCATCGCCCGGTTGACGCTCCAGCGAAAGGCTTCTGCCTTGGGAATGGGGCGCGTTGGCTCCGAGGACTGGAAGCTACTGCCCATAAATAGACCGATAAACCCAGCCGTTCCCAGCGCCAAAGCGACGCAAAGCGCGATCAGCGGCAGCAGAGAGGACGACCGCCGCAGAACTGGAGTCTGAATCGGTCGCCTGACTTCTAGCAGTGGATAGCTCTCACGGCTGGAATGGCCGTTCGACTGTCCTCTGCCGTTGCTTCTGCCGTTACCATTACCGTTGCCGTTCTGCCCAGGCTGTTGACTCATAGCTTGGCGTTATCCAATCGAACTGTGTGAAAGAGCTTGGTGAAATTCTGTCAAGTATACCAACTGAGTTTTGTCAAATCCCCAATCGCTTCGTCAGGTTATTTGATCCGGGCTGTAGTCAGCAATGATCTGGCGCACTAGCTCAGCCGCATTGCTGCGCCTGTAGTGCGTGTGACCAGAACCTTGCCTGGAGCCAGCTTGATCTGAGACAGCCCAGCCCTGCGTCATCTGCGGCGCTCGCCAGAGGTTGAGATGTCCTACTGGCGGGTCGGCATAGAATCGAATGGGCTGAACGCCCGCTGTATCCAGCAAAGCCGAACTCCAGTGCGTGAACGGGTCATGGCTGAAGCGATGCACTGGAAACTGGGAGCGCAGCGGCATTCCCCAGCCGTCAAAGGCCAGCAGCGCCACCACTCGTCCGCCCAACGCCTGCCAGAGATTGGCGGCTGTGACTGCGCCCACCACGCCTGCACTAAAGCCAATTAGCAGCAGCGGTGTTTCCAACCCCGTTCGCGCTAGCAAAAATGCCAGAATCTGCATAGCTGAATAGGCAGGAGCTGCCGGGGCTGGATAGATCCAGGCTGTGGGCAGTGAGACAGCCTGCACAAACTGCCGGGTGAGCGCTGGCGGATGGATGCCGGGGCAGATCACAATCTGTACAGGCTGATCGGGGGAATGATTTTTAGCCAAGATGTTTAGCCAATGATTTTTAGTCACAAGTGAACGCTGGTTTCTTGCCCATGCGATTCAGTAGAACGGTAGACTGAGGAGTGGCACTGCTGTCGCGCCTGCGGAGATTTGGGCTGCCATGAAGCTACGCTCGTTTTATTCAGTTTTGGTTGGCGTTGTGCTAGTGCTGCTGCTGGCTGGCGGTATTGGAGCCATCTGGCTGACCACAGGCTCCGGCGATATCGCGACAGCGACGGCACCCGCACAACGCAGCCAAAAGCCACCTTCTAGTCTGACGCAGCCCGCCACAAATGCCAGCGCCCTGTTTATCTCACGGCAGGCATCGCTGGTGCTGGCGCTATTGAGCAACCCCGAACAGCTCTCTGACTTCTGGATTTCAGGACTCGCAGCGACCCAGCGCCAAACCCGGCAGGCTGAGCTAGCATCCCTGTCGCAAGCTATCTTTGCTGAGTTTGGCCTGGACTACAGCCGCGACCTCAAATCCTGGCTGGGCAATCAGGCCACCTTTGCCGTGATGTCGGCAGATATTGATCGAGATCCGGAAACCGGCTTGCAGCCCGGATATCTGCTGGTGCTGGCGGTGCAGGATCCGCTGGCTGCCGACGCATCTCTGCGGGCATTTTGGCAGCGGCAGGCCGAAAAAGAGCTCGTGAGCGAGCAGTTTGCGGGCGTTGAGCTGCGCTATGTAGGAGGTTCAGACTCTAAGCTGAATCTGGCCAGCGCTATCGTCGGCAGTCAGTATATGCTGTTCGCCAACTCTCCAAAAGTACTGCGAGCAGCGCTCAACAATGCTCAGGTGCGCGAACTCAGTCTGGAGCAGAGCTTTGCATACCAGCAGGCACTAGAGCAGGTCACAGAACCGCAGGCTGGCTTTGTATTTGTGAATCTCCCAGAGCTGAGTTCCAAGCAGCGCCAGAAATTAGCCCAGCTCAGCCAGCTCGATCTCTCAGACTACGACAGCCTGATGCTGGCGCTGCGGCCTGTTTCGCAGGGGCTGCTAGCCGATGCAGTTTTCCTGGCGACCCACCCGACGCTCAGCCCGTCTGATGCCGCTGACTTGATCGACGCTAGGCCGCTGCTGCGCTTTATCCCGACGCTCAGCCATTTTGCGATTGCCAGCCGGGATTTGACTCAGGTTTGGCACAGTTCAGCCGAGGCTGGAACCGCTGACTGGCAGGGAGATCTGCGGGCACTTCAGCAAAAGCTAGGGCTGAATCAGCTGGGCGAACTCGAAGCCGACTTTTTGCAGGGCGATTTTGTCTTGGCGCAGCTCCCCCATCTGGGTCGAGCCGACGACTGGCTGCTGGTCGTGCCGCAGTCTTCAGCCACGTCCGACCTGCTGACGCAGCTTGACCAGGCGGCTCAGCAGCAGGGCATGAGTTTGGGGTCATTCCCGCTTGGAGAGCAGACCGTCTATGCCTGGACAAAGCTGAAGCCCTCAGGCGCAGCTGGCGCGGTTTCGCTGCAAGCTGAAGTACAGGGGCTGCGCGCTAAGTTTGAGAGTGGAACCGGAGACTACGAAATTTTTGCAACCTCGCTGGAGGCGCTAGAGCAGGCGCTCTCTAAATCAGATAGTCTTGGCTCCAGCTTTAAGACAGCGCTTCAGCAGCTGCCATCGCCCAATCAGGGCTATCTCTATCTCGACCGCAAGGCGTTAGAACGGCGGCTTCAGACTGATTTATTGCCGAACTCACTGCTCAAATCCCTGCTGCACAGCGCTCAGTCAGCCTTAGTGACGCGATATGGCGCAGACGAAATCGGCGAACATGCTGCGGCCTTCTGGCGATTGGTAGACTGAAGAGAGGCTGCTTCCTTGCCGTTTGCTTCAGCTTGCTCTATGCCGACTTCAATTCAGGCTCTGCCTGCTCACGTCGTTCACCTGATGGCGGCGGGTGAGGTGATCGACTCTCTGGCTGCCGTCGTGCGCGAGCTAGCTGAAAACGCGCTGGATGCGGGCGCGACTCGGATTATGATTCAGCTTTGGACAGACTGCTGGCGGATCAGCGTTGCTGACAATGGCGTAGGCATGCGCCTCAGCGATCTCGAACAGGCGGCTCTGGCGCACCGCACTAGCAAAATTCAGCAGCAGGCCGATCTCTGGCAGATTCGTAGCCTCGGCTTTCGGGGGGAGGCGCTGCACAGTTTGGCGCGGCTGTCTGAGCTGGAGATTTGTAGTCGCGCTCAGACTGAGGAAGGCTACCGAATTCTCTATAGTGCTGAAGGTGAACCAACGCAGATCCAGCCGCTGGCGCTGGCTCCCGGCAGCATCGTCACCGCCGATAGTCTGTTTGAGCACTGGCCGTCTAGGCGGCAGCAGCTGGCACAGCAGCTGCGAGGCTTGCAGCAGGCGGTGCAGCATTTGGCGCTTTGCTATCCGCAGACGACTTGGCAGGTGGAGCAAAACGATCGCCCTTGGTTCGCGATTTGGGGTAGCCCCACCGCCAAGCTGATTCTGGCGCAGATTCTCCGAGTGCCGCCGACTGATTTACAGGAGGTGAGGCTGGCAGATGCAGCACTGGAAGATGCCAATACTGCCCTGACACTCACCCTCGGCCTGCCCGACCGCTGCCATCGCCATCGCCCCGACTGGGTGAAGCTGGCCGTCAACGGCAGAATTGTGCGGCTGCCGCAGCTAGAGCAAACCCTGATCTCCAGCCTGCGCCGCGCCTTGCCCCGCGAGCGATTTCCGGTCTGCCTGCTGCATCTCCAGGCTCCGCCCGACCAGATCGACTGGAACCGCCATCCGGCCAAAACCGAACTCTATCTGCGCCATCTCGAAACCTGGCAGGCGCAGGTAAAGCAGGCGGTTGATCAGGCATTGCAGTCCAGTTTAGAAAACAGTCAGCCGATGCACCAACTGCTGAAGGTTGCTGAAGCTGAAGGAGTTTACCGCACCAGCCGCGAAGTTGCCCCCGCCCCTAAAGCTAACTCTGAAGCTAACTCTGAAGCTAACTCTGAACCGACCGCTGCCGAGCCGCTCATTCCGCTCAAGGCGATTGCTCAGGTACAGAGCATGTATATCCTAGTCGAGCATCCTAGCGGCATCTGGCTCGTCGAGCAGCATATCGCGCATGAGCGGGTGCTGTATGAGCAGCTGCTGGATCGTTGGCAAATGGTGCTGCTGGAACCGCCGCTGATGGTGGGGCAGCTTTCGGAGCTACAGCAGGCGCAGCTCTTACGCTTAGGGCTGGAGGTGGTGCCGTTCGGGGAGCAGCAGTGGGCGGCGCGGTCGGCTCCAGAAACGCTGGCGCAGCGGTCGGACTGCGCCGAGGCAATCTGGGAGCTCAGTCTGGGCGGCGATTTGGATGCAGCGCTGGTGGCAACCGCCTGCCGGACGGCAATTCGCAACGGTCAGCATTTGAGTCCAGCCGATATGCAAAGCCTAATTGACCAGTGGCAGGCCACCCGCAATCCGCGCACCTGCCCTCACGGTCGACCTATTTACCTGTCGCTGGAAGAGTCCAGCCTGTCGCGCTTTTTCCGCAGGCATTGGGTGATTGGCAAAAGCCACGGTATTTAGTGAGCAGAGTTTTAGCAAGCATGACGCTACTGCTCCACCGCCGAGCGTCCCTGCTTGCCCAGCCGAAACACCACGAAATAGCCAAAATAAAGCACGTAGACAATCAGCGCCACGATGCCCAGAAACCCCAAGAACCCTGGCTTGTAGCCCGCGTGCAGCCAGTTCTTGAAGCCCAACGGTGGCTCCTGCCAGATCTGACAAAAGGGCGTTGCAAAGGCGGTTTGAGAGATGGCACATTGCAAAAAAGGGATACTCAGCAAGGCTCCCAGAGCGCTGTAGATGCTCACCGCCCAGCGCCAAGCCGTGAGGCTAAGCTTGAGCGGACGCTGAGATAGCTCGCTGATTTCTTCGTTGAGATCGACCCAAAACCAGAGGCTAATCGGGATCAGGATTCGCGCCATAAAGCCCGCCATGAAAGCAATCGGCAGGTTGCCAATCATCAGATAGACCGTGATCGCCAGCAGGCTAGAGACGCGCCAATAGATGATCAGCAACCGTTCAATCGCCTCGGAGCGCTTGGCAAATGCCCATATTAATAAAATCAGCGGAAGAATAACGGTGAACAGTACCGCCAGTCGGTAATCCATCCAGACCAAAGATTTCAGCAAATCCTGCGACATATCCGACCCAGCGCGTCAGCTAACCCAACGTTGTCAAGGGTAGCACTAATATTGAACAATATTGAACGCTAGGCCGCAGGTCTCCAATGCCGTCAATGCCGTCGATAGAGCACAAAAGCGCTTGTTAACACCGCAGCAGCGCTAAGAATATGAACCATGTTAAAGGGCGTGCCGGGAAAAAACCAGGAGTCCGTGCGGAGAAGCTCAATGAAAAATCGGCCTAGTGGATACCAGATTAAGTAAAGTAGCGTCAGGTCGCCGTCCTTCAATTTAGAATCAAATTTGCGCGAGATCCAGAACAGTAGGCCAAACCCAATCAAGTTCCAAACAGATTCGTAGAGGAACAATGGCTGGAATCGCACGGTATCAGGATACTGATTGAGATCCGTGTAAGGCGGAATACGATGCTGTGGATCAATTCTCAGCCCCCAAGGCAGAGTCGTTGGCGGGCCGTAAAGCTCCTGGTTAATAAAATTCCCCCAGCGGCCAATCGCCTGCGCTAAGGGTAAACCCAGCGCGATTGAGTCCAGAAATTTAAGCGCAGGTAAATTGCGAAGGCGGCAGTATAAAAACAGCGCAATCGATCCGGCAATAAACCCGCCGAAAATGTGAATTCCGCCCTCCCAGATCTGCAGAATTCGCAAGGGATGACTCAAATACTGCCCCAGCTCTGATCTGGGTGACTGAACGAAAACATAGTAAAGACGCGCCCCCAGAAATCCCGGAATCACTACCCAGAGCAGCAAATCCCAGAAATCATCCGCTTTCAGGCCGCGCCGCGCCACCTCACGGCTCGCAATCTGCGCGCCCAAAATCACGGCGGTCGCCATCAGCAGGCCATACCAGCGCAGCGCAAACGGGCCAAGCTGAAAGATAATCGGGCTGACGGGCGGATACATGGTGCTAGTCCTCTAGATAGCCGAGGTCGCGGAGACGGCGCTGCACTTCGGGATCGTCAAAGCCGGGAGCGCGATCTGGCGTGAGGTTGGCCAAGCTCTCGCCAGCAAAGCCTTGCAGATAGTCTTGCAGCAGCTCCACGTTTTCCGGGAAAATATCGCTCAAGTCCAGCGTCTCGTCGGGATCATTGCAGAAATCATACAGCTCCAGCCGACTGCCCGTTTCGATCAGCTTGTGACTGCCAATCCAGACGGCGCGGCGGGACTGATCGCAGGCATGGGCTTTGACTAGCTCTGGCTGACGTTTCTGCAATAAGTTCAGCACGTTTTGCGGCGGAATCGCTTCGGCAAAGATGCGACGCGCCAAGTCTGGCGACTGCGCCAAGCTGAGGGCAGCTTCGGCTTCGCTAGCCAGTCCGGCAGCCGTCAGCATTGTCTGGAACAGGCAGCGTGTTGAAACGACATCAGAGCGCAGACCTGCTGTGAAATGCCCCGCTGGATCGCGGATCAGCAGCGGCACCTGCACTAGCTCGTTGTAGAGCGAAATCGAATGCCCAATCAGCTCTTTCTCGCCCAGATGCTCGCCGTGATCGGAGCAGATCACCACCAGCGTATTCTCCAGCCTGCCGCTCTCCTGAAGCGCCTGCAAAAACGCGCCGACCTGAGCATCTTGATAGGCCACCTCGGCGTTATACATGCCGTCCAGCGTTGCCTTTTGATCAACATCCAGCGAGCCGGCCAGCGGCGCCAGCCAGCCGTAGACATCGCCGTTGAAATGGCGCAGATAGTGCTGAGCAGCCTTGTCGCGCAACACGTGTGGCGCGAAGCGTTCGACGTAGGCGCGGGGCGGATGGTAGGGCATATGCGTGCCCATCAGGTTGATAAATGCAAAAGCAGGCTGGTCAGCAGATAGCCCCGGACGGTCGATCAGCAGTTTGGCGGCATCGTTGAGCGACTTGGCCGTGTTGCCTTTAAAGCTCAGCGCCGTCTGCCAGATGGGCACCATCAGCGGCGAAAACGACAGCGCCAGCAGCAGCTCAGAGCGGGCAAACGAATCCTGCACCTGATTCAGCATTCCGGCTAGGAGGCGCTTAAACGACTGGCGATAGCGCCCTACCCAGCCCGAAGCCAGCCCGGCCTGATTGGGACGCGAGGTGAGCAGACCGCTATAGTTGAGAAAGCTGTAGAAGCCGCGCCGCAGTCCGTTGTTGATCACGCCGACCAGCGGATTGTTGCAGAAGCCTGCCGTGTAGTAGCCGCCAGCGCTGAGGCGTTCGGCCAATGTCGGAATCTCCGGCGGCAGCACCGAGTAAGACTGCACCACCTGATGCGCGGAGGGGTAGAGTCCGGTAAACATCGAGGCATGCGAAGGAACCGTCCACTGAGCCGCCGCCACCGCATTGCTGAAGCGTGTAGCGCTCTGGGAAAACCGATCGAGATGGGGCGAAATTTCGCGCGGATAACCATAGCAGGAGAGTCGATCGCTGCGCTGCGTATCTAAAACCAAAAATAGAATATCGGGACGCTGCTTCAGCATAGACAAACCTGCGATTTCCAACTCTTGATCTGTAACACTCAACCCGATTGGCTTGGTTAAAATTGGGTTAAGACTGACTGAGAGATCAGTCTGTGGGTAGAGTTTCAGCCGAGTATTAGCAGGCTCAAACTGGCAGCACCTGCGTAAAATACTGCCGATACAGCTTGCAGCTCGGCACGGCGCGTTGATTCTCAAAGCTGACTAGCCCCAAGCCTTGTAGCTTAAACGCCTGATTCGGCGGCAGAATTGCCCCTGAGCTGTGAATCACCTGCTGCATTCCCGTCATCAAATCAGCGTCCTGCTCTAGCCGCCCAAACTGCTGCCTCAGATGGCTGTTGAAGATGCTGTTGGGCGAAGTCACCGTTTCGATGATCTGCGCTAGCGGCTGCGGTTGCGCCAAATGAAACAGGGTGAGCTGCGTCAGGTAAGGATGACCGCCCACTAACTCCCAGATCTGGGCAATTTCGGCCTCGGTGCAGCGCAGGCCATACCGAGAGGCCAACTCTTGCACCTGCGCTGGCGAAAAGTGCGGCAGCTCAATCAGCAACCCCACGTTAAACGGCGACTGGTGCAGATTTAGCGGCAGGTAGACTTCGGTGGAATGCACAATCACCAGCCGCAAGAGCCGCCAGATATTTTGGTCACTGCTATGCCGCCCCTGCTCGTACCAAGCTCTCAGCATCCCAAAAAAGTCGGCTCCTAGCTCCGGATAGTTAAACAGCAGATTCACTTCATCTAGCACCAGCAAGAGCGGACGTTCAGCCGCAGGCAGCAGATAGGTTTCAAAATAGTCAGAGCAGCTATAGCTGCCGCCAAACAGCCCGTTCCAGCGCTGGTCTAGCTCGTCGGGCAGGCCGAGGCTGCGCGCTACCATGACGCAGAGCCAGCGCAAAAACTGGTCGAGGTCGCTCAAAATTCGGCTGTCGGCCAATTGCAGGCTGAGCGGCACGACCCGATAGCTGTAGTCTTCCGCATGGCTGAGCATTCGCGCCACCAGCGAAGTTTTGCCAAACTGCCGCGCGGCTTTGATTCGCACCAGAGCGCTGGGCTGCATAGCGGCTTCTAGGCAGAGCTGTTCGGCGGGCGGGCGGTAGATGTAAAACGGTGAGTCTATGGCCAACTGGCCTTTGAAGGGAGCGGGCTGCGTGGCTGTGGCGGCTGGTAGCTCCTGCGTGATGTAGTCGTTGGGGCTGAGGCTGAGGTCAAAGGCAGCAAAATAGGCTTCCAGCGTCAGCTGATCAACGGGTTTCTGGCGACGGCGGACTTTAGTGAGCGTGTTGGCGCTGAGCTGCGTCTGCTGGCTGAGCTGCTCTAGGCTGTAGGCTCGCCCCTCGTTTTGCTGGATTGCCGCCAGATGCTCAGCCGCTTGCAGCCGTTGCCAGCCCTGCGAACTCAGCAGCACGCCGCGCTTGCGCTTGGGATTGCTCGGCTCAGACATTGACGCAGATGTTAACGCAGAGATTGACGCAGCAAAACATCAGGAACTTGCTCTAGAGGCTAGATAGATTAGATCTTGATTATCCCAGGTTAATTTTTTTGTGGCAATCGGCTTGACTATCTGATCCTGAGCGCTCAAGCTGCGGGAAGATCGACACCCATATGCAGCCGAATCAGATCAATCACGGTTTCTAATCCCTGTCCGGTTTTGAGGTTAGTAAAGACAAACGGCTTGTCACCTCGCATGCGGCGACTGTCTTGCGCCATCACCTCCAAGCTGGCTCCCACCATGGGCGCGAGATCAATTTTGTTAATCACCAGCAGATCGGACTTGGTGATGCCGGGGCCACCCTTACGCGGAATTTTGTCGCCTGCCGCCACGTCAATCACATAGAGCGTCAGGTCGGCTAGCTCTGGGCTGAAGGTGGAGGCGAGATTATCACCGCCGCTTTCCACGAAAATCAAATCTAGCGTTTGGAAGCGCCGCTCTAGCATCTCAATTGCCACTAGATTAATTGAGGCATCTTCGCGAATCGCCGTATGCGGACAGCCGCCCGTCTCCACGCCGACAATTCGCGCCTGCTCTAGCGCCTGATGCCGCACCAAAAACTGCGCGTCTTCCTGAGTGTAAATATCGTTGGTGACAACCGCTAGATTGAACTGGTCACGCATCGCCTGACAGAGCAGCTTCACCAGTGCCGTCTTACCGGAGCCAACTGGCCCCGCAATCCCCACGCGAAACGTTTGCATCCTGCCTTCCCCCAAATTTTGGGTTTATTATAGTCACTCCTGGCTGAGACTCGCTGAGATGCGGCTCGATTTGCGGGGCTGGTGCAGCGTTAAGGAATCGGGAAATTGAGCCGACGCGCAGGGGTGAGTTGGCCGGGGGTCTGAGAACCGGGCGGCGGTTGAATTAAGCTATCAGACTGAGACGTGGAGCCTGACAGGGCTTCGACGCTTCTGGGGCGTGGCGCGGGCGTAAAAAACTGCTCGCGATCCTGCTCGGTTACCTGTAGCGGTTCAACTGAGTTGGGTGGACTAGAGGGGGCTGGACTAGAGCTATCTGGACTGGTCTGCGGCTGATCGGGTTCAGGTTGAACCGACTCCATCTGACTGGTCTGGAACACAGGTTTGCTCTGCGCCCAGACGGGTTCGGCTATTGAAAAGCCTGCCAGCGTCACGAATGCAATTAGTCTAAGAGTTCTCATATTCTGTGCCCTGATCCGGTGCCCTGAGGGATTATCTTAAATTTAGACTGAAATCGCTAAAAATTTTGTCTGTCAATCGGCCTAAACCAGATCTTGCACTAGATCTCGCACCAGATCTAGCAGCGGTTGATCACAAACAACGATCAGAAATGTGATGAAAGCATTAAAACTTCTGTTTATTCGCCATGCTCAGTCCACCGGAAATCAGCAGAAGCGAATGCAGGGCAACGGCAGCTACGAGCTGTCGCCAGAGGGCAGACAGCAGGCCGAAAAGCTAGCGCAGCGGCTACTGCTCGAATCCTGGCGGCCTTCTCACATCTACAGCAGCCCGTTAAACCGAGCGGCACAAACGGCTGAAATTTTGCTCTCGCACTCACTCAGTGCGCCGCTGCCGTCATTGGTCAGCGATTTGGTAGATGGCTCAGAGTCAGATCAAACCCTGGAAGCTGCCGTGAACCTAGTGCCGCCGCTGCAAGTGCCGATTGAATATGCGGACGATCTGCGCGAATTTCAAAACGGGATTTTTGAAGGCTTGACCTGGGACGAAGCTCGTCAGCAGTATCCAGAACTCTGCCAGCAGCTTGAAACCACCGCTGACTGGATTCAGATTCCGGGGGCAGAGTCGCTGGTAGAGGCAAGGCTGCGCTCGCGTCGGTTTATTCAAAGGCTGCTAGAGCGCCATAGCAACGGTGATCAAGTTTGGGTGGTGTCGCATAGCTGGATCTTGCAGCACTTAATTGCTGAGCTTCTAGGCTGCGAACGTTCCTGGCGGCTTCATGCTCGCAACACGGCGCTGTTTGAGTTCTGGATTGATCAAGATCGCTGGTCGCAGGAGAGCGACAATCGCTTCAATACTGACCTGTGGCAGATTCGCCGCTTTAACGACTGCCATCATTTGCTGTAGCGGCTCAGATCGGGACACGCCTATGTCGGCGGAGAGATTGGCCGACAGGATCGGCTCATAAAGGGGGCGACCCTGAGATGTTTGAAACAACTTGCCTAACCTGAATATTCTGTGTTGTGACATCCCTCAACGCAGTCTGTTGGAACTATGGCTCAGACGAATTGGCTGTAGCAGGCTCTCTCAGAACTCACGCAGTTAGCTCTCCTGGGACAAATTCCCCAACCGGATGCTTGGCGCCTTCAGCAAGACCGACAAGGCGTGTCAATCTAACAGCCCAGTTGAGCGAGAGATGATGTTAGTCAGCTGTCTTTTGGGCTGTAGTTCCCACCGTTGCGTAGTAGATTGCCCAGGCGTTCTGGTCATCTGCAAAAAGACAATACTTTTCAATGTCTTCCTGGGTTGCTTCACCAGTTGCAATATACTTCTCTGCGAGTTGCACAGTAGATATTCTCATGACTCTCGCTATTCCTGAACCACCGTGAGATAGGGGAGTATCGTTCTCTACAAATAACTGCTGCAAACTGTACCTTTGCAATATTGCCGGTAATTTAACACCTAGAGCATGATCCATACCTCTAGCAGTAAACATCTGCAAGATAGCTCGATTGACTCGATTCACGGCTTGACAAGCTGCTTCCTCTCCAAAAATCGCTCTCGCAGCCGTAAAGTCAGGCTCTTCAATCACGATCCATCCGCCAGGTTTAACTAAATCCAACATCCTCGACAGAGCAACTTGAAAATCTGGGATATGGATCAGAACATAACGTGCATGAACGAGGTCGAAAGAGTGATTCTCAAGTGAAAGATGCCGAATATCAGCTTCCAAAACTTCGACGTTGGACGATTTAAGGTTCGCTACAAACCGAGTGTCTAGATCCACAGCGACGACTTTACCGCTTTCTCCTACAACTCCTGCCATCCATTGCGTAATTGACCCTGCCCCTGCTCCCACTTCAAGGCATCGCCAATTTGTTGTGATTCCTGTTGATTGAATCCGTTTGCGGCTTGCTGGATCGAATACTTGCTCAATTGCCTGGAGTCGTTCAAACTCTTCGGAATGCTGAGAATCGGTAAAAACGTATTGAGACGTTGACATTCGCACCTCCGCTTAACTGTGCAATCTGAGCAACCCAACACAGATTTAATTTTAACCCCCTACCCACAACTTAACTCTACAAAGGATTTAAGCAACACTGGTTCATGCTCCTTAGAGATGTCAAATCGGTTCTGTATGAAGAGCGCTCACAGGTGATACAGCACTTTCCATCTTCATAAAGCACCTATGAAATAGGGAAAATCCTTTTTCATCAAGGGTCTTAGCTATTTCAGCATATACTGCCAGACTCAAACGTGCTGTAAGGAAACAACATAACGGTCGAACGTTTGAATTCAACGTCCGCCGTAGGCAGCCCGCTGAAACGAGGTGTTGGGCGGCTGCGCCAGCACGGTGTGCGCGAGCTTTCCGCAGGCGCTGGCCAGAGACTTATTCATTGCCTCCGTCCTGAGCATCCGTCAAAGCGTTCACGGCGACGGCTGAAACCAGCGCTATTACCAAGATGCCGCATACGCCAATAACGATTGCGAGCGCACGTCCGATTAAGGTCTTGGGGGCGAAGTCTCCATAGCCGATCGTCAGGCTCGATACAAAGGAGAAGTAGACCGAGTCCTGCAGGGACCAGCCTTCGAGCAAACCGGAAGTCACGCCGAACGTGACGATCAGTGCCAGCAGGCTCGACAGAACCGGCCACACGACAATCAACCCTTTGGTAAGTCTAGCCACGAATCTTCGTCGCAAAACGCGCGCATTCATGTCCGTTGGCCCCCTTTTAGTTTCGTGCTCGATTGCGACCTCAATGATACCCAACGTTCTGCTTAACCGGCTGCATATAGACTCAAATACTGCAAACACTGATAGATAAGCTTTCGGCAGTCGAGTTCCAGCAGTTTATGGGGACAGGAGAGAAGCAGAGACGATAGACTCGACTTCAAAACTGGGAGACAGGGTGGGTGACGACCATACATCGGGTAGCAATAGATGTCTACTAACATATCGCCTCGCCCTGCGCTTCGCTCTCCAACGAATCCTCTAGAGGTCGGTACTGCCATACCTGCCATAATCTCTTCGCCTGATTCTAGTAAATAAATAGTAAGCGAAGAAGATACGGTTACTGAATTCAGTTAGAGAAGAGAGAATATAGATGAGAATGATGTCCTTGTCATGGAGTGGCTGTTAGCTAATAACCACTCCATGACAAGGTAAGTTGACTTATGCAGTTGATGAGGGCTAGAATTTATGAGCAGCAACATTTCAAACCCTACTTGACTCCGTCCGGCTCAGAGATTATGTTAGGTGGCGCTATCTCTGATATGCTTAATCTCTAAGCTTAGCCACTATCATCTAGTCTCTTAAATATAAGATTAATCAATTTCCATGAAGTCCTCTACTTTGATAACCTTCTTAAATCACCAGATATTTGATTGATAGCTGTAACTATGATAGCCTTATCATCGTGATAGGGAGATTGTTGTCTATGCGAAAGTTTTTTCTTGCTCTCTTGATCAAGCTGAATGTATTCTGAATAGCGGTATATTGCAGCTAAGGTATCCTTTAAAGCCATCTTTTTTCGCATCTTTCCCAACTTATCCAGTCTAATTCCCCAAGTTATTTTTTCGTTACCAGGAAGATTTTGAATCAGTTTTTGTAACCAAGCTTCTAAATCTTGTGTAGCATTATCCAGTTTTGTTAAATCTTCAACAACTCCACTGAGAGTAACTAAGTTAGGCCCTTTTATACTACCTACCAAACTTTTATATTTGTCAAATCTATTCGCCACTTCGCTTAACAGAACAGCTATAGTATCCCATGATTTTTGTGCCGTCTTTGGGTTAACTACTCCTGAAGCCCTATCAACAGCGTCTACTAGGTTTTTAATCTCTTGTCCATCTTGAGGATTAACGCTGGGCATAACAGCCCCTACCGTAGAGTCACAGATAAGCTATTTGGTCAATCTTCACTAGGCAATAATTGATTCTTCTCTAAGAGCTGATTATGATTCAATTTCTATTTTATATTTAAAGTATATACAACCTCAATGTAAAAAGGTGGCAGGAGACAATTTTGTTTATAAGAAAACATTTAATTCATCACACAACTTGTCTACATGTCCGTACAGTTCAGAAGCCAATTCTCTAGCCACACTAATATCCGTCAACCTTTCAATTTCACAAATAAGCTTATTAAAAACCTGCGCTGCTTGCTCAGCCAAATCACACACTTGATCAGCACCTTTAATCAAGTGTGTCGGATAGCTAGTAATGCCTGAAACCTCATCAAGTATTGTAGGAAGTAGATTGATATGCTGGTGTTTTGGTTTTTGAATTATTGAGCTTAGAATGGAAATATCCAGATTATGTGGGTTTTCAAGAATACTTGTTACTCCCATAATGTAATCAGCTAAATCATTCAAATCATTCTGCTTTTTACGAATTTGATAGATGTATTCAGTACTCAAAGGTGTGCCATTTACTATCTCTCTAATAGGTGTTAGAGGTGGAAATGGAACGACATTACAAGCCTCATAAAGCGCAGGAGTGATCCATTCTAAGCCTTTTGGTGCATTCATACCTTGTAAATAATTACGAGCTTCACCAACTGCTTGAACAATTGATCTACCTTCAGCTATCGCTTGATACAAAGCTTGAGAGAACTCATAAGAAGAGTCAGAACTGATAGTCGCTCGTGTAACTACTATTGCCCAAATTCCGTTAGATGATGGAATTCTTCGTGGATGCAGTGCAAACTGTCTTTTTATTACACTTTCAGAAGCACATATATTAAGCACTACTAGGCGAAGTTCTTCAATATCTCCAAGAAAATTGTATAAAGCTTCACAACTAATCGGAGTGTCGCAATTATCTCCGTTCTGGAAGAGGATTCCTTGTTCAGAACCATGTGCTACCAAATGTAAAATATGAGGCTTTAGTTCTTTCACTGACCGCCTGAATCGCTTCCATGAAACTTTTAATCGCTTGTTAACGGTTGCTTGCTGAGTTAGTAGTGGCTTCTTTAAACATTGATGAATCTTATCAATTTCATCTCTAGCATGTACAGAACTGCGATTAATTGGGCTTGCTCCAGCAAGAAGTATACGTACTGGTGGCTCCATTGTTTGAGTCTCACCTCGCAAATCAGCTTCAGGGACTCGAACAATTGTACTACTAGATGAGCATCCAATAAAGCCTCTGTTTTTTGGATCACACAAAAGTTCCCACGGAGTCGTTTCAGCTATTTCTCCACAAGCATGAACATTAATTCTCAAACCCTGCTGCAAATTATCAGCCTTATGTATTCCACGTACAACCGTCATAAGATACTCGCTCCAGTCATCTCGAAAAATGGAAGAATAAAGTTTTACACCTATATCTCTCAAAGCTTCAGCATCATCACGGCTAAGTATTCCCCGACTGATTTTTCCTAATCTCTCTATGAACCCGTCTACTTTCTCCTTGCTTAAAGGAGGATCAATAGTACGTTTATCTTGAATTTGATACTCTTGGCACTGAATTGTAATATCTAGAGATGTGCTGTCACCAATCTTGTCTTGCACAAACAAATCGAGGGACACATAATTCACTGATGTCACCTCTAAGCGTTAATCTTTATCAAAGCATTTTCACTTCTTGGGATCATTCTCTTGATCATCCTTCCAATTTTCTAATATTGAATTAACCGTGATGGAAACCATAATTGAAATTGGAATTCTATATTTCTCAAGATCATACCCAGAATTATGCATATAAGTAAGCACATCTGAAGTCAAGGAGCTTACAGTCGCCGTAACTATTAGCGCATTTGTTGTCAGCCGACGAATAATACGCCGAACAATCTGAACTCCTGGGTTATCATCAGAACGGATAGGAACACTTTCTCCTTCAATTCTCACCCATTCTTCAGCCAGCAACTCAATCAGTTGGCTTTCATCATATTGCTTGTAATAAGCATGGGCCTCATTGGTGATCTGCTGTACAAAGGCTTGATTAAAAGCAGACATTCCTACCCCCTCAGAAAGTATTCATTAGCAAGTATTCTATCTCTTGAGATAGAATACTTGTAAAAACTTAGAATTACTTAAATTATTAAGTACCACTAACCTTCTCAAGCCCAAAGAGATTCCTAATTTAATGAAGTATGGTGAAAAACCTTAGAGAACAAATTTGTTTCCCTTGGCTCAAGACGCAGTAATTCAAGAATTTTTCTCAGTTTAGTAATATGTTGAGCAGAAAAGCTCTCAGCATCTTTCCCGCTAAAAGTTCAAGCCACCTAACTACTATGTAGACGGGCAACGTCCGCATATCTACCCCTCATTAGCGATATAGGCGGACTGTGTCCAACTATATCGCCGCTAGAGCTACTTGGGCGGATAACTATCCGCATATCCACCCAAATTGGGTATTTAGATGGACAACTATCCGCATATTAGCCCTCATATCCATTTGGGCTGACAAGATTCAGCAATTCTTCAGATGAGCTGTCTGCCTAGCCCAATCTCACCAAACGTAAAAATTCTCTCATTCCCACTTGCGCTAAACCAGAGTTTCAGCTTATGATTTTCCAACTGATTGCGTGGAGCAGTCAGGACACGCAAAAGCTTAAGGCGTCGCTGACTAGAAGTGCTTCCAACACCGCTAGCCAGCTGACCCGACTCCCCGCTTGGCACGGGAAGCAAGGCTGAGTCGATTTTACATCGCGCTCGCTTCGTTCACGCATGTGGTCAGGTGACTCAACGCCTTAGGCTTTCAAACCCATAACCAAAAATTGAGGCAAATACTATGTCTACAGAGTTCAACGAACGTCTGCCGGAGTCGCTTGGCCATCAGGCGCAGATTTGGATTGTCGGGACGCAAGAGCAAGTCAACCACATCATCAGCGAAATGTACGTGCGGCAGATGATTACCGATCGCAGTCAATTCTCGCCAATGGTTCCCGCACCGTTCGCGCAGGGCAAATTCATGAGCGTCTTGCTCAGGTAGCCCAACTAGTTTACACAATGCTCTGCTGCCAACTCGGTGACTCCAGCTTTGGTGGCAGAGCAGAATACCTGCACTTCTATGCAAGCTGCCGATGCCCAATTTGGCGGAACGCTTGCAACCCCTTACACTTTGGCAAAGCTCATCCGACTGAGAAAAGCTCGCAGGCGGTCGCTGCGCGGATGATCTAACACCTCGCGGGCGTTGCCTTCCTCTTCAACCTGACCTTGATTTAAGAAAAATACCCGGCTCGCCACCTCACGAGCAAACTGCATTTCGTGCGTCACAATTGCCATCGTCATGCCTTCTTCAGCCAGCTGCTGCATTACGCTCAGCACTTCGCCCACCAGCTCCGGGTCAAGAGCGCTCGTCGGCTCATCAAACAGCATAATTTTGGGGCGCATACAGAGCGAGCGCGCAATCGCCACTCGCTGCTTTTGGCCACCAGAAAGCTGCTCTGGGTATGCGTCGGCCTTTTCCAGCAGCCCCACTTTTTCCAGATAAAACCGCCCCAGGCGGATACTCTCTTTCATCGGCTGATTCAGCACCTTGCAAGGCGCAAGACAGAGGTTTTCCAGCACCGTCATATGCGGAAACAGATTGAACTGCTGAAACACCATCCCCACCTCAGCCCGCAGCGTCTTGAGTTCTGAAGAGCTTAGCTCTGGCTGCGACAGGTCAATGCCGTTGACCACCAGCCGCCCGCCGTTGATCGCTTCGAGTCGGTTAAAGCAGCGCAGCAGCGTACTTTTGCCACAGCCCGACGAGCCGATAATCGCAATCACCTCACCCGCATAAATCTCGCCACTAATGCCCTTGAGCACCTTCAGCGCACCAAAGCTTTTTTCAACTTGATCAAACAGGATGGCGGGCGAGTTCTCCATAAGGCTTATTCGTTGAAAAGACGGGGTTGCAGATTGGGCTAGAGTTTAGAAATCTTAAGCAGCCAGCTTGATCCAGATCATCTCCAGATTGTCCAGAACAGCCTAAGACTGCAAAGTTTGCTACTAACACCCTAGCTTTTTTCGCTATAGGATGCGTAAAGTACAACACAAACTGCAACGGTTGCGCCATTATTGCAGTAGCCAAACCAGTCGTCAAACTGAGGCCCCCGAAACGCTGAAATGCAGACCTGTATGAGGAGATTTAGATCGAGATGCTGAAGTTTTCAAGATTCCGTTTTTTGCGTCATATTCTGATTGGCCTCTTGAGCCTTGCCTGCGTGGTGACGTTTGCTGCCTGCGGCGCGAACACGACTAGTACCGGCAGTTCGGCAGCAGGCGAAACCCTGAAAGTTGCCACCGAGCCTGCCTTTCCGCCCTTCGAGTCGCAGGCTGCATCCGGGGGTGGCCTAGAAGGATTCGACATTGACCTCATGAACGCAATTGGCGAAGCCGCAGGGCTAACGGTCGAGTTTGAGAGCCTGCCGTTTGACGGAATTATTCCAGCCCTGCAATCGGGCACGGTCGATGCGGCCATCAGCGCCATGACGATTACCGCCGAGCGAGCTGAGGCTGTCTCATTCTCCCGCCCCTACTTTAAGGCAGGCTTAGCGATTGCCGTCAAAGAAGGCGACAGCGCCACCACATCGCTAGATTCGCTCAAGGGCAAGCGGATCGCCGTACAGATTGGCACAACTGGCGCAGATGAGGCCAAAAAAGTTGAGGGAGCGAAAATCACCACGTTTGACTCTGCGCCACTGGCTCTCCAAGAGCTAGCCAACGGCAACGTCGATGCGGTAATCAATGACGCGCCTGTGACGCTTTACGCCGTCAAGAGCGGCAATATTCCCAGCGTCAAGGTGGCCACCGACAAGCTACTCACCGAGGAGTTCTACGGCATCGCCATGCCCAAAGACTCGCCCACCGTCGAGCAGGTTAACGCCGGACTCAAGACGATTATCGACAACGGCAAGTACGCCGAAATCTACAAAAAATGGTTCGATTCTGAGCCGCCTCAGCTGCCTGAAACGGCGCTCTAACGCGCTTGATGATTGCCCTCAAGCCCCTCTGATTAGCAGGGAGGCAGTCTTGTTCAGCCCTTCACCTCGCTTTTTGCATGGAAACCTTACTGCAAGCCCTGCCTACTCTGCTTCAAGGTGCGGTAATTACCGTATTGCTGACTGCTGTCGCCACCGTTTTGGGTATGGCTCTGGGTTCTTTGATTGGAATTGCTCGCCTGTCTGCGTTTACCCCGCTGCGGCTGGCGGCTCGCGTCTACGTTGACTTTTTTCGCGGGACACCGCTGCTGGTGCAGCTGTTTATGATCTACTTTGGGCTACCCGCCCTGATCAAGACCCTGGGGCTAGCCTTTACCTTCAGCCGACCCGTTGCGGCCATTCTGGCGCTCACCCTCAACAGCGCTGCCTACATTGCCGAAATTGTGCGCGGGGCAATTCAGTCAATTGAGCGGGGGCAGCATGAAGCCTCCGAGTCGCTGGGGCTGGGTGCGCCTCAAACCATGCGCTACGTAATCTTTCCGCAGGCGTTCCGCCGGATGATTCCACCGCTGGGCAACGAGTTTATTACGCTCCTAAAAGATACGAGTCTGGTGGCGGTGATCGGATTTGAAGAATTATTTCGGCGCGGACAGCTAATTGTCGCCACCAATTTCCGTCCGTTTGAAGTCTATGCCGGGGTGGCGCTGGTCTATCTGGTGCTAACACTGCTCTCATCGCAGGCATTTGGGCTGCTGGAGCGGCGGATGAACCCCGTCGAGCGAACCAAGAAAATCGCGCCGAGCCGCCAATCTGTGGCTTGATTCTGTGGCTTGATCCTGTGGCTTGATTTGGCGCTGCACAGGCGCAGTCTACCCTTAAAATAGGGATTGCCCTGGCTTTGTGAAACGCGCTATGACCCACTCTACCGATGTTGCTCAGCTGATGCGCTGGATGGCGGCTGACTTCAGCAATCAGGCTCAGGCCATCGAAAACCCGCCGTTTTATGCCCATATCCGAGTCTGTATGCGGCCTCTGCCCTATGAGCTGCTCTCGGCGGCCAGCCTGTTTTTAGAGCAAGCCTACGACTATCAGATCCAGTTTCCCTATCGGCTGCGAGTGCTGAAATTTACGCCTCAGGACGGCTATATCGGCCTAGAAAACTATCAGGTGAAAGACGAAGCCGAGTTTTACGGCGCGGCTCGGAACCTGGATCTGTTGCAAAAATTAACTCCGGCGCGAATCGAGAAAATGTCGGGCTGCGACATGCTCGTAAACTGGACAGGCCAAAGCTTTAAGGGGCGGGTTGAGCCGGGTAAGGGCTGCATCGTGGTGCGAAACGGCAAGACCACCTATCTTGACAACGAGTTTGAAATTGACGAGCATCAGCTGCTTAGCCTGGATCGGGGGCGCGACCCAGAAACCGACGAGCATATTTGGGGATCGATTGCGGGGCCGTTTCACTTCCGGCGGCGAACCAGCTTTGCGGAGGAAGTACAGCTCCCAGCTGCCTGAATCCAGCGCCGTTTATGTATCCTAAGTCACATTGCTAAGCTGTTGCCGAGTCGATGATCCTGAGATCTCAAGCTTCAGTCTTAGCTCTCAAACCGCCCAGCCATTGAACTTGATGACCATCTAGGCTATTATCACTACTGAGATTCAGCTGCTTCCTTTAGAAAATGTTAGTAGCTTGTAATACAGTGATTTGTGATGTAATACAGTGATCTGTAATACAATAGAGGCGGCTGTTCCTACCTGATGTCACTCACCTTGGCTGATGCATCGACTGAGCGATTAGTGATTTGAGCCACAGCGCAAAGTCTCAGCAGTAAGCCAGATTTAAAGGTGCTCTCAATGGAGTCCGAGTTGCGATGGATTCTTGGTCCGACTACTACAACCGCCGAGTTACCCATAGTCAGACAACGTTTCTAGAAGAGCAGTATCTCTACGATCATCTGCTGGAATGCGTGCGTGCTGAGCCACCCGAAGCGCTGATTGACCGCTTTCAGATGCTGTTTATCAGCGGCAGCGGCTACTCTGACTATCAGGTTTGGCAATGCCTCAAAAAAATAATTGATTCGCCCTACATCGAAAAAGACTTCAAGTTTATTCTCAACCGCAGCTTGCATATTTTCATCAATCACTGGCTGATGCAGTCGCGGCTCCAGAGCGCCATCCCCGAACTTGTAGCGCTGTTTGAAGCGGATGCTGCCGCCAATTCAGGCCGTTCTCGCACGACCCAGCGGCTCAAAGACTTGGTGCAGCAGTTTCGCGGAACTGAGCAATATCTTGCCTTGCAACGGCTGTCGCAGCTCGTGAAGCAAACGCCCGAATGGGGGGACGGCAGCAAGCCACTGGGCACGCTGATCCGCCGCTATCCCTGCCTTTACAAATACAACCTGCTCACTGCTGACAGCAGCGACGAGCAGTGTCGGCGAATCCGGCAGATTCGCCGACATGTACAGCGCCAGTTTGAGCGCGAGCTGTCGCAATATGCCACCCATAAGCTGCTGAACGGCGGCTTGACCAACGAACTGCCTCAGGAGCTGCTCAGCCGCTCATTCAAAAACCCGACACTGCTAAGCGACCGTCACCTCGACCGAGCATTACAACAGTTTGGCGGCAAAATTGACGGCTCCAACACCTATCGGGATCAGGCGCAGCGGTTCATCACCTACAGCAGCCATACTTCCAACTATCGCGACTTCAAGGCCGATCTCTATGACTATTTAGTCAGCTCAATTGACTCCAAATATGGCAACAGTCAGTTCAATCAGCGACTCTGCCAATATCTCCAAACGATTCTACCGGAGCATCATGAGCATTCTCTCAACGACGTGCTGTTGATTGGCACCTGTCGCAAGCTGCTTAATTTTCTAGTGGTTGAAAATGCCCAGAATCCGAATCACGCTGTCTTCGTCGATCTGACGGGAAACTTGGGCATCACAACGACCATCAGCCTGCTGCTGAAGATTGTGTTGATCTGCCGCAAAGTCAAGCCCTATCTCGAAAAGCAGTTTTCGGTACTCTTCAAACATTACGAAACCTGCACCCGCGATAGCGTCACCTGGCTGATTGACTCACTGGAGAGCCTCAACGTTGCCTTTAGCATTAATTTCGGCGGTCTAAGTCTGTAAAGGGTCTGTAAAGGTTTCGTTTAGAAAGCATCTACACTGAGCAGTGCCGCGCAACAAGCGGTTAATGGTCTAGAAACGAAATCCCAGCTTAGAGTGACTGGCTAGAGCCGCTCTAAACTGGGTTAAAACCGTTGCAGCAGCTAATATTCGCGGGATGAATCGCGGCGGCGGTGTGAGTCTCTACAACTGGCGGCAGTGGATCAGCACTAGCCTATTTGCCGTCGTGGTCAGCATCGCCTGGTAGCGACCGCTCCACGCGATCCCAAGCGTCACGGGTGGCATACTTCGCTTTCTCCCAGGCCAGTCTTCCTTTATGGGGATGGCGCTCGTAGTCTTCTCGGAGACGGGGTTCAGCCGCATCATAAGTCATGCCTTGAGCGCCATAGGTGGAGTAGCCTTCGTATCCCGTTCGATAGGCTGGAGAATAGTCGTTGTATTGATAATCTGATTCAACATAGGGGCGCGAGCTGTAGTTGGTGCGCCAGTACTCGTCTTCGACGGTCGGATCGATCTGCTCAGCCACTGCTTTACCCGCCAGTCCTCCGGCCACAGCGCCCACTACTGCACCGACTGCGCCACCCACTGGGCCACCCACGGCAACACCAATGGCGGTGGCTGCAACGCCTACGCCTGCGGCACCAACGCCAGTTCCGACTGGATGAGCACCCGGTTCATCTGTGATCGGATCAGGATTTGCATCTGTATTCACTATCTTTTTATCTTCATTCATGGGAGTTATCTTTTGGAAATAAACTAGATTTTCACTCCCAATCTAAGTCTTGCTGGCATCAGTCACTTCAGCTTCAGGGTAGAGGCGGCACTCTGCACAAAGGCGCAGATTGGGGGCACAGATTTGGGGGCGCAGATTTGGGGGTGCAGATTTAGGGCTAATTTTTCCAGTCCAGTTCCCAGCCCGTCACCTGCCAATTCTGTCCTGAGGCTGCCACCGCCGCCGCATAGCCTGCCGCCACTTGCAGATCGCTGAGCCACCAGCGCGCGAGCTGATCCGGCTGCTGATCCAGCTGCTGATCCAGCTGCTGATCCGGCTGGCAGTCAATCCGGCGCAGCTGAGCGGCTCCCATCAGCGACACTTCGATTTGCGCCAGCGGCACGGTCAGGCCTTTGCCCAGCGCTTTCAAAACTGCTTCCTTACGAGTCCAGCCATTAAAAAAGCCCTGAATCCGCAGATCTGGGCTGAGCTGGGCTAGCTCCTGCTGCTCTGGCGCTGAGAAAAAACGGCTGGCAATCCCCTCGTAGTCGCAGTCAGTTCGCATATGCTCAAGGTCAATTCCCACCTCGCAGTCCCAAGCCACCGCATAGAGCGCCAAGTCCTGCGAGTGCGCCAGATTGAAGTAAAGCGGCTCGGCTGGATAGGCCAAACTGGGCTTTTGATACACGCCATAGGCAAACCGCACCGCTGCGGCAGGCTGATTTAAATAGCGGCTCAAAATGATCCGCAGGCCGCCTCGTGCCAGCGTAAACCGCAGTCGATCTTTTTCGAAGTAAAACCGATCGGCTCTAGCCTGCTCCTCGGCTGAAAGGATTTGCCGCAGTGCCTTGACGAGCAACGGATCTTGCCGCAAGTCGGCCAGCCAAAGATGCAGATGGGTGGGCTGAAGCTGAAGCTGGGAGGGGGGACTACGCCAATCGATTAGCATTTGAGCCACCAGAGCGTCAGGGCAAACTCACCAGGGTGCAGAAGCTGGGGCTGGTAGAGCTGGGTCAGGCTGGCAGCAGATTGCACAGATGCAGAGGGATTGAAGATAAAGACGCTACAGACGGATGGAGTTTGCAGCTGGGTTTGTAGCTGGGTTTGTAGCTGGGTTTGTAGCTGAGCGGTTGGCAGGATTTTAATCTGCGTTTTGGGGTTGAGCAGATGACTCAGAGAAAGTATATCTATGACGTTTTGAGATTCTGAGAGCACCACAGGCTGAAGCTCCTGGTTAATAATTTCGGCAATTTTGGGGTTATACAAACTGCGGCTTTTTAAGTAGGGCGGCGAGCTATTGAAGTGAAACGCATTGGACATCAGGCAGAGGGCAACCAGAAACCCCAGCGCCACCTGCCGCTTCAGCGAACTCAGCCAGCCCGAAACCGCTAGCTGAGCGCCCAAATGAAACGGCAGCAGATAGCGCGGTGCAGTCGAGTACCGCCCATTGCTGATGAGATCGAGGCCAATCAGCGTCAGCGGCACGGCAAAGGCCAACCCGCCGATAAAGCTGGCATCACCGCGACTGGCGGCAAACGCATGACCCAACGCCCGGGCAAAAGCCCTGGTAAATACCCAGGTAAATGCCCAGCCAATTAGCCCCACTACTACCGCCGCGCAGATTAATTCAGCCGCCGCCACCCACCAAGGCTCCAACCGCACCGGTACGTCAAAGTAGAGAATCGCAACGCTATAAAACCAGACCGTCAGCTTGGAAAGGCCATCCAGCGGCAGCCGCATCCAGGTCGTGTTGGCTTGCAGCTTGTGCCACTGCTGCGCTACGAGCCAAAGCCAAGGCGAAAACGCCGTTCCTGCCGCCAAGACGGCCAGCCCAAATCGTCGCCAATGGCTTCCTGCCAAGCCCACGTAAACTATCTGCCCCAGCAGCACTAGCCCGGTCAGCAGCGAGCTATACAGGCTTAGCGTTAGGCTCAGCGCATAGAGCAGCCATTGCCAAGGCTGATTTTGCCGGACTGCCCAGAGCAGACAAAGGCTGTTGAGCCCTAACATCAGCAGCCAAAAGCTGTAGGGACGAGCCTCTTGGGCATAGGCAATAAACAGCGGCGAAATGGCGGTTAGTCCCAGCGCGATTAGCCCCGCCCGCAGATTAAACAGACTGCGGCTCAGCTCATACACCACGCCCAGCAGCAGCAGGCTACAGCCCACCGAAAAACTTCGCAGCGCCAGCACCGAACTGCCAAACGCCTCCGCCCATAGTCGCAGCAGCAAGAAATAGAGCGGCGCATGTTCTGGGCTTTGCCGAAATGCCTGAACTGCGGCAGGAAATCCGCGATTGATCTGCTGATAAGCCAACAGATCAATCGGCAGGCGCGGCAAACCGTCTGAGAGCTGCTGGGTGACTTCGGCCTTGCTGTATCCGGCAATTCGCAGCGCCGTCAGGACTTCGTCCACCCAAAAGATTTTTTGCTCCAGATGAATAAGCCGCAGCAGTAGCCCCACCCCCAGCAGTACGAAGACTTGCGGCAGGATTAAATTGGAAATAGCAAACTTTGGCGGCTGCAAGGCCATATTCCCCGACTGCGGATTGTCACGACTGCGGCGCGACTCAAGCGCTTCTATCCTACCAGCGCTTGAGCGCGATATAGATGCTGGTCTGCTGCGGTTCGTATAGCTCAAAGTCAGTGGTACAGGCGCGTTGATGGGCGGGAGTAACCTCAAAGTAGCGCCAGATCTGCGGCCAAAGCTGAGCTGCGGCATCAGCAGGCGCACCGATTGCTTCAAATCGCAGGTAGCAGCCCGCCGGGATCGCAATCCCCACCATGTTTTCCAGCGGGTTGTCAATGCTGCATACTTCAGTGGCCAGAATCAGCGAGTAGTCGCGGCAGTCGTCGCTGTAGTCGGTATAGAGTCCGTAGAGCCGCTCGGCGTTGATTGAGTCCGCAATATCGAGCTGCATCTGCTCAGCCAAAAACCGATTCCAGAGCTGCGAAAATCGGGCGGTGTTGGGCTGTTGGTTGGGCTGTTGGTTAGGCTGCTGGGCGCGTAGCTCAATCCCCATCACCAGCGTTTCTGGAAGCTGCACAAGCTGCGGTTGGAGCAGATCCGGCTGCTCAAATGAGTCGAGTCCCGAATTGATCTCCGCATGGCAACCTTCCATACCCCTGACCTCGCGCTTGTTGCAGCAATATACTCTCGACAGTACAAAAGTACCACAGAGTCAGGTGGAAATTCAAATATATTGAGTCAATACTATTTTGACTCAATTGAATTGGGCAGGCTTAGCCGACGGGCGTAGCGGGCTGCGGCGCTGGCAGTGCGGCTTCAGCTGATCCGGGCTGCGGCTTTTTCACATGCCACCAAGCGCGAACGGGCTGCGGCAGCTTGCTAGCATAAAGCGTTACTACAAAGCTATGTCCAACATATTCTTGACCGACGACTTCAACCGAGTAAGACGGTGAATTCTGAGTGGCCAGATCTGGCACAAACCGCCGTCCAATCCGCCGCCAGCTGGGTTCTTTGCCGCGCCACTGGAGCCGACAGCAAGGCCAGGGCAACTCCTCGCGATCAAACAGCCGACAGCAGGGGCCAATCACTCGGTAGGTGAAGTGACAGCCCGGACTGCGAAAAATATGGCCAGGTTCAAACGGATGCTGCATGAAAGCCGGGTCGCTAAATCGCTTTTTTAAGGATAACGAACCCTCAGCGTCCTGCATCACGCCGGATCAAAACCTGCCCCAAGCTAGAGTCATGCCACTTAAAAAACAACCAAAAAGCGACTGAAACTGCTTGTCCCAATCGCTCTCAATCCAGTGATTCATTTGGCCTTAGGCCTGTTTTAAAGTCCGGCCTGTTTTAAAGTCTGGCGATTCTACCAGCTTGACTTGACGACACCGGGCAGCAGACCTTTATGCGCCATTTCGCGCAGCACATGCCGGGATAGGCCGAAATCACGGTAGTAGCCTCTGGGGCGACCCGTCATCCAGCAGCGGTTATGCAGACGAGTCCGGGCGCTGTTGCGCGGCAGCTGCTGAATTTGGCGATGGATGGCAACTTTCTCTTGCTGGTTGGCAGCTTTGTCAAACTGCTCTTGCAGTGCCGCCCGCTTTTCAGCGTATTTTTCAACGGTCTGCTGGCGCTTTTTCTGCCGCTCGACCATGCTTTTCTTGGCCATGAAAAACTGTTCTACTCTAGATTTAGATTGCGCTGTCCATTCTATCTAACTTTTGGCCAGACTGACTAGAGGCTAGAGGCTAGAGGCTGGAGGCTAGAGGCTAGAGGCGCGCTAGAAACGCTCTGGCGAAGTGACCGCTCCTGCCAGCGGCAGCAGCACCGAGAACACCGTCTGTCCCGGCTGACTGATGACCTGAATCGAGCCAGCGTGACGCTCCACAATTTTTTTGACAATGCTGAGTCCGAGACCGCTGCCTTCACCTTTCGATTTGGTTGTCACAAACGGCTCAAAGATCTGGGCTTGCAGCGCTGCCGGAATGCCCTTACCGCTGTCCTGAATGTCAACCTGCATCTGCTCTGCGGTTTGAGCGACGCGAATGGTGAGGCGCCCTTTGTAGTCCATGCCATGCAGCGCGTTGCTAATCAAATTGCTCCAGAGCTGGATGAGCTCGTCAGGATAGGCCAGAATTGGCGGCAGCTCACTGTACTGACGCAGCACCTCCACGCCGCGCCGCAGCTGATTAAAATGCAGCGTCAGCGCCGTTTCAATGCCTTCAATCACATCGGTTTCGCTCTTGCTGCCGCTGGCCTCATGATAGACATAGCGCTTCAGCGCCATCACAATCCGCGCGGCGCGATCGGTGGCGCTAATCATCGTGCGGGTGCTCTTGTGCAGGCTGGCCAATTGATAAACCAGCTCAAGGAGCTGCCGACTCTCTGGCGCGCTGAGCTGATCTAAAATCTTGTCGTCAGCATCAAAGAGACCAATATCTACCAGTGTGTCGGCCATCATGTCTGCGTCTGTGAGGCTGCGGGCTTCTAGCGCCTGAATCAAGCTACGCTTAAACTGGCGCTTCTCGCGGCTAGAAAACTGCGCGAGCTGCGGCATGGACTCAATTGAGCGCTGAAGCAATGTAAAAAAGAGCTGCTGTTGCTCTGGAGTCAGGCCATGCAGCAGTCGAATCAGCGGCTCAAGCTGGGTGAGAAACTGGCTGACGATTTCGGCTGAGGAGCGGACTGCGCCCAGCGGCGTGTTGATCTCATGCGCCACGTTAGCCACAAGCTGCCCCAGCGCCGCCATTTTCTCAGCCTGGATCAGCTGGCTCTGGGTTCGCTGGAGCTGGCTGAGCGTTTGGCTGAGCGTCTCATTTTTTTGATTTAGCGTTTTTTGCAGCGAGCAGAGCATCAGGTGCGTTTGAATCCGCGCAATTGTCTCTTCCACCTGAAATGGCTTAGTAATGTAGTCAACGCCGCCAACTGAGAAGGCTTTCACCTTATCGAACACATCACTCCAAGCACTGATAAAGATGACCGGGATCTGGCAGGTCTGGGGACTGGCCTTAAACTGGCGACAGACCTCATAGCCGTCCATCTCCGGCATGTTGATGTCAAGCAAAATCAGGTCGGGCGGCAGCGCCTGAGCCGCAGATAGCGCCAGCCTGCCGTTGGGAGCTGCCCGCACTTTGTAGCCCTGCTCGCTCAAAATCGTCACTAGCAGTCGCAAACTATCTGAGGTGTCATCTACGACCAGAATGCTAGTCTGGGGCTGGGAGCTGACCTGATTTAGCGGCTGATTCGGCGGCTGATTCGGCGGCTGATTCGGCGACGGGCTGGCGTTCATTGGGCATCTGAGAGTATCTGAGAGCATCTAAGCACAGCTCGCGGCTTGGCTACTCGCAGCGGCTTGGCTTCTATTGTGATTGCGAAGCTAGAATTCCCGATATGGGTCGCACCCTCTAGTCTGACTGCTCAGACATCGCTAAAAATCTTCGTCTAAGGCACTCAGAGTCAGATGCAGCGGCAGCTTCACGGTGAAGGTCGTCTGCTGATCCTGGCTGGCAACTGAGATAGAGCCGCGCAGCTTTTCGACCCGCTTTTTGGCAATCGCTAGCCCCAGCCCCGTACCGCTCTGATGCCAAGCGTTATGGGTGGGAATGCGATAAAACTGGTTAAAAATTCGCTCATGCTCCTCCGGCGGAATCTCAATTCCGGAATTGCTGACGCTGATCCACAGCTCTGCTTGGGGACGGTCGGTTGGAGAATCAACCAGCTCGCTGATCCTGCCGTTCACAGGTTGCAAATCAGCTTCCTCAGCAGAGCTGGCAGTTAGATGGATCACCTGGACTGAGAGGATTACCTGCTCTCCAGGCGGCGTATATTTCCAGGCGTTGCTGAGTAGCTCGCTGAGCGTGCGCTGCAAATGCCCCAGATCAGTCGTGATCTGGGGTAGGTTAGGCGGTAGCTCCAGCAGGAGCTGCTGTTCACGTTCCTGCATCCGCTCCCCAAACGGTTCGGTCATCTGCGGAATCCAGAGGTTGAGGTTGATCGTGGTCAGATTGAGCGGGTCAGTGCCGCTATCGAGCCGGATCAGCACCAGCAGATCGGTAATCAAATCGGCCTCGCGCTGGCATTCGGTATGGAGAATTTGGAAATAGCGACTGCATTGCAGCACAGTGTCATCAGCATCGAGCTGCTGCAAGCGCACCTCCAGCATGTGAGTTGCCATGCGGATATTAGAGATCGGCGACCGCAGCTCACTCGAAATCGAGTCCAAGAAGCGATCTTTGACTTCGTTGAGATGCTCCAATGACTTGACCTGCGCCTGCACCGCCTGATACTGCTGATGCTGCTGAATCGCCAGCGCCAGATAGATCCGATCCAGTCCTGGATGCCGAGGCTGCTGCGCCGACTCAGACTGCTGGAGGCTGGAGAGCGACTGCTCTAGCTGCGCCACCGCCTGTTGCAACGAGGCATTTTGCGCCGTTAGCTCGCGGGCTTGCCGATAGCTCTGCATTGCTTCCAGCACCGTTACCCGCAAATCTTCTGAATGCCAGGGCTTGGCAATATGCCGGTAGAGCTGAGCGGTGCGGAGCGTCTGACTGAGCGTCTCCAGATCCGCATGGCCGGTGATCATAATCTTCAGCGTCTGCGGCGAGAGCTGATGGATGCGCTTGAGCAGCTCATCGCCTCGCAGCCCCGGCATGATTTGGTCGGCCAATACCAGCGCAATTTCGTAGTGGGTTTGCAGCTCCTCAAAGAGTTCGAGTGCCTCTTCGCCACTCTCCGCCGTTTCGATCAGACAGCTATCCCCCAACACCTGCCTTAGCTCAATCTTTAAGCTCTCCAGCACGGTAGGCTCATCGTCAACGCAAATGATTGCAGGCTTGCTCATCGGCTATTAGAGAAGGACTGGAGGCAGGCTAGGCGCAGCAGGGCTAGGCGCCGTCGGGCAAAGATCGCTGAGGGCGCAGTTGGGGCAGTTAGGGCTGCGGGCATTGCAAACCGCTCGCCCATGATAGATGATCCGAATCGACCAGTTCTCCCAGTCGGGTTGCGGCAGCAGTTTGATTAAATCTTGCTCGATCCGCACCGGATCGCTCTGCTGGGTCAAGCCCAACCGCTGGCTGAGACGTTTGACATGCGTATCTACCGTCACGCCTGCATTGATGCCGTAAGCATGTGCTAACACTACATTCGCCGTTTTGCGAGCCACACCCGGAAGCCGCAATAATTCTGGCATAGAAGCGGGCACTTGGCCGTCGAATTCATCCACAATCATCTGGCAGGCAGCCTGGATATTTTTGGCCTTGTTGCGGTAGAAACCCGTCGAGCGCACCAAATTCTCTAGCTCAGCTAGATCGGCAGCGGCCAGCGTCGGCGCGTCCGGAAAGCGGCCAAACAGCGCAGGCGTGACTTGATTCACCCGTGCGTCAGTGCATTGAGCGGCCAGAATGGTCGCCACCATCAGCTGTACGGGCGTCTCGTAGTCCAGCGTACAGGGCGCTTCGGGATAGAGCAGCTTCAGCCGTCTTAAGAGTTCTAGAGCACGCGGCTTTTTTGCGCCTAGTTTGTTTGCGCCTAGTTTGCCTGCCTGCCTGCGGGAAGTTGCCATCGGGGTGAGCGACGAGAGTGCTATTGAAACAAGCGCTGGAAGACTTCGAGTTGCGTGGTGTCGCGCACCATCAAAAACAGCCCTAGCCCCAGCAGCAGTACCAGCCCCGTCTGCATCACATTTTCCTGAAGTTTGGCTGGCAGCGGCTTCCCGCGCAGCCCTTCAATCAGCAGAAAGGCAAGCTGACCGCCGTCCAGAGCTGGCAGCGGCAGAATATTGATGATTGCCAGGTTGATGCTAATAATCGCGGTAAATGGGAACAGCGTTCGGGCGTTGGCTGAGGCAAACTTAGAACCCTGCTCAACAATTTTGACTGGCCCAGAAACTTGGTTCGCCACGGAGCCAAAGTCGGTAATCAGCGACCAGAAGCCTTGCACCGTGGTGACAAACATGCTCTGGAACTGCTCTGCCGCCAAGCCCAGCACCTCAAATACTCCTTTGGGACGGCGATATTGGCTGACGCTACCGTTGGGCGCAAGCTGTACGCCAATCTTGGCCATGCCATCTTCGCCCACCTGCGGCGTGATGTTGAGATCGAGCTGCTGTTCGCCGCGCTGCACCTTAAAGTCTACGGGTTGGTTGGGATGCGCCCGAATCACCTCCATCAGCATCCGAATCGCCGTCTCGGAAGACTCTAGCGGCTGACCGTCCACCGCCAAAATCACGTCGCCTGACTGAATGCCGGCACGCGCCGCGGGCGCTTCCTGGGAGGTGACTTCTGGAACCACCACGCCGGGCTGAAAGTCAAACTTTTCGGGCACGCCCACTAGGCTGTACTGCGCCACAAACACAAAGTAGGCAAACAGCAGGTTAGCAATTACGCCAGCGCTAATTACAATCGCTCGATCCAGCACGGGGCGGTTGCGGAGCAGATTGGGATGATTGGGCGGAATCTCGCTGTCGGGGTCATCATCTGGGAAGCCGACAAAGCCGCCGAGCGGAAAGGCGCGCAGCGCATATTCTGTTTCTTTGCCCTGATATTTCCACAGAATTGGGCCAAACCCAATCGAGAACCGATTGACAAAGATGCCCTGCAAGCGAGCGGCCAGAAAATGTCCCGATTCGTGAACCACAATCAGCAGCGCCAGAGCCGCAATCGTCGCGAAAGTCCCAAGCAATGATTTAACCCCACAAACGTTGTTTACGTGCTTCTGACTATTCTACTGTTTTAACTAGATCTACTTTAACTAGACCACTAGCGAGACCACTAGACAGACCATTAGACAGATCAGCACTTGCCCAAAAAAGCCCCTGCTCAGGCATTCAGGCCAGCAGGGGCTGTTGATACGGTTACATCTAGAAGCTAGCGCCAGACAACTTTAGCGAGCCACGTAAGGCAGGTTGGCTGCGGGGGTTTGGTAGTAGCGCTCTTCTAGCCAGACGCGCAGATCGAGTTCGCTGACAAACTCAACGCGGCTCTCGGTCGTGGGATCATAGGCTTTCCAGACGGGCTGACCATCTACATTACTGGCTTTCCAAACGCGCAGCTCGTTGCTGTTGGAGAGGTAAGAGAGCAAAGACTGCCAGATGTGACGCAGGCGAGCCGATGCATTCGTGGACTGTTTCGTAGAGCGCGAGTCAGAAATTAACTCTAGGCGCTGATATTCTTGATGGGTCATGGGGGTTTTCATGATGCAATCCTCTTGCTAGTTGCTGGTTCTAAACCGCTGTTTTTTTGATACTTCTACTTTAGAATTCTGTTACGAAAGATACAAAAACTCCTATTCATCGCTAGCATGAGGAGGTTTCATGAAGGATTCGTTACAAATACGGATGTGAGCCTGAAGCGTTAAGCTCAACAGCAAGAGGCTGTCATGAAAGCAAATTCCCAAAACCAGATGAAGCTGTCCCAACTGCGGATTCTGGTGGCCGTGGCGGAGCAGGAGAACTTTAGCGAGGCAGCGCTGCGTCTAGAAATTTCGCAGTCAGCCGTCAGCCATGCGATTGCGGCGCTGGAAGAGCATCTGGGCGTAATGCTGGTAGCGCGGGGGCGACAGGGAGCAAGGCTGACACCCGTGGGCGAGCGGATTGTGACTCACGCCCGCCAGATCTTGCATCAGACTGACGAAATCAGCAAAGAAGCCGAGCTGGCGCGGGGGCTTGACGGCGGACAGGTGCGGATTTCCTCGTTTCGCAGCATTGCCACGCATCTGCTGCCGACGGTGATCACCCGCTTCCACAGCCAGTTTCCGGCGATTGCAGTCAGTCTGGCCGAGCAGGACGACTACCCACAGGTGGAGCAGGCGCTGCGCGACGGGCGAGCCGACATTGGCTTCACGCTGCTGCCCGCCAGCGAAGATATTGAAACGTATGAGCTGCTGCGCGATGAGTTTGTGGTGCTGCTGCCGCCGACGTTTCAGCCGGCCCACCCGCAGCTCACCTGGGCTGAACTGGCCGCGCAGTCGCTGATTATGCCGCCTGCCACTCCAATGATGCAGCCGCTCTACAGCCATGCCCGTAATCACGACTGCAAGCTGACGGTAGCCTACGAAGTCGAGACAGATGCCACAATTGTGAATCTGGTGGCGCAGGGCTTGGGGGCAACCGTCTTGCCGCGCTTGGCCGCTGAGCCAATTCCGCCGACCGTGCAGGTTTGCAGTCTGCCGCTGCCGCTGCATCGCGTGATTGGCGTGGCGGTCTTGGCCGAAGCGATGCATCCGCCTGCCGTCTATGCGTTCTTGGAGCTGATCAAGAAGGCGCAGTAGTGCAGCAATAAGTAGTGTAGAAATTAGTAGTACAAAATTAGTAGTACAGCAATACAGTACAACAGTGCTATGTTGAGTGGAAGCCCAGTTCTGACGGCCTGATCACTCTATCTCTAGTATCTCTAGCTGCTGTTGCTCACATTGGCATGATCAAGATTCTCCACCTCTCCGATATTCATCTGGGCAGCGGATTTTCGCATGGGCGCGTGAATCCAGAAACCGGACTCAACTCGCGCTTTGAGGATTTTGTGGCGACGCTGGGGCGCTGCATGGATCGGGCGATTGCTGAGCCAGTCGATCTGGTGCTGTTTGGCGGCGATGCCTTTCCGGACGCAACGCCGCTGCCGATTGTGCAAGAGGCTTTCGCCGCTCAGTTTCGCCGCTTAGTCGATGCCAATATTCCGACTGTGCTGCTAGTGGGCAATCACGATCAGCATTCGCAGGGAGCCGGAGGTGCGAGTCTCTGCATTTACCGAACGCTGGGCGTACCCGGATTTTTGGTAGGCGATCGGCTAGAAACGCATCGGATTCAGACTCGCGGCGGCGCTGTACAGGTGATTACGCTGCCCTGGCTGACCCGCTCTGCTCTGCTGACCCGCCCCGAAACCGACGGACTCTCGCTGCTGGAGGTGAATCATCTGCTGATCGATCGGCTGCGAGTGGCGCTAGAGGGCGAGATCCGGCGGCTTGACCCCAGTTTGCCAACGGTGCTGCTAGGGCATTTGATGACCGATACTGCGCGGTTTGGAGCGGAGCGGTTTTTGGCGGTCGGCAAGGGCTTCACGGTGCCGCTGTCGCTGTTGACGCGGCCTTGCTTCGACTATGTAGCGCTGGGGCATGTGCATCGCCATCAGGTTTTGGCAGAGCAGCCCTATGTGGTCTATCCCGGCAGTATTGAGCGGGTCGATTTTAGCGAGGAGCAGGAGAGTAAGGGCTATATTTTGGTGGAGCTGGAGCGCGGCCAGACCCAAATCGAGTTTTGTCCGCTGCCCGTGCGCCCGTTCAAAACGCTACGTGCCAACCTGTCGCAGCTAGAAGATCCGCAGGCCGAACTGCTGAAGCTGATTGCGGCAAATCCGCTAGACGGTGCTGTGGTGCGGCTCGTCTACCAGGCACGCTCCGAGCAGCTCGACCAAATTGACGCTCAGGCGCTGCATCAGGCGTTGGCTTCTGCCCATACCTACAGCATGCAGGTGGAGCTAATGAGTCAGTTGGCTCGTCCACGCCTGCCGGAAATGGGCACGGGGCAAAGCGCTGACCCAATCACAGCACTGCAAACCTACCTAGATAACCAGCCGCATCTCAGCGCTCTGTCGGCTGAGCTAATGGCAGCAGCAACGGCGCTATTGGCTCACGAACCGCTGGAGCGATTGCCAGAGTCGCTATCAACCCGCTCCATACAGCCTGAGATTGAGCCAGAACCTGAAACCGCTCAGCTGCGGCTGCTGTAACCTGATTTATACCAGATTTGAGCCTCGCTCCTACTGAAGGTTTCTCCTTATATATAGAGATAGTTTTGAAAACTTTCTGAGTCTGGCTCAGCTTCTGCACCCAGAAAAGTCGTGCTGAGCATCACAGAGTTAGTGTGATTTGATACTGGCTTTTGCAACGTAAATTTACAGTCAAAGCTGGCTTGAGCTGCTAGCAAGTCATAGATTTTTGCGGTGTCCCTCAGCTTAACGCCTTGCCAGAGATTAACATCCACCGATAGCATGATCCCCTGATGAGATCCGGATGAAATTACCGTAAAGTTTTCATGAAGCTGTTTGAATGAAAAATCCCATCTAATCCTCTCCAGGCATGGAATGTAGCCTCAAAGACAAATATGAAGCTTGTGTAAAGTTAGAACTGTTTACGAACATTCCTGATCCCCGGCGCAAAAACTTCATGCTAGTCTATTGCAGTTCCTTAGCCCGTAGTGAACACGTAACGAGTACAAGTTGGCTAGAGACTGTGACAGTTGTGCAACTAAAACGCCGTGCAATTGAAGCGGTTTCCCACTACGACTCCATAGGTAGGTTTCTGAATTTGAGGCTAGAGGTCAAGTGATCCGGCTTTAAGTTGTGTGATTCAGAGCTGCGCTTAATTCAGCTCTCCCACGCGAGATCTGTCTTCAGGTACTATTCACGATGGATGTATGAATCAAAAACTTTTAGGCGGTCTAACCGCAGCCCTACTGATTTCGACATTGGGCGCTACGCCTTCAGGCTATGCAGACCCGTCCAAATCTGTAGGCGAATCAGGTGTGACAGGCGATAATTCTGGGTTATCTAGTGCTGAAGCTGATGCAGGCTCTGCTCCGGATACCCGCCAAGTGAGTCAAGCTGCATCAAATTCCTCCGAATCCCGCGACTCATCTGCTAGCTCATTTGCTAGCTCATCTGTCGGTTCAAGCCGGTCTGCTACCCCAGACGAGATTGCTGGAGAGAAAGTTTCCAGCCCGATCGAGGTGCAGCCACCCCATATCACCACTCCCAGCATTGCTGCTAATCCCTCTACTCAAGCTGCCCCCAGCCTAACTCCATCTCAATCTGCGAGTGAACAGTCCGCAGAAGCTGTCAAGGTTGGTGCCTACCAATCCCAAGCGGCACTACGAGTAGATGCGGTGGCCACCATTCAGCCCCATGTCCTTCAAGGACGGCAGGCCGCAACGCTCTATATTCGCAATATTCCGGTTCTCAGCTTCTTGGGAGCTAACGCCGCAGCCGCAGATGCCCCCAGCGCCCTCAGCAGCTCAGTTGAGGCACAGCCTGCGGATCAGGCAGGCGCAGAGGTGAAGGTTGCCAGCGTCCAGTCTTCTAGCAATCAGGCCAGCAATCAGGCGGCGGCGCTCGAGTCTCTGCCGATTGAGCAGCGTCCAGATCGGCCAATTCTGCCGGAAACCAGCGTCGCTGACTCGCGCGATCCGGTCTGGCGAGCCACAACCACCGCCGCTCGGCTGAACCAGCTCTATCGCGATAGCGTCGATTCTAGCGAGATTAAAATCACGTGGGACAGCGACCGTCGCAAGTATATCGTCAAGGCCAAAGATGCCGAGATTATTGCCCTAGACGCAGATACTGTGCTGCCGGACACCGTCAGCAGCGATGCTGGCGATCTGCTGCAAGCCACCAACCGGATTCGGCGGCAGATGGGTAATGCCTCGCCGCTGTCCAGCATTGAAGGCGACCCCAACGGCTTCAATCAGGTGAACATTGGCCCCGTCAGCCTTCGGGTTTCGGGCTATGCCTCCTGGTACGGCCCTGGATTTGACGGAGCCTATAGCGCCAGCGGCGAACGGTTTAACCAGGAAGCCCTAACAGCGGCTCATCCGTCTCTGCCGTTTGGCACTCAAATTCGCGTCACCAATATGGACAACGGCAATTCCGTCGTGGTGCGGGTCAACGATCGGGGGCCTTACGCTCACGGTCGCGTGATTGACCTCTCGGCAGGCGCAGCTCGCGTGATTGGCTTAATTCAGGCGGGGGTAGCGCCTGTTAGCTTAGAAGTGTTGGGTGCAGCGCAGGCCAGCTCTCACTAAAAGCTCTAGGTCGGGCTACTAAAATCAGGAACTTCGGGGGGCATTGCCCCCTTTTTGCTGGCCTAACAAGCGAAAATAAAGGCTTGTCTCACCTTTGGCAGCTCTTTGGCTACAGCCAGCTTTTGACATGTCGATTCGGTTCAATATTCAATTTAATAATGTCAACACAGTCTGGGCTTCGGTGCTGGCCGAGACGCTAGCTCGACTGGGACTGAAGACGGCGGTGATTTGTCCCGGCTCGCGTTCGGCTGCCTTGGCCGTAGCCTTTGCTCAGAACCCCGGCATTGAGGCTGTTCCGGTTCTCGACGAGCGCTCAGCGGCTTTTTGGGCGCTGGGGCTGGCGCGGCAGGGGCGATCTGCCGTTTTGGTCTGTACTTCTGGTAGTGCGGGCGCACATTTCTATCCGGCGGTGATTGAAGCCTATGAGAGCCGAATGCCGCTGCTGATTTTGACTGCCGACCGTCCGCCAGAGCTGCGCGACTGTAATGCTGGCCAGACTGTGGATCAGCAAAAGCTCTACGGCAGCTTTTCCAGCTTCTATAGCGAGCTAGCGCTGCCCGCCCTCGACCGACTCCCCTATCTGCGCCAGACTTTGATCCATGCCTGGGAGCGACTGCACTATCCGGTGGGCAGCGTGGTACATCTGAACCTGCCGTTTCGAGATCCGCTGGCTCCAGTGTCGCAGCCGGACGTTGAGCAGTTTGCCGCGCAGTTTCCGGCAGATTTTTTCGAGGCGATTGCGCCTGCTGCTTGGCCTGCTGTCGCGTTGAATCCCGCGATTGCCCCCATTCAGCCACCCTCCGAACGTGGCCTGATCATTGCTGGACTGGCTCAACCAGATGCACCGCAGGCTTACTCTACGGCGGTGGCACGGCTGGCTGAAGCGCTGCAAGTGCCTGTGCTAGCCGAAGGGCTGTCGCCGCTGCGAAACTATGCTGACCTCAACCCCAGCCTGATTTCAACCTATGACCTGATGCTGCGCGATCCTGAGCTGGCCGATAAGCTCGCCCCAGACTGGGTAATTCGGCTGGGCGAAATGCCAACGAGCAAGCAACTGCGCCAATGGTTAAGCCAAATCCAGCCGCGCCAGTGGATCATCGAATCCACGGATCGCAACCTCGACCCACTACATGGCAAAACAACGCATCTGCGCGGCAGTGTTGAGCAGTTTGCCCAGCAGTTTACCCAGCAGTTTGCCCAGCCTGATAATTGGCCTGTGGCTCCACTTTCGCCGTATCTCGACCTTTGGCTGACGCAAGAGGCAAAATATCGCGCCGCACTTGACCAGCAGCTGGCCACATTGCCGGCTCAGCCGCAGCTATTCGAGGGGAAAGCCGCTTGGATCTTGTCGCAGTATTTGCCTGAGCATACGCCCCTCTATGTGGCGAGCAGTACGCCGACGCGCGACGTGGAGTTCTTCTGGCGACCCGGCAACCGAGCAATTCGGCCTTATTTTAACCGAGGAGCCAATGGCATTGACGGCACGCTTTCAACCGCGTTGGGCATGGCGCACCGCAACCAAAGCAGCGTCCTGCTCACGGGTGATCTGGCGCTGCTGCATGACACCAACGGCTTTTTGATTGGCCGCAGACTGGTTGGGCATCTGACGATTGTGTTGATCAACAATCAGGGCGGCGGTATTTTTGAGTCGTTGCCCATTGCCGCCTTCGACCCGCCGTTTGAGGAGTTTTTTGCCACGCCGCAGTCCATTAACTTCGCGCAGCTCTGCCAAACTTACGGCGTTGAGTATGAGCTAATTGGCTCTTGGGATCAGCTCATTCAGCAAATTTCGGTTCTGCCTGCGCAAGGGCTACGGCTGTTAGAGCTGCAAACTGACCGTAAGCAAGATGCCCAAACTCGTCGAATGCTGCTTACTTCTGCTGTCTTGCCAAACAACCAGCCATAAAAATAGCCTGCGGCGGCAGGCTCAAATAAATTTCTATCTATTTCTATCGAATGCCTAAGCTTCTTCGCGCTTCAGGGCGGCTTCTACCTGCCGGAACTCCAGATCAATCCGATCTTTCATTTTCTGGGGTACAGGACGATTGGGATAGGACGTATAGTGACCCGCCAGCGAATTCAGCGCTGTCTGCATGGTCGTAAAGGAACTTAGCTTCATCAGCGCCCCGTTGCGGCGGTACCGAGCCGAAAAGTCGTTGATCTTCTCGCGGGCGATACCCTGAGCTTCGGTCTTGTCAGGTGCGTCGTCAGCTAGCGTGAGTGCCCCTCTGACGCTTTCAATCACGGCTAGAGTATCTTGGCGATAGTCACCGCTGAGGCCGTTTGGGGCAGCGGTACAGCCAGTCAACCCAATTACGGCAACCAGCATCAGAGCAAACAAACCAGACCAGAATCTTTTCATATAACCTCAGTAAACTCAATAGGCCATGCGCTTTCTCGTAAAAGCTTGGCTGCCCGCAAGCCGGGATCAGTACGCTAATTTTATCGTGAACTTGATCCCGTTGCAGATCAATCTGAGGTTAGAGTCTGGGGTTAGAGTCTGAGGCTAGAGTTGCAGGTTTAGGCTAGCCTACTGATACATTTCTGGGAACTGCGCTTCTAACTGCCGGATTTGGGGCATATCGTGAATCACGACATAGGGCTTGAGCGGATTGCGCTTAATGAAATCTTGGTGATACGCCTCAGCATCATAGAAGCGATCGAGCGGAGTCATCTGCGTGACAATCGGCTCGTCAAATGACTTGGCCTCCGCAAGCTGATGCATATAGGCTTCGGCTACCTGCTTTTGCTGCTCGTCAGTAAAGAAGATCTCTGAGCGGTACTGCTCACCCACATCGGGACCCTGCCGATTTAGCTCAGTGGGGTCGTGGGCCACAAAGAAATAGATCTTCAGCAGCTCGCCATACGAAATCTTGGTTGGGTCATAGGTGACTTCCACCGCCTCAGCGTGATCTGTACTGCCTGCGCTAACCTGCTCGTAGGTTGCCGTAGCCGCATCGCCGCCCGCATAGCCCGTCTTCACTTCCGAGACACCTTTCAAATGTTCAAATACGCCTTCCATGCCCCAGAAGCAGCCGCCCGCGAACACAGCCTTCTGAGTGCCGGCCGTAGCCTGCGGGTCAAAAACCGGATCGGGAACCGGATTACTGGAACGAGTTGAGCCACTGTTAAGACTGCTAGCCAACGCCACCGCAGCCGTCAAGGACAAAGCCAAAACGCTGATCACTAGAGAACGAGAAAACTTGAGCTTACGCATAGTATGTAGACCTAGAGGAGAGTTAAATAATCGATGTGGACGGTTGAGAATTGAACGCCTGAAAAACCTTGAGCGGCACCTCAGCTTGACACAAATTTTAAGGCGACTCCATTCATGCAGTAGCGTTTGCCTGTCGGCTGCGGCCCGTCGTCAAACACATGCCCCAAATGCCCGCCGCAGCGACGGCAATGCACTTCGGTGCGCATCATCAATAGCGTCGTATCTTCAGAGGTCAGGACGGCATTGGGCAGCGGCTGAAAAAAGCTCGGCCAGCCCGTACCGCTGTCAAACTTGGTGTCTGAAGAAAACAGCGGCAGATCGCAGCCCGCGCAGTGGTATTGGCCTGTACCATGCTGTTCTGCCAGCGGACTGCTGTAAGGCCGCTCGGTGCCCTGTTTCCGCAAAACGTTAAACTGCTCTGGCGTTAGAATTTTCTGCCATTCGGCCTCAGTTTTGCTGATCTCAAACGCACTAGCCGCCTGAACCTGCTCGGTCTGAGTCGGCTTCAAATATCGCGCTAGCACGACCGCACCCGCAGCCGCTGCTCCAGCCTGGAGGAAATATCGCTTTTTCATGGACTTGGTTCAAATGCTTGATGCCTCTAAGCTAAACGAACTATCCAAGATTCAGATGAGTGATCGCTGAGAGTCTTCAGAAACTGTCAGCCTTTTGCAGAATTACTCCAAATATTACAGAATGTGAATAGCTACAGAATGTGAATAGCCTGTTCTTTGCCCTTGAGCCCGGTTTCGTATGAATGATCCCGTGATTGACCTCCTGCTCAAAGACCTGAAGAGCGACGACGAAACCTGCCGCGAAACAGCCAGCCGTGAACTCTGGCGGCTTTGGTTTAACCAAAAAGGCAGCTCCGGCATGGAGCAACTCGAACGCAGTCAGGCCTTGCTGCAAGCCGGACGGGTCGATCAAGCCGAGGCGATTCTCGATCAGCTGATTCAAGACCAGCCCGACTTTGCCGAAGCCTGGAACCGCCGAGCCGTACTCTGCTACCTGCAAGGCCGCTACCGCCAGTCCCTCACTGACTGCCAGCAGGTGATCGCGCTCAATCCAATTCACTTTGGCGCAATTCACGGTATGGGACTTTGCTATGCAGCCTTGGGTGAATATCTGCCCGCCATCCAGGCGTTTCGCCGCGCTCTAGACTTGCAGCCGCACGCGCTAGTGAATCAGAAGATGATTTTAGAATGTACGGCGCGCTTGAGCTGAGCAGCCTGATCAACAATACCCAGAGAATTATCGTATGCCTCCTACCGCACTCATTACAGGCGCATCTCAAGGCAGCGGCAAAGCAACCGCGCTCTTGTTTGCCCAGAAAGGCTACGATCTGGTGCTGGCTGCCCGTCAGCTAGATCGCCTAGAAGCAGTCGCCGCACAGGTGGAAGCAATGGGGCAGAGCGCCTTAGCCGTTTCGGCAGACGTGGGGGAAGCGCCGCAGGTCGAGAATTTAGTGCAGCAGGCATTGGAGCGCTTCGGCCAGATTGACGTGCTCATTAACAACGCCGGAATCTGCCTCACAGGGTCGATGCTGGAAACCACGCCCGCTGACTGGCAGCAGATCATGAATACCAACTTTTGGGGCTATGTCCAGACGATTCAGGCCTTGCTGCCCCAGTTTTTGCAGCGCCACAGCGGCAGCATCGTCAACGTCGGCTCCTTGGGTGGCAAAATGCCCCTGCCCCAAATGACCGCCTACTGCGCCAGCAAATACGCTGTCACTGGCCTCACCGATACGCTGCGGCTAGAGCTGTCGAGCCAGGGGATTCACGTTGGGGCAGTGCATCCCGGCTTAATCAACAGCGACTTTCTAGAGCGGGCGCAGTTTCGGGGCGCAGATCGTCAGCGGCTTGCATCTGCACTGAAAGCCGGATGGGTCAGCCAACCTGCCGATATTGCTCAGGCCATTTGGGAAGTGGTTGATCAGCGCCGCAGCGAAATCGTTGTGGGGCCAGCCGCAATTGCGACCGAAGCCTACCGCCTGCTGCCCGCGCCAATGCAGTGGCTGCTGAGTCGAGCTGGGAGCTAGTAGTTCCAGGCTAGCTCTAGGCTACCAGCTAGCTCTAGGCTAATAGTTGCGCCCTGACATGGTGTGGATGAAATCAAACAGATGATGCGACATTTGCAGCTTGCTGCACTGGCCAATCGCCACCTTTCGCCCCTCGTGATCGAGAAAAATTGCCTGGTTTTGATCGCTGCCAAAGCCGCTGTCTACCTGGTCAATTGCGTTGGCGACGATGGCATCTAGCTTTTTGCGCTGGAGTTTTTCAAAGGCCGGGGTAAAGATATCGCCGGTCTGAGCCGCAAAGCCAATCAGCCGCTGCTGGGAGCGCTTTTGCTGACTCAGCTCACTCAAGATATCAGGCGCGACAGAGAGCGGCAGCTGATCTGGCAGCAGCCGTTTAGGCAGTTTTTCGCGGTAATACTCCTTGGGGCGCACGTCGGCCACGGCGGCGGCCATGATGATCCAGTCAGCCTCGCTGAAGCTGCTGAGCACCGCCTGCCGCATTTCTAGGGCACTGACGACGGGCAGCAGTCGCACGCCGGATAGCCCGCTCAGCAGCCTTGGCTCCATTGGCGCATGCACGAGTGTTACCTTTGCGCCCCGATGCGAGGCCGCCTGAGCCAGCGCTACGCCCATCTTGCCCGTCGAAGGATTGCCAATGAACCGCACTGGATCGAGATGTTCGCGAGTGCCGCCCGCGCTAATCAGCAGATGCTTACCCACCAGATCGCGCTTGCCTTGGGTATAGAGCAGCGAATGCAGGTAAGTGAGGATTTCCGAAGGTTCGGCCATGCGCCCCATGCCAACCCGGTCGCAGGCCAGCATTCCTGTGCCGGGACTGACGGCGTGATAGCGCAGATCGGTTTGCAGCACCTGCCAGTTGCGCTGTACCGAGGGCTGCTGCCACATATCGGTATTCATGGCCGGAGCCAGCAAAATCGGGCTGGTAGAAGCGAGCACTGTGCTGGTGAGCAGATTGTCGGCTAACCCATGCGTTAGCTTGGCCATCAGGTTGGCGGTGAGCGGGGCAATCAGCATCAGCTCTGCCCATTCGCCCAGCTCGATATGCAGCGGGCGGTACTGCGAGGGCTGCCAGAACAGATCGTCGGTGTAGACCGGGTGGCGGCTGAGGGTGGCTAGCGTTAGCGGCGTAATGAACTGCTGAGCATTGTCGGTGGACACGGTTCGCACCTCAACGCCCAGCTTTGCCAATGTTGAAATTACCTGACAGACCTTGTAGGCCGCAATGCCGCCGCCCACGCCAATTAGTACCCGTCGCCCTTGCAGCATAGCGATGTCATCTGAAGAAAGCGAAAAAGCAGCAACCCACCGCAAATCTAGAGCAATGACAGCCAGCCACTGCCTTTATTTCTCTTTACTTTGCAGGAAGATTGCGAATGTCACAAGGTTTTCGCTTTTTGTAGCCCAGTTCTGTCTGTTAGAGGACTATCTGTTAGAGCCTTAAAAATTAGCAAAAGCGCGACAAAAGGCAGACCGCAGCCTACCTTTTCAATTAGCTACATATTGAGCCGTATATTGAGCTGCATACTAGCAGACCCTAAGCTTCATCGTAAGCTTCTAGATCCAGCAGATAGATATAGGGCTCGACCATTTCGGGACGCTGAAAGGCAATTGCTCTGAGCAGATGCCAATCGCTGAGTCCTTCAAACGGGCTGGTGTAAGCATCTTGGTCAAGCCGCTGAGCTAGTTCAGCAACCTCTGGGACGGTGATTTGATCGATGTTGATTTGAGCAATGTTGATTTGACCAGTGCCAGTTCGACCAGTGATCTGCTCAAGGCTTTGACCCGAAACATGCTTCGTTCTCATTGCAAACCCCCCATAAAATCTTGCTGTCGCCTCAGTCACTCTCAATCCTAGATCGCTTCTCTGGCGAATTCGGTGGAAACACAGTTTCTTCCACAAAACTTTGCATCAGCTTCAAGACCGCAGGCTGGATCTCATGCCCCATATTCAACTCATGATACTCAACTGCCGCGCCCGCTTGAGCCAAGGCATCGTGCACTTGCTGAGCTGCCCTGAGCGGCACCACCTGATCGGCACGGCCATGCACCAACAAAATTGGCGCAGCTAGCTCTGCCGTTAGCTCCAGCGGCGCGTGAGCATAGCCGCTCAGCACCATCAGCCCCGCCACGGGTAGATTAAGCCCCACTTCTAGCGTCATCGCGCCCCCCTGCGAAAACCCGGCCAAAACCGTGCGAGCCAGCGGAATACCAGTGCTGCTCTCCAGCGAATGCAGCCAGTCGAGCAGGGCTTGGCGGCTGGTCTGGAGCTGCGGAGACTGGCGAAAACCGGGCTGGCTAAAAAAGCGATAGTCTGCTGGCAGGTCGTACCACATGCGGCCTGTGGGCGAATGTGGAAAGGCGAAGGGCGCGTTGGGAAAGGCAAAGCTGAGCTGAGGCAGATGGATATACTGCGCCAGAGCCGCCACATCTTGGGCGTTGGCTCCCCAGCCATGCAGCAGCACGAGCAGCGCCTCAGCCGGACGCGCAGGCACAAAGAGGGCTTCGAGTGACATAGCTAGAGTCCTTAGGCGAGATCTGGCTTGAACTGGCAGAATTCTACTATTCTATTCTGAGGTCTGAGGCTGGATCTGCACCGATTTATCAAGCAGGGAGCAAGTTATGGCGCGGTTGGCATTGCTAAGCGTATCGAATAAAACGGGGCTGATTGAGCTAGCTCGCAGCTTGGTCGAAGAATTTGAGTTTGAAATTGTCAGCAGCGGTGGGACAGCCGCAGCGCTGAAGCAGGCTGGAATTCCGGTGGTCAAAGTCTCAGACTATACAGGTTCACCCGAAATTTTGGGCGGACGGGTCAAAACGCTGCATCCCCGGATTCATGGCGGCATTCTAGCGCGGCCAGACCAGGCCAGCGACTTGGCCGATCTGGAAGCCCAGCAGATTCGCCCCTTTGACCTAGTGGTGGTCAATCTTTATCCGTTTGAGCAGACGATTGCTCAGGGCGCAGATCTGGCTGAGGCCATCGAACAGATCGACATTGGCGGTCCGGCCATGCTGCGCGCCTCGGCCAAAAACTTCGCCCATCTCTGCGTCCTCTGCCAGCCTGAGCAGTATCCAGCCTACCTGCAAGAGCTGCGAACTGATCAGTCAGCCTCGCTCCAGTTCCGGCAGAGCGCTGCCCTGCGCGCCTTTGAGCATACTGCGGCCTATGACAGCGCCATCTCGGCCTATCTGCGGCGCCTAGAGCCAGCAGGTGAGCCAGTAGGTGAGCCAGAGCTACCCGTCAGCTTTAGCCTCTCAGGTCAGCAGATCCAGGTACTGCGCTACGGCGAAAACCCGCATCAGGCGGCGGCCTGGTACCAAACTGGGGCAGTCTCAACGGGTTGGGGAGCGGCCACTCAGCTTCAGGGCAAAGAGCTGAGCTACAACAATTTGGTCGATCTCGAAGCCGCTCGGCAAATTGTGGCGGAGTTTGCATCCCCTGCCGCCGTGATCATCAAACATACCAACCCCTGCGGCGTGGCGCTGGGCAGCAACCTGCACGAAGCCTACACCAAAGCTTTCGCGGCAGATGCAGTTTCGGCCTTTGGGGGGATTGTGGCGCTCAACCGTCCGCTGGATGAGGCCACGGCAGCTGAACTCACCAAAACTTTTTTAGAATGTGTCGTTGTGCCCGCCTGTGACCCCGCCGCTGCCGCCGTGCTGGCTGCCAAGTCAAAGCTACGGCTGCTGCTGCTGCCTGATTTGCTCAGCGGCTCTCAGCAGCTCGTGAAGCAGATTGCCGGGGGCTTCTTGCTGCAAACGGCAGATGATCAGCCCGTCGAGCCTACCGACTGGCAGGTGGTGAGCCAGCGTCAGCCTACAGCAGCTCAGCGAGCTGAGCTAGAGTTTGCCTGGAAGGTCTGTAAGCATGTCAAGTCCAACGCGATTGTGATTAGCCAAAGCCAGACGACCTGCGGCATTGGAGCTGGCCAGATGAATCGGGTGGGTTCAGTCAAGATTGCTCTGGAGCAGGCTGCTGCAAAAGCTGAGGGCGCAATCTTGGCCAGCGACGGCTTTTTTCCGTTTGACGACTCGGTGCGGACGGCGGCGGCAGCAGGCATCGCGGCCATTGTTCAACCCGGCGGCAGTCTGCGCGATCCAGACTCCATCAAGGCAGCAGACGAGCTGGAGCTAGTGATGCTGCTGACCGGCAGGCGGCATTTTCTGCATTAGCGGGGCTCTAAAGCGGGGCTATAGATCTAGCGATGCAGTCGGGTGGCAGTTAGCAAGTTAGGCGCTCCAGACGACGCTGGCTGAGTTGGGGCGCTCACCACAACGGTTAGGGCGACCAGGATGGCCGTGGCCAAAATACCAAAATCGCAGAAAGGAAGTTTCATGAGCAGTATCCAGCGCCAAGTCTAGGACAAATTCAGGAGGAGCGAAGCCAGTCAACTCCGGTGACTCCGATGACTCCATGCTGTCAAACTTCTCGCTGAAGTCCTCTGATTCCCGAGAAACTTCACTAGGTCTATAAGATTTGAGCTGATTTTTGAAGTCGCGGTAACTGCTGTAGATTCAGAATGCCTGCAAATGAATCCCAAGCGCTTCCAAGCGAAATAAGAGCTGATCGTTCGGTAAACCGCACTTCAAACCCGCTCAACGCCGGTTGCAGTTCCCCCACTTGTTCGGTAAATTAGCACTCAGGAGGTGAGAGTGCTAATATCTAACTCAACCCTCGATGGCTCACAGCTCAGGCGAAGGCCGCGGTTTCTCCTCAGGCAACCGTTTGGCTTGGCTCGAAGCTGTTTTGAGCGCGAACTGTAAATTTTTCTATAGATTCTTGGAGGATTTGCGTATGGCAGCTGTAACTCTCAGCGTTTCATCGGTTAAACCCTTGGGCGAGCGCGTCTTTGTCAAGGTGAGTGCCTCAGAAGAAAAGACGGCAGGCGGGATTTTTCTGCCCGATACTGCTAAAGAAAAGCCTCAGGTGGGCGAAGTGGCGGCAATTGGCCCCGGCAAGCGCAACGACGACGGTTCGCGTCAGGATCTGGAAGTGAAAGTGGGCGACAAAGTGCTCTATTCCAAATACGCGGGCACCGACATCAAGCTGGGCAGCGAAGAGTATGTGCTGCTGTCTGAGAAGGACATCCTGGCAATTGTGAACTAGTTTCGCGAGCTAGTTTTGTGAACTAGTTTGAGCTTTGAGCGAATTCAAATCCAGTCTAAATCCAGTCCAACTCTAATCCAGAATAAATTCGGAGACATATGGCTAAGCGGATTATTTACAACGAAAATGCTCGTCGTGCCCTCGAAAAAGGCATGGACATTCTGGCTGAAGCGGTGGCTGTCACCCTTGGTCCCAAAGGCCGCAACGTGGTGCTGGAAAAGAAATTCGGCGCACCTCAAATCGTGAATGATGGCGTGACGATTGCCAAAGAAATCGAGCTAGAAGATCACGTCGAAAACACTGGCGTGGCGCTGATTCGGCAGGCTGCTTCTAAAACCAACGATGCAGCAGGTGATGGCACTACTACGGCCACTGTCTTGGCTCACGCCATCGTTAAAGAAGGGCTGCGGAACGTGGCGGCTGGCGCTAACGCCATCTCGCTGAAGCGCGGCATTGAGAAGGCCAGCAACTATTTGGTGGATGAAATTGCCAAGCTGGCTCGTCCGGTTGAAGACTCCAAGTCAATTGCTCAGGTTGGCTCGATCTCAGCAGGCAACGATGAAGAAGTGGGCGCAATGATTGCGGAGGCGATGGAGAAAGTGGGTCGCGAAGGCGTGATCTCGCTGGAAGAAGGCAAGTCGATGACCACCGAGCTGGAAGTCACCGAAGGGATGCGCTTTGACAAAGGCTACATCTCGCCCTACTTCGCCACCGACACCGAGCGGATGGAAGCCGTACTAGACGAGCCATTCGTGCTGCTGACCGACAAGAAAATTGCCCTGGTGCAGGATCTCGTGCCCGTGCTAGAGCAGGTGGCTCGCTCAGGCCGTCCGCTGCTGATTTTGGCAGAAGACATCGAGAAAGAGGCGCTGGCAACCTTGGTCGTAAACCGACTGCGCGGCGTGCTGAACGTGGCTGCGGTCAAGGCTCCTGGCTTTGGCGACCGTCGCAAAGCGATGCTGGAAGATATCGCAGTGCTCACGGGTGGCCAAGTTGTCACCGAGGATGCTGGTCTGAAGCTGGATACCGTCAAGCTGGATATGTTGGGCAAAGCCCGCCGGATCACGATTACCAAAGACACCACGACGATTGTGGCTGAAGGTAACGAAGCAGGCGTTAAAGGCCGCTGCGAGCAAATCCGCCGTCAAATGGAAGAAACCGAATCTTCCTACGACAAAGAGAAGCTGCAAGAGCGCTTGGCGAAGCTCTCTGGTGGTGTGGCAGTCGTGAAAGTGGGTGCAGCCACCGAAACCGAGATGAAGGACAAGAAGCTGCGCCTTGAAGATGCGATCAACGCCACCAAAGCAGCAGTTGAAGAAGGTATCGTTCCGGGTGGCGGCACGACATTGGCTCACCTCTCCCCGCAGCTCGAAAGCTGGGCGAACAGCAACCTGAAGGATGAAGAGCTGACCGGAGCGCTGATTGTTTCACGGGCACTGGCTGCTCCCCTGAAGCGGATTGCCGAGAACGCTGGCCAAAACGGTGCAGTGATTGCCGAGCGCGTCAAAGAGAAAGACTTCAACGTAGGCTTTAACGCCTCTACGAATGAATTCGTCGATATGTTTGACGCGGGCATCGTTGACCCGGCCAAAGTCACCCGTTCGGCGCTGCAAAATGCGGCCTCGATTGCGGGCATGGTGCTCACCACCGAATGCATCGTGGTGGACAAGCCTGAGCCGAAGGATGCTGCGGCTGGTGCTGGAGCCGGCATGGGCGGCGGCGACTACGACTACTAGGTAATGACTCAGCTTTGGGAGCTAAGTTCTAAAACCTGAGTTCTAAAATCTGAGTAAATTGAGGCGGTCGTTCCAGTTGGGGCGACCGCTTTTTGATGTGGCCAACTTTTGAGATCGCCAGCCGTGCGAAAATTAAGCCTGACCCAACCAAAATTTTGCATGGAACCGATCACGCCTCAGGCCGACCAAGAAGCCGCTCAGCTTGATGACGAAGCTACCCGCAGCGGCCTCAGCGATGAGCAGTATCGCCGCAAGATGCAGCGTCGCAAAGCAGTCCAAGAGCAGCGGCTATCTCAGCGCATCGACAAAAAAGGGCTGATCATCGTCAATACCGGCACGGGCAAAGGCAAAACGACTGCCGCGCTGGGCATGGTGCTGCGCTCGCTGGGGCATGGCTACCGGGTGGCAATTGTCCAGTTTATTAAAGGAGCCTGGGAACCTGCCGAAAAAGCAGCCTTCGCGCCTTGGACGCTAGGGCAAAACAATCAGCCGCCGCAGCTAGAGTTTCACGCAATGGGCGAAGGCTTCACCTGGGAAACCCAAGACAAAGCCCGCGATATTCAGAAGGCTGAGGAGGCTTGGCAAAAGTCTCTCAGCTTTATCCGCAACCCCGACTTCCAGCTCATCTTGCTGGACGAGGTGAATATTGCGATCAAGCTGGGCTATCTGGAGGTAGTCGATATTCTGGCGGGGCTGGCCGAAAAACCCGACGACTCGCATGTAATCTTGACCGGACGGGGTGCGCCGCCAGAGCTGATTGAAGCTGCTGATTTAGTGACTGAAATGACGCTTATCAAGCATCCGTTCCGGGAGCAGGGCGTGAAGGCGCAGCCTGGCATTGAGTTTTAATTCTTCCAACAGATTCGCTGCTGTCATCTTTAAATCTACGGTTTTAATCCCATTAAAGGAACGATCATATCTCTATGAAGGAGAACAGGTTGGTGTAGGGGTTTATAAATCGGCAGCAGAGATGAGTTGATTGACTGACGTTGCTGAAATTTAGCTACTTCTATCCGAGTCCAACTCGAACTCGCAACGCCCCCTTCAAAAAGTTACGGTTCATTACGAACCAAAATTTCTGCCCATCAAAATATGCTAGGTTCGATAGCGTTGTGCAGTCCGTAAAGTATTTCCCAACTGGATTCCAACTAGATTCCAACTGGAGCATACTTTGCCGAGACGCAGATCTGATCAGCATAATTCTCGCAACACCATCTACAGCAGACGCTACCGCAATTAACTATGCTCTCTATCACTTCTGCCGCCAGCTCTACCTCAGAGTCACAAGACCTGCGCGAAGACCTAAGTGAGTATGTCGCTCACCTGCAGCTCCATATGGCGCTCCAAGCGCGGAACCTAGTACCCACGCTGACCCGGACTGTCGACAGCCGACAGCAAATGCTGCACCAAGCGCAGGCTGACTTTGAGAAATATGTCTCGCGTCAGGCGCTCTGATGCTGATCTGCCTCTAATTGATCTGCCTTTAATAGCAAGCATCAATCTACGGATTTGGCGGCACTAGACTAAGCTCGACTTTATCCATTTTGAGAGTAGGAAAGGTAGCAAAATCAGGAAAGCGTTATTTGGTTTCTCCTGATGAACTTGCTACCGAAAGAATTTCTGCCCATTATCCTAGCGTTTGCCACTCTC